>Ga0209706_10000001_pt1 | contig 556412 bp, 523 predicted proteins | sample PPLLaktember2015_6_FD_187263 | JGI IMG/M metagenome (GOLD analysis project Ga0209706, IMG submission 187263) | Freshwater sediment microbial communities from Prairie Pothole Lake near Jamestown, North Dakota, USA - PPLs Lake P8 Core (1) Depth... | ecosystem: Environmental > Aquatic >...
ACCAGGCGTACAAGATGGACCGGACGAACGGCGTGGTCGACCTGCCCATCCGGGCCGGGTGCCATGTCGATCTCAGGCTGGTCCTGAGCGAGTATCACAGGGGCTTCTTAAACGACGCCTCCTTCTCCCTCGGTTCCCTGACGCTCTTCCCGGACAGAGTAGTAATCGCCTTCAGGAAGACGGAGCCGCGACCATATGTCCCGGAATCGGTGGTCTCCCTCGACACGAATGAGAGGAGCCTCGACGGGGTGTTCGTCAGGGAAGGGGAAGGCGTCCCCGTGAAAGCCTACTTCCCGCAGGTGGCCACGATCCAACAGAGGCACCATGACCGGCGGAAGCGCCTCCAGAAGAAGAAGTCCCAGGACCGCCGGACTTCGAGGCGTCTGTGCAGGAGAGAGGGGAAGAGGGAGCATGACCGGGTCGAGTACCGGATGCACGAGGTGGCCAACGCCGTGCTCGACTTCGCCGAGGAGAACAAGGCGGCGATAGTGCTCGAGGACCTCAAAGGGGTCTTCAAGCCGAGGAAGGACAAGCGCCTCAACAGACGGCTGAGCATGTGGCCGAGGAGGAAGCTCCACTGCTTCATCGAGTACAAGGCCAAGTGGAGAGAAATACCGGTCCTCAAGGTAGATCCAAGGAACAGCAGCAGGAAGTGCCCGATGTGTGGGATATTACAGGATTCCCGAAAGGGCACCGAGTTCAGGTGCGAATGCGGCTGGCATCTCGACAGGCACATCAATGCCAGCTTGAACCTGCTGCAGACAGCCGCCCTGACAGTGGCGGCAGGGGGTCTACGGTTCGACCCCGGCGCGCTCCAGCGTGACGTGATGATGATCCTCTACGACCCTGAGAAGGGCGCACGGTCGGAGCCGAATGGAGCGAGTTGCGAGGAGGCTGCGGCGTGAAGCGCCGCTGCCTAGTTTCGCAACAGAACCCTGAACACATTCGCTTGGATGAGGTCTTCGACCTCTGGGGTCATGGGTCCGGCCCACTGGTCCAGCGTGAACAGTCCCTCCTGGAGGCACCGGATGAGGACGGCCATCTGGTGGGGGCAGAAATACCCCTTCTCGCGATGGTCGACGCACTCGCACGAGGTGTCGACGTCCTCGTTCGTCTGGTTGACAAACCTGACATGATAGACCTCGTACCCGTCCGACTTCCTCAGGGAGAACACCGCATTCACGATCGTATCGTCGCTCTTCGGGTCAAGGTCGACCACCTTCCTTCCACCGGCCCACTTGATGGCCTTCGCCATGTTCTCGACGAAGTATATCTCCTCCTGGGCGGTGCAGAAGTCCTCGAGCGCCTTCCGGTCCATGTTGTCGAGCATGTAGCGGACGAGCTCCTCCTTCAACAGGTTCGACCATCCAGAGAGCTTCTTCGCGTCACACAGATTCCTCAGGCTGACGACTGTTAGCCTGGAGACCCTCAGCTCAAGGGGCAAGTCCTTTCTCATATCCCATCCCTTGATGGACTGGATGAAGCTCGTCGGATAATAAGATAGCGACCGAGGCGCCGTTCAGAGGGAGTCGTCCGTCGGCTTCCTGTGCCTGCGCATGACCAGGATGTGGTCCTTCTCGATCCTGCTGTCGTTCCACCTGGGTATGTCCAGGTGGCGGTTTATGACATCGTAGACATAGGTGCCTTCCAGCTCGAACCCGCACTTCTCGGCTATCCTCGCGAGGATGCGATATGTGGGTATGCGGACCTTCCTGAACGTGTTCTCGCCCACCACGACGCAGTACGCCCCGTTCCTCTTCAGGACCCTGTTGACCTCGCAGAAGTTACGGCGCATGTCTTCGAAGTACTTGTACACGATGTAGGCGCTCTTCTTCTCCGTCTCTATGAGCTCTGTCATGACGCTCTTGAGCTCGGGGATGGAGGTCTTGGGCTCCCACGGCCGGTACTCGGACACATAGGCCCTCGACGTGCCCACCACCTGCCCGTCCAGCTTGGCCATGTCGGGCATGAGGTCGAGCCAGAACATCTCGAGCTTGTGGACGCTGACATAGTGGACTGCGCTCGCATACGGCGGGGATGTGACCGCGAGGTCGATGGACGAGTCCTCCAGCGAGATGTCCCTCGCGTCCTTCCCCACGATCCCTATCGACGGGGCGCCCTTGTACTGCTTCGCCACATGCTTCGAGATCCTCCAGAGCTCCTCCGCGTCCAGCAGCTTGCCCCTGACGGTGTTCTCGAACTTCGGCAGGGCCTCGAAGGAGGTCTTGCCCTGCTCGTCCAGCTTCTTGCGGAAGCTCGTGACCTCAGGTATGAGTGAGTCGGCGTCCGAGTTGGACATCTTCCTGATGATGGATGAGAAGCATATCTTGAAGAAATCTTGCTGGTCGCCTCGTCTCAGGGCCCAGACATGCTTCTTGATCGTCGCGAGGTCTGCGAGCACCTCAGGCCTGAACCAGTGGTCCCTGTTGGGTATCTCCGGGGCGAGAGCGGAGTTGTCGCCGCGGTCGGCCGTTATGTCCTCCAGGAGTGCGTCCGCGGACCCCTGGAGTCTCTGTGGGTCCATCGGGGTCGTCTTGACCTTGGCGATCATCCTCGCGAGCGGATGGATGTCCACGCCGTAGCTGTGCCTCCCGAGGATGTACGACTCGAGGAGCGTCGTCCCAGAGCCCATGAACGGGTCGAGGACCGTGTCCCCGACCTTCGAGTATGACTGGATGCAGAAACCAGGTATCTGGGGTATGAACTTCGCGGGGTACCTGTGTATGCCGTGAGTGGCATAGCTGACCTGCTTGCCGATGTACTTACCGAACTCGCCTGACAGATCCACGGGCTTCGCGAAACCTCGTCTATCCGCCGGGTCCCCCTGGGAGTCCAAGGACATGACCGCTCTATCTCTCCTGTTCACAGCCCCTCGAGAGCCTTCAAACCGACTCCCGAGACCAACCTGGTCACCGCAAGAACGACGTTCTCCTTCTTAACCCTGCGCTGCTCGGAGCTGTCCCGGTCCCTGACCGTGACAGTGCCTCCGTCCTTCGTCTGGTAGTCGACCGTGATGCAGCATGGCGTCCCGACCTCATCCATGCGCGCGTACCTGCGGCCAATCGAGCCAGCATCGTCATAGTATGTGTGCATGCCGGCCTCTGAGAGCGATGCGTGTATCTCGGACGCGATGCCGTCCAGGCCGTCCTTTGCCATGAGCGGGAACACGCCGGCCTTGAACGGCGCCACGAGCCCCTTGAGCCTGAGCGTGATGTAGTCCTCCTTCTCGGACTTGGAATACGCATGCTCGAGGACCGCATACGCGATCCTGTCGACGCCGTACGCTGGCTCGATCACGTGTGGCACGAACTTCCTGCCCGTGACCTTCTCCTTCCTCATGGCGACCTCGAAGCACTCGGCGGGCACGTCGTGTGTCCTTCCACCTGCCTGGACCGGGACCGTCTCACGGCCCTTCAACGACTCCAGGGGCATCTTGGACAGCGCCTCAGCGACCATCTTCGTGTCGCCCTTGAACATCTTGCCCATGACGTCGAACTTGACCTTGACGGTCTCCTGCTCGACCTCCTTCGGCTCGTCGAACTTCTCGAACGCCGTGAGGTCCGCGTCCGAGTGCTTGATGTGCGCGGACAGGTCGTAACACCCTCGGTCCGCGACGCCGACGAGCTCCACCCAGCCGTACCCCAGTTCCGCCTCGAGGTCCCAACAGTCGGAGGCATAGTGCGCCATCTCAGTCTTCTCATGCTGCCTGAACCTCATCTTCTTCGGGTCGAGGCCGACATCGAGCGCGAACCTGTACGTGAGCCACATGAAGTACGCCAGAACCTCGTTGACTATGACCTTGTCATTCACCGCCTGCTCGAGCGTGAGCTCCTTCGTCTCGCCGGAGTTCGCGACCAGGAGTAGCTTCTCGTGCTTCACGGCCCCGAACCTGGGCCAGGTCTTGTCATCAGGGTGTACGAACAGCTCGGCCTCCATCTGGTGGAACTCCCTCAGCCTTATCAGGCCCTGCCTCGGGGATATCTCGTTCCTGAACGACGTGCCGACCTGGACCGCGCCCACGGGGAGCTTCTCCCGCCCCAGCCTGTAGACCTGCTGGAAGTTGACGAACATGCCCTGGGCCGTCTCCGGTCTCAGGTAGCCCGGCTTCGCCTTGCCAGCGCCGACCATGGTCTTGAACATCAGGTTGAACCTCTTCGGCTCCGTGAGGTCGCCCTTGCACGAGAGGCACTTGACGCCGTTCTCACGCAGGAGCTTGCCCAGCTGGACCTCGTCCAGGGTCGCGGGGTTCTCGTGCAGGTCCTTCGCCAGGTGGTCCGCGCGGTACGTCTCCCCGCACTTGGTGCACTCCACGTACATGTCGGAGAAGGTGTCCAGGTGCCCTGAGGCCTTGAAGACCGGCTCCGGGGACACCAGGGGGCATGACAGCTCCATGAAGCCCTCTTGGAGCACATACAACCGTCTCCAGTGGTTCTCTATGTTATTCTTGAGCGCAACGCCGAGGGGGCCGAAGTCGTACATCCCGGCCATGCCGCCGTAGATGTCGAACGATGGCCAAAGGAAACCCCTGCGCTTGCAGAGGGAAAGTATCTCCTGTGGGTCCATGTACATCACTTTGTGAGCGTGGATACCACATCTATGTCATAAATCATCGCCACGAGGTTGTCCTTCGAGTCCCTCACGGGCAGCTGTCCGAAGTCGTGCTTCCTCATGGTCCTGGCAGCGTCCCCTACAAGCGTCTTCCTGAAGACAGTCATGGGATTCTTCACCATGATCTCCTTCACGGTGAGCTTGGGCAGGTCGACCTTGGACACCTCGTACCAGAGCTTCATGACGTTCCTGAGGCCTTCCCAGGTCCAGTTGTCGTCCTCGTCGCTGATCCCGAGGTCGCTCATCGCGACGGTCCTGTCCACTATGGTCTGGTTGAAGATGTCCCTATCCGTGACGATGCCCACTAGCTTCGCATCGTCGTCCAGCACCGGGAGCGCGGCCACCTTCGCCGCCCTGAAAGTCGCGAGCGCGACCGATAGCGGGGCGCCATGATAGATAGGGATGCACGGAGACCTCACGATCTCCTCGACGGACACCTGTGGGTTCGTCTTCTCGACCACGATCAGCAAATCCGTCGGGGTGACGATTCCCACGAGCTTGCCCTTCTCCACGACCGGGAGGTGGCTCAGGTCCTGGTCGACCATGATGCGCGCGGCGTCCTTGACGCTCGCATTGACGTTGATGGTAGGGTAGTCGCGCCTCATCACGAGGGCGAGCTGCTCCTCCTCAGGCTTCATGAATATATCCTGGCGAGTGACGAAACCCGCGAGCGTGCCGTCGGCCGACTTGATGACGGGCATGCCAGTGATGTTGTGCTTCACGAGCTGCTTCAGAACCTCTGATCGCGTGCCCGGGAGCTCGGCGACTATCGGGTTCTCCGTCATGATCTCCTTGACTTTCATCCGGTTTGTCACCTCTTCTTGGCCCTGACGACCAGCACAGGACACGGAGCGTACCTCGTGACCCTCTCCGCGACGCTGCCCATGAACAGTTTCGACAGGGCCGAACGGCCAAGGGTGCCGAGCACGACGAGGTCGAAACCGGTCGCCACCTCAACAATCTTCCTTGTTGGCGAACCTTCGAGGACCATGGGGGTGACCTTCACGCCCACGGAATCGCCCTCGGCCTTGACATCATCCACTGCCTTCTTGCCCTCGTTCTCGAGCAAGGAGTAGACGCTCACGATTGATGAATCCATGGGGAAACTCACGAACGAGGTCTGGTCTATGACGTACAGCGCCGCGACTTCCGCCCCCAGCTCCTTCGCGAGCCAAAGACCGTACGACACGGCCTCCTTCGTGTTGTCGGACCCGTCCGTCGCAATGAGTATCTTCTTGATTCCGTCCATCTCAGATCCTCCGCAACCTTCCTCCACGGGACACTGCCGCGACACGCGCGGAACCTGTGGCGGAGACCACCTCAACCAAGGGGTCATCCCCTTGCGTTTCGACCACCACGAGGTCGTCAGTGTGCTTGATTTCCGTAGTTATGTTACGTAGCGCATTTAATACTTTGCGCCCTGAATGAGTCGCCAGACGAACCGCATCGGCAGGAGCCAGACCTCCTCCGGGGAGGCTCAACCGGTAGGCCGCGCGTAGCTCCTCGAGCATGTCCGGCCGGCATATCATCCCGTTGTCGGTTCCCAGCGCGACCTCGACGCCTGCATTGAGGAGCTGAGGTATGCGCGGGTCGATACCGAAGAACTCGTTCGAACGGGGGCAAACGACCACTGGGACGTGTGCGTCCGCCACGGCTCTGAGATCGTCATCGGTGGCCGCAGTCATATGGACGAGGAAATCCGGTTTCAGGCTGAGCACCACGTCGACATCCTCCCTGAGCACCTCGCTTGCGTGTATGCCGAACAGTTTGCCCCGCATCTTCGCGGCCCTTGACGCCCTCTCAAGCAAGTCTCTGGGCCAGTCCCTGATCGAACTCATCCCGAAACCGTCACAGTGCGATGCGAAATCGGAGAGCGAATCCAGCGATGCATTCGAATGGATGGGCCGACCGAGCACAATGGCCGTGACCGGCGTCTGGCCGACGGAATCCTTGACCATGTCTATGCCATCCGAGCCTTCCTCCCTGAAGTCGATGAAGGCGGATGTCCCTGTCATCGCCATGTGCGAGATGGATTCCCGCATGGCGGCGACCTTCTGCTCCCTTGATGCGGTCCTCAGCATCCGGTGTTTGTAACCGTTCGGTGGAGCGACGATCTCCTCGACGGACCCTTTCGGCGCTGGGTAGGCGAACGAGTCCCCGATGTGTGTGTGGGCGTTGATGAACCCCGGGAGCACGATGGATCGGCTGGACCCTTCAGGAGCCCGGCCCCTGCATACCTCTACCACATCGTCACCATCCAGAAGGATGTAGCCTTCGGCGATCCCGTCCTGAGTGAACAACCATCGGCCAATGCTAGTCCTGCTCATGGCATGTGGGCCATTGTATCCACGAACCTAATACTTTCGCGACGAGCATGATGTGATGGACGGAACGGCCCATGTCGAACTACGAATCCAGAATTTGATAATCGAACCGAATATAAATCTAACAACCTTGGATTCGGTTGAGAAACTTTATATCCAGGGAGACATTCCCCGAATCACTACGGAGGTAGTCGAATGCCAGCTAAGATCAACAAGGATGAGTGCGTTGCATGTGGAGCATGCGTCGATGTCTGCCCTGAGGGCGCGATAACCTGTGAGGACGTCGCCATCGTGGACGAGAAGAAGTGCCTCGACTGCGGCGCGTGCGTTGACGAGTGCCCGAACAACGCGATCAAGCTCGAGGACTGAGAGGTTCTCGGAAACCCCGCGACCATATACTCTTCCTCCGCCTCGAGCAGGTTCGGACGATGACGATGTCCCTGTCCTGACTGCTCGATCGGCCTTTTACGATTTCAACCCTTAAATAGAGCGTACCATAATCACAGTCCGGTGCGTCATTGGACGATCCCCTGGTGTTCTGGTCCGTTCTGATACTCGTAGCTTTCGTCCCGTCTTTCGTGTACATGGTCTGGATCAGGAACACCGAGAAGCACTCAAGGGAGCCGTACGGCATGCTCCTGAAGGTCTTCGCATACGGCGCGGTGCTGTCCGTCCTCTTTGCCATCATCCTCGAAGTCATCCTATCGTCCCTCTTCGGCCAGAACATCGAGAGAGTGTACGAGTTCCTCGGCGAACATCCGACCATCCCGATGCTGATCCTGGCCTGCGTCATCGCTCCATTCGTCGAGGAGATCACGAAGGCGCTGGGGATACTCAGGGCCAGGAAGAAGCGCATGATCGTCGAGCTCGAGAACGGCATCGTGTACGGGGCCGCGGCGGGACTGGGCTTCGCGGCGACCGAGAACCTGCTGTACGAGAGCACGGCGTACCTCACGGACGGCGTGCAAGCGTTCATCGCCACGGCCGTGCTGAGGAGTCTCTCATCCGCCCTTCTGCACGCGACATCCTCCTCGCTCGTCGGCTTGGGCATCGCCAGGAGCGCGCTTCAGGGAAAGAGCTGGTTGCCATACTACCTTGGGGCCGTCGCCATGCACAGCGGATTCAACTTCGCCGCGTCCTTCGGCATCATCTACTACGACACCCTCGGGGATTCCGCATACCTCATCGGCCTCGGCGCGGCGTTCACGATCGTCGCGATAGGCGTGAGCGTGATGAGGGGAAAGATAAAGCAGCTGGACCGCAGGCGCGGCTGGAGACGCACCAGGTAATCATAGCAGCTGCCTCGGATAATGGGAAATACCGCCTGGTGGATACTCTCGTCGCATGAAGTTCAGGGCGTTCATAGCCGCTGACATCGAGCCGAGCGAGGCGCTCAGAGACATCCTGACAGACCTCAGGCGCGCCGGCGCTGGCCTCAAGGTGGTCCGGCCAGAGATACTGCACGTGACCCTCAAGTTTCTCGGGGACGCGGACGAGGAACTCATCGAACAGATATTCTCAAGCATGGAATGTGCGGTCAAAGAGATCCACCCTTTCACGGTCCGACTCGTTGGCACGGGAGCGTTCCCTTCACTGTCCAACATCAGGGTCGTCTGGATAGGCATGGAGGATGGTGGCGTGTTGTCCGAGATCGCCCGACGGCTCGACTCATCACTCAGCGAACTGGGGTTCGAGAGGGACCAGAAAGGGTTCAAGGCCCACCTGACCATCGCGAGAGCGAAGGGCACGGAAGGGATGGGGGCGGTCCAAGCGATCCTGCGTGAGAGGGCGGCGTCCGACTTCGGCTCCTTCACGATAGGCTCCATCAGGCTGAAGAAGAGCGTTCTGGGACCAAAGGGTCCTACCTACAGCAATCTCCGAGAAGCGATGCTGGAGTGAAAGACGATTCGCCAGTCATCGTCTTCTGAGCGCGGCATGGACGAGGTCCACTAGCTCCAGGACTTCCACGGCCGGCTTCGGTCCCTGACATTGCCTCAGGCTCTGGACGCACCACGGGCACGATGTCACGACCGCGTCCGCACCTGCGGCCTCCACCATGGCCAACCTGTCCCTGGAAATCGCATCAGCCAGCTCAGGGAATGCGCTCCTGACGCCGGCCCCGGAACCGCAACAGGACGACCTCTCCCTTGAGCGTTCCATTTCGACGATGGGCGAACCGACCACAGCAGAGAGGACACGTCGGGGCTCGTCGTACACGCCCAACTCGCGTCCTAGGTCGCACGGGTCGTGGAATGTCACGGTGCCTGTCCTTTGAAGTGGTACGAGGTCGAGCTCGCCAATCCGCTCATCGAGCAACTGCGACACGTGCAGGACCCGCGTCCCATGCTTCTTCGGGAGGTCCTCGAAATGATTCAGAGCCGATGCGCATCCAGGACACGAGGTCACGACGGTCTTCGCCCCCGCCTTCGTGAAGTCGGCGAAGCATGCCTCTGCCTTCGCCCTGGCCAGCTTCTCCTCCCCGACCTTGCGTACAATGGAGCCGCAGCACTTCTCCGACTTGCCAAGGTATGCGGGCTCGACGCCCATAGCCCTCAGCAACTCTACCATCTTCACGGCGGTCCCCTGGGAGAGCAAGGATGTGGAACACCCAGCGAAGTACAGGGTCTCGCCCTTCGCCCTGAGGCCCATGCCCTCGGACCACTTCGCCTTCTGGGCCCTGGGGACCTTCCAAGGATTGTCGTAGTTCTTGATGCTAGTTACTACATCGTCGTGCTCCGACCTCGTGCCAGCCTTCAATCCGCGGCTCGCACCCCGAAGGCGCTTCACGCCGCGCTTGGTGTCGATCTTCGAAGGGCAGACCTCGGTGCATGCCCCACACTCGGCACACAGGTACAGGCCTGCCTCCAATGACTCGTCCATCTTTCCCAGCGAGCCACTCAGGTAGACGCCCTGGCCTCCCATGTGGCCAGCGCTCCCGAATGCGGGGCCGATGACGTTGTACACCGGACACTCCAACAGGCACATCCCGCACCCGATGCAGTACTGGGCCTCCTTGTCCTCAGCTGTCAGCCGTCCATCGTCCACAAGGATGATGACGACATCCTTCGGCCCGTGCATCCCCTTGTACACCTTCTTCTCGATATCTGCCGTGTAACTCGGGCCGGTGATCACATTGATGAAGGAACTGAGGATCTTGCCAGTTGACAGGTATGTCTGGAGCTTGACGATGCCGATCGCGTCCTCGAGCGTCGGGACGACCTTGTCCGGGGTAGTGACTATGATGTGTCTGTCCGGCAGCATCGCGCACTTGGCCGCATTGCCCTCGTTGTGCACGATGACCACGGCACCCTCCGATGCTGTGATCGCATTCGCGCCCGTGATGCCGACCTTGGCCCTCGCCATGTATGAGGCGATCTCATCCCTCATGACGGACGTGAGCTCCATCGGGTCCTCGCTGATATCCCTGCCGAAGTGCGATGAGAAGAGTCTCGCGATCTCCTGGCGCGTCAAATGACACGCCGGACCCGTAGGGTGGGCCGCTGGACATCCAGCCAGCTGTATGATCCTGTCGCCCAGGTCAGTCTCGATGACCTCGATGCCTTCCGCCCCCAGGTGTTCCGCGAGGTGAAGGTCCTTGGTCACGTTGGACTTCGATTTGACCACCAGCTTGTGACCCCTAACCTCCTCATGGATGGCCTTGAGTGCGGCCTCGCGCGTCTTGGCGAGCACCACTCTGAAACCGTTCTCCCGAAGCGTGCACAGGGCTTGCTCCAGCAGCTCCCTGTTGCCAACCGACGATTCCTTGACCTCCCTGAGGCGGTCCTTGCGAGCGTCCAGATCAGGCATCCGAGCAGCGTTCTCGCTCTGCCTATCCTTGATTGTCCTGAAAGAACGCCTCATCCCGTCAAGGGAGGAGCTGTCGGCCACCGCCGACTCCACACGCTTCTTGAGATCCATGTGAGCTGCGACTCTGGAATATGTGACCGTGCCAGCAGGGGCTCATGTCTGTTGCTGCAGGTGCTTGAGCTGGTCCCACTCGACCGTGTGTGCGACCCCGGCCTTCTTGAGCATCCTGCTCAGCTTCTCCGTGACCCTGACGACCTCGGCCGTCTTGGTCTCCGACCTTATGTACATCTCCTTGCGGTCAGGGGAGTTGGGGAAGACCATCCTAAGGCGTCCGCGCCTGTTGAAGCCCTCGGGCTTCCTGTTCTTCTCCAGATCCATCATGTTGAGCCTGAGGAACATCTGGAATACGTCCTCCTCGTCCGGGACCTGATCGGTCTCCTGGAGGAAGGCCTTGAGCACCTCCTCGAACGAACCCTTCAGGTCCTTCCACTTGAACTTACCCTTGAACACGATATGGCCGGAGTCAGCCTTCATCAGGCCGTTCTGATGGGATATCGTGTATATAACGGTGGTGCGGTCGCGGCCACCCCTTCATGCCTGTTGGCACAAGTGATTTATCGGCAGTAATCCATGGAGCCGGCGATGGCCAACGCGCTTACAATCGCTGGTTCCGACTCTGTGGGCGGCGCAGGGCTCCAGGCCGACCTGAAAGCCTTCGAGGCGCTAGGGGTCCATGGATGCTCAGTCGTCACCTGCGTGACGTCGCAGAACACCAAGAGGGTCTCATCGATATTCCCCATCCCTCCAGAGGAGGTCTCGAACCAGCTTGTGTCCGTACTCGAGGACGTCAAACTCGACGCGATCAAGACGGGCATGCTCTATAGCGCGGACATCGTGAAGACCGTGAGTACGAACCTCAAAGGGACCAGGGCGCCCATAGTCGTTGACCCGGTAATGGCGGCCACGACCGGGAGCGAGCTGCACATCGAAGGGTTCGTCGAGACGCTCATATCGAGACTGCTGCCCATGGCGACGCTGGTCACGCCCAACATCCCGGAGGCAGAGAAGCTCTCTGGGCTCAAGGTCAGAGACGAGAAGAGCGCCAGAAAGGCCGCGCGGGAGATCATGGAGCTCGGACCGGATGCCGTCCTAGTGAAGGGGGGGCATCTGAAGGGAACTGAGGCCGCGGACTACCTCTGCTGGGACGGCAAGGTCGTGAAGGTGACCTCGCCCAGGTTAGAAGTGGAAGTGCACGGGACCGGGTGCGCAATGGCATCCCTAATCGCGGGAAACCTCGCACTGGGGCTTGAGCTCGAGGACGCGGTCAGGACTTCGAAATCGATGATATTCAAAGCCGTGCTGGCCCGGGAGAAGGTCGGACTCGGGGTGCCTTGCGCTAACCCGCTCGCGATCCTGAGGGCCGAGGCGCAGAAGGCGGCCATGCTCCAGGAACTGGAGGACGCCGCGGCACAGCTCGAACACATGCTGGACGCGACGCTCCTGCCTGAGGTCGGGACCAACATGGGTTACGCGGTCCTGGGGGCGCTGGAACCAGACGAGGTCGCGGCGTTCGACGGCAGGATCGTGAGATGTGGAACGAAGGCGAAGAGGATAGGCTGCGCGAGGTTCGGGGCATCCAAGCACGTGGCGAGGATCGTCCTGGCCATGGCATCCAAGGACCCGGATGCCAGGTGCGCTCTGAACATCAAGTACTCGGAGGACAACCTGGCAATGTGCAGGAAGGCGAAGCTGTCCATAACTTCCTTTGACAGGGCCAAGGAGCCGAAGGGGGTATCGTCCATGACATGGGGCGTCCTTGACGCAATCGACAGGCGCGGGAGCGTCCCAGACATCATATTCGACAGGGGAGGAATGGGGAAGGAACCCATGATACGGCTCCTGGGCAGGTCGCCGCAAGAGGTGCTCTTCAAGCTCGAGAGGATTGTCGCGGGCAGGCCAAGAGGGTGAGATCCTGAAGGTCGCCATGTTCGCAGACTCTTTCTACCCCACGGTGGACGGCGCCATCGTGTCCATGGAGACCCAGATCAAGGGCTTGGAGGCAAAAGGGCACGAGGTCGTCGTGTTCGCCCCTGACACACCCCACCGGCCAGACTACCCACGGACGGTCCACTACTTCCCGTCCATCGAGTTCAGGTCGTACAAGGGATACAGGATAATCTACGCCGCGCCCACGATGATGGAGTGCATCAGGAAGGAGAAGGTCGATGTGCTCCACTGCCACGGGGTCGCGTCCATGGCCATACTCAGCCTCACGGCCGCGAGGGCTTTGGAGATACCACACCTGATCACGTTCCACACGATGGCGAACGAGGCTGTGAAATACTACTCATTCCTGCCGATGAGAGATGACCTCTTGGTCCCCTCCGTCTGGATATACTTGAGGAACATGATGAAGAGGTCCGAGGTGGTCATAGCGCCATCGGCACCTATCAAGGAGGAGCTGCTGGCCAACCGCGTGAAGATGAACGCGTGCGAGGTCGTCCCCACGGGCGTGGACCTGATGAGGTTCTCGCCGAAGAACTACGACAGGAACTTTCTCGTACGGTACGGCCTGGACGGGCACAGGGTCGTGCTCCATGTGGGGAGGCTGTCCATGGAGAAGAGGCTGGACATCGTGCTCAAGGCCATGGTCCGCCTGAAGCAGGAGGAGCCGGACGTGAGGCTGCTCGTGGCTGGCCAGGGACCAGCGTACGACCACTACAGGTCCATGGCGCAGAGCCTTGGAATCGCGGACAGGGTCGTCTTTGCCGGGTTCCTGCCTGACGAGGACCTGCCCAAGGCATACGCCACATGTGACATGCTCGCGCTCGCGTCCACCTTCGAGACCCAAGGGCTCGTAGTCCTCGAGGCGCTGGCTTCTGGCACCCCGGTCGCGGGGATAAGGTGCAGGGCCATTCCCGAGTTCATCAACGAGGGCAAGAACGGCTGCCTGTTCGAAGAGGATTCGTGCGCCGAAGGCATCAGGAGGTGCCTCGCGAGGGCCAGCTCGATGAAGATGAATGCGGTGGTGTCGGCCAGGGACTATTCCGTGGATGCGTGCACCACGAAGCTCCTCAAGGCGTACGACCTCGCTGCGGATATCCTGGCCAAGGACACTGGTTTCAAGTTCTGGAGCAGGAAGAGCTGAGGTCGCAAAGGTTTTTCTACGCAGGCCATGATTTGATGTCCAGGTGGACATGCCGCTCTCATACCCGCTGTTCATAGCATCATACGTGGTCTCCATGCTTGCGGGCCTGTTCGCTGGCGCCTTGCTCTTCATCGGCTGGAAGAACCTCTGGTGGAGGAAAGCCTTGGCATCCGCCAGATTCAACCTCGTCTACGTGCTCCTCCTCATAGTCCTCCCTCTGACGACGCTCATCGAGAACGCGATAAGGAACCCCACGGAGGCCACGGACGAGGTCGTATACACGAATTGGATATTCAGCATAAGCGGAAATGCGATCAGGATACTCCAGGACCGTCTGGACTATCAGATAGTCGTGGACCTCTCCATCGTGGTGTACGTCTGGGTCTTCACCTTCATACTGTACTTCACCCCGCTCATGCTCCTCTGCCTTGACGACAGGGTCACGCTCAGGAGGTACTCGGTCGCAATGTTGTTCAACTATCTTGTCCTCATCCCGTTCTACATGTTCTTCCCTGTCACAGTCACGGGGTTCTACTCTGAATCCGGCCTCACGCCTCTGCTATACATCAACACCAACTGGGGAAGGGTGGTGACGAGTGTTGACCCCTTGAACAACGACTTCCCCAGCGGGCACGTGAGCATAATCCTGACGACGCTGCTGATACTCATGTCGGCTGGATGGGACAGGCGCGGCTACGTATACTTCCTGGCCGCCTCTGTGATAGGGATCGTGTTCGCGGTCCTGTTCCTCGGGGTCCATTGGCTCGCGGACGTGTTCGCCGGCCTCGTACTCGCAGTCGGGGCGACGATGCTTGCGACGAACGAGAAGGTCCAGATGACGGTGGACAGATACGTGAGGAAGTCCTCAGCCAGACTCGTGAAAGAAGACACGGACGCACTCGATGACACTAAGTGATGTTCAGTATGGTGACCTCGAACAGCAGCGTCCGACCCGAGATCTCCCCGTTGTAGCCCGTGTCCGTGTTGCTCTTGTGTATCTGGAACGTGCCAGCGTCCTCGTCGACCGCTGACAGCACGAAGGATACGCCCAGGTAGTCTGTGCCCTCGCGGTTGTACACATCCGTCTCGGTGATCAGGTGCCTCACCATGATGCGGCCATCGCCGTTGTCGTAGAGCGGGTCATACGACTCGACGACGCAATCCCAGCCCATGGGCGTGTCAGGGTCGTTCGGGTCCCCGAAGGGCGCCACGACCTGGCCGACCGTGGGCATGTTCTTGTAGGTCACGAACCCGGGCTTGATCTCGACCACGAGCACGTCCCATCCCCACTTATAGTGCGGGGTCAAGGACATTAGTGTCGCGGATGCGCCGAACAGCGTCGTGAAGTCCGTCTCGCTGACAGTCTCGACGATGGGCACGGCCTCGACTATGTCGATCGTCTCGACCATGGTCGGATCCACCGCGTAACCGTCCTCGGGGGCGACAACTATGATGTTTTTCTCGTTGAGCTTCATGCCTATGACGCCGAGAGCGAAGCCTTTGATGGTCCCTCCCGACACACCGTATAGGCCAGCAGTCATCTCGAATGGCACGTACGAACTCTCCTCGCGCATCGAGAACGTGAATGACTTCGGGTAGAGCGCACTGTCGGAGGCAATCTCGTAGATGCTCGTGTCGAACACGCGGCCGTCTTCGAACATCCCCACGTAGTTCATTGTAACGGTGCTGCCGTCCACGACGACCTTGGAGATGGTCTCACTCCGAAGTGAGTTGTCGTACACCACGTACCCGACCACTCCGACCGCCAGTACTATGAGTACAGATATGACGCTGATGACGACCCTGATCGGGTCTCTCTCGACAGGCGCCTTCCTGGGTTCGCTCTCCATTTAGGACCCTGAGCCGCGGTTATGGCCTGACTCGATATAAAGCTTACCGGGTGTTCATTCTGTCAAGCCATCGGGTGTTATATGTAATGCCAAGCCACAAAGACCCTGGCCCCGTTGACATCACAATGCCAAACACGGCACACACACGGACCGTCACGGTCGGTCTGGGTGAATGTAGCGGATCGCGCTCGACATGTGGGAGAAATCCATATTCCCGAATGGGCGCGCACGCCTCATATACTCCTTCAGACAGGCCTATCCAGGCGTCGTCTGAGAGAGAGCAGGCCCGCTGCGACCAGCCGTCTTCAACATGACGGCAGGGGGCTTATGGTTCAGCCCCGGCGCGTTCCAGCATGACGTGATGATGACCCTCTGCGACCCTGTGAAAGGCGTAAGGTCGGAGCCGAATGGAATGAGTCGATTGTTCGGGCGGTCGTAATGACTATCACCCGACTTTGGACAGAACCCCGGGTGTTGTCTGTGACAACGCGTCGAGGCCAAAGAGCCTCAACCGCCAGATATGGGAGGGAACAGGGACACCTCGTCCCCGTCCCTCAACACGGTCCCGAGCCCCTGCAACTGTCCTGCGTTCCTCCCGTTGACTAGCACGACGAAAGAATCGGCCGAACGGTTGCGCACGAGTCGGGTGAACCTCTCCCCGTACCTGACGGTGAGCAGACTGAGGAGGTCTGAGAGGTCCGAGGCGTCCGCAGACGCATCCTCGCATCCAGATGCCTCCCTGAAAGTGGCGAAGAACCTGACCGTCACGTTGGCCATCTGCAATCCCTCGAGAAGGAGCATGGAGTGCGTGCGTACTTAACCGGTACGGGCGTGGCCGACTGGTGGTCACCAATGACCGGCCGGACCTACTACGGTGGCCGCACGTAGTCGGATTCATGAACCAGAAGGAATCGCACGCAAGGGGGGACGGGACGCCCCCGCATCGGACGGCAGAACGGTCCCCGGAAACAGGCCGGGGGAACGCATCAGATAGGGTACGGACTGCAATCGCTTTGCATACCCATTACAGGTTGATATCCATTCGTGTATGAACGAAATGCCACTTTTTTGAATCACACATCCGAACGGGGTTCCGCATGAGTCATCCTGCGTCCGACGCACCCTGCGAAAAGGACCGGCGCAACTGATAAACGACATCATGTCGTAATCAGGGCAGGCCCGGCGAGGGGGTCACCCGTTTGGAGAAGGACAAAGGCAAGCGCGAGGCGACGGTAAGGATCAAGGGGATGCACTGCGCGACATGCACGGACGCTGTGCGGCAGTCACTCAGCGAGCTTGATGGTGTCTACGACGCCAGGGTGAACCTGGCGACGGAGAAGGCATTCCTCAGGTACGACCCGAAGCGCGCGTCGATGGGCCAGATAGAATCCGCAGTACGGGCCGCCGGCTATGATGTGGCCAAGGATGAGCTGAATATGACCATCGGCGGCATGCATTGCGCCACATGCGCGCTCGCGGTGCAGGACTCACTGAAGGGCGTTCCTGGCGTAGTCGATGCGAAGGTCAACTTCGCACTGGGCAAGGCAGCGGTGGAATACGATTCGTCCGCGGCCTCCCCGGCAGAACTCAAGGCCGCGGTGGAGAGGGCGGGATACACGGTGCTCGAGGTCGAGGGGGTGCTCGCGGAGAAAATCGCGAGGAAGAAGGAGCTCGACGAGGGGTTCAGGGACCTCGTGGTCGCCCTTGCGTTCGCGCTCCCCCTGGCGACGATATCCATGACACACATGTTATGGCCAGAGGGAATCCTGTCTGAGCATGCGAGGAACTACGTCCTGTTCGCTCTGGCCATCCCGGTCCAGTTCTATGCGGGCATGAGGTATTACAGGGGCGCATACCGGGCGCTGAGGAACAAGAGAGCGAACATGGACACTCTCGTCGTCATAGGCACGTCTGCCGCGTTCATCTACAGCGTCGCGGTCACACTCTTCCCTGGGCAGATGGGTTCGCATGATGTCTACTTCGACACGTCCGCCGTCATAATCACGCTCGTCCTAGCCGGCAAATTCCTCGAGCTCAGGTCCAGAGGGGCCACATCGGAAGCCATCCTGAGGCTCATGGACCTGCAGCCTCCGACCGCGGCCAAGATCGTCGAAGGGGCCGAGAGGACCGTCAGCGTCGATGAGCTCGCCGAAGGGGATGTCGTGGTCGTACGGCCTGGGGAGAGGTTACCGGTCGACGGCGAGGTGGTCAGCGGGGTGTCGACGGTGGATGAGTCGTTGGTCACCGGTGAATCGATACCTCAGGAGAAGGTCCTCGGAGCCCAGGTCACGGGCGGGACGGTGAACATGTCCGGCCTGCTGACTGTCAGGGCGACCAGGGTCGGAAGGAACACCACCCTCGCCCAGATCGTCAAGTTGGTCGAGGACGCGCAGAGCACCAAGGCCCCGATCGAGAGGTTTGCGGACACGGTCGCTGGATACTTCGTCCCCGCTGTGCTCTCCGTGAGCGTGGCGACATTCCTGTTCTGGTACTTCATCGGCTCCGGCATATGGGAAGTTGGGGACGCGCTGACCTTCTCGCTGACTGCATTCGTCGCGGTGTTGGTCATCGCGTGCCCATGTGCCCTCGGACTGGCGACCCCGACAGCCATCGTCGTGGGGACAGGGCGCGGCGCGCAACTCGGCATACTCATCAAGGACGCGGCCGCCCTGGAGAGGGCCAGGGACCTCACAACGGTCATACTGGACAAGACGGGCACGCTCACTGAGGGGGAGCCGAAGGTGATCGCGATGCGGCTGGGCGCGGCCAAGAGTGAGAGGGACCTCCTAGCCGCTGCGGGGAGCGCAGAGAAGGGGTCGGAGCATGTCCTGTCGAGGGCGGTCCTGGCAGCCGCAGAGGCCGCCCGCGTGGAGCTGGTGACCCCGGACTCGTCGACAGTGTACCCCGGAGAGGGCGTCACGGCCAAGGTCGCTGGCAAGGACATCTCCGTGGGCAACCGCAGGATGCTGGAAAGGCTGGGTGTCCCATTGGGCGCTCTGGATGAGGACATGAACGTCCTCCAGGACCAAGGCATGACAGTCATGGCATGCGTCGCCGACGGGAAGCTCATGGGACTGATAGGCGTCGCGGACACACTCAAGGTGGGCGCGAGAGAAGCTGTGGCCGACCTCAGGGCCATGGGCCTCAAAGTGGTGATGATGACGGGGGACAACGAGAGGACCGCGAGAGCCATATCCAACCAGGCGGGCATACCCGAGTTCAAGGCCCAGGTGCTTCCCGCGGACAAGGCCGGGGCCGTCAAGGCGTTCCAGGAGAGTGGCGAGGTCGTCGCCATGGTCGGGGACGGCATCAATGACGCTCCAGCGCTGGCCCAGGCGGACATCGGCATCGCGCTCGGGAGCGGCACGGACATCGCCCTCGAATCGGGGAACATCGTGCTGGTCGGAGGGGACCTCAAGGGCGTCGCATCGGCCATCAAACTCAGCCGGAGGACCTTCCGGAAGATCCGAGAGAACCTGTTCTGGGCCCTGTTCTACAACACTGCCTCGATACCCATTGCAGCGGGCGTCCTCTATCCTTTCACGGACTGGCTTCTGAGCCCTATGATCGCGGCGGGGGCAATGGCGTTCAGCTCCGTCTCCGTCGTCACAAATGCTGCGCTCCTGCGAAGGTTCGAGCCATGAACACCACATGCGACGCAGAAAAGGTTATCTTCAGGCTACCCAATAACAACTGCAATCATCCAGGCGTGCGAGTGGCGTTCAGAGGCATGCTCTGAGCACCCGCGGGCCAAGGACCAGACTACGACGTCCCCCGGTCGGAAGTGGTCTTAATGTTTGGCAAGAAGGTATTCAAGGGATTTCTGGTAGAGCCCGACGGCCGGCTTCTGAAGGAGTTCGTGTTCAGCACCAAAGGCGAGGTCAGCTACGATGATGTGAAGAGGGCAACGGCTGGCAAGGGTGACCTGGCCACACTGGGAGCCTTCGAGGTCGGCAAGATGGTGGGCACCGTCGTCCGCGGCAAGAGGATGCACATGCTCCTGATCGGCAAGGACGTCGTCGAGGACGAGGATGTCGGATTCGTAAAGGAAATGCTGAGCTCCGTCGAGGCGAGCTTCGAGTCGTCCCTGGAATCCAGGCTCGCGGCTGCCAAGGAGGCCACTGAGAAGGCCAAGGAGGAGCAGGAGCGGGCCAAGGAGGCGGTCAAGGGGATGGAGGCCGAGAAGGCCACGCACTCCCAGGAGATCGCCGAGCTGGACAACCTGAAGGGAGAGCTCGACAAGCTCAGGAAGGACACAGAGGAGTGGCAGAAGGAACTCGAGGAGTTCGAGGCCGAGGTCTCCGAGAGACACGGCCAGATCAACGAGAGGGTCACACTCCTCCTGGAGAGGGAACAGAACCTGAACAGGAGCAGGCAGGCGTTCGAGGCGGCGACAGACGCGAAGCGCGGACTCATCAGGAACCTCCAGGAAGGGATCGCATCATCGGTGTCGGAATACGAGTCCGGGTTTGCGAAGCTCGTGCAACAGAAGCGGGAGCTCGCGGAAAGTCAGGAGAAGCACAGGTCCGAACTGGAGGGCTACCAGACCGAGAGGGCCGCGTGGGAGAAGGAGGTAGAGGAGACCAAGGTCAGGCTCGCCAGCCTCGACAGGGACCGGAAGCAGCTCGACTCCGACCGCCAGCAGCTGGAGTCCTTGGACAGGGACCTCAAGGAGAGGCAAAGCCAGCTGGAGGCGAGGAAGAAGGACCTCGACGGGGCGATGTCAGCGCTCGAGAGCGAGAGGAGCGCGTTCGAATCCGAGCGCGAGACCCTGACGGCCGAGCTAGACTCGCTGGACCAGGAGTTGAAGAAGCGCGAGGACAGCATCACCTCATCTGAGAATGAACTCAAGATCAAGAAGGAGGAGATGCGAGCCGCCCTAGCTGAACTCGAGAGGCAGGGCAAGGAGCTCGAGGAGAGTGCAGAAGGCATCTCTGTGACGATCAAGGGGCTCGATGAGCGCGAGAAGGCGCTCACAGCCGAGAAAGAGGAGTTGGAACAGAGGCGGACACAGATGGACGCCAACGCCGAGGCGCAGCAGGCGGAGCTGTCCTCGCTCATCGCGAAGATCGGGCGGGACAACGAGGACTTGCTGAAACGCACGGCCGAGACGGAAGCGCGCGAGAGCGTCCTCGCCGGCCGCGAGGCCGCGATTGCCGACTCCGAGCGCAAGGTCGAGGCGCTCCTGAGGGACCTCGACAAGCGTGAGAAGGATATCCAGAAGCGCGAGAACGCCCTCAAGGAGACCTTGAGCAACCAGGAACAGGCGGTCCAGACACTGTCCGAGCGGGAAGCGACGACCGCGTCCAGGGAGCAGGCTCTGCAGGTCAAGGACGGCGAGCTGACCGAACTCGGGGCGAAGCTGGAGGCTCAGGCCCAAGAACTCGCGAAACTGAAGGCAGACCTGGAGGCGGCCCAGAGGAACTACGATAGCAGGGGCGCCGAGCTGGCCCAGCAGGAGTCGACCTTCGAGGAGAGGGAGAAGCTCATATCCGAGGAGAAGGAGAGGCTCGAGAAGGACAGGGCAGCGGCCGAGGAGACGAAGGCCGAGCTGGAATCGAAGATGGAGGCTCTGGCAGCACGCGAGAATGCCATGCAGGAGGAGGTCGCGGCCACAAGAGCCAAACTCGACGACGAGATGGCCCGTCTGGACGCCGAGAGGAAGCACACCGCCACGAAGCTGGCCGAAGCCGACGCAAGGGCCGAAGAGCTCAGGGCCAAGGCCGAAGCGGTCGCCCAGGCGGACAAGGACCTTGAGGCGCGCGAAACCGCCTTCGCCGACAAGATGGCGGAGATGGACCGGCGCAGGGAGAGCATGGCCGAGGAGATGGACAAGCTCGCCCTCGAGAAGACCAAGATAGACAAGATGCGTGACAATATCGAGAAACGCCGGCAGGTCCAGCGCGAACAGGTCGACAGCATATCCGATATCACGAAGAGGCTCGAGGAGATCCGTGCCCGGAGCAAGCGCAGGACGGATCAGGCTGAAGGCGCGGAGGCGGCGCCCCCGACCGAGGAGAAGAAGGAGTGATCAGGCTAGGTCCGGCCAGGTCTTGTCCAGGACCTTCGCGACATCTTCGAAAGGCCGTCTGTAGAGCGGCCTCGCCCTCACAGACAGGCGCAGATGCTTCGACACGAACGGTCTGACGCTCTCCATCGATTCCATACCCGTGACCTCCTCGTACGCTTCCAGCATGCAGAAGCACAGGTCGAACTTGATCGGCGTGAAGAACGGTTCGTTGCCCAGTATGGACGCGGCCATCTGTCCGACGTCATCCATGGGGTTTCCCGGGGAGGAGTCCTCGAGGTCCACCCCGAACACCTCGCCCTCGTGCATGATGAAGTTGTCCAGGACGGCATCCGACATCGTCATCGGCCTGCCGAAGCTGTCCATGGACTCATGGAACATGCCCAACCATCTGCCCAAGCCTTCCGCGGCCCGGGTGCTGAACATCGTGTTCACGAGCATGTCGCACGAATCCCCTGATATGTACTCCGTCACGAGGTAGTCACTGTCCATGTACAGGGGATAGGGGACCGAGAGTCCTGCCCTCTTCGCGAGGAGCATCGTCTCGAATTCCACCGGGGAGAGCTTGGACAGGGACCTCTTCACGACGACCGGCCTCACGTCCGTCTCTACGAACCAGACCCTGTTCCTGTAGCTCGGGACGAGCGAGGAACGCACCACGACGACGCGCTGGTTGAGAGCCTTCTTGAGGATATCCCACCCCGATGCGTCCATTGCCGTGAGGTCCGAGAACATCATGCTATCAACGATTTCCCGATGATAATAACCCTTTGGCCCGTTGTTCAGTACCCTGAACGCGAACCCTTTCGGGAAGCGGGTGGTCCACCCTCGCGCCATGAGACCGAGTCCTGTCTCAGCAGGTCCATCAGCTCCTTGGTGAGGCGGAGCGCCTCGTCGTGGTCGCCGGACTTCAAGCAGTGCATGGCGGCCTTCATGCGCAACAGGTACTCGGAAGCATCGCACCCAGCCACCTTGGCATCCATCAGGTGCTCCCTCGCCTTCGCGAGCTCGGACCTGACAAGCGCAGGTATGCTGGGGGCCATCGCCTCCTCCGTCTGCTGCGCCAGGGCGGAAACCAAGTTCCAGTTCCCCTCCCTGCACGCCTCCCACGCGCTGCTCATGAGCCTGCGGACCCTCGTGGTGTCCGTCCCCAGGGAGCTGACGTCTGAGATCTGGTGCTCTATCTCCTCGAGTAGCCGAGCGGAGCCCGCGAAACCCTTCATGGCCTCCTGGTACAGAAGTTCGCGCGCTCTTCCCCGGGTATTCAGCATGCCGAACACATCGAACTTCTCTGGCCTGACGATCTCCTCGCGCTCCCGCGGCTTCGGACTTTCGGGCGGCTCACTCGCTTCCGCGGCCTCTTCATCGGACGACATAGGGCCATCAGCGAATATGGCACCGCAGAATGGGCAATATGGATCGGACTCCCTCACCATCATGTCGCACTCGGTGCACTGGAACTGCACGCCATCGTCCTGAGAGGCCGCTGCAGGGTTCACCAGCTGGGGCGAAAGGTGCGAGGCCCTAGGCTCGGTCATGCTTGGCTGCTCCACCGGACGGACCATGTCGCCGGACACATCGCGTATCTTCAGCTCTGGGTCCCGCACGATCCTCTGGAGGCGCCGCCTGCTGCTGTCGAGCGCCTGGCCGTTCTTGCCGGCGCCGGCCTCGGATCGGGTCTTGAGGCTCTCCCGGTCACCGTTCTTGTGCATCTTGTTCGCACTCCGTGGTGCTAATCCTGCACGTATTACCTTGTCTGGACCGGGTATTTGAAACATATTCCTCGGCTATCAGCCGATGCAAGGACGGTCGGTCGCTCATCGCCTGCCGACGAGATTCAAGAACGCATCCTCATCCAAGACCGTCTTCTTGAGTTTCTTGGCCTTCTCCAGCTTGGACCCAGGGTCCTCGCCCGCGACCACGTAGTCCGTGGCCTTCGTCACGGACGAGCCCACGCGGCCGCCCATGGACTCCACGGCCGCCCCAGCGTCTGAGCGCGACATGGACTTCAGCTCACCGGTGAACAGGAATGTCTTGCCCACAAGGGGGCCGTCCGCCTTACGGGCGCTGCCCATCCTCAGGCCTGCCTCCGACAGCCTCTTGATGAGCGCGCGGTTCCCCTCATCGGCCATGAAATCCCTGACGGATTCCGCCACGACCTTTCCGACGCCCTCGACCTTCGAGAACTCGTCCACGCTGGCGGCCATCAGGGAGTCCATGCTCCCGAACCTCTCCGCGAGGAGCGACGCGGTCGTCCGTCCCACATGCCTCACACCGAGGGCGTGTAAGACCCGGCCAAGGTCCCTGTCCAAGGACGACTTGACGGCGTCGAGTATGTTCCTGGCGGACTTCTCCCCGACGCCTTCGAGGGTGAGCAACTCGGCCTCCCTCAGGCCGTACAGGTCTGAGACATCCTTCACCAGGCCGCTGTCCACGAGCTGGTCGACCAGCGCGGGCCCTATCCCCTCGATATCCATGGCGCCGCGGGAGCAGAAGTGCGTCAGCCGCTCCTTCACCTGGGCAGGGCACGACGCGTTCACACATCTCCTGACAGACTCTCCGTCCTCGCGGACGGCCTTCGAGCCGCACACGGGGCACGTCTCCGGCACCGCAACCGCCCTCTCGTCACCCGTGCGCCGCTCGACCAATGGCCTCACGACTTGAGGTATGACCTCGCCCGCACGCTCGACCAGGACCATGTCCCCAATCATGACGCCTCTGCGACTCAGTTCGTCCTCGTTGTGCAGAGTCGCACGTGACACCGTGACCCCGCCGATCTCGACGGGGTCGAGGTATGCGACCGGTGTGAGCGCCCCAGTCCTGCCGACCTGGAAGACCACATCAAGGAGCTTCGTGACCTTCTGTTTCGGGGGGTACTTGTATGCGATCGCCCAGCGGGGGTTCTTGGCCGTGTATCCCAGGCGCTGCTGCTGCGAGAGCGAGTCGACCTTGACCACCATGCCGTCGATATCGTACCCGAGCCCGTCGCGCTTGGAGTCCCAGGATGCTATGTGCTCGAGGACCTCATCGACCGAGCCGAAGACGCGCGTGTGTGGGCTGACCCTGAGGCCCGATGCCTTCATCGCATCCAGGCACCCGTGATGGCTCCCTGGCATGTTGTCCGAGCTGTAGCTCAGCGTGTAGAAGTATGCGTCCAGCGGCCTCGAGGCCGCGATTCTGGGGTCGAGTTGCCTGATCGAGCCCGCGGCCGCGTTCCTGGCGTTGGCGAATATGGGCTCCCCATCCGCCTCACGCTCCTCATTGAGCCGCTGGAGACCCTGGGCGGGCATGTAAACCTCGCCCCGCACCTCGACGTTCCTGAGACCTCCCTCAGGCTTCAGTTTGAGCGGGATGCTCCTGATGGTCCTGATGTTGGAAGTGACGTCCTCTCCCACGCGCCCGTCACCCCTGGTCGCGCCTCTCACTAGTGCACCTCCCTCGTACATGAGCGCGATGCCCAGCCCGTCCACCTTCGGCTCGACGACGTACTCGACAGACTCTTCCCCGAGCCACTTCCTGACGCGAGAATCGAACTCCCTCATCTCATCTGGGGAGTAGCAGTTGTCCAGGCTCAGCATGGCGACCTTGTGCTCCACCTGCGGGAACTCGTCGACCGGTCGGCCAGATACCCTCTGGGTCGGCGAATCCGGGGAAACGAGTACTGGATGCTCTGACTCGAGGGCCTTCAGTTCATTCATGAGCAGGTCGTACTCGTGGTCCGTGACCTCGGGGTCGTCTTCGACGTAGTACTTCACGTCGTGGTGTGAGATGATCTCCACGAGCTTTCTGATCCTGGCCCTCGCACGTTCCTCGTCCATGCTCACGACCTCCTACCCCGGAGGTGCTTGTCCAGCCCGTCGGCGTCCAATGTGTTGAGCACATCCTTCGGCCCGAGCCAACCGCGCCTAGCCGTTATCACTCCCAGCCTTATGAATCCCATGTGCTCTGTCCTGTGAGAATCCGTGCCCAGTGATACTCGCACGCCCCTGGAGCCTGCCGCCCTGCAGTCCACGTCCCTGAGGTCGAGCCTGTCCGGGAAGCAGTTCACCTCCATGCACACCTCGTGCTCGGCGGCAGCGTCCAACACCGCCTGGAGATCTACCTCATACGCGCTCCTCTGGCCGATCAACCGGCCGGTGGGGTGGCCCAGTATGTCGACCATGCCCGTGGAGATGGCCGCGACTATCCTCCGGGTCATCTCCGCCCTCTCCATCTTGAACCTAGAATGAACGGATGCGATGACGATGTCCAGGTCCTTCAGGGCCGACTCCGGGAGATCGAGGGAACCGTCGGTCTTGATGTCGACCTCGGACCCCGCCAGGACCCTGATGCCCCCGGCTGCGTCCTCGGCCTTCCTGACCGCGTCGATCTGCGCCATAAGCCTCTCGGGGGAGAGCCCGTTCGCTATCTTCAGGCTGTGAGTGTGATCTGTGATGGCCATGTATTCATAGCCCCTCTTCTCGGCCGCTGCGACGACCTTCTCGATGGAGTCTGAACCGTCGCTCCAGTCCGTGTGCAAATGCAGGTCCCCTTTGACCTGGTCCAGGCGGACCAGCTCGGGCACCTTCCCCTCCCTGGCGGCGTCTATCTCCCCCGAGTTCTCCCGTATCTCTGGGGGCATGCACGAGAGTCCCAGGGCCGAGTATACCTCGTCCTCGGTGGCCCCAGCGACCAGCCTGCCCGAATCACGCTCGAACAGACCGTACTCGTTCAGTTTCAGACCCTTCTCGACACCGATCCTGCGGAGTGAGACATTGTGCTCCTTCGACCCTGTGAAGTACTGGAGCGCTGCACCGTAGCTCTTCGTCTCCACGGCCCTCAGGTCCACCTGCATGCCGTCCTTGAGGCGCACGCTGGACTTGGTCGGACCCCTCATCAGGACCTCTTCGACCTCGGGATAGGCCACGAACGCGTCTATGACTGTCTTAGGGGAATCGCCCCCCACCAGGATGTCAATGTCCCCAATAGTATCCCGGCCCCGTCTGAGACTGCCCGCGATGCTGATCCTGTCGATGGCCTGTGAGGATCTCAGATACTCGACATACGCCTCTGCGATGGGCAGCGCCTCCCCCAGGAGCGTCCTGCCGCCGCTCGACTCGAGGACCTTGATGCCCTGGAGTATGCGTTCCTCGGTCTTCTCCCCGAAGCCCTTCAGGTCCCTGAGCCTGTGCGACAGGACGGCCTCCTTGAGCTGTTCCACGCTGGATATGCCAAGCTCCTGATGCAGGAGCATCGCAGTCTTGGGACCCACGTCTGGCACGTCAAGCATCCGGACCAGTCCTTCGGGGACCTCGGACCTGAGCTTGTCGAGGTAGCCTAGTTCCCCTGTCTCCATGAGTTCCTGAATCTTCTTCGACAGCGCCTCACCCACGCCGGGTACTTCATCGAGCTTCCCGTCAGCCATGATCTGGGACAGCGGTGTGTTGAGCTGCTCGATGTTCCTTGCCGCCCTCCTGTAGGCCTGGGGTTTGAAGGCTATCCCCTGCAGCTCCAGCAGGTCTGCGATCTCGTACAATACAGCGGCGACTTCGCTGTTATCCATCCGTTCCTCCCGTGACGGCATCCCAATCCCCCAGCCACCGAATATAGGTTGCCTAGGACCATTCCGCGCAGGGGGTCTTTTATCCCGGTTCGCCAATCAGGGCGCAGGGGGGACTTCGAGTTGAAAGTCCAGAGACCACCGAAACTGAAGAAGAACTCCAAAGTCGCAGTGATATCGCCATCGAGCAACCCCGACCACGTCGGCATCAACACCGGCATCGACATCCTCAAGAAGTCCGGCCTAAGGGTCGAACTGGGTGACACGACGAGGAAACTCATGACCGTCGGCACGCTGGCCGCGACTGACAAGGCTAGAGCGGACGACTTCAACTGGGCGTTCGAGGACGATACCGTCGACGGGGTGCTGTGCGCCACTGGGGGCTACGGGTCTATGAGGGTCTTGGACCTCCTGGACTTCGACATGATCAAGGACCATCCCAAGCCGTTCATGGGGTTCAGCGACATTACGGGATATCACATCGCCCTGAATCAGCTCTGTGGCATGGTCACGTTCCACGGGCCCTTGGTGGACATTGACCCCTCCAAGGGCGAGGAGTTCATCAAGACCCAGTCCGAGGACCTGAAGAGGGCCGTGCGCCTGCTGATGGGCCAGGAGGAGCTCCACGAGGTGTCGAACCCCCCTGGCGGCATGATGCTAATGACCATCAACGACGGTAAGGCGACTGGAAGGCTGTGTGGGGGGAACCTGACACTCATGACCGGCACCCTGGGCAGCAGGTACGAACTGGACACGAAGGACAAGGTGCTCCTGGTCGAGGAAGTCAAGGAGACATACTACTACATCGAGTTCCACCTCACCCAGCTGCGCCTGTGCAAGAAGCTGGAGCAGGCCAGGGCCGTCATCATGGGAGAGATATCAGACACGCTCAAGCCCGAAGGGCCCTATCCCAGCGTCGAGGAGATAGTCAGAGAGAGGGTCGGAGGGGCCGGCAAACCTGCCATCTGGGGACTCTGCGCTGGCCATGGCATGTACAACGGACTCCTGCCGCTGAACGCCAAGGTGGCGGTCGATGCGACCGAAAGGGAGATCACGGTCCTCGAGCCGATCGTCGATTGAGCGCACGACCAGCACTTATGGTTCATTTCCCATCAGCACTGGCTATGCTTATGCATCGCCGTTTTATACCACACAAGATATATCTATATCACACATGGTATGATTCGCATGTTATCGAGGGAACTCATAAGCATACTGGCCAAGTCAGGTAGGATAGAGATACTCAGGACTCTGAAGGCATATCACGACCGGGAGTTCACCATCAACGAGCTCGCGAGGACCTCGCAAGTGCCCGTGATGACGACATGGAGGGCTGTCAGGGAGCTGAAGAAGACAGGCCTGCTCGACACGCGCAAGATAGGCAACTCGGTGGCCGTGTCGATCACTGACGACCCCGGGAAGCTCAGGACGCTGAAGACCATCCCGGACACCGATCCCCAGAGAGCTGCGGCGAAGGCCTTTGCGGAGACCCTGTCGGAACAAGCTTGGCTGTCTGAGTGCAGGTTGTTCGGCACGGTCGGCAGGGGAGAGCACAGGCCAGGGGAGGAGGTAGACGTGGCAGTGGTGTACGACGAGAGAGCGTCCGAGGAGCAGGCGAAGGCCGCTGCCACAGGGGTCGCCGAAACCATCAGATCGAGGACGAACGTGACGATAGTGCCCCTGTGCGTCTCAAGCAAGGATATGGGGAGGAGAGGAGGCCTCGCCTCCGAACTCAGAGAAAAGGAGACTATCTGGACACGTGCAAAGGGGTGACTGTGCGTGGACGGACACCGGCAAATTCATACCCGAGTTACAGCTGGCGGCGCGGCGGACAGCCGTGACCTACATCCGGTGGGTCTCATCGGAGCCTGGAGAAGTGGTCGCACACGAGCCTGGCGATCTTCGCCTCTGCCTCCAGCGCCTTCTCGAAGGACCCTTCCTCGATCTTCTTGAAGAACGTGCAGAGCACCACGTGCGATGTAGATGACACGAATATGATCGCCGCGTTCGTCAGGGAAGCGGCGGTGGTGCCGGACTTGAGCGCGACCGGGATATCTGGTGAAAGCAGGTAGGAGAGTGCGGTATCGTCCTTCTGCATCATCAGGAGCCTGAGCATGTCCTTGGAGGCCTTGGGAGACACGACCTCGTTCTTGAGTATCTTCTCGAGCAGCATCCCGATCTCCCTCGGCGTTCCGATGTTGTCGAAGACCTCGTCGTACACCCTCTGCTGCTTGAACTTCTTCTCGGCCTTGAGCCCGTATATGCGCTCGTACTTCTGCCTGAAATCGTCGACCGATAGGCCGGCAGACTCGCGCTCGGTCTCGTTGAGGGCCTTCATCCTCTCGATGTCCGACATCCCCTTCCACTTCCTAGCGGCCTCGGGGATCGTCAGGTCCCTGAACGGGCCGACGCCCATGGACATCAAGAAGCTCTCCCTGTAGGGCATGTATATGGATGTCTTGGCGAGGCCCAGCTCCCTCATCATCATGTTCACGCGCTGGAGACCTATGCGCTTCCACAGCATCTCCGACGCTGTGTTGTCCGTCGAAATGATCATCAGTGCGAGCAGGTCCCCTACGGTCGGCTTCAGCCCAGGGGCCATGTACTGCAGCACGCCCTCGCCGATGCAGAAGTGCTTTGGCTCGAGCTCTATCCTCTCGTCCAGGGCAATAGAGCCTTCCTCCACCTGGCGGAACGTCTCGACCATCACGCCCAGCTTGAAGACGCTCGCGAGAGGGAAAATCTTGTCTGCATCCACGGCGATCTCGCTGCCCGTCTCGATGTGCTTGACGTAAAGGCCCAGTTGCCCCTTCGTCTCCTTGGCGGTCCGGAGCAGCTCGGCCTTCAACTTGCCGAGGTCTGCGTCCTCATGGGGCACCGCCTTCTTCTTCGTCGCTGTCAAGCCAAACACCAGTCCTTGAATCATCCATGGCGGCCATGTGAGACAAGCCCTTCGCGGCACGCCATCTCTGGTCGAAGAGTGGGATGTCCCTATTTAGGGGCTTCGCTCGAACAATGGGGGTCGATGGATGGACGTACCTATGAATCACTGGATGACAAGAAGATACGGAGAAGGAAGAGGGTCTTGGCCCGATGTCTGGTTTGGGGGGGGAGGATATTGGCTGATTTCGGGCCTGAAGGAAAATCCTTGTTTCCCTCTTCCTGTCTCTTGAGACGGAAAGTGGCGAGCACGCCTCATATACCCTTTCCCCCTGGAATCATGCGTGATAACATCCCGTGACCGCATCTGGCTACAAGCTTTTATCTCGGCCCGGACGATTCCCCAGGCCGATGGAGCGCGAGGATGACTCTGTTGCGGCCCCCATAAGGCCGATCAAGAGGCTCAGAGCGGTCGTATTCGACCTCGATGACACACTGGTCCTCTCCACGGTGGATTTCCCGAAGTTCAAAGGACTCGTGATAGACAGAATCGAGGAGTTCGGTGAGGACAGGGGGTTGTACGACCCCTCAGAGACCATCGTCAGGATCCTGGACAAGTTCGAGGCGAGGATGAGGAAGAACGGGGTCCCGGAGGCCGGCATCAGGAGCATGCTCGCGGAGCTGGACGAGGTCATGGACGCAGTGGAGCTCGAGAGGGTCGATGAGACCGCGGTGATACCAGGCGCGCCGGAGACCCTGAAGTTCCTCAGGGACAGAGGGGTCAGGGTCGGCGTGCTCACGCGCGGCTGCGATGGATATGCGAGAAAGGCCATGTCCAGGACGGGCATAGACGGACTTGTGGACGCCATCGAGTGCCGCAACTCCCACACGAGGCCTAAGCCGCATCCGGACTCCTACCTGAGGCTCGTGAGGAGCTTGGGGGTCGATAAGGAAGAGACGCTCTTCGTCGGCGACCACGCCATCGACGCGCATTGCGCAGCGAACGCAGGTGTCCCGTTCATAGGCGTGATGACAGGGGACGTTCCGGAGCAGGTCCTGCTCGACGCGGGGAGCTTCGTCGTCGCGAGGGATGTCGGCGAGCTCAGGGCGTTGCTAGAACCGCTGCTTTGAGATTGAAGGCTAAAAATGCGATTCGAGAACTCTGTCCTTAGATTTGGTGCGGAAAAGGCTATCTTGGCCCGACATCCAGCAGGCGTATCTCGCCCGGGGTCGAGTTGATGATCTGGTCCTCGCCCACTTCCGACTCCGGCCTCGGGAGCACGACCTCAAGGTTCCTCTCGAGAAGGGCTATCTCCCGCTCGGACATCGTGCGTGGGTCCACTGGCACTATCAGGACACAGTCGTTCGTGACGACCATGTCCCTCAGCTGGTGCATGAACTGTAGCATCCGATCGTAAGTGTTGAGGGAGACAAGGTACTCGAGGCCGTCTACGATGATGGCTGTCCTCTTCTGGGACTCGATGAACGCGCGGACCTGGCTCATCAGTATGCCTATCGCGGTCGGGTTTATGCGCCCCTCGCCGACGAGGTTTGTGAGCCATACCATCCTGCAGCTGTCGAGCTCCTTCTCAGTCATGAGTCTCTTGGGAAAGTCGCGGGTGATGACCAGCCCTGAGCACCCTGAAGATAGGGCGTGTTCGAATAGCTCGTAGCTCACCTTAGGCCTTCTCTCTTCGACCAGGTAAACGTTGCCTGGCCTCACGTCAGCCGAAAAGGTGGCACCTGAAGCCAACGTAGACGCCATCTACGCATCCCATCCGAAGTATGTATTGTATTGACACTTTATATAATACTGTTGACCAGGTTCCGCTGGCGTGAACGGAATCCGCAGGTCGTTCAGATAATCAAATCCTGTTGCAGAAGACCCGCATCCGGTCCACGGACACGGTCCCGTAAGGACAGGCCTCGCACTCGGCGATCGTCGCTGAGGCCTTCATCTCGTAATAGCAGGGCACGGTGAAGAACTTCGTGGCGCCGTAGCACAGGACCCTGGACTTGTTGTCCACGACGCTACCATGCGGGCAGGCGTTGCAATCGGTCGCGGTCACCATCCGGGCCTCGCCCCGGTCGTCACACCGCGTCGTGAACAGCTTGTGCATCTTAGCGTCCATTCCCTCACCCAGGGGGAATCAGCGACTCTGATGATATCCTTTGCCGTTGTGAAGCCTGTGCCTCGATGGACCTACTGGCCCGAGCCGCATCGCCCTGAGTATCACGGACGAGAGCGCCTTGACAACCTTTTTATCGGGCTCAGCCGCTGTAGGTGCCAAGGGCGCATACCCCCGTATGCGGCCGTGTTGCTGAAAGGGGCGGCATCGTCTCTCTCGGTGGGGCATCGATGGGCGCTGTTGAACCAGACGTTGGGTTGCTGACTTCCGAATTGCTGGACGGCGTGTTCGCCTGCAGCAAGTCTGGGGAGATAATGTTCTCGAACCCTGCATTCGCCCGGATGCTCGGATACAAGCACGAGACCATGAAGGCGAGGAACATCGCCAAGGACATCGTCGAGAGGGACCTGGAGTGGAGGGCACTCGTGTCCCTCCTGGAGCAGGGGAGCCCCATACACGATTACGAGATCAAGTTCAGGCGCAGCGACGGCATGACCCTCATAATATCCCTGACTGCGAACGCCCTGATGGACAACAGCGGGTCCCCCATTGGCATTGCAGCCGTTGCCAGGGACATCAGCACCAGGAAGGGCGTCGAGAACGAACTGCGCGAGAAGGCGTTCCGCATAGACATCATGAACAGGGTTGCAAAGCTGGCCGGCACGCACAAGGATATCCGGTCGGTACTGTTGCGGGTTTCCGAGGAGCTCCAGAAACTCCTGGACTTCGATTCCATATGTGCCGGGGTGACCGAGGAGAAGGGCAGGCATGTCGAAGTGTTCGTCCCTGACCCAAAGCACGCTGATAAGGCCGTCTCCCTGGGAAAGGTGCCCTACGAGGGGAGCATAGTCGAGAAACTCAGGTTCGGCGGCAAGGCGGTCATAGTGGAGAAGGAGGCTGGCAGGAAGCTGTTCAGCGAGTTCGGCCTCCTTGACGTGGACAAGGCGAGCTCGATGATGGCCGTGCCACTCACGTCCCGAGGCAGGGTGCTCGGATCGCTCAACCTCGTGGACTCGAAGCAGGCCGAATACGACTGGGAGAGCGCGGAGGCGCTCCAGATGGTCGCAGACCTGCTCGCGGGGATGATCGACAACATGGTCCTGTTCGCCAGCCTCGAGACCAAGGTGAGCCTCCAGGAGGCCCTGGTCAGGTCCAGCGTCGAGCTGCAGAGGGCCATCAGCACAGAGCAGATCTACGCTGCCATCGCATCGCACATCATGGAGGTCGTGCACTACAAGGACCTCTCGTTCTACGTGGTCGACTGGCAGAAGGAGCTCGTGCAGCCCGTATATGCCGTCGGAGGATATTCGGACGAGATACTCGGGGACCCCGGAGGGTTTGACGATGGCATAGTAGGGCTCGTCGCAAAGACTGGCAAGGCAGAATTCGTAGATGACGTCGACGCGGACCCGAGGTCGGCGGACATACCAGGGGTCCCGCTCGAGCACAACTCCATGCTCGCGATACCACTCACGGGCTCCCAGGAGGTCATAGGCGTGCTCGAGCTCTACAGGGAGAGGGGCCAGGTGTTCACGCAGAACGACCTCGAGGCCGGAATGTTGTTCGCCCAGCAGGCGTCCATCGCCCTCGAGAACTCCCAGCTCGTCGCGAAGCTCCAGGACGCCAAGAAGGAGATAGAGATGCTCAACGACCTCATGTTCCACGACATCAACAACTACAACTTCGCGACCCTGAACTATGTCGAGATGGTCTACAAGGACAAGGACCTCCCGCACGGGGCGAAGGTCCCCTTGGAGAAGTCGCTCCACCTCATCAGGGAGAACGCGAAGCTGATAGACAACGTCAAGAAGCTGACCAAGATCGGGGTCATGGAGCCGGACGACTTCGTCCTCGTGAACCTGAGCGACGTGCTGAGGAAGGTCGTGTCCGGCGTCACGACATCATCTACCAAGAGGGTCGGAGTCAAACTCGACGTGCCCGAGGAGGCGTACATCAAGGCCAACCCGCTCGTGGAAGAACTCTTCGTGAACCTGCTCAACAACGCGGTCAAGTACGACCCTCACGAGGAGGTCGACATCGACGTGGAGGTCAAGAAGGTCCTCGAGGAGGAGCGCCCTTCGTGGAAGGTCTGCATATCCGACAACGGCTACGGGATACCGGACGACAAGAAGGCAATGCTGTTCCAGAAGTACGTGAGGCTCAGGCCGGACACGAAGATATCCGGGAGCGGCCTAGGCCTGTCGATCTGCAGGGCGCTCACGGACAAGTTCTCAGGCAGGATATGGGTCGAAGACAGAGTCCAGGGCAAGAGCGAGCTCGGGGCGAGGTTCTGCGTCGTGTTCCCGGCTGAGAGGCATCCGCACCAGTGACCTGATCACGCATGGACGTCCGGCGCATCCGCTGCCAGGTGAAGGGAATAATAAGAGGGTTTTAAGAGGTTTCATCGGCCAGCGTCTGGCCGCCTAATACCTGCTCACGCGTCTCGCAGCGCACCCGAGAGCGACGATCACCAGGAACACCGCAGCGGCGACCAACACCATGGCCGACAGCTCGGCAGAGGTCGAGACCTCCGCGGAAGCCTCCGATATCGGACCTGCCACGGCTGGCTCCGACAGCTGGGCCGCCTTCGGTGGCGGGGTGACGTTGAACTCGATCCATGGCGCTCCGTGGTACAGAGGTCCGTCTGGCGAGTGCCGCACGTTGTCGAACGTCTGCGGGCCCTGTATCGTCACGACGTTCCCGACGGAGTCGTACATCGAGTCCAGGTCGGCTCCGCCGTCGGGGTTCGTAATCCAGTACCCGAGTGACATGGCACCCGTGACCTCGATGGCCTGGAACGCGGATGCGTCTCCATCAACAAGGTCGCCGTAGTCCAGCTCGGTCAGGCCGACGCCGCGATATCCGATCACATCTGTCGCGTCCGATGGCGGCAGCTGGATGATGAAGGTCTCCCCCTCATCCAGGTCGAGGATAGCTGGCGTGCAGTCGTACGCCACTTCCTGCCCGAACAGCGTGTCGCCGGAGTTCCAGCTCGTGTAGAACAGACTCTCATACTCCTCGTACTCAGACGGATGCGAGGGATGTGTGCAGTAGTCGATCCTGTTCGGCTGCCAGACCCATGCGGCGTCGTCCCCGGACGATTCGTTGGCCTTGACCGAGAACATGCTGTACTGGCACACGGTATCCATTGAGAATGTCGTGGCCATGTCTGCGGTCAGGCTCGCGGTCAGCGAACAGTCCTCCGTGTACGACTGGTGGTTCAATAGTCCGGCATCGTCGAGCCACCTGACCATCAGCACCTCGTATCCCCACGAGAAGTGGCCGATTGACAGTTCGATGTCCCCATCAAGGTTCTCCGTCATCTCCATCATGGTCCCGAGCAGCCAGTACTTGTCTTCGTACCCGCCAAAGATATCGAGTCGGTCGTTTGCCTCCGCGTCGATGAATGCATTCCATGCCGCGACATACGCGACCTTGTTCGCGGTCCACCACGTCGCCGCGTCATCACCCTGTGGCATGCCCAGCCACGTCTCGGCCGCTGGCCGGTTCATGGTGACATTGTACACTGTACCGACGATGTATCCGTCCTGGTCATCGATGTAGTCGTCGCCGACCCATCCGGCCGAGGCACCCCACGTCGGGATCCAGTAGTTGGTCCACCAGTCATCGTACAGGTACTGGTAGTAGATGTCGATCTGGGCCTCAGGGTCACCTGTGACAGTGGTCGGACCCTCTACGGGCATGAACTCCGGCGCGCCAGTGGAGAGTTCTGGAAGGTTCTCCCCTACGGTCGACCACCTGTACGGGGCCATTATCAGGCCCTGTGGTGTGTCGTCTTCGTATCCAGGAAGGTACAGGATCGAGTTGTACTCGCCTGTCTCAATCACGTACTCAGTGCCGTAGCTGGGAATCCTGTCGATCCACCAGTCTCCCCATGGCTCCCCGAGCAGGTCGTACATCGTGTGCGTCAGGGTCCTCATGACAGGAAGCTCCACCGTTATGGTCTCGGTGTCCGTCACTGAGGAGTCCACGCTGTCAGTCGCGCTCACAGTCTGGTCGCCCTCGGTCGTCAGAACGAAGGCGTCTGTGAAGTCGTGCGTGCCAGCATCCCCGAGAGTGAACGTGTAGTCTCCCGGGAGGACGACGCCCGCGTCCGAATCGCTCGACTCGAACTGCACAGTGCCCTCGTACTCGACCTCGAGGGCGCCGTACTGGTCGTACACGCTCACAGTGAGCGAGAACGTCTCCCCGGCAACAATCGTCGCCGGGGCGCCCTCGATCATCAGCGTCGTCGGGACCAGGTCCTCGATCACGATCCCCGACTGGGTGCCTGTGATGCCAGAGTCCAGCGAGTCCTCGACGGTCACAGCATATGTGCCGGGCTCGTCGAACGAGACACCGTCCGTGAACAGCTTCTCACCCGCGTCAAGGGCCGTGAACTCATACGGGCTGGGCAGGGTCGCCCCGCTCACCGCATCGCTCGAGAACTCGACCGTGCCTAGGTAGTCGTTGAAGACCTGGTCGAACTGGTCGTAGACCGTCACCAGGACGTCCGACGTGGCACCCTCGGGCATCGATTCGATGCCAGAGACGACAATGTACGATGCCTCTGGGGCAACGCTGCTGACATATATCTCATCCTGGAACCCGGTCAAGGATGGATCCGATGCGTCAGTGACCGTCACTGTGTACCACACTTCCCCCTCAGTGAAGTTGAGGAGGTCCGTCCAGGTATGCGACCCCTCGTCTGTGACCGGGTCGAACGTGTAGTCCACAGGCAGGTTGGCTCCCGTCCTGTTCGCTGAGAACGTCACCGTGCCATCGTATGGCGCGAATACACGGTCGTACTGGTCGTAGACATCCACCGTGACACTCTCATTCACATTCAATGTGCAGGTATTGGATATGCCATGCACATCGAACCATGTGGCCTCCGCCTCAGGCAGCACTTCCACCGTCATTGAGCCGGTTATCGAGCTGTCAGTATCATCGGTCGCGGTCACCGTCTGGTCACCGGGCATGCCCAGCATGACAGAGGCGGGGAAATCCTTCACGCCCGCGTCCAGCGCGGTGAACATGTACGAGCCTGGCAGTACCGCGTACGGGTCGGTGGATGTGAACTCCACAGTTCCCACATATGTTGTGAACGGAGCATCCCACTGGTCCAGCACGGTCACCGTCAGGTCGGACAGCGTCTCGTTCGCATACGATGGGTCGGCCACGCCACTCAGCGCGAAGTGTGGCACAGGCGCCTCAGTGACCAGGATGTCCGACTGAGTACCAGATATGGTCGGGTCGCCTATGTCGTACGCCGTGAGGTCCTGCAGGCCCGGGGTCATGAAGGTCACCGAGTCTGACGGGAACTCTCTCACGCCCGCGTCAGCCAGGATGAAAGTGTAGTCCGCAGGCAAGACGGCATCCAAGTCATTCGACTCGAATGCGATGGTGCCCTCGTAGTACGGGTACACATAACCGTACTGGTCCAGCACGGTCACGTTGAACCCGGACGATACGCCTTCCATGATCGGGCTGACCACATCCTCGACAAGCAACGAGTCGGCGTGCGGCATCTCTGTCACCGTGATGTCAATCAACACACCGTTTATGCTCAGGTCACTGGTGTCGTTGACCGCCACCCACTGCTCGCCTACAGTCCCGAACTCTATCGCGTCCGACGCGAACGCGTGTACCCCCGCATCGCCCACCAGGAACTCGTAGTCGGCTGGCAGGACCGCGAGCGGGTCGCTCGACGAGAAGGTCACCGTGCCGACGTAGTCGGCCACTACTGAACCGTACTGGTCCAGCGCGCTCACCGTCACGCCCGAAGTCTCGCCTTGCACGATCGGGTCAGTGATCCCCTCCACTCCGAAGGAGGTCACGACCGGAGGCCCGGTCAACCTGAACTCGAGCGTGGGGCAGCCATATGGCAACAGTCCCAATCGGTCCCATTCAGCGGCCAGGTTCGTGGCCCTTGTCTGGTCTCTCGACCAGGTCCACATGTCGATCGGGCCGACGAAGGTTATCATCCTGGTGTCCGTATCGATGGTCACCTGTCCCGGGAGGTCCACGCCCATCGGCTCCATGTAGTCGACTGTCATCGGACCGTACTCGAGAGAGAACTCGCCAGGCATGACGTGCCTGAGGAACATCTGGTCGCCGTCGGGCCATGTGAAGCTCAGCGTCTCTCCTTCGGACAGGTTCAAGGCGCCTGGTGTGTAATCATATGTCATCCAGGTACCGTACAGCGGGCTGCCTGGCGCGAAGTTCTCGTACACCTTATCGGCGTAGACATCATATCTCGAGTCCGGGTGCTGGAAAGACGATTCGACGTAGTCACCGAGCAGGGCCTCCCACATCCAGCAGGGGTCTCCTTCCTCGGTGGTTTCGTACGCATATGCGCCGTATTCCGTCACCGTCGATATGTCCAGGTCCGTCATCTCGGGTCCGATCTCTGCGTTGATCTGGAAGTCCTCGAAGTACCACTCTGAGTCGTCCATGAACGCCTCGCAGAGCCACCTCGCCATCAGGGCCTCGAAGCCCCATGATATGATGAAGTGGTCGAGAACGACCGTATCGCCGACCTTCTCCGCGTCCATCTGGAACTCCATGAGCTGCAGAGGCCACTCGTACATGTTGTATATGTCGAGCCGCTCATCGCCCTCGTATTCCATCCATGCTTTGTAGTCGGCAATCGTCAGCGCACTGTTGGCGCTCCACCACGTGCCGAACGTATCCCACTCGTCTTCCGGCATCCCGAGCACGGACATTGTGGCGTTCATGTCCAGAGTCGTCGTGCCTTCCATTATGGATATCCAGCCATCATCCCATGCCAAGACCGTAGGGTAGTCCGCCAGGGTCTCCTCCGTGCCATATGTGAAGTACCAGTCGAGCACGGCAACGCCTCCGCCGCTGGTTCCGAGACGTGGCAGGAACTCCGGATTCGTGTTCATGTTAATCTCAGGCATGTTCCGGCCCGTCACATCGAGCCTCATGTTGGTGTAAGTCCAGACGTTACCGGCCTCAGCGCCCCACCAATCGTAGATATATGGTGGGCCACCCTCCCATGGGATCTCATCGGCTCTCTTGTCGTACCACGCGCCGAACGGGACCTCGAACATGTCGTACCAGAAGTAATCAACAGTGCGCTCAGGCGCCGGCTCTCCCGACACGGTGATGGTGCTTGTGCCGCTCTCGGAGAGGCCTCCGACGGTACCGGTAGCGTTCAGGAGCACCGAACCTGCAGGCAAAGCCAGAGCAGAGAATGCCACGACGGAACCTGTTGTGGGGTTGAGCTCGTACTCGCCTTCCGCGAGTCCGAAGACGGTCCATGCGAACGATACACCCGTCATCTCACCTCCGACTGAGTCCCATGCTGTGGCTGTGAACTCGTAGTCGTTCTCCTCACCGAGGGTCACGGACCTCGTCACGGGGTCGATGGACACGCTCTCGATGAACGGAGGATCCACGCTCACGCTGATAGATACCTCGTCATAGACTCCCTCGTACGAGATATTGCAGGTGACAGTTCCCTCGTTCTCGAAATCGGCAGCGGTGAAATTGGCGTACCTGTTCCCGGATAGATCGAACGACCCCAGGGTTATAGGTTCCCGCGTCCACGTGTAATCGACATCGTCAGAGTCGTCGAGAGACGTGGACTCGTCAGTGTCGACATTCATCCATTCCGAAGAAACGTACAGCATCACTGTCGATCCAGCCTCGGCCACTATCGGACCAGAAGGCGTGATTGATGCGACAATCTCCATCTCAGGTTCCTCTTCGTCATCGCCTCCCCAGTCAACGGCCAAGAATACGACACTCACGAGGAGCACTGCGACGATGACCGCGACGATCATCAGCAACAGGTTCCTCTTGTTCTTTGGCTTAGAAACAGGCTCAGGCGATGCATTCGCACTAGCAGGCTCACTGGTTGGTGTGCTCTCAGACATCAGTGCCTAACCCCCACAGCAACTCAACTGGAAGCAGTCCGTGTACTGCTTCTCAGCTATAAATAATCTGTCGCAACATGACGTACACGAGCGTCAATTTCAGATGTCTGGATGCGCCTCGGGTCGGGGAGAAAGGTTCCTGCAGAATCGCGACGACGAGGTCTCTCGAAGAGTGTGCATATTGGTACGTTACATCACGGAGTATAAGGTCTACATCACGATTGACAAACATCCGGCGTCGAGACCATCTCACATCATCATCGATCGCAGACACTTGCCATTCCGATTCCTCAGCCGACCATCGCAGATCTACACCCTAGCACTGATAGCCAGCTCATGCAGGTATCAGGGAAGAATGGATGAAGAATCGCAGCGACAATCGCAACCGTTGAGTATAGAATCGGTCATAATCTGCATCGCGCACAAACGAACAGGCACTTTCTTCAACGATATATCATCAAACGCCTCTGCGCTCGAACCGCTTCGCATTTTCGACACGCTGTGTCGGAATATTCTTATAGAGAAGTTCTCATTCAATGTCCTGTCCGAACGAAGGAAAAAGACCCGGACTGCGGATGCACCTGAATGACGAGCCATTCATTCGAGTATCTGGGTGCGCCCGTTACCGGCCTGGATGGTTCCACGATATCATGGGGATGTCGCGTAGGACAGCTGCAGAGAGCAGGGGGAAATAGGTTGAGCAATCTGAGTGGGAAGATACTTTCAGTGTGTGCCACGATGCTAATGGCGATCATCTTGTCCGTGCCTGTGTACGGCCTCACGAACGCTGTGGGGTCCTCGGAGGCCGCGAGCGCGGAGACGGTTCTGAGAGCAGGATTCATGCAGAGAGTCGACCACCTGAATCCGAACGTTGGCCTCAGCGACGCCGCGTACGTGTTCTATGGACTGGTCTACGACACAACTCATACGGTGGAGAACGATTTCGAAGTGATTGGCAATCTCGCTCTGGACTGGAGGATAGTCCCGGAGACAGACCCTGAACTGGTAAGCTCTGGAGAGCCTTATGGGTCCGTCTGGGAATACGATATCGCGACTGGTGTCCGATGGCACGATGGCCAGCCGCTGACCGTGGACGACGTCATCTGGACCATCAACCTCAACGCTGAGTGGTACGACGACATGTGGGCCTATCAGCCCTACGGATACTTCATGGATTACGCTGAAGCAATAGACTCTGACACAATCAGGATACACTATTTCGACAGGGACACGGGAGAACCCATGCCCGCATCATACGCTTATCTGCTGTGCATACCGATCCTGCCGAAGCACAAGCTGGGGACTGAGGGAGCCGACTACATCGGATTCCAGTGGACGGGCGTGTTTGACGGTGAGGAGTACCCAATCGTGGGCACCGGGCCATTCACCGCGACGGAGTACATATGGGATGAGTTCAACGAAGGAGACCACATCACGCTCGTCAGGAACCCGAACTACCACTGGATGGCGGAGCGGGGGTTGAATGTGAGCTTCGACAAGATAATCATGTACTTCTACGACGACCCCTCTGCCATGGCCCAGGCACTCCAGAAAGGCGATCTCGACATCGCTCAGTTCCCGCCACAGACGTACCTCGGGATCAAGAACGACGTGATAAGCGGCGAACTTGAGAACGTGGACTACTACGACGGGATCAAGTGTACACAGTATTGGACCGAGATCGGCATCAACTACGCGGAAGCCGGACCGAACCAGGCGAGGCTGGACCCGGCCGTGAGACAGGCCATGGCGATGGCGACGGACAAGGAATTCATCAAGCAGACCTTCTACGCGAACCTCGCCGATGTGGGCACAACCCTGATATCTCCTGTCAACACGAAGTGGCACTACGAGCCGACAGCCGACGAGATCTATGATTTCGACCTGGACGCAGCCGCGGCGTTGCTGGAGGAAGCGGGATACACATATCCGGAAGGAGGTTCCGTCAGGGAAGTCACTGCGGATTCCCTCGCGATTGATGAGGGATGGTGTCTCCTTGGTGACCCACTGACGTTTGACATGCTCGTGCGGAGAGAGTATCCGGAGGAGAAGGAGATTGCCAGCTACCTCAAGCAGGTCTGGGCGGAGATCGGGATCAACTTGGAGTACAGAATCGTGGACGAGGTCACGCTGTCCACGGAAGTGTACAACTACATGTACGACACGATGATATGGTACTGGAGCGCAGACGCCGACCCGAACTACATGCTATTCTGCCAGGCGGGACAATCAATCGGTGGATGGAACGACAACTGCTACGACAACGAGACGTACAACACCAACTACGTCAATTCCGTCAGGGAGATGGATGAGGTACAGAGGAAGGTGTACACGGACGAATGCCAGCGCACGAACTACTTGGACGCGTTCTACATCATCCTCGCATACCCGTATCAGACCTATGCTTGGAGGACAGACACGTTCACTGGCTGGGGCGATTGGGAGGAGAACCCATGCATGAGCTTCGACCACTTCTGGACGGGACCACAGCTCATGTTCCAACTCGAGCCTGTGACCTCGGTCGCGCCTCCGCCAAGCGATGATGATGCGTGGATCCTGTACGCGGCGGCGGGAGCAGCAATCGCGGTGTTGGCGGCAGTCGCGGCGGTCGCACTTCTCATGAAGAAGAAGAAGAAGGGCGGCAAGAAGGAGACTTCCGAGGGCAAGAGCCCGCTCGGGGAGTGACACAGGAAAACACGCCCGTGCGAACACCGCACGGGCATCCTTCCCAAACCACTTGAGCATCTCGAACGGGGACCTGTGCGGTTTCCGAGAAGACGAGACGGTCGATCAGCGCCTCCGACCGGTGATGGAGGAAGAGTGGGAAGCCTCGCGCTCTGAGTACCAAGGAACAGGTGTCGTCAGATGGACCTACGGACATACATCACGCACAAGATCGTGTACTTGGTCATCACGCTGGCAGCCATCATGACCTTCAACTTCGTCCTCTTCAGGATTATGCCCGGCGACCCTGCGAGGGCGTTCATCGGAAGGGGCATTTCGGAAGAGATGGCGGACGCAATCCGAGACAGGTTCCACTTGAACGACCCGCTCCATGTCCAGTTCGGGTACTACATCTGGGACACGCTGCACCTCGACTTCGGGATCACCGGGAGCCTGAATGCCGGGACACCCATCGTAGAGTTGCTGGGACCCAGGATATTCAACACGGTCGTGCTCGTTGGCATCGGGACCGTGCTGGCGATAATCATTGGCATAATGCTCGGCAGGTTCGCAGCCTGGAGGAGGGGAAAGCCCGCCGACACCGTCGGCATGGCGTTCGCACTGACATTCTATTCCATGCCCACATTCCTTTTCGCCTTGTTCCTCATGTTCGTGTTCGCCGGCGGCCTCGGATGGTTCCCGATAAGGGGAGCGTACGGCGAGCTCCCATGGGATACAACAGTCACGGACTACAGGTTCATGACGCTGTTCGAGAAAATCGTGAGCAGAGGCTACCACCTCGTGCTGCCTGTGACAGCCTTCACGCTCGAGATCATGGCAGAGTTCGCTCTGATAATGAGGAACTCCCTCACGGACGTCCTCACAGAGGACTACATAACCACCGCCAGGGCCAAGGGCCTGTCCAACAAGAGGATCCTCAGCGACCACGCCATGAAGAACGCTCTGTTGCCCGTGGTCACGGTAATGGCCATCAGCGTTGGCTGGATCCTCGGCGGGACGATAATGGTCGAGATGGTGTTCTCGTACGAGGGACTCGGCAAGCTCACCTGGGATGCGGTGGGCGCCAGAGATATGCCCCTGCTCCAGGCGTTGTTCCTCATAATGTCAGTGGCCGTGCTGATCGCCAACCTGATTGCAGACATCATATACACCCGACTGGACCCGAGGGTGAAGATATGAGGGATGGGATCTGATGGCTGGCATTCTGACGATGCTGACATGGATAATCGCGGCCGCGGTCGCCCTCATGGTCATCTTCATCCTAATCCGCAAACGGATGAGGGAAGGCACGTTCGTAACCGCCACGGACCGGCAGACGATGGCCTTGTGGTGGAAGAGTTCCAAGAGGACATTCCGACTCATGCGGCAGAACAGGCTCGGGTTCGGCGGCCTGATCGTGCTGATCGCGTTCGTGGTCATGGCGCTCCTGGCCCCGTGGATATCCACTGTCCCAGACCCGGATGTCTACACCAACTGGGAGCCGTCGTACTACGATATCGACTACGTCAACCCGTTGCCGCCCTCGCTCACGCCCTCGGAGTACACGGGATTCAGACACCCGCTCGGCACCGACTACAAGGGCCAGGATGTGTACAGCCTCACCGTCTACGGCACCCAGGCCTCGCTCATGGTAGGACTGTTCGCGACCGTGATTTCAGTGGTGATGGGTACCCTGATAGGATTGGCGTCGGGATACTTCGGCAGGATCACCGACGAGGTCCTCATGAGGCTCACCGACTTCTTCCTCGTCCTACCCTGGTTCCCGCTGATGATCGTGCTCATGACCGTGCTCGGCCAGGATTTCGTCTGGGTCATCGTCGTGATAGGCATCACGAGCTGGCCTTCCACGGCAAGGATCGTCAGGGCCCAGGTGTTGACCCTGAAGGAACGCCAGTTCATAGAGAGGGCCAGGGCGATCGGTGCTGGAGACGGGTACATAATCAGGAAGCACATCCTCCCCAACACGATGCCCCTGATTTTCGCGAACACTGTCCTGTTGATCTCGATCGCCATCTTCTCCGAGTCGTTCCTGGACTTCTTCGGGCTCGGGGATCCCAGCGTCATCAGCTGGGGCACCATGCTCGAATCCGCATACACGCACACGGCCGCGGAATCCGGCGCGTGGTGGTGGATCATGACGCCAGGGATCGCGATCGTCATCATGGTGCTCGCGTTCTCGCTGGTCGGATATGCGCTGGACGATGTGCTGAACCCGAAGCTGAGAAGGCGCTGACGCCTGGGTGTGATCACTGGACCACTGGTCCAGCGTGAGTCCTACGACGTCAGCGATGGATGAGAAGGATTATGGAAGAGGTTTCGAGCGAGCGTATGGACACGGCTCACTTCTTCTCTGCGGCGGCCGCCTGGGCAGCCTGGACCTTCCTGTAGTATGTCAGGTAGCCCATCGCGAACTTGTCCTCTCCCCAGAACAGCTTCGAGGACTTGAGCGCGAACTGCATGTTCGCGTCCATGGGGTTGCCGATGAAGCAGGTCATGCCCTGGCCAGCGCACATGAGCATGAACGACGCGTTCAGCTTCGGCCTGTCCGGGAGGCCGAACGACACGTTGCTGAGACCGACGGTGGTATTCACGCCGAGATCCTCGGTCACGATCCTGATCGTGTCCAACGTGGCCTTGGCGCCCGTGGCGGCCGTGCCACACGCAAGGGCGACACAGTCGATGATCATGTTCTTCCTGTCCAACCCCTCCTTCTCGGCGCGGTCGATGATCCTCTTCGCAATCTCGACCCTCTTCTCCGAGGTCGAGGGTATGCCAGCGTCGTCGATGCAAAGCCCGACGAGTGCAGCGTCGTATTGAGCGGCCAGGGGGATGACGGCGTCCATCCGCTTCTCCTCGCCAGTGGTCGAGTTGATGCCCACGCGGCCCTTGACGTTCTTGAGAGCTATCTCGAGCACCGCAGGGTCAGATGTGTCGATCCAGAGCGGCACGTCAACCGCTCCCTGCACAATCCTCAACGCCTCCTGCATGGCATGTTTCTCATCGATGCCTGGCACGCCGACGTTCACGTCCAATATGTCAGCGCCGTTCTCGACCTGACGTTTGGCCTCGACCTCCAGCACACCGAACTCTCCCGCCTTCAGCTTGGCGATGAGGTCCTTCCTATTGGTCGGGTTGATCCTCTCTCCCACAAGGACAGGCGTCATAGTGCCGCCTATCTTCACTGTCTTCGCGGTACCCTTCAGCTCGATTACTGGCACGACTGCACAAGGCATTTAACTCGCCTCCACTGAAAAGGGTGAACGCCTCCTCCGAGAAAAACGTTTTGGTCGCCCGAGAGAGGCTTTGTGAACGTCATCCAGATACCCGAGTCCGAGACGCCTCGAACGCTTCTGAGCCGTCGATTAGCACTCGTGTGCAGATGAGGGATACACGCATGCCAGAATATCTCAACGCGCTTCACCAAGGCATCCATCTCCCGGCGTGGCCTGAGGGCATTCTGAGAACATGGAAACAGAAAACTTAATTAGGGTATCGAGTATGCCGGTTCAATCGGAGTAGGGGATTTGTCTACGTGACGGATTACCCTAAGAACCGACCAGAAAGTCCTTCAGGACGCGAGTCTTGGAAGGACGCCAATTGGGGGTTACACCAATGGAAGATGCAGTGACACGGCTTAGGAACGCAGTGATAAACTACGAGATGGAGACCATCGCCGACCTCGCAAAGCAGGCGCTGAAGGAAGGCGTGAACCCGCTCGTCGCGATCGAGAAGGGTTTGGCGGAAGGAATCAAGACCGTCGGCGAGAAGTTCGGCAAGGGAGAGATATTCCTACCCGAACTCGTCATGGGCGCAGAGGCGATGAAGGCTGCGTTGGCCGTGCTTGAACCCGCAGTTCCGTCGGGGCAGCACAGGGCCAGTGCGGGCAAGGTCGTCATCGGCACAGTCCAGGATGACATCCACGAGATAGGCAAGAACCTCGTCTCGACGATGCTCTCCTCGAACGGGTTCGAGGTCATCGACCTCGGCGTGAACGTGCCCTCTCCGGAGTTCGTCAAGAAGTCCGAGGAGCACGGGGCCAAGATCGTCGCGATGTCGGCGCTAATGACCACCACGATGCCGAGGATGGCAGAGGTCATCGGGCCAATCAAGAAGAAGAAGCTCGGTGTGAAGGCCCTCGTGGGCGGCGCACCGGTGACCGACACCTACGCGAAGGAGATCGGAGCCGAGGGATACAGCGGCGACGCCTCCAGCGCGGTCGAGGTCGCGAAGAAGCTCGTCAGGTGAGGTCCCATGGCCTACGGTATCAAGAGGGGCATCCGGTTCCAGATCCTCAGCGATGAGGACCTGGACAGGATTCATTGGAGCACACTACACATACTCGAGAAGATAGGTGTGCAGGTCGACAGCCCAGCATGCAGGAAGCTGTTGAAGGACAACGGCTGCACCGTCGACGAGAAGACGAGGATCGCCAAGATTCCGTCCTACCTCGTCGAGGAGGCGCTCATCAAGAAGAAGGGCGCCTTCACGCTGGCTGGCAGGAACCCGAAGTACGACGCGAAGCTGGACATGAACCACAGCTACATGACGGCCAACGGCAACGGCGCCGTCGCGGTGGACTTCGAGACCGGCGAGAGGAGGGGCTCGATGAAGAAGGACGTCGTCAACTCCTCGAGGATCATCGACGCTCTCGAGAACGTGCACATCCACTGGCCTATGGTCAGCTCGACTGACCAGCACCCGTCCGTGGTGCACCTGCACGACCTCGACGCTTCCCTGAACAACACAGAGAAGCACGTCATGTACGAGACGGGCGTGACGCTCTCCGACGCCAAGGACCTGACCGAGATGGGCTACATCGCGGCGGGCGGCGAGAAGGAGTACAGGCAGAGGCCTCTGACCTCCTGCCTGCAGTGCACGTACGCTCCGCTCCAGCACGACGCTGGCGTCATGGACGCGAGCCTGTACTTCGCCAAGGCGGGTGTGCCGCTGGTATTCTTCGGCATGCCGCAGCCGGGCGCGACCGGCCCAGCGACCCTCGTCGGGTCGCTCGCGGTCGGGAACGCCGAGGTGCTGAGCGCGCTGACCATGATTCAGCTCGACACGCCTGGCGCGTCCATCATATACGGCATGGGGAACGCCCCGCTGGACATGAGGACGACCGTCAGGGCGGGCGGCAGCCCGGAGCACGCAATCTCGTCCGCTATGGCGACCGAGCTCGCGCACTACTATGGCATGCCATCCTGCGTCGGTGTGTCGGCCACGGCCAAGGTCCCAGGGGACCAGTCCGTGCTCGAGTACTACACTGGCTGCGTCGGACCGCTGATGGCAGGCGCGGACCTGATGTGCGGCGTAGGACTGCTCGAGGACTCGAGCTGCCTGCACTATGAGGAGATCGTGATGGACAACGAGATCATCGGCGCCATCGCGAGGCTCATCAGGGGCGAGTGGGCGGACGAGGACACGCTAGCGCTCGACGTCATAGAGAAGGTCGGCGTAGGCAAGAACTTCCTCGCGCAGAGGCACACCGTGGACCACTTCAAGTCCGAGCACTTCAAGCCGACGCTCATCGACAGGCGCTCGTACGACGCATGGTCGCAGACCGGCTCGAAGACGCTCAGGGACGCCGCGAGGGACAGGGTCAAGAAGATCCTGGCCGAGCACAAGGTCGCTCCGATTGCAGCTGACAGGCAGAAGGGCCTGACGGCGGTCATCGAGAAGGCCAAGAAGCCCATGTGGGGCGGCGAGTCCAAGGTCCAGTGAGATGGCAAACCTGTTAAAGGCCGGCGCGGGCGACCGCCCGGCCATTTAAACCCATTTTTCATGTTTCACAATCCAGATAGGAAACCGATGAGAACGACCCATGCCCGGGGGGATGAGAATGGCTAACTGCATAACGGTCAGGAACAGAAGGAACGTACTGACGAACGACGACATGAGGATGATACGGTCCGCGGCCCTCGAGGTGCTCGAGACGACCGGTGTTGCCGTTAGAAGCGAAAAAGCGCAGCTGATGCTTCGGAAGGCCGGTTGCGATGTGGACACGAAAAGCGCAGTCGTCAAGTTTCCCGACGGCCTGGTCATGGAGTGCGTCCGGAAGGCAAACAGGGCAGTCACTTTCTACGGCAGGACGAGGAAGCACGACGCGCGCTTGGACGGCCATCACACGTACGTCACGAGCGACGGCAACGGCACCATGGCGATGGACTTCGAGACAAGGCAGAGGAGGGAATCGAGGAAGTCCGATGTGGCCAAGAGCGCATTCGTCGCAGACGCTCTCAAGGGGCATGGCGTCAACTGGCCTAATGTGACATCGCAGGACGTGCCACAGGGTACAAGGCACATACACGACCTGCAGGCATCCCTCGAGAACACCGAGAAGCACATCACGATCGCAACCGACACCACGACCTGGGAGGTCGAGGACGTCATCGAACTGGCCGCAGCGGCCGCGGGGGGGAGGGAGGAGCTGAGGAAGAGGCCCCTGATATCGTCCATACACACGAGCTCGTCACCGCTCCAGATCGACGGCGAGGGGCTGGAGGCGGGGTTCGTCGCCGCCGAGGCGGGGATCCCGATATGCTTCTATGTCATGCCGGGCCCGGGAGCGACCGGGCCGGCTACACTGGCAGGGGCCGTGACGGTCGCCGTCGCAGAGGCCCTCGCTGGCAACACGCTGTTCCAGCTGAACAGGCCTGGGACATCGTTCGTGTTCTCCGCCGGCATGGCGGTCCTGGACATGAAGGCCTCGACAAGGGCCGGCGGCTGCCCTGAACATGGCCTCACATCGGCCGCATACGCGCAGATGGCCCACAGCCTCGGGTTCTCAGCCCTTGTGGGCGGCTTCGTGACCACATCCAAGGAGCCGGACCAGCAGGCAGCCTTCGAGAAGTACGCCAGCGCCGTCCCGCCGATACTCGCGGGCGCTGACATGATAGCTGGGATAGGCCTGCTGGAGGACTGCAGGACCGTGTGGCTCGAGCAGCTCGTCATCGACTCCGAGATGTCCCAGATGATCGGACGCATGGCGAGGGGCATGGAAGTCAACGAGGATTCGATCGCGTTGGATGTCATCAAGAGGGTCGGCATCGGCAAGGACTTCTTGGGCCAGAGGCACACGATGGAGAAGTTCAGGACCGAGCACTTCATCCCGACAGTGGCGGACAGGTCGTCCTGGGACGCATGGGTCCAGAAGGGTTCGAAGACCATCCTCGACCGCGCTGGCGAAGAGGTCAGAAGGATATTCAAGGAGCACACGGTCGAGCCGGTCAGGAGCGAGGTCGGGGAGACCGCGACGAGGCTCCTGAAGAAGAGGACCAAGTGAGTGCCTAGTCCTTGACGGTGGTGAACACCGCGCACGTGAGCGTGCGGGCCACCCCTTTCACTTCCCTCAGCTTGTCGATCACGAGCCTGCCGATCTCCTCCATGCTGGCGCCGCGGACCTTGAGGAGCATGTCATACTCGCCTGAGATCATGTGCACCTCGAAGATGCCGGATATCGTGGCGATCTCGTCCGCGGTATCCCTCTGGGACATCCCCGATTCTGGCTCGAACTGGACAAGAATGAAAGCGGAGACGCCAAGACCGAGCTGAACGTAGTCTGGCACCGCTGTGTATCTCCTTATGACGCCTTTCTGCTCCATCTTCACGATTCTGTCGTGGACCGTCGCCCTGGGAATGTCCAGGTCCTTCGCGATGGCCTTCGTGGTCCTGCGAGAGTCCTCGATGAGCTGTCCGAGTATCGAGGAGTCCTTCTCATCCAACATGCTCCGACAATATGACGGAAACCATATATTATAGTTGCCCTTTTTCGGATAATATCCGTCATTTTGGAAGATATAGCCAAATAGATGAGTGTATTGTCGTCTATCCGTCGATGATGCACATGCAGGAAACCGTCCTACACCTGAAAGAGACGAAGATGGCCCACATACTCAGGGTCCAGAGCGCCGCGCTCAAGGCCGTTCACGACTACATGTACGAGAACGGGGTCGTCCAGTCCATGCCCGTGATACTCTCTCCGGAGACGGACCCGCTCAACCACCCACACTTCGACGCATCCATCGAATACTACGGCCAGAAGTTGCACCTCACCAAGAGCATGATACTCCACAAGCAGCTCGCGCTGCTGAACGAGGGGTTCGACAAGATATACATCATGTCTCCGAACGTGCGCCTGGAGCAGGGGAGCCTGGGGGAGACCGGAAGGCACCTGTTCGAGTTCACACAGGTGGACATAGAGCTCAAGGACGCCGACAAGACGGACTTCATGGCGTTCGTGGACGGCATGATCGCCAGCGTGTTCTCCTTCGTCAAGAGCGAATGCGCGGACGACCTCAAGGCCCTCGGCAGGAGGCTGCGCATACCCGAGCTACCGCTCAGAGTGTACGAGTCCGAGGACCTCAAGACCCAGTACGGGGACGATTTCGAGAGGATCGTTTCCGAGCGGGAGAAGGACCCCTTCTGGATGCTGAACTTCAAGCGCGAGTTCTACGACAGAGAGGACAAGGAACGCAGCGGTTACTATCACAACTACGACGTCTTCTGGCCCGAGGGATACGGTGAGGCCTTGTCGGGAGGCGAACGGGAGTGGGAGCACCAGGAGATACTCCGCAGGATGGCGGAGAGGAAGACCGACGTGGGCTCATACAGGAGGTACCTCGAGGTTGCGAGCACGGGCCTGATACCTCAGACCGTCGGCGGTGGCCTTGGCATCGAGAGGATGGTGCGGTTCCTCACTGGCCAGACACACGTCAGGGACGTCGCGTTGTTCCCCAGGGTCCCGGGCGAGAGGATCGCGTTCTAGCGGCGATCAGGACAGGGACTCCACCTTGGCCCCAGTGCCAGGGACCGTCACGAACGATTCAGAGGCCAGGCCAGCGGATTCCTTGAACGCCTTCGCCATCGCCAGCCTTATCCTCGAAGCACTGCCCTGTGCGATCGCGAACACGGCCGGGCCGGACCCGCCTATCGACACGCCGAGGGCGCCCGCTGCCATCGCGCTCTCCCGGACAGCGTCGTAACCCGGCACGAGGGACTTCCGGTAGGGCACCGACAGTGAATCGCCTAGATGCGAGGCTATCGCGCGGACGTTCCTCTTCATCATCGCATGGACCATGCCAGACGCCATGGAGAGGTTGCGCACAGCGTCGCCCATGTCGACCTTCTTCGGCAGCACGGCTCGGGCCCTGCGGGTCTCGATGGTCACATCAGGTATGACCACGACGACCTGGAACCTCGGCGGTCTGATCTGGAGTATGGTCCGCTTGCGCACATCGGACACGACAGTGAACCCTCCGAACAACGCAGCGGCAACGTTGTCGAAGTGCCTCGCGCCCGATATCAGCTCCTCACCCATGGCTGCGGCCTCGAGGATCAAACCCTTGTCCTTGATGCCCAGCATGGCCGCCATGGCGAGCGCGCCGCCCACAGAGGATGCGGCGCTGCTGCCTATGCCGCTGCCAGGCTTCATGCCCTTCGCAATCGTCATCGAGAACCCGATGTCGTTGCACCCGCACGATTCTGCCAGCTTGATCGCGGCGTAGGAGGCCGTGTTCTCCATCGGATCAGTTGGGACCGTCTTCTTCCCCTTGACCTTGACCTCGAATGATCCTGACTTCGCCTTCCTCATAGTGACCTGGTCCCTGGGCGAGTCCAGGCACAGGCCGAACGAATCGAAGCCCGGCCCGAAGTTGGCGATTGTAGCAGGCGACGAAACCACCGCTCTAGCGTATCTCATCTCAAGCTCCTGGCAGGGCATCAGACGCATGGATAATAAACCCACTGAGGTCGGATGCGGCCGCGGCGTATGGACACAAATGTGCAGTCCGCCGGTGCCAGCAAGTGGGAAGGACGCCGTGCACAGGTCATCCAGCTGTGCGAAGGGCTTATATTTTCTCTACACATAGCAGGCGCACCCAGTGGGGAAGTTGAATTGGCTCCTTTCGACATGAGATGCATCGAGTGTGGCAAGGTCCACGAGATGACCAAGCCCATCTATGCATGCTCCTCGTGCGGCAATCTGCTGGAGATCGCGGTGGACATCCCATCGGCCCAGCGCAGGCTCTCTGGAAACGAATGGAGAGCCCGTCCGCTCTCCGTATGGAAGTACCGGGAGTTGCTGCCATTCGGCCCTGAGACGACGATATACTCGAGGAACGAAGGCGGTACACCACTCATAGCGTGCCGCAACCTCGCTGAGCACCTCGGCTTGAAGAGCTTGTGGATCAAGTTCGATGGCATGAACCCGACTGGCTCGTTCAAGGACAGGGGCATGACCGCCGGGATCACGAAGGCGAAGGACCTCGGCATGGGCATCGTCACATGCGCATCCACAGGCAACACGTCGGCATCCCTCGCGGCTTACGCCGGCCTAGCTGGCCTGAAGTGTGTGGTCCTCATCCCTGAAGGGAAGGTCGCGCTCGGGAAGCTAGCCCAGGCGATGATGCACGGGGCGAAGGTCGTGTCTGTGAAAGGGAACTTCGACCAGGCCCTGGACATGGTCATGAAGGCATCTGATTCGCTCGGGATGTACGTCCTCAACTCGGTCAATCCATTCAGGGTCGAAGGGCAGAAGACCGCTGCGTATGAGGTCTGCGACCAGCTCGGCGGTTCGGCACCTGATTCACTCTACATACCCGTGGGCAACGGCGGGAACTCCGCGGCATACTGGAAGGGTTTCAACGAGTACGAAGGACTGGGCATCGTCGACTCGCACCCCAGGGTCATGGGCGTGCAGGCAGCTGGCTCAGCCCCTGTCGCCGACATGTTCTCCCGCGGCTCGGACACTCTCGTGCCAGTTGCCAAACCCGACACGGTCGCCACAGCCATCAGGATAGGGAACCCGGCTAACTGGAAGAAGACCGTCAGGGCCATCAAGGCCTCTGGTGGTTCGTGCTCGGCAGTCACGGACGATGAGATACTCAGGGCCCAGAGACTCATGGCCAGGATGGAGGGCATATTCGCCGAGCCAGCGGGCGCAGCCGCTTTGGCCGGGCTCGTAAAGGACGTCGAGTCCGGAGCGGTGGACCGGTCATCCAGGATCGTATGCGTATCCACTGGACACGGCCTAAAGGACCCCGACGTGGCCGTGGGACAGTTCGAGAAACCCGTGATGATCGACGCATCCGTCGAAGCGCTCCGAAAGGTCGTGGAGGGCCTGTGAGATGAGGATCATACTCCTGGGCTTTGGCGTGGTCGGACGGAGCTTCGCAGAGGTCGTCATGTCCGAAGGGACGAAGCTCGCCAAGGCCCACGGCCTAAAACCGAAGATCGTAGGGATCGTCGATAGCAGAGGCGCTGTCTTTGACAAGAACGGCCTGGACCTCGCGAAGGCCCTCAAATCGAAGAAGGACAATGGGATGCTGGCAGGGTTCGGAGGCTTGTATCACGATGGTATGAGCGGCGTCCAAGCAGTCAAGGAGATTGAGTGCGAGGTCGTGGTCGAGACGACCCCCACGGAGCTGAAGAAGGGGGAACCGGGCCTGAGCCACGTGAAGGCAGCCATGATCAGCGGCAGGCATGTCGTGTGCACGAACAAGGGACCGTTGGCTCTTGCCATGCCGGCCCTGATGGAGCTAGCACATCACAACGACATACTGTTCAAGTTCAGCGGGACTGTGGGCGGCGGGACACCCGTGCTCGACTTCGCCAAGAAGTGCCTCGAGGGGAGCGAGATAAGGTCGATTCGAGGCATCCTCAACGGTACATCCAACTACATCCTGACGAGGATGGCATCCGAGGGCGCGACCATGAAAGACGCGCTCACCGACGCCCAGCGCCTTGGCTACGCCGAAGCGGACCCGACATACGACATCGAAGGGTTCGACACCGCGTGCAAGCTCGTCATCACGTCCAACTATGTGCTCGGCACGAGTCTCTCCATCAAGGACCTGGACATCCGGGGAATCACCAAAGTGTCCAGCGCGGACATCGCTGACGCGGCGTCCAGAGGCGAGGCGATCAAGCTCATAGGCAGCGTCGGGAGCAAGGCGAAGGTGTCGCCAGAGAGCATCAAGCTCACGCATCCGCTCAATGTCTCAGGGACCTTCAACGCGATATGTTTCGACACCCACCCATCAGGAGAGGTCACTCTGGTCGGGAAGGGCGCTGGAGGGCCGGAGACGGCTACATCCGTGGTCAGGGACCTGATCGAGATCAGGAGGTCTTTCGCGAGATAGCGAGGGGGATGAATCAGCCATGAGACTCATCATGAAGTTCGGTGGCATAAGTGTCGCGGACGGCGCGAAGTTCAGGAAGGTCGGCGCGATAGTGCAGACGTTCGTGTCCAGAGGAGACCAGGTCGCGGTCGTGACCTCGGCCATGCATAGCGTCACCAACACCCTTGTTGAGGCCGCGAATCAAGCTGGCAGGAAGAAGAAGGACCATGTGCGCAAGGCCGCGGACGACCTTGCCGAAAGGCACAGGAAGGCGGCCGAGGAGGCCATCAACGACAAGGAGGTCCTGGCGAAGACCCTCGCCTCACTGAACACCACATGCGAAGACCTCAGGAACGTGCTCCTGGGCATCGCGCACATAGGGGAGCTGACCCCGAGGTCGAGAGACTATGTGGTCGGTTTCGGTGAACGGCTCTCCGCACCGCTTCTGGCCGGAGTGCTCGAGGACCTCGGTCTCAAGTCAAAGGCATTCACTGGGGGGGAGGCGGGCATAGTCACTGATGACAACTTCGGCGCTGCCCAGCCACTCATGAACGTGACGGTGCTGCAGGTGAGGCAGAACCTGGAGCCCCTGCTAGAAGAGGGCGTCACACCAGTCATAAGCGGTTTCATCGCGCAGACCCAGGAAGGCATCCAGACGACCATAGGCAGGGGTGGCTCAGACTTCACGGCGTCCATAATCGGAGCGGCTGTGAGGGCGGACGAAGTCTGGGTCTGGAAGGACGTGGACGGGCTCATGACGGCCAACCCCAAGATGGTCAAGGACGCCAAGATGATCGAGGCGATATCCTTCGCCGAGGCCATGGAGCTCGCGCACTTCGGAGCGGAGATAATACACCCCAAGGCGCTGGAATGCGCAGCCAAGTATCAGCTTCCATTCAGGGTCAAGAGCTTGACGGATTCGGAGAGACCTGGCTCATCTATAACCAGTGAGACGAAGGTCAAGGACGGGGATGTCGTCAAGGCGATCACCAACATCAGCGACGTGGACCTTATCACCGTGAGCGGGGCGAGCATGTTCGGCACCCCGAAACTGCCTGCCAAGGTGCTCCAGATACTCACGGAGGAGGAAGTCAACGTGTTGATGATATCCCAGAGTTCATCAGAGGAGAGCATCACACTCGCGATACCCAAGGAGGACGGTTCGAGGGCGCAGAACGCGCTCGAGCTCTCGCTCCTGGGATCGAAACAGGTCCGAGAGGTCTCGATAGAGGCTGGCCTGAGCATAGTCGCAGTCGTCGGAGCCGGCATGAAGGGCACCCCTGGTGTGGCTGCGAGGGTCTTCACGACCATGGCGAGGGAGGGGATCAACATCCGTGCGATCGCGCAGGGGTCATCCGAGCTCAACATCTCATTCATAATCAAGAAGAAGGACACCGAGAGGGCCGTCCAGGCGCTCCATGACGACTTCAAACTGGGTGGATGAAAGATGGCGGACAAGGCAGAGACTCTCAGGAGCGATTCGGTCAAGAAGGGGATGTCCAGGGCGCCCGCGAGAGGGCTGATGCGCGCGACCGGCATGAAGGACGAGGATTTCGACAAGCCCCTGGTGGCGATTGCGAACTCCTACAACACGATTGTGCCAGGGCATATACACCTGAACGAACTCGTAGCCGAAGTCAAGAAGGGCATCGAGGAGGCCGGGGGAGCATGCTTCGAGTTCGGCGTACTCGGCATATGCGACGGCATCGCCATGGGCCTGGATGGGATGAGGTACTCCCTTCCGTCCAGGGAGATCGTCGCAGACACCGTGGAGTCGATGGTCGAGGCGCATGTGGCAGATAGCTGGGTAGGTGTCACGAACTGCGACAAGATCACCCCAGGGATGCTCATGGCCTGCGGGCGGCTCAATGTCCCATCAGTCATACTCACGGGTGGGCCGATGCTGCCCGGCGTGTACAAGGACCGAAAACTGGACGTGATATCAATATTCGAAGCCGTCGGCGAGCTGACGGCCGGCAGGATCTCCGAGGAGGACTTCCTGGAGATCGAGCGCAGGGCATGCCCGGGGGCGGGTTCGTGCTCCGGGCTGTTCACGGCGAACACTATGGCCTGCCTCACGGAGGCGCTCGGCCTCAGCCTCCCCGGTTGCGCGACCCAGCACGCCGTCTCGAAGGAGAAGAGGGCCACCGCGCGCGTCACCGGTGCCTTGGCTGTCGAGCTGGCCAGGAAGAACCGACGTCCCAGGGACTTCGTCACGAGGGAGAGCTTCGAGAACGCCATCAGGGTCGAGAATGCCATCGGCGGGTCCACGAACACGACCCTGCACCTGATCGCGATCGCGAAGGAGTTCGACGTGGAGCTTGAGTTGTCCGCGTTCGACAGGCTGTCCAGGGAGACGAAGCACATAGTCGCGTTGAAGCCGGGTGGAAAACACTTCATGGACGACCTCGACCGCGCAGGAGGCATACCGGCGGTCATGTCGAGGCTCTCCGGAGAGCTCATGGACGCAGGGACAGTGACCGGCGCGTCCATCCTGAGCGTTGCCAAGAAAGCGAAGGTCGAGGATGCCGATGTCATCCGCGCACTGGACAACGCATATCACGAGGAAGGAGGCATAGCCGTCCTGTTCGGGAACCTCGCGGAGGAAGGGTCCGTCATCAAGCAGTCCGCAGTCACCGACTCCATGAGGAGGTTCGAGGGGCCGGCCAAGGTCTTCGATTCCGAGAAGGCCGCGACAGACGCGATGCTGAAGGGCAAGATAGCGCCTGGGGACGCGGTCATCATCAGGTACCAGGGGCCGAAGGGCGCCCCCGGAATGCCAGAGATGCTCGGACCGACATCCATCCTGGCAGGGCTCGGGCTCGGCGAGTCGGTCGCGCTCGTCACGGACGGAAGGTTCTCAGGGGGCACGAAGGGACTCTCCGTGGGCCACGTCTCCCCCGAGGCGTTCGTCGGAGGGACGATCGCCGCTGTGAGGAACAAGGACATCATCAGAATCAACCTGGACTCGAGGGAGATAGAGGTCCTGATATCCCAGAAGGAGGTCAGGTCGAGGCTCAAGGACAGGAAGGCGCCGAAGAGCACTGTATCAGGCTACCTCGCCAGGTACAGGGACGGAGTCAGCTCGGCCAGCATGGGCGCGGTCATGTCTCCCGCGGGCACGGGACCGTCACCTTGATGGCAAGAATCATTAGCCTCCATCGCCCTAATGTGGCCTGAGCCCAGGCAGGAGTGATTCAGATGGTGGACGCTGAGAGGATCATCTTTGACATAGTCCCCAGCATCCTGGGGCTGTTCCTCGTAGGCTACTCCGTCGTGCACATACGGCGCATGAGGGCGGATTTCTTCACGGTCATAAGAGGTTGGATATTCACCCTGTTCCTGGCGTCAATCGTCATGCTGTGGGTCTTCGAGATAGCCAAGGACTATCTGGGCTCGTGGCCGGAGCAGGCTCACATCGCCATAGACGTCACGTTCGTAGTCGTCGCGATATGGCTCTCGGTCTGCCTCGTGGCCCTTAACACCCGTTACAGGACATTCAGCACCATGGACCACTTCGCCAACTGGATGAAGAGGCATCCGGTGAACATCATCACCGTCTGGGGGATCATCGGTCTGTTCGTGATCGTGTACTCGTGGGCCGTGAACCCGCAGGGGGAAGAGGTCGTGGACGAGACCGTCCTGCTCGGGATGGTGATCGGTTACCTGGCGACCTCGGTCGTGATCGACTTCGTCCTGCCGTTCACGAGCAGGGGGTCCGGCCTTGGGCACAGGACGGAGTTCGAGGTGTTCGGGGGCATGAAGGGCATGGCCCTGGCGCTGATAGGGATACCAGTGATCGAGTTCCTGTTCGACGTCGTGCTCGAATACGTGATCGGTTACGATGGCCCGAACCCCTACTCCTGGATCATGGTGGGCCTGTTCGCGGCTATACTGGGCACGGTGACGGACACGAGGTTCACGGCACTGATAGTCGATCCCGAGGTGGAGAGCGCCAAGCGGTCTGGCTTCAGGGCCTACGACATACCCAGGGGTCCATACCTGATGGAGGACGAGAAGTCCGAGAGCGCGGTCAGACTGTTCTCGGAGCTGATCTCCCTTCCACTGAGACCGGACGCCGACCTCCCAGTGTCGGAGGAGTCCGCATCGGCCACGCTGGAGTTCCTCATACCCAGGGGCCTCATGGTCACCAGGGAGTACCCGGAGAACATCAGGGAGAACTACAACATCCAGGTCACACCCATCATATGGCTCACCGAGATGCCCGGGGAGCGCAGGGTCGCGCCCACGAGCCTGGCGGTCCTGACGGACACGGTCATCAGGTTCATGGAGAGCAACCCCAACAGCATAGTCCTGCTGGAGGGCATCGAGTACTTGATCACCTTCAACGAGTTCAGGAAGGTGCTCAGGTACCTGGACTCGCTCAACGAGACCACATGGATCACCAAGACGAGGCTCCTGATCGCGATAACCCCGAAGGCTTACGACGACAAGGAGCTCGCTCTCCTCGAGCGCGACAGGAAGGTCGTGAGAGGGGAGGAGGGCATCGAGCAGCTCAGGAAGCGGTTCAAGGTCGCCTCCGGCGGGCCTGCATAGGGGATTCTGTGGGGGTAGTCAGTACGGTTCTCATCGGTAAGTGATTAATAGCATAAGTGAGGTTACAGCACCGCAGCTGAGCGACTGATGCCCGCGGGTTCGCAGGCATAGAGGTTCGCTCAGCCCGAAATCGGGGGGTAACGAAGTGAGGGAATCCTATAGATACGGAGCAGTGGCCGCGACCGCGATGCTTGTCATCCTAATGGCACCGGCGTCGCTCTCGGCCGAAGATGATGGTGCCCTGTGGACCGTCATGGTGTATCTGGACGCGGACAACAACCTGGAGACTTTTGGCGTCTTGAACTTGGATTGGATGGAAACCGTCGGCTCGAGCGATGACGTCAACTTCGTCGTGCTCATGGACACGTACAGCGGAGTCGCCGACCTGCTGTATGTTGAGCTAGGCGAATCGGTCCAGGTCGGGGCTGACTACGGGTATCCGAAGGAGGTTGACATGTCCAGCCCGCTGGTCCTCGAGGAGTTCATCGAGACATGCATTCACGACTATCCTGCCCAGAATTATGCGCTCATACTCTGGGACCACGGCGGCGGATGGCGCGGCCTCTGCTGGGACGACACAACCTCTGAGTTGACCGGCCTCAACGAATACATCACCATGGTGGAGATGCGGGACGCGCTTGCGGGAGCCTACGAGGACACAGGAGAAGTCCTGGATGTCGTCGGTTTCGACCTGTGCCTGATGGCGATGCCAGAGGTGGCGTACCAGGTAAGGGACTACGCTGACTACATCGTCTTCAGCGAGGAGACCGTCCCGGGGGCAGGTTTCCCGTACGATGCCATAGCCCAGCACATGGTCGACGCTCCGGACATGGACGCGATAGAGCTGTGCACGGTCATCGTCGAGGATTACGCTGCGTACTACACGGGCATGGGAGGATACACGACATGGACCATGAGCGCCTTCGACATGCAGTACATGGACGAGATAACGGAATCCGTGGATGTGCTCGGCGTCGAGCTGCTGAGCAGCCTGCGCGAGTACATGCAGTACTACCAGATGGACGTGTACGGCGCTGAGAAGTACTACTACCCATACAACGTAGACCTCAAGGGCTTCGCGCTGAACCTGATTGCCGACAACCAGATCGATGACGCCGGAATCAAGTCGACGGCCAAGGACGTGGTAGACGCGGTGGAGAGCGGCGTGCTCATATCCATGAACGGGCCCAACAGCGAGGGCTCGTACGGCATGGCCATCTACATACCGTCGACGAACGAGGGCATGCACTTCATCAAGGATGACTATGTCAATGTCCCGTTCGCTACGGAGACGAGCTGGTACGAGTTCGCGTACGCCTTCTCGAACTTCGAAGGGCGCACGTGGGGCGTATCCAAGTGAGCGCCCAGCACGGTCATGTGCCTTGATAAGTAAACCTCTATGTGAAGAGGCCCTCGCGCCTCTTCCAAATCACTTTCTTTCTTCTCTTCTCTTTTAATCCAATCGTTGGTTCTAGTCTCGTTCGCTGGCCGGGGAGTCGGGCGGACAAACCTCCACCCGCGGTCAGCGCCGCACCATGGCCGCTTCGTCCCTTGTCAGGAACTTGCCCCAAATCCCATTCTCGTCTTCCGACTCCGGTTCGCGCGACCCCACTCAGGCCTTCCTGTACGAACCGAGTATCTTGACGAACGCGCCTGTCTTGAGCAGGCCGCCCACGGCAGCGTGACAGGCAGGGTCGTCCATGCTGCCCTCGATGTCGGCGTAGAACACGTAGACCCACGGCTTGTTCTTCCTGGGCCTGGACTCCAGCTTCGACAGATTGACGCCCCTGGAGGCGAACTCCCCCAGGCACATGTGCAACGCCCCCGGCGCGTTCTTGGTCGCGAAGACAATGGAGGTCTTGTTCGCATCCTGGACCGGGCCAGGGTTCTTCTCGAGCACGAAGAACCTCGTGAAGTTTGCGTCCTCGCTCTGGATGTCCTCCTTCAGTATCCTGAGCCTATAGACGCTAGCGGCCCTCCTGCTCGCAATGGCGGCGACATCCGTCCGCTTCGACTCCGCGACTATCCTCGCGCTGCCGGCCGTATCGTACGATGCTATCGTCTTCCAGTCCGGATGGTTCTGGAGGAACTTCCTGCACTGCCCGAGGGCCTGCGGATGGCTCATGACCTCCCTGATCGATTCCATGGTCGCACCCTCGGCAACCATGAGGCAGTGTTTCACTGGTACGATGACCTCTCCAACAATGGTCAGGTCGTGGTCCAGCAGCAGGTCGTTGACCTGCGTCACGCTTCCTTCGATCGAGTTCTCGACAGGGACGACGGCGTGCGTCACTTCGTCCCTCTCGACTGCGCTGAAGACCGAGTGAAAGTCAGGATAGGGCCGCGTCTCGACGTCTGAGCCGAACTGCTTGACGCATGCGTCCTCCGAGTACGCGCCCCGTTCTCCCTGGAAAGCCACCAAACGCATCGCTCTGACCATCGAACGCTGTACAAGAATCAGCCTATTTCTACTCTTCCAAGGATACTGGCGCCCAGCCAGCGCTGCACACTGCACAGAATTGTCCACTGGAATGAGGCGTCTGGCTGTTGGATAGAGCCACAAACATTTATATCGGGCGAGACCATGAGGAGCTTTGCCACGCCTATAAGGCGCGGACCCACTAATCATGGAGGCTAGGAATGGCAACAACGAGCAACGCGCTGCTTATTCTGCCCTTGGGGCTGCTTCTCCTAGCCTAAGTGCTGCAGTGTGGATTTTTGGAGAGTGTTTTGATGCCAACACAAGCTCCGAGTGAGAATGCTAAACCAACCGAAGAGGCCGGGTTCAGGGTACCCGAGGCAGGCGTGTTCGTGAGCGAGTACAACAAGCAGATCTTCCAGGCGACCAGGATGCCTGAGAGGGTCAAGATACTGGACACGACCCTTAGAGACGGCGAACAGACCCCCAACGTGGCCCTATCAGTCGACGACAAGCTGAAGATCGCGCAGGCGCTCGACGAGCTCGGTGTGGACATCATCGAGGCCGGCTTCGCCGTCAACTCTGAGGGGGAGGCCGAGGCCGTCAAGAGGATCGCGGGCGCAGGGCTCAAGAGTGAGATCTGCAGCCTGTGCAGAGCGTCCGCTCAAGACATCGATGCGGCCCTTGCTTGCGACGTGGACTCAGTCCACATCTTCCTAGCCACGTCCAAGGTCCACCTCGAGAAGAAACTCAAGATCACGCAGCAGGAAGCGGTCGAGAAGGCCGTCGCGTCCGTGCAGTACGCAAAGCAGCACGGCCTCGTCGCCGAGTTCAGCTGCGAGGATGCCACAAGGACGGAACTGCCGTTCCTGAACATCGTGCACAAGGCGGTCGAGGACGCCGGCGTGGACAGGATAGACATCCCTGACACCGTGGGTGTCATGACACCCCAGGCGATGATGCAGTTCGTAGCCCAGATTAGGAAGAACACCAAGGTGCCCCTTGCAGTCCACTGCCACGACGACTTCGGACTGTCGGTGGCGAACTCCCTCGCCGGGGTGCTCGGAGGCGCAGAGGAGGTCCATGTCACGGTCAACGGCCTCGGGGAGAGAGCGGGGAACGCCGCGCTCGAGGAGGTCGTCATGGGGCTCCAGGCGTTCTACAACCTCAAGACCAGGATCAACACCCGCAAGATGGCCTTCGTGTCGAGGCTGGTATCACAGCTCACCGGCATCGCGGTCCAGCCGAACAAGGCTATCGTCGGCGAGAACGCCTTCTCGCACGAGGCGGGCATCCACGTCCACGGAGTGCTGAGCGAGTCATCGACGTATGAGCCGATGCGACCCGAGATAGTAGGCAAGGAGAGGACCCTTGTCGTCGGGAAGCACTCAGGGGTGCACGCGGTACAGAACAAACTGAAGGAGTACGGTCTAGACCTCACACCCGACCAGATGAAGGAGGTCGTCACGAGGATCAAGAAATACGCGGAGTCTGGCAAGAAGCTGGATGACGCCGAGTTGCTCGCCGTGGCATATGACATCATGGGCCAGGAGGTCGAGCCGGTCATCAGGCTCGAAGAGTTCACCGTGTTCACGGGCCTGAACTTCACGCCGACCGCGACCGTTGTCCTGAACATCGACGGTGATGTGAGACGGGCCTCGGAAACTGGTGTGGGACCGATAGATGCCAGCCTGAGCGCCATAAGGACCGCGGTGTCGAAGAACATCGTGCTCAAGCAGTTCAGGCTCGAGGCCATCACGGGCGGATCGAACGCGCTCTGCGAAGTCACGGTGAAGCTGGGCGACTGCGAGGACGAGCAGCTCCTCGCGCTCGGGAAGAGCGTCGGCTCGGACATAGTCACGACCAGCGTCGACGCGACGATCGAGGGCCTGAACAGGCTCTGGGTGCACAAGCTCCACTCTAATGGCGATAAGACTAAGAGGAAGGCTTACTGAATCAGGGGCCGCTCATCAAGAGGTGTCATCGCATGGCCAGGACGATAGCCGAGAAGATTCTTTCCACTAAGGCCCAGAAGGACGTCTCACCAGGAGAGATAGTCGAGGCCGAGGTCGACTATGTGATGGTGAACGACATCACGGCGCCCGCGGCCTTCGACGAGTTCGAGGCCATGTGCACCCCGGTGCTCGAGAAGAAGGTCGTGCTCGTACCCGACCACTATGTGCCGAACAAGGATGTCGCATCCGCCATCCAGGCGAAGAAGATGCGGGACTTCGCGAAGAAGTACAAGATACGCAACTACTTCGAAGTGGGTTCGGGAGGCGTGTGCCACCAGATCATGATAGAGAAGGGGTTCGTCGCACCTGGCAGGCTCATCGTGGGTGCGGACTCGCACACATGCTCCTATGGCGCGCTCGGCGCGTTCGCCACGGGCATCGGCAGCACGGAGGCCGCCACGGTCTTCGCCAGGGGACTGCTGTGGTTCAAGGTGCCAGAGTCGATGAAGTTCGTTGTGGACGGCCAGCTCGGAAGGCACGTCATGGGCAAGGACATCATACTCACGATCATCGGGGACATAGGCGTAGAGGGCGCGCTCTACAAGTCCATGGAAGTCCAGGGGACGGCCATATCCAGCTTATCGGTCTCGGACCGCATCACGATCTCGAACATGGGCATCGAGGCGGGAGCCAAGGCGTGCATCATCCCGCCCGACGCAAAGGTGGATGAGTACCTGAAGGGGCGCGTGATGGGGGAGTACTCGAATGTCCTCGCTGACCCAGACGCCAGCTATGTTGATGTCAGGGAGTACGTGGCCGAGGATTTAGTCCCAGTTGTCGCAAGACCGTACCTCCCTAGCAACGTGGCACCAGCGAGCGAGGTCGGGGTCGCGATAGACCAGGCGTACCTCGGCTCGTGCACCAATGGCAGGATCGAGGACCTGAGGGTCGCCGCCGCGATACTAAAAGGGAGGAAGGTCAAGGACGGCGTCAGACTCCTGGTCGTCCCGGCGAGCAAGCACGTGTTCGACCAAGCCTCCTCAGAGGGACTGTTCAAGATATTCTCGGACGCTGGAGCGTTCATATCCGGCCCCACGTGCGGTGCGTGCCTCGGTGGTTACATGGGAGTCCTTGCGCCCGGCGAGAAGTGCGTGAGCACGACCAACAGGAACTTCGTAGGCAGGATGGGACACAAAGACTCCGAGGTCTATCTCGCGAGCCCCGCGGTTGTCGCGGCCAGCGCGGTCGCTGGCAGGATCGTCGATCCCTCCGAGGTGGTCGGATGAGAACCGCATTCAAAGGAAACGCGTGGACTTTCGGGGACAACGTCGACACCGACCAGGTCATACCAGCTGAGTACCTGGTGACCATGGACAGCAAGGAGCTGGCAAAATACGCATTCTCCAAGGTCTCGCCAGAATTCCCGAAGAAGGTCAAGGCCGGGGACATTATCGTGGCCGGAAGGAACTTCGGCTGCGGATCCAGCCGGGAGCATGCCCCCAGAGCACTCATGGGTGCGGGGGTGTCGTGCGTAGTCGCCGAGTCGTTCGCGCGCATCTTCTTCAGGAACTCGATCAACATCGGCCTGCCGCTCGTGGAGGCTAAACTGGACGCGAAGAACGGCCAACTGGTCACGGTCGACCTTGAGAATGGGACCGTGAGGAACGAGTCCACGGGCCAAGAGGCCAAGTTCGCCAGCTATCCGCCGTTCATCATGATGCTCATCGAGAAAGGGGGCCTCGTGCCCTACACCAGGGAGATGTTGGGTTGCAGAAAGTAGGTGTCATTCAAGGGGACGGCATCGGACCCGAAGTCATCAGGGAGGCGCGCAAGGTCTTGGATGTTGCGTGCGATAGGAACGACCTGTCCCTGGACTTCGAGGAGTTCCCTCTCGGGGCGACGCATTACCTCAAGACAGGCGAGGTGCTCTCCGACGAGACCGTATCCAGGCTCGGGGAGAAGGAGGCCATACTGCTGGGCGCGATGGGCGACCCGCGCGTGAAACCTGGCGTGCTCGAGAAGGGCGTTCTCCTCAGGCTCAGGTTCCACTTCGATCAATACGTCAACCTAAGGCCAGTCCAACTGTTCGACGGGGTCCCGTCCCCCCTCGCCGGGAATGACCGGAAGGTCGACATGTTCTTCGTGAGAGAGAACACGGAGGACTTCTATGTGGGTCTCGGCGGCAGGGTCGGCAGAGGGAAGTCCCGTGCCGAGCTGGACCTAGTGAGGAAGGCGTACGAGGCGAAGTTCGATGTCGGGATTGACCTCAAAGGCGATGACGAGCTCGCGTTCCAGATTGGCGTGATCACCAAGGGCGGGGCCGACCGCGTGGTCGATTTCGCATTCGAGCTCGCTAAGGAGAAGGGGTTCGACCTCGTGACCTCGGTGGACAAAGCCAACGTGCTGACTGAGGTCTACGGACTGTGGAGGGAGGCGGTCGAGCGCGCGTCCAAGAAGCACGGGATCGCGAAGGAGTTCCTCTACGTGGATGCGGTCGCGCTGCACATGGTCAGGAATCCTGAACGTTTCAGAGCACTCGTGACGCCCAACCTCTTCGGTGACATCCTGACGGACCTCGGGGCCGCCCTGCAGGGTGGCCTGGGTTTCGCTCCGTCGGGTAACATAAACCCTGACGGACTGAGCATGTTCGAGCCGGTCCATGGGTCTGCGCCTGACATCGCGGGGAAGGGACTGGCGAACCCCGTCGGGGCGATACTCTCGGCGGCGCTCATGCTCCAGACATTGGGCCACAGGAAGGCCGCCGAGGAGGTCGAACGGGCCGTGAGGGAAATCCTGGCTTCCGGGAAACACATGACCGCCGACGCCGGAGGAAGGACCTCGACATCGGCCATGGGCGATGCAGTCGCCTCGAGGCTCAGAGAGCTCTAAGACACGCCGTTGGATTACTGTCAGCCGTCCGCCAGCAATGATGAGTACGACTTCTTCAGGGTCCACCAGAAGCGGTGGTGCTCGCACCGTTACAGCTGGGCAGTGACGGCCGCACCCCAGACTATATTCATACTATTCTGAGCATAATACTAAATACCCATAACTCGTTTTGAACTAAAAAGGGCAATAGAGGTGGATGGGATGTCACCGCAAGTTCTGCCTGTTCAGAAGCAGAAGGCAATAGAGATTGGAGAATTCCTCACGAACAATGTCTCGCGCGCGGCCGTATACGCGCTCCTGCACAGGCAGCCGCTCACGAGGAGGGAGATCGAGCGCAGCCCGATGACGGATTCGATGAGGCGGTTGTCACTCAGTGCGCAGACTCGGTCTTTGAAGGACAAATCGAACGTGCAGATGAGGACCCTGCTCGCGAAGGGCGTGGAATGCGGCGTGCTCCTCCCCGTCAACTCGAAGAGACAGAACTACTACTTCCTGAACTCGGATCTGAGGATAGAGCCCGCGCCGGTGCGCGACGCGGCGGAAGACGAGGACGAGGTGGCCCTGAACGTCTTCCTCGATAGGACCTTCGCCCACACGCCGGGACACGCTGTGCTTCCGGCCTGGGGCACGGCGGCGGACCACACGATACTTCCAGTGCCGTTCATAGACTCCCCGAAGACGTTCGTGCTGTGGCTCAGCTGGCTGATCACTCCCACCAGGAGGGAGGTCCTGAACTACATAGGACACAATGGTGAGGTCACGAGGCCGAAGCTCCGTGCAGATCTTGGGTTCTGGGCAGACAGGATTGTCTCGAAGGAGGGCATCCCGAGCGGCGTGATCGAGCGTTCAGACGGCAAAATCAGGTACCAGTTCTCGGACTTCTCGTTCTCGAAACTGAAGGTGAAGAAGGAGGAGGAGCCGGGCAAGAGGAAGCCCTGGACAGCATATCCTCCGTCGTTCTGGATGACCAGGTCGTACGAGCCGCTCAAGTGCATAATGGGGGCGTCCCGATATCTTGGCGACTCGAAGCCGAACGCGACCCCCGCGATGGTGCTCGAAGAGATGGCCAAAGGGGAGCTCACCGTCGTCGAGAAGAACAGGAAGGAGTTCCTCGAGGTCAATTTCCTCGAGAGGATGAGCTTCTACGCGATCTACCATTCCTCAGGGGACCCCGCTGTCAAGATATCTGCGGAGACGCTCGTCCCGGAGAAGGTCACATTCAACTCTCCCGAGCACCCGATGCTCTGGGTGGCAAGGACAGACGAGGAGCACGCGGGCGCCAGGTTGCAGTTCAAGGAGGAGGCGGCGAAGATGCTCCTGTCCAAGAAGACGAAGGATGAGCAGGTCGCGTACCTCGACAAGATGATGCTGGACCTCGCGATGGAGCGCATAGGGAAGAGGTTGGAGGTGCACGAGGCCGCGCTGGCGAGCGACCTCGACAAGCTCAGGATGGAATCCTTCGGCCTTGGGGCGGAGTCCATCGGGGCCGTGGCCGAACTTGAGACAGATAGAGAGGCCGTGCTCAGGGAGAAGATGTACTTCGAGAGGTTCATGAACGTGCTGATTCCTGGCTCAATCAAGAAGCCGAAGAAGAGGACCACCGAGGAGGAGATCTCGGAGATAGACAAGGAGCAGGGGAACCCGCCCCAATAGCCTGCACTCAGCCCACACTCGACCGCCAATACGTTCTTGAACCGCGAGCGGCATCGCGCCACGGGGATTTGGTGAACGTAAGGGAGTACCGAGTCTCGGACGCGGAGGAGCTAATCCGCCTTATCGCAGGGCTCAGAATCACCCTAGACGGATTCAAGGCTGCGCGGGCCGAACCCGACCTAATGGCAGCGAGAGGGGAGCTCGACGAGTTCTTGAGGAACGGATACAGCATACATGTCGCCGAGATGGACGGAGTTGGCCTGGCTGGATTCATTGTGTGCAGGACCGTCGATGGCGTGACCTGGGCCGAATCCCTCTATGTAGATGAACCACGCAGGAGACTGGGTGTCGGCAGGGCTCTTTTCGCCAAGGCCGAGGAAGTCGCCCGAATCGGAGGGCAAGATACCCTCTATGCGTGGGTCCATCCCAACAACGAAGGCATCCTCGGGTTCCTCAAGGCACACGAATACGATGTTCTCAACCTGATTGAAATCCGGAAGCCTCACGAGGGCGAGATGCCTGGCCAGAGGGTGAGAGTGATGTCGAACGAATTCAGGTACTGACCGATTCGACATACGCGAATGGGATATTGACCTCAGTTTGTCCGGTTCAAGGACACGAACGGGACTCGCGGTATAATTGCCCGCGTAGATGCCTGTCGGCCGACATGAATAAGTGAAGCATTCCAGCGACTATTAAGCAGACTATCCCTGAATGACTGGCTTCAATCCGAAACGATATTGTATGGCTAGAACCATTAGGGCCTGCAACGAGAACGCATAAGCAAACATAAGTACGCATAAGCATGCGCTGATACATCACTTATAGGTGCTTGAAATGACTCTGACCGACCGAGAAAAGCATATCGTCGAGATACTGAGGCGAGGAATCAACTCCCCGACCCTGTTGGCATCAGAACTCAAAATCACGCAATCTGGCGCGACCCAGGCGTTGCAGAAACTCGAGAGAAAGGGGATTGTCAAGAGAGCCAAGATTGGGCGCAACGCCCTCTACAGACTGACAGAGGAGAAGCCTCCTGAGGAGCCAGCTCTGGTGGACGAAGACCTTGACCTGATAAGAGAGTCATACCATGCCCTCTCGAAGGTCTGGTCACACCTACTGAGACTCGACCTCTCCCACGAGGAATTAGCCAAAGTCCGAGAGGCTAGGAACCTGCTAGAGGAGATCCTGGTCAGGCGGGGCAAGAGCCTGGACTGAAACACCTCATTGAACAAGACGACATTCCGGGGATATGGACAGGGCTACTTGAGAGCGTCTTCGGCCTTCTTCTTGTTGTCGACGGTCAAAATCATGTCTGTATGGCCGCCGTCTTTCCCGAGGATGTAGATGGAATCGACGTTGACCATGGCCCTGGCCAGTTTCTTCGCGACCTTGCCCAGCTCGCCAGGTCTGTCCGGCAACCTGATAGAGACGACATCCTTGAGATCGTAGCCTATGCCAGACTTCGCCAGCGCGGACTTAGCCGTCGCCTCGTCGTCGGTAACGACCCTGATCAGGGGCTTCGCGTTGTTTCGCTCGCTGGCGATGCCCTTGATGTTCACGCCGTTGTTCCCAAGGAGTTCACATACCTTGGCCAGCTCTCCGGGTTTGTCCTGGACGAAGACATCGAATTCCTTCAAGTTTCCAGTCCTCGGTGTACCTATGTCCTGAGCTAGTTTAAAAGAATTCCGCCGACGGCTTCCCGTCCCGGTGGGGTCAGCGGTTCTTGGGCAGCTTCACCCAGCGCCTGACCCACCAATACGCCAGGTATGTGGAGTTCAGGGTTGCGAGTACGAGGACAGTCCCATACCAGAACAGCATGGTTGCATCCATACCTCCGAGCGACCCGACAACGGTCGCTATTGTGTTGGGGACCAACACTGCTGTGCCCAGGATGGTCAGCCACGTCATGGTCAGGGCCATCCGGTTGTTAAGCGTCTGGAGCTGGTTGTTGTAGAGCGCCTGCAAAACCTCGAGCCCGGACGCGAGGACCTCGGACATGTGCTCGCTCAGCGATATCTGGCGGTTCACGTCCTCGACGAGCAGGCCGACCTTGGCCAAGGTCTTGGGGTTGTCCGTGACCAGCTCGGCATCCCCATACCTGAGCGAATGCAGGACATCCATCGTCCTCCAGAGCGTGTTCAGGTAGGTTATCAGCGCGTGCTTCAGCTCATAGATCTTCCTGCCGATCTCCATCCTGGGAGACTCGGGGTCCAGGAGGAGCTCGCCCATGCCATCTGCCTGCTCCTCGATTTCCCTCAGGTGCTCGAAGTTGTGGGAGTTGTTCTCATCCAGTATCCTAACTAGCATCATGGTGAGGCGGTCGCTGAGCGACATCCCCTCTGGCAGCTTCCTCAGGAATGAATCTGCGTACCTCGAGAACAGCACGAGCCTCTCGACATCCTGGCTATGGATGGTCACGATCAGGTCCTTGCGCACCAGTATGATGAGTGGGAAGGCCCTGACGTCCAGCTTGGACACCTTGACTGCAGGGACCATGATCCCCATCTCGGTATCCCTGTCTTCGAACGAGGCGTAGTATCCCTTCAGCAGGATCGAGACCAGTGAGTCGCTGAACCCGAGCTTGACAGCAATCTCCGTGCCGTCCTTCTCCAGATCGTCCGCGGTGAAGTTGACCCAGCCCAAGCTCGAACCCTGGAGAGTAGATATGAATTCTGATGGGCTGTTGCCATAGATCTTGGTCGGCTTGCCCTTGTGGGGCAGCGCGACGCATATCCCCTTATAGGACTTCGCCTTGCACACATCTTCGTGCCCATGGTTGTTGGCATCAGATGGCCCCATCCGTGGACCTGACTCGACGCTGTCCCGCAACTGAGTGCCTCCCATCTACTACAGAGACCGAGACCTGTATCGCCACACGACCATGTATATTTCGCTCTGTGGCGATGGTCTGGGAGGCATGCATCCTTTTAATATGTGCCTCGTCATTTCAACGGCGATTAAGATGAGGGTCCTCATCATCCACGCGGACAAATTCGAGTATGAGGTCAAGGATCCCACGAAGATGGCGGAGGAGATACCATCGGGCGTTCCCAGGAAGCATTCCTTCCAGGAGCCCTTGGTGGTGTTCACGACGGTCGAGTCATCGGACGATAACGCTGATGCAATCGCCGAGGTCGCGGCGACCGACATCGCCGAGGTATTCTCCAAGGTGGAGGCCAGAAGCGTCGTTCTCTACCCCTATGCGCACCTGAGCTCGGACCTGGCGGGGCCGGACCAGGCCATCGCTGTGCTCAAGGCCACCGAGGCCGCGATATCGTCCAAGGGGATGGATGTTCACCGGTCCCCATTTGGATGGTACAAGGGTTTTGAGATCAAGTGCAAAGGCCACCCACTCTCGGAGCTGTCCAGGGAATTCGACGCGGAGCAGAAGAAGACCAGGGAGGAAGTCGTCGAGAAGATCCAGAGCGACTTCTTCATCCTAACGCCAGAAGGCGAGGAGATCCCCTTGGACCTCGAGAACATCGACTCCATGAAGTTCCTGGACGATTACCCGTCCCTCAAGACATTCATCATATCCGAGGAGGTTGGGAGGTCCAAGGGCATCGAACCACCCTCAATCAAGGCCATGCAGCGGCTCGAGCTCGTGGACTACGAGGAGGCCAGCGACCGGGGGCACTTCAGGATGTACCCCAAGGGACATCTCATATTCAGCCTACTCGAGAGCTGGGCCGAGGAGATTGCGCTCGACAGGGTCGGCGCGGTCCAGATAGACACGCCCATCCTGTACGACTGGTCCATGCCCGACATCAAGAGCCAGGGCATGTCGTTCCACGAGAGGCACTACACGCTCAAGACGGACGAGAAGAGGGAGTTCGTCCTCAGGTTCGCTGGGGATTTCGGTCTGTTCCGGATGCTGAAGGGAGCCACCATCAGCTACAAGAATCTCCCCCTCAGAGTCTACGAGTTCTCCAAGAGCTTCAGGCTTGAGCAGAGGGGCGAGCTAACGGGCCTCAAGCGGCTCCGTGCGTTCCACATGCCAGATGTCCACTGCTTCGTCGCGGATATCGACGACGGCTGGAAGGAGTACATGCTCCTCTACAAGAACTACGGAGACCTTGCGGACGCCACCGGCGTGGAATATGCCGTCGCGTTCAGAATCGTCAAGGAGTTCTACGACAAGTACAAGCAGAACATCGTCGAGCTGCTCAAGCACTCCAAGAAACCAGCGCTCATCGAGGTCCTGTCCGAGATGAAGCACTACTGGGCCGTGAAGCACGAGTTCCAGGGTATCGACTCCGTTGGCGGGGCCGTTCAACTGAGCACTGTGCAGCTGGACGTCGAGGACGCTGAGAGATACGGGATCGTCTACACCGACGCCGAGGGCAAGAAGCGCGGCTGCATCATCACACATTCATCCATCGGCTCGATCGAACGCTGGATGTATGTCCTGCTCGAGGAGGCGCTCAAGCACGAAAAGCCCAGCCTGCCGTTCTGGCTGTCGCCGACCCAGATCAGACTCATCCCCGTGAGCCAGGAGTTCATCCAGGACTGCATATCGCTCGCAGACTCCGTCTCCGGAAGGGTGGACATCGACGACTCCGACGACAAGGTCGGGAAGAAGATCAGGAACGCTGAGATGGAATGGATCCCGATGATAATCGTCCTTGGGGAGAAGGAACGAGCCTCGGACAAGATACCGGTAAGGCTCCGGTCCGGTGAGGTCAAACATATGACCAAGGCCGAGATCGGGGAGGAGATCGAGCGCCTGACCAAGGGGTATCCCACGGCCAGGCTCCCGTTGCCAAGGATGCTCTCCAAGAGGCCGGTGTTCAGGGGCTGATGCTCATCTGTTGTCCTCGTCGCCCCAGATTATCTTGTGCAGCTGAGGCATCACACGGACGTCCAGCTTGTCCTTGAGGACCGCCTCGGCGAGCCACTTGAGGTCGACCCCTCCGACAGGCGTGACTATGATGTCGCACTTGATAGGATGCTCTCGGATGACATCCTTCGCGTATTCGTAGTCCGCCTCGTCCGAGACGACGAACTTGAGCTGATCCGTTGGCCCGAGCATCTCCAGGTTCGAGAACAGCATCTTGTCAGACTCGCCCGACGAAGGGCATTTGATGTCCATGCTCATGGTGAGTGACTCGTCGCAAGGCATATCGTCCAGGGGCATCGCCCCGTTAGTCTCGACCACGACCTTGTATCCCTCATCGAGGAGTCGTCTGATCAACTTGGGCGCGTCTCTCTGCATGAGCGGCTCGCCGCCCGTGAGGCACACATGCTTCGCCCCGTGTTTCTTGACATCCTTCATGATCGTCTCGAGGTCCATCATGCTGCCCTCGTCGTATGCCTGCTTCGTGTCGCAGTACGTGCACCTGAGCGGGCAGCCGGACATCCGCACGAAGGTCGTTGGGGCGCCCATGGTCCTGCCCTCACCCTGGATCGACTTGAAGATCGAGTACACCTTCATATTCCCACCTCATATTCCAGCGGGTCCCTGACGCCGGCCTGTCTGAACCCCTCCAGCCTGAGCAGGCATGAGTCGCACCTCCCGCAAGCCCTCTCCCCGCCCTTGTAGCAGCTCCACGTGAGCTCCAGGGGTACATGCAGCCTCACCGCCTCGCGCACGATCTCCGCCTTCGTCATGCCTATCACGGGCGCCTCGACCATGATAGGCCGCCCCTCCTTGCCGGCCTTGGTGCCCACCCTGAGCACATCCTGGAACGCGCCCACGAACTCTGGAGTGCAATCCGGGTATCCGCTGAAGTCCACGGCATTGGCAGCGATGAACACCGAACCTGCCCCGATGCTCTCGGCTATGGACGCGGCGACGCTGAGGAACATGATGTTCCTGGACGGCACGTATGTGCTTGGGATCCCAGAGGACATGTCGTCCTTCGACCTCCCCTCGGGGACGGCAGCGCCAGCCATGGTGAGAGAACTGTCCAGAAGAGGTCCGAGTGGCAGAGCGAGTACTATGTGTTCGACCGCGCCCATCGCCCGCGCGACGGCCCTCGCACTGTCTATCTCCTTATCGTGTCTCTGACCGTAGTCGAATGTGAGCGCGACGATATCGTGCCCCCGCTCCTTGGCGAGCGCGAGCACCGTTGACGAGTCCAACCCGCCAGAGAGCAGCACAACCGCCTTGGACATTCCATGTCACCCCGCGGTCACATATCCCTGGAGGTCCAGACGCCCTGGCCTTTGCCCTCGTCGACGCCGATCTCCACCCTCCGCACGTTCTTCGGGAACCGGACCTTCACCAGAAGGCGCCTGATGACCCACTCGGCCAGCTCCTCGGCCGAGGTGACGGCGACATCGAGCATGACGCAGTCCGACCTCGGGAACTGGTACGATTTCCCAGAAGCAGAGTACCTCACTGAATCACCCTCGGAGACTACCGAGGGGTCCTCGGCTGGGACCAACACCTTGTGGTCCAGCTCGGATGCGGCACTCCGCAGGAACTCCTTGACGCTGATGAAGTCCATTATCACGCCGTCCTTCCCGATATCCCCCTCGATGACGGCGTTGATGGCGTAATCGTGCCCGTGCAGCCTGCCGCACTTGGAGTGCCCGACGATCAGATGGGTCGCCGAGAACGTGATCTTGGAGCTCCAGCCGTTAATCTCCAGCCTCATCGGACTGAGATAACTCGGGGGCCCTTAAAATAGTTTCATGGTCCCTGGGTCAGCCGACGCTCTGGGTGAGGCCCGCGGCCAGCATGACGGCGTCGGAGAAGTCTGCCTTGGCCCTTGTTGTGTCCACGAACACCCTGCGCATGTTGACGATCGGGGCGCCGTACGCCTCGCACCCTCCCACCAGATGGAGGGTCCTGAACATCAGATTGCCCGAGACGCCGTCGGGGGCGAGGACGAGGTCACGCTCAGCTACGGCCTGCTCGACCAGTATCGCATAGTGGCGCGCATCCGAGCCAGCGCTCACCAGCTGTGACGCCAGTTCCTCTCCCTCATCGAGGCTCACGTGTATGTCCTCCCCTCTGTCGCCGTCCTCCACTCTGCCTTTCGAGAGCACGCCCACGCTGAGCTTCCAGCCCAGCTGGCCGAAGTACACCGAGGCTGCCAGCGCCAGTTTGAACCTCTCGGACATGTCCCTGCCCTCGTCTATGCCCACGGGGGCGAGCAGGAACGGCCGCCTCATCCTATCCGCCAGCACGGCGACGCGCATCACGCTCCTGAGGGCGAAGGCACCCTTAAGCTCCGAGAGCATCTCCGACGACGGCAGCGTGCCCCGGACAGCCGCGTCTATGCGCCCGTCCCTGAGTGCGAATGCGAGGTCCCGGGGCGAATCGAACCGCTCCAGCCTCGTGCCGCACGAGAGTTCCGACAATCTCGCCGCCGTCGCCACGAACTGGGGCTTTGGGACGCCGATGCCGACGATGGCCGCGCTCGAACACCCGCGGGACATGAGGCCTGGAATATCCATCCGAACAACACCAGCCTACATCTCGTCATCGGTCATCTGGTCGAACACGTAGTTCTCCCAGCTCCTCACTCCGAGCACGATCTCCAGCTCCTGGGGCGTGAGCAATGGCTTGTCGTACATCATGACATCGTCGATCGCGATCCTCGGGCACGCGGTTGACACATACGCGTCGAAGCCGAGGGACTTGAGCTTCTCCGGGTCGAACTTGTCCATCATTATGAGGACCGCATCCCTGCGCTTCCATCGGAGCAGTTTCCTGAGCTCCCTCGCGCGCCTGATCCTCCTCTGGCCGACTTTCTCGCCGATGATGATGCCGAATGTGCGCGCACGCTGCGCCCTCTCGATCACCGCATGTCTCTGGCGCAGTATCTTGTCCTTGATCTGGTCTATCTCGACCGGGTCTTCGAGGTGGGGGTCCAAGACCACGACCTTCTTTCCGGTCGCGAGGTGCACGCCCAGCGCATGGAATGTGCCGCTGCCTATCAAGAGGTAGCTGTTGACCTCCTTGCTGACGGAGTTGGCGGAGGAGTAGTTGCAGCCGAGGACCTCACCAGCATGAGATATCCTCCCGTCGCCCTCGCCCAAACGGACCTTGAGCCCGAGGCTCTCGAGCCCCTCGACCACACCGTCCAGCTCTGTCAGGTGAGGGGTTGTGGACAGCACGCCCACAGGCTCCTTGAGCATGTCGACCGACTTCTTGAGCTGGTCACCCATCGGGACCTTGGAATGCGCCGAGACGAATATGACAGGCTTGCTGAACCTCAGGGACGGTATCGGAGAATGGCCGATGTGGACGACCGCGTCGACCATGTCGAAGAGCGAGCTGGGGACGTCGCACGCGCCAAAGCACGGTTCCGCGACGACCACGACCTCGGCACCGGAGTTCTTCTCGATGTCCTCGGCGTACTGGTACGCCCTCCGCTTCAGCCCCTCAGGCACCTGGAGGGCGACAACCCTCGCTTTGGTCCTCTTCAGTTCGGATATCGCGCCAGCGAGGTCCACATCGAACAATTCCTCAGCCCCCGCTCCCGACGGCAGTCAGCATGTGCATCGCGCCACGTCGGAGAGCCTTGAGGGTGTACCGTGGCCCTTCGTAAAAAACATTGTGCGAAACGCGTGCGGTCGAGCGATCAAGCGACCGAGATCTTCTTCGGTGCCTTCTCGACATCGATGTAGCACGGGGTCGGGAACTTTATCGCGGCCCTCTTCAGCGCCTGCTTCGCAGTAGCGATGTGGTTCGCTGTCGTCTCGAGCGTGATGAGTCCCTGGTCCGGCTTGATCCTCGCAGCAGTGCCGACTGGCTTGCCGAATGCGGCCCTCATGCCCTCGGAGATACGGTCCGCGCCTGCGCCAGTCGCAATCTTGTTCTCGCGTATGACGTTGTGCGGATAGACCCTGATCTTCATGTGGTATCCAGTGGTGCCGATCTTCTTCGCAAGAAGCCTGTTCGCGGATATACGAGCGGCCTCAAGGGCGATGTGCCTGATCTGGCACTGCTCGACCGCCCTGAGCGTCATGCGGACAGGGTAGTCCGCCTTCACGCCGTGCTCGAACTGGGTGATCCTGTTGGCCGGAACGCCTCCCATGTACTCCCTTCGGCAGTAGGCCTGCCCTTTGATCTCCCTGTACATGCTTCCGGGTTTGCGTGTCATAAGATCACCTGGTGTTTAGACTGATACCAGGTCTGCGGGATAAAGGTAGTTCTATATAAAACTCACTGACCTCTGATGAATCATGGGCGAGAGTCCTGGACGCCCCTGGCATGGGGGGAGGGGTATATCTATCCCAAACCCCTTGACAACCAGGTATGGCCCGGAGACATGTGAGCAAGCGAAGCGCGAAGGACATCGCCGAGGAGCGGGTCGACGTGCTGTTCGACGAGGCCGCCGCCGAGGCCCGGAAGGGCGATGACGCGAGGGCGAGGAGATACGTCGGGCTCGCCCTCAGGATGAGCGAGAGGCACAAGGTCAGGGCGACGCACAAGAGGACATACTGCCCCGAGTGCCATACATACTTCGTCCCGCCAAGGAACGTCAGGGTGAGGACTCGCTCCGGGAAGGTGGCCATGACCTGCCTGTCGTGCGGCCACGTGATCCGGTTTCCGATGAGGATCAAGAAAGGAGGATGACGGCATGGACAAGAAGAGGAAGGCTGTGCTGAAGGGAGTCGCTCAGCAGTTGGAGGCCACGGTCCACGTGGGCAAGGAAGGCGTGACGGAGAAGGTCGTTGGCGAGGTCGTCAAGCAACTCAAGACGAAGCGTCTGGTCAAGGTGAGGCTCCTGCCGTCGATGGAACAGGACAGGCACGAAGCGGCCGAGAAACTCGCCGCAGCGGCGTCCGCCGTGCTCATCGAGGTGCGCGGCAGGACCGCGGTGCTGGCGAAGGAGTGAGCATCCTCTGCTCAGGGTTTAAATACGGACATACACGTTGACAATCACAACCGAGGTGGCCAGTCATGTTGGACGCGAGGTTCATCCGTGAGAACGAGGCGCTCGTCAGGCAATCACTCAAGAACAGGAGCTACGACGAGTCCGTCCTCGACCGGTTCGTCGAGCTGGACGGCCGCTGGCGAACCCTCACTGAGGAGGGGAACGCCCTCAGACGGCACAGGAACGAGGTGTCCGAGCAGGTGCCGAAGCTGCCAAAGGAGGAGAAGCAGGCCAAGATAGCCGAGATGAAGACTACCTCCGAACGCATCAAGATGATCGAGGCCGAGGTCAAGAAGATCGAGGGCGACAGGGACGACCTCCTGCTCAACATCCCGAACATGCCGGACCCTAGCGTGCCTGTCGGGGCGCTTGACGAGGGCGATGTGTTCCTCAGGACCTGGGGCGCGAAGCGCGAGTTCGATTTCAAGCCACTGTCGCACTGGGAGATCGGCGAGAGGCTGGACATACTCGACTTCGACCGGGGCGTCAAGATCACAGGCACAGGGTTCTACGTCCTGAAGGGGGACGGCGCGAGGCTCGAGAGAGCGCTCATCAACTTCATGCTCGACCTGCACCACGACCAGGGGTATAGGGAGGTGTTCCCGCCCGCGATCATCAACCGGAAGAGCTGCGTGGGCACGGGCCAGCTCCCGAAGATGCAGGACGACATGTACTGGGTGGAGCGGGACGACCTGTGGCTCAACCCAACGGCCGAGGTCCCTGTCACGAACCTATACGCGGACGAGATATTCGAGAAGAGACAGTTGCCCGTGTACCACACGGCGTATCTCCCGTCCTTCAGGCGCGAGGCGGGCAAGCACATAGAGACCAAAGGCATCGCCCGGGTCCACCAGTTCAACAAGGTCGAGCTGGTCAAGTTCGTCGTGCCCGAGACTTCGCAGCAGGAGCTCGAGACGCTGCTCGCGGACGCTGAGGCCGTCACGCAGGCGCTGAAGCTACCATACAGGATCAGGTTGCTCTGCACCGGAAGCGTCGGGTTCCACTCGTCAAAGACCTACGACATCGAGGCGTACGCGCCGGGCATGGACCAATGGCTCGAAGTGTCGTCCTGCAGCGACTTCAAGGAGTTCCAGGCCCGGAGGGCAATGATCAAGTTCAGGCGCGAGCCTCATCTCAAGAGCGAGTTCATACACACCCTGAACGGCTCGGGGATTGCGCTCCCGAGGACAATGGCGTCCGTGCTCGAGAACTACCAGAACAAGGACGGTACGGTCACGGTTCCCGAGGTGCTCAGGCATTACATGAAGGGGACGGAGACCATAGGCTGAGCCAGCTTGCCCACCCACGCCTCGTGTCCCGTCGAGGATTTCCGCCAGTTGAGAATCACCGCTGATTGCCACATAACGGCCTTTTATACCCTCGCAGAGGGGATATGAACATCAGCAAGAGGTAATCAGTGAGATGATGAAGAAAGACACGCGCTTCGCGCTTCTAGTCGGGAAGGCCTTCCTCAAGGAAGTCCAAGACGGCCACAGGGACACCGCAATCGCCTTTGGACGGGCGTTCCTTCTGGCCCTGGGCAGGGAGGGACCGAGCACCGACGTGGAGTGCCCGGCGCTGAACTGCAGGGACCACCCGCAGGCGATGGCGACGGCGCACAACTGATAGGACCCATCGTGCGTCTCACGATCCGAAGGGCTTGTGCCCGCCCCGCTTCAGGGTCATCTTGAGGATCGGCGGGGTGAACAGCGCGGTCACGAGCCCCATGAACACAACCACGGAGTAGACCTCGACACCGATGATCTGGGTCGACAATCCGTAGTATGCTATTATGAACGCGATCTCGAGCCTGGGCATCATGCCCACGCCCACGGACACCGAGTCCCATTTCGACATGCCAGAGAGACGCGCGGGTATCGCGCAGCCCACGATCTTCGACGCGAGGGCCGCGGCCGTCAGGACGAGGCCGAAAACGATGGAGTCCCATATGTTCGTGATGTTCACTGCCGTGCCCAAGGACACGAAGAACAGCGGCACGAACACCGCCTCGAGGTACTGAGTGCCTTTCCTGAATCCGTCCCTTAGGGCGGAGCCTGAGAAGGCGGTGCCCGCGACGAAAGCACCTACGATCGCGGATATCTGTATGGCCTCAGCGATGAATGAGTAGAGGAACGCGATGGCGAGAGCGAGTATGAACCCGCTCATGGGCATCTTCCGCCTGTAACCCGAGATCTGCACGTTGAACACGAGCTTTGCGAGGAACCTCGAACCCAGATACGCCCCCACGACGACGAACAGGACAGCGCCAATGACCAGGAGCCCGATCCCGACCGCGTCGAGCTCTCCCGAGGCCATGCCCTTCGATATGCCCAGGACGACCATGCCCATGATGTCGTCGACAACGGCCGCGCCGACTATGGCGTACGCGACCGGGGTGCCTATGAGCCCCAGCTCGGACAGGACGCTCGCGGCGACCGCGACGCTCGTCGCGACCAGGGTCGCGCCTATGAACACAGCGTCGGCACCAAATCCGAACATGTGGGCCACGCCGTACCCGACAATCCAGGGGACGACGACGCCTCCGAGCGCGATCGAGATCGACTTCCTCGTGTAGACCTCCCTGAGGTCGCACTCGAGGCCGATCATGAAGAGCAGGATGATGGCGCCCATCTCGGACAGCATCATGATGGTCTCGGGTAGTCCTGACGTACCTCCCTCGCCCATCTGGATGATGCCCAGCACGCTCGGACCTATGACAACTCCGATGACGATGTACCCGATGACCTTTGGCTGCCCGAACCTCGTGAACAGGAACGCGGCGAAGAGCGAGACCGCGAGCAGGAACGTGAGCTCGAACCAGACCTCCTCGAGCAGCGTGTCGAGTACCGACTCCAGCACGACCGACATCTCGTATCGGCCCTCAGATACGACTTGTGCACTTATTTGTTTCGTGAGGATGCCTCACGGGCCGTACACGCTCCCCTTCATGAGCCACAGGTCCACCACGTCGCCCGTGTCCTTCAGGAGGAAGCCTGAAACGTACTCCCTGGGCACGCCCTCAAGGTATACCCCGAAGTCCACCCTCCACTGCCCCCAGTCCCTGCCGACAAGTTTGCCCAGGCAGGGTATGTTCGGGCCGATCGTCGCGACGCATGTGAGCCTGCTCTCAAGCTCCTCGGTCACCCCCAGCGCGGCAATCATCCTCGGGGTGCCGATCTCGAACAGCACGTCGAACCGCACATAGAGCCCGGAGAAGAACTCCTGCGGGAACACGGGATACGCGATGGGGTTGCTCGCCCTGCCTATGTTCACGATGAACGTCGCCACCGAATGCACGAGCCATCTGAGGAGGTCAACGATGGCCTCCCCAGTGACGACGAACGATGCCCGGACCCCAATGCCGGACACCCCGGCGGCATCGCCGAAGGTCACCTTCACGAACAGAATGACCTCGTGGATGATCTCCTTGACGATAGAAAGTAGGTTCTCGATGAAGTGGTGCAGGACCCTCTTCGCCAGCAGGACGACGAAATCCAACGACGCCGTCACCTCGGATAGTTTCGTCTCCTCAAATGCCTCCTTGAACGCCGTGAACAGCGCCTTCACGATGAAGTCTGAGGTGGCTATGAGCAACGAAGCGCCGTTCGAGTCGCCCTTCGTGCCATCCTTCAGCGCCCATCTCGGCCCACCGTCCCACGTCCTTTGGTTTGTCCTACCGTCGTTCTCGCTGTCGCTCAGGGTGGGAGTGACATCGACGGTCTTGCCAGAGGCGTCGACCAGCACGAGCGAGTCGCCGTCGTTGAACGGGTCTCCAGGATAGCCATTGTCGATAGCCGTCTCGGGGAAAGTGAACACCAGCAGCCCGTTCGCCGGCACGGTGCCCGATATGGACATCTCGGAACTCTCTCCGTGCATGGCCCTGATGGCCCAACCGTCGACGCATCTAGGTTCGTCCAGGGGGTTGTATAACTCGACCCATTCCCGGCCTGAGTCATCTCCTTCCGGGTTCGCCTCGAATTCGTTCACGACGACGTCCGTCGGGAACGGAGGCGAGTACTTGAGCCTCAGTCCGGCTTCGACGGACGCCCTGAGCCCGAGCACGGGTATGGGTATGTTCGACAGGAGCGCGCCAGCCCCTGGCAGGTCCGCAGTGGACACCTCCGCGGTCTCGTACGGCTCCGCCTCTGGCATGACGAGGTCCAAGGCCCAGGCCTCTGTCCTGCAGTGCACCTCGACGAACCTGCGTTGGATGATCATGAGCGGGTCGACGAGGACCTCCACCGAGCCTGAGTCGAACGTCAGAGTGCCGTTGACGACGACATCGAACCTGCCGTCCGTGAGCTTCGCGACCCTGAAACCGAACGCGATGCCGGGGCCGAACCTATCCGTGCAGAATATGATGCGCACGAGGTCTTGCGACTTCTTGAAGAGAAGGTCCGGCAGGTTCGTCTGGATTATGAGCGTGAAACCGTACATGGACATCCTGATCTCCACGTTGCCCACGAGGTCCACAAACAGCTGGACGGCCTTGCCTAGAACGGAATCTGCGAACTTCTGGATATATATCTGGAGCGTCTCCACCAGCGCCTGGACGCATCTGGCGATGACCTTCACGATCTTGATTGTGAAGCTTGCCAAGGTCCTGAAGGCGTCCTGGACGAAGTGGTAGATCGCCTCGAGGCCGTCTTTGACCCAGCCGAGGGCGGGCTCCAGCTTGTCCCAGAGATAGTCACAGAACTTCGACGCTATGTCGAGCGCGTCGGAGAGGACAGTGTTGGTCGGGTTGTACTCGACCCCTTCGAGGGGCCAAGCCGACTGGACCACGACGGGCACGGAGAGCGATAACAGCACTGGCATCTCGACGACCGGCTCTGGTTCGAGAACCGATGTCAGGTATGAATCGGTGGAGGTCGTCCGGACCTGCACGAGCCCCTTCACGGACACGAGCCACTGAGATGAGTACGGTGTCGCAGACACGTTCGTCAGTGATGTCAGGTGCGAGTTCGGATATCCCTCCTCGGAACGGTCGTAGTCCCACGGGCGCTTGACCTGGACGAGGAGCTCGTCCGCTGGGAACATGTGTTCCAGGGACGTGTAGTCGACCCCGGGATCGTATGGCACGGCCGTCAGCTTCGGGACGCCGTCAGGCAACTCGACCGAAAGGCTTGCGTTCAGGACTGTCCCGGCATCCTCGGCAACAGCCAAGTCGCCGTCCCAGAACCCGAACTCAGCACCGAGGTCGAGATACGCCGATTCCTTGTAAGATGCCATCCGCTTCTGCGCGAGGGCGGCCTTCGCGAAAGTCCCAAGGGCGTCCTCCATGACCTGCGGCAGGCCCGGGAACGTGGACGTGCCCACGATCAGAGCGGCGGCGACAGAGTCCACAAGAGGACCGACGAACCCGTCATCCACCTCGTCAACTGATGTGTTCACCGCGGAGGACAGACCTTCGAGCGCAAAGCCACACCTGGTCTCGAACAATCCGGACGCAACTTCGCCCACGCCCCAATCGAGGTCGTGTTCCACGTCGCTCCGGACTATCTCCTCCAGCTGTTGCTCGACGGGGATTGCGAGGTCTGGAATGAACGGGTATGTGGCGGTCGAGAGGACCTCATCCGCAAGGTCGTCGAACATGGCATCCGCGAGATCCCATGGCACGAGTTCTTCGCAGCGAGACGTCACGAAGTCCCCAAACGCTTGCGCGAGCTCGTATTGGGCGCTGTACATCGGCAACTCCGCGCCCGCCGCCAACGCGGTCTCAGGCGACAAGACCAGTTCCACATCCCCCGTGCGCTCGGACATCGCAGTGAAGAGATCCTTGCCGTCCGCAGGATCGAAAGCCATGCCTGACAGGTCGATCGTGCATGTGGATGCGAGGTCGAACGCGAGCCGCTTGAGACTATCGTATACGAGGTCGGTGAGTGAGCCCTGGTGCTCCTTGAAATCGGGGTAGAAGTCTTCCCAGCAAGCGGATGACAGGAGATCATACGTCGGCACGTCGATGTGCGCGATGAACCCACCCACCCATACGGCGTGCAGTGCGCCCGCGGCGTCCTCGACGAAGTAAGATTTCTCAGGGACGACCAGAATGAGGTCCGAGTCCAACTGGAAGGCGCATGTGTGTGTCTCCGGTATGGCACTCGTCAGCTCAATCGTCCTTCGAATCCACGCGACTACCGATTTCAGTGCCTTGTCCTCACCCGTGAGATACTCGATGAGCGAATCGACCGAGTCTTCGAGGACTCCTAGCGCCTGATCAGCCAGGTCCAAGAAACCGAGCCAGCCCATGTAATCCAGCATCCTGATGACGAGCTGGTCAGCCATGCCCGCGACCGCCTGGGCGACGAGCAGCCAGGGGTCCAGGTGCGGCTCCGTGATGCCAAGGAACCACAGGAACAGCTCGGCGGGGTCCAGGAACCTGCCATGGGACCCTTCGAGTGCGGCAAGACCGACCGTGGCGCCGCCACACAGTGCAACGACATCTGCCGCGAAGGACTCATCTATGTCTCGGAACAGCCGCGCCTGCTCTATCAGCAGGGCGACCGCGACGGCCCGCTGGACGTCATGCTCCGTGAGGATGGAGGATGTGTTCAGTCCGGTGTAGGTCGGGACACCGCATCCCTCGAGCGTTCTGAGCTGGGCGAGGGTGGTCAGCATGTATCCGACCAGTCTGCCCATGTCCGAGAACTCCCCCTCCGACGCGGCCTCGAACGTCCTCAGCTTGGTCTCCAGGAACGGGAGGGCGGATATGATCGGCCTGTCGAACGAGAGGTCCTTGGATAACGAGACGGACTCCGACTCCGAGACGACGGTGAAGTTGCCCAAGGCCAAGTAGTATGGGTTCGCGGTGGTCACTGCGAATTCGTCCGTCGTCGGCGGTGGGAGGCGCTCGTACTCCATATCCGTGCCGTCGAGCTCGACGCTGGCTACCTCAGCATCGACAGGGGGTACAATGTCCATGGTCTGCTTCTCGACGAAGAACAACGCCCCGGACCAGTTGTACAACGAGAGCGAGAAGCCGCTCTGCGAGCGTGGGAACGTACTCTCGATATAGCTCTCCACGGCCGAGGAGTATGCCTCGGACAACCTCGTCTCATTGACGGGATATTCCGTCCATTTCGACACCAGTCCATAGGCCTCTGCGGCACCCAGAAGACTCAGCTCCAGCCGCACATCCTCGACGGAGGAGTCCATTAGCGCGAGCAGCTTGTCGCGCCTGGCATCCTCCGCCTTCTCGATCTCCTTCTTCGTGAAGTACGCTCCCGAGGCCGCGGCAAGAAGCAGCACAGCCACGGCCACGACCGAGAAGGAAACTTGCGCCCTGTCATCGGTGCCGAGCCGCTTGAGCGGGCCCGCTCCGACGCTCCCTAGAAGCATCGTTCTGAACACAGCCATCCTCGAACCGTCGAGCAGGGTCGCACATGTTCATCGTTACAGTTACATGCAGTATACGCGCCTGTGGCGGGACGCCCGACCTACGGTTAAATACGATAGATGGCATTCAAGTGCTTGGATGGGATGCGTTGGGCGCTGAAGACACCCTCCTCCTGATATTCATCGCGTTCCTCGCGGCCAAAGTGGGCGGCGAGATCATGGAGAGGTTGAAGATGCCCGCGGTGACGGGCGAACTCATGGCAGGCGTAGTGTTGGGGCCGTCAATACTCAACTTCATCACAGAGGACCAGTCATTCTTCGATGTCCTCGCACAGCTTGGCGCAACATTCCTCCTGTTCTCCGTGGGCATGGAGACCAAGCTCTCCGAGCTCAGGCGCGTAGGTCTGGTCGCGGGCTCGGTCGCAGTCCTGGGGGTTGTGACCCCGTTCGTCATGGGATACTACGTCTCGATCCTTCTATTCATGTCGTCCGTCGAGGCGATGTTCGTCGGCGCCGCGCTCGTCGCGACCAGCGTAGGCATCACAGCGAGGGTGCTCCAGGACCTTGGGATGATTAACTCGACCGAGGCGAAGATAATACTCGGCGCCGCCGTGGTCGACGACATCCTCGCGATGATTGTGCTCACAATCGTATCTGGGAGCGCAGCAGGGGATCTCGACACGATCCATGTCGTCGTTGTCATCGCTGAGGCGATCTGCTTCGTGGCCATAGTCACGCTCCTGGGGACCAGGATGGTCAGGTACGCATCTGGCAAGCGCGACGTGCATCACGACAAGACGGTGAACGGCACGTGGGCGATCCACTACCGCACAACCGCGTTCAAGAGGGACAGCTGGTTCGACAAACTGGTACAGAAGGAGGCGCCCTTCGTCATCATACTGATAGTAGTATTCGGCCTGTCGGCCATGGCATCGTATGTCGGACTCGCAGCCATCATAGGAGCGTTCTTCGCTGGCCTGATATTCTCCGACACCAAGGACACATACGACCTCGAGCAGAAGTTCGAGCCGCTGAATGTGCTCCTCGTGCCGTTCTTCTTCGTTGTCATGGGCGCGAAGGTCGGCTTCGCGGACCTGTGGGAAGTCGCGCCCTTGGCGATAATCCTCACGGTCGTGGCCATCCTGAGCAAGCTCATTGGCTGTTCCCTGGGGGCTATCCGACGAGGCGAGAGGACGGCCCTCATAGTCGGCGCGGGCATGGTGCCCAGGGGAGAAGTGGGGATCGTAGTGGCGATGATAGGGCTCAATATGGGGACAATCGGGGTCAACATATACTCGGTCATAGTGCTGGTGTCGATAGCGACGACGATCTACGCTCCGTTCCTGATAAAGACGGTCATCAAGGCGGAGGCGAAGAAGGACCGGAGGACACAGAGGTACCGCTAGGCCCTCTTCTCTGACATGATCCTCAGGAACGCCTCCAGGTGCGCCGCCAGAGCCTCATTGTCGGTGTATCCGCACGCGGACAGGTCCGGGGCTGCGAGCAGCGCGGCCTTGCCATCGCTGACCACGTCCGTCGCCAGGAGCCCATCCCTCCTCACGACCTCGATGCCCTTGGGTACCTTGACGAACGGGCTCGTTATGATCCTGATGTGGACCCCCCTCGTGGTCGCGGCCGAGAACCGCTTACCCAGACGCCTGCTGAGGCCGGTGATTGAAGGAGAGGATATCACGAACGTGTGCTCCGTCCTGTCGACCATCTCCCCGATCTTCTCCAGGACCCTGTCCCTACCCATGATGGTGTACACGAGCTGGGGCACCCCTCTCTCCGACAGTATGTTCTTCACGGAGGATATCTTCTCGAAGGACTCGCGCACCTCGGCAACGACCCTGACAGATATTTCGGATGGCTCGACGGGTGCGAAGGACTTGGGCCGCCCAACCTTGACCTGGGCGAAGCCCTTCGCCTCGAGCGACTTCAAGACCTTGTATGCGGATGTCCTCGGTATCTGTGCGACCTCAGCTACAAGGTTGGCAGTTCCTGAGCCGAGGGCGACGAGCGCGACGTATCCCCTCGCCTCGTACTCGGACAGGCCGAGCTTCAGGAGCACACTGGATACCCTCTGATACTCCTGCCACAGGTCCGCTGCGTCGAGGCCCAATGTAGACATCAGTGATTTCAGGTCCATTTGTAGCCTGATGAGCTACATAACATTTAAATCAATGCCTCAGGAATTATCCTCTAGGGAATGGGACTAACATGCTCACTAAGGAGTCTGCGCTGCCCGTTGGTCTTCCGAAGAAGACGCAGAGTCTGTGCCCTGAGTGCCTGACTGTGATAGAGGCCACGATGCGCGAGGAGAACGGCAAGGTCGTGATGGAGAAGACCTGCCCGAAGCACGGCGCATTCAAGGATGTCGTGTGGTCTGATGCGAAGACATACCTGAGGGTCGAGAAGTGGGCCAAGGACGGCGTCGGAGTCAAAGACCCCGCCATCCCGAAGGCCAAACAGTGCCCCTTCGACTGCGGCCTCTGCGACCTGCACCTGAGCCACACTGCGCTCTCGAACGTCGACCTGACGAACAGATGCAATCTCAAGTGCCCGATATGCTTCGCGAACGCCAATGCGGCAGGTTATGTGTACGAACCCGAGTTCGAAACGGTCGTCGACATGCTGAAGATGCTGAGGGCCCAGAAGCCCGTGCCCTGCCCCGCGGTCCAATTCTCCGGTGGAGAACCTACGATCTACCCGAGGTTCTTCGACATCATCAAGGTGGCCAGGGACCTCGGCTTCGCCCAGGTCCAGGCAGCCACGAACGGCATAGAGTTCGCCAAGAGCCTCGATTTCTGCAAGAAGGCGAGCGAAGCCGGCCTGAACACCATATACCTTCAGTTCGACGGGCTGCGGCCCGAGATATATGAGCGGGCCAGAGGCAAGAACCTTCTCGATATCAAGCAGAAGGTCATCGATAACCACAGACAGCTGCCTAACCACCCATCCATCGTGCTCGTCCCGACGGTCGTGAAGGGGGTCAACGACGATCAGGTCTGGCCCATACTCGAGTACGCGATCAAGAACAACGATGTGATCAGGGGCGTCAACTACCAGCCCGTGGCATTCACAGGGAGGATCACGACGGAGGAGCTGGAGAAGGGCAGGTACACTCTCACGGACCTGATACACGACATCGAAAGGCAGTCGGCGGGGAAGGTCAAGGCGACAGACTGGTACCCCGTGCCTACGGTCGTAGCCGTGTCCGAGCTCGTGAGCGCCATCGCGGGCCGAGACATGGTCACCTTCACGAACCACGTGCACTGCGGCCTGGCGACGTACCTGTTCGTCAAGGACGCTGACAACGTCATGCCAGTGACGAGGTTCATCGAGGTCGACGAGCTCTTCGAGGAGCTCTACAAGCTGGCGAAGAAGGCCAGCGGGAAGAAGGTCCAGGTGTTCACGAAGGTGAAGGCGTTCAACCTGATCAAGAAGCACCTGAAGAAGGACGAGCTGCCGGACGGCATGAACACGCTCGAGTTCCTCAACGTGCTGAAGAGGGTCTTCTCCGAGGACACGAAGAAGGGACTTTCGAAGTTCAGCTGGAACATGATGTATGTCGGCGCGATGCACTTCATGGACGCGTACAACTACGACATCGAGAGGGTCAAGAGGTGCAGCATCCATTACACGACGCCGGACATGAAGCTGATACCGTTCTGCGCCTACAACTCCGGTCCCGTCTACAGGACTGGCGTGGAGAAGAAGTTCTCGGTGCCCTTGGCCGAGTGGCGGAAGAGGTACGGGGAACAGTACACATGAGGTGTTCTGCTTGAAGAAGGACAAACTCGACGAGTTCGAGGTGGACATAGACAAGTGCATGCATTGCGGAGCGTGCGTGGGCTCGTGCCCGCAGAATGCGATAACCCTGAGAGAGGTCCTGATAGAGTTCAACGACGATTGCAACCTCTGCAAGAGATGCGTCAAGGTGTGCCCAGTGGGCGCGATAACCCTCGTGGGGGATGACTGAGATGAAACGCGATTACGATGTCGTTGTGGTCGGTGCTGGACCTGCGGGGTCCATGACCGCCAAGTGGGCTGCGAAGAACGGCGCCAAGGTCCTCATGATAGAGAAGAGGCAGGAGATCGGCTCCCCCGTCAGGTGTGGTGAAGGAATATCCAGGTCCTGGCACAACTCCGTCGGCCTGAAGCTGGACAAGAAGAGCGTCGCGTGGGAGGTCAAGGGCGCGAAGATCGTCTCGCCCAATGGTTCCTCGTTCCTCCTGTCCGAGAAAATGGCCGGGGACGAGGTGGGGATTGTCATCGACAGGGTCTTCTTCGACAAGCTCCTAGCGAGGGACGCCATCAAAGCCGGCTCGGACCTGCAGCTGAAGACCTCCGCGACGAAGCTCCTGAAGGAGGGGAACAAGGTCGTGGGCGTCCGGGTCAAGTCCATGGAAGGCACCAGGGACATCACGTGCGGGTGCGTCGTCGCCGCGGACGGGTTCGAGTCCCAGGTAGGTCGATGGGCGGGGATAGACACGAGCCTCGCCCCGAGGGACATAACCAGCTGCTTCCAGTACAGGCTCACGAACATAGACCAGGACTACGACTACTGTGAGTTCGTCCTGGGCAGCAAGGCCCCCGGCGGATACATCTGGATATTCCCCAAGAACAAGGACACCGCCAATGTGGGGATAGGCATGCAGCTTTCGAAACTCAGCGGGCCCGCGGACGTGAAGAAGCACCTGGACAAGTTCATCCAGGGGGACCCGAGGCTCAGGAAGGGCAGGCCCCTCGAGTTAGTCAGCGGCGCGGTCTCCATATGCGCTCCGATCGAGAAGACCGTCGGCGACGGCATACTCCTCGTGGGGGACGCGGCAAGGCAGATCGACCCAATCACTGGCGGAGGCATATCCAACTCGTGCAAGGCAGGCAAAGTCGCCGGCGAGGTGTTGGCCAAGGCCGCGAAGGCGAACGACTTCAGCGAGAAGTCCCTGACGAGGTACGAGAACGGCTGGCGCGACCTCATAGAGAACAACCTCTACAGGAACTGGCTCGCGAAGGAGAAGCTCGTGACCCTGAGCGACGAGACCTTCGACAAGATCATAGCGACGCTGAACGAGGTCGGGGTGGACAAGATGTCCACATTCGCGATACTCAAGGCCATCGAGGCGAAGTACCCCGAGCTCGTGAAGGAGTTTCAGGAATTCCTCTGAGCGTCATGCTCAATAGGCAGCCCGTGCTTCCCCTGGAGGAAGGGGAAGGAGATAATCCATGAGTCTGCTCGCCAGCCTAACCGGGACCAGGCGCAGGACCATCATAGCCGTCCTGCTCGTTCTGGCGCTCGCTGCTGCCCTGAGACTCTACAACATCGGCTGGAGCTACTCCAACAACGGCGTCGACGAGGGCGTGATGCTCCAGAGGGCGCTCCTGATTAGCAGGGATTACGACCTGTACACCGAGATACCGTGCGACCAGGCGCCCCTGGCGTTCTACTTCGGCGCGCTGCTCAAGGGTGACGTCGTCACCCTGAGGGCCCTGAACGCGGCTCTGTCGATCGCGGCCATCGCGGCGTGCATGTTCGTGGCGAGGAAGATTGGCGGGGACATCGCCATGGTGGCGACAGGGTTGTTCCTCGCGGTGGATTTCGCCTTCGTCCGCGAGTCGCGGCTGTTCTCGCTCGACGGTATGGCGGCCTATCTCCTGGCGTTCGCGTTACTGTCATTCTATTACTACGCCAAAAGAGGGGACCGGCTGGCAGTGTTCCTGGCCGGCCTGTTCGTTGGCCTGTCGACGGCCGTGAAGCTCCTGGGCGGACTAGGGCTCCTGGCGCTCATCCTGTTCTTCATCCTGGAGGCCGTCAGGGAGCGGTCCTTCAGGGCGTCGAAGGCGGTCGACCTCGGCATCATGGTCGCCGCCTCAGCTGTCCCGATGACCATCCTCATGGTCGCGCTCGGCCCGTCGGAGATGCTCCAGGGCATGCTGTTCGACCAGACGCACAGGGAGTTCGAGCCGTTGTTCAAGTTCTCGATACTTGCGTACCTCGGCCTGAACCTGACATACATCCTGCCAATCGCGTACGCGCGCGAGCTCTGGGGTGTGGGCCCCGAGGTGAGGTACCTCATTGTCGTGACCGGGGTGTTGCTCGTGTTCATGATCCTGCAGCCTCTCGTGTTCTTCCACCACATGGTCCTCATGAGCCCTGCTCTCGCCATACTCGCCGGGTTCGTGACGGCCGAGACCATCAAATTCAAAAAAGGGCATAAGAAGAGGAGCCATCTATACTATGTGCTCAAAAAGGATGTGACCCTCAGGCGCTTCGCGACGCTCGTTATCATGATAGACCTGGCTGCGTCAATGGGGCTCGCGTTCTACGGCGTCGCCGCGCAGGGGGAGCCGTCCGAGATCGTGTATGCGGAGAAACTCAGGACAATCACCGACCAGGACGATTGGGTCATCTCTGGGGACCCGCTGATCGCCACGTACGCAGACAGGCAGATACCTCCTGAGGTCGTCAACGTCGCCTACAGGAGATATCCGCAGCTGACTCTCGAGGACCTCGAACAGGCCATCGAGAAGTACAACGTGTCCGTCGTGGTCCTGTGCTTCAGGCTCAAGGAGATCGACGGGTTCGTCCAGTACCTGCGGGAAAACAACTTCACGATGGTCGTGCCCTGGTGGATAGGCACCGGGGACGACACGGTCCTGGACCTGTTCGAGGGGAGCATAGACCCGACATACTTCTACGTGAAGGTCAGCGTCGCCGAGGAGTACGATATCCCGACCATCAACCCTAAGTCCGCGATCTAGCGCGCATGTCCGCGTCGAATGTCCAGAGGGCGTTGGCGAAGAAGGTGAAGACGCTGACGGTGAATATGCTCAGCAACTGTGCGAAAACCTTGTACAGGCTCCCGTCGCCCGCCTCGATGCCCAAGGCAGGGAACAGGTGCTCCATTATCGTCGTGAAGATGATGATGTTCATAATCAGGCCAGCCGCGCTGACTATCAGGAACTGGGGGTACTGGAAGTGCATCTTGCCTTTGGACCTGAATGTCCACCACCGGTTCCAGATGAAGTTGTTCGTGTCAGCGACGATGAATGCCAGTGTGATTGCAGAGACCTCGCTGAGATGGAAGATCGCAATCGAGGGCCAGAATATCGCTAGGTTGATCAACGTGCCGATGCCGCCCACGAGCGCGAACTTGAAGTACTTGGCCAGCCAGGGCTTCCTGTGCTCGTACAGCAGGAGGCAGTGGTCGATGTACTTGAGTGTCACTGATGCGCCGAGCTTGCTCGTGCCCGCCTTGCGGTCCGCGAACGTGATGGGCACCTCCTCGACCTTGCTCACCTTGCCCTTCACGAGTATCTCGAGCCCGATCTTGTAGCCTACCGGGTTCAGCTCCACGCCCTCGACGACCTCCCTCTTCAGGGCGAAGAAGCCGCTCATCGGGTCCTTGACCTTGGTCAGGCCGCGGGCCAGCAGGGTCGCGCCCTTCGACATCATCCTCCTGTGGAAGGGCCAGTTCTCCACATGGCCGCCCTCGACGTATCTGCTCCCGACGACCATGTCCGCGCCACCCTTCGTGATGCGCTCGACCATCTCGGATATCTTCTCCGGCGGGTGGCTCAGGTCGGCGTCCATGACCACGAATACGGAACCTGAAGAGGCCTTGAATCCGTCCGTGACGGCGGTCGAGAGACCCAGCTTCCCCGCCCTGTGAATCACCTTGACGTTGAAGCTCTTCCCCATCTCCTCCGCGAGCTCTCCGGTGCCATCTGGGCTGTTGTCGTCCACGATGATGATCTCGTAGCTCATCCTGGTCGCAGAGCACGCGGCGCTCGTCCTCCGGACCAACTCTTCGAGGTTGTCCTTCTCGTTGTATGTCGGGATGATCACTGAGATCGTGGGAACTCCCCCCTGAGGCGAAGCCGTCTCTTGTAGATTAATGATGCTACTATGCTGGTGACGATGACCACCGCCACAGCTCCGAGGGCGACCCAGGGCGCGACCTCCGCCCTCATGTTGTCGTAGCTGAGCCAGGAGAGGATGACGACCACGGATGATTTCGCCAGCGCGCCTATGACGAGATACAGCGCGCACTTCCTGAGGTCCCAGTCGCAGACCGCGATGAACGCGCCGGTGTATGGAACCACTGGCGCGATCCTGTTCAGGAGCAGGAGGCGTTCGTCCTTGACGATGAGGAACTCCGTGTACTGCTTCATGCGCTTGCTGATCCAGTTCGGGAGCCTGGCAGCCTTCACCAGCGAGTATAGGATGAAATTGCCTCCGAGGCTCGCCAGGCTGGAGACCAGGACGACCAGCACGCCCCACGTGAACGAGTCGGCATTGGCCCCGAAGATGAACACCATCCATACCTCAGGCAGTGTAGGGAAGCCCGTGCCGTCGATGAGTATGATCGCCACGAGCGCGAGCAACATCCCCGCGTCGCCAAGCGAGGAGAACATTGAGATGATGTCCTCGCCGAGCAGGCTACACCCTCCCCTGGGCGAGGCCCTCGTACAGCTCCTTGAGCATCACGGCCGTCTTCTTGATGTCGTGCTCCTCGGCCAGGCCGCGGGCCCCCTCGACCATGCGCCTGCGGAGCTGCTCGTCGTCCAACAGCATCCCGAGCTTCTCGGCGAACTCGGCGTCGGTCCTGGCCTTCAGGCAGTGCCTGCCGTCCTCTACCCACTCCTCATACACTGGTATGTCCCGTATCAGGAGCGGGCAGCCGCAGCTCGCGGCCTCGAGCATCACGTTCCCGTAGCTCTCCGCCCTTGTGGGGAAGACGAACACGTCTGCGGCCGAATACACACCCACGATGTCCTGAAATGGCACATGCCCAGGGAAGAGGACTCTGCCCTTGTCGAGGCCGTCGAGCGCGTCCTCCAGGAGCGGCTCGCTCTCCCCGACCCAGACGAACTTGACATCATTCCTCTCCGAGAGCATCGATGAGATGTTGATGAACGTGTCCACGCCCTTGCGAGGTATTCTGAGGCCGACGCTGACCACCAGCCTCTCACCGGGACGCACGCCCCAACGCTCCCTGAACTCCGCGCCCCGCCTCTCGTCCCTGACGAAGACCTCCCTGTTGATGCCGTTCGGGATGACCTTGAACGGGCCCTTCACGCCGTCCCTGGCCAGGGACTTGGCCACATAAGGCGTGGCGCCCAGGACGACATCTCCCAGGTTGTAGAAGTACACCGAGTACCAGCGCACGAACGGATAGAACAGGGAGCCTCCCTTGAACCCGCCCTTGATCAGCTCAGGGAGGTGGCGCCCGTGGACCACGAGCGGCTTCCCGGACATGTGCCTCCTGATGGCCCACGCGAAGGAGTTCGGAAGAGGGCTGTGCACATGTAGGACGTCGTAATCTTCCTCTGGCTTGTTGAAGATCACCTTGCAGCCGAGTTTCTCCAGCTCTCTCGCGACCATGGGGGCGTTCGTGCCCATGCCGCCAGGGTTCTTGTATGGTATGATGCCCTTGTAGGACTCCAGCTCGGTAAGCATGCACACCGAAACCATCGCACGACCGACCTGTCGGTCCTAAGGGCGACCTGGCCCGTAGCCGACGTCCGCGAGCATCTTCCTGCGTGGATAAATAAATACCTAGGGGGTGCGGGATGGCCAGCGACGACGTGCCAGGCCATCCAGGAAACGTATTTATATGCAACTGATACTGGACGGTTCCCGTGGAGCGGAAGACCTTGGCGTCGTTGGCATTGATGTTCGCTGTCGGGACATTCATACTGTGGGGCACGACCAACTTCTTGATCGGCTATGGCGAGAAGAACCTGAAGATGGACCCCAACATGTTCACCGCCATCATGTGGGTCACCATGGGCGGGCTCGGCGCCGCGTTCCTAGCGTATCTCTGGCTCACGAACAGCATTCAACCAATCGGCACCAACATCGTCTATCCGATCGCGGCGGGCGCATGTCTCGGTATCGGGATACTATCGTTCGTCTACGCGATGTCGCACTCCGACATGAGCACCGGCGCGACCGCCGCGGTTGCGACATCCAATGCAGTATTCACGACCATGCTGGTGTTCCTGATACTCCGAGAACAGATGAGCGTCAAGGAGTGGATTGGCATCGCCACGGTCGTGGTGGGCATAATCATCCTGAGGATTTAGGACCTCGGCGCAGGTCCCCTCGTCCATACGACCTTGCCGTCCTTCATCACGTGCGTGCACAGGTTCGTCCCGAACCTGCATGGCATCATCGCGTGCGAGGCGACAGCCATTATAACGATGTCGGCCCTCTTGCCGCGTTCCAGCGTGCCTATCCTCTTCTCGAGACCTATTGCGGCCGCGGCGTTCACGGTCGCTGCCGTCACGGCCTCGGCCGGGGTCATCCTCATCTTGTAGCACGCGAGGCTCATCGTGAACTGCATCGATTCGTTCCAGCAGTTCGGGTTCAGGTCGGTGCCGAGGGCGACCGGGACGCCGATGTCTATGAGCCTGCGTGCGTCCGGGTATATGCCAGCCATCGACGTGTAAGGTGTCCCGGGGAGCATGACGCCGATGACGTCCTTCCTGGCCATCGCCATGATGCCGTCGTCAGAAGGCTTCGCTAGGTGCTCTGCCGAGATGGCTCCCAACTCCGCAGCGAGCTCGGCCCCTCCCGAGGATGTGAACTCGTCCGCGTGGACCTTGACGCCCATGCCGAGCGCCTTCGCGGCCTGGAGCACGATCCTCGACTGGTCCACATCGAAAGCCCCCGACTCGCAGAACACATCGCAGAACGTGGCCAGGCCTTCGCGCGCAACCGCTGGCAACACATCGTCGGCGACGAAACGTACGTAGTCGTCAGGGCGACCGGCGAACTCCGGTGGGACGGCATGCGCTCCCATGAACGTGGGCACGAGGTCGACCGGGTACTCCTCGCCGAGCTTCCTGACGGTCCTGAGGATCTTGACCTCGACGTCCCTGTCCAGGCCGTAGCCGGATTTCGCCTCGATCGTCGTAGAGCCGTGAGCTATCATCGACCCGAGCCTGGCTGCGGACTGGTCGAACAACTCTTGCTCTCCGACGGCCCTCGTGTCCCTCACGGTCCTGAGGATGCCACCCCCTGCAGCCATGATATCGAGGTAACTCTTGCCCTTCAGCTTGAGCCCCAGCTCGAACTCTCTGGAGCCAGCGAACACCAGGTGAGTGTGAGGGTCGACCAGGCCCGGCATCACGACCTTCCCGGACGCGTCCAGCCGCTCGACGCCCGTGGCATCGTGCTCCTTGAGCACCGACTCCGTCCTGCCGACATCCTCTATTACCCCGTCCGTCACCACGACCGCACCGTCGGGTATGATGGACAGCTCGGACATCTCGGCCTTTGCCCTGGACCTCTTCGGACCTCTGAGCGTCAGCAGCTCGGATGCGTGCGTGATGATGGTCGTCTCGGACATGGCAACGGCGCAGTAATCAGGCTCTCGGCCTATAAACGAATCGAAGCTCACGCCCGCTTGCCGACGAGCTCGTTAACGACGTACTGGAAGGTGTCCTGCGGGTTGAGCATCGACTTGAAGTACCGGTAGTCGTCCCTGTCGAGCTCACCCATGATGTACGCCGACGCGCCGTAGGCTAGCACGCCCAGGACCGCGAGGAATATGAGTGCGACCCAGTCGACAGTCGGTACGATCAGCCAGTCGACGACGTACATCGTGCCCACCATGACGACGGCGCTCACGAGGTGCTTGAACGAGCGGGAGTCTGGGAGGATCTTGCCTATGCGCCATGCCATGTACCTCAGGACGAAGAAGTAGTATACCGACGTCACGAGCAGCGCGGTCGCCGCGCCGAGGCCCTTGAGCCCGAAGCCTTCGAACCCGAGGAAGGAGTCTGGCACCAGGACGAGCATCAGCATGAGCTGGATGGACAGGCCGCCGATGTTGACCATGAAGAGGGTCTTTGGGCGTCCAACGGCCACGATCACCGACCTCAGAGGGAGCACGAGGGCGAGCACGGCGGCGGCAATGACCAGTAGGTCCATCGTGGTCACCGCCGGCACGAAGTCGTCGGTGAGGAACGTCCGGATGATGTCCGAGCCGTACAGGAGGTAGAACGCCGCAGTGGGCACCACCACCAAGGAGACGTACCTCTCCGCCTGGTTCACGACCTCCCAGCTGGCCACGACGTCACGCTTGATGAAGTATGTCGTCACAGACGGGAGTATCAGGGTCGCGACCGAAAGGGAGAACACGCCGACGAACACGGCCGTGCGCTGAACGCCGAAGTACAGCCCGAGCTCGAACTCACCCCAGAAGTAGCCCACGACCAGCTTGTCGAGGAACATGTCCATGATGATGGTCATCGATATGACGAACACCGGGACGAGCGACCTGATGTAGCTCATCATCATGAGCCTGTCAGGCATCGATATCGCATAGGACCGCATCAGCATGGCAACCACGAGCATCGACGCGATCATACCCGCGGCGTAGGCGGTCGCGAGCAGGGCTGGGCCGTTCTCGGTGCTTGCCAGCGCGGAGGTCGCCACGAATATGACGAAGGACACCCTGACGACGAGCTCCAGGATCGCGGGCACGTGGACCTTCGCCATCGAGTCGAGGGCGTCGAACGTGTGCGTGGCGATCTGGCTGATGCCGAGGAGCACGTAGTAGACGAGGAATATGTACATCGAATCCACTAGCTGGCTCAGCACGAGTTGGTCCTCGGGCATCTCGGCGCCCATGATGCCGTCCTTCCATAGTTGGATGAGCACGAGCGTGATGACGGAGAATATCCCCAACAGGACGAGCCGGATCGCGGCGTAAGCGCCGACGCACTTGCCGACGTCCACGGAGTGTTTGATGTGGGTCCTGTGGACGGAGCCCATGCCGAAATCCGACAGGAAACTCAGGATGCCGATGAATGCCATCGCGTAGCCGAGGATACCCAGGGTCGCGGGGCCCATGTTCTGGGCTATGAATACGAGGGCGGTCGTCCCGAGTATCGCCCCAAGGACATTGCTCGCGACCGAGAGGGTCGCCTTGGGGCTCATCAGCCTTGCGGCGCCCGAGGCTCCACTGGCACCCTCATCGGGCATGTGACCTAAAGATATGGATATCCATATAAAACTAGTGCAGCGGTCGCCTCAGATGCTGGCCGCAACCTCTTTCACGATCTCCAGACCCCTCTCGATGTTCTCCTCCGAGTTGGCGTAGGAGAACCTGAGGTGGCCCTCTCCCAGCGAGCCGAAGGCGCCACCGGGAGCGCATATGACGCCGCGCTTGAGTATCCGCATAGCGAACTCCTCGGACTCTATCCTCTGGGAATACCTGGGGAACACGTAGAAGGCACCTGTCACAGGGGCCGTGGCGAACGTCGGGATCTCCGCCATCTTCCTCATGGCGATGTCGCGCCTCTTCCTGAACAGCTCCCGCAGATGCTTCCTGTAGGGGCCCTCCATCTTGAGCCCCTCGAGTATGGCATACTGGGTCGCCGTCGGAGGACACGCGAGGGTGTAGTACTGGACCTTCGAGAGCTGCTGGACTATCTCCTTCGAAGTAGCGACGTATCCTATCCTCCAGCCCGTGGCGGCGAAGGTCTTCGAGAAGGAGTCCACGATGATCGTATCGTCGTGGAAGCGAGCGAACGAACAGTGCTCGCCTTCGTACACGAAGTTGTGGTACACCTCGTCCGAGAGTATGTACAGGCCCTTGTCCGTGGCCACATCGGCGAGCGCTTTGACAGACTCCTTCGGGAACACGGTTCCTGTCGGGTTCGAAGGGGTGTTGACTATGATGGCCTTGGTCTTCGGGGTGATGAGGGACTTGATCTCCTCGATATCTGGGAGGAAGCCGTTCTCTTGGCGTAGGGAATATTCGATCGGCGTTCCGCCCGCTAGGGACACGTCTGGGCCGTACACTATGAACCCAGGGTTCGGCACGAGCACCTCGTCGCCCTTGTCCACAATCGTGCTGCAGGCGATCATCATGCCCTCTGTGGCACCGGCGGTGACGATGATGTTCTCTAACGCCACATCCTTCCTGAAGCGCTTCAGGCTCTTGGCGATCGCCTCGCGGAGCTCCTTCACGCCCGCGCTCGGACCGTACTTGTTGTACCCCTGGTCCAGCGCCGCCTTGTACGCCTCCACCATCTCCAGTGGAGGCTGGATGTCAGGCTCACCTAGGCCGAGGTTGATGGCGTCCGGCGGAGCCGCCTCGAAGAGCTTCCTGATCCCCGAGACCTTCAGCGATGCCACTCGCGATGGGAACATCATCCTCATGATGTACATATTCGGGCATTAATAGTTCGGGACTACAGTCTGGACGCACAAGACGTGTTAGCACCTCACACGAGCATGTGATCGCCGAGGGATCATATCAGGCCAAGATGGCCAATCGACAGGATGGACCCAGGGAACCGGTTCGCAGTGCCGCTCGAGCGCGCCACCCTGACGATGCCAGCCTTTGCCACCGAGAAGCCGCATGACTCGAACGTGGCCTTCGCGACCTCGTTCGACGCAGGGGAGAGGACATCGACCCTCTTGGCAGGGACGGCAGAGAGCATTGTCCGGAGCATCCCCTCTGCCTCTGCCCTGGAGGGCTCATCCAAGAACCATGGGCCCGCGGCGTTGATGTCCATTCCGGTCCTGGAGAGGAACATGGCGGTCGCGTGTCCGTGCCCAGTCCGGGCGAGGACCTGATGCGGCGGCATCTTCGACAGGGCCTTCTCAACGTCGTCCTTCATGTAGCCGAACGCGGTCGACAGGACATCGGATATCGCTGAGGCGTCGTCCGGCGGGTGCCACGAGTATGAAGGCGCCATCAGCCCCAACGGTTCCGGGTACGCATGCGGCGCCTCCTTTGCGAAGAACGTGATGTCCTCCAACCTCCTGAACGAGAACTGGTTGTAGAACTCCACCGCCTCGGGGTTCGCGTGCAGCTCGACGCTCGACACGCCTCTCGAATCCAGGTCGGCGAGGACATCCTCCATCATGCGGACCCCGACTCCTTTCCCCCTCCAGCCCTTCCTCACGATGACATGGACTATGAACGCCGTGGCCCCGAAATCGATGCAGGTGACGAGTCCCACTATGTCACGGCCGTCGAGCGCCACCACGGAGCTGCCCTGGTCGAGCCTGTGGATCTGCTGTATCTCTGCGAACTCCCAGCCCCAGTTCTCATTGTCTATGAGCGAGAATACCTCCGGGAGATGGGAATCCCTCATGCGTACGACGCGCAACTCAGATCTGCCAATCATGTGTGACCTCATCCAGGGTGGCCCGGGCCTTGGGTGAGGAAAACCTATCATGGTGATAAACTTTCAGGCCGCGTCCCGCCTGGACCTCGCACGGTGAACGACGGCCGCGATCAGCAGCATGCCCACGACTGGCACGATGACGGTTCCGAACTCGGGTATCGACACGGAGGGGACGAAGAATATGTCCGCGGTGTCGCTCACGTTCACGTCGCGGAGTGGGAGCCAGTACGGATCGTATGTGCCGCCTGGGCCCAAGGTCGCGTTCACCGGCACTATGGCCGACTTGTTGTACTCGGACCATGGGTCAAACACCAGCACGAAGTCGTCGTCCGTCGTGATCGTGTTGTTGTCGTCGTATCCGCCGATGACCTTCGCGTGGCCCTGGTCCGCCCTGTTCGCAGGGTATGACGAGCTCATGTTCACCGGCCACCCTCCGTGGTCTATCCACAGGACGGGCCGCGATGTCGAGGCGTACTGTTCCAATATTGAGGCCGTGATCGGGTTTGACGAGCTGTGCTCGTTCACTCCCAATGTGACGCCCAGTGCCCACTTGAGACCATCCTGGACCTCTTCTGGCTGGCCCCCGGTGCCGTCGAACATGCCGACCCCGTGGGTCTGGATCTCGTTGTCGCCCGTAATCTCGGGCGACACCGACTTCCCGTTGTCGTATATCCTGTCCTGCTGCGCGTACTGGCCGGTCCTGCCGTATGCCACCGCGACCATGGATATCGCCGCGGGTGCGCTGTACGCCGAGCAGTGCGGGCAGTCGTCCGATGTCCCGAAGATGCCGTCGGTCCCGGCCACATGATCCCATGCGTGCGGGAAGTCGGGAGCTATGCCAGGGCAAGGAGAGCCCGCCACACAGATACTGTGGGTGTCCTTGTGCTGTGTGACCAGCGTGATCGGCATGATGTTCACGCCGGTTATCGAGGCGTTGAGGCCTTCATTCCCTGTCAATTCGAGGGTGATGGCCGCGAGCGCGGAAGCGGACCCGAACACGAGCGCGATGACGATGACCGGGACTAACCTGACGCCCCTTCGGGGCGAGACAGAAGGCGGTGAATAGCGTATCCTAGAGCCTATGTAGGACGGTTCGGGTGATGCCAGAGATCTGACCATCGGGGCCAGTGCCTCCATCCTGTTCGATTTGCCGCCGCTATATTTAACAGTTCGCATTTTTGATAATCGCACGACGACCCCGATACCGTAAGGGATAATAACCAACCCCTTCCGAGTACAAGTGTGGTGCATAGGAGGCACCTGCGTGTTCACCCGTTGCCCCGGCGCGGGCCCATTCGCCGAGCCCTTGCCAGAGGTCTTCAGATGTCCCCATTGCGGGAAGGAAGTCGAGATCTTCACGAACGAGCAGTACCTCAGGTGCTACTACTGCGGGGGAATGGTGACGAAAGAGAAGAGGCCCAGCTGCTTCGACTGGTGCAAGTACGCGGACAAATGCAGGGCCGATATAGAGGCACAGAGGAGCGGCAGGTGAATGCGCTCGGGCGCGCGCGAGCTCACAACGGCCTCGCGAAGAATGTGAAGGTCCTCCTCGTGGTGAACCCCACCCCCATGTAGACCCTCATCGCACTGCTCTTGTTCTCGACCTCGGTGTCGAGTGATACCTCCTCAACACCCATAGCCCTCAATTGCTTCAATGAGCTCGTGAGCAAGTAGGTGGCTACCCCCTTTCTGCGCCAACCGTCTCTGACGCAGACGCGGTTGCTGTAGGCGACCCTCCTCCCATATGCTTCGCACTGCTTCTCGCTGATGAAACTCTCGACGACGCCCACGATGTCGCTTCCGGCACGAGCGACCTTCCACAGCCCAGGGGAGAAGTTGGCGGAGCGGGTCCACTCGTCGTACTCCTCCTCGGACCACCTCTCGGGTGAGGACCATTGCTCGTGGGAGAAACACTCCCGGAACAGGGCCCAAATCTTGGGGTAGTCCTCAGAGATGACCGGGCCGTAGTCCAGACCATCAGGAGGCGGGACATCGCGGACAGAGCCGAGGTCGTTGTGAGCCATCTCCAGAAGGTGCCACATCGGAGAATACCCGGAGGATTCGACGATCCTCCTCCAGTCATTGGGGCCATCGAAGGCCCACAGCTTGATGTAGCACCGCCCGGAGACAGGATGATGGGACGATATCTCCTGGAGCCTCGTCTCGTTGCTCTTGAACATGGCCTCCATGAGTTCCTTGTCGCGCCACTGGGGCAGGATGTTGACCGAATGGCCGTAGTACTTCGGGTCGTCATCGGAGGAGCTCCAATCGAGCTCGGAGTAGCCCACAGTCTCCCCGTCGACCTCGGCGATCAAAATGTCAGCTCGGTGGTCATGGTCCGAAATGTCCTGGAGCCTCGACAGCATGTCTTCTGGCGTCACGAACCACTCCACACCGTCGGCTTTCCAGCTGAGGTGACTCACCCGGGACATCATCTCGACATCCGATGTGTCCCTGTAGCCCCGGAACGATAGGCCTGGCATATTTGCAGACATGCGTCTGAGGTGTTGACAATCCATCCATTTCGAGACGGTCATCGCAAGAGGCCCATCACACAAGGAGGAACATATGTCTTTCCCAACTGCGGCGACAGGTGTGGACGGGCGAGATGACGACCCCTGCTGCCACGACACTTTCGCCATCCCCTGACCGATACTGCCATTATCTGCCCGCGCATTCACCGGTTTGACAGGCCCGCGAGGCCTGGTGCATGGAGAGGAGGAGGACATGAGGAAGGAGGATGTGCGGACGGAGAAGGGCATCCGAGAGTACCTTGACGGCTGGTCGGACTTCGAGAAGGCGGTCTATGTCGCCACATTCAAGATACCGAGGGGGAAGGTCAGCACTTACGGACGAATCGCGAAGGCGATAGGCAGACCGAAGGCCAGCAGGGCGGTCGCGAACACGCTCCACGAGAACCCACTCTGGCCTACAGTACCCTGCCATAGGGTAGTGTGCGCGGACGGGAGTTTCGGAGGACCGCGGGACCAAGCCGTGGGACGAATGAGGCATGTCATCAAAGAAGGGACGCCCGTCGTGGATGGCAAGGTCGTGCTGAGTGACGATATCCTCGTCTGACGAGCGTGCGGCAGTCCCAAGTCAAACATCCTGATGGTCGCGATGCGTGCACAGACCGCGGTCCGGCGGACATCTGATCGGATCTAGCAGGGTATCACTTGCTGACCAGCGCGTCCACACCCACGGCCTCGACTTCCTCGAACAGCTCGTCGAACCACAGTCGGGCAGACCCGTATTTCTCTTTGAGGTCGCTCATATCCCTGACCATGAATAACCCCTCGAGTCTCCCAACGACGTCCGGAGGGAGCTCACTGTAGAGATACCTGGTCTGGAAATCATGATGGACCGCATTGTATCTTATCCTGAGGAGTTCGGTCAGGGATCCAAGGACCACCATCCTGTACGAATCCACTGCCTCAATCGCGTGTCCTCTGTTGATTTCCTTCTGGACGAACACATGGAACATGTCCATGCGCAGCCTCAGGCGCGCTACACGACCCCTGACCTTCTCTCTCAGCTCGGCCCTGTCGAGCGCCTGGGCATCAGGCACTGTAGACTTGCGGAACAGATAACTGGGTCGGCCATGAGTCGCTTCCTCAAGGAATTTGTCAGGCGCGCTCTTGGTCACGATTGCTATGTCGAGCACCATGAACTCGCTGGTGCGTTCGAGGCGGTAAAACGCCTGATGGACTCCGGGATAGGGGGTCGGACCTATGTCGTACTTGATGGCGATCGGGGCCAGGGAGGTCAGAGCGCCCTCGATGGCGGTGAACGCCTCGCTCACCGTGTCGTCATCGACCATGACATATAGATCGATGTCTGACCATTCGTCCAGCCGGCCATAACCTATCGCCCCACCCTCCCAGAGGGCGTGCACGTATCCTAGCGGCATGAGATTCCTGGACAATGATTCGAGCACCATCTCCCTGCTCACCCTGCCTCCTGCAGCCATAGACATGTCTCCGGAAGGACGCGATGCATCAACGTCCGTATGAATCCTCCCAACCGCATCAAAGGCAAGGACCCAGGAAAGACCAAGTAAACGTTTGTCATATCAGAATTGGCGCGGTGCGCCCGCGCCGGAGGAGACATCATGGAAGTCGTACAGCTCGGATGCGGGGTCTGCGGACTGGTATGCGCGGAACACCTTGCCAAGAACGCCAAGGTGGACCGCTTGGTCCTCGCTGATTCGAGGACGAGCGGTGCCAGGGCCCTCAAGGACCGCCTGGGGATGGATAAGGTGTCTGTCATTGAGGTGGACGGAAGGGACCGGAACGCGCTGGTCGATCTCCTGAAAGGCAGGGACATAGTGGTGGCGACCATGCCGTGGCGCATGAACCGCGTCGTTATGGAGGTCTCTGCCGAGACCCGGACGGACTACGTAGACTTCGGCATGCCGTTCGATAGTACTGGCCCAGACTTCGACCGGTACTCCGAGACCTGCAGAGGGGCAGGCATCTCGGCCCTTGTGGGCATGGGCTCCGAGCCCGGCATCTCGGACATCTTCGCGATGCATGCAGCCGGCATGCTCGACAGGGCGGACGAGGCTCACATATTCGACGGCGATACGGCCACCGTCGACGGGCTGGAGACGTTCTCCCTATGGTCCCCAGTGGACCTCCTGGACGAGACCAGCGTGCCCGCTGCCCTGTTCAGGAAAGGGAGGATCGAGTTCGTACCTCCGCTCAGCGCGAGGCAGGTGTACGACTTCCCCTCACCAGTCGGCCCGCTACCAGTATACAGCACAAACCACGACGAGACATACTTCATGCCCATGGGCATCCCGACGCTCAAAGAGGCGTCCTTCAACATCGGGATCGACGACAGGTTCGCCCATGCCGCCGAGATATTCCGCAAGTGGGGACTGCTGAGCAAGGAACCCATGGATATCAAGGGGGTCAAAGTGAGGCCGCTCGATGTGGTCGCGGCCATGCTGCCACCTCCGTCTGCCTTCGCGGACAAGGTCAAGGGCGACTGCTGCTTCACGGTCAACGTGCTGGGTGAGAAGGATGGCAGGAAGACCCTGGTGAAGGTGTGGACCATGATATCCCACGAGAAGGCTTACGAACGGTACCGCACGAACGGCGGGGCGTACTTCGTCGGGACCGGCGGTGCCGTCGCCACCGAGATGCTCATCGATGGCCAGGTCCAGGAGAAGGGCATCGTGATACCTGAACAGCTGGCTGCCGAGGATTTCATGAGACGGTTGAGGGAGAAGGACATAGACATCAGGGAAGAGATCCACAAGCTCTGACCATCAGTCCGTCCGAGCGGGATGGGACGCCCTGACCTCTCAGCCTCGGCGGACCTTGCCCGGGCTCTTCACCGGCTTGGACAGCGAGTCGGTCAGGTAGTTCAAGAACCTGACGATCGAATCATCATCCGTCCAGAACGCCGTCATGTCCTCGACCTGCGTCTCGTCCTTGTACTCGCTTGCGAACAATATGACCTTCCTGTCCGCCCGGACGAACAACACCCTGGGCTGGTCATCGCCGGGCAACTTCACATGGAATCTTGGGCGCATTATCTCGCCGAATCTCGCAAGCTTTGCAATCTTGTCAGGCTCCAGAGTGGCGAACACCACCTTGACCTTCCGGGACTTCGCCGTCTTCCACACGTCCGTGAATGCCAGCATGTTGAGAGGGGCCCCTGCGACGAGCAACTCCGACCTGACGGATGCCACCATGTCTTCCAATCTGGCCTCGATCCTCGTTCTCCCTTTGACTATCCATATCCTGACGTCTGAAACTTCTCTGTGAGGGGTGCTGGCGAGCTCTTCCAGTCCATCCTTCGCGTCCTTCACGGCGTCCCGCAGCTCTGACTCGATCTTCGACACCGCGATCTTCGGAGGCTGGGCCCTGAACTTCTTTGGCCTCCCGGTGGACGTCTCTATGATGCCCCTGCGCTCGAGCTTCTCGAGAGTGCCATAGACCGCTGACCGGGGGACCTCAGCGACGGCATGTATCTCGCTCACGCCTGCCTCACCCAACCGGGTCAGGGCGGAAAACACTTTGGCCTCATATGTTGTCAAGCCCAATGCGACGAGCCTGTCAATGACTTTCTGATGGGTCACTGTCGAACTCCTTCGATACGCCTACAACATGCAACGCCGGAATGGATATATGTCAGTAGTGGTTTAACGGCACTTCTGTTAGTAGGGTCGTAACAACAAGCATGGACGTGCAGACATGATATTCGAGAAGCTCGCCGACAACATCGTTCGCCACTACAAGCTAGTTCTGATCATCTGGATCGTCGCCCTGCTGTACATCGCCCCGGCGATGACCAGGGCCAACGAAGTGCTTGTCTACCAGGAATCGGAGATGGTCGAGGGCGACACGGAATCACTCATCGCCCAGGGCATCATCGACGAGCAGTTTCCAGTCGCCCTTGCCAACAGTACGCTCATGGTGGTCCTGACCGGCCCTGACGTGTACTCGGCGGAGGTCAGGGACTTCTGCCTGGACCTCGGAGACCTTGCGACCGGAACAGACGGTCTGGCTTACCTCGAAGACTTCACGTCGGTCTACTCCGCCCACGAAGGCATGATTTACGCCATGGCATCCGAGCTGGGCCCTGCAATGTATGAGACGGAGTACCAGGTCAACATGACCTCTTCCCTATTATATGGAATCCCGTCGATATATCTCAGCAGTTGGATGTACACCGACCCGGCCCTCACCATATCCGAGAGGGACTATGTGGCATACCAGACGACTGTCGCATCGATGCCGCACCTGCTCGAGTCAGCAGACGCGGCCACGGCCCAGCTCTCGTATCTGTATCTGGGAGGGTTCTGCGACGCCTGGAACTCGACCTACGACAACTCGATCCTGACCTCGGACCCGCAGGCACGCGCCGAGGACGCTGTCAGCACCGCTGCGCCCGTGTTCATCGGGAACCTGGAGTACCCAGACGACCAGAAGGCCATCATGTACGCCGTGCTCGCGACATTCGACCTTTCCACCTTCTCCAATCTCACGCTCATACACCAGTTCTCGGTCTCAACCATCGCCGCATACGCTGGGACGGACGACCTGGCATTCATGGAGGACATATACGCCCTTGGGCCGGAGTACACGCCTGAGGAGCTCGCGGTCTTCTCACGGTCTATAATAGCATCCAGTACCCTCCGGGAATTGCCAGTCCAGCTGCCGCCGGAATACCTCTCCAGCATGGTCAGCCCTGACGGCACGGCGACCCTGGTCATCCTTAGCTTCTCGAAGGACTCCGGCTATATCGAAGGCGGCGAGAAACCCATAGTCAACGACGTCGTCTTCCTCAGGGAGATGGTGTCCGAGTCCAAGACACTCTACCTCACCTCAGACTACAAGACATACGTCACGGGGGACGCGGCCCTGACCGCAGACATGGAGGACTCCATGATGGAGGAGCTCGCCCTCATCGAGCCCGTCACCATCATCATGATCATCGTGCTCATGGGCATCTTCTTCCGGTCGGTCGTGGCCCAGTTCCTGCCCCTCGGAGGTGTGATGGTGGCGCTCGGAGTAAGCCAGGCGCTCGTGTTCCTCATCGGCTCGCTCGTGGCGGACATACACTACTCCGTCGTCACGATGCTCTTCAGCATCCTGATGGGCGTGGGTACCGACTACGCCATATTCATAGTCGCCAGGTACCGGGAGGAGCGCATCAAGGGGCACAACCGGGAGGAGGCGGTCAGGACATCGGTCACCTGGGCTGGCGAGAGCATCTCGACGAGCGGCGCCACGGTCATGGTCTCGTTCTTCGCACTCGGGATAGCCGACTTCTCCATGATACGGACCATGGGCCTGGTCATGGGCATGGCGATCGCCGTCTCTCTCCTGGTAGCGCTCACACTGGTCCCAGCGCTCATCATGCTTCTCGGGAACAGGATATTCTGGCCGACCCGGGGGGCGCGCTGGTACAGGTTCGCCGAGAAGGTAATGGAGAGGAGGTCCCAGGGACACAGGGGGTACTTCTACAAGGCCGCGAACCTATCGATCAGGCACGCCAAGACGATTCTCATCGCTGTGGCCCTCATATCTGTGCCGACGACGTACCTGTTCCTGAACGCGGAGACGAGCTTCGACTTCATCGGTGGGATGTCATCCGGTGTCGAGAGCAACGACGGCATCGCCGCGATGACGGACTCGTTCGGCGCTGGCCGAATCATGCCGACGCAGGTCGTCGTGGTCTTCGACTCGCCCGTGTACTCCGACGGCAACTTCACTTTGGACAAACTCGAATCCATAGATGACATCACCGCGGTCATCGCGTCCACGGACAACGTGAAACAGGTCACTGGTCTGACGAACCCGATGGGGGACCACATCGACTATGCCAACCTGAGCGCGATGGGGCCGGATGAGAGGGCGAGCTACGAGACCATGATGCTGCAGTTGGTCGGCATCGACGGCCGTACGGTCCTGTTCACCGTGATCCTTGAGGAAGGGCCGATGACGCCCGAATCGCTTGACACGGTGGGCGTGCTCAGGAACGAACTCACAGCCCTGAAAGCCTCGGACGGGGCGCTCTCGACCGCTGACATCTATGTCGGCGGCTCCTCAGCAGTGATATTCGACCTAGCCAACGACCTGGACCAGCAGTTCGACACCATGGAGATCATCGTCGTCATCGGCATCTTCATCGTCCTCCTGATCGTCCTCGGCGCAGTCCTCCTGTCCCTGTTCGCGATAGTCTCCATAATGCTCAGCATCACGTGGGCGTTCGCGGCGACAGTCGGTCTGTTCGGCTACACGCTCGACGAACCCATACTGTGGATCGTGCCCTTGATCCTCTTCATAATGCTCATGGGGATCGGGATGGACTACAACGTGTTCATCCTGACCAGGATAAGAGAGGAGATCCACAAGGGGAAGAGCAACAAGGACGCGATCGTGGAGTCGCTCGACTGGACAGGCGGGATCATAACCGCCCTGGCCATCATCATGGGCTCCGCGTTCAGCATGATGATGATATCCAGCACGATGATGCTGAAGGAGATCGGGTTCGCGCTCGCATTCGCCATACTCTTGGACGCGATGGTCGTGAGGACCTACATCGTCCCTGCGATGATGACCGTGCTCGGGAAGTGGGCCTGGTGGGCCCCTGGGCCGCTCCAGAGGGAAAGGGCAGAGACTGGGGAAGGCCCGGAAGTGGAGTGAGCCCTGGGTCGAGACCGCCACGAACGGCCAGGGAGACGCTGGACCGGCACGTCTAGCCCTGTCTGCAGTCCATGTGTAGTACAGAAGTGTGCGCTCGAAAGAGATTCATCCCGGGTACGTGTTGTCCATGACGGCATGTTGAAGGCGGAGATCAACCGGATCATCGACGAGTCCGCGAGTAGATTACTCCAGAGCTCGTCTCCATCCATCAGGTACTGGGTCCTCAGGGATGTCATCAAGAAGGACCGCGAGGACATCGCGGTCCAGCGAGCACTCGACGAGTGCGCGAGGTACCCCCCCAGGCTGCGGATCCTGGAGGACATGAATGCGAACGGGACCTGGCCCATCCCGAGGGCCAAGAAAGGGCCGAGGCAGTCATACACCCAGACACCCGAGTACCTGACCCACATGGCGATCCTCAAGAACCTCCTCAGGCTACTGCACTTCGCCACTCTCCCTGGCGATGAACGGGTGAACACCTCACTCGAGAGACTCTTCAGCTGGCAGACGAGGGAGGGGTACATCGAGGGACCGATGACAAACGGCCTTCCCCAGCCCCACTACAACGGCTACGCACTCTATGTCGCAGAAGGGTTCTACATGGACGAGGAACCCAAATTGAACAGAATGGTCGACTGGCTGAGAGCGACCCAGAGGAGGGACGGAGGCTGGACCATGCCATACGTCCAGGATGTCAAGTACCTCCCCGAGTACCGGGACCTGACGATGGACGAGTTCGCTCAGTTGATGCAGACTGACGAAAGGAAGACGCACAACCCCAAGGACCTGCAGGATGTCCCGAGCTGCCACTGGACCACAATGATGGTCCTCTGGGGGCTGAACGACATGCTCCAGATGAGGTACAGCACATGTGTCCGGAAGGGGGCGGACTTCCTATTGGGAAGGTTCTTCCGGAGGAACCCGCACTCGAACTTCTATGAGAGCGAGCGGAACTGGACCACTCTGAAGTATCCTCACAACAAGTGCAGCGGGCTGGCCGCGCTCCACGTACTGACCAAGGCCGGGAAGGGGCCAGATGACCCTAGGATGGAGCGGCCCATCAGATGGCTCATGGACGCCAGGTATCGGGACGGTTTCTGGACGGAATCCGACAGACCGCACACAGAAGCGGGGCAATGGATCACTATGATGGCGCTGTATGCGCTTGACCGATACGCTCAGAAGCTGTAGAGCCGACTGAGGCAATGGGGGATGGCGCACCCGTCCGACGACTCGCGGATGGCACTCGAAGGACCCTGACGCATGCATGATCGACCGATGGCGATCTCATGCCTGTCTGAAATCGCCCGCAAGGCACTTCAGAGACAGAATTGATATACGTGGGAGTATTTGTGTGCTTTATTCGAATTGTATGAAAAGTGTGATATGAATGAACCCTCACGAAATGGACGTCTTCGGAACGGTCAAGGTGGGAGAACGGGGTCAAGTAGTGATCCCCTCGGACGCCAGGAAGAAACTGGGCATCAAACCGGGCGACTTCCTCCTCGTGGTGAGCGCCCCGTCTAAGGATGGGATCGCAATGATCAAGGTCGAGATTGTCAAGGGAATGATCGAGAAGATGAGCATGGGCCTTGGGAACCTCAGTGGGCAAGGCCGACGCAAGGCGACACGCAGGTCCAGAGAATGACTGCCGCATGCGATAGCACAGATATGCTAAGTGGCCTGACCATGTCACAACGGTGATACGATGACCAGCAAGATAATTGAGGTAGAGAACCTCGAGCACTCGTTCGGGGACTTCAAAGCGGTGGACAACATCAGTTTCTCGGTCGAAGAGGGAGAGATATTCTCCTTCCTGGGGCCTAATGGCGCTGGCAAGAGCACCACGATCAACATCCTGACGACACAACTGGCGTGCCAGAAAGGGGCAGTGAGAGTGTGCGGATTCGACGTCCGGACCCGGCCGCACGACGTGAAGAAATCCATCGGGATAGTCTTCCAAGATGAGGTGCTTGATAGGGATCTGACCGTCCGCGAGACACTGGAGTTCCACGGGCGCATATACTCCATGCCTCGCGACCAGAGGCTCGCGAGGGAGAAGGAGCTCATCGAGCTGGTTGAGCTCGGGGAGAAAGTCAACGAGAGGACGAAGAACCTCAGTGGCGGGATGAAGAGGCGGTTGGAGATAGCGCGTGGGCTCATGACCAGACCGAGAGTTCTCTTCCTGGACGAGCCCACGATAGGCCTGGACCCACAGACCCGTCTCCGCATCTGGGATTACATCAAGGGCGTCAACGAGGAAGGGACGACGATATTCCTCACCACGCACTACATGGACGAGGCGGACATGCTTAGCGACAGCATACAGATCATAGACCACGGGAGGATAATCACCTCCGGGACCGCTGAATCGCTCAAGAACACTCTCGGCGAGGACATGATATACCTGGAGACGAAGGACGACGACAAGGCCGTCGAGGTCGCACGCAGGACCCCCGAGGTCTCGCAGGCGAAGCGTACATCGAAGGGCGTCGAACTGATCTTGAATGCCGACGGCGGGAAGACCATGCCGACGTTGCTCCGGTCGCTCGAGAAGGACGGCATCGGGATCCTGAGCGTGAGGATGAAGAAGCCATCGCTGGACGATGTGTTCGTCCACTACACAGGGCGGGAGATGAGGGACGTTCCGGTCGAGAACACCATGCCCAGGCACAGGAGGCACTGACCATGACAAGGGAGTTCCTGACAATCTACTGGAGGGAGATGCTCCGGTTCGTGAGGTTCAGAGGGCAGCTCTTCGCAGCACTGGTCCAACCCGCCCTCTGGCTCCTGCTGTTCGGTGTCGCGATGACCAGCAACTTCAACAGTGACTTGATTCCCATGCCCACATTCCCAGGTGTAGTCTCAGTGGACTATCTGACATTCATGGCTGCCGGAGTCATGGCCATGACTGCTCTGTTCACATGCCTTTTCGGAGGAATGGGCCTGCTGTTCGACAAGAACTGGGGGATCATGAAGGAGATGCTGGCGAGCCCAATGAGGTCATACCATATCCAGATAGGCGTGGGCCTCGGAGGCATCACCAAGTCGCTGATACAGGTAGGGCTGATAATGGGTTTCGGGCTCATACTGGGCGTCGAGTTCTTCTCAGGGTTCTCAGTCACTCACATGCTGACGTCCATCCTGGGGATATTCGCGTTCGTGGCCATCTTCTCCGCGGGGTTCATATTCCTCTCGGCGGGACTGGCCATGAGAGTCGAGAGCATGGAGAGCGTACAGGCCATCATGACCCTGCTCACCATGCCGCTCATGTTCTCGAGCAACGCGCTGTACTCGACAAGCTCGTTCCCCACATGGTTGCAGGCCATATCATCTGTCAATCCGTTGACGTACTTCGTGAATGGGATCAGGTACTTCGCGCTTGGGGACGACTTCACCGCGATGGGGACACACTACGAATACACCACGGGGGACATCGTGATGTCGCTCATCGTATTGACTGCGTTCACCTGCCTGGCATTCGTGTTCGCTTGGCAGGCGTTCAGGACGGCAAAGGTGAAGTGACCATGTCATCCAATGACCACATCGAATCACCGCGCCCGCGTCCGCTAACAGTTTCCACGATGGTCGTCTGAATCTTGCCAGTCCATGCCTGACGGATAGGCTCTCATGCAGGCATCAGGGACCGCGGATCTTCCTCGCCGCGTTCTCCGCGGCCTTGATGAGTGGATACGCGGTAGGTGGGGCCGTCAGCAGCGGGTGAGTCCCTATCTGAGAGCTCAGGACCATGTCGACGGTCATCCTGTTCTGTATCATGAAGCCTATCAGGTTGACCAGCTCGCCAGCGCTCGACCCCGATAGCACTTCGCCACCGAGCACAGCTCCTGAGTCCCTGGCGACTACCAGCTTGATAAGCTGTCTGTGAACCCCTGGAAGGGTGCTCGGGTGCTTATCGACGCCATCGAACAGGCCAGTCACAATCTCGAACCCCTCCCGTCGGGCCACCGTCTCCGTGAGCCCTGCTGAGCCGAACCCATGGTCGCCTATGGCCGTAGAGAATATCGCGATCGTACCCCTGAAAGTCTTGACGACCGAGAGCCCGTACAGGTTCATGCCAGCTATCCTGGCCTCGGTCGAGGCGGTGGACGCGAGCATCAGTCCCGACACCTTCCTGGTGGAGAAATCTCGCTTCTCGGCGCAGTCTCCCACCGCGAAGATGTTCGGGTCCTCCGTTCGCATGTACTCATCGACCCGTATGAAACCCATCTCGTTGACGGGTATCTTGGACCGTTCCGCCACGGCGGTGTTCGGCCTGTAACCCATCGCCAGTATGACCGCGTCCGCACCGAGCTTCTCGTCGTTCTGGAGCAGTACACTCTCGACCTTGCCGGACCCAAGGATCTGCTTCACCCCGACCCCTGTCCTGACCTTCACGCCCCTCTGTACGACGATCTTCTCGATCTCTGTAGCGAGGTCCTTGTCGAAGGCGAGGCCGAGTATGTGCGGCAGGACCTCGACGACCGTGACATCCTTGCCCATCTTGTTCAGCTCATCGGCGATCTCCACTCCTATGAAACCGCCGCCGACGACCACGATCGTCTTGAGCTTGTCGAGCGACTTGAATAGCGTCTCGAGGTACTCCTTCTCCTTCTTGATCACGTGTACATTGGCGAGGTCGGCTCCCTTCAGCCACTTAGGAACGACAGGGTAGGACCCTATGGCCAACACCAGGCGGTCGTAACCGACCTTCGTGCCATCCGCCATCTCACAGACACGGGCTTCCTTGTCTATGGATGTCAGCTCGCCGTTGATGACGTCAATGCCAGCCTTCGTGAGCCGGTCGCTAGGCAGGAGGTTCTTCTCCACCCCGTTCAAGGTGCCGAATATGTACGGAATACCGCACGGCACCATCGAATGAATCTCATTGCTCATTATCGCGAACGCCTTGTCCGGGTAACTGGTCTTTCCCGTCATCGCCGCAAGGCTGCCGGCCGGCCCACCGCCAACCACCAGAACATCCGTCTTCCTCAGAGTATCACCAGATAGTCGCCACCCACGACGGGGACGACAACGTCCCCCAAAGAGGATGCAACTACCTGTTCGATGGGGGATTTTCACTTAAAACCTTCGGCTGACGGCACATGGGAATCTGCCATGATTCAGCCATGACGAGGGTGCTTGCAGCAGGTGCCAGCACTAGAGCTCAACCAGTCGAGGAATGTGCTAAAATTGTCATGAAGGGGTTTACGAGTCAATACGAATTGAACGAATAATTCATCGAAATGAACTGGACGATCAGAACGTGTCTCTTCGTGGGGGCCTGTGCTTCTGGAAACAGGTCTGGCAGTAGACGGCTCTCCCCTCTGTCGGCTTGAAGGGTACCTCAGACTCAGCGCCGCAGTCGGAGCACTTGATCTTGTGCATCTCCCTGGGGCCCGAATCATATCTACGGCTGCCGCTTCCATGTGTGCCGTAACTCATTGCTTATTTCTCCTTTTGCGTGAGCACGAACTGAGCTCACTGCGAGAGAATCTAACATGTTCAACTACATGAAATGATGCTTGCCACATCGATTACAGGGAAGAGAGCGTATCATTGTCACTCTGGCCATCGAAGACCTCCTCTGTCCGGGCCTATTCCGAGCCTTTGAATCGATATCGCGGATGACGACTTGACTGAACCACCGCGGGCTGTTCCGCACTTTGAAGTAGTTCACTTAGACTTCGTCGTCCCGAACGGAACCTGTGTGACCTCGCTCCCCATATCTATGCGAGCAGGCCAGCGGCCCTCAGGTCATGTGTGATCTTATCGACGGCAGTCTCTACATCCTCGGGTTTTCGAGCGCCGGTGCACACCAGCTTTCCGCTGCCGAAGAGAAGCACGACCACCTTGGGCGAGTCCAGGCGGTAGACGAGCCCGGGGAACTGCTCAGGTTCGTACTCGACCTTCTCAAGACCAAGGCTGATGGCTATCGAATTGAGGTTGATCTTCGCCCCAAGGTCGCTCGAGGCGACTATGTTCTGCACCTCAATCTTGGGGGTGGTCTTTATCACAATGCCCGCAGCCTCGATCTTCTTGACCACCTTGCTTATGGCGGTCTCTACCTGTTCGAGGCTCTTGCCACCAGTGCATACAGCCTTTCCGCTTCTGAAAAGCAGAGTCGCCGTCTTCGGTTCCTTGAGGCGATATATCAGCCCTGGGAACTGCTCTGGGTCGTATTCCGCACCATCGAGCGCAAGCACAATCGCCTGAAGATCTAGCTCCGTCCCGAGAGATGTCGAGGCGACAACGTTCTCTATCTTAATCACTGCCATAGGATACACACCGGCCTTACGGTATTCGACTAGGTGGCTTATAAAGGGTACATGTCCGCAAAGCAGGTCGCGCAAGTCCGTGAATCGAATTCGGTTGGGCGCAATTGCCTGTAGATCGCCAAATCGGCCAAATCAAGGGAAAATCCATCGTTCTTCTCGCCACGATGCACCTCCGACCAGTCTCGGAGCGTCTCCGGGCTTGCAGAGAGACCCGGAAGGAAAGGCATCAGTCACCCGCCCGTAGCGATTGTAGAGATGCTTTGGCACGGGGTTCTGGATGCGGGACAAGAATGAACGAGGAGTCTGGCTTAGTGCACTATTTCTGTCCTGCAAATTAATCCTATCTCTGAAATCAAAATGTGCGAGGGCTCAGAACATAGCCCGGAAGTCCCCCAGTGATTAAAGGTCGGACCTTGAAGAATCAAGGTGGAATCCTCTACCGACAGGTAATCCCACGGAATGAACTCAAGTGTACCTCGTCATTGCCCTTCAGCCAGGTTAATGGCAATCTCTGCAATGTCAGAGGAGTATCCACAGGTCCTCTCGATGCTCTCGGTGGCAAAGGCCAACCCGACAGCGACTTTCCCCCTTTTCTTCATCGTCTCGTCAAGGAACTCATTCGATCTCTCTCTGAGACTGGATGTCCTCTCGATGCACTGGTTCGCCTGGGAGGAATCTCTCTTGAACAGCGCCTCGACACTGCAGTCCAGAATCGAGATAGCATCCGTGCCCAGCTGCTCGAGTTCCTTCATCGTGTCACTGTCGACCCTGGAGTCTCCGAGCAGCTCGACACTGTGAGCAATCCTTGTTGCGTGGTCCGCAATCCTCTCCAACGCCTTCGACGTGGATAGCATAGAATCCGATTCCAGCCAAGTGGACTTCATCTTCACGGCAAACGAGATGTTCCGCCGTGTCATCGCATGCTGCTTCTCGACGAACCAGTGCAGGCGGTCCACCTCGTCGTCACGGGCTATGACCTCATCGGCCATCCCCCGGTCAAGTTCCTTCACAGATCTGATTGATTCCTCAAGCATGTTTCTCGCCATCAGGTGCATTCTCCGAACCACCTTCCTCATGTCGAGGTCGGAGTGGTCAGCGACATCCTGGAGAATGACGACGTTCGAACTCTCCTCCACAACCTCTGGACCGATCACGCGCCGAGCGAAGTCCTGGATAGTCCGCCTCAGCTCGACGGGAATCCGGCCCTTTGCGCGGATCTCAATGACATCATACCCTGTGACATATGATCCGATGAGTTGCCTGGTCAACGTTCTCGAGTCTGTGTCTTGAGTGACGGCAATGGTCTTGACGAGTTTCTCCGACTCCCTGGGAAAGTGCGGGTCCACCGTGAGTGTGCCGTCCCCGGTGACGCTCAGCACCACTTGGTCACCCTTCTTCAACCCGGCAGTCTGGACCCATTTCTTCGGGAGAGACACAACAAATGTGGCTCCGCCCGTCTTCTGTATCTTCCTTGTTTCTTGCATGCGCATCCTCTCTCCCCGGTGTCTTCTTCAGTGACACCATGTATTTCTCGACGGTTTCACTGTTGCGTATGATTACTATATACAGCTATATAGATGTCCACGTGTCACATTGTGTCAATCTGTTCTACCCTCCGAACGCTCATCTGCTCGCATCTCCACTCATCGGTTGAAGAGAGATGAGAGAATGGAACTGCGACCAATAGTCGAGCAAAATGCGTCAATGGATCTTGATGAGAGGAAACTCTTCGACGACATCGCTGAAGATGTGTCTTACGAGTTCCAATCGAAGTGAAGTGCCGGAATGGAGAGTTGTGAAACCATGAGTGAAATCGAGAAGGGTAACAAAAAGGACGAAGGGCGGTCGATCGTGATGCCCCACAAGGGGGGCAACAACAGAAAGTACATCATCGCGGCGATCGCAGTCGTGATCGTCATCATCGTAGCCGCCTTCGCGACGGGAATACTACAGTCTGGGTCTGGTGAGAGCGTGTCGCTCACGGGCGCAGGAGCAACGTTCCCTATGCCTCTGATTCTGAAGTGGGCAGACGAATACTACAACACGACCGACGGCCTGGTGAAGGTCAACTACGGCGGCGGTGGGAGCGGTGCAGGTATCACGCAGATCAAGGAGAAGCAGGTGGACTTCGCAGGGACCGACGCGCCTCTGAGTGCGTCCGAGTCCTCGACCTTTGGGCTCGTGCACATACCGGAGACCCTTGGCGCCGTGGTAGTCGCATTCAATCTCCCCGGGGTCACATCCCTCAAGCTGGACGGAGACACGACCGCCAAGATATTCATGAAGAACATCACAGTCTGGAACGACCCAGCGATAGCCGCGCTCAACCCAGGGACGACACTCCCCGACGAGTCCATCGCGACGGTCGTCCGGTCAGACTCCTCTGGAACCACCTTCGTGTTCACGGGATACCTTGCGATCGTCAGCCCCATCTTCGAAGAGCTGTACGGGCAGGGCAAGACAGTTGCTTGGCCGAACGGCACGCTGGCGCAGTCAGGCAACTCCGGTGTCGCACAGGCGATTCAGGGCACGAGCTACTCGGTCGGATACATCGAACTCGCATACGCGCTTGAGACCGGCATCTCGTTCGCACAAATGAAGAACCATGACGGGCAGTTCGTCACGGCGTCGCTCGAGACGACATCGGCTGCTGCTGCCGCGGCGGTCTCGACGCTCCCAAGCGGGGACGGGGACTGGTCCGAGGTACACGTCTTGGACGCCGCTGGCGCGGACTCCTATCCAATCGTGACCTTCACGTACATCCTCATCTACGAAGAACTGTACAACGAGGACACGAAGATGAATAAGACCGCGGCTAGAACCCTCCTGGACTTCCTGTGGTGGGCAATCCACGACGATGGACAAGCTTTCGCGAGCCCGCTCCAGTACGCCCCCCTCCCCGATGCAGTCGTGGAACTCAACGAGGAGACGCTCAGGTCAATAACCTACAATGGCGAGCCGTTGATGGATTGAGGGCGAAACCCTTCGAAACCCCTTCAAACGAGCCCCGACCCAGCGGGACTAGGACCCTGCTGGACATGGGGTGAGGGTCAGGCGAGGATGATGAGGCTAACAACGAAGCAGGGAAGCAGGCGGGGCAAGGCCTCTCTTGAGGACAAGCTCTTCAAGTATTCGGTCATGAGCGTCGCAGCGCTCGTGCTGGCGATGCTGTGGAGCCTCGTCGTGAAGCTCGTATTCGACGCGCAGACATCCATAGAGACTTTCGGCATCGACTTCATCACGAGTACGGTCTGGGACCCTAACCGCGACCTGTATACTGCCCTACCGTTCATATTCGGGACGCTGATGACCTCAGCCGTGGCAATCGCGATAGGGGTGCCGATCAGCATAGGCATCGCGATATACCTCTCAGAGTTGGCACCAGCATGGATACGGGAGCCGCTCTCATTCATGATAGAACTCCTGGCTGCGGTGCCGAGCGTCATATACGGTCTGTGGGCCATCTACATCCTTCGACCCATACTCACGGGATCGGTCGAGCCGTTCCTGATGAACGTTCTAGGGTGGACGCCATTCTTCGAAGGCGCGGCATTCGGCATCGACAAGCTTGCGGCGGGGATCATACTCGCTGTCATGATCATACCGACGGTCGCATCGGTCTCCAAGGAGAGCATGATGGCCGTGCCCGACTCCCAGAGGGAGGCCGCGCTCAGCCTCGGTGCCACAAGGTACGAATCGACGCGGATGGCAGTCCTCAGTTACTCCAGGTCGGGCATATTCGGGGCGGTCATCCTTGGCCTGGGGAGGGCTGTGGGGGAGACGATGGCCGTCACGATGACGATAGGCAATGCGAACATCATCTCGTGGTCCCTGCTCGACCCAGGCCAGACGATGGCGAGCGTCATTGCGAACAACTGGGGCGAGGCAGACGGGCTTATGCTCTCGTCATTGATCGAGATAGGCGTTGTCCTGTTCGTCGTCGCCCTCTTGATCAACGTGTGCGCACGCCTGATGGTGGGGCGCGTCATGAAAGCCGTCCCGATGACCGGAGGGGGATTGTGAGAGGTTACAAATCCCGGAAGTGGAAGAACAGGATTGCCTCCCTGCTCGCTCTCGGGTGTGTCCTAGTGGCCCTCGTCCCCCTCGTATCGATACTCATAGAAGTCGTTAGCAGGGGAGGGCCAGCAATAGATTGGACCTTCTTGACGGAGCGTACGAAGAGCTCGGGAGCCACTGATTCCGGAATAGGCAACGCCATACTGGGGTCCCTCCTCCTGGTCATGTGGGCCAGCCTGATTGGTCTGCCCTTTGGCATACTCACCGGGGTGTACGTGTCTGAATATGGGGACAACTGGTTCGGGAGGACCGTGAGGTTCTTCAGCGACATCCTCGCGAACTTCCCGTCCGTCGTCATCGGACTGTTCGCGTATTCGCTGATAGTGACGGTCATCGGATTCTCTATGATCTCCGGGGCGTTCGCGCTCGCAATCATCATGATACCAATCGTGGCCAACACGACCGAGGATGCGCTGAGGATGGTCCCCAACTCCCTGAGAGAGGCATCCCTCGCGCTTGGAGTTCCCAGATGGAGGACCGTCCTCAAGGTGATCATTTCGAACGGGAGGTCCGGGCTCGTGACTGGGGCGCTGTTGGCCATCGCCAGGGTCGCCGGCGAGACCGCCCCCCTGATACTCACATCGTTCGGGAACAACTTCTGGGAGACGGGACTCACGGAGCCTGTCGCGGCCCTGCCCCTGGTCATATTCAGGAACGCGATGTCCCCATACGCTGACCTGCAGGAACAAGCCTGGGGGGCCGCGCTGGTGCTGATCACGATGGTGCTCTTCCTGAACATAGTCGTGAGGTTGCTCACCAGGAAGAGGATGAAGAGATTCAAGGCGGTGAAGAAGACATGGAAGGAAAGATTGTCACCGAGCGTCTGAACGCGTTCTTCGGCGAAGTCCACGCCGTCAAGAACATCAACATGAGCATACCGGCGAACGCCATCACCGCAATCATAGGTCCGTCGGGGTGCGGCAAGTCCACCCTGATACGGTGCCTGAACAGGATGCACGAGGTCGTAAGGGGAGCCAGGGTTGCGGGGAAGGTGTACCTCGACGGCGAGGACATATACGACCCCGAGACAGACCCTGTCGAGGTGAGGCGCAAGGTGGGCATGGTGTTCCAGAAGCCGAACCCGTTCCCGACCATGTCCATCTACGACAACGTCGTCGCTGGACATAGGCTGAACGGAGAGAAGGACTGGAAGAAGCTCGATGAGACTGTCGAGAGGAGCCTCAAGCTCGCGGCTCTCTGGGACGAGGTCAAGGGTCAACTCGACGCGTCGGGCGTCAGCATATCTGGCGGGCAGCAGCAGAGGCTCTGCATCGCGAGGGCGTTGGCCGTCGAACCGGAGGTGCTTCTCCTGGACGAACCTTGCTCCGCGCTCGACCCCATCGCGACCGCCAAGATCGAGGACCTTCTGTTCGACCTGAAGGACAAGTACACGATTGCCATAGTGACGCACAACATGCAACAGGCGGCGAGAATTGCGGACTTCACAGCGTTCATGTATATGGGCGAGCTCATAGAGTTCGGGGAGACGAAGAAGCTGTTCGAGAACCCGGTGGAAGAGCTCACGGAGAAATACATCACAGGGAGGTTTGGTTGAGATGAGCCCGAGGAAGGTCTACATGAACGAGCTCGCGGAGTTGGACGAGCTCGTGACCATTATGGCGACGAAGACGAGCGAGGCAATCGAGCTGGCCGTCCAGTCCTTCGAGAAGTTGGACAGGGGATTAGCTGAGCAGGTCGCAAGGCTGGACAGGGAGATGTATGACCTCAACATCGACATCGAGAAGAGATGCCTGGAGATCATAGCACTTCAGTCACCTGTGGCCAAGGACCTCAGGACCATCGGGACATACCTAAAGGTCATCACGGACTTCGACAGGATAGGGAGGTACGCGAGGGATATCGCGGAGGTGACCGAGCACTGCTACGACATGGCCCACTTCAAGCCACTCGTGAGTATCCCCCACATGGCCAGGATGGCCGAGGAGATGGTCGACCTGTCAGTGAAGGCGTTCCTGGATAGGGACACTGAGCCGACCAAGCACGTCTTCGAGCTGGAAGACATGGTCGATTCGCTCTACGACGAGATTTTCCGCGAAGTCATAACGTACATGATGGAGGACTCGAAGAAGATCACACCCGGCATCAATTATACGCTCGTCGCGAGGTATCTTGAGCGTATCGGAGACCATGCCTGCAACATATCCGAACGGGTAATCTATATGGTCACTGGCGAGAGGGTCATCAAGGAGTGAGTCCCGGCACTAGTGACGAATCACTTCCGCAGGGCACCCAGACATTAATTCATGTAATCCATATAATAATGTGTGAGGGACCGGATTTCAGCCCGGAATCTACCCCTAGCTAAAGCTCGAAGCTATAACCTTCAAGTCGAGCGCGGTAATGACAGTTGTGTGATTTGCTGAAGGCAAATAATGCAGCTGATGGCTCTGTTATCGAGCCACCTTGAGCTCGGAGCCAATGGCACACAGATTTGGCTTACGGGCGCGGGCGCACCGTGCGAGGATGACCGTACGATGTACGGGCTGCCCGTTGAGTGTTCCCAGGTCGTTTCACCTCGGAAAGGCTTATGAATGCCCTCCGACTTCACCCCCGATTGCAGGTGATGAAGCTCGCCTTCAACTGCCCGGTGCGGGGCTGATAGCTTCTACCATAGCATCGCACCACGTCAAGGCCTGGATGTAACAATATGAAGGTGAGAGGACGATAGACTCATCGACCCTGTTTCTCATGCTTGCCCTAGCCCTTGGGGCATCGATCCTCTCTATCCGTCTAGGGATATCGGTGGCTATAATCGAAATCTGCCTGGGCATGATTCTTGGCAATGTAATGGACATCGAAGTCGTTGACCACGAATGGCTCGTCTTCCTCGCAGGTCTTGGAAGCGTGGTCCTGACTTTTCTCGCAGGAGCAGAGATCGACTCCGATGCGATGAAGAAGAACCTCAAGAGCAGCCTGCTGATTGGCACTCTCTCCTTCCTTGCTCCGTTCTTCGCTGCTTGGTGGTTCTGCTACCTCGTTCTCGGATGGGGTTGGGAGGCCGCGATGCTCGCAGGGGTCGCACTCTCGACCACGTCCGTAGCGGTCGTCTACATCGTTCTGCTAGAGACTGGAATCAACAGGACCGACACGGGGAAGATCATCCTTTCCTCGTGTTTCGTGACGGACCTTGGAACCGCCCTCGCGTTGAGCACGCTCTTCATCACTCCGAACATCTACTTCGTCCTCCTTGTCGCAGCAATCGCGGCGAGCACTCTCATCATGCCGAGGCTCCTCGACTGGGCTTTGCCCAGACTCAAGGGCAGGTCCGGCGAACCTGAGGTGAAGCTCCTTCTGTTCTTCGTCGTGCTGCTTGGCGTCACTGCTGAAGTCAGCGGTTCCCACGCCGTCCTGCCGGCCTACGTGCTTGGACTAGTGGTCTCCAATTCTCTCTCGAAGAATAGGGAGGTCCTAGTCAAGGTCCGCATCCTGGCCTTGAGCTTCCTCACGCCGTTCTTCTTCATAAGTGCCGGCCTGAACATCTCCTTCCCGGCAATAGTTGCCGGAGCGGGGTTGATTGCAGTCCTCTTCGTTGTGAAGGTGGGGGCAAAGTTCATCGGCGTGTACCCCGCTTCGAAGAAGTACATCGGCAAGGACGCGACCTACATCACGCTGCTGATGAGCACGGGCCTGACCTTCGGGACTATCTCTTCGCAGTACGGTTTCAACTCAGGCATCATCGACCAGGACCAGTTCTCTGTCCTGATCGTGACTGTGCTTCTCACAGCTATCGTCCCAACCATAATAGCCCAGAAATGGTACGCTCCGGAGGTCTGACAACCATGGGAGGAACACAAGACGTGGATCACGAACGCGTTAGCAGGATACTCGTCGCAGTGGATGGCTCCGAACCGAGCATGAGGGCCATAGACATGGCATCTGAGATGGCTAAGGCCCTCGGGGCAGAGATTACCATCCTCCACGTGGTCGAGATAGAGGAGTTGCCGACCCTGATCGGTGAGGCTGAGGACATGCGAGCTGACGAGGATGCACAAATCATCCTGGGAATGGCCGCCAAGCTCGCGAAAGGAAAGGGGGTCGAACCGAAGATAGCCGTGAGGAGAGGCCATCCTGCCAACCAGATACTGCGATTCTCCGATGCATACTCACCGCAGCTGATTGTCCTCGGGACCAGGGGAGTCACCGGTGCCAAAGGCATACTCATGGGCAGCGTCTCAACCGCGGTCTCCCGGAAGGCCCGTGCCTCGGTCATGCTAGTGAGATGAGTTGCAGATGATGATATGGCGCGGGGCATGCCAATCTCTGGAAAGCATCGCACAATCACTCGCCAATCCACTGAAGCAGTACACTGAATAACAATGTGCGAGGGCCCGGATTATCGCCCGGAATCTGCCAGTGATTAAAGGTCGGTGCTTGAAGAATCAAGGTGGGATTCCCTGCCGGTAGGAAGAGACGATGGAGACATCACTTCTTGATCTTGGTGTATGCTGAGTGCTCCTTGAGATACTTCCTGAAGAACCATTGGATGAACGTGCTGTCATTCCCCTTCATCTGGGAACGCTCAAGAGCATTGTAGTAGCCCCGACGGCCCTCGTACGGAATGTTCAGAGGAGGGAACCCGTGCCTGTGCAGCACGAAGTTCATCAGGAGGCGGCTCATCCTGCCGTTCCCGTCGGCAAACGGGTGAACCGTCACGAATCTCATATGAACTCCAGCTGCTAACTCGACCGGATGCATCGAAGACTTGTTCCGGTCGTACCAGCGGAAGAACTCCCTGAGCAACGGCTGGACCTCGACGGGGCTCGGAGGCATGAACCTGCTCCCCGAGATCGCCACCTGGTGATTCCGGACCTTACCTGCAATGTCGGACTTCGTCTCCTTGAACAGCGTCTTGTGCCACATCAAGACAACCTGAAATGACAAGTCCTTCTCGTACTCCAGCGCTCCACGGAAGACCCTGTCGTGGGCCTCGGCCTCCCTGATGTCCCCTATCGGCTTCTGCCGTGGACTGAGCCCTCTCTCGAGGAGGTCGGATGTCTCGCGATACGTGAGCCTCGAACCCTCGATGCGGTTCGTGTCATACGTGAACTTGACCGAGAACGAGCGATCTCGTTTCTGAAGCGCGCTAGAGGGCAGTGCGCGCTTCTCCTTCTGGTAGTTTGAGCGGACCTGGTCCAGAAGCGGGTACCACCGCTCCCTGTAGATCTCAGTGAGGAAATCCCTCTTCGTCGCTTCGACATTAGGGGGCAACTTCCTTCCAAGGTACTTCTCACGTGTCTGAACGCCCGTGGGGGTTCTGAGGGTGTGCTGGAGATAGAAGTACTCCCGACCATCGACCGTCTTCTTCCTAATGACGACCACGACATCTCATACCCTTACATACGCATAAAGTTTTCTAGTACATGCAACATGTAAGGGTAGGAGAATGCCTCCTTGAACGGAGGATAGAGGATGACGGCGCTGTCGATGCCACAATAAACATATGGAATCAAGAATTAAAATGTGCGAGGGCCCGGATTTCAGCCCGGAATCTACCCCTAATTAAAACTGGAAGCTATAATTCTCACAGGCAGCGAGGCTCTCGGAGGAAGGAATTCTTTGATGGCAAAGAACGCGGCAGATGACTTCCTCTGCACGATTGAAGACGGGTCAGGCATTTCACGTTCGTAAGAGGAGTACTAGTTGCGACCATTCCTCAGCTGTGATTCTCCAGACGAACGACTCGCAGTCCACATCTTCCTGTACTTCATCTCAAGAGCTTCAGCGTGCCCCAATGGCAACAAAGCCAGGACTGCAGAACAGAAGCCATCGACCAGCAGGACCCAGAAATCATACGCGCGAAAGAAATCTGGATACATCACGAATACTAGGACTGGGGTAATGGTTCCGATGATGGCCACTGCCACAAACCAGAGTTTCATTCGATGAACCCATCTCATCTCCTCATCGTGGAAGTCAGGATGCACCAATGCATCATGTGAATCCATTTCAGACCAGTACACCCTCTCATCACATATCGAGCAGGTTGCCCACTTCTTGAGATCGGGTGACCTGGCCATCCAACCCTTCTCAAGCTTCGCGTTACGTTCATACCGATGCATTCGTCCCGTATCCTCTGAATCTAGACCGGGTTCGCAGTCTGCAGAGCATTGGAATCTATCCTGTGGAGCACCAACAGTCTTCAGATTGCGCTCGTCGTTCATTCGTCAGCCATCTTCCTCTTCAGGCGAGCAAGCGCCTCCAGTGTCTTCACTCTCAACTCTCTGTATAGATCCTTGTTCTCCTGGGTGACTGAAGGATCCTCTATCCACATGCTGATGTGGTTCATCCGCTCGCTGATGTGCCGGATGTCCCTCATGGATACCGCGAGCTGTAGCTCGATTCTGGTTGCCTTCAGGTGCGCATCGTCCACCTTCTGCATGTTCCTGATGATGACGTCCTTCGTCAACTCGAGGCCCATCGCCTTCACATTCTCAATCTCCACTAGCTCATGTGCCATGTAGAGCGGGCTGACAATGACATGATTGATCTCGTCACCCTGGTCGTAAGGAGTATCCGCCCGAAACCAGAGGATGAAGTCTTCTGCGGTCGTCTCACAATGGTACCCGTTATCTCTCAGAAGCGCCCTTGCAGTCTCCACAGCGCTCCTAAGCCCCACGTCTCGAACCATCTGCTATCGGTGGAGCATGCCCTACGAGGTTTATGTAACTCTCGATGTGAAGAGATTCTCGCTGTTCCAGCAAGGCCTAGTCTATCCGACAGCCAGACATATTTATTCATGCTTCGTAAATAATAAAGTGCGAGGCTCCGGGTATTGACCCGGAATCTACCGGTGTTTGAAGGTGGGATCGTGAGTATTGTAGGTGAGATTCGTTGTGGGGACGGACCGCTATCAAACGCTTATTAGGCGCGGATGGAATCTGGTCATTGCAAGATGGTCCCTATGCCCTCTGCAGATCAAGACGCAGGATTGAACAGTCTTCCAGCTATCGCTCTCAGCCTCGGCGCTGATGAGGCAAGAATCATAGACACAAAGAAGGTTGTTGTAGACAAACGGGTTCGATTGAAGTGTTCTGTACCAATCTGTGCGAGCTACGCCAGAAACCTGATGTGCCCTCCTAACGTGATGTCGGTTGAGGAATTTGCAGATACTCTGTCACTTTACGCAAAGGCATTGATACTCCAGGTTGAAGCGGACTATGATTCAACCGACAAATCTGAAGGCTGCCTAGGCAAGAGAATCTGCGAGGAGCTGGAAGAATCGACAAAGACACGAGAATGGCAACTAAAATTGCATCGAATAGTCAATCAGCTTGAGGCTATCGCTTTCAAAGAAGGATTCCGTTTTACCGCTGGTCTAATTGGGGGTGATTGCAGCCTGTGCCCCGAGTGCGTAATGCCTCGTAGCGGCGAATCCTGTAGGCGTCCGTTCGAAGCGAGGCCATCAATGGAGGCAATGGGGATAGATGTGCTCAAGACCTGCGAGAATGCCGGACTTCCGCTATCTCTATCATCCAAGAGGAAAGTCAGATGGACGGGGTTGGTGCTTTTGCATTGAGCATTGCATCGAGCCGCGCCTGAACCCTGGTGGCTACATGAACAACAGAGTGAGATGAAGGAACCCTGATTCGCCTATATATACATCATTCGAAATTAAAATGTGCGAGGGCCCGGATATTGACCCGGAATCTACCGGTGTTTAAACGTCAGAGCTTGATGATTCATGGTCGAGTTATTTACCGGTAGATAACTCGGCTCTGTCGCAGAAACATCCCTGTAATCCACCGCACTCGGGACCGAACGTCATCACATCAGGCTCCATGAGCCTTGAGATTTGGCTATTCGTACAAAGCGAAATATGAGTACATTTCGTATGCTGTGACCTCGCAAACATCACTTACAGCATATCAGTATATATATAGTATATGCGTTCATAGCATATATATGGATGAAGGCATACTCACGACGCTACGCGACTGCCTCCTTACTAGGACATCCCTGGAAAACCTTCCAGAGGATGTCTGGAGACGAGCAAGCGCTCTAAACACCTGGGGCACGAACGCCATTGAAGGGAACACACTCACATGGCACGATGTCGAGGTGCTGCTAGTCAAGAAGCGCAGCATCGGAGACAGGCCAATCGGAGATGTCCTGGAGACTCTGCAACACGAGAAGGTCTTCCGTGATCTCACCCAGCTAAGAGCGCGACCTATTACTCTCGTAACCATCCAAGAGCTACACGAAGCGGTCTTCAAAGGGGTGAAAGAGGACGCGGGAATGTGGAGACGTGTAAACGTTCGGATCATAGGATCGAAGCACGTACCCCCGAGAATGGAGAAAGTTGTCAGCGAGATGGAGAAGATGATGAAGGGATACGAAAGCAGGGACGTCAAAGGAGAGAACGTCTTCATCCTTGGGACATGGTTCCACCACACATTCGAATCAATACATCCGTTCAGCGACGGAAACGGAAGAGTTGGCAGACTGCTGTTGAATCTGCACTTTCTCAGGCACAACTGGCCGCCGGTGAATATCGTTCCGCTCGACAGAGACAGATATCTTGACTGCATGGATCGCGGTCATTCGGGGGATCTATCATTTCTCGTCGATTTCGTAAGAGAGATCATGGGCAGGTCCATTCTCGACCTGCTTGACCAGCTCGGCACATCAGAGGACGAACTGAGACCTCTGACAGATTTCGAGCACATATCTGGGCACTCGGCGAAGTATCTGCGTCTGCGAGCCGGGCAAGGGAAGCTTCCGGCACTGAAGATATCAGGGGATTGGCATACCAGCAAGAGGGCCATCCGTTTGTATCGGAAGGAAGTAGGCAGAAGCTAGACGCGAGACGTATAGCACCGCCATCTCAGTGGCGTATGGATAGCTCGGACACCGACCTGGAATCTACCGGTGTTTAAACGTCGGAACTTGAATACTTAATCTGGATTTCTTTGCCGGCAATAAATCCTTCAATTAGAATTGAAATGTGCGAGGGCCCGGATTATAGCCCAGAATTTCCCCCTAATTAAAACTGCCAGCTATAATCTTCAAGGCCTAAAGAGAAGCCTTGTGAAATGGATTACCTACCGGTAGAAAATGAGTCCGGCGCATTGGTACATCCACGGTGCGCGGACAGGGCCATCGAAGACTTCTACGAACGATGGCCCTCACTATGAACCTCTGGTTCGCTTGCCGGTGCCTCTTCCATGCTAGTTGGAGCCATTCCGCCCTTTCGACCCTTCAGGACGAAGAACATCACCATCGCGACGACGACTAACGCGATGACAATCCCGAGCGCAAGGCCATAGGATTCGACAAAACTCTCTTCATTTCCAGCCAGGTAGTCTCCACCCAGATAGAGAAAGGTGCGACCTGTATATGTTCCACCGTTAGGGTATAATGGGGCTCCAACCACAACATCGTCACTGCCGTCATTGTTCACATCGCCCGCGGAAGCCAGGGATATGCCATATGCAGCATCGGCCTGATCACACTCGGCAATCCATGAAGGTGTCGTAGAAAGACCCGATCCCGATCCCATGTAGATATAGGCGCGACCTCTGCCAGTTCCATCATCCAGGAAATCGTATTCCCCAACAACGACATCATCGTAGCCGTCATCGTTTAAATCACCAGCGGACGCGACCGGACGGCCAAAGTAGGCATCGGCTTGATTGCCCTCTACAGTCCAAGACGGCGTCTCAGAGAGACCCGAGGTCGAACCCATGTACAGATAGGCGTACCCTCCGCTCATTTCGCCGAGGGCTGAGTAGGGGGCTCCGACTAGCACATCGTCACAGCCATCATTATTCACATCGCCAGCAGACGCCACGGACCAGCCAAACACCGACCCTGCCAAATCACTCTCTGCAATCCATGATGGCTCCGCGGAAAGACCAGAGGCCGAGCCCATATACAGATAGGCGTAATCTTCGTCCTCTGTACTATTGCCTGCTGAATACGCCCCGATGATGACTTCGTCGTAACCATCATTGTTCACATCACCGGCAGACGCAACAGACGACCCGAAGGCAGTATAAGGCTGATTGCTCTCTGCAATCCATGATGGCATCTCCGAAAGACCAGAGATCGAGCCCATATACAGATACGCACGCCCTTCGTACTCCTCATCACTGTCGTATGCATACGCCCCGATGACTACGTCGTCATAGGTGTCATTGTTCACATCTCCTGCAGATGCAACGGACCATCCGAAATAGGAATAACGTTGGTCATTCTCAGCTACCCACGATGGCTCAGCAGAGAGACCAGAAGCAGAACCAGCATACAGATAAGCGTGCCCATTTCCCGTTCCGATGAGGACATCACCATAACCATCTCTATTCACATCTCCCGCGGGTGCCACGGATCTGCCAAACTGAGTAGCGGTCTCATTTCCTTCAACGACCCATGAATACATCGCAGCAAGTCCCGAAGCTGAGCCAAGATACAGGTATGCGCAACCTTCGCCCTTTTGATCGTGACTGTAGCCGGATGCACCCACGACAACGTCGTCGTAGCCGTCACCATTGACATCACCTGCGGACGCAACAGAACCACCGAAGAATGCACCTTCCTGATTGCTCTCAGCAGTCCATGAAGGGAGAATGATCTCAGGTGAATCAATATCCATAGCATGGACTGTGCTAGAATGGTCTACGGTCATCTGTAGAGAACAGGCATCTTTCAAGTCGATATTGGATGCCACACTCATCAATAGGAAACCTGCAATGAGCATTGCGCAGTAAGTGCCTGTGGACATTCCCCTCATCATCTTTCCTCCGCTCGAACCAGGCAAGATGTTGAAACAATGGACTCCACCGTACTTCACTCTTGCCGTGGAGTCCCATGCTAATCTTAACATAAATACACTCTGAATAATTATAATGTGCGAGGGCCCGGATTTGAACCGGGGAACCCCTGCGAGAACAGATCTTGAGTCTGTCGCCTTTGACCGGGCTTGGCTACCCTCGCTTGCCGCTTTGTTAACCCTGGAGAGGTAATAAAGATTCGCAGGCTCAGGCATCTCAACATTGGCGCATCCGCAACGTCTCCCGACATCAAATGCGTTCACGCACCTGTCCAATCATCATCTCATCCGCCTTCACGGGTCCACCACCATGTATGCGCGTCGCGGCGGGGCCGACTCTTCGAGGGTTGAACCGAAAAGGATTAAAAGAACCACACTATATTAGGCTCTGGCAGGCACGGAGGACACCTGCAATCTCCACTATGGAGAGGCATCACCAACACACCTCGCCATTTCCTCCAGAATTTCGAACCACCCACAACTTTTTCACCAAAAGAGGTGTTCGTCTTGCCTCTCCACCCTATATATTTTAGTCAAATAGGACAGGGCTCCCTCCGTAGCGCAAGGGCTCGCGCTGAGAGACTATCACGTAGAATCCAGCCCCCACGACTCAAGTGAGGACTATGCATCCGTCCTTCGTCACGAAGACCGAGTGTTCGGCCTGCGCGACCAGGCCGCCCGCGACCTCGACGAGCACGGGGTAGTTCATCACCATGCCCATCCTGAGCATCTTTGAGAGAAGAGTCTGCGCATTCGGGTGAAGGTCGTCGCACCATCTGGATGCGAACGGGAGAGTGCCGAACCGGGACTGCATCCGGGCGAACATGGAAGATATCTCCGCGGGCGCCCTCCGGTCCCTCACGAGCCTGTATATGTTGCCCCTCGAGGCCCCCTTGACCTTGCCCTTGCCCGTCGTGGAGAACGGTTCGATGGCGAGGACCATGCCCTCATCCACGACTGCGTTCTCCTTCGTCTTGATGTTCGGGATGCTGATGCCGGCGTGGAGGTTGAACCGCTCCATACTGTGTCCGGTAAGGTTCTCGACGGGCCTGAAACCAGCAGACTTGATAGCCCTCTCGACCGCATCTCCTATGGCCGATGTCGCCGTCCCGGGGGCGATCATCTCTATCGCCATCCTGAGGGCGTCCTCCGCGCAAGCCATGAGCCTCTGGTTGTTGCGCGTCCCGAGCTCGACTGTCACCGAGGTGTCCCCCGGATATCCGTCCACGTGCGCGCCTAGGTCCACCTTGACGATGTCGCCCACCTTGAGAAGAACGTCATCAGTCTTCGACGGCGTGTAGTGCGCTGCGACAGAGTTGATGCCTATGTTCACTGGAAAGGCGCATTCGGCGCCCTTGGAACGTATGAGTGACTCGACCGCGTCGGCCAGAGCGAGTGCGCTCATGCCAGGTCTGATGTGGGAGACGGCGAACTCCCTCGCCTCTCGGGTGACCGCCCCCGCCTGCTTGAACCTCTTGAGCGCTTCGTCGCTAACGGAGGGCGTCCTCAATCTCCTCCTGAGACACGACACCCTTCCTGATGAACTCGACCTCGCCGTCCGAGACATCTATGATCGTGGACGGAGCGGAGTACTTGGTCTTCCCGCAGTCGATGCATATCTTGACATGGTCCTTGAGGTCCTTCTTAGGCATGTTGGCATCGGTCGGGTCCTTGTGCGAGTGAAGGTTGGCGCTCGTGGCAGTGATGGGCCCGAACCGGTCTATGAGATTCAGAGCAAGCGGATGCTCCGGGATACGTATCCCGACCGTGTTCGCGCCAGAGGTCAGGATGTCGGGTATGGTCGGTTTCTTCGTGAGCATGATGGTTATAGGCCCGGGCATGAACTTCCTGATCAGCTTCCTCGCGTTGTCGTTGAGCACGGCTACGCTCTCCATCATCTTCTCGTTGCTCACAGCGATGGACAGGGGCATGTCGAAAGGCCTGTTCTTCGCGACGAACACCTTCTTGACGGACCCTTCCTTGAACGGGTCCGCCCCGATGCCGTACAGCGTGTCTGTAGGGAATACGATCAGCTCCCCCGCCCTGAGCGTGGCCAATACCTCATCCATATCGCTCGGGGTAAGGTCGCACTTCTTGCACTCCTTCCTCTCCGGACACTTGATCACTTTCATCAGTACGCCTCTGCTATGTACCCGGCGGCCATCTCGAGATGCGCCTTCGCGTCGCCCTCGGCGTACGACCCGTGGCCTGGATACATGTTCTTCAGTCCCAACTCCCTCAATCGGTTTACGGACGACCTGAGTTCTGCCAGGTCTCCGCCTGGAAGATCCCATCGGCCCACTCCGCCGTCGCAGAACACTGTGTCTCCGACTACGGCGCTCGCGCCCTCGGGGTCGTAGAGGGCGATCGAACCCGGCGAGTGACCAGGCATGTGAAGCACTTGCAGTTCTGTCTTCCCGAGCTTCAGTCTCTGCCCGGTCCTGAGCGGCTCCACTTCAAGGCTCCTGAATCTCTGGCCGAACATATCCGATACCGTCAACGACGTGTCCCCGGCCATGAGCGGCCTGGCCTCCGCCTCGTGCAGGTACAGCTTCGCGCCTGTAGCCTCCTGGAAGGCCTTCGCCCCGCCCATGTGGTCGTAGTGACTGTGCGTGAGCACGATCCTCCCGATCCTCTTCAGCGGAACGATGTTCGACACCTCCTCCAGAGCCGTATCTGCGTACATGCCCGTACCTGTGTCGACGAGCACGGGGTCCTCATCCTCCAGGAGGTAGACGTTGCTGTCGTACGCCACCCCTGCGACGTAGTGGACCTTCATCCCGTGAATCCGGATAGCACCGGCCTTATAAAACTTTGGCCTTCGACCCTCGATGACATTCTGAGTGAGCCAGCGTGATCCGACGGACTATCCCTTGGCCAAGATGACCATCCGCTGCCTCTCCTCGAGGTTGACGGCGGCGACCGTCTTCGTCAGGGACAGCTCCTCCGCCTTCGCGAGCCCTTCCAGCGCCTGGAGCACGGCGTCCTTGCTCGGCTTCCTGATGTCGACGCCCGCCTCCTCGAACTGATGCTGCACTATGAGCATGGCCTTCTCGAGGTCCCCGTACTGCGCGCAGAAGTCCTGGATGATGAAATCGACCGCCTCTGACAGCGTCTGGGGCAGCTCCTCCGCGCCCTTGGGCCTGCTCGCGACCACGTCCGTCACGAGCATCTCGCCCAGGGTGGCGAACGCGTTCTCGACGTTCTCGCCCGTCTTGGCACTCGCGAGGAACGTGGGATATTCCAGGTTCTGGCCTATGGACTCGAGCACCGTGATGGACATGGAACCCTTGTCAGCCAGGTCGCACTTGTTGCCCACGAGGACCGTGGGCACCTTGCCGACGGCGGCTTCTATCTCCGGTATCCAGAAGGCCTCGAGGCTCTTGACCGTCTCGGGGCGGGTGAGGTCCCCCACGAGTATCACTCCTTGGGCCCCGCTCAGGCTCGCGGTCCTGATCTTCGAGTACTCCTTCTGCCCGAGGATGTCCCATATCATCATCCTGAGGTTGATGATCAGGTTGGGCTTCGTTAGCTGCATGTCCTTCTTCGAGACCTTCGTCCCTATGGTCGCGATGTATTTGTCGTCGAACTTGTTGACCACGTACCTCGCGGTGAGGGAGGTCTTTCCGACGGCCCCGTCGCCCAGCAGGACCACCTTCTTCAGGAGCTCCTTGAGTTCCATCCAGGAGCGCAATAGGCGATAGTGGGCTTAAAAGCTTTTTATGCCGCCCGGAGGGTCACCTGTACTTGCCTGCCAGGAGCTTCTTCATGATGATGTCGACACCCACCAGGTCCGACTTGTCGCCGGCCCAGTTGGTCAGCTTGTGCCCGAAGTGCTTCTCTATGTCCTCGGTCACGAGCCTCATCTGAGTCCTGAGCTTCTCCGGCTTCTTGGTCGAGATGATGGCCGCGATGACGATGCTCTTCGAGTGCGATATGAATATGTCGTAGTTCTCGAACCTGATCTCCTTGAGCCTCCCCCCGGCCTCCTCGAAGCTCTCCTTGATGAAGTTCTGGACCGCCGTGAGCATGCCCGCGAGTATGTCGTCGTCCTGGTCCGGCTTGAGCCTGCGGGTGTAGTGCTTCAGCAGCCGGCCGTCCGGGGTCATGAGGAATATCTCGTCGATGATGGTCGGGGAGGCTTTCCAGACCATGAAGAACCCGGCCACGTTGATGGAGACGAGGACGGCCGCGAGGGCGACGAAGAATATCCGCGTATTGTCGTCCTCGAACGGCACGACGAATGCGGTGACCGCAAGCGCGACGAACACACACACGCTCATGACTATCAGAGTTTCAATCTTCACATCGCGCTGCATCGGACTGGATGATTGGACAGGCACGTGATAAGCCTTTCTACCGCTTATCCAAGTATCACGCTGAGAACATGAACTCCTGTCCTTGGAAAACCGCTAAATACGCTCTCACCCGCTTCACTCCCGAAGGCGACGGAATGAAACTGTATGAGTACAAGGCCAAGGAGCTGCTGAGGAAGCACGGGATACCCGTCCCTGACGGGTTCGTCGTGTCCTCATCAGACCAGGTCAAGGAGCTGCCAGGGCCGGTCATGGTCAAGGCCCAGGTCCTGATTGGCGGAAGGGGCAAGGCTGGCGGCATCAAGCCCGCTGACACCGTTGAAGAGGCCAGGAAGGCCGCCTCGGCCATCCTTGGCTTGAACATCAGAGGATACGTCACGAAGCAGGTCCTGCTCGAGAGGCGGCTCGAGGTCGCTAAGGAGCTGTACCTGGGCATCACCATCGACCGGAGCAGGCGGGGTCTGTTGCTAATGGCATCTGCCAGCGGAGGCATGGACATCGAATCGGTGCCCGAGGACAGGATACTCATGCTCCCCATGGACCCGCTCATAGGATACCAGGGGTTCGTCGGCAGGAGGGTCTCCGGGTTCCTGAAGCTCGGCAAGGAGCAGAAGACCCAGGTCGCAGACATAGTCAGGAAACTCTACACGCTCATGGTCTCAGAGGACGCCGAGCTGGTCGAGATCAACCCGCTGGTCGTGACCAAGGACGGGAAGGTCGTCGCCGGGGACGCGAAGGTCACCATCGACTCGGACGCTCTCTTCAGGCACAAGGAGTACGAAGGGCTCGAGGAGGACCTTACCCCGCTCGAGGCGAAGGCCAAGGAACTCGATATCGCATTCGTCCAGCTAGACGGGAACATAGGGGTCATCGCGAACGGCGCGGGCCTGACCATGGCCACGCTCGACAGCCTGAACATGTTCGGCGGGAAAGCGGGCGTGTTCCTAGACCTCGGCGGCACGGACGACCCCGAGAAGGTCAAGAGCGCCATGCTGCTCATGGAGGAGGCTGACCCCAAGGTCATACTGCTCAACATATTCGGAGGCATCACGAAGTGCGACACGGTCGCGAAGGGGGTCCTCGAGGCGATAGAGATGAAGCCCACTTCGGCCCCCATAGTGGCGCGGATCAAGGGACTGAACGAGGAGCTGGGCAGGGACATGTTGAAGGAAGCGGGCATGATCCCCGCATCCGGGCTGAGCGAGGCGGCCGAGAAGGCCTCGAAGGAGTCCCTGAGGTGATCATATGACAGTAATGATAGACAAGAAGACGAAGGTCGTCGTCCAGGGCATCACAGGATACCAGGGCACGTACCACTCGAAAGCCATGCGGGACTTCGGCACCAAGGTCGTCGCGGGCGTCACGCCTGGAAAGGCGGGCGAGAAGGTCAACGACATACCCGTGTTCGACACGGTCGCGGATGCCGTGGCCGAGACGGGCGCGAACACATCGTGCGTGTTCGTCCCCGCGCCGATGACCAAGGACGCGGTCATGGAGGCACTGGATGCTGGCATCGCCACCATCGTGGTCGTCACAGAACACGTGCCGGTCCATGACGCGATACACTTCGTCGCCGTCGCCAGGAGCAAGGGCGTCGCCCTCGTGGGCCCGAACTGCCCTGGACTCGCCGCGCCCGGCGTTGGCAAGGTCGGCATACTCCCGAGCAAGATATTCATGAAAGGCACCGTCGGGGTCGTCTCCAGGTCGGGCACGCTCACATACGAGATCGTGAACGCGATGACCGAGCACGGCATCGGACAGTCGACCTGCGTGGGCATAGGCGGCGACAGGGTCCCGGGAACCAACTTCGTCGATGTCCTCGCGAGGTTCCAGAAGGACAAGGACACCAAGAAGATAGTGCTCGTCGGGGAGATCGGCGGAACCGCGGAGGAGGAGGCGGCGGAGTTCATCAAGGCGCACGTCACCAAACCGGTGGTCGCATACATCGCAGGCAGGACCGCGCCCCCGGGCAAGAGGATGGGCCACGCGGGCGCCATCATAGCCAGGGGCAGGGGTACCGCAGAGAGCAAGATCAAGGCGCTCGAAGCCGCGGGGGTCAAGGTCGCCAGGATACCGACGGACGTGCCGGAACTGCTCAGATGACCTGGAGCGCCAACATCCTTACATATCACGAGACGCAGTGGACACCAGATGACTGAGGAGTTCGATGCCGTCCTGTTCGACGCGGGCGGGGTGCTCTGGGACCTGAAGCCTTCGCAGGAGGACCTGTTCGCGGAGGCGCTGCGGAAACACGGGGTCGCATTCGACCGGACCGAGCTGCGCAAGGCCATGAACAAGGCGGACAGACTCATGGACGATGAGTTCGCGAGGCTCGACGGCCGCGACGAATCAGGGTTCTGGAGGAGCTACGATGGGATTGTGCTCGATGAACTCGAAGTCCGGGTCGACGTGGACGGCTTCGCCATGGGACTCAGCTCAGGGATGAGGGACATCGTTGCCAAGGTAGAGAGCTGGGTGCCGTTCCCGGACGCGGTCCCCGCCCTGGAGGCCGTGCGGAGGAGGGGGCTCAGGACCGGCATGGTCTCGAACGCCACCGAGCTGGCCAGGAGGGTCCTGAAGAACCTGGACATGGAGAAACACTTCGATTTCGTCGTGATATCGGACGAGGTCGGCGTCCGAAAACCCGACCCGAGGATATTCGGGATCGCGCTCGAACTCGCGGGGACCGTCCCGTCGAGGGCCCTGTTCCTGGGAGACAAGCCGTCAACGGACATCGCCGGCGCGACCAGGGCTGGCCTGAGAGGCGTACTCGTCGACAGGCGCGACGCATTCCCCAACTCAGGGTTCGTCAGGATAAGGAGCCTCGATGCCATCGGACGGGTCTTGTGATGCCTCAGAAATCATCTGGCGCAGGCAGGTCCAACTGCTTCAGATGGCTGGTGTCGTTCAGCCTGACCGCCTCGTACTCGCCCTTGCCATGGACCTTGAAGACGGATATCGCACACGGGTCGTGCTTGATCCTGTGGATATCACCGCGCTTCTGGCCCAGCAGGTACGCGGTCATGAGCTTCAGAGGGACCCTGTGAGACACCACAACGACCGTCCCGGTCCCGTGCGTGAACAGGATCTCCCTCAACTGACTGTTGACCCTCTTCCACGCCTTCTTCGTGCTCTCCCCTCCCGGGGGCCTGAAATGGGCTGGGCGCTCCTTCCACTTGCGCAGCATAGGAGGATACTTCTCGGCGACCTGAGCCTCGGTCAAGCCCTGCCACGAGCCGAAGTGCATGTCCGAGAAACCGTCCCCGATCCGCACATCAATCTCGTGCGGCTTCGCGATCCTGCGGGCCGTGACGAGCGCGCGTTTCAGGGGGCTCGAGTATATCGCTTCGAACACGACGGACTTCAGGGCCTCAGCGGTGGCGTCCGCCTGGGCGATGCCAATCGCGTTCAGGCGCATGTCCATCTGACCGCGGAACACCCTGTCCTTGTTCCAGTCGGTCTCGCCGTGCCTGACGAGGACAAGCTCGAGAGCCATGCGGCCAGCGCCATGCGCGTGTAGCTATATATCTTCTATCTGTAGAAGATGCAGAAGAGAAGGGAGGAAGAAGAGGTTTGACGAGCGCGCTCAAGACACGATTATGCTCACGTCGAGGTCCGCGGTTATCCTCAGGACCTTGACCGGAAGGTAGCCGATGATCATCTTGCCGTAGATGGTCATCTCGACATACACTTGGCACTCGTAAGCGCCGGGCGAATCGAATGTCGCCTCAACCTCGGCCATGGGCCCGAAGGGCTCGCTCGACTCCGACACCATCGACCCCAACTGTACCCCGTCCTCTGTGTACAGTTCGACCTTCTTGAGATCCACAGATGTCCCGACGAACCACGGGTTCTTCATGACCTCGTCGACCTTGGTCACGAGCACATGGAACGTGGCAGCCTCTCCTGCGGAGACGTTCTGGTCCCCGCTGACCGACACTCCCCAACTCGTGTCCGCCACATGCACCAAGTTGAAGAGCCACCAGATGTCGAGCGTTCCATTGTAGGATCCCAGGTTCGCGTACGTCCCCGAGTCGAGGTACGTCTCCCCGGATTCAGGCAGCACCTGGGGGCTCAGGAGCGTCCAAACCACCAGGATCAGCACTATCGCAATGGCTAGTATGATGCCCAGTCGGTGCGACTTCTTCTTCCTGGGCGTCTTCTCCTCCTTCTCGGATTCGTACTCCTCGATCCACTCCTCCCCAGGCTCCAGCGGCATCTCCTCGGGAGCGGCCGGCGGAGGCATCGCCTCGGGGGTCTTCTCGTCGCTCGGCGGTGGAGGTTCCTCAGAAGACATCTTGTCACCCATCCAGCTATTGCCATGTGCGGCTGGACAAATCAAGATTTCGGTGTGGAACGAGTTTGAAGAACGGACAGCGGAGTGTCTTCCACTGGAACCGCTGGTGTTCGCGACACATACGACAACGCTTTTATACATGACCATACATAGCGGGATTCCCAGCCCATTGGCAGGGCAATTCCTAAGTAAGGAAACAGCTCCTGTTATAGTGGGGAGGGAACGTGCACCCGAGCATCGACTGACCGGGGAAGATGGTAGAGGGGCAGCGGGCGGGAAGGACCTGCGGGCTCTTGTGAATACCGATCATGTGCAGCACGGACGTGTGCTGAGCCGACATGCTAGCGGCTAGTTAAACCGTCTGGGGAATGGCTCGGTTCGGGCGCCGAAGAAGGTCGTGCCAAGCTGCGATATGCACCGGGTAAGCGCAAGGAGCTATTGATCCGGTGATGACCGAATGGGACTTCCTGCTCTTCGGAGCAATCCGTGAGGATAGGGAACCGGGGGGATTGAAGCATCTTAGTACCCCGAGGAAAAGAAATCAATAGAGATGCCGTCATTAAAGGCGATCGAACGCGGCACAGGGCAAACTGAATCCTGCCTAGAAATAGGCCGGAGATGTGGTGTTGTAGACTCTATTACATCTTAACCAGTCAACCCGAAGTCTCCTGGAATGGAGCGCCAAAGAGGGTGACAGCCCTGTAGGGGCAAGCTGGAAAGATGATTTGGAGGATCTTGAGTAGCGCGCGTTGGATATCGCGCGTGAATCTGGGAGCCATTTGCTTCCAACCCTAAATACGACCCGAGACCGATAGTGTAGTAGTAGCGTGAGCGAAAGCTGAAAAGTACCCTTAGCGGGAGGTGCAAAGAGCCTGAAACCAGATGGTGACAGTACTATACGGCGTGCAAGGGAAGAAGCTCGAAAGAGTGGACCGACGTCGTATTATCCGTTTCGAATAACGGGCCAGGGAGTTCGAATCGATGGCGAGGCTAATTGGGAAACCAAGGAGCCGGAGGGAAACCGACAAGTCCGCAACCCGCAAGGGTGAGGGACGGGGTGGGCTCGCCCGAAGTCATCGGTGAGAGACCCGAAGCCAGTTGATCTAGGCGTGGATAGGTTGAAGCCCAGGGAAACCTGGGTGGAGGACCGAACCCGTGTTGAGGTGCAAATCACTGGGATGATCTGCGTCTAGGGGTGAAAGGCCAATCTAAACTGGATATAGCTGGTCCCCCCCGAAACTACTCGCAGGTAGATCTCGGACGAGGTGGACGATGGGGTAGAGCGACCGATTGGGCATTTAGGGGGAGAAATCCCTCGGTGCCCTGCCAAACTCCGAACCTGTCGTCGCTGTAGACTCTGGGAGTGAGCGTATGAGGGGTAAGCTCCATACGCAAAAGGGGAACAACCCAGCCTCAAGTTAAGGTCCCTAAATGTTGACTAAGTGTGAACGGGCAAAAGGAGTCCTTAGTCAGAGACAACCGGGATGTGGGCTTAGAAGCAGCCACCATTTAAAGATAGCGTAACAGCTCACCGGTCAAGATCAAGGGCCCTGAAAATGGACGGGGCTAAGTCAGCTACCGATACTTGAGAGCACCGAAAGGTGACCTGGTAGGGGGGCGTCGTGCGTGGGTAGAAGTTCGGCCGTGAGGTCGAATGGACCGCGTTCGAATGAGGATCCTGGTGGGAGTAGCAGCAAAGAGCGGTGAGAATCCGCTCGGCCGTAGGGGCAAGGGTTCCTCGACAATGTTCGTCAGTCGAGGGTTAGTCGATCCTAAGGCGTTCCTTAATCGAGAACGTCGAAAGGGTAAGCAGGTTAATATTCCTGCACCGTGCCAGTCTCTGCGCACATCCTGACGCATCGGGGTATGCTGAACAGGAGCGCCAATCTGTTCAAGTGTATAAACCTGGGAAGAACCGTAATGGTGAGAACCGGGTGAAATCACGAGTAGGGGGGCGAAGGCCCCCTTCAGCCTATCCCTGGTGCCCGTGAAAATGGATGTGCTAAACAACTGGAACGATCGTACCAAGATCCGACACAGGTGCCCCTGGATGAGAAGTCCAAGGCCTGTCGGCGTTAATTGACGCGAGGGAACTCGGCAAATTAGCCGCGTAACTTAGGGAGAAGCGGTGCCAGCTCAGTGATGAGCTGGTCGCAGTGACAAGGGAGCCCCGACTGTTTAACCAAAACAAAGGTGGCAGCTAGTCCGAAAGGATGCGTATTGCCGCTGAATCCTGCCCAGTGACGGTATCTGAAACTCCCTTACAAGGGAACGAAGGACCGTTAAACGGCGGGGGTAACTATGACCCTCTTAAGGTAGCGTAATACCTTGTCGCTTAATTGGCGACTTGCATGAAGGCCCAACGAGAGCTCTACTGTCCCCGCGTCGAAGCCGGTGAAACCTACATGACGGCGCACAGTCCGTCAACTTCCAGCTGAAAGCGAAGACCCCGTGGAGCTTTACTGCAACCTGTCGTTGTGATATGAGCTCGAATGTGTAGCGTAGGCGGGAGACGTTACCAGGGCTGGCCGCTAGGCCAGTTCCGAGTCGACGATGAAACACCGCCCTTTTGAACTCGTATCACTTACATCTTCGGATGGACACCGGTAGGTAGGCAGTTTGGGTGGGGCGCCACGCCCTCAAAAAGGTAACAAGGGCGCCCTAAGGTCGGCTCAGGTAGGTCAGAAATCTACCATAGAGTGCAAGGGCAAAAGCCGGCTTGACGTGGTTCGGCCCAACAACGAACCACGATGAGAAATCAGGGCCTAGCGAACCACTGTACCTCACAAATGGGGGTCAGTGATTACAGAGAAGTTACCCCGGGGATAACTGAGTCGTCTCCAGCAAGAGTTCATATCGACCTGGAGGCTTGCTACTTCGCCGTCGGTTCTTCCTATCCTGGTGGTGCAGCAGCTGCCAAGGGTGGGGTTGTTCGCCCATTAAAAGGGATCGTGAACTGGGTTCAGACCGTCGTGAGACAGGTTTGTTGCTTTTTGCTGGAAGCGTTTTGGTGCCTGACGGGAAGGATCCTTTAGTACGAGAGGAACGAGGATTCGTCGCCTCTAGTCTATCAGTTGTCCGGCAGGGCAATGCTGAGCAGCCACGCGATAGCGGATAAAAGCTGAAAGCATCTAAGCTTGAAGCCGCCCCGAAAACGAGGCACCTTACAACCGCCATTACATGATGGCGTTGATAGAGCTGGGGTGTAAGTGCCAAGGTTCGCCGAGGCATTCAGCCCGCAGCTACTAAAAGTTGTAGCCGCTAACCAACATGTTGGCCTAGCGATATCGGCTCAGCCGTTATACGTGCTGCACATGCAGACTGCTGTATCCTTCCAAGTTTCTCATTTTTCAATGAGTCAGCGGGAGCTCTGTCAGGAACCACTTCGCCAAAAACATTAATTCGAGGCGGTCCCATCGACATGGCCGACGCGCATCGGACGGATGTGATGGCATGAGGATTGTGGTGGTAGGGAACAACGTCGCAGGCACGACCGCGGCCAAGGCCCTGCGGGATGCGGACGCGGATGCGGAGATTGCCATATACACGGACGAGCCCACACCCTACTACGCGAGGCCGAAGCTGATAGACCTGATCTCCGGCGTCGTCAAAGAGGACGAGATGCTGTTCTTTCCGCGCGAATGGTACGAGAAGAACCGCATCAAGCTCTATCTCGGCTCGAAGGTCGAGCGGATCGACCCGAAGGCGAAGACCATAAACGTGAGTGGCACGTCCGAGGGCTACGACCGACTCGTCCTGGCCAACGGCGCGAGCTCGTTCCTTCCGCCCCTGAAGGGGCTGCCGAAGGAGAATGTGTTCACCCTCAGGACACTCCATGACGCTAAGAGGATCATGGCGACTGCTAGGACAGCCAATGAGGTCGTGATCATAGGCGGAGGACTCCTCGGGCTCGAGACGGCCAGGGCCCTTGTCTCCGGGTTCAAAGGCCTGCGCATCACTGTGCTGGAGTACGCCGAGCACCTCCTCATGAGACAACTAGACCACGAAGGCGCCACGATACTCCAGAAGTGGATCGAGAACGGTGGCACCAAGGTCCTCACGAAGTCCGAGACCGAGGAGGTTCTGGGCGGCGCGAAGGTCTCGGGGGTGAAACTCAAAGACGGCCGGACCATACCAGCGGACTTGGTCATAGTCTCGGCGGGGGCGAGGCCGAACGTGGGGCTGGCCAAGGACGCTGGGCTCAAGATCAATCGCGGCATCGTCGTGGACGGTTCGCTGAGGACCTCTGACCCGAACATATTCGCATTGGGCGATGTCGCCGAGTTCGACGGGAAGACCTGGGGCATCATCCCGCCCGCGCTTGACCAGGCCCGGGTCGCAGCCAAGAAGATACTTGGCCAGGACGCCCCGGACTACAAGGGGACCGTGCCATCGAACACACTCAAGGTCATGGGCCTGGACCTCGCGTCCATAGGCACCGTCAGGAGCGAGCACGAGACCGCGGAGAGAGCCTTCGAGGAGATCCGCGCCATGTCCGCGGACGGGAGCGTGTACAGGAAGTTCGTGCTCAAGGAGGGGAAGATGATCGGCGCAATCATTCTCGGGACCAAGAAGGACGTGAACAAGGTCTCGAAGATCATCAAGGAGGGGAGCCCCGTCGACGCGTTCAGGGACAAGCTCTCCGACCCGGGATTCTCGTTCCCATGAGAGTGCTGGCACCGCCGGAACACAAGCGTTAAATCCTGAGGACTCATGCGGAGAAGCCAGATGGACCCGAAGGATTACGAGCTCGAGTTCTTCAAGAGCAACGGCTTCGAGCGGAGACAGTGCAAGACCTGCGGCAAATTCTACTGGACACTCGGCGAGAGCGACACATGCGGCGAGGCCCCGTGCGTCGAATACTCGTTCATAGGCAAGCCGCTCTTCAAGGAGAAGCTCACGGTGCACGAGATGCGCGAGAGCTTCCTGTCCTTCCTAGAGAGGGAGGGTCACACGAGGGTCGCCAGATATCCCATCACCGCGAGGTGGAGGGACGATGTGTTCTTCACGCAGGCCAGCATCTATGGTTTCCAACCCTGGGTGATCCAGGGCGTGGTCGAACCCCCCGCGAACCCACTCGCGATATCACAGACTTGTGTCAGATTCAACGACATAGACAACGTGGGCAAGACGGGCTCGCACCTGACCATGTTCGAGATGATGGCCCACCATGTCTTCAACAAGAAGGGCAAGGAGGTCTACTGGAAGGACCGGACGACGGAGCTGTGCCACAAGTTCCTTACGGAGGTCCAGGGCCTCGACCCGAAGCTGGTCAACTACTCCGAGGCGTGGTGGGAGGGCGGAGGCAACGCCGGCCCCTGCGTAGAAGTGCTCCTCGGAGGCGTGGAGATCGCGACGCTGGTGTTCATGGCCTACGCGACCGAGAACGGCCGCACGAGGCCGCTCGACATGCAGGTCGTGGACACTGGCTATGGGCTGGAGAGGCTCACTTGGATGTCCCAGGGGACCCCGTCCGCATACGAGGCGGTGTTCGGGCACGTGCTCGGGAAGCTGAAGGATGCCTCGGGGGCCAAGATCGATGAGCGGGCCCTCTCCGAGTACTCGAGGGTGGCTGGCTCACTCAAGATCGAGACAGCGGCCGACGTCAGGGCGCTGAGGGCGGACACCGCCGCGCGCCTGGGCATGAAGGCCGACGACTTCATGAATCTCATCAAGCCGTTCGAGAGCATGTACGTCGTGAGCGACCATACGAGAGCGCTCATGTTCATGCTCAGCGACGGGGTCGTGCCATCGAACGTCAGGCAGGGCTACTTCGCGAGACTCCTCGTGAGGAGGTCGCTGAGGGAGATGTCACAGCTGGGCATCCCCGGCAAGCTATCTGACATCGTGGCCCTCCAGGTAGACCACTTCGCGAAGGACTTCCCGGACCTGAAGGAGAACAGGGACGAGATACTGAAGCTGGTCGATGTCGAGCAGGACAAGTACGGCGAGACGCTCACCAAGGGGAAGGGGATCGTGAAGCGGCTCGAGGATTCGCTGGCGCACCAGGCGAAGTCCATCTCCGACGAGGACCTCATCGAGCTCTATGACTCCCACGGGCTCAACCCCGAGGTCGTGGCCGAGTTCGCGTCGTCCAAGGTCAGAGTCCCAGACGACTTCTACAAGCAGGTCGCCGCCAGGCACGCGAAGTCCAAGGAGACGGCCGAAGAGGAGACTCACATCGAGCGTCCCAAGGACCTGCCAGCCACCAAGCAGCTGTACTACAAGGATTCGTACAAGTACAAGTTCAGGGCGAAGGTGCTCGCAATCGTGGGCGACCTCGTCGTGCTCGACAAATCCTACTTCTACGCCGAGGGCGGGGGGCAGGAGAGCGACACTGGCACCATGAAGGACATGAAGGTCGTCCATGTGGACAAGATCGGGAACGTCGTGGTGCACAAGGTCGAGGGCGAGATGCAGGCCAAGGCCGGGAAGCTCATCACATGCACGATAGACGAGCCTCGCAGGAGGCGCCTCCAGAGGCACCACACCGCGACGCACATCATAAACGGGGCCGCCAGGAAGGTCCTCGGGAACCATATCTGGCAGACAGGTGCGCACAAGGCGGCCGACCTCGCCAGGCTCGACATCACGCACTACGCGGACCTCACCCCAGACGAACTAGAGAGGATCGAGAGGATATCGAACGAGACCGTGCTGGCAGGGATCAAGGTCCAGAGCTCGTTCATGGAGAGGAACGTCGCCGAGAAGAGATACGGCTTCAGACTGTACCAGGGTGGCGCCGTCCCGGGGAAGGAGATCAGGGTCGTCAAGATAGGGGACTTCGACGTAGAGGCCTGCGGCGGCATACACTGCAAGAACACCCTCGAGGTCGGCGTCATCAAGATACTCCAGACCAAACGAATCCAGGACGGGGTCGTCAGACTGGAGTTCGCGTCCGGCATGTCGGCCGTCGAGAGGATGATGTCCGTCTGGGACACAGTCAGAGACGCGAGCGTCAAGCTGAACACGACGCCGGACGGGCTCGGGGTCGCCGTCGACAAGCTCATCGCCGACTGGAAGGACCTCAGGAAGGATCTGGACTCCGTGAAGAAGGGGCTCGTGGGCGAGACCGTCGAGGACCTCGTCAAGAAGGCCGTCCATGTCAAGGATGTCAGGATCGTGAGGCACATGCAGTCCGAGGACATGAGACACCTCGTGAGCCTCGCGAAGCAGATCATAGCACAGCCGAAGACGGTGGCGGTGCTCGGCTCGGACCAGGGAGGGGCGAAGGTCATCGTGGCCAGGAGCCAGGACCTGTCCCTGGACTGCAAGGCCCTCGTATCGGCCGCCATGACGATCGTGGGCGGCTCTGGAGGGGGGAAGCCGGACTTCGCCCAGGGCGGGGGTCCGGACGCCAGCAAGATCGAGCGTGCCCTGGACTCGGCGGTAGAGGCCGTCAGGAAGGCGCTCGGCCAAGAGTGAGTGTCAGATGATCACCTTCAAGGACAGGCTCAAGAGGTTGAAGTTCCACTTCGAGCTGACGAAGTCCGGCGCCATCGCCAGGAGATACTTCGTCATAGGTGCGTTCGACGGCGCACTCACGATCCTGGGTGTCATCCTCGGCGCATATGTCGCCGAGGCCAGTGTGCACCCGGAACTCGCAAGGCAGCTCATACTGGGCGCTGGAGTCGCTGGCGGCGTCGCGCTGGCGGTGTCGAGCGCCGTCGGGGCATACGAGGCCGAACGGGTCGAGCACTTGCTCAGCCACAGGCACCTCGAGAAGGCGATGCTGTGCGCCGTCGAGGGGACGAGGAAGGAGGCCATGAACGTGAGCGTGCTCGTCAGCGCATTCTCCCACGGGATCGCACCGCTGTTGGCGGCGTTCGTCCCTCTGGTGCCGTTCTTCTTCATGGGGCTCGACGAAGCGGTCATCACGGCAACGATCATGACCCTCGCGCTCTTGTTCGTGCTCGGGGCGTACCTAGGCAGCCTCATCAAGGAGATGCTCGTCTACACGGGCCTCAGGTTCGTCATCGCAGGGCTCGCCACCTCGATCGCGCTCATCCTGATAGGCGGGCACTGAAGGCCTGGGACCCATCCACAGAGCCGTCACTTTTCTGCACAATCAGAAGATAACCGTGACAATTATTGTGCCTTTTTTGCGACATTTACACCGAAGGTCACAAAGAAGGGGCTGTGACGACCTTGAGGCTGAGCACGCCTTTCTGTGATTGCAGCATCGTCGCGAGTGAGCGGACCCTCTCCGCCTCTCCCTCGAACGAGATGACCTCGAGGCACGTGTGCTTCGTGAGGTGTATGTGCATCGTCGCTCCCACGACCTCGTGGTAGTCATGCTGCAGCTCGGTCAGCGCCTCGTTCACGCCCCTGGCGTGATGGTCGTATGTGACGAGGATCACGCCTGGCACGACGCCCTTCTTCTCCATGTCCCATCTCTTCAGGGAGACGAACTCCCTCATCGCTTCGCTGACGGCCTTCGACCTGGTAGGATGGCCGAGGCTCTCGGCGACGGAATCGAACTCCTTAATGAGGTCTGACTGGATGCTCAGCGACACTCGCGTCTTCCCCGCCATGGTGGTTGGAAAGGCGAGGGGCGTCATAACCCTTCTGACGCGTTGCGACGCGTCATCCGCAGGCAATAAATAGTGGACCCACATTCCCGTATTACGAAAGTAAGAATTCGTATTACAGGAGAGTGACGAGATGCACATCCCGGATGGATTGATGGACCCCCTGGTGGCAGGACTGGGTTGGCTGGAGTTCGTAGTGATTGCGGCAGTAGCCATATACATGTCCGGAAGAAGGACCAAGGACAAGGACCTCCCCAGGATAGCCGTGCTCTGCGCAGGCATCTTCGTCGCCCAGATGCTCAACTTCCCTATCGGCGGAGGAACTACTGGCCACCTCATCGGTGGCGCCCTGTTCGCCATCATGGTCGGTCCCGTCATAGCCATCGTAGGGATGACCGTGATACTCCTCATACAGGCACTCATGTTCGGAGACGGTGGACTGACCGCGTTCGGCCTGAACGCCGTCAACATGGCCATCATCGCGCCCCTCATGGGCTGGGGCGTCTACACGATGCTCAAGCCGCTCCTCTCCAAGGGGGAGGCGCCGTCCGGTAAGGCGTTCACAGCGGGCGAGGCTTTCGCCATCGGCGCAGGTGCGTGGGCATCCGTCTTCGTCGCGTCTGCCGCGTGCGCGGCCGAGCTGGCCGTCAGCTACGCGGTCTCAGATGGCGCGTATGGCATCGCCGCGACCGTGTCGGTACCAGCGATGCTCGGGTACCACGCGGTCATCGGTGTAGGCGAGGCAATCATAACTGTCGGCGTGGCCGCATATGTCCTCAAGGTCGCGCCGGAGATGTTCAAGTCGACGGCCAGCAGACCGGCCGCGACGATAGGACTCAAGAGCATATTCTCATCCAGGATCGCCCAGGCGACGGTGGCCATATTGATCGCCTTCGCGCTCGCGCTACCGCTCTACTTCATCTATTCGAGCGAGGGAGCAGATGGTCTCGAAAAGACCATGGAGGACGCGGGCATCGGAGAGTCCGAACCGCTGTTGACATCGCCGTTCACCTACGGGGAGAACTACTTCGCGGCCCTCTTCGCAGGGATACTCGGGTTCGTCGCGGTGGCTCTACTCGGCCTCGGGATGATGAGAGTCCTTCGAGCCGGAAGACCAGCAGAATGATGTCCAATGATCGTGGCACACGTACGCGGGCACCATACGAGGCCGGAGGAGCTGGACGAGCATGCGCGAGCCAGCTGGCTCGGCAGGCTGGATCCGAGGGCCAAGATCGTGGGAGTGGTCGTGTTCGTCGTCGCGACCGCGCTCCTCACACAGACTGAGCTCATCCTCGCGTCCCTCCTGCTCGCGGTATCATTCGGGGCCATGAGCCAGGTGCCTTACAGGCACCTGATAAGGATGTACCTGGGAGCGCTCCCGTTCATACTCGTGGCGTCCGTCTCCGTCTTCCTCTTCTCGGGCCTCGAGCGCGGGTTCGATATGTGGGCCAGGACCAGCTCCTGCGTCCTTGCTCTCCTGGTACTGGCCAGCGGCACGGAGACCTTCGAGCTCTTCGCGGGCCTGAGGAGGCTGAAGGTTCCGAAGCTCGTGTCGGCGCTCCTGATGCTGACATACAAATACATACTCATCCTCGGGGACGAGTTGGAAAGGATGAAGACTGCGAGGACGGCGCGAGGGTTCAAGGGAGGCAGGGGCCTCCTCGACGGCCGAGGACTCAGGATCATCAGCTACACAGCGGGCATGGTGTTCGTGAGGGCTTCCGCTAGGGCGGACAACGGATACGAGGGGCTCATGGCAAGAGGCTTCCGGATGGACATGAAACAGATGCGGACCTCGCGCCTTGAGGCAGGGGACTTCGCATTCATGGCCTGGTTCGCATGCCTCTCCTCGCTCCTGGTCATGTTTCAGTTGGGGGTCATCCAGTGAGAGTCCTGAACGTGAAGGCACTCTCGTTCACGTATGAGGACGGCACGCCCGCCTTGAAGGATGTCGACCTCACGATAGAGGAGGGTGAGAAGGTCGCTGTCATAGGGCCGAACGGGGCCGGGAAATCGACGCTCCTTCACCTGGTGGCAGGATTCAGGACGCCCTTCCATGGCTCAGTGAGCGTCATGGAGATCGTGCTCGATGAGCGGACCGCTGACAAGGTCAGGCGTCACATAGGCCTCCTGTTCCAGGACCCGGACGACCAGATATTCATGCCGACGGTCGAAGAGGACGTGGGCTTCGGGCCCGTGAACCTCGGCCTTGATTCGGTCGAGGACAGGGTCTCCAGAGCGCTCAGGAGCACGTCCATCGAGGACCTCGCCAAGAGGAAACCGCACAGGCTGAGCCACGGTATGAAGAAGAGGGTCGCGATCGCCGGTGTACTTGCGATGGAACCTGATCTGCTGCTACTTGACGAACCTACCGCGGGATTGGACCCGCGCTCGCGGTCCGGCTTGATTGAACTCCTGAGGAACATGGACAAGACGATGCTAATAGCCACACACGACCTCGAGGCGGTCGCGGAGATCGTGGACAGGGTCATCCTCCTGAACGGCAGTATCGTGTTCGACGGCGGGCTGGCAGAGCTCATGGCGCAGGACACCGTGCTGGAGAAGGCCGGCCTCGAACCGCCCCAGATATCCAAGCTGTTCAAGAGGCTCAGAGGGATGGGCTATGACGCGAAGGTCCTCCCCGTGACCCTGGACCAGGCAGTCGCGGAGACTGTGAGGCTGGCGGACAGGGAGAAGGGAAGGAGCAGGGACCGCAAGACCTAGGCGCATTGACTGGCACGCTGAAATGTGCTCGTAACCGGCCACAGGTCACGAGCATAAGTGTTTTATACACCTTAGTGTGTCGGGGAATTACTTCCCAGACAGCAGCCATTGTGCGTCCGGGAGTTGACTGTAATCACAGAGCCGTGGAGGTCACCGTTTGGCAGAACAGAAGGAGCCCAAGCCCAAGGGACAGAAGGGAAAACAGGCTGAGAAGGGCGAGAAGGCCGAGAAGGCCCAGGGAGCACCCTCGGCACCCGTGAAGAAGAGGGACGAGAACTTCAGGTACATCGTCAGACTCGTCAACACAGACGTCGACGGCAACAAGGACGTCGTCATAGGATTGAACTCTGTCAAGGGCGTGGGCATGAGGACCGCCGAGATCATCGCAAGGATGGCCGGGATCCCGAAGAAAGTCAAGATGGGCGACCTCCCAGAGGAGAAGACCGCCGAACTCGAGAAGCTCATAACGGATTACTCAGAGAACGTACCCCACTGGATGGTCAACAGGCAGAACGACTGGTCCAGCGGTGCCGACCTGCATCTCGTAGGCGTCGATGTCGAACTCTTCAAGCGCGACGACGTCAACATGATGAGGATGATCAGATGCTACAAGGGCATCAGGCATGAGAACGGCCACAAGGTCCGGGGCCAGAGGACGAGGTCCAACGGCAGGACCGGCATGACCATGGGGGTCATGAGGAGAACAGAGGGGCCGGCCCAGGCCACGGCAGAGCCGGAGAAGAAGGAGTAGTGTGAGCGATGGGCGACCCTAAATTCTCCAGAAGGAAGTACGAGAAGCCGTCCCACCCGTGGGAGGGCGAGAGGATCAAGGCGGAGAACGAACTCCTCATGAAGTACGGGCTCAAGAACAAGAGGGAGCTGTGGAGGGCCCAGTCGTTCATCAGGACACTCAGAGCTCAGAGCAGAGACCTCCAGGCGCGCGTAAGGACTGGCGACAAGCAGGCAGAGGTGGAGACGAAGGAACTCCTCCAGCGCTGCGCGAAGCTCGCTCTCCTTCCGTCCGAGGGGTCGACCCTCAATGATGTGCTCCTGCTCAACACCGAGGCGGTGCTCCAGAGACGGTTCCAGACGGTCATATACCGCAAAGGTCTCGCATTCACGCCCAACCAGGCGAGGCAGTTCATCGTCCACGGTCACGCAGCCATATCAGGCAGGAAAGTCACCATACCTGGCTACATGGTCAAGAGGGGCGAGGAAGACCAGATAGAGTACCACGTCACGTCGCCCATATCCAACGAGATGCACCCTGTAAGGCCCAAGCCGGAGGACCTCCAGAAGATCAAGGAGGCCGCGGAGGCCACAAAGCCCGAGGAGAAGAACGAGATCAAGGTCGCCAAGCCTAAGCTGGCCAAGATCATCAAGACGGAGCTGAAGGAGGAGAAGGAGGCCGAAACCGAGGTCCCCGAGGCTCCGGATCAGGAGGGATGATTGCATGGGCAAATGGGGTATAGCTCACGTGTACGCAAGTTACAACAACATCATCATCACGGTCACGGACATCACCGGGGCCGAGACCATCACGAAGGCAACTGGTGGCATGGTCGTGAAGGCGGCCAAGGACGAGGCGTCCCCGTACGCGGCGATGAAGGCCGCGGAGAAGGTCGCTGAGATTGCCAAGGAAAAGGGCATAGACAGCATCCATGTCAAGGTGCGCGCGCCCGGAGGCAACAGGTCCGCATCGCCTGGCCCAGGCGCTCAGGCCGCGATCAGGGGCCTCGCGAGGGCAGGGCTCAGGATTGGCAGGATCGAGGACGTCACCCCTGTACCGCACGACGGCACCAAGAAGAAGGGCGGCAGAAGGGGCCGAAGAGTGTAGGGATATCAGATGAAGATCGACATAGTCGAGATGACGCCTACGAAGGCTCAGCTCGTAATCACAGACACGAACCCGACGTTCGTGAACGCGCTCAGGAGGACAGTCACGTCCGATGTGCCCAAGATGGCCATAGACAACGTCGAGTTCCACCTGGGACCGATCATGGACGAGGGCGGCCAGGCGTACGAGAGCATCACGCCTCTATTCGACGAGATACTCTCGCACAGGCTGTCACTCATCCCGGTCCCGACCGACCTGGACACTTTCGTCTTCAGGTCCAAGTGCAGCTGCAACGGCGAGGGATGCCCGAGCTGCACGATCATGTACTCGCTCAACAAGAAGGGCCCGTGCACCGTGTACTCTGGCGACCTGGAACCCATCGGGAGCGAGAAGTTCAGGGTCAAGGACGACCTCATACCGATCGTCAAGCTCGCGGACGACCAGGCCCTGCTCGTGTACGCCACGGCAGAGCTCGGGACCGGGAGGCAGCACGCCAAGTGGCAGGCCGCGCTCGGCGCTGGCTACAAGTACGCCGCCAAGATAACGATCAAGCACGACAAGTGCGACCTCGGGGCCAGCTGCGTCGATGTCTGCCCTAAGGACGTCCTCGCGAAGGAGGACAAGAAGATCGTCGTGAAGCACCCGGAGAGATGCAACCTGTGCGGTGCGTGCATGGAGGTCTGCGAGGCCGGCGTGATCAAGGTCGAAGGGGACCCGACGAAGCTGCACTTCAGGTTCGAGACGGACGGCGGGCTCACGGCCAAGGACCTCCTGATAAAGGGTCTGAAGATGCTCGAGGAGCACTTCGAGAACCTCAGGGAGCAGATATCCAAGCTCGAGGAATGAGCCTCACAGGAACTCGTCGAGCTTCGAGTTCTTCACTTTGTCGGACTGGAACAACGAGTTTATCGCGCTCTCGAGCAACGCTATCCTCTGGAGCGTGTAGGCTGGCACGCCATATGTCACGCCGATGGCCTTCGCCTTCTCCAGGTATTTGCTGACACCTGCCTCGTGGACCGTGAGGGTGAGTTTGTTGCCGCAGTAGCACACGCCCCTCAGGGGTATCCTGCGATACTTCAAGTTGCACTTGGGGCACCTCAGCTGTTGTCCAGTGAACCTCTTCAGGCTTCCCTGGATGTCCGGGAGCAGGTGCCTCGTGATGACCCTGTGGGCGACGTCATTGACATCCACCGCACGGATCCTGACGCCGAGGGACATCTGCGCGTCAAGCTTATCGTCCATCGACTCCAACGATGTGTAGGCGGACATGACCGGTCCCTCGGATATGTCCGAGACCTCGTGCGTGAAGCCCATGCCCTCATACTGGAGCACAGTGCCGATCCTTCCCCCTATCAGGTCCATCATGGACTCCACCTCCTTCGGGTGCGCGTACCGCTGAGTGGCCTTGTAGAAATCGAGGCCGTAGACATAGGACACGTCCATGTTGTGCGCTTCCTTGTCTATCTCATTCGGGTCGAGTCTGGTCGTCAGCACGAGAGGGGCGTCCATGAGGCCTCCCCTCTTCTCCGGCAGGAACGACCTCGAGAAGTTCAGGAGGCAGTCCATGAGCATGATGATAGAGTCCTCGTCCCCGTCGCAGTTCCTCCTCTTGGCAGCGTGGAAGAACGGATGCGCGTAACCTACATGCGCCGCCGTGAAGCCCACTATCCTGGCCAGGACGCCTCCGGAGGTGTGAGGTGCAAGGCCGACGACCAGGTGCCCCACAAGGTCCTGCTTCGTGACCACGGCATAGAATGGCTCGAGCCCGTAGAAGTCCTGTAGGAGGTCGTCCACGAACCTCGTCGTGTTGATGATGTAGTCGACGCACGAGTCGGGGACCACGATGTCCTGGACCTTGAGCTCTAGCAGCTGATCAGGGTCGGTCAGCTCCTTGCCCTCATGGTCTTTCTCATATCCCAGTCTCTTCGCGGCCTCGATATCGATCCCCACCTCGGACGGCCTGAAGTGCGTAAGTGGGACGTCCGTCGCATCGACTCTTATGGTGCCATCTTTGAACACGAACAGGTCGTACCTGGCCCTCAATATGCCCTTCTCGAGCGGCTCAGGGGTCTTGTCCTTCGATATCATGCCCTGGACGCCCTTCACCTCGGGGGCGTGCTTCTCTCCCAGGAAGGTCAAGGCTTTCTCGAACATGTCGGAGAGCGGCAGGCCCTGGAGGCTGGATGTCCCGGTCGGCTTTGTATGGGAGCCACATCTGCACTTCGGCATGAAGCCTTTGGAACCGCATACAGGGCACAAACGCTCACCCAGCTCTATCCTGACCTCCCCGGATGCCGATGCCGCGCTGATCAGCCTCTGCGGCCCTCCTGCGAAGCCCACGGGAAACAGGCAATGTGGCGGAGGTTTCATCCTCCTCTCCCTAGCCTTCTCTGGACGCGCGACCCTCGCACCGATCCTGGTCACGGCGCGTGCGCGCACCTCGACGCCGGAGAGAGCAGACACAATCTCCAGGCTCTTCGCGCCCTCTGGCGGGACATTCTCGTTGCACTTCACTCCTCCACCGGATGGTTCGAGGCCAAGGCAGAGCAAGAGCTGGTCCTTGCACGCCTCGACCACGTACGAACCGTCCTGGACCCTGTGAGGCACGCCAAGCCGCTCTAGGAGGGTCTTCAACTCCTGATCCTCCTGGATGTACAGGGAGTCCTTCTCGAGCCTCGCTGCAGAAAGCCTATTCCTCAGCTGGAGCACATCATCTGGGGAGAGGTCGTACCAGAACAGATTGAACCTGGGGTGGAGCGGGAGTCTGAGCTCGTGGCTCATCTCGACCGCACGCTCGAACGAGGGCGCCTCCCAGTCCTCCGGGAGCGAGCCACACCTTGCCAGGAGCTCCTCCCGGTGCCACTCGAGCGAGTATCCAGCAGGCATCAGGAGATGGTTGTTCTCCGCGAACTCGCCGAACGGTATGAGTATCTCACCCACATCGATGATCTCCTTGACCTTGCCTTTGACAGCCAGCGCTTCCGCCGGGGTGTCGATCTGGACCACATCGCCGTTCTCCAAGAGCACTATCGGCCCTTCAATGGAACCGCACGGAGTCATCGCTCCGGCCTTGCCGGGACGCTCAATCTTGATCTGGGTCCCTATGGCGACGAAGTCGTCCAGGATCATCATCGTGGCAGGGTTCAAGGCGAGGGCCGCGAGGCCTGTGGCCCTGGTCCGGCCGTACCTCAGCCTGAACCCACCCACTCTCGAAGGATATGACAGGACGGGCCTGCCCGCGATGAGGTCCTTGAGGAACTTGTAGCTCGGGGTGATCTCCGGCCCCCCGTCCTCCACGCCCTTCTTCTTGAGGTCGAGGTACTCGTCTATGAACTCCCAGCCGTCAATGCCCAGGCGCTTCACGTGCTTCTGGACCTTGGGAGCCTTGAGGCACAGACCCTCGGCTATCACGAGACACGCGCCCCCACGCACCTTGTTCGTAGCGACCCTGGGAAGGTCCCTGAAGCCCTGGATCTCATCGTCCTCGGTCCCTTCGCCGTCCACGCATATGGGCACGTTCCGGGCGATGAGATCAATCTCCTCGTTCGTGGGGGTGTACTGCAGGTGCTGGCATGACTTGTAGAGCGGTATCTCCTCCTTCAGCCTCTGCACCTCCCCCGTGCTAGGGAGATATCTGCCTATGCCCAGTTCACGGCGGACAACGTCAGCTATGAGCACGCTCATGGCCTGTCCCGTGCCGCCCGCGGATCTGATGGGGCCGGCGAAGAACACTGTCAGATAATTGGAGCCGTCCGTGTTCTTGTTCAACGATACACTCGCGATTCCTTCCAGAGGCGCGACCAGTATGCCCTCGGTGAGCACGGCCAAACCTACCCTTACGGCCCTCTCGATTGCGAACTCGACGGTCTTCGCGGGCATCTTCGCATACTCCTTCGCGATGACCAGAGAGACCTCTTCCCTGTTGTGGTCCCTCCCAAGCTCCCGTATGCGGTCGGCGACTCCTTCGACCTCCCACTCATACAACAGCTTCTCCACCCTCGCAGCCAGATCCGAGGCCTGAGGGACCTCCACGCCCAGCTCGGGATCGCAGCCTCTAGAACGTGCGCGCTTGACCACCTCGTAACATGCATCGACCTCGCGCTGGAGCGATGAAAAGTACTCCTGCATTGATTCGCTGCAGACAACGCCTACCGTGTTGCGCTCCCCCATGCTACCGCCCACCCAGAAGAAGGACTTAACATCAATCTCTGAGCGGAGTGGTTAGGTGCTATCCCGACGGCGAATCACCTCGCGCCACTATAAGCGTTGCTAGACTGAGACGGCAACGCCCGACCGCGTTAACAGCGCAAACACTTAAGACGGATGAGCGAGAATAGAATACACGGGGAGGTGAGGAGACGGCGAGGATAAGGAAGCGTTCTGGCGAGCTGCAGGAGTTCGACCGGCGGAAGCTGGAGGAGTCCATACGGAAGGCCGGCGCGAGCGACGAGACCGCCCGCAAGATAGCGGAGAAGGTCAGACCATCGGAGGGAACGACCACCGAGGAGCTGAGGAAGACGGTCTCGCAGGAGCTCAGACGCGAGAACGAGGCGCTATCAGGCGCCTATGCGTCCACAAGAAGGTTGCGAGCAAGGGCCGCATCGGACCTCGCGGCGGGCGTCGTGTTGCTCCACGAAGAGCTGATGAGGCAACATGGCTTGCAATCTGGACAGTCGGCGCACGTGGTCCACATGGACAAGAGGGCCGACGTTCAGGTCAAGCCCACAGAATCCGTGAAGCCCGCTGAGATATGGATGTCCAAGTCAGACCTGGACCGCCTGGGCGCATCCGAAGGGTCACGCGTGAACGTAAGATTCAAAGCGTGACGCAACCACTTCTAAGAGGGAGGCTCTCACACCTGAGCGGCCTCTTTCTCCATTTTTCGCATCAGGGCGACGATCTCGTCGACCAGCTCCTCGATCCCTTGGCCCGTCTCGGCAGATATCTTCCGCCTGTCGGACCCGCTGGACACGATGTCCACCTTGTTCTCGACCGAGAAGATCGGGATTCCTTTGAACTCAGTCTCTATCTCTTTCAGCAGGTGCTCCTGCTCAGGCATTCGGTATCCGCATGTTTCCGACGGGTCGATCACGAAGACGATTGCGTCCGCCAGGTGTCTCAAGGCCAATATCGCCCTGAGCTCGATGGCGTTCCTCTGGTCAAAAGGTCGGTCCAGCAGCCCTGGCGTGTCGATGACCTGGTATCTGAGGTACTTCCGCTCGAACATACCCACGGATATCTCCTGGGTGGTGAACGGGTACACGGCCACGCGGGGCTTAGCGGTGGATATGCGACCTATGAGCTGGCTCTTGCCCACGTTAGGCGCGCCCGCGATGACGATGGTTGGGTCATCAGGGGACACCGTCGGGAACTTGCGTATCTTGTTCCGGGCGACCGCCAGGAAGTCGAGTTCTTTCGACACCTGCTTCACGACCGATGATATGCGCCCGTACGCCGCCCGCCTGATCTCATCTATCCAGTTGATCCTCTCAGCGACGGCGATGTCCCTAACGGCCTGCTTGGATATCTTGGCCACTTGTCCCCTCGACCAGTCTATCGCACCCAAGGATTTCCTCACCTTGTCCGTGCCCACCGCCATGTCTATGAGTTCGGAGTAGAACGGGTTGAGCTTGCCAATACTGGGGAAGGCCTTCACGTACTTGCCCATCGTGGTGACGATGGTGTCGCTCGAGGACTTCAGCTTCGCGATGTTGATCTCCCTCACGGTCTCGAGCCTCGTGACCCCTGTGTGTTCTATCTTGGAGGCACGCTTGAAGGCCTTGTCCAGTATCTCGTCGGCCGAGAGCACGGTGGGAATGTCGAACATTACATCGTGGTCATGTACCGACCCCATGATAAAGGCTCCTCCCTCTGGTCACATCAAAAAACCTAATATCAGGATAGGCGCCTTAGTGACCGACCAAGATGAGGAACGTGAAGGCTCGCAGAGGCAAGGAACTCGTGTGCAAGGGTTGGAGGCAGGAAGCGATACTGAGGATGCTCCAGAACAACCTCGAGAACGCCGAGAAGCCTGAAGAACTCATCATATACGGCGGTACTGGAAAGGCCGCCAGGAACTGGGAGTGCTACGACGCCATAGTCGAAACCCTCAAGCGTCTCGAGGACGACGAGACGATGCTGGTCCAGTCGGGCAAACCCGTCGCGGTCTTCAGGACGATGAGGACCTCGCCGAGAGTCCTCACAGCAAACTCTCACCTTGTACCCCGGTGGTCCACCTGGGAGGAGTTCTACAAGCTCGAGGCCAAGGGGCTCATCATGTACGGCCAGATGACCGCTGGTGGCTGGGCGTACATCGGCACACAGGGGATAATCCAAGGGACTTACGAGACCTTCGCAGCGTGTGCCAAGAAGCATTTCAAGGGCACTCTGAAGGGCAGGCTCGTGCTCACGGGGGGCCTCGGTGGCATGGGTGGGGCGCAGCCGCTCTCTGTGACCATGAACGGGGGCGTATGCCTCGCGGTCGAGGCGGACCGGAAGAGGATCGAACGCAGAGCGAGTGTAGGGTACTGCGACACAATATGCGACGATCTGGACGAGGCACTCCGGACAGCCCTTGAAGCGAAGGAGGACAAGAGGCCTCTATCCATAGGCCTGGTCGGGAACTGCGCGGAGACGCACCCGACGCTGCTCTCGAGGGGCATCATACCTGACGTCGTCACGGACCAGACCTCCGCTCATGACGAGCTCGGAGGGTACATTCCCAAGGGGCTGACGGTGGAGGAGGCCGCTAAGCTGAGGAAAGCCGACCCCGAACAGTACAAGAAGAGGGCCCTGGACAGCATCGGCGAACATGTGAGAGCCATGCTCGGATTCCTCAGAGAAGGGGCGGTGGTGTTCGACTACGGGAACAACATCAGGGCACAGGCCCAGCGCGTCGGTGTGAACGACGCATTCGACTTCAAAGGGTTCGTCCCTCTCTACATCAGGCCCATGTTCTGCGAGGGCAGGGGACCATTCAGATGGATAGCGGTGTCCGGTGACCCTGATGACATCCTCAAGACGGACAAGGTCGTGATGAAGGAGTTCAAGGATAACAGACAGCTCGTGAACTGGATCAAGCTTGCGGAGGAGAAGGTCCCCTTCGAGGGGCTCCCAGCGAGGGTCTGCTGGTTAGGTTACGGCGAGAGGGCCAGATTCGGTAAGATCATCAACGACATGGTGGGCTCGGGGGAGCTGTCTGGCCCCATCGTGATAACGAGGGACCATTTGGACTGCGGTTCGGTCGCATCGCCGAACCGGGAGACCGAGGGCATGATGGATGGCAGCGACGCCATCGCAGACTGGCCCCTCCTGAACGCCCTCGTGAACGCATCCGGGGGCGCGGACCTCATAGCGATACACAACGGCGGAGGAGTCGGAATCGGATACTCCACTCATGCTGGGCTCCTGGTCGTGGCAGATGGCACCAAGGAGGCCGAGGAGAAGATCCAGCGCGTCCTGACGACCGACCCGGGGACGGGCGTGGTCAGGCATGCAGATGCGGGGTACCCGGAAGCCATCAGAGTCGCAAAGGCTAGGAAGCTCAAGATGCCAATGCTCAGATAGCCTCAGGACCCTCCATACCTGCAAAAGGTATTTCACATGACCTGACTGATACGCCACGTGCGAGAGATGTACGATCTCAGGCTCAAGATGTGGCTCGTCAGGGACGGGGAGTTCATTCTCAGCGATGGCAGGGCTCACCTACTGCGCAGGATCAGAGAGACCAAGTCGATCTCTGAGGCCGCAAAGGAGATGGGCATGTCCTACAGGCACGCCTGGGGGATCCTGCACAGGATAGGCGAGAACGCTGGCGGGGACATCGTCACATCGTCCAGGGGCGGCAAGAAGGGCGGCGAGACCATGCTCACGCCCCTAGGGGAGGACATCCTGACCGAATACGACAACAGGGTCTCCTCGCTCCAGAGCCAGTTCGATAACCACTGGAGGAAACCTTCAGTCACGACCGACGGCATCGTGTTCAAGGACGGGAGGATCGTCCTCATAAGGAGGAGGAACGACCCGTTCAAGGGGTCCCATGCGCTACCCGGAGGGTTCGTGAACTACGGCGAGAGACTGGAGGACTGCGTCGTGAGGGAAGTCCTCGAGGAGACAGGGCTACGGACCAATGTCGTTGGGCTCGTCGGCCTGTACTCAGCCCCTGGCAGGGATCCGCGCGGGCACTTCGTCACCGCGGTCTACGAGCTCCGGCCGATTGGTGGAGCGCTCAAAGCAGGAGACGATGCGAGTTCAGCCGAATGGGTCTCTGTTGAGAACATCCCTCAGATGGCCTTCGACCACGGCGACATCATAGCCGCCTTCCTGGCAAGGAAGAAAGATGGTGGGAAGAAGTAGTTTGTTCACAGGGCGGGGACCATCCCGCTCTGCGCGTACACGAACGGCAGGTAGACCACTTTCGCATCGTTCACTGTCAGCGAGTAGTCCAGCCTCTGCAGGACTCCAGGTTTCTCCGCCTCCATCGTCACCACGACGAAGTCCGCCATCTGCGTGGCCTCGTCCTTGGTCATCGAAGCCGGGAGCCGCCTGACGCCGCCGAAGTTCAGCCGTGTGGCGTATCTTGGAGGCGTCGCCGTGAAGGTCGTGGACCAGTACTTCAGCGCGTTAGTGTCCATGTCCGTCGCCGGGAGGTAGATGAAGAGGCTGCCCGTGTCGCCCCCGCTCTTGAGCCAGTTCGCCAATCTGAACAGCTGGCCGCCCTCCACGCTCTTGGACTTGATCACGAACGAGCTGTACATCCTCCAGAAGGGCATATACACCTTCTCGCCCTGGGCAGACTTGTTGAACTCTGCAATCTCAAACTCGACTTTGTCCGTGCCGCCGTCACGGACATGGAGCGTGTTGCACTTGTCGCAATAGAACAGCCTGTCGCGTTCCTTCGAATAGATAGGTGTGTTGCACGAAGGACACTTGACCTGAACGACCCTCATCTCATCCCTCCCTGGATCTGCTTGGCGATGCTCCCGATGTCCTTGAGAGCCTGCTTGGACGAGCCCTTCTTATCCTTGAACTCGCCCTCCACGATCTCGGACCCGTGCCTGAAGAATCTGTAGAGCACATAGAGGATCGCAACGCCGACCACCAGTCCTCCGATCGCAATCTCGGCGCTCCCATCGGAGAACATGAGTCCTGCAGCCGCGATTATGCCTCCAAGAGAGACGCCTGCGGTCACCGCCAGGCTCTGGAACACCGGATCACCAGGCGCCCTACCAGACATGACTTGGCCCGTGACGCCGTCCACGCCCGTCATGTACATCCTGTCCCGATACTTGTACCGGACTACCCATACGGGATAGTAGACCATCGACAGGCGTTTGGGGATCACATGGAGCCGCTCGAACGTCACATGAGGCACTCTCGCGCTTGACCTGGCCCTCGACAAGGAGTCGCTCTTGGCATGGACGACGGCGTCGTCCTTGCTGGTCGTCGCCTCAAATGTCGGTATCATCTCGAAATCGGCAAAGCTGGTCTCGCCCGTGAAGTTCTTCAGCGTCTGTATGCCCAGGTCTCCTGGGTCGCACGCGATCTCGGAGAAGTTGTAGTCCTGGAGCACCATGACCTCCTTCGGTATGCGCTCGACCGTGACCTTGCCGTTCTTGTCGGTGTGTCTGCGCTCCTCGTATCCACAGACCCAGCCCGCCACCCTAGTGATGGCGCGCCAGAATGGGAGGTAGATGGGGTAAACCTCAGTGACCTGACCGACCCTCTTCAGGTCTCTTGCCTTGAAACCCCTGGCCCACCAGGCCTGCGCCGCGGCCACGGCATTCGGGCGCAGGACCTTGCTCTTGAACGCGATTGTGGATACACCCTTGTCACCCTCGATGAACAGCATCGAACCGCAGTATTGGCAAGGGATGGTGTCCTCACCCTCGACGACAGATATCGCGCCTCCACACGCGGGGCAGTTCAAGCCGATGGATATCCCGGTCATGGTCTCACATCCTCCGCGCGACGTACAACGCAGTCACGAACACACCTACAACCGTCACGCCCATCAGAGCAAGCGCCAACGGGAGGGACACCGCGGCTAGCAGGCCCTCGGCGAGGAATGCGACGAAACCCAGCCCCGCGACAGCCATGTAGGCGCCTGAACTCCGCACCGGGAACTCCGCTGAGAAGACCTCGCCTGCGGACGCGTCAATGACGACCTCGTAGCGCTTCTGGTTGAAGACGTAGTCCAGCTTCCATATGGGAAAGAACACGAGCGCCTGCTCCTTCGGCTTCCCGGGCAGCTGCTCGTTATAGGATGTCATCTCGATGTCAGGCTTGATGAGCTCCGCCCCGCCGACGTCGAACGACCCGTCGAATATCTTCAGGTCTGTGGCTGGCACCTTGAGGCTGTGTAGGCCGGGCAGGGTCGTCGAGCCTGCGGGCTCCACGATGACCTGCTCCTTGCCGTTCACGTCCCTCTTGAACATGTACACGGGGAAGTACTTCTTCTTCACTCCCGCGATCTGCGCCAGCCTGTCCAGATCCTTGGCCTTGGTAGACCCCGCGGCCCATCTCCTGAACACGCCCACGGCGTTCGTCTCATCGACCATGAAAGGCGCGGCGTAGTAGAACCCCGCGCCGCTCCGGTCGATGAACACCTGGGAGTTGCAGTACGAGCACTTGACAAACTTCGTCTCCGCGTCGAATGTGACTGGAGCCGCGCACTTCGGACACTTGATGCTGGCCAGGTTTCCCACCCCATCGTGTACTTACGTCTGAGATCTCAGGCTTGCTTGCCGCACTCCGGGCAGAACTTCGAGCTCGCTAGCACCTCGACACCGCATGACGCGCACTTCTTCGTCGCAGCCATGGGCGCTCCGCACTCAGGGCAGAACTTGGTCCCCTCGGGGACCTGCGCCTTGCACTTAGGACATGGCACGGTCGCCTGGCCCAGCTTGCCACCGCAGGACGAACAGAACTTGTTCGTCGCGGGGTTCTGCGTATTGCACTTGAGACAGACCACCATCGCAGCAGCCGCGGTCTGGGCGGTGCCCACAGGTGGCGGCGTCGTCTGCCTCATCGAGTCCATCATCGTCCAGCCCATGCCTATGCCCGCGCCGACGCCAACGCCCGCAGCGGCCGCGCCGCCCGCCGGGTTCTGGGCCGCCTCGCGCATGGCCTGTCCGGATTGGTACTGGACGTAGTTGGTGCCGAGTATCTGCATCGACGAGCGGGTGTCCACAGCCTTCTGGACCTCCTCTGGCATCGAGATGTACAGGCCGGATATCTTCTCGATTGATATGCCATACAGGTCGAAGTGGTCCTTCGTCCTGGACAGCACGACCTGCTCGATGCTGGTGAGGTTGGCCGCGAGGTCCGCGACGCCCATGCCCTCGTTCTTCATGTCACCGACGGAGTCGTAGATGAGTATGATCATCTGCTCTTTGATCCTCTCCTCGACCTCCGCGCTCGTGGCGTAGTTGAAGGTACCGACGAACTGGTTCACGAAGTTCGCCGGGGACGCGACCTTGTACCTGAACTCGCCGAACACCCGCAAGTTGACCATGCCGAACTCCTTGTCCCTGAACGGGTACGGCTGCTTGCTGCCGAACTTGCCGTCGAACGGGCGCTTCTGGAGGTACACGACCTCTGCCTGCTGTTGCACGCCCGACAGGAACTTGACGATGGCGCCCACGATGGGGGCGTTCAGCGAGCTGAGGGCGTATCTGTCCGGTCTGTCGATGTACGCGAGCGCCTTGCCGTCCCTGAAGAACACGGCAGTCTCGTCCTCGCGCACGACGATGTTATCGTTGAACCGTATGTTCCTGGGTATGCGGAACATGATGTTGCCACGCTTGTCCACATCCTCCCACTTGAAAGTCGCCGCACCTATCACACTCATGTCATCACACCTCCGTACCCTGTATCACGAGCATGCGTCTGTTGAACTTGTCCTCGAAGTCCGTGATCCTCGCCTTGATGTTCATGATGTCCTTGTAGCTGGCTGTTTCATCGGCGGCCATCAATCCGTTCTTGAGGGAGTCGATGCTCGCGTGTATGGCCACCATGTGGTCCAGCATGCTCGCGTCGAACTCGTAGAGCTTGTCGAGCTCCTCCTCCTTGATCTGTATGTCCGCTGCGAAGCCGGAGTAGCCCATCTCCGCGTGCGTGACGGCGCCCTCGACCTTCTTGAAATTGTTGATGAGGCCGCCAATGAGGTCCAGCTCCTTGGAGCCGTAGCTCTGGACGAGCAGGCCCCTGCATTCCTCGAGGCCTCGCCTCTCCAGGCTGAGCTTCTGGGCCAGTTGGGAGCGCAGCATCCTGTCCGCGTCCCTCAGGTCCTCCTTCAGCCTGTAGCCTCTGAATCCAGGTATGAAAGTCTGGATCTTCTTCAATATGCCCCTGTCTTCCTCTACTCTGCCTCTGATATCTGTTGGCATTTTGGGGGAGCCTCCGATAACATCGGCAATATCGACCCGATGAGCTAATAAACATGTCGATGGAGGGCCAGGATGCTGGATTGAATTTAAGTCGGATGGAGGCGATGACCCTAGAGAGATGACCTTCAGCATCATAGGCGTCATAGGAGCTAGCAGACCGGACAGGAAGACATACCAGCTCGCCGAGGAGGTCGGAAAGGAGATCGCCAAGCGGGGGGCTGCTGTCGTGTGTGGCGGGCTAGGAGGGGTCATGGAAGCCGTGTGCAAGGGCGCTAGGAGCGAGGGCGGCCTCACCATAGGGATCATACCGTCCGATTTCAGAGACGACGCGAACAAGTATGTCCAGATACCCATAGTGACGGGCATGGGGATAGGTAGGAACGTCATGCTCGTCAAATCCGCGGATGCCCTCATCGCCGTCGGAGGTGGCTTCGGGACACTATCAGAGATCGCACATGCCCTCAACCTCGGCAGGACGGTGGTCGGCCTTGACACCTGGAAACTCGAACGGGCCTACGAGAAGCCGATCCCTGGCCTAGTGGAGGCCGAGACGCCGAAGGAGGCCGTTAGGATGGCCATGGACGCCGTTCTTGCGAAAAACTAAAGTAACGCAGGCAGGGTTGTTCACCCTGAGGTAGTGTTGCAGGTGGCGGATGGAAGAGTCGTCCTCGCATTGGACCCCGACAGGGCGAGCGCGACACGGAAGGTTGTCAAAACCATAGGCATGCCCGACCTCAGTGACAAGAACGTGCTCATCAAGCCCAATTTCAATACTGCAGACCCTGCCCCAGGCTCCACGCACATGGACAGCCTCAGGACAATGGTCGAGCTGGTGAAGGAGAAGACCCCCAGGAAGGTTGCCATAGGCGACAGAAGCGGCCCCGCGAAGACTGCGAAGGTCTTCCGAGAGAAAGGGGTGCTCGACCTGGGGGAGAAGATGGGAGTCGAATGCATCATCTTCGACCAGATGCCGGAGGACCGGTGGACGAGGATGGTCCCTCCGAGGAGCCACTGGAGGAACGGGTTCCTCTTCGCAAAGCCCGCCTTGGAGGCCGACGCGGTCATCGGCCTCTGCTGCTTGAAGACACACCAATACGGAGGGCATTTCACCATGTCCCTGAAGCTGACCACGGGAATGGTGCACGGGAGCAACATGACGGAGCTCCACACATCGATCATAAACCAGAGGAACATGATCGCGGAGATGAACACCGCCTACACGCCCACGCTTTTGATCATGGATGGTGTCGAGGCGTTCTATGAGGGAGGCCCGATGACAGGCAAGAGATGGAAGGCGGGCATGACCTTCGCCGCGACGGACAGGGTCGCTCTCGATGCCGTCGGTGTCGCCGCGCTCAAGATGCACGGGACCACGAAGAAGATAGAGAACCGAGGGGTCTTCGAACAGGACCAAATCAGGAGGGCCGTCGAGCTCGGCATCGGCGTATCCGGTCCAGACGAGATCGAGATCATACCCCTGGACGACAAAGCAGCAGATGTGGCGGACCGGCTACGCGAGATTCTCGATGGATGACCCAGTGCGGCCCGTTCGTGATGAGACTCACCCAATCCGTTCCCTACTTCCCCCTGTAGCAGTGTTTCTGGGCCACGATAGTGAAAGCGAACGTGATACCAGCTATGTTCGCCAGTATGATGGGGACGTCCTCCCGGTGGATGCCGTACGCAAGCCAGAGCAGCATGCCCACGCCCAGTATCCCGGGCATCATCACGGACACATCATCCATCCTCTTGGTGCGGAACCCTTTGACGATCTGGGGGATGTAGCCTGATGAGGTCAAGACGCCGGCGACGACTCCGAGAAGAGTCCACATGTCCATGGCCCTTGAACGGCATCGGCCTAGTTCTTCCTTTTGGAGGAGGCACGAGCTGTTGATTCGATATAAATTATATAATTAGTGTCAATATAATCTTGAGCGCTGACGAACGCAGCCCCGTGGCTCGACCGCAGGCTCCCTCCAACAACGCTAAGTACGAGTACTCTTTCTTCGAGTGTGAGTGTATCAGACCACGCGGCGGACGCGGGTGTGCAAAATGAGCGCTATCGAAGTCAGGGATTTGGTCAAGGACTACGGTTCGTTCAGAGCGGTCAAGGGTATCTCGTTCGATGTCCGCGAAGGAGAGGTCTTCGGTCTCATAGGCCCGAATGGCGCAGGAAAGACCACCACCCTGAGAATCATCGCGACGCTCCTCCGCATATCCTCCGGGTCGGTGCAGGTGTTCGGCAAGGACCTCAGGAGAGAGCCGCACGAAGTGAGGAAGATACTCAGCTACCTCCCCGAGGACGCTGGCGCGTACAAGAACCTGACAGGAAGGGAGTATCTCCAGTTCATAGCGGATTTCTTCGCAAGCGGACGAGCCGCAGATGAGATTGTCAGGAAGGGCATCGAAATAGCGTCCCTCTCGGACCGGATCGACGACAAGGTGGACACGTACAGCAAGGGCATGACCAGACGGCTCTTGGTGAGCAGGGCGCTCATGACCGAGCCCAAACTGACCATACTGGATGAGCTCACGTCTGGCCTCGACGTCATCAACGCTCAGGAGATTCGGAAGACGGTCAACGCCATCTCGGAGAAAGGGACCACAGTCCTCCTTTCGTCGCACAACATGCTCGAGGTCGAACTCATGTGCGACCGAATCGCCCTCATAAACGACGGACGGATAGTCGAGCTGGGAACACCAGCCGAGCTGAAGGGGAAGCACAGTGCATCCAACATCGAGGAGGTCTTCACGAAGGTGGTGATGGCATGAGCAGCCTCACGAACATAGTCAAGAAGGAGTTCAGGGAGATGCTCACCAAGAGCACCATCATCCCTGTCATCTTGATGGCCGTGATGTTCGGGTACCTGGGCTCCATGATGGGCGATGTGGAGCAGGAGGTCTCAGCCGCTCCAGTAGTCGGGCTGGTGGATCTCGACGACGGCGTGATATCGGACATCGCGTTCAAGGTGCTCAATGCCAGTTCCGACATGGCCTACAACGGGACTGATGTCGACGCCGGCCTGGAAGAGGTCAAAGAGGCAGGAGGGGTCGCACTGATCGTCCTGCCCGCCAACTTCTCATCAGACATACTCAACGGTTCGAGGGGGTACATCGAAGTCTATTGGATGATGGCGGGAGCGGGCATGTTAGACGCCATATCATCCTCTTCCGTGAACACTCTTCTCGGTTCGATGTCGTACAGCATATCCGCTTACCTTGTGAACGAATCGGGCGAGGCTGATCCTGCGGTGGTCCTGTTCCCCGTCGAGCGGTCTGACACCACGATCTTCCAGGGCAAGGTGATGGAGGACGTCTCCCCCGAATTCCTCATCACGATGCTCTCCGCCCAGTCGTTCACCGTCCCATTCATCATCATGATGATCATCATCATGGCAGGGGGGATGGTCATCTCCTCGATGGGGCTAGAGAAGGAGAACAAGACGTTGGAGACCCTTCTCACACTCCCGGTCAGCAGAGGATCCATCGTCTCCGGTAAGCTCGTCGCGAGCGCGTTAGTCGGGCTCGTGATGGCGGGCATATACATGGTCGGGTTCAACTACTACATGACCTCGATCGAGACCTCGGCCGAGATAGACCTGGCCAAGTACGGGCTCGACCTGGGCCCTGTGGACTTCGTCCTAGTGGGCGTTTCGGTGTTCGTCAGCCTACTGGCAGCGCTCTCCATGTGCATGGTCCTAGGTACCTACGCGAAGAACTACAAGTCCGCCCAGACCCTGACGATGCCAATCACGCTGCTCGCCATCATACCCATGTTCATCACGATGTTCAAAGACTTCGGGACCCTCCCGCTGGCGCTCCAGGCTGTGCTGTTCGTGATACCGTTCTCTCACCCGATGATGGCCATGAGGGAACTCATGTTCGGCAACTACGCCCTCGTCCTGGCGGGAATAGCGTATGTGGCTGCATTCGCCGTCGTCATGATCGCCATCACCGTGTGGATATTCAAGACCGACCGGTTACTCACGGGCAGCATGAAGGGGAAGGGCCTCGCTGGACTGCTCTTGAAGAGGAGATAATCGACATCCGCTTGATATTCGGTCGGAGTGGAACGCAATTCCCCTAGTGAGGTCACTCGTGTCCCTTCTCGAACCTGTATCCGCAAGGGTGGTGGATCTGCTCAGCGGCCGACCTCGGGTACTTCCTGCATTGGGGAGGTCTGAAGATATACGCGCCACACCTGGGCATACCCGATTCGTCCCGCTTCAGGAATGGACATTTGACGAGGAACTCACAGCATGCCCCACACCTGTCGCACTGACCTGTCCGGGTCTTGTCAACTGGAAGGACCAGGCTAGTGAAGAACCTCGTGACCTTGCCGTCGAACGGCCCACTCTTCGTCCGTCGCGTCTCCATCGGGACCGCGCCGGGCATCTGCGTCCATACCCATATTCTTTCGGTGTGCGCGGCATAGTCGACATGGTGGCGCGACCGACAGCTCTTTAGTTGTGGCCGTCCATCGATGCCAGTTGTCATGAGCGACGACACTTCGCCGGTCATAAGCAGGACACAGGACCTCGACGCTCTGCGGACGCTGTGCGTAGATGCCGGGCTCGACATGCAGGACGGGCCACTCGAGCACGTGGTTGTGGCATACGGTGCTTACGTCGGAGATAGACTCGTCGGATGTGCCACACTGCAGTATTCGGACGCCAACCACTTCCTGGAATACGTGGCTGTGGACGCCAGCTTCAGGCACAGAGGCATAGGCGCCTCGCTCGTAGCCAAGATCGAGGAGGAGGCGAGATCAAGAGGTATGAGCGAGCTCTGGGCCAAGGCGAGGTCCCCAGAGTTCTATGAGAGAGTCGGGTTCAGGATACTCAGTGATGGGGAGCGCGGCCCGAAGTCGCTCGATAGTTGCCAGGGCTGCACCCAGTTCCGCAAGAGTTGCTTCCCCGCAATCGTCGTCAAGCAATTATGAGAGGCGCAGGTAATCGTTCGCGACAGCGTCACCGTGTGGTTGCCGGGTCCCTCTCTCAGGAGCGAGCGGGCCGTGAACAGAAATGGGCATTCAGGTATACTGACCCCTCAGCAGGATTAACTACCTCTGCACCGTTTCCGGTTCAGCGCGAGCCGGTGCATACTGGCGCGAGCAGGGGGAAGAGGGTCTTGAAACTTGAGGGGATCAAGAGGACGCTATTCTGCGTCCTCGTGACAGCAGCGATGATGACAATCACAGCAAGCTCGGCGTCGGCCATCAACGAGGATGTGTCCTCTCGCGAGGACGATGCCCCTCGGAAGTGGACGATTGCGATGTACTGGGCGAGCGACAACAACCTCGACGAGTACACCGACTACTTCGTCAGCCTCTGGAGAGAACACCTGACGAACACTGAGGACGTCGCTCTTTGCGTGTTCATGGACAGACTCGAACTGCCCGCGAACATCAGCACGCTCACAGAGGACGGATGGGTCGAAGAAGCCAGCCTCGGAGAAGTGAACTCGTCCTCTCCCGACACGCTTGCATCATTCATCGAATACGCGTTGACCGAACCATCTCTGGCATCCGAGAACTTCATGCTCATGGTCCAGAACCACGGCAATGGGTATCTTGGCCTGTGCTCTGACGAAGGCCTGCCCGACTCGGACCTGCTCAAGGTCTGGATGTCCATCGACGACCTAGGCAGTGGGATCAGGGCGGGGACAGATGCAGCTGATAAGACGATTGACATCATAGCCCTGGATGCGTGCACTCTTGGCACTGTCGAGATAGCGTACGAACTCAGGGAGACCGCATCGTACCTCGTAGCGTCGGAGCTGGGTGTCCCATTCGACGGTATGAACTACGCTGACCTGCTCTCGGGCCTGTCTGAGAACCCATCCATCGAACCCATCGACCTTGCGTGCAAGCTCGTTGACGACTACGAGGCGTGGTACTCCGCTCCTCTCCACACACTGCCCACACTCTATCCATACATGCAGGACTTCGCGTCGCTGTCCGTGATCGACCTATACGCCCTCGATCAGCTTGTGGATGCGTTCGCATCGTTCACAGATGCAGTCACGCCCAAGGACAACTCACTTGGAATGTACATCAAGACGGCCGCAGTGCAGGCGGATGTCTCCCTTTGGATGAACAACATGGGGACATGGTTCTACCCCGACATCCAGGTGATGTTCGCCAACCTGGCTGCGAGTACTCGCGACGCGTACCCTGACGTCGCCGACGCGTGCGACGAGATCCTGGTAGCAGCCGACCTGGCCATCGTGCATGATTGGGCGAGCTGGAGGATGAGAGGGCTGGTCACCGGCCTGTCAGTCTTCGCGTGTCCATCAATCGGCATATTCGAGGTAAACTGGGACACTTTCGCGCGGGCATATGACAGCGTAGGGCTGGACTTCGTGGAGGATTCCGACTGGGACGTCGTGCTCATGGAGTACTTCTACACGCTCAAGCAGTACGGGAACCCTCCAGTCGTCTAGGACGGCACCCGAGCCAAACCTCTATGTGAGGAGGCCGCGAAGGCCTCCTCCAAATCGCTTTCCCACCCACAAACACTCATCACCAGGCAACGAAATCTGCCGTCGTCACTTCCTGATGTGTCCGATTGGGAGTATCTTCGGCTCCTTCCATTCCTCACGGAGGATGCTGTACATGGCTGTGTCCCTATAGACACCCCGGCTGAAGAACGACTTGCGGATGTACCCCTCCAGCTTGAACCCGGCCTTCACAAGGACCCTCTGGGATGCGCCATTGTCCGGGTGAGTCTCTGCCTGGATGCGTACGATGTTCTTGTGGAGGAACAGGTAGTCCACCATCATCTGCACGGCCTCGCTGCCGTATCCTTTCCCCCGTTCCTCCTTGACCAGCATGTAGCCGATCCCAACGCAGTCCTTTGACTTGAAGTGACCGATGTACCCGACCTTCGTACCGTCCTTCTTCTCGACAAAATACCACTGCCCCTCGCCTCGGCCGTCATGCTGCTTCTCGAGCTCTTCGAGCGATATCTGGTCGAACGGTTCGAACTCGCCGACGAACTCCACATCGTTAGCCCACTGCTTGATTGTGGGAAGGTCGTTCTTCTCGGCGAGCTCAAGGTTGATCTTGTTGCCTTTGAGCGTCGTCAACACCGGACTTTGGAGGCCGTAGAGGATATATCAAGTCTGCCTCAATCCCTGAGGGTCCGTCCAGAATCGCGGGAGGGTCGATGTCGAGCCCCGTTGTCCAATTCACGACAAGCGCGGAGCTTCCAGAATCACCAGGGTCATGAGAGATGACCCCATATTCCACATGGTCACGGAAGAACCCTTATGTCCTGCTGCGGGGATGACCATTGGAGAGAGAGACGAATGATGTTCAAAGACCTCAAGCTCATAGAACCGCTTCTGAATGCAGTCGCCAAGCAGGGTTATACCGCGCCGACACCGATCCAGGAACAGGCAATCCCTCACATTCTTCAAGGCAAGGATTTGATCGGAATCGCACAAACAGGCACTGGAAAGACTGCTGCATTTGTTCTGCCCCTGCTGCAGATAATGTCACAATCACCTAGGCATATCACCCCCAAGTCTCCTAGGACCCTGGTCCTTGCGCCAACCAGAGAATTGGCTGCGCAGATTGACGAAAGCTTTGCAGTCTACGGCTCGTTCATGAGATTCCGGCACACCGTGATCTTCGGCGGTGTCAGCCAAGGTGCTCAGGTCAGGGCATTGTCCAATGGTGTTGATGTCCTGGTGGCTACACCTGGCAGATTATTGGACTTGATGAACCAGGGCTACGTGAACCTGAACCATCTAGAATTCCTCGTTCTCGACGAGGTCGATAGGATGCTTGACATGGGATTCATAGTTGATGTCAAGAGGATCATCTCAAAACTGCCGGCACACAGACAGTCGATATTCCTTTCAGCGACGATGCCGCAGAAGATAAGCGAGCTTGCGAAGACATTGCTCCATCATCCTGTGCGCGTTGAGGTCACTCCTCAGGCAAGCACAGTGAAACTGGTTCAACAGAAGGTCCTCTTTGTAGACGAGAGGAACAAGATCGCGATCCTGTTGGAACTACTGAGACATGAAGACTTGAATTGTGTACTGGTATTCACAAGGACGAAGAGACGAGCCAACAACGTCGCCGCGACGCTGACAAGTCAGGGAATTCGGGCTGAGGCCATACATGGCAACAAGTCACAGGGCCAGAGGACGAGAGCATTGGACAATTTCAAATCAGGACATGCCAGAGTGCTCGTCGCAACCGACATCGCGGCAAGGGGCATCGACATCGATGACATATCCCACGTGATAAACTATGACCTCCCTGTCAACCAGGTTGAGAACTACGTTCACAGGATCGGCCGTACCGCAAGAGCAGGGGCCAAGGGCACTGCGTACTCCCTGTGCGCGAGCCATGAGCGGGATTCCTTGAGAGAGATCGAGAGCCTCATAAAGATGAATATCGAGGTGATGTCTCATTCATTCCATTCCAACACAGCAAGAGATGCTGTCGGCGCGGCTGCAAGACCACCGCCGAAACAACAAAGAGGTCAAAGAAGGCCAGGTATGAATCGACAGGATAGGAGACACTATCGTCCGAGATAGACGACCTGGAATTCCTTGTTCATGGAGAACCCGTATCTCCTGCTGCGAAAGATGCATGGGAGGGGATCCGGACCCGCTTCTTCGACCGGTTCGGCGGGAAGCGGCACAAATTCCGTCCAGGACGGCATCTCGGGAAGTGTTACGTGAAGGATGGGCAACCAGTCCCTCATGAGTCGCTCTCATCTCTGGTTTCATCCTGAGGCTACAGGCTCAGTCATCGTGGTGTTCCACCTTGATGGCTACGTTCGGTTTGATGCCGGCCATTGCCGGTAGGACGTGATTCAGGACCTGCTCCGCAGTCATATGGAACTTCCGGCCGCGCGCACTCACCTTCACCCAGCCAGCTTTGTCGCGGTAATATCGCTCAGTGAAGCTCTTGTTGCCAATTAATATGACATAACTGTCATTCTTCAGGTTCATCGGCCATCCTCCCACACCACTATCGCCTTTCATGCTCTATGGTCTTTTCCGAAGGGGCGATGCATGATGTCGATTCGAAAGACAAAATGGACCAAGAGGGACTTGAGCTCCTGAGGAACCAGTGTGTGACGACTCGGATTCAATCAGCGGGGAATTGACCTGGCTCAGATCCTTTTTCCTCGTCTCACACGCCCGATGCATGCCAGAAAACCTCGAATCACCCCAATAGTGCCAATCACGAGCAGTATACGGGGAATCCGAGCAGGAGTGTCGTCCTTTATGGATCTATTCGAATCAGAGTTCAGGTTGATTCCCTCACTGCAATTGCCCTCTTTCAACAAAGAACCTTTCGCGGGCGCTCCGCCCCTATGGCCTTTTCTCAAGAAGATGATGGTGCGGCCGTCGGGCCGCACACCCAAGGCGAGCCAGGCATCCTTTTTCTGATTTCAATCAGGACAGTATTGACTATGGCAATGATACGCAGCTCACTAACAGCCAATCCCGCCTTGAGAGCCTAGCGCGTGGGTTCCCAGGAGAAGGATTAAGGTCTGCGACTGAGTAGTGGACTCATATGGCTCCTGTAGGCCCACGGCCGCTGCCAATAATTAGGGTTCGGAACAGAGGGACCCCGGCCCAGCTCGAAGATGCCAGAGCGGCAACGAAGGTAGGCTGGAAGGCGCTGCTGGAATTGGCGATAGTCTCTCTCGTACTGTTTGGGGTGACGTTTCTCATTCTTGATGTCTTAGGCTAGGTCCCCCGGTCATTCAGCCCCTATGGCCCTTTCTCTGTGAGGTCAATTTTGCCCTTCACTAGACCCATTACTACTTCTTCCCTGCCTTGGTTTTAGCCTCAATGTCATCCTTCAGCTTCAAGAACTCTGCATAGCCCTTGGTCTTCTCTATTACAGCTGCTTGCCATACTCTCCGCTTCTTTTCCCGTATCCATTTGAGGTAGCATGGCACACCAAACACGATGACCACCGAGAGATACTATTGCCTGAAAGATGCCGACCTCGCGAGGCTCGAAGTCCTCCGGGCCTTTGAGAGATTGGAAGAAGCTCCGAGTTTCAATCCCCCCCTGATTGACCGAAAAGACGACCTTGCTGGCTATGCGTAGGAGTGGACCGAAGGGGATTTGAACCCCTGACCTCCTGCTTGCAAAGCAGGCGATCTTCCACTGATCTATCGGCCCTCGCTGGCGAGGCCGTCAATCATGTAGGTCGGCTAAATATCTTTGCTGGCCCGTCCCAGGAAGGGTCGCGGCGGCTCAGTCACTCCTAAGCATCCCCGCTCGACGGATCAACGGCCAACGAGGGACTCAGCACCTGGGCGCTCCTCAGCATCACGGCAATCACCTGGAGGACCGCCGCCATGAGGATTAGGATAGGCCCCCCAGAAGGACTGGACTCGTAAAACTCTCCCTCCGGCACGGTCCCCCCAGGATCGAGTTCCGCATCGACCGCGCCCGCCATGAACCACAGATACACCAGGAATGGCAGGACTGCCAGCAGCGTCAACAACAATCCCCTGATGAACCCCGACTCACCTCGCGCGAGCGCCCACAGATACAGAAGAGAGAAGAACGCCCAGGCGATTATCAGGACCGCCACGCTGTCGATCACGGACCCCGCCTCCTCGAACGCGCCCAGGTAGGAGTCCACATCAGAGAGCCGCCAATACGACAGGTACAGGTCGTAGGTGCGGACGTACTCCCCCGACTCGCCTGCGTACGTGACGTCTAACGAGTACCACCTCATCGACAGTGACAGCAACGCAAGTATCACGGCCAACACCGTCAGCAGAAGAGTCGCGCTGGTCCACCTGAACTTCATCCCGCCCACGTCCCAGAGAGGGAATCGCCAGAACGGATATATGTACCCATGTGGAAAGGCCAATCGATGCATACCTGATGTGCATCAATCCGAGAGGATGGCCTGAGATGAATGAACATTATTGGTTCGGAATCATCCGACATCAGGATCTGAGGACGATCTCGATGTTGACGCCGTCCGGGACCTGTATTCTCATCAACTGCCTGAGGGCGCGCTCGTCCGCGTCGAGGTCTATGAGCCTCTTGTGGACGCGCATCTCCCATCGGTCCCATGTCTCGGAGCCCTCGCCGTCCGGGCTCTTGCGCACCGGCACCTTGAGCCTCTTGGTCGGGAGAGGTATCGGGCCGGACATGTCCACGCCGGTCTTCTCGCTGATGGTCTTTATCTGGTTGCAGACACCGTCTACCTTCTCCGGGTCCGTTCCGCTCAGCGATATCCTGGCCCTCTGCGACATTTCAACAAAACCTCACATGAAAAACATGGATAAGCGGTTTAAGGGGTTTACATCTCCTTCTTCTCGATGTCGATGACCATTCCCGCCGCGACGGTCTGGCCCATGTCCCTGACGGCGAACCTCCCCAGCTGCGGGAACTCCTTCGCCTTCTCGATGGCCAGCGGCTTGGTCGGCGTGATCTTCACGATGGCCGCGTCGCCAGTCTTCAGGAACTGTGGGTTCTCTTCCTTCACGGTGCCCGTCCTCGGGTCGAGCTTCTTCTGAAGCTCGGTGAACATGCACGCGACCTGGGCAGTGTGGCAGTGGAACACCGGGGTGTACCCGACCGTGATGACGCTCGGGTGGTTCAGGACCATTATCTGCGCGGTGAAGGACTTCGCAACCGTCGGCGGGAACTCCACCGGGCCGGCCACATCGCCCCTCTTGACATCGGTCTTCGATATGCCTCTGACGTTGAACCCGACGTTGTCTCCGGGCTCCGCCTTGGCCATCTGCTCGTGGTGCATCTCGACCGACTTGACCTCGCCGACCTTGTTCGATGGCATGAAGATGATCTTCATGTCCGGCTTGATCACACCGGTCTCGACCCTGCCCACTGGGACCGTGCCGACGCCTGTGATGGTATAGACATCCTGGACCGGCAGCCTCAGGGGCTTGTCGGTGAACTTCGATGGTGCCTTGAGCGCGTCGAGCGCCTCGACCATGGTCGGGCCCTTGTACCAGGGTGTGTTCGCCGACCTCGAGGCGATGTTGTCGCCCTTGTAGCCGGAGCACGGGATGAAGGGTATCTCATCAGCCTTGTAGCCCACTGTCTTGAGCAACTCGGTGACGGCCTTCTTCGTCTCCTCGTACTTGGCCTGGTCGTACTTGACCGCGTCCATCTTGTTGACATCGATGACGATCTGGTTCACACCGAGCGTCCTGGCGAGGAATATGTGCTCCTTCGTCTGCGCCTGGGGGCCCTCGATGGATGACACCACTATGACCGCAGCGTCGGCCTGGCTCGTACCCGTGATCATGTTCTTCACGAAGTCTCTGTGGCCGGGCGCGTCGATGATGGTGAAGTAGTACTTCTGGGTGTTGAACCTCTTGTGCGCCACATCGATGGTGAGACCTCTCTCCCTTTCCTCCTTGAGTCCATCCATGACCCACGCGAACTCGAAAGTCGCCTTGCCCTTCTGTTCAGCCTCTTTCTTGTACTTCTCGATCACGTGGGGCTCGATGTGCCCTGTATCGAGGAGCAGTCGGCCGACAGTGGTCGACTTGCCGTGGTCGACGTGTCCGATGAACACCAAGTTCATGTGTGGTTTCTCTGCCATATCATGGCCTCCATTGCCTTCTTTCCGAGCATGATGCTCTTGGTATATTAGTCTTGCCCATGCGAGTTCGAGGGATGTTGGCTAGGCCATCATCCCGAGTAATACGACGCGTCGTACGGCTCGGGCTTGAGGCCCTTCCTTTCCCTGATCTGCGGCACGGTCCTCGCGAGCGGTTCCTTGGGCATCGGCTCGAAGCCAGCGTTCTCAGTCGACCAGAGGGCCCGTCCGCTCGTGGCGCCCCTGATGGATGCCGCGAACCCGAACATCTCCGATACCGGGCACTTCGAGGCCAGGACGGTCATCTCGCCCTCCTGCTTCATGTCCTCGATCACGCCACGCCTCTGCTGTATCTCACGTATGGCGTCACCCATGACGTCCTGCGGGACGTTGATGAACACCTTCTGCATGGGCTCGTAGAGTGTCCTACCAGCCATGCACATCGCGCCGTAGATGGCGGACCTGGCCGCGGGTATGACCTGGGCCGGGCCTCTGTGTATGCTGTCCTCGTGGAGCTTCGCGTCCACGAGCTTGATCTTCATGGCCATGCACTTCTCGTTGCAGAGCGGGCCCCGGTTCATGGCCTCTATGTACGCTTCCTTGACCAGCTCCATCGTCTCGTGCAGGTACTGGATACCCTTTGTCCCATCGAGGAGCATGTTCGTGCCATGGAAAGCGGTTATGCCCCTGGCCTCGTCCCTGTCCATGCCGAGATCCTGGAGCTGCTTCGCGACCGCCTTGGAGTCCTTGACCCTGCCCTCGGTCTCGATCACGCCCGACCGCATGGCCTCGACGATCGTCTGCGGCAACGGCTCGACCTCGACGTAGAACCTGTTGTGCTTGTTCGGGGACTTGCCCTCGAACGGCCCACCGGAACCGGTCACGCACTCCCTGAACACGACTATGGGCTGGGAGGTCTTGATCTCGACCTTGTGCTCGTTCACTATCCTGTAGTTGGTGATCTCAAGGTGCAGCTCGCCCATGCCGGACATCAGGTGCTCGCCTGTCTCCTGGTTGATCTCGACCTGGATGGATGGGTCAGCCTTGGCGACGGTGCGCAGGACCTCGACCAGCTTCGGGAGGTCCTTCGTGTGCTTCGCCTCGATGGCGACCGTGACGACAGGGTCGGAGTAGTGGACGATCTTCTCGAACGGCAGCATGGCCGGATCGCTGGACACGGTCGAGCCCGCGATGGCGTCCTTGAGCCCGGATATGGCAACGACATTGCCCGCGTCGATCTCATCGACCGGGATCCTGTCCGCGCCCACCGTGAGGGAGACCATCTGCGCCCTGTTGGGATTGGGCATGCCTATGATGTGCATCTCCTGGCCCTTGATGACCTTGCCACTGAAGAGTCTGCCGACCGCGACCTCGCCCGCGTGCGGGTCGACGATGATCTTCGTGACCATCATCGCCACCGGCGCTTCAGGGTCGCAGTTTAGCATGCCCTTGCCGAAGTTGGACTCAGGGTCCCCGTGCCATATGATAGGTATCCTGAGCTTCTGGGCGTCCGCGGGGTTTGGCAGGTGCATGATGACCTCCTCGAGCAGCACCTCGTGCAGAGGCGCCCTCTTCGAGAGGGTCTTCTGGTCGCCGTTCTTGCAGTACTCGTATATGTCCTTGAAAGTGATGTTCGTCTTCTTCATGTAGGGCACGCTGATGGCCCAGTTGTTGAAAGCCGATCCCAGGATGATGTTGCCCGTGGACACGTTGAGCGCCCACTTCTCCTTCAGGTCCGGTGGCAACAGGTTCTGGACCTTCAGGTGGACTTCGTTCATTATGGCCGCGAGGCGCTCCTGCATCTGCTCCGGGGTGACCTTGAGCTCGTTGATGAGCCTGTCGACCTTGTTGATGAACAGTATGGGGTGGACGCGCTCCTTGATGGCCTGCCTGATGACCGTCTCGGTCTGGGGCATGACGCCCTCGACCGCGCACACGAGTATGATGACGCCATCAATCGCCCTCATCGCCCTCGTGACGTCGCCTCCGAAGTCCACGTGCCCGGGGGTGTCGATGAGGTTGATGAGGTATTCCTGGCCCTTGTAATCGTAGACCATCGACGCGCTCGCGGCGTTGATGGTGATACCTCTCGCCTGCTCCTGCTCGTCGAAGTCCAGCAGCAGCTGCTTGCCCGCGAGGTCCTCGGACATCATGCCGGAGCCCGCGATGAGGTTGTCTGAGAGCGTCGTCTTGCCGTGGTCGATGTGCGCGGCCGTGCCGATGTTGCGTATGAATTTGGTCTGCCTCATCAGGGCCTGCGCCTTCTTGATGTTGTCCTCTTTCCTTCCCATATAATCACCATGGGGCTGGATCTATTCGGATGCGATAAGATATCGCCGAACAGCAAATCATGGAAGTGGTTTGCGAAAGTAATCAGCGCGCCGAGGATGCGACCCTCTCGATCTCTTCCTTCTTGGCGATGGAGGGCGAGTTTATGTCGTTCTTGGCCGCAGCGATCAGCTCGTCCGCGAGGCACTCGCCAATCGGCTTCTTGCTCTTGTGGGACAACTCCAGCGTCGCCCTGCACAGATGCCTGAGCGCGAGGTCGACCCTCCTTGCGGGGGCGACATCGACCGCCTTCGGGACCGAGATGCCACCGTACTGGAGCCTGGTGACCTCCTCCCTGGGGGCGGCGTTCTGGAGGGCGTCGACGAGCACCTGGAGCGGATTCTGCTTGGTCTTCGCCGCTATGACGCCGAATGCGTCCTCGACCGCTTTGTAGGACTTCATCTTCTTGCCGGTGAAGTCCTCGGTGCGCATCATGTTGTTGATGAGCCTCTCGACGATGCTCATCTTGGCCTTGCCGAAGGCCTTGCTCGTGTGCCTCCCGCCCGTGTGCGGCACGGCCACGGGGGTCACATCGATGTATCTGGCCATGCCAGCGTCCCTCAGCGTCACTCCGGATACGTCGAACTTCCCGAACATGAGCACGTTACCGACCGCGGGGAGGCTGTCCTCCTCGACGGGTTCCGGGAGTGCCGCGTGCTCGGGTGCCTGCTTCTTCGGCCCTTCCTGGGAAAGCGGTGCAGCAGCTGCCTCAGGGGTTTTTGCAGGCTCAGGGGCGGGGGTTTCCTGTACTGGTGTCTTCTCCTCTTCCAACATAATCACCTCACAGGCTTTTCCTTCCTGCCCCGGACGAGTTCGTCCAGAGAGACGTTGTTGACCTGGATGACCTTGAATCTGACGCCAGGGATGTCGCCGTACGACCTGCCCATCCTGCCACCGATGCCCTCGACGAGGACCTCATCGTGCTCGTCGATGAAGTTGATGGCGCCGTCGCCGACCGCGAACGCGGTGATCTGACGGCCGTTCTTGATGAGCTGGATCTTGACGCACTTCCTGATCGCCGAGTTGGGCTGTTTCGCCTCGATGCCCACTTTCTCAAGGACGACCCCTCTCGCCTGGGCCGAGCCCTCGAGTGGGTCAGATTTCTCCTTGAGCTCCAGCGCTCTGCGCTTGTAGTACCGGTCGCTCCACCGGAACTTCTGCCTGTCTCCTTTGAGCTTCCTGGCTGTATACAGTCCTCTCGGCACCAATTTCACCTTTTTGACTAAGGTAAGCCCTACAAAACCGTCTTCCTATTAAAACTTGCGGTTATACCGGCGGCCAGGCCAGCATGCCACAAACCCGCTCAGAGCCTCGTCCCGCAATGCTTGCAGTATCTCGAATCGGGCTCGATTAAAGCCCTGCAATTCGGGCACTGCGACGTGGTCTGTGGAGTCCGCTCGGGGGAGGGCGTCGGCCGAGGCTGCTGGCCCTGGGCCCACGTCGGCACCGGAGGAGGCCCTGCGGGCGGCTGGGGATTCGATGAGTATGATGATAGATACGTCCAGAAATCGGACAGCATCCTGTTGGCGTCGTTCTCGTACTCGAAGTATGAGACCGCCCCGACGGCTACGGCGACTGGGAGCACCAATATCGCGCCCACGGCACCCACGACGGCCCCTTCATCGGTGAGCTCGCCGGAGAAATCGACCTCGATGCCCACGCCCTGGCCCATCTCGAAACAGACGACAGACACCCGCTGCCGGAGGCCCAGCTTCGAGTAGTACTGGGCTCCCGTGAGCGCATAAGCCGATGTGAAGTTGATCCCGAACTGCCTGGAGCGCCAATACCATGCAGCGCCCTGGGCGGCATGCTCCTTGGTCATCCCCGCAAGGACCCTGTGCTCATGCTTCGTGAAGAGGTTCTTTATCATCGTCTCCTCCAGCATTGACCACAGGCCGGACGCGGTATTATGAGTTTGTCCCTCAAAGATGCAAGTGCTAAGACCGGCCTCTGGACTCGCCTTTCACCATGGCGGCGGACACGAGGTGGGCGATCCGGACAGGTTCCGGGACCGCGCCCCTCACGGTGATAGCATGCGCAAGCCGGACGAACTCGTCCCAGTCCAGCCCGACCACGGACGCCTGGAGAGGTTTGTGACCTGTATCCAGGGGCCTGAGGGGCACGCGCTTGACGAGCGACAGACGCCTTTCCCAATCGTCGAAGTGCTTCCTCAGTGCCGTCTCGATCTCCACCATGTCCGGCTCGTCCCTGGTCACGGTCGCGACGGGTACACCCGTGCGCTCGTGGAACGACTCCAGATCTATGATGTTGAATCCCGCGAGCGCGATGCCGTCGACCATCACCAACTTGATCTGCTCCCTGTATCTGGAACGTGTGACCATTTCGACGAGCCTGTCCGTGGAGTCGTTCCCGTCGACCTCGACATCGGTCTTCATGACAGCCTCGAGGTAGCTGGGGGTGCGTACCAGCGCCCCGACGACGAGCGACCTCTGGTCGCCGAACTCGAACGGGGAATCGTCTATGCCCAGAACCCTTACCTGGTCCTTCATCGCATCTCACGCCAGCGGCAGGGCGCCCGTGATCGGGTCTATGTGCGACTCGGGCGCGGGACCGATGCCCAGGCATGTGGTCGTGTTCGGAGGCAGCTCCGTCAGGCCAGCATCCGTGATCAGCTCGTTCGGTATGCCCGCCCTCGACGCCTTGTCCTTGAGCGCGATGAGGTCCTCCAGGCTCTTCGCCCTGACGACGACCTTCCTCTGACCCTCCCGGTACCACGACGAGAACCATTCGGTCTTACGGGCCTTCGCCTGGATGGCGCACGATACGGCCGCGTGTGCCACCTGGACCGCGAGCTTGCCACCGGACATCTTCAGGTCCTCCCTGACGACGACGACGAGCTTGTACTCCATCTCGCCCTTCCTCACGGACATCTCAGCGCTCCTCCTCCAGACGCGACAGCAGGTCGTTCACCTGCTCGACGCGCTCCCTAGCCTGCTCGATCCGCCTGCGGTAGTACAACTGCTTGTCAGGATTTGAAGTCGACGAGCGGGCCGCGAACTTGTCCATGTCCCTGAGCAGCTGGTCCCGCTCGACCAGGAGTCTCTCGGCCTCTCTGCCCTTCGCGACTGGCACGAGTTTCATGCCCGCGACCTTCCTGGGTGGCGGGTCCCTATACAACTTCGAGTGGATGAGGCCCATCCACGGATACGCCCCCAGGAACCATCCGCCCAGGAAGAACAGTCCTGTTATCGACAGGAGCGAGGCCCACAGAGGTCCTGCGGACACGTATCCCTGCTCCTCGGTGCTCATGGCATTGAGAGCGAACCCGACGAATATCGCAATGACGATGCTCAGACCCATGCCCAGCGCGACCCTGTACACGACATCGTACTCGGGGTCGAGCTCACCTTTGCGCGGGAACAAGAGGCACACGAGCGTGTACCCTGGCAAGAAGAATACGATCGCCAGCCCGGCCAATACCTGGATGAGACTCATCCCAATGCTCCAGGCGGGCAAAGGCGGACGGGCTTAATGACTTTTTGGAGAGGACGGGCTGAAACCATAATTAACCTCCAGGCGTTACATCATGCTGCATGTTCGAACTGAAGGAGCGGGACGGCCTGGCCAGGATATGCGAGCTTCGGACCAGGCATGGCAACGTCACCACACCGGCCCTCCTGCCCGTGGTCAATCCGAACCAGCTCACCATAACTCCGAGGGTGATGAGGGAGCGGTTCAAGGTCCAGATACTGATCACCAACTCATACATCATCAAGACCGACGAGGCCCTGAGGGAGAGGGCGCTCAGTGGTGGGCTGCACAGGTTGCTGGATTTCGACGGCCCTGTCATGACGGACAGCGGCACGTTCCAGAGCTACGTCTACGGCAAGGTCGGCGTCGGCCACAAGGAGATAGTCGAGTTCCAGAGGGACATCGGTTCGGACATAGGCACGATCCTCGACGTGTTCTCCGAGCCGGATTGGACGGAGGAGCAGACCAGGACGGCGACCGAGGAGACGCTCCGCAGGGCCGAGGAGTCGGTGCCACTCAAGGGGGACATGCTTCTCGCAGGGACGGTCCAGGGAGGCGTGTACCCCGAACTGAGGCGCGAGTGCGCCGAGAGGCTGTCGACCATGGCCTTCGACGTGCATCCCATCGGAGGCGTCGTGCCCCTGCTCGAGAATTACAGGTTCTCGGACATCGCTGATGTCATCATCGCCTCCAAGAAGGGGTTGGACCCGTCCCGGCCCGTCCACCTGTTCGGCGCGGGCCATCCCATGGTGTTCCCGTTCGCGGTCCTGCTCGGGTGTGACCTCTTCGACTCGGCGTCCTATGCCAAGTACGCGAGGGAGGAGCGGTTCATGTACCCAACGGGGACGAAGTTCCTGAGGGACCTGCACGACCTCGCATGCGACTGTCCAGCCTGCAGCTCGACCTCTGTCAGAGAACTGGTCGCCATGTCCGCTGCGGAGCGCACGCGGACGATCGCGGAACACAATCTGTTCACAAGCCTGAAAGAACTACGGAAGGTCAGGAACGCCATACACGAGGGCTCCATCTGGGAGATGGTCGAGATGAGGGCGAGGGCTCATCCCGCCCTGCTCGCGGTCTTGAAGGTGCTCAAGAAGCACGGAGAATACCTGGAGAGGTTCGAGCCCGTCAGCAGGAGAGGGGCGTTCTTCTACTGCGGGCCAGAGAGCTACGACAGACCTGTCGTCAAGATGTACAAGGAGAGGTTCTTCTCCAGGTACAGGAAGCCGGGGGCGAAGGTCCTTGTTGGTTTCGAGGACGGCCCCAAACCATATTCGAGAGGATATGCGGGAGAGATCGCCAAGATATCCCAGGAGGTCGACGCCGATTTCATCGTCGCCTCGTTCTTCGGCCCGACGCCGATCGAACTCGACGAGCTCTACCCGATCGCGCAGTCGGTCATCCCCGACCATCTGGACCGCGAAGTGGCAGAGAGTGTCCGGAAGACCATGGAACGTCACGCGCACAGCCACGGGTATCCCCTGGCGGTCATGTGGGAGGGCGACGAGACCCTCGAGTTTCTCAAGGATGTCGCCCCAGGGAAGTCCGGTTTCGACCTGGACCTCCTCAGGGTGAAGGCTGTCCTGGACATGCAGTTCGGGAGAGGTGCGGCGGACATCCTGGACGGCAGGAAGGTCGAGTTCGTCAAGTCGAGGAACACGGGGAAGATACGGAACATCATCATCGATGGAGTGCACGCGTTCTCCATGAGGGCACACGACGGTCGCCTCACGCCCAAGATGGAGGGCGCGAGGATGCTGATGACCGTCCTGCCACCCCACGCGATGAGAGTCGTCGTACAGGACGAGCCTGCAGAGTTCGCTGCGAAAGGGAACAACGTGTTCGCCAAGTTCGTCGTCGACTGCGACCCGGACATCAGGCCCGGGGACTCGGTCCTGGTCGTGAACACGAAGGGCGCGCTGGCGGCCGTCGGCAGGGCGCTCATGGTCAGGAGTGAGATGCTGGCGTTCAAGCGCGGCATCGCGGTCAGGGTCAAAGAGAAGGCGGATGACTAGTCCTTCTTCGACACGATCCTATCGGCGACACCGACACACGCGAGGAAGTCATCCAGCGTATGCAGGAGGCTCTTCAGCGAGTCGGCCTCGATACGAGCGACAATCGCCTGGCCCTCGACCTTCGTCTCGAGGTAACCATCATTATCCAGCTCGACCGACCTGTGGACCGTCTCCGCCTCGGCGGCGGAACGGAACGCGATCGTGAGACTGCATCTGACGGTGCGGACTTCTTTCGACGACATGCGCTTCCGCTCGACCACGTCGTGAAAGATACTTAGAGGTTCTGTTGCAGAACTCCGGTGATTGAGATCTCTCACTCAGAGCCAGTCGAATGGCGTCAAACTATCGGCGCCTGGCCCCCACACCGGTATGTCCAATGTCTCACCGCGTCGATCCATCCCCTCCTGCCGGGGGCGCTAATCATGCAGGAGGACCGTCCACCTGGAACGTCCGTCCCGTGGTCAGGAGGATGTGGCCCGTCGATCTCTCGCGGTCATTCGCGCTCTCGGCTGATACCCTCGGAATGATCCGAGGCATCATGGGTGTCCCGAATGGAGTGCGAAAGGGCAGATGCTACATGCAGTGCGTGAGTCCAAGTACCACGGCATCCTAGGAACATCCGATGCTCGTCAAGGCGGTGTCTTTTCGTCTCGAGAACGAGCTGCCCGTCCAGGCGAAATTCCTTCTCGAAGACTTCCGCCTTGCTGTGAATTCCGCCATAAGGGTGGGACTGCAGACGCGCGCGACCTCAAGGTACGCCCTACACAAGCTCGCATACAAGGACCTCAGGTTCGAGCACCCTGGCATGTACGCTCAGCACCTCGTCTCGGTGTTCGAGGTCGCCGCGAATGTCCTCAAGAACCATCGGAGGAACGTCAGGAAAGGGAAAGCGAACAGGAACCCGTATGTCAAACGGCTGTTCATGAAGACGGTGAACCAGGCGTACAAGCTCGACAGGGAGAAGGGCGTGATCGACCTGCCCATCCGGGCCGGGTGCCATGTCGATCTCAGGCTGGTCCTGAGCGAGTATCACAGAGGATTCTTGGAGGATCCCTCCTATTCCCTCGGCTCCCTGACGCTCTTCCCGGACAGAGTAGTGATCACCTTCAGGAAGATGGAGCCGCGACCATATGTCCCGGAATCGGTGGTCTCCCTCGACACGAACGAGAGGAGCCTCGACGGGGTGTTCGTCAGTGAAGGAGAAGGCGTCCCCGTGATAGCCTTATTCCCACAAGTGGCGGCGATACAGCAGACGCATCATGACCGGCGGAAGCGCCTCCAGAAGAAGAAGTCCCACGACCGCCGGACCTCGAGGCGTCTGTGCAGGAGAGAGGGGAAGAGGGAGCATGACCGGGTCGAGTGCCGGATACATCAGGTAGCCAACGCGGTAATCGACTTCGCCGAGGAGAACAAGGCGGCGATAGTCCTCGAGGACCTGAAAGGGGTCTTCAAGCCGAGGGAGGACAAGGCCCTCAACAGACGGTTGAGCATGTGGCCGAGGAGGAAGCTCCACCAGTTCATCGAGTACAAGGCCCTGTGGAGGGGGGTGACGGTCCTGAAGGTGGACCCGAGGAACAGCAGCAGGAAGTGCCCGGTGTGTGGGAGATTACATGATTCCCGAAAGGGCACTGAGTTCGCATGCGAGTGTGGCTGGCGTCTTGACAGGCACATCAACGCCAGCCTGAACCTGCTGCAGACAGCCGTCTCGAAAGAGATGGTGGGGGGTCTACGGTTCGACCCCGGCGCGCTCCAGCATGACGTGATGATGATCCTCTACGACCCTGAGAAGGGCGCACGGTCGGAGCCGAATGGAGCGAGTTGTGTAGAGGCTGCGGCGTGAAGGGCCGCCGCCTGATTTCGCAACAGAACCTTAGAGATATCCGTACATGTCATGTTGGAAGGATACGATGGACATCGTTGCGTGCATCGAAGGGAGGACGAGCATACGGGTCTTCAAACCGGACCCGGTGGATGACGACATCATGGACGAAGGACTGAGGTTGGCGAACCTCGCACCATCAGCAGGCAACCTCCAGGCGAGGGATTTCATCGTTGTGAGGGACGCCAAAATCAAGAAAGCGCTCATGCACGTCGCGTATGGCCAGGAGTACATCCGCACAGCGCCCGTGGTCGTCGTCTTCTGCGCGAACCTCGAGAGGATAGCCCATTACGACCAACGGGGAAGGGACCTCTACTGTCTCCAGGACGTTGCGGCGGCGATAGAGAACTTCGCCCTCTTCATGCACAGCAAGGGCCTCGGGAGCGTCTGGGTGGGCGCATTCGATGAGGCGAAGGCAGCGGGCGCCCTCGGCACTCCGGCCAATGTCAGACCTGTGGCCATCGTGCCCGTCGGATACCCCGCGGAGAAGGGCGTCAGAAGGAAGAGGTTGCCGAACGAGAAGCTCGTGCACAGGGACAGATGGTGAGCCATGGCGAGGATGAGGGTCGACCGCACCATGGCCGTATGGGGCATCGTGTTCGGGGTGCTCGCGACCCTCACGGGCATGTTCCTTCTCGAAGCTGTCGATGGCGGGTTCGTTGCCGAGGGTTTCTTCCTAATTGTCATGTCGTGGGTCGTGGTGCTCGTCGCCGTCGCGAAACTGTTCCAGATGGTCGCAGGATGGTCCCACAGTAGAAAGGAGGAGTAGCCCCGGGAGGATTCGAACCTCCGTCACAGGCTCCAAAGGCCCGCATGATTGTCCTCTACACTACGGGGCTACGGTGTCCCTCGCTGCGACATGGCGACAGCTGGATATTAACGGTTTCTAGGCCCGAGCCTCACTTCCTCGACACCATGACCACGCCGATGACCGTCACGACGCTCCCCAAGGCAGAGACCCAGCCAATCATCTCACCCAGGACGACCCAGGCGAACGCCACTGTGACGATGGGTTCGAAGTAGAGCATGCTCCCTGTGGTCCGCGCGTCCAGGCCGGTCAGCGCCCTGAACCAGAAGACGTACCCCACGACCGTGCACAGGGCACCCAGGTACAGCGCCGCAAAGAAGAAACTCGGGGGGAACGATTGGCCCGTGAGCGTCACGTCGGCCGCGGCGAAAGGGACGACCATGAATGTCCCCAGGATCGTGATGTATGCGGTGCTGGTCATTGGGTCGTACTTCTTCACGACCTTCGTCCCTTCGACCGTGTATATCGCCCAGAAGACCGCGCACACGACCCCGAACAGGCCGCCGACGATCATCTCCAGGTTGGACACGAAGGCGAACGAGCCGTCCGTGATGACCAAGAAGCATCCGACCGCCGAGACTGCCAGGCCCGCCTTCTCACCATTCGTGACCTTCTCCTTGTACTTCCAGGCCGAGAGGGCGAATATGGCGACCGGGCATACCAGCATGACGATGATCGCGGATATCGAAGCTCCGGCGAACTTGATCCCGTAGTACTGGAATATGTAATACACGCCGATGCCGATGAACGCGAGTGCGAGGAACATCCGTCTGTCAGCCTTGGCGAGTCCATGGGGTCTCTTCAACAAGAGGTACCCCGCGAATATCGTGGACGCGACGATGAACCTCGCCATCGCTATCATCACAGGAGACGAGCCCTCGTCTATGGCCACATCCACGAGGACGAACGACGCGCCCCAGATGATGATGGTCACCGTGAGCATCAGGTAGAGGAAGGTTCTGCGTTCCATGCTCATTCACTCCCGCAACCAGCATGATGGATTGAGGCGGCGTCCTCGTGAACGACGGTTTGACCGTGCGCACGGCCGGTCTCCGACGACCTCTGGGCCGATGATGGCCCGCCGATGTTCGATGCACAGTCGTACGCCTCAAAGTAGGCCTTCATTCAGAGACACGCATCCATATCCCATATTATTCACTTTCCAAGCCCACGCCTTCGTGAGCATGTGCGAACGTTCATATCGCCACAGTCCGGTATTCTCCAAGGATATCATGTCCTCCACGAAAGAGGCAAGGAAGTACTCATCCGAAGTCAATGACTACAGAGTCTCCACCAAGAAACTGGCCAAGGCTGCGAAATTGAGAGCCAGGGCAGCGAAATTCAGGGAGATCGTCGCGAAGCACGACGCGAAGATCAGGGCGCTCCAGAGAAAGATCGCTGACCTGGAGAGGAAGGCGAATCAGATATCCGGACAGGGTCCGAAGTGACCTCCGCGGCCTCCGGGAACATTTTATATACGATGAAGTAGATATTGTCAGACAATCGTCATACGATGAGATGGGATGCCGAAATGATGAGAAAACTAGCTGTCCCTATCGCGCTGCGGAACGTCGGAGCTCTCGACAGGAACACGATGACAAGGACTAGGACCCTCAGAACCTCGCACGAGGGCTCGGAGGAATATCACATCCTTGCGACACTCGCCGAGAACAGGGCGAGGATTGAGAGGCTCCACAGGGAAATGGACCACTTCCATCATGATGTCGAGTGCGCTGACATCGTCAACGAGCTTGAGTACCTCAAGGCGGACATCGAACTGAGCTTGGTCGACATAGCGACCGATATCGAGGAGATGCCGAGCTCGGAGGACATACTGCTCCAGGAAGCAGAGGCCGTGTTCGCGTGACCGTCCCCTGAAACATCTTCCCTACCAAACCCCATATCCCTATTCTAAGACCTGTTTTCCGCCCCTGCGCTGCAGCGCACCATTTAAGTTGGTAATCGACACTGACGCCTCGAAGGTGTTGTTACATGAAGATCGTGAAACCTGCTAGACTGGAGAAGCGCGCGACCATCGGTATAGTGTCGCCTTCGAGCTTCTCCGAACCGTTCGGACTCGGACAGGGTGTGCACTACCTCAGGGAGTTGGGGTACAAGGTCGTCCTGGGAGAGTGCACGAGGAATCTCACCCGCTCCGGGTTCTTGGCGGGGAAGGACCAGGCGAGGGCGCGCGAGCTCTCCACGATGTTCGGCAACGACAAGGTCGATGCGATACTCTGCTCGAGAGGAGGGTGGGGCGCGATGCGGATCCTGGACCTGCTGGATTTCGGGACCATCAAGGACAACCCCAAGATATTCATGGGGTACAGTGACATCACGACACTTCACGTCGCGATACACCAGAGGACAGGGCTGGTGACATTCCATGGACCGTCAATCGAAGGGTTCGCCGGCGATATCCCGGAGAAGGACCCACCCATGGGCAAGGAGAACATAGACCGGGCCATCGCCATGATCTCGAAGGCGGAACCGTGGGGCAGGTTGGACAACCCGCCCAGGGGCATGCTCCTGAGGACAATCGTGCCTGGGAAGGCGAAGGGCAGGACCATCGGAGGGAACCTGTCCATGCTGGCACACACGATCGGTACGGAGGATTCTGTCAAGACCGACGGACGCATCCTGTTCATGGAAGATGTCCACGTCTCCGAATACGATATCGAGAGGATTCTGATGCACATGGTACTCGCCAGGAAACTCCAGAAGGTCGCGGGGATAGTCGTCGGCCAGGTCTCCCAGTTCCCGAAGAGGGACCTGGCCGGACCTAGCCTCGAGGAGGTGCTCCAAGACCTGATCGGAGGACTGGAGGACATACCGTCGTTCACAGGCCTCTGCTGCGGCCACGGCACGACGAAGCTCGTTGTGCCCGTGGGGGTCATGGCATCCATCGACGCAACGGACCCGTCCCTCACAATCGACGAGAGCCCCCTCAAAGCATGAGCTGGCGAGGACAGAGGACGAACCGTCAGCCGATGAGTGCGGACGGCACGATCAGGTTGCGCGAACCATGTGCCGAGAGGCTCCACCCCGCAACCGGTAACGTATATATACGAACCGACAGATACATCTCCTAGCGCTCCAGAGGGATGGGAATTGGACAGAGCGACTAGACTTGACGAGCCCGTAGTAGACAGACACGAAGAGCAGCTGGCATCGACCGCCTCCTCGCCTAGGAGGAAGATGATAGGCCCGTCGTTCTTCACGCTCAGCGGGGGGATTCTCAAGAGGGACCCGCGCACGTCGAACAGGATCGACTCGATGCTCACGAGGATGATCGAGGGCGGCCCGGACGCGAATTACTCGCCGCACATCGACAAGAACCTCGACTATCTGCACACATGCCTCCAGCTCGACATGATATCCATGGTCGCTCTCGAGTCGAAGCTCGATGATGAAACGACCCTCCCGAGGACGGGGCCCACGCTCGAGTGACCTCCTGGACGGGCGCCTCGCCCGGACGGCAGAGACGGCATGTTCTCAGTCCATTCACAGAAACAGAAGTGAAGAGGTTTCGTTAAAGGGTTTCACGTTGAGCTCACCGCTCCGACGGCTTAGTTCGCTGGTGGACCTGGCTCGCCACCATCGATGCCCTCGACACCCTCGTTCGACGACGAGCCCTTGCCGCCCTTGCGCTTCATCAGCATCATGGCGACAGCGGCTGCGACGACTATGGCCGCGACAATACCTATCGCTAGACCGTACGTCTCGATGAACGAGGGGGAATCGTCCGCCTCCACCGTGATGGTCACGGTGTCCGTGTCCGTCAGGCCTTCGACATCCGACACGCTGAGCGTCACCGTGTATTCACCAGCGATGTCGAAGGTGAACACCGGCGCCTCACCGTACAGGGTGACTGTTGCGCCATCGTACACGAACGTCCATGTGTAGTTGTCCACATCCGCCGATGAGGCCGAACCGTCGAAGGTCACCGTATCGCCGACGGTGATGGCCGTCACGTCCGCAGCCGCGTCAGCGACTGGGGGATCGTTCTCGGCAGCATCCGTCACGGTTATCGTCACGGTGTCCGTGTCATACAGGCCCTCGATGTCGGTCACGTTCAGCGTCACGGTGTATGCACCAGCGATGTCGAAGGTGAACACCGGCGCCTCACCGTACAGGGTGACCGTGGCGCCACCGTACACGAACGTCCATGTGTAGTTGTCCACATCTGCGGACGAGCCCGAGCCGTCGAACACCTTGACTGCGCCGACGACAATGCTCGCATCGGCGCCAGCGTCAGCCACCGGCGGCTCGTTCACAGATGCCTCCGTGACGGTCACGGTCATCGTGTCCGTGGCCGAGTTGCCCGCTGCGTCCATCACGGTCAGTGTGACCGTGTATGTGCCCACGATCTCGAACACATGGCTGGCCGTCACGCCCGTCAGGGTGACCGTCGCGCCGTCGTACACGAACTCCCACTCGTAGCTCGTCACCAGCACGTTGTCGGACGACAGACTGCCGTCGAAGGAAACCGTGTCCCCTTCCTCGACAGACACATCAGCTCCCGCGTTGGCCACTGGGACCTCGAGGTCCGAGACCGTGATGGTCACTGTGTCTGTCCCCGTCAGGCCCTCAGCGTCAGTCACGGTCAGGGTGATGGTGAACACACCTATGTTGTCAAAGGTGTAGTCCGCCGTCTCCCCCGTCAGCGACTGCGCTGTGCCGTCCGTGAACGTCCACTCCCAGTCGACGATCCCTTCGTTGTCGACCGACAGGGACCCGTCGAGGGTGTACAGAGTGCCGACGTTGATCTCATCGTCCGCACCTGCGTTAGCGACCGGTGCCTCCGTGTCCACCACGGTTATGGTCAGCTCGTCCTCTGCCCAGTTGCCCGCGGCGTCCGTCACGGTCAGCGTCACCGGGAACGTCCCGGCGATGTCAAACTGGTGCGAGGCCGTCGCGGTGCTGTACTCCACAGACGACACGCCGTCGAAGAACGACCACTCGTACGCCACGACCGCCACGTTGTCGGTCGAACCGGTCGCGTCGAAGTCGACCGTGCCGCCCATGCTGACCGTCATCGGGTCGGCGGCGGCGATCGCTACTGGGTCGGTCGCGTCCAAGACGGTTATGACGACCTCGTCAGGCGCGGACCACTGCAGGACAGCGTCCTGCACCACGAGCTCCACCGTGTAGATGCCGGGCGTCCCGAAGTTGTACGTCGGGCTCTCGCCTATCATCGTATCGACCTCGGCCATGAGGCTGTCATAGATGGTCCATTCGTAGGCCACCACTCCCGGCGGGTCGACGTCGTCAGTGGATCCGGAGCCGTCGAAGTAGACCGGCGAATCCTCGTTGACGGTCTGGTCGTCGCCTGCGTCCGCCACGGGCGCCAGGTCCGCGACCACGGTCACGACAGCGCCGTCGGAAACGTTGGTGAGCCCATCGTCAGCCCAGACCACCACGTTGTACACGTTCACAGCTGCGAAGGCGTGCTCCACCGACGGGCCCACGAGAAGGTCCGTGCCGTCGTCGAAGTCCCATGTTATCACCAGGGGCTGGCCCTCGGGGTCGCTGGCGCTAACCGTGAAGGTGTGCGTCTCGCCCACCGTGAGCTCGATGTCCGCGAGCGGCACAATCGTCGGCGGGTCGTCCACCGCTGGGTCCGAGACCGTGACTGTCGCCTCGTCATACAGCGTGTGCGTCACCAGCGAGAAGCCATCGGTGACTGCCACCTTGACGGTCTCCGTCCCAATCGCCGTGTATGTGTGCGCGGCGGTGTTCACAGTGCTCCACGCAGTGTCCCACGTACCGTCGTTATCGAAGTCCCACATGTACTCCAGGATGTCCATCGTGTCGGGGTCGGATGCGTCGGCGCTGAACACCCACTCGACGTCGCTGTCCACCGTCACGTCGGCCAGCGGCTGGAGCGTCGGGACGGCGTTGACATGAGCCACCGCGATCGCGCTCTCGTTGTGACCGTTTCCATCGTCGACGTACAGGATGACCTGGTAATCGTCCGACTCGGTGTAGGTGTGAGTCGCAGTGGCGTCAGCGGTCACCGTCCCAGGCGTGTCGTCGTCCCAGGTCCAGTAGTACGTCAGCGTGTCGCCCGGGTCGTCGTCCCATGCCACCGCGGTGAAGGTCGCCTCGGTCCCTGTGTCGATGTCCTGAGAAGCGTACTCAGGTTCGAAGTACACCTCTGGCGCGCTGTTGGACACCACGTCCACCTGGAGCATCTGGCTGATGTTGGCGATTCCATCGAACACACAGAAGTACGTGTAGTACGACGCGCCAGTGTCGTAGGCGTGAGTCACCTCGATCGTCCTTTCAGTGTTGTCAGCCGACGCGTCGAACGCCTCTACCGCATATGTGCCGTCGTCGAAGACTATCGTCAGCGTCAGCGCGTTGCCGTCTGGGTCCGCCGCACTGCCGGTGAAGGTTATCTCCTCACCGGTGAACGGATCGTCGGGTTCCGACGCGTAAGCCACATCGTATTCCGAGATTACCGGCACCTTGTTCGCGACGGAGGTCACCACCTGAATCTGGCCAGTATCGGACTTGTTGTGGCCATACAGGCCAGTCTGGTCATACACCCAGACAGTCAGAGTGTATGTACCTCTGCTGTTGTACGCGTGGTCGGCGGTAGGTACGTCCGTCACCGAGATCGTCCCGTCGTCCCAGTCCCACGTGTACAGGAGTTCGTCCCTCGGGTCCGGGTCTGAGGCGGTCACGACGAATGTCTCCAATCTCTTGGCCTCCACATCCGCGACGTCGTCGACGGAGATGCTCGGTGGCCCGTTCTGCGACACAGCGACAAGCTCGCCGTCCGTGACAGGCCTCGATCCCTCCGCGCCAACGTGGTGATCGTCGATCGAGAGCACGACGTCGTATCCGCCGTCCTCGGTGTACTGGTACCTGACATTCTGGCCATAGGCGGTGTGCCCGTCGCCGAATGTCCAGGTGTAGAATATCTCATCGCCCTCGGGGTCGGTCGCCGTCGAGTTGAACCATATCAGGGTGCCGGTGTCCGGGTCGAGCGGGTCATACGTCATCGACGTTATCGTCGGGGCGTCGTTGCTCAGGTCCCTGACCGTGACGGTGAAGCCCTTGGAGACCATGAAGTAGTCCTCGAAACCATTCGAAGCCGAGGCCTCCCTCACCGCGACATCGGCCTGGTATACGCCGTCCGAGTCGTATGTGTGGTAGGCGGTGCTCGATGCGTCCCACACGCTCGTCGTCCCGTCGCCCCAGAACCACTTGTACTCGAGGTCGGTGCTGGCGTCGTCGTCAGAGGCGTTGGCCACAAACTGCTTGGCATCGTCGATGTAGGCCTCCACGTTCTCCGGGGAGTTGTACAGGTCGGGGGCGTTGTTCTGGTTGGGGTACAGCTGCATCGCGAGCCACCACGGCCAGATATCTGGGAGCAGGAAGTAGCTGCTGTTCCAGTCACCTAGGCTGGAGGCTGCCCACTCCATGACGTTGACCGCGTAGAGCTCGTCCCTGTATGCAGGGGTCTGGCAGCCGCGCATCTCGTACACGAGCGCCTGGAGCTGGTCGGTCAAAGCCCTCCGAGATACGGTGTCCACGGTCCCGAGCGCCTCGTAGTATATCTCCTCGAAGGTCTCGTTGACCCAATAGACGTCCTGGTCCGTGCCGATGCCCTCCTCTGTGAATATCTCCATGGTCGAGACGGGGTCCGCGGTCGTGCCGATGACCCAGTCCCAGAGCCAGATATCGTAGTCGGCCTGGTACCACCTGGAGTTCATGTCGGAGACGGACTCCTGGTGGAGGTCAAGGTCGAACCCGCCGAGCCTGGTCGAGTTCACGAGATACTTCCCGCCCATCGACCACTGGTCGTCGTTATTGAGGGTGACGAAATCGAACGCGAGCGGATCCTCGCCCCCTTCCTTGCACAGGGGATAGTATCCCAGCGACCCGTCCGTTTTCTCGTTGTCGTAGTCCGGGTCAGTGGGGTCTATGAACGTGCCGTCCAGCCTGTACTGCCAACCGGCAACGTAGAGCATCTGCCTCGCGGCGTCAGGGTCGTAAGGGTCTGGATTGGGGTACCAGTAGTGCCCCGGGTTCTGAGGACCCACCAAGGAGTCCGCGTACTGTCCCAGGCCCCACAGGACGTCGTCGATGAAGCCGTCCTTGTCGACGCAGTACGACATCGCGAGCTTGATTGTCGGGTCGAGCAGGAGCTGGTTGTTCTCGCCGCCCGTGTAGGACCCACCGAGCTCCGCCCTAAGCTCGTCGCTCATCTGGTTCAGGTTGAACTCGTAGACGAAGCCGTTGCACTGCTGGAACCCGAGCACGCTGGCCGTGTAGTTCGGTGGCTTCAAGCTGCTCGTGTACAACGAGGGGTTGACGCCCAGCATGACGTCGATCGCACCAGACTGGACGTCCAACCACGCGGTGGTGTCATCCAGCTCTTCCTTGATGATCCACTTGTCCACGTGCATCTGCCATCCGTGGTTGTCCTCGCCGTACCATATCGGGTTCCTGACCAGGTCGCACTGGCCGCTCTCGGGCAGCCCGTCCATACCGTAGTAGAATGCGCCCGAGCCGATTGGCGGCGAGTTGTCGAATAGCAGGAAGTCCTCGCCATCCCAGTAGTACTTGGGCAGGATCATCGCGCCGAGCCACGATTCCATTATCGTGGCGAATGGCCTGTCAAGTGTTATCTCGAACTCGAAGTCGTTGATGATGTTGAACTCCGCGATGAGTTCGTCAGGGAAGTAAGTGTGCAGCCTGCTGTCCACCTCTGCCTGGAGAGACATGAAGCTGAACTCGACATCAGCCGCTGTGACCAGGCGGGTCGGATCCTTCACGTCCGCCTCCGCGGGGTCGCAGAAGTAGGCGTTGTCCACGATCTTGAAAGTCCACGTCAATCCATCACTGGAGACGCTCCACTCCTCCGCGAGGTCACCGATGATTTCCATGTCGAGGTTGTACTGCAGCAGAGTGCTGTAAACCGGGAATATCACCATCGCTTCACTGACCATAGTGTAAGTGTTCGGGTTCAGCGTGCTCACCGAGATCTCGGACACCCCGACCACAAAATACCTCTCCACGTCCTCCGCCCGGGCGACGGATGCGGCTTCGAACTGCTGTCCCGGTGCGATGAAATTGGGCACACCGAGCATCAGAAACGCGAAGACCACCGAGCTCAGGACGGCTATCCTTGTTCTCCTAAAACCTGTCATACCCTCACATTCCTCCACAGCTTCCTAAGTCGTCCTTCCAGCCTCATCACTCGGGTCGGGCCTGGCATTCAAGGGAGACGCGCGGCCGCGAGCGCGGCTCCAGCCTCTCGGCTCAGGATAGAACGCTCTGTCCCGCCCCTGTGATTCCGAGAGCAGTCTTGTTTCCCCCCATACCCTCGCAGAAGGACATGCGGCATAACTGCAATGCGCTATAAACCATTTTCGATTCGGCGAGGGGTGAAAAACCGATGCTGGCTCGCCCCCATTAGGCGGAGGGGTTCGGTGCTCGTGCTGAGACCCTCGGGGTGCGTCCCGGGCGCTGGGACCTGCGGGCCGAATGCAGGGCCGCAAGTAGGGCCTAGCGCTTCCTCAGCTTCGGGTTCATCACTTCGTCGAGCGCATACCCGAGCAGCGTGAAGCCAAGCACTAGCACTACGATGCACAGGCCGGGTGCGATTATCCACCACGGCAGCCCGATCTGGAACGCCATGCCATCATGAGCGTACGAAAGCATCGAGCCCCAAGTGACGGAGCCTATGGGCCTCATCTTCAGGAAGCTCAGGCTCGACTCCGCGAGGATTGACCCCGCGACGGTGAGGATGGTATTCGCGAAGATCAGCGGGAAGACGTTCGGGAGGATGTGGCTGCCGATGATGTGCCAGTCCGTGGCGCCGATCGCCCTGGCACGCTCGACGTACTGCCTCTCCCTGATTGACATGACCTGGGCCCTGACCAGCCTCGATGTCCCCGACCAGCCGGTCAGGCCGATAATCAGGATGATCCCCACCAGGTTGATCTCCCCGATGAACGCGGCCACGATGATCATGAGCACGAGCCACGGGATGGACAGTACGACATCGTTCGCCCGCATGACGATCTCGTCTTTCCAGCCTCCGGCATAGCCTGAGTACAGACCGATGACTGCGCCGAGCACTGACGATATCACCGCGGCGAATATCCCGACTATGATGGATGTCCTTGCGCCATAGAGCAGCGAGCTGAATATGTCGTAGCCTTGGGTATCCGTCCCCATCCAGTGGTCGGGCGACTCCTGGAGCATCGGCGTGAACTGACCGAGGCTGCCTCCGTCCACCTCGTAGGGCGCCAGGGCGGGGCCGAATGCAGCTATGAAGGTGAAGACGCTCAGGATGACGACGCCGATGGCGCCCATCGGGTTCCTCATGACCTGCCACATGACCTTCTCCATCCTCTTCGCGAAGAGGTGCAGTTTGACGGCAGTGACATTGGGTAGGTCGACGTCCTTCTGGGCCGGCGGCCTGGTTCCGGCGGGGGTCGGATTGCTGGTGGCAGACATCATCCTCACCTCACACTATCTTGACCCTGGGGTCGATGTAGACGAGCACAAGGTCCGCGACGAAGTTCGCGATGACGACAGCCACTCCACCTATGACCACGATGAACTGCAGGATCGGGAAGTCCCGGTTCTCTATGGCGGCGAGAGTGCGGTAACCTATGCCCTTATAGTTGAATATGATCTCCACCTGGTACGCCCCGCCGATTATGAACGCGATGCTCATCGCAATCAGCGCGACCATCGGTGGCATGCCGTTCCTTAGGGCGTGGTTTCTCAGGACCTGGTAATCCGTCAGGCCCTTGGCCCTCGCGGTCATTATGAAGTCCTCGGTCATGACGTCGATGAGCGAGCTACGCATCACCAGCGCCACCCCGGCCAGCGAACCTATGGCCATCGTGGTCGCGGGCAGTATCATATGCTCAATCACGCTTAGGACATGGCCAGGAGTCCATTCGAAGGTCGAGCCGAGCGCTGGGTCGAGCGTGTCGAAGTACCCACCTGTGGGGAGCTGGGGCCACCAATCCATGCCAAGCGGATAGCTACTGAACAGCAGCTGCAGTATCAGTGCGAACCAGAAGATCGGCATCCCGTAGAAGAAGAGGGATATCCCGGTCGAGGTGACATCGAACGGTCCGCCACGCCGATACGCCGCGTAGGCCCCCATGACCATGCCCAACAGCAGGGTGATGACTGTCGCCGTACCCACTAATAGGACCGTCCAACGCATGTCACCCATGATGATATCGAACACAGGACGACGTTCGATGTATGACTCCCCCCACTCGCCCGTGAGGGTGTTCTCCAAGTACGTGACATATGCGACCGGGAGAGAATCATTGAGGTTGAACTTCTCCATAAGGGCCCACTTCAGTTCCTCTGGGAACTTGGGGTCTCTCGGGATCATGTTGGCTATCGGATCTCCGGGCATGAAGTGTATGAGGAGGAAGTTGAGGGTCATGATCCCGAATATGGTAATCACAACGTTGACGCTCCTCTTCAGCAACATCCTCCTCGTCGACCGGCTGGTTGGCATCTAGTGGACACCCCCTTTCCCGTCCGTTTCAGAGTCCGTCTTATCGGCCGCGGCCTCCGCATTCTTCTTGGCGAGGCGTTCGGCGTCCCTCTTCTCGCGCATCATGATCTTGTACTCGTCGTAGCTGAAACCTTTAGCGTCCAGTTTCTTTCTGAAACTGCTCGCACTCCATGCATAGACAAAGACCGCCACAACGAGGCCCAGGAGGATTCCGAGGCCGATGTAGTCCCATTCGTCCCAGATTATAACCGCAGGGGTCCAGGAAGCTCTGACCGACAAGGTGATGTTCCTCGAGGCGTTGTGCCAGTCGTTACCGAACTGGTCGTCCGTGTACCAGATCATTATGATGTAATCGTCCAACGACGTGTAGACGTGCTGCACGGTGCTGGTGCCGTTCCCGCTATCATCGTACTCAGATATCTCCGTGATCAGGAGCGAGGTGTTGTCCCCGAACGACCATCCCACTCGGACATGGTCGTTCTCCTCGTCTGCGAGTATGATTGTGATTATGACGATCGTATTGACCATGGCGAAGGTCCCGTTCGACAACGTACGGGTGATGCCCATGAGCACGGGCTCGCTGTTGTTCGATCTTATAACCAAGGACAGGTACCTCACCAGCTCGTGGCCTTCCCTCCCGTCCGTCGCGGTGCAGGACACGTTGTAAATCCCCGATTCGTTGTACTCGTGGACCTGGGTGAACTCGTAGGGCTGTCGCGTCCCCCCGGACACGTTGGACGCAGAATCCGAACCGTCGCCGAAGTCCCACGTGACATAGAGCACATCCCCGTCCAGGTCGTACCCCTGTATCGAGAGCTCGGCCACCCCAAGCCCTGACTCCTCATCCAGGTATATCATCTGAGGTGAGAAGGATATGTTCGCCTGCATGATGGGGATCCTGTTCAGGGCCGAGACCACATTGAGGCTCTTCGACGTGTTGTCCGGGAAGACCTGCAGATCCGGGTTCAGAACGTCGGTGAGCCAGAACGTGACAGTGTAGTTGCCCTCCTGAGAGAACACATGCGTGATGTTCGTCCAGACCGTCGTGTTGTCAGCGGTCTCGGGAGTCTTGAACACCGTCGTGTTGTAGAGCTCCGTGTCGTTGCGGAACTCGTAGGTCCATGTCATAGGATCGCCCTCCCTGTCGGTGGCGCTGGCATGGAACATCACGACGTCTGATGGGTCGACGTTCGTGTAGTTCGTCGAGAGGGTCGTCACAGGGGCGAAGTTGTACGGGATGTACATCGATATCTTCGTGGACGACTCCACCGAATGACCCTCGTCATCCTCGAGAGTGGCGTTCATCCAGTAGTAGATGAAGTAGTCACCGAGTCCCGGTTCCAGGTACGGTGACCACGCATGGGATTGGGCGATGCTGACACCTCCGGCCGCAGGACCTGTAGTGTTGATGGCAAGGTCGGATCCATCGCCGAAGTCCCAGGTCATGACGAGCGGGTCGTTGTCGACGTCGACGACGACGGTCGTGAAGGTGATCATCTCATCGACGCTGGCGTCGACGTTACCGGGCAGCGTGGGGTTATAGGTCGGCGCCGCGTTGTCCACGATGAACACGGATATCGTGCTCGAGACCGTGTTTGTCCCGTCGCCGACATAGAGCTTGGCCCTGAAGTACGTCCCAGACGCGCCAGAGAGGTTGCCAATGTGGTCGTACTCATAGGTCGTCACCATCACGCCGGGGTTGCTCGTTGTTGTTGAGAAGACGGCGCTCTCGGTGTTGTTCGCATAGCTCGCCAGAAGGCTGTCAAAGTAGAGCGTGAATGTGAGCCCCGATGCGACGTCGCTCGAGGCATTGGCGAAGAATGTGACGGTGTCGTCGACGTACGCCCTCGAAGGGCTCGCCGAGAAACTCACGATTGTCGTCGCAAGTGTCCGCGCAACGCCTCTTCCCCCGCCGTCATCGTTGGGAATCAGGAGGGTTTGGACGGATCCGAATGCGAGGCACAGTGATATCGTGAGAAGCAGTCCAAGAAGAGGTCTGGCGAAACGTCCGGACCTGACGCGGGCGGTGCGTTTCCCCGACTTCAGCAAGTCAAATGCCGTCCGCTCCAGCCTCGAGGCCAAGTGTCTCTTCCCCCTCTTGCCGCCCGCCGTGCCAGCCCAACTAACTGACCGCTGCTAGCATCGGAAAGCAACCCGGTTTTGCGCCAATGCCATGACACTATATAAGAATACCTGAAGTGCTCGGAAGAGTTTCAACGGCCCGGAAGCCTGCGCATCACACAGGCCCAGGCACTCTGTTCCGCGAGTCGGAACACACTCAGTCTCGCCCCTCCAGCGACCTCACTGCACGCTGCGCATCCTCTCTAGGATCTCTTGGCCGCGTCTGAGATAGTTGGCCCCGATGACACCGAACGAGGCCAACGCGACCGACACGCCCGCCAATGCGAAGAAGGCCGTGAAGAGCCGAGACGACTCGGAGGTAGGTACAACATCACCGTATCCGACCGTTGTCACGGTACATACAGTGAAGTAGAACGACGTCGTCCACGACCAATCCTCGATGTAGTGATAGACCACCGTGCCCGTGACTAGCAGGCTCACCATCGCTGCTATGGTGACCATGAGTTGCACGTTGAAGCTCCGTAATCTCGACTCGATATCGGCCATGGTCACGTGATTGCGATACAGACACCATATAGAATAGGCCGGACACGAAGTCGGAGGTGGTTGGCGCGGGGAGGGGGATTTGAACCCCCGAGCTCTTTCGAGCACTGGATGTTTGCCTGTTCCGATGGAACGAGATAGCAATCCAGCGCCTTGCCGGGCTGGGCCATCCCCGCTTGTTCGGCGCATAATACAGCGCCCGTCTTAAATAGTTTGTATCCAGGGGGCCGGCACCGGCGGGGGTTCACCCTGTGAGGATTACCTGCCCGATCACCGAATCAGTTGGCTCGTCCAGGAGGTAGGCGATATACTCCGCCGATGCGGAGAATTCGCCTTCGAAGACCGCGAGCCTAATCGAATCGCCCACGTCGGCCTCCCCGTTGCCCGACAAGTCATACGCCGTGCAATTCAGCCCCAGATCCCCCAGGTACTCGATGCCGCATTCCTGCTGGTCATACGGCCACTCGTCGAGCTCGCCCGAGACGAACGACCACCCGACCCCGGATCCGTAGTCATCTGCCACGACCAGGGACAGGTCCGACCATCCGATCCCCTCCAGTTGTTCACCCACCCAGTTGTACTCCACGATCTCCTCGAAGGTGAGGACGTAGCCGTCCGATGCGGGAGCGCACGACAGCGTGACCTCAGGGAGACTAGCGTCGTGATAGCCCATTAGGAGGACATACACCGCAGATGTCATGTACGGGTCAATGTCCGTCGACGAGGACCAGTCGATGTCACCATCAGGGCTCGGATCCTCGTCGCTCGAATACGCGTAGTCCAGACTAACCGTGTGTATGCCCGCTGTCGTCTTCGACTCGCACATGAACCCGAAGTACGGAGACGCGATGCCGGAGGCGACCAGCACGCCGTCGATGTAGACATCCACCTCGATGTTGACCAAAGATGAGTTTGCTACATCCACCTCGATCGTGCTCAACGGCGCCGCGTACGGCACAGCCATGACCGCGAGGACGATGGCAAGGGTCATCGCAACGGCGGACGGCACCCTCGCCATGCGAGGCACCCCAGCGACCAGTCTCAACAGCCGCGAAGGACGCACCTCATCGCCCTCGGTCATCTTCCCTGCCGGGTCTTCTTCGACCCGCGTGGTCTCTGGAACGAGGAGGCCTGACACGAACGTCCCTGGAAGCCTCACCCGCCTCACGAACACCATGGACCACGCTCCCACTATGGCCGCCGCGACAGCCAGGTAGAACCCCTCACCGAGACGCACGTCGGTGGACCCCTGGGCCATCGTCCAATCTCCGAAGGATGAACGGATCTCGAGGAAGGAGAGCCCGGCGCCGACCATTTGGAGCAGACTCCCAAGCGGGGTTAGGAGGCACATGACAGAGCCGACGGATATGAGGACCGCACCCGCTATCATGAGCGAGAGGTCGCCGAAACGGACGTCGCACATGAAAGCCAGCAGCGAGTAGCGCGGGCCTGAGAGTTCGGGACCCCAGTCATACATGCGCTGCTCGACGACCAGCCAGATCATGAACATGGACAGGAGGCCGAGCACGAAAGCGGAGAGAGACAATACGTTCATCGAGAGACCGCCTTTATCCGAGTGTACGAACGCGGCGAATCTGGAAGGGATCCGCACTCTCGGGGACAGCAGGATTGAGGCGACTCCGAAGAGCGCTGCGGCTACCGCCACGAATGGGCCAGGTCCCGCGATTCCCGGGTCATCGACGAACTCAAACGCAAACAGGAGCACGCCCGTCAACTGAAGAACGCCTCCCAGGGATGTGATGAAGCAAAGGATGGATCCGGTGAGCACCAGGAGAACGATTGCGGAATAGAGGGTGCTGTACTCGCCCACGTCAACGATATAACGCAGGACACTGAAAGCGTCGTAACCGCGGTACGAGGGCTCGTAGTTCCATGCGAAGGCGAGCGACATGATGCCAAGGAGCCCTGCCAGCACGTTCAGGGGGAACAACGCCAGGGGCGTCGCGGCCCGTCGCGGACGGTTCTTCGTCGGATGCACGATCTTGAAGGCAGTTGGACGCTCGTCGGGTTCCGCCACAACGACCGCTGGCCCCTCGTCGTCTGGCACAACGCGTTCTGTGGCCTCCACACCATCAATCCCTTCGACGGCACCCGCATCTCCAGACATCCTGACGCCACCTCTCGGTGAAGACGCTTGATGAATATTTATTAGATTCCAGAGCCGCTGGACCGAAGGGATTCTCACTGCGCGGGAGCGGAAGTAAGGAGCGAGACCGCCTTGACCCGGCGGTCCGGACGAAACACTCATATATCACGCCCTCGTAGTAATTACGGGCTGGTCTCGCCGGAACGCCGCAAGTGCGCTCCGATAACCGGGTTCGAAACGGATATATACCCCATCGGACTTAGCGGGACTACCCAATCTGCGACACACGGCGATGGTTGGGAGGGAGGCGCACGCCGCCTGATCTGATGATCAACCCGTATCCACTTGTCGCAGACATGATGGAGAATCAAGATCTCCGGCTTTCGCCGTGACCTCTTGCTTCTGACGTTCGATGGCAGAAAAATAGGTTTCGTGCAATATACTCCGCGGCGACGCGATCGCCGCGTAGCAGGGAACAAACTTAAGTCGGTGAGACTTGGGAACCTTGTCAATTCGAGAGAAACCAGACCAAGCGAGCTAGAGCGACCGCTAGATAATGATGATGTGAACGACGTCAGGACAGTCAATTCCGGTTGATCCTGCCGGCGGGCACCGCTATCGGAATACGATTAAGGCATGCGAGTCGAGAGGTGCAAGACCTCGGCAGACGGCTGAGTAACACGCGGGTAACCTGCCCTGGAGTGGGGGATAATCTCGGGAAACTGAGGATAATACCCCATAGGTGTGGTGTGCTGGAATGCTTCCACGCTGAAAACCACGGTGCTCCAGGATGGGCCTGCGGCCTATCAGGCTGTAGTGGGTGTAACGGACCCACTAACCTACGACGGGTAGGGGCGTTGAGAGACGGAGCCCCCAGATGGATTCTGAGACACGAATCCAGGCCCTACGGGGCGCAGCAGCTACGAAAACTGCACAATGTGGGAAACCACGATGCGGGTATTCCGAGTGACAACGCATTGCGTTGTCTGTTCTTTCGCCTAAAAAGCGAGAGAAGTAAGGGCCGGGTAAGACGGGTGCCAGCCGCCGCGGTAATACCCGCGGCCCGAGTGGTGCTCATTATTATTGAGCTTAAAGCGTTCGTAGCCGGCCTCGTAAATCCTTGGGTAAATCGGGCAGCTCAACTGTTCGAATTCCGAGGAGACTGCGAGGCTCGGGACCGGGAGAGGTCAGAGGTACTTCGGGGGTAGGGGTAAAATCCTGTAATCCTCGAAGGACCACCAGTGGCGAAGGCGTCTGACTAGAACGGATCCGACGGTGAGGGACGAAGCCCTGGGGCGCAAACGGGATTAGATACCCCGGTAGTCCAGGGTGTAAACGCTGCGGGCTTGGTGTCGGAGGTCCTACGGGGGCGTCCGGTGCCGGAGAGAAATTGTTAAGCCTGCCGCTTGGGGAGTACGGTCGCAAGACTGAAACTTAAAGGAATTGGCGGGAGAGCACCGCAACGGGAGGAGCGTGCGGTTCAATTGGATTCAACGCCGGACAACTCACCAGGAGCGACGGTTACATGAAGGCCAGGTTGACGATCTTGCCTGATTTTCCGAGAGGTGGTGCATGGCCGTCGTCAGTTCGTACCGTAAGGCGTTCTCTTAAGTGAGATAACGAACGAGACCCTCGCTGCTAATTGCCACCCTCTCCGCGAGGAGGGGAGCACATTATCGGGACCGCTGGCGCTAAGCCAGAGGAAGGAGAGGTCAACGGTAGGTCAGTATGCCCCGAATCTCCTGGGCTACACGCGCGCTACAAAGGCTGGGACAATGGGCCCCTATGCCGAAAGGCAACGGCAATCCCGAAACCCAGCCGTAGTTCGGATTGAGGGCTGTAACTCGCCCTCATGAAGCTGGATTCCGTAGTAATCGCGTGTCAACATCACGCGGTGAATATGCCCCTGCTCTTTGCACACACCGCCCGTCAAACCATCCGAGTTGGGTCCAAGTGATGATGCCTCTGATTGGGGCGTTAGAACTTGGGTTCAGCAAGGGGGGTTAAGTCGTAACAAGGTATCTGTAGGGGAACCTGCAGATGGATCACCTCCTACGCAAAACCGGAGGGGTACTACCCCTCCACCAAACCGCGTTGGCAAGGTACCAAGCACCTAAGACTTCTGCCATCGGACGACCATCATAAATTTTTCATTCACATGTATCAGCGTGAGTCCTGTCTAGAAAAGGGCGCTCGTGAGCACGCACTAAGCCAGAAATGAACAGAAAACGGAAAGTGGTTTAGAGGGGTTTCCGCTGAACTCTCAGCGACTCACGGCGCGGGCGGCGGGGCCGTCTTCCTGCCCATGACCATCATCACGATCAAGAGCAAGACGACCACGACGAGCAGGCCGATGATCGCGTAGCCCATCACGGCACTCATCTTGTCGTCCACCGATGTCTGCACATCGCCGACGTCCTGGTTGGCTTCGTCCAGGGCGGTCTGCAGAGCGGTTATCTGGTCTTGCAGCGCCGCGATCTCGTCCATGAGGGCCAGGTTGTCGGTGTCGACGGAGGCCTCAAGTGCAGCGAGCGCGTCCTCGAGTGCCGCTATGTCAGCCATGAGAGCCGCATCGGAGGCGGCCATCGAGTCGTTCAGCTCCGAGAGCTGTTCCTCGAGCGCCCCTATCTGTTCCTCCAGGTCCGCGATGAGCAGGTCGGCCGGGTCAGCAGCAGGGAGCACTTCCAGCTCCAGCGCCAAGTCCGTGACATACTCATAGGTCACGTCCGCGTACACGTACCAGTACTCGATGACCACCAGGTAGTCGCCCGCCGGAGCGACGGCCGACACGTCTATTGTCAGCGCCATCGGGCTAGGCATTGAGTTCCAAACGTACTCCGATGCGTATAACGTGCCGTCATCGACGGACACGAGGGCCCAGCGGAGCTCGTTGCCGCTCTCCTCGACGTACACGAACTCAGCATCGGCCATCAACAGGACCGACTCGCCGGCCCTGACAGATGATGAAGAGAGTTCCACCGAGTAGTCGAACAGGTACAGCTGCATGGACTCGACTACGTCCAGGACTTCCGCGAGCGTGTTGCCGCCCATGGCCAGTATCCTGCCGTCCATCGTCACCACGGCGCCGAGGTACTTCCTCGCAGAGTCCATGGATCCTGCGGACGACCACTCGTCCGTCGCTGGGTCGTACACGGCGGTGCTCGAGTATACAGCGGTGGAACCCGTGTTGTACCCGTTGTCCGAACCGCCCACGACATAGACCAGTCCGTCGACTCCCACGACCGAGGCGTGCGCCGCCCGCGGTTCGGGGAGGTCCGCCATCGAGACCCATTCTAGTGTCGCTGAATCATACTTGAAGAACTGAGTGGTTCCAGTATAGCTACCGTCGCCGCCTCCAGAGTAGTAAAGGTCTTCGCCGATTGCCACCAGTGCGCCGCACTGTACATCAGCTGGCGCTGCCGGGCCAACGGACCATGAGTCCTCGGCCGGGTCGTATATCTGCACGTAACCCGCGGAGGGAACGCCCTCGCCTCCGACGACCCAAATCGACCCGTTGCCGACCATGGCCGCCTTGGCCTCCCATGAACCGTAGAGCATGTCGGTGCCTGAGCTCCATGAGTCCAGGTCGGGATCGTATATCTGGGTCCTGGCCATGTAGTCCTCTCCGCCGAAGATGTATACACGGCCATCCAACCCGACCGCACCACATGCGCCCCTCTCGCCGTAGGGCATGCTGGTCAGTACTGTCCAATCCCCAGTGTCGGGGTCGTAGGCGTATGCGTCTACTACCGTCACAAATCCGATGCCCGCCACGCCGCCCATGACGTAGACGGTCCCATCCAAGCCGCTCACAACAACTGCCTGAGAGGCCGGTGCGCCCATTGGCAGCTCGGCGTCCCAGTCGCCAGTCCATGAGGCCCCAGCATTCGGCACGGCGGACGACAACGCCACCGCGACCAATGCCAGCGCCACCGCTGAAACGATCAGTCTTGCACTCATTCTACTATTCATATTCACATCCATCCTATCGCCTCAGGACGGGGGCCTGAGGTCACACATATGTCATTGTCAAGTCTGATATATATACCCGATAACGAGAAAAGTACGGGCCAGGGGTCGGTCCCGCGGACGATTCACCATGAAGCCACCGTCCATCACTGAGATTCAGGAGGCCTTCGAATTGCGGCGTTGCAGATGTATGACTTTCGAAGGTTTTTCGACGTCTCGCAACACGTCTTCGAAGAGAGTTCCGAATGTTTTTATACCACGGCTGGATACCTTAGCACGCGCGTATTATAGCAGGACTGGCGGCCTCCGCTGGCTCCTGTGTGAAAGGACGATAGTGGGAGCTTAGGGAAGAGATACCATGATGATTTTGAAGATGAAGAAGGAGGACCTCCCGGCATTCCTCGAGAGCGCCAAGGAGTGGGGAGAGCTGTGGGGTCCGACCACGAAGGAGGGGCAGACCGCCTACTCGAAGGTCGACGGTCTCTCGCAGATGGACCTGAAGGCGACGAGGACCATGATCCCGCCGAAGAAGTTCCTCTACCCGCCACGGTTCACCATGTTCGACTTCGACGAGGAGGGCTTCGTCGAGAGGACCGGGGACGTCCCCAAGAGGATCCTGTTCGGGCTCCACCCGTGCGACATACATGGCATACTGATCATGGACAAGCTGTTCCTCGAGACCTACAAGGACCCGTACTACGCCGAGAGGAGGGAGAAGACCCTCCTGCTGGGACACAGCTGCATACCGGACGACAAGTGCATGTGCTTCGCGACGAACACGGACTTCGTGGCCGAGGGTTTCGACCTGTTCTTCACCGACCTCAAGATGTTCTACCTGGTCTGGGTGGGCTCGAGCAGGGGGCACGACCTCGTGAGGATGAGGGCGGACCTGTTCAGCAGGAATCTGGACAAGAACGACATCCTGAACTACACCGAATACAGGAAGTGGAAGACTGCGCAGTTCAAGGCCAAGATCGACCTCACTGGCATGCCCGACATATTCGAGCTCGGGTACAACAGCCCTGTCTGGGACGAGCTGGCGGAGAAGTGCCTCTCGTGCGGCCAGTGCTCGATGGTGTGCCCGACCTGCAACTGCTACAACGTGGTGGACGAGGTCGAGCTGGGTACCGCCGAGGGGACCAGAGACAGGTTCTGGGACAGCTGCATGTTCCGCGAGTACTCTGTCGTGGCAGGCGGCCACAACTTCAGGGACAAGAGGGCCGACAGGCTGAGGCTCTGGTACACACACAAGCTTCAGGCGTTCATAGGCGAGTTCGGCAAGCCCGCGTGCGTGGGCTGCGGAAGGTGCGTCTCGACGTGCCCCGTTGACATCAACGTGGCGACCGTCTCCAAGGCGCTCAAGGAACAGGAGGTGGGCAAATGAAGAAGCTGTGCGTGGTCCTGGACGAGAGAGAGGTCCAGGACAACCCGTTCCAGCCTGACATGTGGAGGATCGTGCGGAGGTACCCGCTCACGAGCGACGTCAACTTCTACCAGGCGAGGCCGGTGGACGTGGACGAGGCGCTCAAGATGAACTACCTGCCAGGGCAGTTCATCATGCTGTCGATACCGGGAGAGGGCGAGGCGCCGTTCTGCATATCGTCGACGCCGTCGAGGCCCGGGCTGCTGGAGTTCTGCATCAGGAAGATGGGGACCCTGACGAGCTCGTTGTTCGACCTCAAGGAGAACCAGACGGTCGGCATCAGGGGCCCGTACGGGAACAGCTTCCCGATCGACAAGATGGAGGGCAAGGACATCATGATAGTCGCGGGCGGCATGGGAGTCGCGCCGCTGAGGTCCCTCCTCCTGTACATCCTGGACAACAGGGACAGGTTCGGGAAGGTCACATACCTCCACGGGGCGAAGAACCCCGGCGAGATGCTGTTCAGGGAGGAGTTCTTCCAGCTCAAGGAGCGGGACGACCTGAACTGCCTCCTGACCGTGGACAAGGACGACACCGGCAAGTGGACAGAGAGGACCGGGCTCATAACGACGCTCTTCAAGGAGCTGGGCCCGATAGACTCGAAGAACACCTACGCGGCCGTGTGCGGCCCACCGGTCATGTACAAGTTCGTCATGGAGAACCTGGTGAAGCTCGGGATACCGAAGCACCAGATACTGATGACGCTCGAGAGGAGGATGAAGTGCGGCGTCGGCAAGTGCGGACACTGCGCGATAGAGTACCTGTACACATGCATAGACGGGCCTGTGTTCACCTACTGGGACGTGCTCCACATGAAGGAGCTCATAGGGAGGGGTGTCAGTGACAAAGTCATCGCCTAAGATCGGAGTGTACGGCTTCACGGGCTGCGCGGGCGACCAGCTCATGATCCTCAACTGCGAGGACCAGCTCGTGGACCTGTTCGGCGCCACGGAGATACGCTCGTTCGTGATGGCGAAGAGCGACAACCACGAGGGCGAGCTGGACGTAGCGCTCGTCGAGGGCTCGATCTCCACGGAGGAGCAGCTGAAGCACCTGAAGGAGATCAGGGAGCGCTCGAAGATACTCATAGCCATCGGGACATGCGCCTGCTGGGGAGGCCCTCAGGCAATGAAGTTCGGGGACGGCAAGTACGAGGACCGGTACAAGAAGGTCTACGGGAACGCGAAGGTCACGATATCGAAGGCCTTCGAGGCCCAGCCCCTGGACGCGTTCGTCAAGGTGGACATGAAGATACCTGGTTGTCCCATCGACAAGCAGGAGTTCCTCAAGTCGGTATCGAAGCTCGTCGCGGGGAAGCACCCGTACCTGCTCAAGTCCCCCGTGTGCCTCGAGTGCAAGTGGAAGGAGAACAGGTGCATACTCCTGGACGGCAAGTTCTGCGCTGGCCCGCTGACCAAGGGCGGCTGCGGGGCCGTGTGTCCGTCCCACAACCTGCCGTGCGTGGGCTGCTGGGGACCGACGGACGACCTCAACGTGAGCGCGGAGTACAACCTGCTCAAGGAGAAGGGGTACGACCCTGAGGAGATCATAACCAAGATACGCAAGTTCGGGGGCTCGGGCGTGGTCGAGCTCGTGAAGGACCTCGAGAAGAAGGGGGCGAAGAAATGAAGGAGCTCAACGTGCCGGCCTTGGCAAGGGTCGAAGGCGACGGCGGGATAACGGTCACGCTGGACGGCAAGAAGGTCAAGAGCGTCACGCTGGACATACACGAGGGGCCGAGGCTCATAGAGCAACTCGTCAAGGGCATGAAGCCCGAGGACGACGTCAACGTGGTCCCGAGGATATGCGCCATATGCACACTGTCGCACAAGTTCGCGGCCATCAGGGGCATGGAGAAGGCGCTGGCCATCACGCCCCCGGAGAAGGCGGACCTGACGCGCGAGCTGATGATGCTCGGCGAGAACATAGAGAGCAACTCGCTCCACACCATGCTGCTGGCGCTGCCAGACTTCCTGGGATACCCGTCCGCGGTCGCGATGCTGAACGACTACACGGACGATGTCAAGAGGGCCCTGAAGCTCAAGAAGTTCGGCAACCACGTCATGGAGGTCACGAGCGGCAGGATCGTCCACGGCGAGAACCCCATCATCGGTGGGTTCGGGAAGTACCCGAGCAAGAAGATGCTCGAGGAGATCAAGGCGAAGGCGCACGAGATGGTCCCGGACGCGGCCAGGGTGGTCGAGCTCTTCGCGTCCCTGGAGATACCCAAGTACGCGGATGTGGACACCGACAAGGTCTTCATGTCCGTGGACGCCCCGAAGAAGAAGTTCCACCTGTACGGCGATGACATCCTCATCTCGAACGGCAAGGACTTCCCCGCGGACGAGTACAAGAAGTTCACGAACGAGAGGGTGGTCCCTCACTCGTTCGCCAAGAGGTCGAAGTACAACGACAAGACATTCATGGTCGGGGCGAACGCGCGTCTGATCAACATGGGCAAGCGCCTGGACGGCCAGGCGGCGGACATGTTCAAGGAACACTTCGACAAGCGGTGGCTCAGGAACCCCTTGTACAACAACCTCGCGCAGGCGATCGAGATCGTCTGGGCGATGGAGAGCCTGCCGGACGCGTGCGACAAGGTGGCGTCCATGGACGACCCGCCGACCGAGCAGCCGACTAGGACGACTGGCTCTGGCACAGGCGCGGTCGAGGCTCCCAGGGGTACGCTGTACCACCACTACGAGCTCAAGGACGGCCTGGTGGATGTCGCGGACATCATCACACCGACGGCCCAGAACCTGGACGACATCGAGATGCACATGAAGCTCGTAGCCGAGAGGATGCTGGCCGAAGGGAAGAAGGACGACGAGGTCCGTCTAGGCCTCGAGATGATCGCGAGGGCATACGACCCATGCATAAGCTGCGCCACGCACCTGGTGACCCTGAAGAGGTTCTGAAAGCGGCCCTCGAAGGCGTCGCCGGCCCAGGGCCGGTCTACGTCCTCGGGCTTGGCTACGCCGACAAGGCGGACGACGGCGCGGGCGTGCTCGTGGCAGAGACCCTGAAGAAACTCTTTCCCAACCATTCATTTTCCGAGCATGACGGCGTCGAGGGGACTGTGCTCGACATCTCAGAGAAGGACGGCCCTGGCACGGTGTTCTTCGTGGACGCGACGGACATCAAGGGGGCCCCTGGGACGATCCTGGTCGTCCCGAGGGAGGACATCAAGGAGACCGAGATCTCGACCCACAGGGTCCCTGTCGCGCTCATGGCGTCCGTCCTCGGACGCGAGGGGAAGGGGACCGCGGTGGTCTGCGTCCAGACCAGATCGCTCGAGTTCAGGGGGGACCTGTCCTCCGAGGTCTCATCCGCGGTCGACCTCCTCGTGCGAGTGTTCGGCGACATCATGAGCGGACGGCCCGGCTGAGGCGTCCACAGGTCGCCGGGAAACCTTTATGTTGGGCTATCCCATACTCAGGTTCCCGTGAGACATACATGAAGGTTATTCTCGTCTCCGGAGGGGTTTTGTCAGGCCTCGGCAAGGGCATCACCGCATCCTCGATAGGTTGCGTGCTCCGGGCCAGGGGCGTCAAGGTCACCGCGATGAAGATCGACCCGTACCTGAACTTCGACGCGGGCACCCTGAACCCGTTCGAGCATGGCGAGGTGTTCGTGCTGGACGACGGAGGCGAGGCCGACCTGGACCTGGGCAACTATGAGAGGTTCCTGGACGCGCACCTGACCAGCGACCACGTCATGACCACGGGCAAGGTCTATGGGAGCGTCATCGAGAAGGAGCGCGAAGGACACTTCCTGGGCAAGACCGTTCAGATCATACCGCACATCACGAACGAGATCAAATCGATGATATCTAACGTCGGCATCAAGTCCGGCGTCGAGGTCATCATAGTCGAGCTTGGTGGCACCGTGGGCGACATCGAGTCGATGCCGTTCCTGGAGGCCGCGAGGCAGATGCACTCCGAGATGGGCGACCAGAACGTCATATTCGTGCACACGACCCTTGTGCCAGCCCTCGGGGCGCTCAAGGAGCAGAAGACGAAGCCAACACAGCACTCTGTGAGGGAGCTGAGGTCGATAGGCATCCAGCCGGATGTCATAGTGGCCAGGTCCGAACGGCCCCTCGACGACGGCGCGAGGAGGAAGATCGCGCTCTTCTGCGACGTGCCGCTCGAAGCGGTCATAAGCGCCCCGGACGCGAAGTCCATCTACCAGGTCCCGATCTTCCTCGAGGAACAGGGGCTGACGGACTACCTCCTCGCGAGGATGGGCATGGGGAACCCGAAGAACGGGCTCACGGAGTGGAAGGGCTTCCTCAACAAGGTCATGGAACCCAAGCACAACGTCAAGATCCTTCTCGTCGGCAAGTACATGGACCAGCGTGACTCGTACATGAGCCACTACGAGGCTTTGACGCACGCGGGAGCCGAGCTCGACACGCGCGTCGACTTCCTCAGGGTCGAGGCCGAGGACATCCACAAGGAGGAATGCAGGTGCATGCTCGAGGAGGCCGACGGGATCCTGATCCCTGGCGGCTTCGGCTCGAGGGGCGTCGAGGGCAAGATCGAGGCGGCGAAGTATGCCCGCGAGAACAAGGTGCCTTTCCTGGGCGTCTGCCTGGGATTCCAGCTCGCCACGGTCGAGTTCGCGAGGAATGTGCTCCAGATGCACGACGCGAACAGCACGGAGTTCGACCCGCACACGTCCCATGCGGTCATAGACCTGCTCCCTGAGCAGAAGAACGTGACGAAGATGGGCGGTTCGATGAGGCTAGGCGCGCAGCAGGTCCTGATAGAGAAGGGCTCGAAGGCCGAGGAACTGTACCACGGCCTCGACATCATGGAGCGGCACAGGCACAGATACGAGGTCAACCCGCACTACATCGACCGTCTCCAGGAGAAGGGGCTGAAGTACACTGGCAGGTCCCCGGACGGCAAGAAGATGGAGATACTGGAGCTCGACGACCATCCGTTCTATGTCGGATCCCAGTTCCACCCCGAGTTCAAGTCCAGGCCCCAGAAGCCAGCCCCGATGCACTACGGACTCGTGAGGGCGGCACTGGCATTCTCTAAGCAGAGGAAGTAGGCGCCTCGGCCACGGTGGCCTTGGCTACCGTCGGATGCGCCTTCGGCAGCATGATCTTGAACACGGCACCCTTGGTGAAGTCCCCTCTGACCCTGTCCTCCACCCAGATCCGCCCCTGGAACTTCTCGATTATGGTGCCCACGATCGAGAGGCCGAGCCCGAACCCTTTCACGCCCGTCGCGCCTGTCGCGAATCGCTCGAAAACGGTGCGTTTCCTGTCGTCGGGGATGCCTCTGCCGCGGTCCGTGACCGAGACGACCCAGAACTCGCCCCTGGTGTCCTTAACCTCGTCGACCGTGACGTCGACCCTGACCATCTTCGCGGTGTCGAACTTGACCGCGTTCGATATGACGTTCAGGAACAGGTCGTTGATGTAGTTGTTGGCCCGGATGAAATGCGCGCCCTTCGCGAGGTTCGGCACGACCTGGATGGTCTTCTCCGGTGACTGGCGCGAGACCGCCTGGACCGCGTTCATGACCGGCGTATGGAGGTCCCATACGGTGAAGTCGTCCTCGGACATCGATCTGACCTTGGCGAGCTTCCTGATGTTGTCTATGACCCTCGCGTTATTCCTGACCTGCACGAGGGCCTTCTCAGCATATCGTTTCTGCCCCTCGTCGAGCCTCTTGTCCTGGAGCAGCAGCTCGATGTAACCCATGATGCCCTGGTTGAAGTTGTTGATGTCGTGGGTCATGAGGTCGTTCAGAAGAGCTATCTCGTTGACGGCGAACACCTGCTTCTCGTACAGTCCTGAGTTCTCCAGACCGATGGACGCTATGCCCGCGAGCACCTCTAGGACCTCAATCTGCTCAGTCGTCGGGATCTTGAGGTCGTAAGGCTCGTCTACGAGGAGGTAGCCGTTCAGCCGGCCGCTCCTGTCCTTGAGCGTGAATATCAGTATATCGCGCTCGTGCCACGCGTCCGGCGCTGATCTCGGCACGTTGGCCAGCTCCGGATGCGCGATGAAATCGAACTCCTCGATGCCATAGTCCTGATTCTCGTACTTCACGTAATACGTCGTCTCCCCTATCTTGAACTCGTCCTTCATGTCCTCGAGGACCCTCTCGGCGGGGACCATTCTACCGACCCCTACCCAGTCAGGGAAGCCAGCCAAAGCCCTGTTGACGAAAACGTTCTTGCCGAGGTCCAGGAGCGACACCGCAGCCCTCTTGAAGCCGAATGATTTGACGATGGCGTTCACCAGGTTGCTCAGGAGCTTGTCCAGGTCGTCCATGTACATGACGGATGTGGTGAGCTCCAGGACACGAGACATCTGCGCGACCTTCGTCCTGCTCTCCCCGAGCAACCTCTCCTCCGTCAGGTACAGTTCGGAGTTCTCGACGGCCACCGCTGCCTGGTTAGCGAACAGCTGGACTATCTCGAAGTCCGCTGGGGTGAACGTCCTGCCGCCCTCCCGGTATATCGTGAGGACGCCTATGAGCTGTTCCCTGCCCCTCAGAGGGATGGCCATGATCGCCTCTGGCTCGATGGGGGTGCCTTCCACCTGGGTGGCGCGGGCGTCCGACGTCGTGTTGTTGACCAGCTCGGCCTTGCCGGTCTTGGCCACATGTCCCGTGATCCCCTCACCTACCGGGAAAGTCTCAGACATCACCTGGTCCGCGTAGGAACCGCGAGCGTGCACTGGCAGTAACGTGCCGTTCTCGTAGTCGATCTTATAGAACGTTATGGAGTCGTACCAGACAACCTCCCTGAGCTTGTCCGCGACGTACTCGTATGTGCCCCCGATCTCTATCTGCCTCTGCATGGACAGCGCGATGTCCAGAAGCGCGAGCTGCGACCTCACCCTCTGGTTGAGCGAGTTCATGAGGTTCGAAGTCTCGAGCGCTATCGCCGCATGATCAGCCAGTGAGGACAGGAATATCGCGTCGTTCCTGCTGAATTTGCCATCTCCGAGCCTGTTGTAGACGTTCACTATCCCGATGCCACGCCCCTCGATTATGAGCGGCGCCGAGACGATGGACTTGATCTTGAATATCTCCGCGTCCCTAACACTCACGTCCGGGTCGGCCAAGTAGTCGTTGACCACTTCCGCCTTCAGCCTCGAGAGGGCTCGGCCAGTGACGCCTTTCGCGGCGCTGAACTCCAGCTTCTCTAGCACGGGCCTGTCGACATTGTAAGACGCGACCCACTGCAGCCTGTTCGTGAGATCCTCCCTGAGGCCGACCATCGCCTTCTCGCCCTTTAGCAGCGCGGCCGCGTCCCTGGCTACCTGGTCCAGGATGACACTTGGTTCCTGTCTGAAGGAGATCTGCTTGCTGATCCTGTCCAGAACGGTCAAAGCATGCTCGCGCTCCTTCGACTCTGTGAAAGTGCGAGCGTTCACAATCGCAGTCGCAAGTATGTCTGTGAGCATCTCGAGGAGCGTGACATCGTTCCTCGTGAACGCATCCTTCGTATCGCTCTGGATGTCCAGGACTCCGATGAGGTCTCCTCTGAACAGGATAGGTATCGCAAGCTCGGACTTGGTGGTCCTGATGCCTTTCGTGATGTACCGAGGGTCGGCCTCCACGTCGCCGGTCACGAGCGTTTCCGAGAAGAACGCCGCGTGACCGATGATACCCTCCTTCAGTTTCAGCTTCAGATTCCTGGACACTTCGGGCATCTTCGCGCCGTGCCCGGCCCGGAAGTGCAGTTCGCCACGTTCCTTGTCCATTGCCATCACGACGACGTGCTGGTAACCGAACCCGGCGGCTATGGACTTCGTGAACTCCGCCATCAGCTCGTCCGGGTCGAGTATGGATGTCACGACCCTGCTGATCTTGTTGATGGTGGTGAGCTGGCTGACCCTGCGAGCGAGCTCGGCCGTCCGCGCCTCCATTTTCTTCTCGAGCTGCGACTTGTACTTCTCGAGCTCGACCTTCTCTGATTTCTCTCTTGTCACGTTCCTGAACACACCGACGATGCCAAGCGGATGGCCTTGGCTGTCCTTCACGGGCTTCGCATCTATGTGGACGATAGTGGGGAGACCGTTCTTGACTCCAAGAGTGACATCACCGGACCAACCGTTGTCCAGCGACTCCCTCAGCACGCGCGAGACATCGAAATCGACTGGCAGAACAGCCGTGCTGGAGGTGCTGCACTTCGCCGCGTCCTCCTTCGATATGCCCATGAGCGCCTCGAAAGCCTTGTTGATGTACGCCATGTTGCCGTTGACGTCCATCACCATGATGGCCTCGGCCATCTGATCCACGGACGAGTACAGGTTGACCAGGAACTGCTCTTTGGAGACCGATTCGGTCACGTCCCGCTCGAACGAGAAGTATAAGACCTCCCCAGTATCCTCGTCCTCGTATCTAGTGACCGTCAACTCCCATATCGTGCCATCCGGGAATCTCGCGGTCCTCGTGAACGGGAATGTGGAGTGCTCCATGCCACGCGCCACGGGGCAGCTCCTGCAGACATCCTCAGAGGCGAGCGCGGTCTCGAAGCATTTCTTGCCCACGAGGTCGCCGTAAACCTCCTTCAACGCAGGGCTGAGGTATACGATCGTCCGGTCGTCCCTCACGACCGATACCCGGTCAGGGAACAAATCCAGGAGAGAAAGCCTCTGCTCCAGCGAACCTACAGGCTTCGGATCTCTGAGGGGGGACGCGGAGCTCCTCGTGGTCGTTGTTTCACCCTTGCTGGGCCATCGGCAACCGACTCATAGCGAACGGTCATCAATAAACGTTTCGAAGCGGATGCCCCAGGGAGACACGCACGGGGCCGAATAGACCAGCGCAGCTCGGAGAAGCGATTTGGCACCCCGGTCGTCCCAATAGCTTTAACTAGGGAATCCACGATGGAACCACGATGGCGGCCCAGGAATCGACAGACTATGAGGCACTCTTGGCCAGAGCGAAGAAGAAACTCCCGCAGAAGCTGGAGTCGCACGACCGTTTCAAGGTGCCCGACCCAGATGTAATGGTCGAGGGCAAGACAACGGTCATCCGAAACTTCGCCGACATCGTGGACACGCTCAGGCGAGAGCCGGAGCATCTGCTGGGATTCCTCCTCAGGGAACTCGGTACCGCCGGCACCATGGACGGCCCGAGGGTCGTCTTCAAGGGCAAGGTCGCCACAGCCCAGATCGTCGACAGGATCGGCAACTATGTCGAAGAGTACGTGCTCTGCTCCGAGTGCGAGAGCCCAGACACTCACATGGTGAAGGACGGGCGCATCTCTGTCCTGCACTGCGAGACATGTGGTGCCCACAGGCCCGTGCATGTCAGGAAGCCGATCAAGGCCGAGGAGCAGAAGGCCATCGAGGCTGGCAAGACATACGACCTTTTCATCCAGGATGTAGGCAAGAAGGGCGACGGCATCGCCCGCAAGGCCGAGTTCGTGATATACATCCCAGGGACCGCGAAAGGAACCCAGGTAAAGGCCATAATAGAGAAGGTCTCTGGAACGGTCGCGTTCGGCAAGCTCGTGTGAACCCTCAGCTCAAGGCAGCGATATCCTGCCTTTCACAGACTGGCGCACGGACCCACCTACCTCCACCTTGCGGACTGAAGAACCCCGCTTCTCGACACGTACATGGATCTTGGACGGCCGTCCGATGAAGTGGCCCTGCTCGATCACCATGTGCTCCGCCTTCTCCTTCGGGATGAGGTCGTGCTCTACCAGATAGGCTGCCAGCGCACCCGCGGGCACACCAGACGCCGGGTCCTCGTGGAACACCGGAGACGGCAGGAAGCACCTGGCATGCAACGTCGTCGTCTCGTCGAAGCCGCCCCACGCATAGGCGACGGCCGCAGCGACCTCGAGTTCTCTGAACAGCTGCAGCAGTTCCTCCTGTCTAGGCGACACGCGCTCGAGCGCGTCCATGGACCTCATCGGGACGAGGAGAGTCGGAACGCCCGTGGAGACTTTCGAGAGGGGGAACTCCTTGTGGAAGATCGACTCGGCTCCGACACCCATTGCGCTCGCCACCTCTGTGATTTCATCGACACGCGAGTACAATGGCCGCTTCTGGGCCATCCACACCGTTCTTGAGCCGCCCGGGTTCAGCTCCACAGAGAACGGCAGGATGCCAAGCGGTGTCTCCGCCCTGTGCCTACCGCCGAACGACGAGCCGAAGGCGTTCTGCTCCGCCAGCGCCCAGAGCGCGCCTATGGTACAGTGGCCGCTGATCGGTTCTTCGGTGTCCCCGGCGAAGTACCTGAGCCTCACATCCGCCTTCTTGGACTTCAGCACGAAGGCCACCTCGGGCCCTCCGAGCTCGCTGGCAGTCCGCTGCATGAGGATGTCCTCTAGTGTGTCCGCACCGAAGACGACCCATGCAGGGTTCCCGGCGTAGAGATCGTCCGTGAAGACGTCCAGCTTCAGCACGTCCAGCTCGACCACGGCCCTCAAAACGCGCTCCTCGCTATATGGATGTTGCCAAAGACACCTGGCACAAAGTATTTCTAAGCCAGTCCGGAATAGCGGGAGAGATGGACGCGTCGATAAGGGCCGTCGTGGTCATGGCCGTCATTTTCGCTGTCTCGCAGCTGGGAGCCCTCGCGATGGTATCCTCCGCCCTCGGCGAGGAGTATCAGGCGTTCGAGGACCCCAACGACCCGATGATACCCGTGTACTATGTGATTGCCATCGTGCTGTTCACGTTCATCATACTGTATATAATAAAGAAGAAGCGCGAGAACGTGGTCAAATTCGTCTTCCTCGGGGCGGTCGGCTTCACCATATTCTACGTGATACTGATAATTGCGCTCCTGTTCGACACGGGGATTCTGGCGCTCCTTGTCTCCATCGGTCTGGCCGCCGTGCTGACATACTATCTGGTCAAGAAGCCCGAATGGTACGTGATCGACGCGACGGGCATGCTCGTTGCGGTCGGAACCATAGGCATACTCGGCATATCGCTGAACATCCTGCCCGTCCTGATACTCCTAGTCGTGCTGGCGGTGTACGATGCGATATCCGTGTACGGCACGAAACACATGGTCGCGCTTGCGGACGGGGTGACCCAGATGAAGCTCCCGATACTCCTCGTCATACCGAAGAGGAGGGGGTACTCGTACCTCAGCCAGAAACCGCTCAAGCAACAGCTGGATGAGGGCGGCGAACGAGAGGCCATGTTCATGGGCCTCGGGGATGTGATCATACCGGGCATTCTGGTCGCGTCCGCGTTCTACTATCTGTCCGACGAGACGGTCATGGGCGTGTCCGGGAGCCTGCTGGTCGCGCTGGGAGCACTCATCGGTGGGCTCGTGGGCTTCGCGCTGCTGATGCGGTTCGTGCTCAAGGGGAACCCGCAGGCCGGTCTCCCGCTCCTGAACGGAGGGACCGTGCTCGGCTACGTCCTCGCATATCTGCTCGTGTTCCAAGACCTGAGCCTCGGGATATCGGCGCCGTGGTGAGGATAGATGACCGTACTGCTCGTCTGCTCAGACCTTCACGGCTCCGACGAGGCGCTCGACCTACTCCGAAAGGCGGAGAAGACACTCTCCCCGGACGCGGTCGTAGTCTGTGGGGACGTAACGACCTATGGCTCAGCAGATTACATGGGCCGGCTGCTTGACAACTTCGACTCAGACTTGCTGGCCGTACCAGGCAACTGCGATACCGATGAGATGCTCAGGATGCTCGAGGACGCAGGGGCGAGCGTGCACGGAAAGCGCGTCCGTAAGCTCGGGCACGAGGTGTTCGGCTTCGGCGGAGGCATGCCCTCGTCATCGCACATGCCCTTCGAGGTCGAGGAGGAGGACATGGTGGCCAGCTTGAGGGCGGTAGGGGCCCGAGGCGGGCTGATGGTGACTCACACGCCGCCGAAAGGTGCGAACGACACGGACCGATCAGGCAGGCACATCGGGTCCCAGGGCATCATGGGGGTCGTCGAGGAGTTCAAGCCGAGGCTGGTGCTGTCCGGACACGTCCACGAGGCGAGGGGAGAGTGCACCTTGAACGGCACCGTGTTCGTCAATCCAGGCCCCGCCCGTGGGGGGCGCTATGCGCTCGTTAGGCTGGACCAGGAGACGGAAGTACAGCTGTTCTGACCGCGTGGGAACGGCCGCAGGTGCTCAAGAAGGTATTAATACCCCTCCCTCTTTCACATGTCCCGAGAGGTTAGACATGGCCATTTGGCAGGGAAGGCCGAAACGGAAGGTCACAGGCGGCAGGATCCGGCTGGCCCGCAAGAAGAGGAAGTTCGAGGTCGGCAGGGAGAAGCAGTTCACGCACCTGGGCGCCCGGAAGGTCAAGATATACAGGACCAAGGGGGCCAACAGGAAGGCGCGCCTGTTGATGATAGACACGGCCAACGTAGTCGACCCCTCGACCAAGGCGATGAAGAAGGTCAAGATCCTCACGGTCAAATCCAATCCTTCTAACCCGAACTACGTCCAGCGCAACATCATGACCAAGGGAGCGACAGTCATGACGGAGCTCGGAGAGGCAGTGATCACATCCAGGTGCGGCCAGGACGGCGTCGTCAACGCGATGTTGATCAAGAACCAGTGAGCGCCGAAAGGAAGAGAGGAAGGGGACGCGCTCAAGACGAGCGCGTGATGTTCATACTCCGGACTCTCACGGACGGCAGCGTGGACGGTGGGGCGACCTCGTCCCACCAATACACCTCTTCTGTACTCTTCGAGACTGCGTCAATGTTCTTCCAGAGCGAGAGCATGTTATCGCTCACCCTGATGCTCTTGACAGCACCCACGATCCGGCCATCCTCGATCTTGAGTATGGCATCGCGCGGTATCGTGGAGAAATCTCCCCTCGAGTAGCTCTGATACCTCGTATACCAAGTGTTGTTGAGATAGAGACCGTTCTTGGTGTCGGCGATCATCTCTTCGACGCTCAAGTCGCCAGGCTCCAGCACGGGATGTATCGGCAGGGGCGCAGCGGGCGGGTCGAAGCCCAGCGGCACATACGGGCCCGCGTTCCCCGTCGTCTTCGTCTTGAACCGTTTGGCCGTGGAGGTGTCATGGAGGTATGTCTTCAGCACGCCCTTGTCGATCAAGACCGTCCTCCTGGTCGGGACGCCTTCGTGGTCGAAGGCCCTCTGCGACGTCGAAGGGATGGTCGGGTCGTCCACGAGCGTCACCTGTTCCGAGGCGACCTTCTTCCCGACCTTCTTCGCGAACATGGACATGCCGACCTCGACATAGAATGCGCTTATCATGTGGGATGTCGAGTGCATCAGCTCTCCCAGGAACATGGGTTCGAGTATGAGGTCCAACTTGCCGACATCGCCCTGGACCGGGTCCTTTGCCAGGAACGCCATCTGGCCGGCTCTGGAGCCTGTGCCTCTGGCATCCATGCCCGAGAGCTTGTGCGTCAAGCACAGCGCGTGCCCCGAGGCCTCCGGTTGCGAGAACGCCCTGACGGAGAGCTCGAGGGCAGCGGTCTCGTCCTCAGCGAGCGCACCTCCCGAGGATGCGATGGCCGCTCTCATGTGCTTCACGAACAGCGTGCCGCCAACATCGGTCGCTCCCTCACGGGCGGCGGCGGATATGGCGTCATGGACGTGCTTCGTGGGCGAACGCATGGCGACTATCTTGGGGTCCGCTCTCCCCCGCCTGTATTTGAACTTCCCGGATGCGATACCCGTGTACGCCGAGTTCTCCGGAGTGATTCTAGCGCCCTGGACGAGCGCCTCCGTCGAGGCCTTCGCAGAGGCCAGGTCCAGCAGGTCGGTGGACAACGTCCTCTTGCCGACAGCGACGAACACATGGGCGTGCTTCAGGCTCCACCAGTTAGAGGCATCGATGCGGCTGTTCGAGTATCTGATCTGGTGTGTCCTGTGGTCGAACACCTCGGCCACGGCATCGTCTGCGCCCGCATCCCGAGCATACCCGACAATCTCCTGGGCGGCCTCCTTGAGCTCACTCATTTCAGGGCCACCCCCCTCAGCCTCATCATGGGGCCTCCTGTGAAGACCGCCATGCTCTGGGCGGGGTCGCCCTTGCCGCACTCCGCGGCATTGTGCTTGACGTGCTTGGACACTGCGTCGACAGCGCCCCAGAACCCCGGGGTCGTGATCTCGAGGGCGCACCTCTTGACCGGGCCTCCCAGCTCCCCGTCCTCGATGAAATACGCCTCCCTGGACACGTACTTCTGGTTGTACCTCTTGTCGTCGATGTTCCACTCGGTGAACGAATGCATGAGCACGCCCTCCTTGACCGAGCCGAATATCTCATCGTCCTCGAAGTCCCCTGGGGCCACGTGGGTGTTGGCCATCCTTACGATCGGCTCCCTGAGGTAGTTCTCGGACCTCGAGGACGCGTTGCTCTGGCACCCAAGGGTCGCAGCCGTCTCCCTGTTGGTCAGGAACTCGTTCATCAGTCCCTCCTTGTACAGGTACCTTGGCCGCGCCCTGACCCCTTCCTGGTCGTAAGCGTAGTATCCGTAGGACCCGGGTATCGTCGGGTCGTCCACGACCGTCGCATACTCGGACCCCACCCTGAAGTTGATCATCTCTGGCTTCACGAAGGACTTCCCGGCCTGTGACATCTCCCTGCCCAGTATGCGGTCCGCCTCCATCGGGTGTCCGCACGATTCGTGGGCAGCGATGCCAGCCACCTCCGGGCCGCAGACGAGGTCGTAAGTCCCTGGCTTGACCATCTTCCCCTTGTCTATGACGGTCTTGAGCATCCGCACCTCGTCCGCGAGGGCCTTCTCGAGGTCCCAGCTCTCGACGACCTCCCAGCCGCCGACGCCCCCGAACTCCCTCATCGACTGCTCGCTATCGCCCTTGGATGTGACGACTAGGGACGAGTCGACCCTGACCCTCGGCAGGAAGGATGATATCCTCGAGCCGTCCGAGTTCGCGAAGCTGCTGCGGGTCTCCGAGGTCCTGACCTCGAAATATCTGCCCTCCACCTTGACCTTCGTCTTCATGACAGCAGCGTCGATGCCCTTGAGGAAGTCCACCTGACCCTCGATCGTGGTGTCGGCCAAAGGCTTGTCCTGCCGGACCTCCCAGCTCGTCCTCACAGGCTGCTCCTGCGACATCTCGGCCGGGTGCTTCAGCCTCACGTTCTTGGCGAGCATGTACGCCCTCTTGGCGAGTTCCGCGCCGACCGCCTTCGACATCCCGTTCGAGCTGGCGAATCCGATGCCTGTGGGCAAGACAATCCTCACGTTCATGCCGGCGTCCTTGCTAGACACGATGCTGCTGGCGACGCCGGACTTCACAGCGACATTCCTGCTGTCTGTGGCCTCAGCCCTTACCTCGGCCAGGAGCGGTCTGCCCTGGGACATCGCGGCATCGAGCACCGACTCGACAAGGTCCTCATCAATCATGTCCTCGTCCCCTGCCGAGGTAATGCGCCGCTCCTGTTATTAACTGTCGCCTGGGCACACAATCTGGACCGACAATATTAGATAGAGGCGGGGCATTGGCTCCGATGGAGAATCATGACCGTCGACCCGGAGAAGGCGCTTGTGCTCTGGCCGTCGTACTTCGACCTCAGGGTCTCGAGGGAGGCCGGGAGGAGGGTGCCGAAGAGGGATGCGGTCGAGGGGCCGAGCGCGAGCATGCTTTTCGAGGCGGTCAAGTCCCTCGGCCTGGACTGCATCCTGGAGCTCGACAAGTCGTATCCCAGGTTCTGGCACAGGCACGAGGGCAGGGTGCTCGTGGAGCCCAAGCTCGCCAAGAAGGACCTCGTGACCAAGGTCGCCATGAAACTCAAGACTGTCCCGAGACCGGAAGAGTGAGGCTCATCGGTCCTGCGGGGTCTCGACCTCGTCGACCAGCATCTTGCCCGCGGACACGCTGTCCACTGAGTGTATGACGGCTCCGCAATCGGAGATCGTCTCCTCGATGCTCTCGTAGTCTATCGCGTTGCCGACGACGGTTATCTTGACGCTCTCAGTCTCCCGGTCGACCTCTTCAAGGGTGCAGTTGACCCCGGACACGCCGCTGAGGACTGCGATGCGCCTCGAGAGCTCGATGATCGTGGGGTGTTGTGGCTTGAGCACATCTAGAACCAATCGTTTTATTTCGCCCACTTGAGCAATCCCTGCCGATGGTCGGTGCTAAGGGTTCTGCGTATTTATTCCTTTTGAGCGGGGTTACCGCCTGAGGCCAGCCAGACGGTGCCTCGCTCAGCCGTCGCCTCGTCAGGTTTAATACGTTTCGGACCCATGACCCGCACGTGGCTAGAACGGCTATACCCCCGGAGGAAGTGAAGGTGCTGGACATCAACGCCGCATACAACGGCGTGAGGACCATCACACTCATGGAGAGGGCGGGGGAGGCGGTTGCGAAGTACGTCGTCGAGAACTATCCTCCAGGCTCCCGGATAGCCGTCCTATGCGGCAAAGGGAACAACGGGGGCGACGGCTTCGTCGCGGCGAGGCACCTGATGAGGGGCATGAGACCAGATGTGTGCCTCGTGGAACCGGAGGATGAGATAGCCACGGAGCTCGCCAGGGCGAACCTGTATTTGGTCAGGGGCGTCGCGAGGCCGGCCAAGTACGTAGACTTCCGTCAGTACGACCTGTTCATCGACGCGATGCTGGGTGTAGGCCTTAAGGGCAGACCCAGGGAACCCTATGCGGGGATCATCAAGACCCTGAACAGGGTCAAGAAGCCCAAGGTGTCGGTCGACGTGCCCTCCGGCTGGCCTTCCGACCTCGCGGTCCGGCCAGACGTCACAGTCACATTCCACGCGCCCAAGACCGGCATGTCCAAGAAGAACTCCGGGAAGGTGGTCGTGGTTGACATCGGCATACCCCGGGAGGCGGAGACGTTCTGCGGCCCCGGGGATTTCAGCCTCCTCCCGTCAAGGAAGAAGGACGCCCACAAGGGCGACTCCGGGAGGGTCCTGGTCATAGGCGGCGGGCCGTACAGCGGCGCCCCCGCGTTCACAGGCATGGCTGCGATGCGCTCAGGCATAGACCTCGTCTTCGTCGCGACTCCCGAGCCGGCAGCGACCCCGGTGGCGATCTACTCTCCGAACCTCATCGTCAAGGCGCTCACTGGCAGCGTGCTCGGGCCAGAGCATGTCGACGGCCTGCTGACCATGTCGAAGGATTTCGACGCCGTGGCGATTGGACCTGGCCTCGGGGATGCCCGACAGACGGTCCTGGCGGTGCAGAGGTTCGTCTCGAAGTGCAGGAAACCGATGGTGATAGACGCCGATGCGATAAGCGCGTGCGGGGCGAAGCTCAACGTGCTCAAGGGGAGGACTGCCGTGCTCACGCCTCACGCAGGCGAATTTAAGAGGCTCACGGGGAAGACCGTGCCCGGTGACGACATGGACAGGCGCACCGGAATGGTACTCGATGCGGCGGCGAAGCTGAAGGCGACCATCGTGCTCAAGGGACCTGTGGACGTCGTCAGCGACGGCAGATATGTCAAGCTCAACGGGACCGGGAACGACGCGATGACCGTCGGGGGCACAGGTGACGTGCTCACGGGCATCATAGCCGGGTTCGTCGCCCAGAAGGCGACCCCATATGCTGCGGCCAGGATGGGTGTCTTCACTGCCGGACTCGCGGGGGACCTCGCATTCGAGGAGAGGAGCTACGGGCTCTTGGCGACGGATGTCATAGACAAGGTCCCAATCGTCCTGAGGAGATACCTCCTGGCCGTCGGTGGGTGAGCGGCCGCATGCGACTGGCCGTCATCGCGGACGTGCACTCGAACATCCACGCGCTCGAGGCCGCGTCGATGCTGATATCGGAGAGGTCGCCGGACATCGTCGCATGCGCTGGCGACGTCGTAGGGTACGGCGCGTTCCCGAACGAATGCTGTTCCAGGGTGCAGGAGCTTTGCTCGCGGTCCGTCGCGGGGAACCATGACCGCGCAGCCATCTCGAAGGATGTGTCCCGGATGAACCCATATGCCGCAGCCGCGGCGATCTGGACATCGGACCGGCTGGAAGAGAGCTCGAGGAGGTTCCTGTCCTCCCTGGAACCGTCCGTGAGGTTCGCTGCGGGCGGCAGGTCGGCCGCCATGTTCCACGGGTCCCCAGCTGACCCCGATGAGTACGTCCAGGAAGACGCAGTCGACCGCGACCTGTTGGACGGAACGGGGTGCGACATCCTGATCCTCGGGCATACCCACGTCCCGTACGTGAAGAGCTTCGACGAACGGTTGGTGCTCAACCCCGGGTCCGTGGGACAGCCCAGGGATGGCGACCCCAGAGGCAGTTTCGCCATCGTGGACACTGATAAGATGGACTGCGAGACCGTCAGGTTCGAATACCCTGTGAAGGAGGCGGCTGACGCAATCGTGTCCGCAGGCCTTCCACGAATCCTGGCCGAGCGGCTGTCCATCGGCCGGTAGGGCAAGGATTTTTATCGTTTGGCGGACGCTATGAGCGTTCGTGGACCTGGAACCAGTGCCGGACGTGCCCGCGCTCAGGATGAAGGGCGAGGGGGGCTGGATCGTCGTCGCGGACCTCCATGTCGGCATCGAGGTGCAGCTGAGGAGGTCCGGGTTCAGCATCCCATCCCAGATGCCAAAGATGATGACCACACTGGAGTCGCTCGCGGGAATGGCCGAGAACCTCATGATACTGGGCGATCTCAAGCACAGGATCCCCAGCGTGGGCCACCGGGAGGACAAGGAGATCAGGGAGCTGCTCGGCAGGATGCTCGAGGTGTACCGGAGAGTCGTGCTCGTCGCCGGGAACCACGACGGTGGGATATCATCCGCCCTGCCAGAAGGATGCGAGGCGCTGAGCAGCAGGGGCACGAGGATCGGCAAGGTAGGCTTGTTCCACGGACACGTCTGGCCTTCCGAACAGGTGATGGAGGCTCAGCAGGCCGTGATGGCCCATGTGCATCCGGCGGTTCTCATGGTCGACTCGCTGGGCACGAGGAGCACCGAGAAGTGCTGGGTGAGGGCGAGGCTCGCGAAGGAGCTGGTGAAGGAGAGGTACAGCTCATGCCCAGGACAGCTGGTGATCGTCCCTGCATTCAACCCACTGTTGACAGGGACGCCCGTGAACGCGGACAAGGGGCCCATGCTCGGCCCCTTCTTCAACAACGGCTTCGTCGAGATGGGGAGCATGAAAGTCCACCTCCTGGACGGGACGTACCTGGACCGACCCGCTAAGCTCTCCAAGCCCAGGCGAGCATGAGCCTCACTTCTTCTGCCTGTCGAAGAAGATGTTCTTGCCGGTCGCTGACAACGGGATCCCGTGGACCGCGTTCGCCTTCGACAGCCCCAGGCGGAGCGCGGACACACCTATCCTATACATGACCCTGTTGTCCACGTTGTGATCCGATGCGGTCTTTACCGCCGAGCCAAGGGCTATGCCAAGGTCCAGCACCCGCAGGAAGCAGTTGGGCCCCTTGAAGTCCCCATCACACGACTCGGCGTTGAACTTCTCGCAGCTCGAGAAGCCACAGGCGCCGCAGTCCAGTCCCGCGCCCTTGTGAGAGAGCAGGCCCAAGAGCACGACCGCGTCCGAGTCGAGCACGTTCTGTCCGTCGCGTTCGAACCCCTGGATGCCGCGCTGCTTCCCCACCTGCACCATGTCGTTCCCGAGCGCGACGCGCTCCGATTCGGACAGAACGCGCACCTCGATGAAGTCCTGTCCCACGGCCTTTGGCGCGGTCCTCGCCGAGAGCGCCATGAGCTCTCCGACGAACCTAACGGTCTCCTTCACGGACATGTGAGGTGAATCACCCGGCCGGAATTTATATGCGATGCAGACAATCAGCCCACCCTGGAGTGAGTGGGGTTGAACATCACATCCATCATCTGCGTCGCGATGGTCCAGGGGCGGAAGGGGCGCAAGGATGGTCCCAGGCTCATCAAGGTCGCGAAGGGGCAGATAAAGCGCGCGGCGTCGAGGAGGATGAGGGTCCATACGCACCCTCAGGTCAAGGCCGTCAGGATCAAGGGCCAGACGAAGTGCGATGTCTGCCTCGGGGTCATAAAGATGGACCTACCGAGCGTCCTGTGCGGCTGCGGCAAACAGTACCACAACTCATGTGCGGTCAGGGTAGTGAACTGCCCAGTGTGCGGCCGTGAGCTGGGGTTCTCGAGGCAGAAGCCTCACGTGGTCGATTCCGACATGCCCATGGTCAGGCCGATGCCGCTCTCCAGGGATGACAAATTGCTGCTCCTGGAGGAGCGGTTCCTCCTAGGCGAGATCACCGAACGGACCTACCTATCCATCAAGGAGCAGGTCTCGTCCGCGCCGGACGAAGCCAGGTTCTGCAGTGTGTGTGGCCGCAGGCTCATCGACGGGGAGACCTGCGACTGCACCATGTACGACCGCAGGCTCCAGTGCCCCGAGTGCGGGAACATCCTCCTGGAGGAGGACCAGTTCTGCAACAGGTGTGGCGTGGTCTTCTCCACGGATTTCAGGCTCGGCCTCTATCAGTGCCCCGAGTGCGGGCGGGTCGTGTCCGAGGGACAGAACTCGTGCGTGTGCGGGGTGCTCCTGGTCGGCGAGGGGAACATGATCTGCCCGGGCTGCAGGAAGGAGATCCCGGAGTCATCCAGCACCTGCCCGGTGTGCGGCAAGTCCCTTGTGGAGAACGTCACCGAGTGCCCAGCGTGCGGGAGACGCGTCGACAAGGACGCGTTCGCGTGCTTATGCGGGGTCGTCTTCTCGGACAGGGTGAGCGGCGCCGAGTGCTCCCTGTGCGGCTCCGGGGTCGAGATCCATGACAGGTTCTGCCCCAAGTGCGGCGCGAGGTTCGCGGACGAGCCGAGGCTGGAAGGAAAGCTCGAAAGGAAAATCAAGGTTTGAGGTGTGCCCGGCCCCCGGGCACACGCTCATTGGAACGGTTTGTGTCGGGCAGAGCTCATCTGATGAAGTCTATGCCAGACTCGTCTCCGGATCCGTAGGACCTCTGCGACTGGCCTCTAGGGGCGCTGCGCGCCGGAGCCGAATCGCCGCCGTGGTTCTTGCTCATGAGCATGGACGACTTCGCGCCCGTGACTATCAGCAGAACCTTGACCTCGCCCTCAATCGACGGGTCGACGCTGCAACCCCAGATGAGCCTGGCGTGCTTGTTGATCCTCTCACCGACGACCTCGGCCGCCTTCTGAGCCTCCGACACGGTCATGTCCGGACCGCCCACGACCCTGATCAGGGCGCCCTTCGCCTCGCCGAGGTCGATCTCGCCCAGCAAGGGGGAGTTCAACGCCTCGTCGATGGCACCCTGGATGCGCTCCTCCGGGTCGGATTCCTCGGATTCGCCCATGCCCACGAAGGCGACCCCGCCCTCGTTCATCACAGTCATGATGTCGCTGTAGTCCAGGTTGACCAGTCCGGGCTTCGTGATGATCTCGGTGAGACCTCTAATCGTCTGCATGAGGATCTCGTCCGCCACCTTGAACGCCGCGTCGACGGGCAGCTTCGGCACGAGTTCCAGCAGCTTGTCGTTGGGTATTACGATGGTCGTGTCGCAGAGCCTCCTGAGCCTCTCCAGGCCGTCGAGCGCGTTGTCCATCCTGACCTCGCCCTCGGCCTTGAACGGCAGTGTGACGACCCCAATCGTGAGCGCCTTCAGCTCCTTGGCGAGCCTGGCGGTATAGTGAGCCGAGCCCGTCCCAGTGCCGCCCCCCATGCCTGCCGTGACGAACACGATGTTCGCGCCGTTCAGGAAGTCCTTGATCTCGCGCTCGTTCTCCTTCGCGGCGGCCTCGCCGACCTGCGGTATCGCGCCCGCGCCCAAACCGCGCGTGATGTTCTTACCTATCAGTATCTTCTTCGGCGCGTGTATGGCGAGCAGGTGCTTCGCATCAGTGTTGATAGCGCAGAGCTGAGCGCCCGATATGCTCGCTGCGACACACCTGTTGATCGTGTTCGAGCCGGCGCCGCCGCAGCCGATGATCTTGATGCTGACATCCAGTTGTTCCGCGATCTTCGCAATCTCTTCGTCGTCCGCGGTCATTTGCGCAGGTTGAGGTACCTGCGCTTGAGCGGGCTGAGGAGACTTCCCAATCAGTTCATCTACATCTTTTCCCAGTGCGTCTTTGACGAGCGATTTCGGCATGCGTGCACCCCATAAGGCTGTATAAGTAATCAGTAGACTCTAATATAAACATTCTTAGAGCTGGTCCCGAGCCAGTAAAACGACCTCAAAGCTCGATTCGACGAAGGGACACGCGCATGCGAAGCATGCGCTAGTCCTCGGACGATACAAGACGACGGTCCAAAACAGGCAATGGAGTGACGGGAAACCAACTTGCGGTACGGGCGGAGAATGCACCCTTGGACACGCCCGCGCAGAGTTCTAGACCTTCAATCCCGCGCATACTGGCGCGGGAGGATTCATTTAAATAGTCTGGTGATTATTTACCTTCTCGGAAACATCTTAGGATGGGATGACGAAATGAAGTCACTTATAGACGATGCTCTCGAGATGCATGCGATGGAGAAGAGCACGAAGGAGACGCTGGGCACCCCGGAGGACCTGGAACTCGCACAGATCGTGGAGAAACTCAAGGTCACCATAACCATAGTAGGGTGCGGGGGAGGAGGTTCCAACACGGTCAACCGCCTTCACCAATCGGGAGTGTTCGGCGCCGAGATCGTTGCCGCGAACACCGACGCCAAACACCTGTTGCACGTACACTCACCGCACAAGGTGCTGCTCGGCAGGACCCTGACCAGGGGGTTGGGCGCGGGCGCCCTGCCAGAGGTCGGAGAGAGGGCCGCTGCGGAATCCGAGGAAGAGCTGAAGCAGTATGTCAAGGGTTCGAGCATCGTCTTCGTGACCGCGGGTATGGGCGGTGGCACTGGCACGGGCTCAGCGCCGGTCGTGGCGAGGATGGCCCGCGAGGCCGGGGCACTCACGATAGGCATAGTCACGCTCCCGTTCAAGGCTGAAGGGAGGGTGCGCTGGGAGAACGCGATGAAGGGCCTGGAGCGCCTGAAGATGAACTGCGACACGACCGCGGTGATACCGAACGACAAGCTTCTAGAATTGGTCCCGAAGCTCCCGCTGGACGCAGCATTCAGGGTCGCCGACGAGGTCCTGATGGAGTCCATCAAAGGCCTCACAGAGATAATCACCAAGCCTGGGCTAGTGAACCTCGACTTCAACGACGTGATGACCATCATGAAGAACGGTGGCGTCGCACTGATAGGCATGGGCGAGGCGACGAACAAGTCCACTGGCAAAGGCGACAGGATAGACTCCGCGGCGATGCAGGCGCTCGAGTCGCCCCTGCTGGGGAACATAGACCTCAGCAGCGCGAGGGGAGCGCTCATCAGGGTCACGGGCGGGCTGGACATGACGGTATCCGAGGCCGAGAAGGCCGCGGAGCTGGTCAACTCGAGGATCAACCCGAACGCCAGGATCATATGGGGATGCAGCGTCGACCCGGCGCTGGCCGGTCTGGTCAGGATCATGGTGGTCCTGACAGGCGTGAAGACCCCCGACCTGATGCCAAAGGAATGGATCGAACCGAACTCGAAGCACGGCGTCGAGTTCGTCCACTGAGCGCTTGGCATGCCGAAGAAGGCGCCTGGCGAGAGGTGGAGATACATCGCCTTCAGGGTCTCTGAGGGCGGCCCTTTCGCCAGAAACGATTTCCTATCTTCTCTTATCAACAGGGCCAGAGGGACCTCCATGGACGGAGGGTTCAGGATAACCGTCTACGAGCCTGAGGTAGCCATACTCAAGGTCCCGCACATGCTCAAGGACGATGCGATCTCGCTTCTCGCCTCGGTCGACAGGGTCGCTGGAAGGGCGTGCAGGGTGGAGACCCTCCAGACCTCGGGCACCATCAAGACGCTGAAGGAGAAGTACCTGAGGAAGGAGTCGGTCGCGCGGAAGACTTGGGAGTGAGTTACGCCGCGGACCGTCGTGCCAGCTTGGCCAGATGACTCGGTGCACCCGTTTCCTGAGCGCGAAAAACCTTTATACAGGCGACCGCGTTAGGCAGCCTCGGCATACACATCTAGCCGTGATTATGTCAGTCTCAAGAGGTGTAAAGTAAATGCAGCCAGGACAGATGGCGTATGACAGAGCGATAACCGTCTTCTCACCCGATGGCAGACTGTTCCAGGTGGAGTACGCGAGGGAGGCCGTCAAGAGGGGCACGACCACGGTCGGCCTGAAGTTCAAGGACGGCGTCGCGCTCATCGTCGACAAGAGGATCGCGAGCAAGCTCATCGAGTCGAAGTCGATTGAGAAGATATTCCAGATAGACGAGCACATCGGCTGCGCAACATCCGGGCTCGTGGCCGACGCGAGGGTCCTCGTGGACTACGCGCGGGTCATAGCCCAGATCAACAAGGTCACTTACGCGGAGAAGGTCGACCTCGAGACGCTGGTCAAGAGATTGTGCGACTACAAGCAGAACTACACGCAGTACGGTGGCGTAAGGCCCTTCGGGACCGCGCTCCTAGTGGCTGGCGTGGACGAGCAGGGCTGCCATCTGTTCGAGACTGACCCGAGCGGCGCGCTCGTGTCGTACAAGGCCGGATCCATAGGCGCGGGCAAGAACGCCATCATGGACGTCTTCGAGGAGGAGTATCAGGAGGACATGACCCAGGACGGAGCGATTCTCCTGGGCCTCAAGGCCCTGGCGAAGGCCACCGAGGAGAGCCTCAACACGAAGGCCGTCGAGATAGGCCTCGTGAAGAAGGATGAGGATTTCAGACGGCTCTCGGACGCCGAAGTGGAGGCCTACGTCAAGAAGCTGGCCACATGAGAGTGGTCCCATGGTCGATTTGGACGAAGCGATTGTAGCCAGGTTCGAGTCCCACGGCGAGAGCTTCGAGATACTGATCGACCCAGCCGTCGTCCAGAAGATGAAGGACGGCAAGGAAGTCGACCTACTGGACAACATGGTCATCGACACGATCTTCAAGAACGCCAAGAAGGGGACCCGCGCGGCCGACGACAAGATCAAGCAGGTCTTCGGCACGATGGACCCGACGGAGGTCGCGAAGGTCATCATACTCAAGGGCGAGGTTCAGCTGACGACCGAGCAGCGCAAGATCATGCAGGAGAACAAGCGCAAGCGGGTCGTCGAATACATCGCCCGCAACGCCATGAACCCGCAGACCGGCGGCCCGCATCCGCCGGCAAGGATCGAGACGGCCATGGAGGAGGCCCGGTGCCACATAGACCCGTTCAAGTCGGTCGAGGCGCAGGTGCCGGCCATCATGGACGCCCTCAGGCCGCTCATACCCATCAAGTTCGACAAGGTCCGGATCGCAGTGAGGGTCTCGGGGGAGAACTACGGCCGCTGCTACGAGGACTTCAAGCACTTCGGCAAGGTGACGAAGGAGGAGTGGCAGAAGGACGGCTCGTGGATCGGCGTCATCGAGATGCCCGCCGGCCTCCAGACCGAGTTCGCCGAGAAGGTCAGCAACAGGACCCACGGCGAGGCCGAGACGAAGGTCCTCAAGGGCGCGCACTGAATCCAAGGGACACGGGCGGGTCTTGGACCCTGCGGCGCACGCCTGGCATCAGTCGGCAGGACCGCACCCGTGATACCAAAAGATTAAAGCAGGGGATGCGTTTTGGGCTTTTGAAGAGAGAAGATGGTAAATGCGCTGCGGGCCTAAGGACGCTGTGTAAGTCCAGGGCCGTGCTAGCAGAGTGTTTATCGCGACTCTAGGCAAGAGTGAGTCAGATGCAGGCTAGCGATTCTAAAGAGGTCTCAAGAGAGATAGTGGTACCTGGAGACCTGTTGGACAGTTCCGGCAAGAGAGCGGGACCTGGTACTTACATCGAGGGGCGCAACATATTCGCCGCGCTCCTCGGGATCAAGACCGTCCGGCAGGACACCGTGGGCGTCGTGCCGCTCTCGGGGCAGTACATGCCCGAGCGGGGCGACATGGTAGTAGGAAAGATAGAGGACGTGAGCGCGTCGAACTGGTTGGTCGACATCAACGCACCGTACCCGGCCCCGTTGCATGTGAACGAGGTGCCCTGGAGGGTGGAGTTCGGCGAGACCAGCAAGTTCATGGTGCCCGGGGACGTCGTGCTCCTCAAGGTCGTGGGCATAGACGAGACCAGGCGTATCCAGGTATCCATGAAGGAGCACGGGCTCAGGAAGCTCACAGGCGGCATGATCCTGGACATATCGCCGTCCAAGGTCCCAAGGGTCATCGGCAAGAACGGCTCGATGATCCAGATGCTGAAGAACGCCACAGGCTGCAGGATCTATGTCGGGCAGAACGGCAGGATATGGATAGACGGTGAGCTCGACGACATAATCAAGGCGGTCAAGGCCGTCAAACTCATAGAGGAGGAGGCACACAACATGGGCCTCACTGAGAAGATCAAGAGACTCCTGGAGGAAGGTTCCAGGAAAGGAGAGTGACCCCAATGGGAGGAATGACGACAGACATCAAGCTGATAGACGAGAACGGCCGCAGGGTCGACGGGCGGACACCCGAAGAGATGCGGCCACTGAAGATAGAGGCCGGCGTGCTCAAGCGCGCCGATGGTTCCGCGTATGTGGAGTGGGGCTTGAACAAGGTGCTCGCGGCCGTGTACGGCCCGAGGGAGTGCCACCCGAGACACATGCAGAACCCGACGAGGGCGCTGGTCCAGTGCAAGTACAACATGGCCGCGTTCTCGGTGGATGACAGGAAGAGGCCCGGACCTGACCGAAGGTCGCAGGAGATATCGAAGATCACATCCGAGGCGCTCTCGCACGTAGTGTTCACCGAGTACTTCCCGAGGGCGTCCATCGACGTGTACATCGAGGTGCTCCAGGCGAACGCTGGCACCAGGTGCGCTGGTCTGACGGCCGCCTCGGTCGCGCTCGCAGACGCGGGCGTGCCGATGAGGGACCTCGTGGCGTCGTGCGCCGCGGGGAAGGCAGCGGGGGTCGTGATGGTCGACCTGGGCAAGGAGGAGGACAACTTCGGCGAGGCGGACATACCGGTCGGGTACGTTCCGAGGACAAAGGAGATCGTCCTGCTCCAGATGGACGGCGACCTCACCCACGACGAGTACACGAAGGGCCTCAACATGGCGATCAAAGGATGCGAGAAGGTATACGAGATCCAGAGGGACGCGCTCAGGAGGCGCTACGAGGCAAGGTCCCTGGACTCCGATGTCGGGGCGCCCGAGGGCGTCCAGAAGGAGGTGGCTTAGATGAGCAAGGACGTGATGGCTGAGCTCAAGAAGGACCACATCTCAAAGCTCCTCACCAAGGGGACCAGGTCGGACGGCCGTGGCTTCGAGGAAATGAGGGAGCTCAAGATAACGACGGACTACATCAAATCGGCAGAGGGATCCGCGAGGGTCCAGCTGGGCGACACCGATGTGGTCGTCGGAGTGAAGCTCATGGTCGGGAAGCCGTTCGACGACACCCCGGATAAGGGCGTCCTGACGACCAACGCCGAGCTCATCCCGATGGCGAGCGAGACTTTCGAGTCCGGTCCGCCGGACAAGGAGTCCATCGAGATCTCAAGGGTCATAGACAGGGGCATCAGGGAAGGACACGCTGTCGACCTGTCGAAGCTCTGCATCGAGAAGGGCGTGGAGGTCTGGATCATGTTCCTGGACGTGCACGTGGTCGACTTCGACGGCAACCTGTTCGACGCGGCCAACATCGCCGCGAACGCGGCGCTGAAGACGGCGGTCGTGCCGGCCAAGAGGGCAGGCAAGGGAGAGGACTTCCCGCTGCCGCTGATGCACACGCCCATATCGCTCACCGCGGTCAAGATAGACGACAAGATACTCGTGGACCCGACCCACGACGAGGAGAGGGTCGCGGACGCGAGGCTCACGGTGACGACGATCGAGAACGGCAACCTGTGCGCGATGCAGAAGGGGCTCGAGGGGTCGTTCTCCATCGAAGAGGTGTTCAGGGTCATCGAGATGTCCAGAAAGCTCGGGGCGGAGACGCGCACCCGGCTACCTGGCTAGGCAGGTGTTAGCTCATGGCCAAGAGGACCAAGAAGGTTGGCCCGGCCGGAAGGTTGGGCGCGAGGTACGGCGTAAGGATCAGGAAGCGCATAGGGGACATAGAACGGGTCAGCAAGATCTGGCACGTGTGCCCGAAGTGCAAGGCCGCTGCGGTCAAGCGCACGGCCAACGGAATATGGAAGTGCAGGCACTGCGGGGCTGAGTTCGCGAGCAGCTCGTACGTGCTCACACCACCTGTGGCAGTCAAGAGAGAGGTCTCCGAGGCCATCGCTGCGGCGAAGGCCAAGGTCGAGGGCCCGAAGGAGACCGAAGAGGCCCCTGTAGCAGAGGGCGAACTCAAGGAGCAATGAGCGGATGTACAAGTGCGCAAGGTGCAAGGAGCCCGTCAGGTCCGGTATGAACACGGTCGGCCTTCAGTGCGAGAAGTGCGGGTCGAAGGTGTTCTACAAAGAGAGGCCTAACGTGCGCAAGACGGTCAAGGGCAGATGACCTTGACCAGCAGGGCGGAGCTCACCATAAGGACCAGGAACGCGGGCGTGGTCCTGGGGGCCCTATCCCCCGAGATGTCGGAGAGGGTGCCTAGGACGACGGTCGAGGTCGTGGCGGGCGAGGGTGAGGTCACCATCAAGGTGGAGGCCGAGGACCTCGCGTCCATGAGAGCTGCCCTGAACTCGTATATCAGATGGGCCGATGTGGCCGAGGAGACGGCAGAGGAGGCGAAGAGATGATGGACAACATCCCACCGAAGGTTCAGAACCAGATCGCACAGTTCCAGCAGCTGACCCAGCAGATACAGATGGTCACGACGCAGAAGATACAGCTCGAGGCGCAGGGCAAGGAGCTCGACAGGACAGTCCAGGAGCTCGAGAAGGCCCCGGAAGACTCGGCGGTGTTCAAGAACGTGGGCACGCTCCTGGTCCAGGTCAAGGACCGGCAGTCGCTCGTGACCGAGCTGAAGGAGCAGAAGGAGACCGTGGAGGTCAGGGTCAAGACCCTCGAGAGACAGGACAAGCACCTGCGCGAGAGGCACCAGACCTTGCAGACGCAGATAACCCAGGCGCTCCAGGGCGGTCAGGCGAAGGCCTCGGACGAGGAATCGAACTGAGCCACAGGCTGAAACCTCAGGCACTTTCCCTCGAGCGCGACCAGCGCGCGGGGGACTCAGCATCTATTTTATAGGCAATCATCCACTTCCTACATCCCGTGTTGTCCAGCATCGCATCCGAGCTCGAGAGGGGCGGCTTCGTCGCGCTCCTCCATGGCAACGCCGACCCCGACGCGCTTGCGAGCGCCTTCGCGGTCCAGAGCTGCTTCCCAGACGTGACCATATGGACCCCTGGGGGGACGGACAGGATGGCGAAGGAGATGACACGTTCGCTCGGCATATCCTTGTCCGAATCGGAGGAGATGCCACCCGGGACCCTGGTCGTGCTCGACACGTCCGGGCCCGAGCAGCTGCCTCCTGGCATCGACTTTTCGGGCGCCATCGTGATCGACCACCACACGAGGACGGACCGATGGTCATCCGCGAGGACATACTACTGCGACGATTCCAAGAGCTCCTGCTCCGAGATCGTCATCGAGCTGCTGAAGGTCGCTGGGAAGAGCGTCCCGAAGGAGGCCGCGCTCGCGCTCATGGCGGGCATCCTGACAGACACTGGCATGTTCAAGTTCGGCAGACCATCGGCCCTGCGGGCCTTCGCGGACCTCATGGAAACGAACGGCATCCAGATGGACGAGGCGACGGCCATCGTGCACATGGACTCCGACATATCCGAGAGGATATCGCAGCTCAGGGGCGCGCAGAGGCTCAAGTACTGGAAGATCGGGGACTTCATAGTCGCCGCATCCCAGGGGAGCGCCTACGAGGCCTCCGTTTGCAAATCCCTGATCGGGCTCGGCGCGGACGTCGTGTTCGTCGGGTCGCAGCGCGGGGACAGCTTCAGGATCAGCGCGCGGGCGACCCAGGAGATGGTCAGGACGGGCGTGCACCTGGGAAAGCTGCTGGGTGGCGTAGGCTCCGAGACATCGAATGGCGGCGGGGGACATCCGGGAGCTGCTGGCATCACCGGCGTGGGCGATGTCGAGGCCATCCTCAACATATCTGTCGAGAGCACCATCAGGCTGCTTAAGCGGGTCGCCGACAGCTTACCGCGTGATGGTTAGGCCCTTGAGGCGGTCGATCGTCCCAGGGTTCCTCTCGAAGTGCTCTCTCACCGGAGCGAGTATCGCCGCGAGCGAGTCGGCCGCGCCTTTCTTCAGGTCCTGCGGGTGCAGCCCCTTGCTGCCATACGCCTTCACAAGGTCTTCGTAGCTCTCGAACGCGAGGGGGCCGCCGTACTTCGCTGGCCGGTCTATGTCGATCCTCCCGAGCTTCGGGAACGAGATGAGCCTCATCACTTCGAGAACGGGGTTGTTCTCCACCTCTGGAGGGCAGAACGCATTCTTCATCTTCTTGGATATGTCCTCCGGCTTGTCGTGCAGGAATATCGCGCTGTTCGGTTCGCTCTTGGACATCTTGGCCTCGACGGGGTCCATCCGGCCGCCGCCCACGAGGCTCATAAGGAGCGGCGTGTGCAGAGCGACGGGCTTCGTCCAGCCGAGCTTCTCGGCCGCGTCCCTCGCCAGCATGTGAGCCCTCCGCTGGTCCATGCCAGCGAGGGCGATGTCCGCCTCGAGCTCGAATATGTCCGCGGCCTGCATGGGCGGGTACATCACCTTGGACGCGTCCAGCTCGGCCTCGTCCTCCGTCCTGCCCATGATCGTCATGGCCCTCTTGATCCGCATGAGCGTGCTCGCCTTGCATATCCTGATGAACTTCTCCCAGTACTCCGGCCTGCCGACGAGGCTGTTGGCCCACACGAACTCAGCGGTGTCCTTGACGCCGAGCGCGAGGAAACACTCGCGCATGTAATCGCCGCAGACGCGTATGCTCTCTATGTTGCCTCCGAACTTGTCGTTGATCATCGCGTGCCAGTCGGCGAGGAATATGGTCACCCTCACACCGGCCTCCTGCAGTTCGGATATCTTGGACGCAGTGATGACCTGTCCCACATGGACGTATCCGCTCGGCTCGTAGCCTATGTACGCGCGTGGGGAATCCTTCGTCTCGAAGAGCGTCCTAAGCTCCGATTCGGTGACTATTTCGAGCGCGTTCCTGGTCGCGAGCTCCATCCTGCGTTCGACGTCCATCAGTGTGCCTCGCCCATGAACGAGCGGGCCTGTGGAAAAGCTTTGCGGCAGGAGCCGGGCGGAAAGGGTTAAGAGGGGCACACGCATTAGCACTAACTCCCTTCACGGGGTCAGTCAGCATTGAGGGGAGTTCATGCCGGTTTCTAGTCTCCGCAACGGAAAGATGATCATCAAGGTCTCCGACGTCAAGGATGTCGTGGGCGACAGGTTCAGGATCTCTGAAGAGTTCTACTGCGAGCTGGACAGGGAGGTCCACGAGATGATCGAGAGGGCAGCGAGACGCGCGAAGAGGAACGGGCGCAAGACCCTCAAGCCGTACGACCTCTGAGATGGGTCCGAAGAGTTTTCCATGAACGACGCTGGTGCGAGCGGCAGGGAGAGACACAGGCGCAAGGACAAGGACGCCGCCGTGGCGGTGTGGAAGGAGAAGGAGGTCATCGGCGGCAAGGCCGTCGATGCAGGCGTCATCATCCTACGTACATCTGGATGCAGCCACTTCCGCACTGGAGGATGCTCCATGTGCGGGTACAACATCGAATCAGACCGATCGATCTCGGAGAAGGACATCGTCAAGCAGTTCACGGACGCCCTGACGGGGCTCGGGGACGCAGGGATGGTGAAGGTGTACACGTCCGGGTCGTTCCTCGACGAGCACGAGATGCCGGCCGGGGCATCGAGCCACATCCTCAAGGAGTGCGAGGACAAGGGCGCGAGGCTGCTGATCGAGTCGAGGCCGGAGTACATCACGAACGAGAGCCTGGACCGGATCCTATCCGCCCACGAGGACATCGAGCTGGCCATCGGACTGGAGAGCGCGAACGACAAGGTCCTCAAGCACTCGATCAACAAGGGGTTCACGGTCGCCGATTACGACAGGGCCGCGACCCTGATGAAGGAGAAGGGCGTGGACTTGAGGACTTACGTGCTCCTGAAGCCGCCATTCCTTACGGAGAAGGAGGCGGTCGAGGACGCAGTGGCGACCGCCGAGCACGCCGCGCCGTTCAGCTACTCGATATCAGTGAACGCCGTCAACGTGCAGAAGGGCACCCTCGTCGAGAGGCTCTGGAAAGACTGGTCATACAGGCCTCCGTGGCTCTGGAGCGTGCTCGAGGTCGCGGGACGATGCGCTGGCCTCGGCCCGAAGCTGCTGTGCGACCCCACAGGCGGCGGGACTCAGAGGGGCGCGCACAACTGCGGCGAGTGCGACCAGGTCATACTCGACGGATTGAAGGCGTTCACCGTATCACAGGACATCTCGAGGTTGGCCAGACCCGAGTGTGGATGCCGAGAGATGTACTCCACAGTGCTCGGGCTCGAGGGCATGGTCGTCGGGGGCACACCTGACCTGCAGAGGTTCTTCAGGGTACGATGAGATGTCCAGTTCGGATTCGTGCGGAAATAGGTCCTCTTGAGAAAGCTCTTTAGCGGCTGTCGTGATTCTAGGCGCAGAGGAAGTGGTCTGGTTATGGACGAGGACTCGGCAAGAGATTCGGGAGCCTCCAGCTGGGGAAAGAGCAAGACGATGGCGATAATCACCACCGCAGTAGCTGTGGCAGTCGTATTCACGCTGATAATCGTGGTCTTGCTCAGTCCATCCATGTCCCTCCTTGCATCGATACGCGATTCCGATGGGGACGGATATGCCGATTCTCTGGATCAGTTTCCAGACGATGCTGATGAGTGGACCGACCTGGACGGAGATGGCGTCGGAGACAACTCAGATGCTTTCGCTCAGGACGCTGGGGAGACATCCGACTCAGACTCGGACGGCGTTGGAGACAACTCAGACCTCTTCCCTGACGATTCGTCTGAATGGAGCGATGCGGACAACGACGGAGTCGGGGACAACGCGGACGAGTTCCCGGATGACCCTGACGAATGCTCCGATTCCGACTCGGACGGCATAGGGGACAAATCAGACGAGTTCCCGGACGACCCGGAGGAGTGGAACGACGCGGACGGGGACGGCCTGGGAGACAACATCGACTTGTTCCCCGAGGACCCGGACAGGAATTCCCCAGTCATCACTTCCTCGGAGTACATCTTCATCGACGGCGCAACGATTGAGCTGCTGGATGTCTGTCCCGAATTCCCGTGGGACGACCTTATGGTGAGCATGAGTTCGGGTACTGAAAGGATACTCTGGGAGCCCGATAGCGAGGACCTCGATGAAGACGCTCCGATGACGTTTCATGAATACGAGACTCTTCACATAGGCGGAGTGTACGTCTTCCTGAGTGTCGTAGACGGGTATGGAGATGGGATGGTTTCTGAACATGACTCGTTCGGGATCTACCCTGAATCGGGCGCTTTCGAGATGGGAGTTGAGTACACCGTGACATTCTCATACGAGCCCACGGGTGACATCTGCGGGAACAGAACATTCTCGTTCGAGGTTCCTTTCACGCCGACCACCACACTGACCTTCACGGCCATCACAAACGGCGTCAAGATTACCTTCGGTCCAGTGTATGACGACATCAGTTGGGACCAGATATCGTTCCTGCTCTCTGACGGTGTCAACTCCGGCGGCTGGAGCAACCTGACTGCTGCCATGCTTAGCGGCGGATTGGGCGACACACAGGTCATGCAGACCGTGACGATTGGCTCGCTTGTCGTGAGCTTCACGATCCAGGACCTGTCGGGTAACGGCAAGGCCGACCAGGGCGACAACATCAGGCTGACCGCGACCTACTTCTCCTCAGAGGTTGACTATATCTTCACTGTAGTCTACGAGCCAACAGATGATGAAATGGCGCATATCACGTTCTCCGGCTAGGTGGGCGGGCTGCTCGGAAACCCTTATCAGGGAGCCATGAACATAGCGGGAGGCTGGTGAGCAGGTGCACGAGTATGAGGTCAGAAGGGGACAGTACGACAATGTCAAGGTAGACAGCCTCAGACAGTCCATGAAGGAGATCTTCGGGAGCGTCGAGGAGAAGGACGGCAAGCTGTTCGTTTCCCACGGGGGGCTCAAGGAGTTGTGGGCTTGGCCAGGCGAGAAGGAGAAGTCGCTCTGCGTCGACACGAAGATGGACCCCGCGGTGGACGACGAGACCGCCCAGAAGACCATCAAGGCATACAACACGTTCCTCGAGACTGTCACCGGGTACAACGCGAAGGAGAGGGGCAAGCGGGCCCAGAAAGCGGCCAAAGAGGCGAAGCCGTAGCCATACGGTCCCCGGCAGACGGTCACATTTATATACAACCATCCCATTCGGCACAGTTGCGATACCTGAGGCGGTATCGGCCAGACGCTGTTTGGGCAATGCCTCCGAGCAACCCATCACTCACGCCTTGATCAAGTTCTGTGGCGTGCACGAAGCGTCACGGCCGAGAAGTGATGCCTCGGACTGCGATCGTACCTCGGAGTACGTTCAGCCCGGTCTATCGCTTCATTGAAGAGGGAATGCAGATGCCGACAAGGAGAAGGCCAAAGCAAGGCTCAAGGGGCTACTCGCCAAGGAAGAGGGCGAGCAGCATAACCGCCAGAGTCACCACATGGCCAGAGTCCACGGGTGACGGGGTCAGGCTGCAAGGGTTCGCCGGATACAAGGCAGGCATGACCCACGCGTTCATAGTCGACTACCGAACCAGGAGCACCACCGCGGGACAGGAGGTACAGGTCCCGGTCACGGTGCTCGAGGTCCCGCCGATGAAGGTCTGCGGCGTGCGCTTCTACGACGAGACACCCTATGGCCGGAAGGCCGTCGGGGAGGTCTGGGCGAAGAAGCTGGACAAGGAGCTCTCGAGGAAGCTCCCCGTGCCGAAGGAGTACGACGAGGCCAAGGCCTGGGAGAAGGCCGAGAAGCTCGAGTACGACGACGTGCGCGCGCTCATGTACACACAACCTGTGCTCGTCAGCGGCCTGCCGAAGAAGAGGCCTGAGATCGTGGAGATCCGGATCGGCGGCGGCAAGATGGAGGACAGGCTCAAGTTCGCCAAGGAGGTCCTCGGCAAGCCCGTCACCATCAAGGACTTCGCGAAGGAGGGCGACATGATCGATGTCGCGGCCATCACGAAGGGCAAGGGGTGGCAGGGAGTCACGAAGCGCTGGGGCACCAAGCTCCTGATGCACAAGAACAGCAAGCACAGGAGGCTCATCGGCACGCTGGGCACGAAGAGGCCGAACTACGTCAGGCCGACCGTCCCCCAGGGCGGACAGATGGGCTTCCACCAGAGGACCGAGCTGAACAAGAGGATCCTCAAGATCGGCGACAAGGGAGAGGAGGTCACCCCCAAGGGCGGCTTCCTGCACTACGGCGATGTGAGGAACAGCTACGTGATAATCCATGGGTCCATCCCCGGGCCGTCCAAGAGGCTCATCAGGCTCAGGCAGCATCAGGGACACGGGCACATCAAGCTCCCGGAGGCGCCGCAGGTCACGTTCGTATCACTTGAATCGAAACAGGGAGTGTGATTGAATGGCCGAGAAGAAGATGAAGAAGATCAAGGCAGAGGCTGAGGTCACGAAGTCCGCTCCGGGGAAGGTCAATGTCTACGACCTCAAGGGAGAGGTCACGGGCGAGAGGGACCTGCCCATCGCGTTCAACACCGAGGTCAGGCCCGATGTCATACACAGGGCCGTCGTCGCGATCGAGGCGAACAGGAGGCAGCCGTACGGGCCCAAGCCGTTCGCAGGCGCGCGCCACTCGGTCGAGACCTGGGGCAAAGGCCGCGGAGTATCCAGGGTCCAGAGGATCAAGGGTAGCTCGACGGCCGCGCAGTCGCCGAACAATGTGGGCGGCAGACGCGCGCACCCGCCGAAGGTCGAGAAGGACCTCGGGAAGAAGATCAACAGGAAGGAGCTGCTGCTGGCCAAGATGTCCGCCCTGAGCGCGACGGGCCAGATGGAGCTCGTCAAGGCCAGGGGCCACCAGTTCAAGGAGGAGCTCACAGTACCCGTTGTCGTCAAGGACGACATCGAGACGGTCAAGACCACCAAGGAGGCGGTCGAGGTCCTCGAGTCCATAGGCGTCTATGACGACATCCTCAGGGCCGTCGATGGCAAGAGGGTCAGGGCCGGCAGGGGCAAGATGAGGGGCAGGAGATACAGGATGCCCAAGAGCCTCCTGATCGTGCTCTCGTCCGAGTGCCTGGGCGAGAGGAGCCTCAGGAACCTCCCGGGAGTGGAGGTCGCGACCCCTTCGGAGCTGAACGCGTCGATGCTTGCCCCGGGCGGGGACCCTGGGAGGCTCATGGTCGTCTCTGAGAAGGCGCTCGACACCATCGGGGGGTGGGCCAGATGAGGAGAACGATACTTCTGCACCCCTATGTCACTGAGAAGACGATGAACGCGATGTCCGGGACCCCGTCTCAGGACCTGAAGGACGGCAACAGGCTCGAGTTCGTCGTCAGGAAGGACGCCACGAGGGCCGAGGTCAAGAAGGCGTTCGAGGAACGCTTCGAGGCGAAGGTCGACCGCGTGAACGTCAAGATCATGAAGGACGGCAAGCACGCGATCATCAAGCTGAAGGAGGGGTACTCGGCCGAGGAGATCGGCATGAGGATAGGCATATTCTGAGGGTGATGACATGGGCAAGCAACTCATAACACAGAGGAGGGGGCGCGGGTTCGGAAGGTACCGGTCCCCGAGACATCTCAGGTTCACGGCCGCGAAGCACCCCAAGATGAGGGACGACGTCCAGGGAACCATACTCGCGTTCAGGCACGAGGCTGGCAGGATCGCGCCCGTGGCGAAGGTAGCCTACGGGAAGGACGAGCACTGGATGATCGCCCCCGACGGGGCATCGGTCGGCCAAGCCGTATCGTTCGGCAGGCACGGGGATATCGTGGCCGGTAACACGATGCCGTTGGGCGACATGCCCGAGGGCACGGTAATATTCAACGTAGAACTACAGCCCGGGGACGGGGGCAAGCTCGCGAGGACCGCGGGCAACTCCGCCACGGTCGTGAGCCACGGCGCGAAGACCGTCGTGCTCCTGCCGTCGGGCAAGTTCAAGGAGGTCGACAACAAGTGCCTCGCGACCGTCGGGATGGTATCCGGCGGCGGGCACAAGGACAAACCCTTCGCCAAATCCGGCAAGAAGTTCCACGCATACCGTGGCAAGGCGAAGGCGTACTTCAAGGTGAAGGGAGTCGCAATGAACCCGGTCAACCACCCGCACGGCGGAGGCGGTCACCCACACGTGGGCACACAGTCCAGCGTAGGCAGGAACACGCCCCCCGGTAGGAAGGTAGGCAGGCTTGCGCCCCAACGCAAACCCAGGAAGGTGTAACGATGGCCGAAGAGAAGAAGAGTGCACCAGGGAAGCAGCCGGCGGCCAAGGCCCCGGCGGCAGGCAAGGCCCCCGCAGCTGGCAAGGCTCCGGCAGGCGGCAAGGCCCCGGCGACGGACAAGGCGGCAGCGCCAGCAGGAGCGGCCCCGAAGGCGGCCGCGACGACACCGGCGGCGGCCCCGGCGCCCGAGAAGAAGATGAAGCCCTCCGCGAGGCACACTGGTTCAGCCAAGGCCGCGAGGAGGAAGCTGAGGAAGAAGAAGAGCCAGATACAGGCCAGGAGGAAGAAGGAGTTCACGTACCGTGGGCACACCATGGAGGAGCTCCTGAAGATGCCCCTGGCGGACATCATAGAGCTGCTGCCCGCGAGGGCCCGGAGGACTTACATCCGAGGGCTGAACGAGGAGCAGCAGGTGTTCGTCGACAAGCTCAAGGCCGCGCACGGGCCGGTGAGGACCCACAGGAGGGAGATCCCCATACTGCCCGAGTTCGTCGGCAAGACGGCGATGGTGTACACGGGCAAGAGCTTCACCCAGGTGGATATCAAGCCCGAGATGATCGGGCACGCGCTCGGCGAGTTCGCGATGACCAGGAGAGCAGTCTCTCACTCCGGACTGGGAGTGGGTGCGACCAGGTCGTCCAAGTTCATGCCGCTCAAGTGAGGTGACACGAATGGGATACACTCAGCAGACAGACCCGGAGAAGACCTCGAAGGCCATAGGCAAGGAGATCAGCGTGTCGCCGAAGCACTGCAGGGAGGTCCTGAAGGAGCTCAAGGGCATGAAGGTCGAGGACGCGAAGAAGTACCTGGAAGGGGTCATCGACAAGACGGTACCGGTGCCCTACTCGAGGTACAAGATGTTCCTGGCCCCGAAGCCCAAGGTCGGCCCCGCGAGATACCCCGAGAAGGCGGCCAAGGCGATCATGAAGGTCATAGAGAGCGCCAGGTCGAACGCGGAGTACAAGGGCCTGGACGCGGACAACATGAAGGTGAAGGTGGCCTGCGCCCACAGGGGCAGGATCCAGAAGGCGTACATGCCCCGGGCGTTCGGGAGCAGCTCCCCCTGGAACGAGCAGACCACGAGCATTGAGATCATACTAGAGGAGGTAGAGGCGTCCTAGACGCGGATCGAGGAGGGACTACATGGCAAGCGAGAGGAAGTTCGTCACGGAGAAGGTCCGCAGGGTCCTTCTGAAGGAGTTCGTGCAGGCGAGGGTGACCCGCGCGGGCTTCGGAGGGCTGGACGTCCAGAGGACGCCCATGGGCACCAGGGTCACACTCATCACCGAGAGGCCCGGACTCGTCATCGGCCGCAGGGGCGAGGCGATCAAGAGCCTCACGAAGGCGATCGAGGAGGACTTCAAGTTCAACAACCCGCAGATCGAGGTCCAGGAGGTCGAGAACCCCAACCTGAACGCGCAGATCATGTCGGAGAAGCTGGCCAACGCGCTCGAACGGGGCTGGCACTTCAGACGCGCGGGGCACTCGACCGTCCGCAGGATCATGGAGTCGGGCGCCAAGGGCTGCCAGGTCGTCATATCCGGCAAGCTCACGGGGCAGAGGCACAGGACCGAGAAGTTCAAGGACGGCCACATCAAGTACTGTGGCCAGGCCAAACTCGACTTCATGCAGAACGGGTTCTGCGTCGCCAAGCTGAAACCGGGAGTCATAGGCATCACGGTCAGGATCATGAACCCGGATGCTAGGCTGCCCGACGAGATCGACATCATCCCGCCCAAGGCGGTGGAGGCTCCCGCCGCGCCCGTGGCACCCGCCCCGGACGCGAAGGAGGAGGAGAAGAAGGTCGACGAGGCCGTCCAGGAGCTGAAGAAGACGGCCGATGATGGCAAGGCCGAGGAGAAGCCCAAGAGGCGGAAGAAGAAGGAGGGCGAGACCCCGGCCGCCGATGGCGAGGAGAAGAAGCCAAAGAAGCGCAAGAAGAAGGACGAGGGCGGGGCGGCCGTGCCAGCCAAGGCGACGCCCAAGGCCGAGCCCGAGAAGGCCCCGGAGCCGGTTGCCCCGGTCCCCCAGGCCGAACCGAAGCCTGAGACCAAGGAGGCCTGAGACATCATGGCACTTCTGAAGGCCAAGGACCTCAGGGCGATGCGGCCCGAGGACGTCCGCGCCAAGCTGAAGGAACTCGGCGACGAGCTCATGCATGAGCGCGGCGTCGCGGCGATGGGCGGCGCTCCGGCGAGCCCTGGGAAGATCAGGGCGCTGAGGACGAACGTCGCCAGGATACACACAGTCATGCTCGAGCAGGAGAGGGCCGCGAAGGCCGCTCCCGCGAAGGACAAGAGGCCAGAGGGCGGGAAGAAGCCCGGGAAGGCCTCCGGCAAGAAAGGAAAGAAGGATGTCGTGAAGAAGGAGGAGAAGAAGTAATGGCCGGTATTTGCTCGGTTTGTGGACTGCCAGAGGAACTCTGCATGTGTGAGCAGATCGCCAAGGAGCAGCAGCAGATCCGTATCCTTACGGACACGCGCCGCTACGGCAAGGTGATGACCGTGATCGAGGGCATCAACTCCAGCGAGATCGACATGGACGACCTCGCGAAGAAGCTCAAGACGCGGTGCGCCTCCGGAGGCACGTACAAGGACGGGCGGATCGAGCTCCAGGGCGACCACAAGAAGAAGGTGAGGGAGGTCCTGGAGGAGCTGGGCTTCTCTGTGGACAGCAGGTAAACCGAGCATGAAGTCAGGAGATTTCCGGAGACGGGAGTTCATAGGGCTCGAAGTGGAGGTGTTGGACTCGACCTGCGCTTCGTTCGTCGGCCTCAAAGGGAAGGTCGTGGACGAGACGAGGAACATGATCAAGGTCGATGTCGGCGGCTCCGAGAAGGTCGTGCCCAAGGACTGCTGTGAGTTCCTGTTCCACGAGGGAACGGGGAGCCACAAGGTATCCGGGAAGGACATCAGATTCAGACCCGAGGACAGGATCAAGAAGGTCAGATGAGAGCAAGGTGAGAGACGATGGCAGACAAGGTCAAGGGAGCGGCGGACGGCCCAGAGGTCAACGACATAGGGCTGGACGTCCAGCCGCCTGCGGAGAGCTGCAAGGACGGGAACTGCCCGTGGCACGGCACACTGCCGGTCAGGGGCACCCAGCTCACCGGGACCGTGATATCCGCGAAGATGCAGGGCACGGTCGTGGTCGAGAGGGAGTACCTGAAGTACATCCCCAAGTACGAGAGGTACGAGAAGAGGACGAGCAGGTACCTCGCGCACGCCCCTCCCTGCATGCAGGCGAAGGCGGGCGACCAGGTAGGGATCATGGAGTGCAGGCCCCTGAGCAAGAGGGTCTCGTTCGTGGTCGTGGAGAACAGGAAGTGAGGTGAGCAGGATGAAGGGACTTCCGGGAAGACAGACAAGGGGAATACCCACAGGCGCGAGGCTGGACTGCATCGACAACACGGGCGCGAAGATAGTCCAGGTCATCGCCGTCCTGAACTACCACGGCGTCAAGAGAAGGTATCCGAGCGCCGCCCTGGGCGACGTGATGATCGTCACGGTCAAGAAGGGCTCGCCCGAGACGAGGAAGCAGATGTTCCGCGCAGTCATCGTGAGGCAGAAGAGGCCGTTCAGGAGGCCCGAGGGCACCATGGTGCAGTTCGAGGACAACGCCGTGGTCATAGTCACGGACACGGGCGAGACGAAGGGCACGGACATCAAGGGGCCCGTCGCCAGGGAGGCCGCTGAGAGGTGGCCCAGGATCGCGGCCACGGCCTCGATGATAGTGTGAGGATGATCCATATGACAACCACTAACAGCACTAAGGCGAGGAAGCAGAGGAAGGCGAGGGCCAACGCGCCGCTGCACAAGAAGAGGCGCATGGTCGCGGCCCACCTCGACTCGGCGCTGATGAGGGAGTACAACGTGCGCTCCCTGACGGTCAGGAAGGGCGACACGGTCAAGGTCCTCAGGGGCGCCGAGGGCGTCAAGGGCGTTGAGTCCAAGGTCGCCAAGGTCGACCTGAGCGAGTGCAAGATAATCGTAGAGAACGTGACTGTCGCGAAGGCGGACGGCACCCAGACGCAGAGGGCTGTCGACCCGTCTAATGTCGTGATAACCAAGCTCGACCTCTCCGACCCGTGGAGGAAGGAGAAGCTCGACGGCCTGAAGGAGGCCAGACGCTCATGAAGAAGCACATGAAGAGGATGACGGCGCCGAGGACATGGACCGTCCCGAGGAAGACCTCGCACTGGGTCGCGAAGCCCAGGCCTGGGCCGCACGGCCAGCTCGAGAGCGTGCCCGTCGGCACCGTCCTGAGGGACATGCTGAAGGTGTGCGACAACGCCAGGGAGGCCAGGTTCATACTCGGCAGAAGGACCGTGCTCGTTGACGGCAGAGCCGTCACAGACCCGAAGTTCCCAGTGGGCCTCATGGACGTGCTCACGCTCAAGGAGACCAAGACGAGCTACAGGATGCTCATAGACTACAAGGGCAAGCTCAGGGCCATGCCGATCGACGAGAACGAGAGCGGCTGGAAGCTCGCGAGGGTGGACCACAAGACCACCGTCCGCGGGGGCAAGACCCAGGTCACGCTCCACGACGGGAGGAACCTCCTCCTGCCGAAGGACCAGTACAAGACCGGCGATGTGCTCAAGATCGAGGTGCCGTCCCAGCGTGTGCTCAAGGCGTTCAAGCTGGACAAGGGCAGCCTCGCGCTGCTCACGGGCGGCTCGCACCCAGGCGCCGTGCAGACCGTCGAGAGCTATGTGGTCAAGCGCGGCTCGGCCTCCAACATAGTCACATTCAAGGAGGGACCGTCCACGGTCAAGGAGAACGTGTTCGTGGTCGGCGAGAAGCTCCCCGAGATCAAGCTGATGGAGGCGAGGATAGCATGAGCCAGGACATGAGGGGCATCAGGCTAGACAAGGCCGTCATCAACATCGGTGTCGGCGACGCGGGCGAGAGGCTCATGAAGGCGGAGAAGGTCCTGAAGATGGTCACGGGCAGGAAGCCCATAAGGACCGTCGCCAAGACGACCAACAGGGACCTGGGCATCAGAGAGGGCATGCAGATCGGGTGCAAGGTCACGCTGAGGGCGAAGGACGCCGAGGAGTTCGTCAGGAAGGCGCTGGAGATCAGAGACAAGAGGATCCCCCAGTGGTCGTTCGACCCCGAGGGGAACTTCTCGTTCGGCGTGCAGGACTACACCGACTTCCCGGGCATGAAGTACGACCCCGAGATCGGCATATTCGGGTTCGACGTGTGCGTATCCATCAGCAGGCCCGGCAGGAGGGTCAAGGCCCGGAAGGTCATGAAGCGCTCCATACCCAAGGGACACAGGGTCACGAAGGCCGAGGGTCAGGAGTTCGCCAGATCCAAGTTCAGCGCGGAGGTGGTCGATTGAAGCCCAAGAAGCAGTTCGGCAGGAAGGTAGGCTGCCTGAGATGCGGCAGGAAGAGGGGCATAGTGAGGAGGTACGGGCTCCACCTGTGCAGGCAGTGCTTCAGGGACATCGCTCCCCAGATAGGTTTCAGGAAATACTCGTGAGGTGACCACACATGCAACACGATACACTCAACGACGCGATGGCCACCATCAAGAACGCGGAGAAGGTCGGCAAGGGGGAGTGCTACATCAAGCCCTCGTCCAAGCTGGTCGGCAGGGTGCTCAAGGTGATGGTCCAGCACGGATACATCAGCCAGTTCGAGCTCGTCTCCGACGGCAGGAGCGGCATGTTCAAGGTCGTCCTGTCAGGCCACATAAACGACTGCGGGGTCATCAGGCCCAGGTACTCGGTCAAGAAGACCGACCTGGAGAGGTTCGAGGCGAGGTACCTGCCAGCGCAGGACTTCGGCGTCCTGATACTCACGACCACCAACGGAGTGCTCAGCCACGCCGAGGCGAAGAAGGACGGCGTCGGGGGCAAGCTCCTAGCGTATGTGTACTGAGGTGCCAGGAATGACGACAGAAGGGATAGTCAAGGACGAGGTCAAGGTGCCCGAGAAGGTCCAGGTCACCATAGACGGCCCCGTCGTGAAGGTCAAGGGCCCGAAGGGCGAGGTATCCAGGATACTCCACGACCCCAGGGTCACCATAGTCAAGAAGGGCAACGAAGTGGTCATCTCCTGCGCCACGCTCAGGGCCAAGGAGAGGGCGCTCGTGGGCACATACGCGGCGCACCTGAGGAACATGTTCGTGGGCGTCACGCAGGGCTTCGAGTACAAGATGAAGATAGTCTACGCGCACTTCCCCATCAAGGCGTCCGTCAAGGGCGACACGTTCGTCGTGGAGAACTTCCTCGGCGAGAAGAGCGCGAGGAAGACGAGCATCCTTGGCGCGACCAAGGTCACCGTCAAGGGCGACCAGGTGCTCCTGACCGGCGCCAATGTGGAGGAGGTCGGCCAGACGGCGGCGAACATAGAGCGCGCCACCAAGATCCGGGGCTTCGACCCGAGGATCTTCCAGGACGGCATCTACATAACGGAGAAACCAGGGAGGTGACGTTGCATGGCTGACAAGGACAAGGTCGACAAGTTCATGGAGCTCAGGCTGTTCAAAGAGGAGTACGTCGCGAAGCTCGAGGCGATAGGCATCGAGGACGTCGACGACCTGGCCGAGGCGCTCGCGAGCGAGGAGCGCGTGGCGGAGATCCACGAGCACCTCAAGGGCGTCGGGCCCAAGACGGTCGAGCACTGGCGCGAGGACCTCGGCGTCGAGCTGGAGGCTGAGGCCGAGGGCGGCGAGGAGAAGGAAGAGGAGGAGCCAGCCCCGAAGCCCAAGAAGACGCGCAAGGCCAAGGCCAAGGACGATGAGGAGGAAGAGGCCGAGGCGGACGAGGGCAAGGAGGAGAAGGAGGTCGAGATCGAGGAGGAGGGCGGCTACAAGGTCAAGCTGAAGCCCAAGCTCTCGAAGGAGACCCTCGACGCGCTCTCGAAGCGCTCCGAGATCGACGGCAGGAGGCCGGCATTCCTCAGACAGGAGTGGTACAAGAGGAAGAGGCTCCAGGGAGCCAAGTGGCGGAAGCCGCGCGGCATGCACTCCAAGATGCGCCAGCACTACGCCTACAGGCGCAACGTCGTCTCGATAGGATACGGCTCGCCCAAGGAGGCGAGGTACCTGCACCCGTCAGGATTCAAGGAGGTCATGGTGCACAATGTCAAGGACCTCGCGAGGATCAACCCCGAGACCGAGGCGGCCAGGGTCGCCCACCAGGTCGGGATGAAGAAGAGGCTCGCGATCGAGGCAAAGGCCGACGAGCTCAAGATCAGGGTCCTCAACAGGAGCGGATGACCATGGATCTCAAGTACCAGAAGCGTGTGGCCGCGGAGCTGCTCAAGTGCGGCGAGAACAGGGTCTGGATAGACCCGAACAAGGCCGAGGACGTCGCCGACGCGATCACGAGGGCCGATGTCAGGACTCTCATAGCGTCCGGGACCGTGGCCGCGAAGCAGAGGACGGGCGTGTCCAGGGGCAGGGCCAACTACCGCAAGGCCCAGAAGGCCAAGGGGCGCAGGAGCGGCCAGGGCTCGAGGAAGGGCAAGAAGCACGCTAGGAAGCCCTCCAAGGAGTCCTGGATGCAGGCCATCAGGCCCATCAGGAGGCGCCTGAAGGAGCTGAGGGACGATGGAAGGATCGACACAGGGACCTACAGGAAGTACTACATGCAGGCCAAGGGCGGCGTGTTCAAGAGCAAGTCGCACCTCGACTCGCACCTCAGGTCCGAAGGCGTGATCAAGGAGTGATGATGATGGCCACAGGACCAAGATACAAGGTTCCATTCAGGAGGAGGCGCGAGGGACGGACGGACTACAGGCACAGGGCCGCCCTGCTGAGGAGCGGCGTGCCCAGGGCCGTCGTGAGGAGGTCCAACAGGGGCATGAGCATCCAGTTCATAGAGTACAGGGACGGCGCCGACTTCGTCGTCGCCTCCGCGGTCTCGAAGGAGCTCGCGAAGCTCGGCTGGACGCTCCCGGGGAAGAACTCCCCAGGGGCGTACCTGACCGGCCTTCTCGCGGGCACGAGGGCCAAGGAGAAGGGCGTCGAGGAGGCCGTTCTGGACATAGGCCTCAGGGAGCCCACGAAGGGCAGCCTGATGTTCGCCGCCCTGAAGGGACTGCTCGACGCTGGCATCAACATACCGCACGGCGACAAGATGCTGCCACCGGACGACCGAGTCGCGGGCAAGCACCTGCGGGAGGGGACGTCGGCGGCGTTCGAGGACGTCAAGAAGAAGATCGGAGGTGGTGAGTGATGGTCGACTGGACCCCAAGGACGAGGCTCGGAAGGCTCGTCGCAGAGGGAGGGATCACAACCATGAGCGACGCGCTCAGGTCGAGGCTGCCGCTGAGGGAGCCGGAGATAGTGGACATACTGCTCCCCGAGCTGGCGGACGAGGTGCTGGACGTGAACATGGTGCAGAGGATGACCGACTCCGGAAGGAGGGTCAGGTTCGCGATCACCGTCGTCGTGGGCAACCTGGACGGGTTCGTAGGCCTCGGCAGGTTCAAGGGCAAGGAGGTCGGACCAGCCATACGGGCCGCGATCGACGTCGCCAAGCTGAACATGATCGAGGTCAAGAGGGGCTGCGGCTCGTGGGAGTGCGGGTGCGGCACGCCACACTCGCTCCCGTTCGAGGTGCGGGGCCGGGCTGGCTCGGTCGTCGTCACGGTCAAGCCGGCGCCCAGGGGCACCGGGCTCGCGGTGGGCAAGATCGCCAAGAGCGTCATCAAGATGGCAGGGGTCGAGGACGCGTGGGGCTTCACGAAGGGGCACACGAAGACCACGATCAACTACTCCATCGCGGCGTTCGAGGCGCTCAGGACCACGTCGCAGATCAGGGTCACGAGCGAACAGAAGGAGAGGCTGAACATCGTGTCAGGCCCGACCAAGATACACGCGGCCCCGTCGCCATATGTGGTCGAGGAGTCCGCGGAGGACGCTCCCCCGGCCGAGCAGAAGGAGGGGAGCTAGATGCCCGCGATAGCAGTCGTCAGGGTCAGAGGCCACGCGAGGATACGCAGGGACGCGGTCGAGACGATGGAGATGCTGAGGCTCCACAGGCCGAACCACTGCGTCATCCTGCCCCAGGACGCGACCACGAAGGGCATGCTCCAGTGCGTCAAGGACTACGTGACCTGGGGCGAGGTCGGGCACGAGACCGTCGCCCGGCTACTGTTCCACAAGGGCGAGGTCACGGGCGGGGCGAGGCTCACGGACTCATACGTCAAGGAGAACTCCGAGCACGCGTCCATACTATCGTTCGCGAAGGCGCTCGAGAAGGGCGACGCGAGGCTCACGGACGTCAAGGGCATGAAGCCAGTGCTGAGACTACCGCCGCCCAGGGGCGGCTACAAAGGGGCCAAGACATCCTTCGTCGACGGGGGAGCGCTCGGCTACAGAGGCCCCGCGATGGACAAGCTGGTCGACCGCATGCTCCCGAAAGCACAGGGGGCGAAGTAGATGGTCAGCAGGACGAGCAAGTTCAGGGGCAGCAGGACCCACGGCAGAGGCAAGAAGGCAGGCAGGGGCGCAGGCCTCAGGGGAGGACGCGGCAACGCTGGCCTGCACAAGCACAAGTGGATATATACGGTTAAGTACATGCCGGACCACTTCGGCCACCACGGGTTCAAGAGGCCTCAATCCGTAGTCGTCAGCAAGGTCACGATGAACCTCTCGGAGGTCGAGGAGTCGCTGCCCGCGTTCGAGCGGGACGGCTTCGCGACGAGGAAGGGCGACAAGTGGTCCGTTGACCTGACGAAGATGGGCGTCGACAAGCTGCTCGGGTCGGGCAGGATCAAGACCCCGGTCTCGGTCACGGTCTCGGAGGCCTCGGCGAACGCCGAGGTGAAGCTGAAGGCCGCCGGCGGGGAACTGATCAAGGGGAAGAGCAAGCCGGAGGCGTAGCCGCGTCACGCGGCAAGCCCCGGAGAACATGTGAGACCAGGACCTAAAAGGAAGGGTGCTGATGGCTGAGGGGAAGGAACAGAAGAGCCTGCTCTATAAGCTCAAGCCTGTGACCGACCGGCTTCCGGCCGTCACAAGGCCTGAGGGGCACGTCCATTTCCGGACGAAGATGACGTGGGTCATCCTCATACTGGTGCTGTACTTCGCGATGACCAACGTCGTCATCTATGGCCTCGATGTCGAACAGAGGGTCGACCTGTTCGCGCAGTACAGGGCGATACTTGCGGGCGCGCAGTTCTCGCTGATGCACCTGGGCATAGGCCCGATCGTCACCGGGTCCATCATCATGCAGCTCTTCACGGGCGCGAAGATCATCAAGCTCAACCTCAAGGACGAGGAGGACAAGGCGATCTACCAGGGCACCCAGAAGCTCCTGGTGATCATCATGATACTGGTCGAGTCGGTGCCCCAGGTGTACGGCTTCATGGAGCCGTCGACCAAGTTCTCGGACGGCATGGCCTCGCTGTTCGGAGGGGACGGCCAGAGCATAGCCAGGACGCTCATAGTCGTGCAGCTGTTCGTCGGCTCGTACCTGGTGTTCCTCATGGACGAGGTCGTGTCCAAGTGGGGCATAGGAAGCGGCATATCGCTGTTCATAGCCGCTGGGGTCGCTCAGCAGATATTCACGGGCACGCTCAACTGGCACGCCACTGACCCGACGGCCGCGATGAGCACTGACAACCCGCCCGCAGGCACGATCCCGAAGACGATCTACATATTCCACCATCTGTCAGCGACCGAACTGTCCAGCACGGGCTATGAACAGATATTCCTAGCGCAGCCGAACCCCATGGTCGCGCTCATCGGCACGATCGTGATATTCCTGTTCGTCGCGTACACTGAGTCGAGCAGGATCGAGCTGCCCTTGGCCCACGGAGGCGCCAGGGGAGCGAGGGGCAGATACCCGATCAAGCTCATATACGCGTCCAACATCCCGGTCATATTGATGGCCGCCCTGCTGGCCAACGTGAGCATGTTCTCGATGCTCTTCTGGAGCCACCCGAGCTTCATGAACGTGCCGCTGCTGGGCGGGAACTGGATGATGGGGTACTACGAGCCCGGGGCCACGACGCCCTCGGGCGGGCTGGCATACTATCTATCGACCGTGAACGGGCTCGGTGATTGGCTGCTGCCGATGCTCAGCGATCAGTACCTTGGTGCCACGGGGCTCGACAAAACCCGTCTGCAGATAGGCATCCACGTCATCGCCTACGTCACGATCATGATACTCGGCTCGGTCCTGTTCGCGAAGTTCTGGATAGAGACGACGAACATGGGCCCTGAGGCCGTCGCGTCCCAGATAGAGTCGAGCGGCATGCAGATACCTGGCTTCAGGAGGGACCCGCGCGTGCTCAAGAGGGTGCTGGAGAGATACATCCCCGTCGTGACGGTGATATCCGGCGCCACGGTGGGCGCGCTCGCGGCGGGCGCCGACCTCATAGGGACGGTGGGCAACTGCTCAGGAACTGGCGTGCTGCTAGCTGTGGGCATCATGATCAACCTGTACGACGCCATCGGCAGGGAGCAGATGATGGAGATGCACCCTGTGCTCAGGGGCTTCTTCGGCGGGGAGTAGGCGATGGGCAGCTCTGGTACGGCCGGAGGCAAGGGCGGGAAACCGCCCTACAAGCCGGACATGGGCAACCAGCTGGTGCTCCTGCTGGCGTTCATGGTCGCGATATTCGTCCTCTTCGACCCGAACATAAGGCGGACCCTGGGGACGTACGTGGGCTACGGGCTCGAGCCCATCGTCGGCTTCGGCGGTGACATGCCCATCGTGACCCTGCTGCTCACGGGCCTCATCATGACGTTCTTCAGCATAACGGTGAGGCACTTCTTCATCGACTGGGTGGGCCAGGCGAGGAACCAGAGGATATCCGCGGCGTTCTCGAAGGAGCTGAGGGAGGCGAGGACCAGCAACAACACTTTCAAGCTCAAGAAGCTCATGGAGCTCCAGCCGCAGATCATGGCCCAGACCATGAAGTCCACGCAGTCGCAGTTCAAGCTCATGCCGGTGACCATGATCGTCATCATCCCGATATTCGCGTGGCTGGCGAACTTCGTGTACATCGGCCTCGGGTCGACCGCGTTCTCGGTCCCGTGGGAGTTCAACGCGGACATGAAGGGCTCGAACCTGCTGCCCAACTGGGTGCTGCTGTATTCACTCATGACCCTGCCGTTCGGGCAGGTGCTCCAGAGACTCCTGAAGCGCTTCAGCTTCACGAGGAAGCTAAGGGCGCTAGAGGCGGGCGAAGGGGTTAAGGGCGCGGAGAAGGCTCTCTAGTTCGGAAGGTCTCCACATGAGGATCGCTGTGTCCGGCCCGCCAGGAAGCGGGAAGACCACTGTATCGGCCCTGGTCGCCAAGGCGCTCGGGCACGAGCTCGTCCTCGTGGGCCAGGTGTTCAGGCGGATGGCCGAGGAGAGGGACATCGGACTCGATGTGCTCGGGTCGCTCGCTGAGGAGGACGAGACCATCGACAAGGAGCTGGACCGGAGGACCATCGCCATCGCGGAGTCCAAGAAGGACGTGGTCCTCGAGGGGAGGCTCACCGCAGCGCTGCTCAGGAAGTACGACATCCCGACTTTTACCGTTTACATAGACGCGCCCGAGGAGATACGGGCGGCTAGGATAGCCAAGCGCGAGGGGAAGGACCCAGCCGCCGTGCTCGAGGAGATGAGGACCAGGGAGCGCTCCGAGAGGAAGAGGTACAAGGCGATATACGGCATCGACCCATCTGATTGCCTGGCCTACGACCTCTGGCTCGACTCGAGGACCATGCCGCCTGAGGAGCTTGCGGACATCATAATCAAGGAGGCCCGGAGGAGACATGACGAAGACGCTCATCAAAGCGAAGAAGGCATTTAGGTCCGGCGCTGGGAAGGCCCCGGGGGAGCGGAAGGTGGAGGACCTCCTCAGGGACGGCGTCGTCATCGTCGACAAGCCGTCGGGCCCGACATCGCACCAGGTGACGACCTGGGCCAAGGACATCCTGGGAGCGGACAAGGCGGCCCACGGGGGCACGCTGGATCCGCGCGTCACAGGCGTCCTCCCGGTCGGCGTGGGCATATCCGTCCGCGCCATGGACGTGCTCCACTACGGCACCAAGGCCTATGTGGGCGTCATGAGGATGCACGGGAACGTGGACCGGAGGCGGCTCGACACCGTCGTGACCGAGTTCACGGACGAGATCTACCAGACACCTCCGATGCGCTCCGCGGTCAAGCGTGAGCAGAGGACCAGGAGGGTGCACCAGCTGAGGGTGCTCGAGGTCTCTGGCAGGGACGTGCTGTTCGATGTCGAGTGCGACGCTGGCACGTACATCAGGAGCCTCGCGGTGGACATGGGGGACGCCCTGGCCGCGGGCGCGCACCTGCAGGACCTGAGGAGGATTAGGGCGGGCGCGCTCGTGGAGGCGGACGCGGTCCAGCTGCACGACCTCAAGGACGCCATGGAAGCGCACAAGCAGGGCGACTCATCGGCCTTGGCCAAGATGTTGAGGCCGATGGAGGTGCTCCTGTCCCAGGTACCGAAGGTCGAGATCAAGGACTCGGCCGTGGACGCGGTCTGCCACGGCGCGAACGTGGCCATGCCTGGCATAGTCACGCTCGACCAGGACATACGCAAGGGCGGGCTCGTGGCGATCGTGTCCATGAGTGGCGAGGGCGTCGCGCTCGGGCACGCGCTCATGGACGCCGACGAGATCATGAAGCGCGCCGAGGGCTTCGCGGTCGACGTGTCCAGGGTCTTCATGCAGCCAGGTACTTACGAGAAGGGCTGGACCACATCAGAGGAATGAATCAGCAGAACTGGTCCATCGTCCTCTGCTTCGCGACCAGCGGCCTCGCATCTATCCCGAGTTCCTTGCGCACCGACGACGCGAACGCCTTGTCGAACCCGTGCGTCGTGTAAACGACATCTGGCGAACACCCCTCGACGAAACGCATGAGCTCGTCATACCCACAGTGGTCGGAGAGGGGGAACCCCTCGTCCACCGTGGACGTGTAGGCGAAGCTCCTGTCGAGCGCCCAGCCGGAGAACGCGGCCGTCCTCGCCCCGGCCTTCCTCATGCGCGCGACCCGCTCCTTGTCGCGACCCATGCCCGATGTGATGTAGACCACTGGACCCTTCTCCGCGTGCTCGTCCAGCTCGTCCGTGCACAGTTTGTACCCATGCGCGACCAGGACCCTGTTGTTCTCCGCGATCGAAGGGTGCAGGCGTAGGGGGAGGTCGTGGAAGGCCATGGACAACTCCTGCGATTTGCCCAATGGATACGCGAACAGGACCGCGGAGCCACCGTGGGCGACCAGGTCCTCCAGCCAATCACGCGCGGCCCCGAGTATCTCCTCGTGGTCCGGGAAGACGTATCTCGGCTTGCCATAGGTCGCCTCGATGATGAGGGAATCGCATTTGACTGGCTTCGCGGCGTCCAGGTGCGCCTTCCTGCGCGTGCAGAAATCCCCGGTGTAGAGCACGGACCTCTCGCCCGAGACCATGAACATGTTAGAGCCCGGGATGTGCCCCGCCTCCAGGGCCTCGAGACACGGATCGTCGACCAGATCCAGCTCCTTCCCGCGCCTGATCTTGATCAGGTCCCTGGTGACCTCGGAGCACACGACCTCGAGCGTGCGGAACGACGAGGGGATATGGTCCGAGTGCGCGTGGGAGACCATGTTCAGCTCTTCGGAGACGGTGCTCCTGGGGTCGAACCTGAACCTGCGACCGTCCATCTCGAGCAGGATGCCGTTGCCTAGACGAATCAACATGCACACTCCCAGCGGGACTCGCACGTGCGAGCGAGGTATATGACTATCTTATGCGCTCGAGCGAAAATGCTCCGATCATGAGGGCCTTGTTCGTGTGCCTGTAATCGACCCAGGTCCTCGTCTGGGCGTCGCACACGCCCTCGACGCTCAGGAGCGTCTTCTGCTTCTCCGTCTTGAAGTGTATCGCGCCCGTCATCTGCGCCTGGAGGGACCCCAGCTGCTGGTCCGTGTGCATGCCCCTCTCGACGGCGTACACCGCCACCGAGCGCGCCTGCCGCACCCTGCTCGACATCTCCTGCACGAACTGCAGCGACCTCTTCTCATCTGCGCTCGTGATGCTCATCGAGAGTGACAGGTACGCGAGCCTGAAGTACTTCCTGCCGCTGGCCAGCACCGCCTTCGTGGCAGTGTCCAACGCCTTCGACATGCCGGCGAAGTCATCTGCGGACTTGACCTTGACCGAGTTCCTCCGCGGGGCTGAGTCTTGTGCGAGTCCGGACGCGTCGACCCAGTGCACCAGCCCGAGCTGCTCGAACTCCATGAAAGTCGGGAGTATGGGCGCCATGTCCATGGCGATCTCGTGCGACGGACGCGATGTTGTGACTATGATCGCTGGGACGCCCTTCTTGAGCCCCTCAGCGATGAACAGCAGCATCGCCGTCTCCTTCCCGATGAACGGCGGGCCGACGAACAGCACGTTTGATGAGAACGGCATGCCGCCCAGGAGCAGGTCGTCCAGGCGCTCTATCCCGGTCTTGACCTTCTCCTCGACGACCTCGGTCTCCACCTCGGACTCCATCTCGTCCAGGTCCTTCCTGAGGCGCGTCTGGAGCGCATGCTCGCGCTGCTCGAGCTCCTTCTCGCGTTGATAGAGCCTGGACTTCATCTCCTGCTCCTTCTCGCGCAGGTGCTTCTCCTTCATCTCGAGTGCCTTGTATGACGAATCTGGTTCAGGCGATGGCTCGTGCCTGACTCTCTCGACCTCGTCCACCGTGACCAGCATCTCCCGCTCCATGGACTCGAGTTCGGCCTGCTTCACGGCGACCTTTGCCTCCTCAGCCTTGAGGTCCTTCTCCTTCTCGAGCAGCATCCTGAGCTTTGAGTTCATCTGGTCCTGCTCGGCCTTGAGCCTCTTCTCGAGCTCTTTGATGCTCTCCTCGCGCCTCTCGAGGGCTGACATCCTGCGCTCGACCTCCTGCTCCTTCGTGGTCATGCCAGCCATCTTGGCCCTCGTTGCCTCCGTCAGAGACTGGTACTGCTTCTCCCGGTCGCTGACTGCGGACTTGACGCGCTGCGCCTCTGCCAGTTGGTCGTTGATGGCCGCAACCGCGTTCTTCAGCTCCGCCTCCTTCTCCACGAGCGACTTCTCCCGTTCGAGCAAGGCCGATTCCTTGTCCACGAGCTCGTTCATCTGTTTGTCCGAGCGCTCTATGAGCCTCTGGGCACGCTCCGAGGCCTTCTTCAGCTCCTCCTCCTTGGCCCTGAAGGCAATCTCCCTCTCGGACAGTGACTCCTGCTTCATCAGGAGCTGTTGCTCGAGCGTCTTCACGGTCGTCTTCTCCGCGACGACCTTGCCGAGCTGCTGCTTCGCGGCCAGGAGCTCTATGCCTTTGAGATCGACGGAGCTTTCCCTCACACTGACCTGCTTCTCCCTCTCCGCGAGCGCCTTCTGGAGCGCCTGGAGCTCATTGTCCCAGATGCCCAGTTCGGCCTCCTCGGCCTGGAGTTCAGTGATCTTGTTCTTCGCTCCGCGATCCTTGGACTGGGCGTCCAGGATGAGCTTGCTCAACTCGCCCTCCCTTGTGGCGAGTCTCTGCTCCCTGGTGGCCAGGGCCTTCACACCCTTCTCCAGATCGTTTGTCTGGATGTCGAGGTCTGCCTGCGTGAGCCTCATAGTGTCGAGCTTGGCCTCGATGTCCGACTCCTTCCGCACAAGCTCCTCGCTCGCTTTCCTGGAACTGTCGACTCGAAGCTCGGCCTCGGCCTCCATCGCCTCGATCTGTCTCTTCCTCTCATCAATGGAGGTCATCTCCTCGGTCAGCCGCTTCTCGTAGGCTTCGAGGTCCGACTCCCTGGAACGCATCGCGTCCTCGCGGTACTCCAGCGCCTCCCTGCGCTTGTCGACGTCCTCCAGGAGCACCTTGAGCTTGCCGTCGCTCGCCTTGAGGACTTCGCGCTCCTGGACAGATGTGGAGCTCGAGATGATGTGGAGCATGGACCCGCTCAGCTGGATGGCGACGGCACTGCCGAGGTACGCCATCGGCAGGATGCTGGCCAGCTCGAGCGGCGTGAAATGCACGATGATCGGGAAGGTGAGCAGTGCGGGTGGGAACACCGCGCTCGCGATGCTGACGACCTTCCTCCGGCCGTGACCATCCCATGCCATTGCGAGCGATATGAAGGTCAGGCTCATGCCTAGGAGGGACGCGGGATAGAGCCAGTCTGGCCGTCCCAACACCATATACCCACCCTCGTCGAGCGCAATGAGTGCGATGAACAACGCGGGAACCGCGACCGCCACGAAGCTCATTATGAAGTGTGGGTCGCTCCGGTCAGCGAAGTACGGCTCCCACTTGAACGCCAGCGCCAGGGCGGCTACGATGAGGCTGGCGGCAAGAGGCAGCACCCACTTCAGCGTGGTGACATACTCCGGAGCTGTCAGAAGGTAGTCCCAGTTCTCGAGAAGGTAGGCGAGCACGGCTGTAGCGGCCAGAGCGAGACCGGACACGATGCTGAGCACGTGAGCGAGTCTGCCCATCCTGAGCTGGAGAATCGCAGCCTTTCTCGACCTCGAAACCTCCGATGCGTCTATATCATCGGGATACTCCACGCGCGGACGAGAGGTCTTCTTGGGTTTGGAAGGGGTCGCCGACCGGCTCGTTTTCGATTTGGCAGACATGCTTTCCAATCCCCTCCATGAACGCCCTCTCAAGGCTGTGGGGTGTGGCTTTGAAGAGCATGATATGGATACTTAAACATTGGTCTGCAGTTCGCAGTCCAGCACACAATCACGCATACCCTGAGGATCATCTATGTGACACTAACCATATGAGTGACGTAGCTGAACGCAATGGCGTGGATTTCAGCCTGAGATCCACCCCAATTGGACCTGGAAACAATGATCCTGAAATCCGACGGTGACTTATCAGCGAGGAGACACCTTGTCAGTTGAGAATGAATCGAGTCTGGGAAATCCTGTCCGCAGTCAACAATCACCTTTGAACATCACGGGGCGTCCGGACCATGATCCAATACTCTGATGAGGTCACTGGCTCAACGTGCGAGACGATACATCTGAAACCAAGTCGCTCGTAGAAGGAGATGCTGCGGGGCGAGTATGTCTCCAGATAGCAGCCTGCATTTGCACGGTCTGCCTCGTCTAGAGTGGGCTCCAGCAAACGCCTTCCGAACCCCCTGCCCTGAGCATGAGGCGACACCCCCAGGATTGAAAGATACCAGACTTCACGGCCCACAACCTGCTCTGCGCGAGGCGACATGAAACCGATGATTCTATGATAGTCCGCAAGCCCGTTCCTTCCGAGTGTCGACTCCAGGAATCTGTGCTTCTCCAACTTGGATTGAGACAGGAGTTCCTTAGGCTGCGGTTTGATCCAGACGGCCGCACCGCTATCATCGTCCGGCAAGACTGTGCAGCAACCGAGTCTCGCGCCTTCCGTCATCGAATAGTCAAAGTAGGCTTCCAAGACTTCGCGTCGCCGGACATCATCGCATGAGAAGTCATTTGTAATGGCAGCGTAGAAAGGGTCGTTCTCCAAAGCATCCGCCAAGCTCATGGCATTGGCAGATGCATGACCGCGCTCACCCAAAGGGATCGTCATACGGCGTTTCATCCGCTCATGGAAATGCGTCTAGATAATCGAAGCGGTCCCTGGTGCCACAATCCGCATGACATATCGAAGACCATCCAAATCGACCCCATAGGATGAGGCGGAGGGTTACGTGTTGGCCGACACGATATTCATCCACCACATTGAATTAAAATGTGCGAGGGCCCGGATATTGACCAGAGTACGCCGCCGACTGAGAGATGAATACGAGGGGAATCGCATGAAGCTTGGTTGCCGACTCGTGTTGGGCCAAGAGCCGACCTCACTCTTCGCATGAATACATCATGAATACATTATGGATTTTATCTCACCGACTAGTTTCACCCGACTCCCCCCTCTACCGCTTTAACTCCTCGTCGGCAGATTGATTCAGAGCCGGTGACACCTTGGAGACCCATAGAACGGCCGCTGCTCTGGATGCACCCGAAGTCCACGCGCTAGACTGCGAGCCCATGCTGATTGAGCGCGTACTACGCACATCAATATCGACCATCGACAACCTGGTGGGTGGGTTCAGGTCGTCCAAGGTCGCGCTCTTCGAAGGGAACAGCGGCTATTCCTCCAGCCTCTTGCACATGCTATGCGTCAAGGCCGTCTCGGAGCTGGACGAGGAGGTCGTCTGGATAGACGGCGGGAACACGGTTGACCCATATGCCCTGAGTGCTCTGTGCAAGCGCATGCGCCTCGACAAGAGGGACATCCTCTCGAGGGTCAACATATCCAGGGCGTTCACCGCGTACCAGCTGGTGACGCTCATAGACGAGAGGCTCGAAGAGGAGGTGAGGGAGAGCTCACCGGCGATGGTAATCGTATCGTCGCTCACGGACATGTTCTTGGACAAGGATATGAAGTGGATGGAATCGTACCAGCTCCTGAGGAGATGCGCCGAGGACATCAGCCGCGTGACCAGGGCCTATGAGACGATATCACTGGTCACTGACCGCACGCCCGGGCACGTGCCCCATAACGAGAGGATGGCCAGCCTGCTCAGGACCGAGGCGGACATGGTCATCAGCATGAAGGAGCGGAGAGACGGCATCTTTGTCAGGCTGCCCAGGGAGGACCGCTCGATCGTGTTCCATCCAGTTCCGTGGACCCAGATGACCCTGTCCGATTTCAGAGGTGATGCATACGGGGAGGACGGTTCCGACATACAGGTTGGCCCTTGAGGCCATGGCGCAGCAATGGAACGATTTCAGGAGGGCGCTCAGGAAGGGCGACCGCGAGGCGTTCGACGAGCTCATGAACAAGGCCAGGATGCACGCCTCCGCCGCGACCTACGCCATCAGCATGGACCCGACGGAGTCCGCGATAATGTCCATGCTCCTGGAGCACGAGAAGGAGCTTGCCAGGCTCAGGAAGGGAATAGGGGGGCAGGATGGGGTTCTCGGGAGCGGTGAGTCCGAGGGATGAAGGGCTGGCTCCTGGACATCTATCCTGACTACGCGAATGACGCGCTCGTCTACTGGGTCAGGACCAGGAAGGGGGCGCACAAGGTCGTCGAGAGGCGGTTCGTGCCGATGATCTACGCGCTCGGGAGCGGAAGCGCCATGGACGACCTCGAGAAGGCGCTGCCCATCCTGGACACCGTCGGCCAAGTGGGGCGCGAGATGAAGAGCACGTGGCTAGGCGAGGAGCCGAGGGAGGTGCTCTCGATCGGGGTGAGGAAGTATTCTCGAGTGGAGGATGTCGCCCACACGGTCGACAACCGTGGGAGATACAAGGATTTCTCGCTCTTCAACGTCGACCTACGGTTCAGCCAGCGGTTCTTCTCGGAAAGGGACATATTCCCGATGGGGCTGATGGAGTTCAGGCCCGCGCCCGTCATGCTCGAGGACCGGTTCGCGTTCGAGTACGAGAAACCGCCACTGAAGACGACAGAGCTGGGTGTGTCCGTCGCAGCGAAGCACGGGGTGCCCGCATTCGACGACAGGCTAGTGTCCGCAACGGTCGGTGCTGAGGAGGTCGACGGCGACGAGGAGCGCGTGCTGAAGGGTATCGAGGAGCTGCTCGATGAGGCAAACCCGGACATAGTCTACACGGACGGCGGGGACGCGTTCGCGATGCCATACATCTACAAGAAGGCGAAGGCCCTCGGATTCGAATCCCTGCGCCTCGGCAGGGACGAGGACGATGTGCGGACCGAGCGAAAGGGCAAGTCGTACTTCACATACGGCCAGATCAAGTACAAGCCTCCGTCGTACTCGCTCAAGGGCAGGGTGCACATAGACCGCTCCAGCTCGTTCATGTACGGCGAGAGCGGGCTGGACGGGCTGATCGACCTGTCGCGCATATCCGCCGTCCCGCTGCAGGAGCTCGCGAGGCTCTCGCCCGGGAGCGCCATAAGCTCCATGGAGGTAGACCAGGCGCTCAGGGACGGATGCCTCGTGCTCTGGAAGAAGAACGTGCCAGAGGAGTTCAAGACCGCCCAAGAGCTCATAGTGTCGGACCGCGGGGGATTCATCTACGAGCCCGTGGTCGGGATACACGACCACGTGCTGGAGGTGGACTTCACCTCCCTCTATCCGAACATCATGGCCAGGTTCAACATCTCCCCTGAGACCATCATGTGCGGCTGCTGTCCGGACCCCTCCAGGAGGGTGCCCGTGCTCGGCTACCGCATATGCGACAAACACCTGGGACTGATACCGCGCGTGCTGAAGCCCGTGGTGGAGCGGAGGACCAGGCTGAAGAGGATGGTGCGCGAAGGAATTGGCGACACCAAGGGATACAAGGAGCGCGTGGACATACTGAAGTGGCTCCTCGTTACCTGCCTGGACGGCTCGACCGAGGTGCCGTTCAAGCGCGACGGCAGGTTCGATGTGCGTCCGATATCCGATATCGTGGACAAGGAGTACCCGGACGGATGTGGCGAGTTCCCCCTCTCATCCGATATCCGGCTCTTCGGCCTCGACGAGGACCTCCAACCGGAGCTGAAGACCGTCAGGAGCGTCTTCAGGTTCCCCGCGCCAGAGAGGATGGTCCGATTGACGACCGGCCACGGAGAAGTGCTGGCGACCCCGGACCATCCGTGCCTCATCACGCGCGGAGGGACGACGACGGTGAAGAGGGCGGACAGGATCGCCAAGGGGGATACCGTCCCGATCCTCCCGCCGCTATATGGCAGGGCCGCGTCCAGCGCCACCGTGGAATCAATCAGGAGAGCAGCCCCGACCAGCGACCGCGTGTACTGCTTCTCGGTCGACGAGCCGCTCCACGGCTTCGCGCTCGCGAACGGTATCGTGACGCACAACTGCTTCGGCTACACCGGCTACAAGAACGCGCGCTTCGGCAGGATAGAATGCCACGAAGCCATAAACGCCTACGGCAGGGAGCTCATGCTACAGACGTCGGAGATTGCCGAGGCCCATGGATTCGAGATACTGCACGGGATCGTGGACTCCCTCTGGCTCAAGGGGAACGGTGACCCGCACAGGTTCTGCGAACACGTGTCTGGCCACATAGGGATACCGCTCGAACCCGAGGGCATCTACAAGTGGATCGTGTTCCTGCCAGACAGGGCGCACGGGGTCGGCGTGCTGAACAGATACTATGGCCTGTTCGAGAACGGGAAGTTCAAGCTGCGCGGGATCGAGCGGAGGCGCGGGGACACGTGCGGTCTCGTGAAGGACATGCAGGACGACATGCTCGCGCGGTTCGCGAAGGCCGAGGACTCGGCCGGACTGATGGGACTGGTCCCTGAGGCGCTGGACGTTGTCTCGAAGTATGTGGACGACGTCATGTCTGGCACGGTTCCCCTCGACAAGCTCATCGTGACCAGGAGGGTCTCGAAGTCCCTCGAGGACTACAGGCAGGTGAACGACGCGGTCGCCGCGCTGCACCAGCTGGGTTCCGCAGGCATAGAGGTCAACCCGGGAGAGCAGGTCAGGTTCGTGATCACGCACGCCAAGAGCAAGGATCTAGACCAGAGGGTGAGGGCCGAACCACTGCTATCCGACGACGATTACGACCCAGAGGCATATGTGGACCTCGTCCTCAGAGCCGCTGAGACGATGCTGATGCCCATGGGCTGGGACCGTGAGAGGCTCCTCGGAATGATCGGGAGAAATGGGCCTCAAACCCCCAAATTTCGAGACTTGTTCTAACGGGGGAGTCAGTAATAAAAATGTTTATATAGGATAATGCCGAAACAGGTACCAGACTCTGAGGGGGTAGGAGCGCGCATGTTTGGCTCTAAATTCGCCATGCCCGCACTAGCTATTGTAGTCCTAGGACTACTCGTAGCAGTGCCGGTGTCAATCGCTCTAGACGACAGTGCGACCTATGAATTATCCTCAGTCGAGGGCACTATCACCGAGTTCGTATGCTGCGATGAGGAATGCGATTGCGACCTGTGCGACGAGCGCGCGGGCGCGTTCATGCTCGAGACGGACGACGGCGAGATGATCAAGGTCGAGTTCGGGCCGTGGTGGTACTGGGAGACCCAGGACATAACGGTCAGGGACGTCGTCGCGGTCGGCGACAGGGTCAACGTCACAGGAGAGCTCGTGGAAGAGGAGGACATGACCGTGATGAAGGCATGGGTCATCAAGAACCTCGACACGGGCGAAGAAATCACGATAAAGGTGGAAGGGTGCCCGCCTTGGGCAGGCGGGCCCATTAAGCTGGGTATTGAACCCTGGCCTCCTTCTGAAGAGGAGGATTAACCGGCCAGGGCCGGAATTGGGTCCACGCCAATTTTAACGGGGGGAGAAGAAGACGGGACCCTTCCACCTTCTATCAACAGTCCTCGGCCGGCACGAGGGGCCATGAGCGTCTCGTACTCATTCACCACCAGACGAACATGAGCGATATCGGCACCAGGAGACATCCCATCAGGTGTATCCTCCTCACGCCGATCAGAGGGGGCATGACACCGAGCGAGCACGCCGTGGCCAGGAGGAACATTCCACGCAGGCCCGTGAGGATGGCGACGAGCGAGCAGATGAAGAGGACGGCACAGATGGCGAGGCCTCTCGAGCAGAGCACCATGCCTATGCGCCTCAGACGTTCCCGCATACTGACCATCACGATGCATGACAGCAACGCCGACAGGACCATGGAGAGCAGTATCGCGGCCGGCACGAGCATGTCATAGACCGACGCGCCAACTGGCTCAGGGGGTATGAAACGGGTGACTGCGTCCATCACACCGCTCCTCGAGCGCAGGATCGTGAAGAGCGCGCCGACCGACAAGACGGCGCCAGCAGTCGATATCGCAGAATAGAGCCAGATGAAGCGCATCGAGCCCTCGACATCACTGGCCTCCTCGGTCGGTTGGCGCAGGACCGATGAGCACAGGGTCGCGGAGGAGCCTGATGTGAGACCCGGAATCCATCCCACGAGGATGCCACCCATGATGGAAAGGACGGTGCTCATCACTCCGCTCGACGACCTGACCTTGCATGCGCATGCCAGAACCGGCGCGCGAACCTGAGACCCGACGATGCTCAAGAGCAGCGTCGGTGCTCCGAACAGCCCCGCGAACAGGGGAAGGAGCAACGATGACCTCGGGACGAACGGGCTCACGCATCCTGGCATCGCGCACGCGAAGTAGTTCGTGTCGAGCACGACGAAACCGAGCACGCCCGACGCGGCGAACACCGCCAGGACCTTGGATGTGCGCTTGACCTTCAAGAGCGTGCGATGGCGGGAAGCGGGGACTGCCAGGCCGTCGGAGAGCACCAGGAGGGAGGACAGCAGGATGATCAGATAGCCCATGACCGTCTTGACGGACTCGTACAGACCCAAGGACGGCCCGAGGATGAATGACACGGGCAACAGCGCCCCCACGCCGAGTAGTATGCCTGCGAGGTTCCCGTCCAAGGACGCCTTCACGGCGGTCCAGCCCAGGCCCGCCCTCGCGAGCCTGTGAGCTGGCAGGACGGTGATCGCATCCCCAGAGGGGATGCCCACATATGTATTCGGCACGGCCTCGGAGAAACAATGGGATACCAGAGCCGAGACGAGGAAGCATGAGACCATGATGCTACAGTCGTCCGAGCCTACGATGTCCCCCAGGAGTGTGAAGAACGCGAGGACGGTACTGGCGTAGGCGACGGTGGCCGCGGCCACGTTGTTCACATGCAGGCCCGGGACGAGACCTGTCGCAAACCCAAGGGCTGAACCTGCGGATGACGATATCAAGATAGAGACGAGCAGGGCGAGCTCGGACACATTCCGTCAACAAGGCGTGCGATACTGGTGATATTGGCTGCAGGCATGCTTCGGCCGCGAGCGCAATGACTGCCCCTAATATCCACAAATTCGGATGATTTCGCTGACTGAGTGCTCTTTTTAGAAACAGAATACTGACTAGAGCACCCGGACCTTGCCGTCCACGACCTCGACCTTGACAAGGGTCTTGATCGGGCACCCGAGTTTGCGCTCGATCTCAGCCTTCTTGTCGGTCTTCTCCACGACCACGATGATGTCCACAATCCTGACCTGCATCTTCTTCAAGGCCTCGACGAGCGCCCACAGGGTCCCGCCCGTGCTCACGACATCGTCCACGATCGTGACCCTCTCGCCCGGCTGGATGCCGTTGATGAAGAGCGACGACTTCGAATATCCCGTGACCTGGGACAGGTTCACCTCGCCCGGCAGGCCGTACATCTTCTTCCTGACCACGTTGAACGGTTTGCCCGTCCTGAGCGAGAGTGCCGTGGCCAGAGGTATGCCGAGCGCCTCGATTGTCACGATGGTGTCGCAGTCGAAGTTGCCGACGTCGGCCATGGCGTCGATCACCTCGGTCAACAGGCCCGGGTCTACCCGTGGTATGCCGTCGGTGAGGGGGTGCACCATGTACTCGTACTCCCCGCGTTGCACGATCGCCGATCCATCGAAGGACGCCTTGAGTGCTTCCAGCACCATGCTGGATATGAACGCATGACGGGTAATTGAACCTTATTCTCGGCAGCAGCAATGCGCCAACCGGCGGAGGGATCAGAACTCGTCCGTGTTCTCGAGCTTGATGAGAGAGTGTATACGGTACTTGTCGCCCAGATACTCTCTCGGCTTGAGGTACTCCAGCTCCACGAGGAACCCCATGCCTACCACCTTGCCCCCGAGGTTCTCCACCAGGTCCGCGTTGGCCTTGATGGTCCCGCCAGTGGCCAGAAGATCGTCCACGAGAAGTACCTTGTCGCCCGGCTCGATCCCGTCGTCCCTGATCTCGATGACGTCGGATTCGTACTCCTTCTCGTAGCTGAGCGTGCACACCTCCGGCGGCAGCTTACCCTTCTTCCGGATAGGCACAAAGCCGACGCCCAGCTCGTGTGCGACTGGCGCCCCTATGATGAAGCCCCTGGCCTCGTTCGAGACGACCACGTTTATGTCGTCGTTCCTAAAATGGTCCGCCAAGTCTTTGATGCACTGCTTGAAAGCGTGCCTGTCCTTCAGCAAGGGCGTGATGTCCCAGAATACAACACCTTTGAACTCGGGAACGCGCTTGATCTTCGATTTCAAGTCCATGGTAAGGTCACCTTGAGAACAGATTTCCCTCGAAGTGTTGCGATGCCCTGATGTCTCGATCCTATGCCCAGGCGCACACCGTCCAAAGCGTTACTCCGATTTCAATGTTCTGCCCTGCAACTCTGGCCACCCTCCACCACCCTGAGCACCCCATGACCTGAACGGCAACAAGACTATGAACCTCCTGACGATTCCGTGGACAACAGAGGTGTTTGGGAATGGCTGAGACACCGAAAGGGACGATATCGATTGCACCGAATGTGTTCTGGGTAGGCGTGAAGCATCACAACCGAAGGCTCTTCGACGGACTCATACCGTTGCCCCACGGCACGAGCTACAACGCATATCTGGTCGTGGGCTCTGAGAAGACCGCTCTCATCGACACTGTCAATCCTGGCTTCGAGAAGGAGCTGTTCGACAAACTGTCCGAACGGACCGATATGACCAAGATCGACTATGTCATCATGAACCACGCGGAGCCTGACCACGCCAATGCCGGCAGGTACGTGCTCGAAGTCGCAAAGGGCGCGAAACTCGTGACGAGCGCCAAGGGGAAGGAGGCGGCCATGATGTACTTCAACATCGATCCTGAACGGATAATAGTCGTCGACGAGAGCTCCAAGCTGGAACTCGGTGGCAAGACCCTCCGGTTCGTCGACGCCCCCTGGCTGCACTGGCCCGAGACGATATTCACATACCTCGAGGAGGATGGCATACTGTTTCCGTGCGACTTCTTCGGCTCACACCTCGCGGACGGGCCGTTCTACTCCGATGAGATGGGGGACGAGCTGGCACTGGACATGGCCAAGCTGTACTTCGCTGAGATCATGATGCCTTTCAGGAGGCAGGGTGCGGCTGCGATCGAGAAGGTCAAGAAGATGGGCGTGAAGATGATCGCCCCGTCCCACGGCGTCATCTGGAGGGACCCGAAGGTCATACTCGACCCGTACACTGCCTGGACCAGCGAGAAGATGGAGAAGAAGGTGGCCATCGCATATGTGTCCATGTGGGGCAGCACCGAGAAGCTGGTGAAGGCCCTGAACGACACGCTGGTCGAGAAGGGCATCAGTGTGAACATATTCGACCTGACCGTGACGGAGATCGGCCATGTCGCCAAGGAACTCGTTGACACGCCGGTGGTCGTTGTCGGCGCGCCCACGGTCCTGAACATGATGCATCCGGTCGGGGCGTACGCGACCTTGCTGGTCAAGCAACTACGGGCGCCGACGAAGTACACTGCGCTTCTGACATCCCACGGATGGTCAGGCGGAGCGGTGAAACATGTCCAGGAGCTCCTAGGAGGAGCCAAGATCGAGATACTCGGCGTCATCGACCCGAAGGGGCCGCCCCAGAAGGAGCACTTCGACCAGGTCCGCGAGCTGGCGGACAAGATCGAGGAGAAGCTCAAGGCCCTCTGAGAGGGCCGCGAAACCCCTCGACCCTTGTTTTCTGCCACCGAGGCCCAGTTCCACGCCACACCAGCGAAAGGATGATTAGGCGGGACGCGGACTTGTAACGCATGGTCTTCCCCAGGGAGGTCTTGAACAGGCTTAGGTGGACCGAGGGCGAGTCCCTGGACGAGGCCGTCATCTGGTACATCCACAGGGGGGCACCCGGGGACAACATCAGGATCCATGGCACGGCTCTGCGATCTCTTGGCAGGACCTTCTTCGAGACCGAAGAGGCCAGCATACCATATCACCGTATCCTGAGGATAGACTACCGCGGCGAAACCCTGTTCGAAAAGGACGCTCGTGCGAAGGGACTGTGTTAACCTATTTGGCGATGGCCAATGAAGAAAGCATTAATCATGCCGAGAGACATCTTGGGGATAGGGACCTCGGACAGCTCCGAGGCGTTCGATGGTGATGCACATGAAGAGAGTGTTTGTTGCAGGGATTAGTGTCATCCTGTGTGCGATGCTGGTCGCCAACGTCAGCGCGTTCCCGCCGGAGACCTGGCAGGAAGGGGACGAGGTAGCGATTTTCGGCCACTCGTTCGAGGAGGAGTATTGGACCAACGAGTCAATGAATGCCACGAGCCCGGCGGGGGATGACATCACATTCTCCGCCTCGTTCGTCAACTACGAGAACGTATCCGCGTTCCTGCTCTCCCTGAACATGGTCGAGAACGATAACGGCACGGGCAACGTACCGTTCCAGCTGTTTGGCATGCATTATTACACGCCTGATGGCAACGAGGTGTTCATCGGAGCGGTCCTCGCCTTCCTGATGGCGTTCGATGACACATATAATGGCACTGGCCCTGGACAGAACGGCCTGCCAGACCCCGGCAACGAGAACATCTCCTATATCATACCGTTCGGCGTGGCCGGGAAACTGGACGAGACATACCCGCCTGAGGTCGAGGTCCAGGAGGTCGAGAAGCTCGGCGAAGGGCATTACAGGTTCGGCATCCAGTACAGGAACCTGTACGCTTTCGTCTCGCCGAACTTCATCGCGAGCGCGCTCTTCGCCACGGGCTGGATCGCCAAGTTCAGCGAACTGACCATAACATACGAGGTGACCATGGACCAGGAGACCAACGAGGTCAGGGCTGAAACATGGTACACCATCGGTGAGGTCACGGAACTCTGGTTCTTCATCTTCGGGATCCCGATACCAGTCGACCCGCACGATCTGCCAGAGCACATGGGCCTGAGCGTCGTCCACTTCGTGACCGTCTTCACATCGAAATATCAGGGTGCTTCAGGGAACTCGACCGGCGACACAATCAACCCTGCCATCAATGCCCCGCTCGAGGAGGACATCGTCCTGAAGGTAGGAGACGATAGCGAGAGGGCGCTGAGTGTCGGCACCCGCGGTACTTTCGACCTCATCAACGAGAGCACGAACTATGTCATCAAGGAAGACCAGCCAGCCATGAATGCGATTGTCGGCGCGAGGTTGGTGGACATGGCCTTGGTGGCGTGGCAGCTCGGGTTCGCAGCCGGTGCGATGAGCGTATTCGCATACGGCCTCAGCGACTACGTCCAGTCGACATACGATGGACCGCTTGACTTGGCTCAAAGCAGTCTCTCACCCACGAACGAGGACGGGTTCAACGCATACCCGCTCTGGTACGCAGTGTCCTTCCCGCAGTGGAATGGATACAGAGTGGTGCACGACCCCGTCTACACCGCGTATTCCAGCTTCGAGACGCCCACGGAAGATGAGCAACCGGCATTCGACGCTGGTGGACTGGTGGTCCTGCTGCTGATTGTGGTCGTGGCCGTTGTCGCCATAGTCGCTGTGGCCATGAGGAAGAAGCGCTCCTGAGGAGCCTTCACCCAAACTCCTTCCTTTCGATTTCTCAGCCATGATGCAGCGTGGGGCGGCCCAGCTGGACGCAAGGCATTCACTTCACGAGATGGATGCGCCTCAGGTCGGCGACGAATCTCTGGACATCCGCGATATCGGTCGGTCCATACTGGGCAGAGACGACCTCTGTGATCTCGCACAGGTCCCGGTCCCCATCCATGAGGTTCACGACCTCGTACATCTTCTTGGAGAAAGACGAATCCCTCTTCTCGACTTCATCGTACCAATCGGATCTCTTCTCGCCGAGAGCCTTGGATAGGAACTCAGAATCGAGCGAGCCTTTGAACAGACGTCTCGGGACGGTCTTCTTGGCCTGCGCCTCCGCCTTCGAAGGACCTTTTCGCATCAGCGCCGCGACGGCTTCCCTGCCGACGATCGAATCCACGATGTCGTTCAACCTGGACAGTTCCCTCATGCCGTGCGCGGAGACCGCAGCGGCCTGTTGCTCCACGAACCCGTCCGCGCCGACTTCCGCATCCAGCCTCATCAGCGACCTGACAGCCATCACGTCCCTGCTCACGACCTTCGAGACCTTCATCCTGTGGAACAGAGCCAGCTTCGCCAGGTCTGCCCGGGCATCCTTTCCTTTCCCAGACCTCTTCGTCTCGAGCAGATCTGAACTGGCCCTGCGAACGGACTCAGTGATCCTCTTCATACCCTCCGAGCCGCTCAAGACAGCGATCTCGTGAATCGTGTCCGAATCGGCGTCTGCGAGCGTCAGTGTGGATACTGTGGCGGCCCAACCCACTCTCCTCAGGCTCTCCTCGCTCACCTTGTCCAGGGTGTCCATACTCGTGTGGTAGTACATGTCCGGCCACTGAGTCAGTCCGACGCATGGCGCACCCACGGTGGACTCGCTGAACTCCTCATGGTCGCTCCCTCCCGAGTGAACCGTTCGGGCGACCCTGAAGTTACTCTCCATACCGATCTTCACCATCGGGTCGTACTCCGCGTTCGCGCGCTTGACCATGGAGAACACGAAATCGTTCAGATAGGAGGGCAGGGAATCCGGGGTGCTGTCCATGCAAAGGGTCGACTTGCACAGCGTCTGGTCCTCGCCGACCATGTCAAGATTGATCCCTGCCTTGAGGCGGTCGTACATCTCAGGGTGCTTCGACAGGAACACGACCGTCCCCTCAGTCTCCGCCACCCATAGGAACCTGATGGTCCTCCTAGGCCGCTCCATCTTGCCTGAGCGGATGAGAGACGATATGGTCCTGGCAATCTCAATCAGCAGGCCGCTCCCTGAGGCGTTGTCGTTCGCTCCCGGCTTGGGATGGCACAGGTGCGCGACGAGGAATATCTCGTCCTGTGGCCTCTCGGACCCGCGTATGGATGCATTCACCATGCTGTAACTACCCTTGGTGAACTCAGAATCGACCGTCGCGTGCAACCGGACCGTCTTCCCGGCAGCAAGATGCTTCCTGAGCTCGTTCCCTTGACGTCTGCTGAGCGAGAAGCCGAACTTGATGCTCTTCAGGTCCTCCGCGTTGGGCCATATGCCCTGGTATGCATGCGCGTCCGGGATGTCGGTGCTCTCCCGAACACCTGGGAACTCGTACGATAGTCCGTCCGTGATCACTCCGGCAGCTCCACGCTTCACGACCGCTTCTCGATGGACAGCCTTGCCCCGGCCAGTCGCCAGCACGAGCTTGCCCCTGACCTTCTTGCCAGCGTAGTCATCATCGGAAACGCCCTTGCCGACATCTACGAGTTCAGCAGTGACGCCACCGCGTGGAGTGGCCTTGCTGAAAGTGTGAAGTGACTGCGGAATATCACTGAACTTGGCGAGCAGACGCTCGCTCGGCTCCACTAGCCTCAGCTCCGCGCTCCTGACAGTCCAGCCCATGACGGACATGTGGGTCCAATACATGCGCCGGCCGTCCGCAGGATAACGCTCGATCCTGACATCGTCCATACCGAAGGACTTCAACTCGTCCGCAACATGTTCGGCGGCTGCCTGCATCATGGGCGACGCTTGGATCCTGTGGAACCGTGTCACTCCGGCGACGTATGACTTCGCGGCCGACCCCGACAGCTCATCCTTGACGATTCGTCCGAACTCCATTGTCAGACCGTGAGCACGAACACCAATCCTGGATATCAACATTCTCAAGGAAAGGTCCGATTCAGCTTCTAGCGGTGCGCCATCCGCGCCGCGATCTCCTTCAGGATCTTGGCGCACACAGCGTCCGTCATCCCCGGGACGTCCAAGTCTGGATTGAACTCGACGATGTCCGCACTCACGACGATCCCCTCGAACTTCTGGATGAGGTTTATGGCCTGCCGTGTTGACAATCCCCCTGGCTGACGATGGGACACCCCGGGGGCGAATGCGGGGTCGAGGGCGTCGATATCGAAGGAGATGTGCACAGGCCCTGCGAAATTGAAGATCTTGTCGTCGTCCCATGAGCGCATGTCGATCATCTCGACGCCGAACCTCTCGGCCTGTCCAAGCTGATGCTTGGTCATAGAACGGATGCCCACCTGGACGAGCCTCTCGGCGATGCCATCCTCCATGATCCTAGCGAACGGACAGGCGTGAGAGAACCTGTTTCCCTCGTAGTCCTGATACAGGTCGGGGTGGGCGTCGAAGTGCAGTATGCTGAGGTTCCTGTGCCGACCTGCTACGGCCTTGACGATTGGATATGACACGGAATGATCCCCTCCCAGACATATCGGCTTGAATCCTTTGTCCAGGAGCGAACCAACTTCTCGCTCTATCACCGAGAACGGGTCTTCTCCAGGACCGAACCCGATGTCCCCCGCATCCCAGACGAGGGAATCATCGACGAGGGTGAGGTCTTCACTGTACTTGTTCGTGGATCCACTGTGCCAGGCAGCCCTTATCAATGGCGGGGCCTTCGCTGAGCCTCGGACGAAGGACGATTGGTCGTCGTACGGAACACCCAGCAGAGCGATTGGTGCACTATCCATCCGTGATTCACCGAGTTGTCAGGACAGTCTAGGCCTATCTAGATTGCCTCTCAGCCGCCTACAAACCTATTTCTACGGCATGAGCATCCAGGCCGATAGATGGAACTCCTCTGGTTGCCTTTCTCGCTCGCCACGATACTATTCTACGGCCTTGGCCAGGTCTTCGTGAAGGAGACCAGGACCCAGATATCCTCCGCGAACTACCTGCTCCTGTTCAGCGGGAACATCGGGATCATATGGGCAGTCTACTGGTTCGCCTTCCATGAGAGCACCTCGTATGAGACCTGGGCGTGGATACAGGCGATTGTCGCCGCGGCACTCTCAGGGGCAGCGTACCTGACATTCTACGAGGCGCTCAAGCACGGCAAGGTCAGCATCGTGGGAACAGTCGCGGGCGCCTACGCGCCCTGGACCATCCTGCTGGCGCTCCTGTTCCTCGGAGAGGAGATGACCTACGGCGAGGGCGCGGGGGTCGCGCTAGTGGTCGCAGGCATGCTCCTGTTCACGTACAATCCAGGGAACGGCAATGGCAAGAGGACCGAGAAGATGGGCATCGTGTTCGCAGTATGTTCCCTGTTCTTCTGGGGCACATCGGCGACCGTAGCGAAGGGCGCGATAGATGTGATAGGCGACACGAACTTCATCGGAGTATACGCGATCGTGTGCCCAGCCATGTGGGCCGCATACTGGTTGTTCACTACCAAGGGGAAGTTCGAGATGCCCAAGGCCGACCTGAGGATACTCGAGATCTCCATGCTGTTCCTCACCGCCGGTGGCATCACGATGTACCTCGCGTTCGCCAACGGCAACGTGTCCATAGTCTCGCCCATAACGAACCTGTACCCGGTCCTGACAATCGCAGCCGCCAAGATCCGGCTCAAGGAGAACCTCACGGTCAAGCAGTACGCCGCCCTCGCGATGCTCCTGGTCGCAATCCCGCTGTTCTCGTTCTAGGCGTTCCGATACTTCCCGTCGGAGAAGACTATCCGATCGAACACCTGTAGCTCCTGCCTCGACTTCGGGTGCACCAGTTCAGCCACGATCTCGACATGGTCCTTGAGCGGGCTCACGGCGACCTTCTTCCCCAGGGTCTCCTGGAGCTGGTATATGCCTGCGGAGTTGGACATCTTCACGTGTATCTCGATCAGCTTCTCCTTGCCCCTCGCTATGTCCACCGACTCGATCGAGAGGGCGGATATCGAGTGTATGTCGTGCTTGCCCAGGTCGTACGACAACCTGCCCCTGCCCTTGGTGATGTCGCACCCGTCCGCTATCACCACGATGGCCGCCTCGATGGTCAACGCGTTCTGGCCCTCGTCGTGGGCGAATATCGCGTGCAGCACCTGCTCGACCACCGCGGTCCTCTGGGCGAGGTCCGGATAAATCTCGGGCAGCAGCCTGTCCAGGATCGACTTGCCATACATGACGCTGAATGTCTCGTGCTCGACCCTGTGGACCGCGTTCCCGATATCATGCAGGAGACAGCCAGAGAGCACTATCAGGTGGGCGTCATCCTCTGTCATGCCCAGGCCTTTGATGGAGTCCATCTCCATCTTGCCACTCTCAAGGAGTATCTTCAGTATCGTGATGCCGTTCGCCGCGACGATCTTCGCGTGGATGGGGCCGTGGTCGTTGTACCCGAGCTTCCTCACGGCTATGAAGTTCGCGAGATTCAGGAGCGTGTTCAACTCCTCGTCGGAGGAAAGCAGCTGGAACATCTTCTTCGCCTTCGGATGGTCCGCGAGACCCATATCCAGGGTCTTGATCGATGCCTCCTCGAGGCTCGTGTACGATGATGGCATCTCGAGGCCGTATAGAAGTCCGTTGCTCGTCATCTTCTCACTCACATCCCTCACCTATCTACGTGGTCGAATGATAATGCGCTCGGGGGTTATTGATGCTCGCCTGTCAGGGGTTCAGGATATGAATACCCACAATTGTACAATAATCAGACTTTAGTACTCAGATTCCACTCACACGGAGCAACATGTCGTACATCGATGAACTCACCACCGCCCTGGGCAAGGAGAAGGTGTTGGTCGACCCTGCCGAGAGGTTCGTCTACGGGGCTGACTGGAGTCCCCGAACGCCGGACGAGTTCGTATCCCCTGACGTCGTCATACTCCCTAGGACCACAAGGGACGTGCAGCGTACGATCAAGGTCGCCTACGAGCACGGCATACCCGTCACCGCAGGAGGTGGCCTCACGGGCATGCTCGGGGGCGCGGTCCCCATGTTCAAGGGGATATACATCGACACGACCACGATGAACTCCGTCGTGGAGGTCGACCAGAAGAACCAGACCATCAGGGTCCAGGCGGGCGCGACGCTCCAGGAGGTCAACGACGCCGTTCAGCCGTACGACCTCTGGCTGCCGCATCAACCTGAGTCCAAGTGGGTGAGCACGGTCGGCTCCGCAATCGCGTGCGACAACGACTCCACATTCGGCGTGAGGTACGGCAAGATACTCAACTGCCTCCTGAGCGCGGAGATTGTCACGGGCACGGGGGAGATACTTGAGCTCGGCCACAGGAAGGCCCACTTCACATCCTCAGGCTACAAGCTCAAGGACCTGCTCGCTGGCAGCGAGGGGACCCTGGGCGTCATCACCGAGGCCACGCTCAAGCTCGAGCCGATACCGGCCACGAGACGCGTGGAGATGCTCGTCTTCCCGAGGCTGGGCGCAGCCGTGGACTACCTGAGCAGGCTTCTGAAGGCGGGGCTGTGCATCGAGGCGGCCCATATCAACTGCAAGCGCAGGCTGAGATTCTACACCCAGACCTACAAGCAGAAGTACGGGAAGGAACCGGAGATACCGGCATGGGGCGAGGCGCTCCTGGCCATATCGTTCGCAGGCGACAAGACCGTGGTCGACTTCCAGCGAGACGAGGCCGTCAGACTGAGCAAGGAGTTCGAGGCGCAGCTAGTCGAGGAGCGCGAGCTCGTCGAGAGCTGGTGGACCTCGAAGTACACGCTCGAGTTCGAACCGTTCAAGCAGAAGTGGCCTGACTCACAGACAAAGAAGAAGTTCGGTGCGGCGGACCCTGGAGTGCCCGTAGGCAGGCTCGAGGAGTTCTACCACAAGTTCGTCGAGGTCGCCGAGAAGCACAGGCTGGAGATCATCGGCATGAACGCGTACCTGGAGCACCCGAACAGCATCGGCTTCTCGCTCTCGTGCGCGGTGTATGTCGACTACAGGAACGCTGACGAGGTGAAGAGGTTCAGGGAGTTCCACGACGAGCTGAGCAAGATGGCCATCGCGTTCGAGGGGACCATGAGCACATTCATGAGCGACACGTACCAGAAGGCGCCATACCTCGAGCTCGAGCACGGCGCGTCCCTGCACCAGATGAGGGAGATTAAGAGGCTGTTCGACCCCAAGGGGATACTCAACCCAGGCAAGAAGTTCCCGAGGGAGGGGTCCCCGTGAGCAACAGCCTGGACAAGTTCAAAGAAGAGCTGGAGACATGTTTCGGGACCTCGTGCGGGTTTTGCGAGCGCGGGTGTCCAGTCTACCAGGCGCTCAAGGTCAAGACCCTGTGCATGAAAGGCAGGAACAGGACAATGCTCGGACTGCTCCAGGGCAAGCTCGAGATCACACCAGCCGTCGTCGAGGCGGCGTTCGAGTGCACCCTGTGCGGCAACTGCGACAGATGGTGCTCGCTCAAGAACACGGAGCACACGAGGGCCTTCAGGGAATATCTGCTCAAGCACGGGTTCGAGCCGATGAAGGAGCACGCGTCCCTGTCCGCCAGCCTCAAGAACTACGGCAACCCGTGGTTCCAGCCCAGGAGCGCCAGGAACAAGTGGACCAAGGGATTGAACATCCCGAAGGCCGCGCCTGGCGCGCAGGAAGTGCTACTATTCGCGGGGTGCACGTCGGCGGTGATGAAACCGCTCATACCGAGCCTCATTGCCAGCGCCAAGCTCCTGCAGAGGGCAGGGGTCAAGTTCGCCACACTGGGCCAGGACGAGCCATGCTGCGGTTCCACGTTGATGCGGGTAGGCCAGACAGAGGCATACGAGGAGCTCGCGAAGAAGAACGTGGAGAGGTTCGAATCACTGGGCATCAAGAAGATCGTCACGGCGTGCCCTGGCTGCTACACGACACTCAAAAAGTCCCTCGAGGAGCACGGCTCGAAGATACAGGTCGTGCACGTGACCCAGGAAGTCTCGGACCTCGTCAAGAGCGGGAAGCTGAAGGTCAAGAAGTCAGCTGAGAGGATGACATACCATGACCCTTGTCACCTCGGCAGGCTCGGAGGCGTGTTCGAGGAACCGAGGGAGATCATGAAGGCGGTCGCGACGCTCGCGGAGATGCCGAACCACGGCTACGAGTCCAGATGTTGCGGCGCCGGGGCGGGACTGCAATCCGCGTTCCCGAAACTGTCACGGGATCTCGCATCCAAGAGGATCGCGGAGGCGAAGTCCACCGGGGCGACCACGCTCGTCACATGTTGCCCGTTCTGCGAGACCCAGCTCAGGATGGTGCCGGGGATCAAGGTCGTCGACCTGATGGAGCTGCTGCTGAACTCCGTGGAGAACGGCGAGAAAGGAAACGACAAGGCCGCCGCTGGCAAGATCTGAACCGAATCCGGCCTAGACGCGCCTGAGCTCGCGCTCCTTCTCTCTCAGGACATCCCTTGCGATGGACCAAGAGATCAGGAACACGAATGCGACCGCGATCGACAGACCAGCGGCCCACAGGACCTTCTGAGGTGCGGACGCGTCGGTCATGGCGATGTACAAGTACAACAGCCCGATGCTTATGACAGCAAACGCCCCGCTGAGCCAGATTGACAGCTGCGATATGCCTGCGACGGTGCCTACTTCGACCATTTCTGCCTCCCTGGGCGAATATCCGTGGCGGCCGTACTTAAGCGTTTATGAGGATTGCCGCCTCGCCGACGACTGATGGGCGTACTCAGAACGGGGACCGACGCATGGAGAGTCCCTACACGAGTTCGTAGGTTATCCGTTCGCGGTCCTTCCCCTTGTTCTCCCTCTTCACGACCTTGATCTTCCCGATCTCCGAGAGCGAACGGACATGGGTCCCCGCGCACGGACACGTGTCGAACTGGGCTATCTTGACGACCCGAAGCTCCTGAACGGACTTCGGCAGCAGGTCCAGGTTCGCTCTCTGGGCATCGACATCGCGCATGAGGATGTCCCGGCGCATGGTCTCGATCTCGACTTTGGCGCCGGTCGCGAGTATCTCGTTCGTCTTCGACTCGAGTTCCGAGACCATCTCGTCCGTGAACTTGACCGGGGCGAAGTCTATCCTGGAACGGTCGTGGTACAGCTGGTTCCCCACGGTGCGCGCCTTCCAGAGGTCGTACACGACCCCGGAGACTATGTGCTGGGCGGTGTGCATCCTCATGTGCCCGTACCGTTTGTCCCAGTCAATCACGCCCTTGACCTTGTCCGGGACGAGTTCCGGGTTCTGCACGAGGTGGTGCCTTATGCCTTCCTTCTTGGTGACCTCGCGGACCTCGGCCTTGCCCCCGGCCCATTCGAACCTCCCCGTGTCCGAGGGCTGGCCCCCGCCCAACGGGTAGAATGCGGTCCTATCCAGCACGACGTAGTCGAAACCGCGCTCGACCACGTTCGCGTCGAACTCGCGTATGTAGTTGGACTCGATGTCCTTCATGTAGAGGATTTCTGTCATGGCTCTCACTATATCCTGAGGATAGAAAACGAAGAAGGGGGTTAAGAGTTTAGGCCTGTTCCTTGGGCGCACCGCAGTTCGGGCAGCTGTGCATGAACAATGGGTACTGCACGTTGCAGTTCTTGCACCTGGCCATCGGCTGGTGCTGGTGCTGCGGGTGCTGGGCGGCCGCGGCAGGCTGAGCCGGCTGCGCGGGTGGCACCGGTGGCGGCACGTACGGCGGCGCGGGCGCCTGGGCAGACACTGCCCCGGGAGCGTACGGCTGGTACCCCGCGGGGGCCTGCTGCGCGAGCGCGTCCCCTATCTTCACATACGTGAGTATGAGGAGTATGGATGGCAACGCGAAGCCGAAGAACCCAACGATGATCCACACAATCGAGTCGTTCTTCGCGTCGTGGAACCTGCCCTGGTCCACCGCGTCTAGCACGGTCTTCTTCAGGAAGATCGATGACAGGAAGCATATGATGAGCGCGAAGAAGCCGAATATACCGAACGCCAGCCTCCCCGCCCCTCCGTCGATTGCGAAGAACGTGATTTCAGCTATGGCTATGACGAACCATATCAGTGCCGCGAGCAAGAACATGATCTGTGCCCACCATGCGAACCTCCTACCCTCTGCTACTTCCCGGGGGAGCCATGGCGGGGTGTTCCCTGACGCGATAAACGTGTTCAAAGTGCTGGTCATTTCGAAAGCCTCCTTTAATTCATCCCTTCTGCCGCCTTGCGGCGACACCTGAAGAATCGCGATTGGCGTATATAGCCTTTCCTGAGCCTGGAACAGTGCCAGTCAAGCAGCGAAAGAACACTGGATGAGCCTAGTCGAGCTTGCCTGCCAATAGGTCGACCTCGCGCATGGCCTGCGTGACCATGTTCGGGGTCACCGGGAACGGCATGTTGGCCATGCTGTCGTTCGGGTCGCACGCCTTCTCGGCCGCCTTCGGGAGATAGGACATGTCGAGTCTCCCGAGGTCTTCAAGCCTTATAGGCAGTCCGAGCTCGCGGCACCATCGCATGACCCTCTCGACCTCGCCCATGGGTCTCTTCTCAAGCACCATCTGGACCAGTGTCCCGTAAGCTACGATCTCACCGTGCTTCCGCGCGATGCCCGGCATGATGGTCAGGCCGTTGTGGACCGCATGCGCGGCCGCGCAGCCCCCACCGCCGAACCCGAACCCGCTCTGGAGCTTGATGGCCTCCACGACCGACTCGACCGCGTCAGTGATCCTGCCCGCCTCGACGTCCTTCCTGGCCTGGATACCGTGAGCCATCAGAGTCTGGAAGCACCTTAGGTTCACTTCGAGCGCGGCGTTCGTCGCCTGCTCCGAGGATTTCTTCGCCCGCATCGTCTCAGCGTATGCGGGCTTCTCGAAACCGCACGCGAGTGCGTCGCCCATGCCCTGGACCAGGAACACCGGGGGCGCCCTGGCGACGACCTCCGTGTCCACTAGGACCAGCACGGGTGCCTGGGAGAGATAGATGTCCTCGATGAACCTGTGATCCTCAGAGAACACGACCGCATCGGCCATCTGGTCGGCGTTCGTCGCGCACTGGGTCGGTACCGTGATGACAGGCAACTGGAGCTTCTCGGACACGGCCTTGGCGGTGTCCACGGCCTTGCCCCCGCCACAGCCTATGATGATGTCCGCCTCGATGGCCTCGACCCTCGCGGCGACCTCGTTTATCTTGGCGTGAGTGCACTCGGTGACAGTGTCGTCGTGGCCGGCCAACGGGACGCCTGCCTGCAGAAGACTGGACTGGACCCTCGCCTTCACCCTGGACCAGCTGGTCCTTCCGCTGACGGCGAAAGGCTTGGACCCGTGCTGCTTCACATATGCTCCGAGCTGGCCGAGCACGCCCTGGCCCTGGACGTACCTGGCGGGTAATATGACCTTCCTGGCTCCGCCTTCAGGCAAACGACATACCTCCGAAAAACGCACTAGGAAGGCGCACCATGACTTCCGCGGTATTCAAGCTTCCGCCTCTCCGTGCGCCCGTCAGCCGCCCGTTCGTCACAAAGTAATAAATAGACTTTCAGGGATAGTTCACGCCAGCAATCACGTAGCGAACTGTTCGTTCAGCACGCTGCTGGACAGTGGACTAATGAAGTACGAAGACTACAAAGACATCTATTTTAGGCTGAGGAATCCGAAGGACATCGACAGACTCGCGCAGTCCACGGGCCTCGACAGAGAACTCCTTCTCGTCATGTACACACAGAGGACCGTCAGAGACGCCACGCGCCGGTTCTACATCGTCAAGAAAGACATCAAGGCAATCGCAAAAGACTGGAAGCGTGGCGACTCAATTGCGCACATCGCCAGATGCCTGAACTTCCCGCCCGTGCTCCTGGGACTCATGCTCGCGCCTGAGATAGGGCTCACGAGGAAGTCGTACTGGAAGTACATCCGGGACCCAGACTCGTGCCGCGACCAGAGGCTCAGGAAGGACCTGAGGAAGGTCGCCGAGGAAGACATCATCTACTCACCCAAAGGCTCAGAGGTGCAGACCCAGAGAGGCAAGTGGGGCGAGAAGATGCTCGAGGACTGGCTCGATAAGAAGGGCGTCACGTACAGGACCGAGGCGGACCTGAGGGCCACGCACAAGAAGACCCCGGACTGCCTCCTGGACGAGCCCATAGGGATCAACGGAACGAAGGTGTTCTGGATAGAGTCGAAGGCGTCCTTCGGGGATGAGATCGAGCTCAAGAAGAACGTCAGGAGACAGCTGAACCCCTACACGGAGTTATTCGGCACCGGTGCGGTGGTATACTGGTTCGGATTCGTCGAGGGCATCGAGCCGCCCGAGGGCATACTGCTCCTGGATGGCTCGCACTTCGAGGACTGCGAAGAACCATCCGCACCCGCGGACGGACCTGGAAAGTTTATTGACCAGGGACACTCATAATCACGGCATGGCCGAGCCCGAGGGAACGAGCTACATCTCCGCAGGGGACCTGGAGAAGTACAGCTACTGTCCCCTGAGCTGGTGGCTGAGCAAGAAGTATGACACCCAGGACACGACCACCAGGAAGGGCATCGAGGAGCACGAGAAGCTCGGCGAGACCCTATGGAAGATCGACACCGGGGAGAAGAGCGCCAAGGAGTCCGAGCGGCTGGTGTTCTGGTACGCGACCGTCGCGACCCTCGTAGCCATCATCGGCCTCGAGCTCATGCCTTTCGATGAGGCTGTGTCCGTCAGCGAGATACTCGGGGCGGTCGCGCTCATCTGGGTCCTCGCCGCCGCGTTCTTCCTATACAAGGCCACGAAATCTACGATGCAGAGCAAGGTCCTGGACTACGAGAAGATCATACTCATATTCGCCATCGTCGCGGTCGTCATCGCCATCAACGCCGTCGCTTTCATGCAGGACAACCCCGACCTCGCGCAAGTCACGGAACTGGTCGCGATCATCTGGCTCATAGGAGCGTCGTTCTTCCTGTACCGATCCCTGATGTCGACCAACATTGCCTCCGCGCTCAGGAGCGAGTTCAGGGTGAAGGGCAAGATAGAATACATCGACATGGACGAATCCAAGGTGTTCAAGTCCGAGAAGTACGGACTCTCTGGCCGGCCGGACTATGTCATCAAGTTAGCGGACAACATCATCCCGGTCGAGGAGAAGAAGGGGCGGACACCGCAGGGACCACTGTTCTCGCACATACTCCAGGTGGCCGCGTACTGTCTCCTCATCGAGGATACCATGGGCAAGGCGCCTCCGTACGGCCTCCTCAAGTACCCCGAGCGTGAAGACGAGATAGAGTACAACGACGACCTCAGGAAGATGCTCGTGGAGAAGCTGGACGAGATGAGGATGATCATGCACACGGGCGACGCGCACAGGAACCACGAAAGATCCGGGAAGTGCACACACTGCTCCAGAAGGGACGTGTGCCCGGAGAAACTCGCGTGAGCCTCAGTCCACGGTCACGGTCTTCGCGATGTTCCTGGGCTTGTCAATCGGACAGCCACGCTCCCTGGCAAGATAGTACGACAGCAGCTGCAGCGCGACGATCACGGGTACAGGCGAGAACAGCGGCGGTATCTCCCGGATGTATATCACATCGTCAGCGAACTTCGCAAGCTCGGTGTCCCCTTCGAAGCCTATGGCGATGACGGGGCTGCCCCTGGCCGAGACCTCGCTGATGTTCCCGAGCATCTTGTCGTAAGTGTGGTCCTTGATCGCGATGGCCACGACCGGGGAGTCCTTGGATATCAGGGCCAAGGGCCCATGCTTCAGTTCGCCCGCGGGATACCCCTCCCCATGGATGTACGATATCTCCTTCGTCTTCAGGGCGCCCTCGAGCGCTATTGGGTAGTTGACGTTCCTGCCTATGAAGAACATGTCCCTCGCGCCGTGGTACTTCTTCGCCAACGCCTCTATCTCCGGGGCCTTGTTCAACACGTCCTGGACGGCCCTCGGAAGGCTCCTCAGCTGGCCGATGATCGCACGCCTCGCGAGTACGCTGAGTGTCTTGTTCTGGGCGCCCAGGTCCATCGCGAGCAGGTAGAGCGCGACGAGCTGCGTGACGAAGGTCTTCGTGGCCGCGACCCCGATCTCCGGGCCGGCCCTGGTGTATATGACATGGTCCACCTCCCTCGTGATGGCGGAGCCCATGACGTTCGCTATGGCAACGGTCTTGTTCCCGCGCTTCCTGGCCTCCCTCGCCGCGGCCATGGTGTCCAACGTCTCCCCGCTCTGCGTCACGAGCACCATGAGCGGGCTCTCCCTGGACACGGACGAGTACCTGTACTCGGACGATATCTGGACCGTCGTGGGTATCTTCGCCAGCTCCTCGATGATGTACTTGCCCACGAGGCCGGCGTGGTACGATGTGCCGCACGCGACGATCTTGACGTTCGAGAACGTGCTGTCGGAGAAGAACGGCTCAGTGTCGAGGCTCTCGACCCTGCCGAGCAACGAATCGTGTATCGCGCTCGGCTGCTCGTATATCTCCTTGAGCATGAAGTGAGGGTATCCGCCCTTCTCCGCGTCCTCGAGGTTCCACACGACCTTCTGCGGTTCCCTCCTGACGTCCTTCCCTGAGCTGTCCAGTATTCTGACAGAATCCTTCGTGACCCTGACGACCTCGCGGTCCTCGATGTACAGCATCCTGTTCGTATACTTGAGAAGGGCCGTGACATCGCTCGCGACGAAGTTCTCGCCGTTGCCCAGGCCGATCACCAGTGGGCTCTCGCGCCTCGTGGCGACTATCTCGTCCCCGCCCTGGGCCACGACCGCGAACGCGTATGTCCCGTCGACCTTGGCCACCGCCCTCTGGACGGCCCCGAGGAGGTCGTCCTTGAACTCGGACTCGACCAGGTGCGCGAACACCTCCGTATCCGTCTCGGAGGAGAACACATGGCCTTCGGCCTTGAGCGCGTCCTTGAGGTCCATGAAGTTGCTGATTATGCCGTTATGCACTATCGCCAGCATGTTCGAGCAGTCGGCGAACGGATGCGCGTTCTCGGTAGTCGGCTTACCCTGGGTCGCCCACCTCGTATGCGCGATGCCCAACGAGCCTTCCATCTCGGGCATCTTCCCCTCGAGCACAGATATCTCGCCCTCGCTCTTGAACAGCTGGAGCGACCTGCCGACGACGGCGATGCCTGCGGAATCGTAGCCCCTGTACTCGAGCCTCTTCAGGCAGTCGATGAGTATGGGCTGAGCCCTCCTCGGACCCACGTAACCGACTATGCCGCACATCCAGACAACACCCTACGTCACCAGAGACTTGTTGGGCAGGTTCCTAGTTATCTTCGCACCGCTGGACACCTTGCACCCTGAACCCACCACCGTGCCCGGCTCCACTATCACGCTGGTCCCGAACGTGGTGTCCTCGCCCACGATGGACCCGATGTGGGGGACCTTGAAGAACTCATCCGATATGTTCACGTACGACTCCGCTCCAGGGGCCATCAGGTGAGACTGCGACTTGGTGCCATATCCGAACACGCAGTGCGAGAGATACGAGTGCGCCCCGATGGCGCAGTTGCTCATGACTATGCTGTTCTTGATCATCGTGAACGGCTCGATGAGGACGCTGTTCCCGATGCTCGTGGACGGGAATATCGTCACGTTCGGGCCTATCTCGCACCCGTCGCCTATCAGCACTGGACCGTATATCGTCGTCCCGGAGCGGATGACCGTCTCGTCACCGATGCCCACGGGCCCGTGTATCTGCACATGAGGTTCGACCTTACCCGAGGTCTTCACCGGCAGATGCTCCAGCGCCGCCGCGTTCAGCTCGAGCAGGTCCCACGGGTAGACCGCGTCTATCCACAGGCCGTTCGAGAAGACCGGAGTCACCGGCCTCTCGCCCAGGCTCGAGTTGATGGCATTGCTCAGGCCGTACTCGCCCTGCGCGATGTTCGCGTCGATGTGCTTGAATATCTTGTCGCACAGGCAGTACACGCCCGTGAGGACGATGTTGGATATCATCTCATGGGGCTTCTCGACGACGCCCCTGATGCTCTCCTTCTCGATCGTGACGACGCCGTACTTGGAGGGGTTCTCGCTCTCCGCGACGAGCGCGCTCTGACACGAGCTGGACGACAGAAGGTCGCCAACAGCCTTCGAGTCCACGATGTTGTCCCCCGGGAGGACGAGGAAGTCGCCGGACACGCGGTCCCTGGCGCAGGCCAGAGCATGCGCGTTCCCGAGCTGCTTCTCCTGGACCACGTACTCGATCTTCGCCCCGAACTTCTTCCCGTCCTCGAAGTGGGACATGATGCGCTCCTTACGGTAACCAACCACCATCACGATGTCCTCGACATCGTTCTTCACGAGCGCCTCGACGACATACTCCAGGATCGGCCTGTTGGCGACAGGGATCATGACCTTCGGCTCAGAAACCGTGAGAGGCCTGAGCCTCATACCCTCGCCAGCAGCCAGGATGACAGCCTTCATGAAGACCACACCAGCCGAGAAGCTACAAGGTTGCGGCCATTTAAGGGTTTCTAGATGGGCCCAGAGGCGCTTACTCCTCGCCCTCTTCGTCTATCTCGCCGTACAGCGCCCGGTCCCGGGCCTCGACCCTCGACTTCGTCGCCTGCTCGTACACGTCGCACTCGCACCTGATGAGCGTTATGATGTCCCTCTTCGTGCAGTATCCCAGGCCTGGCCCGGAGCCTTCCTCTGGACGCGGGTCCCAGTAAAGGCACGAAGGGCACAGTTTCTTCGCCTTCTGGCCGTCTTTGCATGTAGGATGAGGTGTCACGCGGAGGTATGTAGCCTCCGTGATATTTCATGATTTCCCCACCATTTCCACGTACGCCTGGACGTAGCATACCTGTAATACCGGCGCATATCTGGCTCTGCCTCGTCCCCTGCCCGATAGCATGTGTCCGAGGGGAACGAGGGGTGCCTACAGGAAGGAGGAGAGGGTCGAGCTGCCTCTGGCCCTCCAGAAGAGACTGGTCGAAGGCGCGGCGACCAGGTTCGGTACGCTCGAGAAGCTGGCGAGGGAGATGGAACTCCCGAAGTCATCGATCCACTACTACAGGACCGGGAGGCTGACGATGCCCGTGTCCGTCACGGAACGCATGCTGGAACTGGCGAACGACGATGGATTGACAGAGGAGGTTAGGGAGGCCGCCAACACCAAGGACAGGACCTGGGCGAACTCGTACGCTGCGAGCGTCCACCGGGAGATGTGCAGGGAGAGGCTGAGGCTACCCACAAGGGAGGAGCTTGAGAAGAACGATGAACTGAGGAGGAAGGCAGCGGCCATAGTCTCGTACGTCATGGCGGAGGGTTCCATCTGGATCAAATACAACAGGTTCGACGCGGGCATGGTGAACATCACCTTCGCGGACCACGAGACGGACCTGTACGAGCACTTCAGGTCGCTGTGCAAGGATGTCTTCGATTACGACATCGGGCCGCCGCAGAAACCAGGAAACGGGGCGAGGGCGATCAGGGGCTTCATCTGCTCCAGATTTGTCGCAGAGTGGCTCGTTGCGAATGGGATACCTGCGGGGGAGAAGGCAGCAGTGGCGATGAGGATTCCCCCCTGGGTGATGGAATCCGAAGACGAGAAGACGATGGTCGGGGCTCTCCAGCCATTCTTCGACGGTGAAGGACACGTGTGTCTTTCGAAGGATTCGAGACGAGCGAGTGTCATCGTCGTCCAGGCGAGGCACACCGACCTCGACTTCATGGTCCTTCCTCGGAGGCTCGGATGGAGAGGGAGGGCGAGAACACTCCCATCAGGGCTCTTGACACACAGCCAGGTGTATGGGACCGACACGATCACCCTCAGCAGCATGCTCTACAGGAGCGAGGTGCTAGACGATGCATGCACCCTGCTTCGCAGGCTCGGTTTCGGTCCCAGACTGCGGTTGTCTTCGATGTACCTGAAGGACGATGGTCTCTGGAGCGCGCACTGGGCGCTCAGCATAGGCACCAGAGAGTCCCTCAAACTTGCAGACGCGGGAATACTCACCCAGTCGCACAAGGTTGCGAGGCTGCGACCAGTGCAGGAATATAATCGTATTTTTATAAAATCGGTAGGATAAAATCGTAGCGAGGATTGGATTTGAACCAATGATCTTCAGGTTATGAGCCTGATGGGATTACCAAACTACCCCACCTCGCTGTTTCTCGCATATGATGACCGTATAGTTAAACCTATCCTTATGGCGTGCCCAGCGCTCAGAAGAATTTCTTGAGCCGCAGGAGGTCCTCGATCGACCCTTTGACCTGGAGTCTTCTCGTAGCGATGGCCTTCATCGGCCGGAGCTCCTTGGTCCAGAGCTGTCTGAGCGTCTCAGCTGTGGATATGACCCTGATGTCTGGTGTGTCGATCCGTCCCTTGGTGAAGCCGTCGACCTTGGCGTTCTCGAGCACGAAATAGTACCAGTCGGACCCTTCGAGCTCCAGCTGGACGGTCTTCCTGACGTTCATGAGCTCGTTCTTGAGTTCAGGGTCTTCCTCGACCTTCTTGTTGAACCGCTGTATGGCATCGTTCAGGAGCTGCTCGACCAACGTCATCCCTCGAATGTATCCAGCTTCCTGAGGCCGTTCAGCATCATTAGGTTTTGGGAGGTTGCCCAGGACCTGCGGGTGTGGGGGGGGAAGGAGCCGTTCCTGCCTATCCAGTTCCGGAGGAATGAGATGGTCTTCGGGTCCGATGTGTATCCTGAGCCTATCGGTTGGCCTATCTCGGCCTCTATCTCCCTGACCCTCGCGTCCCTGGCGACCTTGGCCACGACGGATGCAGCGGAGACGACTGGGAAGAGTTCGTCGGCCTTGTGCCGAGAGTACATGCGCGCGGAGCATCTGAGCTGTGATTGGACCATGCGTCCGAAGGCAGCTTCGTCGGCGTCGGCGGCGTCGATGTATGCCATCTGCGGCTGGAGGCGCTCGATGATGGTGGCGAAGACACGAGCCTCGAGCTCGTTCATGGTCATGGACTCCCTCAGGGCGTCTATCTCCTCCGCGGACACTTCCACGACCTCGACCTTGGCGACCTTGCGTATCTGGGGTTCCATTGCCACGCGTCTGCTGGCGGAGAGTTTCTTGGAGTCCTTGACGCCGATGGACCTGAGTTCCTGGTCCGACTCGATGGCGACTCCGCACACGACGAGTGGTCCTAGGACGGGGCCGCGTCCGGCCTCGTCAATGCCGCAGATCATCGGGGTGTCCAACGGCCTCGCGATAGATAGAGGTTGCCGAGGGGGAACCCAAGGGTTATTATGGCCGAGCGGGATTCGAAACCGGTTCCATGATGCAGCAGGGTCCGACCGGGTTCGAGGAGAACACTAGTCCAGAGCTGTTGCTGTTGATAGGACTGGTCGTCCTGTGCCTCGGGTTCGTGCTCGCGCTGGCCGGGAGGATTGCGTGGAAGCACGTGATGTCGTTCGTAGGCGGTGCCATCGGCGGCATCATGGGTTTCGTGTTCGGGACCGCGATGGGCGGCCTGCTGGTCGGGCTCATAGTGAGCATGCTCGGTGCGGTCATAGGAAGCGCGTTGTTCGTGTTCCTGGCCCAGCTCGGGCTCGGCGTTGTCGCTGGCTTGTTGACATACATCGTCGCGTCCGTCGTGGTCGGGAACACCATCGTCTCGCTGATGCTCGCCGGGGTCGCGTTCGTCGTCACGATCGTGTTCATCGAACAGGCTATCGGGGTCGTGACCGCCGTGGTCGGCGGCCTTCTGGTTGGCATAGGGCTGATATGGCTCGATGTCACGGACATGACGCTGGTCGTGCTGGCGATGTTCGGGACGATGGTGTTCGGGGCCGCGTTCCAGCTGACCGCTATCAAGGAGCGTGTGGTCGTGAAGGCGGCCGGTCCCGTAGCGCCCGTGGCCCCGCCCATGCCCGGGAGGATGTGCCCCAAGTGCGGCGGGCCTCTGACCTATGTGCCCGAGTACAACAGATACTACTGCCACAAGTGCCAGCGGTACGAGTGACCGACCCGCGGCCGGAGGGCCGGTTAAGAACCCAGGCGATGCTACCGTCGGGGTAGTTAAATCATCATGGTTTATTAACCGCCCCAGGATATCGATTTTCGACTCTGATGAAGCACCTGGACGTGCAGAACCGGCGCATCGAGAACGGCTTCCGGCTTACCAGGGTGGGCATCACGGGCGTGAAGAAGCCCGTCATGGTCCACAGGAACGGCCGGGAGAACCACCTGACGGCCTCGATCGACGTGTTCGTGGACCTGCCGTCGAGCCAGAAGGGCTCGCACATGTCGCGGAACGTCGAGATCATCACGGAGATGATCGACCAGAGCGTCAGGAGGGACGTCAAGAGCCTGGAGGAGCTCGCCGGGGGCATCTGCAAGGCACTGCTGGAGAGGCACGAGTACGCCAGCTACGCGGAGGTGCGCATGGAGGCGGAGTACTTCCTTGAGAGATCGACTGCCAGCGGATGGAGCACGCTCGAGCCGTTCAAGCTGATGGCGCGCGCGACATCTAGGCGCGGCAACGGGCTCATGAAGCTCGTCGGGGTCGAAGTGGCTGGCATGACTGCGTGCCCGTGCGCGATGGAGACCGTGACGCACATGCTGGAGAAGGACGTCCCGGAGCTTGCCAGCGTGCGGGCGAAGATCCCCATGATCACCCACAACCAGAGGAACATCACGACTCTCATGATAGAGGTGCCCGAGCATGTGGACGTGGAGGCGGACGAGCTCATCTCCATCGTCGAGGGGTCGCTCAGCAGCCCCACGTACGGCATCCTGAAGCGCGAGGACGAGGCGAGGGTCGTGCTCGACGCGCACAGGAACCCGAAGTTCGTCGAGGACGTCGTCCGGGACATCCTGGGGAAACTCCTGGAGAGATACAAGGACATGCCCGACTCGGTGCATGTCACTGTCAGGAGCGAGAGCGAGGAGTCGATCCACAAGCACAACGCTTTTGCCGAGCGCGTCACTACCCTGGGTGAGCTGAGAGCTTCTGATGACCGGTGAGCGCAGGCCCGGGCCTGGGGATGTGAGGGCAGTCGTCGTGGACATAGACGGGACCCTCACCGATGATTCTAGGAGGATGAGCCTCGATGCGGTCGCCGCACTGAGACGCGTCGATGACTCTGGCGTGACAGTGATGCTCGCGAGCGGGAACGTGCTCCCAATCGCATACGCGGTCTCGACATACATGGGGTTCACGGGGCCCATCATCGCGGAGAACGGCGGGGTCGTGTGCCACCGGCAGCGGGTCTGGGTCCTCGGGGACGCGAAGAGGCCGAAGGAGGCCTGGGAACTGCTCAGGAGGGAGCTTCCCGGGGCGGGGAGACTGTTCACGGACAGGTGGCGGGAGACCGAGATCGGGCTGAAGCAGGACGTGGACCTCGGACTCGTGCGGGAGCTGCTCAGGCCGATGCAGGTCGAGGTGCAGACGACGGGCTGGGCGGTCCACATCATGTCGAAGGGCATGGACAAGCTGGTCGGTGTGGAGAAGGGCTGCGAGGTCCTCGGCCTCGATGTCGGCTCTGTCGGGGCCATAGGCGACTCCGAGAACGACATCAATATGATCAAGGGGTGCGGCTGGGGGGTCGCGATCGGGAACGCCGACGACCGCACGAAGTCTTCCGCGTCGTACGTGGCCAAGGGAAGGAACGGCGACGGCGTGGTCGAGGGGCTGAAGTGGCTCAGAGTGCTCCCCTGAGTCAGCATGTTTTATGCTTCCCCACGCACGTGACAGACGTGCAATGACGATGATAGGTCTGTGCAGCATCTGCGGCAGGCCCGCGGCGGGGACATGCCCGCTCTGCGGGAGGCTCGTGTGCCCTTCGTGCTCCGACCCGATCACGAGGGTGTGCAGTGCTTGCGCTGGAAAGCGATGATGACTGAGTCGTCCCGCTTCACTTCACGAGGCGCTTGGCGTCGTCCTCGCTCATGCCCACGGCCTTGAGCAGGTACTTGAGGCCCTTCTTCATGATCATGTCCCGGGTGTTGTCGTCCAGGAACTTCTCCATGACCCCGGGGGCCCTCAAGGCGTACTCGACCCCGAACTCGGAGTAGTAGTATCGAGCGTTGTCCGGGTCCAGCTCCGCCGCCTTCAGATAGGCGGCCTCGGCCTCGTTGAACCTGCCGATCTCCACGAGGTACGCGCCGTAAGAAGACTGGTAGATCGGGTTCTTGGGGTCCAGCTCGACGGCCTTCTTGTAGGACTCCATGACATCCTCCGGGGTGAGCTTGGGCACGCCGACGGAGGCCTCTGCCTTCCCGAAGTACGCCTCCGCGCACTTGGGGTCCGCCTTGATGATCTTGTTGTACTTCGCGACAGCCTTGTCGAACTCTCCGCCCGCCATCAGCTCCTGGGCATCCATGAGGTCCTTTTCCATCCCGGCCATGAGTCACACCGACCGCTTTGCTCAGCTGAGCCGTCTATGAATCCGGGGTGGTATAAAACGTTCGCATCCCGTAATCGAGCGTGGGAATGTGACCCGTGCCTATGCGAACGTCCCCGAGAGGGTCAGCGCGGCCGCGTCGAGCGCCTCGAGGTCCATGCCGTCGAGGAGGTCGTACGGGTCCGTCGTCCAGTCTATCTCTGGGTCGACCCCTGGGAGCACCTGCGCCGCAATCTCGTCCAGTGATGCGAGCGCCGCGTTCAGGTCGGCGTCCATCTCTTCCGTGAGGTCATGATCCTCGTCGGGGCCGACCTCGGACGACAGCTGAACATATGCCTCGTAAGCGCCATCCGAAAGGGCTGCGAACGCTGCGGTCAGGTTCCCGAACACGACGTATCTATCGTCACCGACAGGATACATCACCTGTATCGCGTGGCATGTCCCGGACAGACCAGCCGCGAGCCCGGACGCAGTGAGCGAGGACGATCGCCTCCAGCCGTTGTCGAGCAGGTCATCGACAGCGTCCGTGATGTTCTCGGACGTCATCGGGATGGTGTCCAGGATGTCCTGGGCGAGCACATACTGGGCCTTGTACTTGGCCTGCCTGTAGTCCTCGGCCTGCCCGTAATAGAAGGCGGCCAACATCGAGAACAACAGGATGGCAGCGACTGCGATCCCAATCATCAGATAGAGTGCCTTCGGACGCTTCCTCTGAACTTGTGTCTGCTCCATGCCCATCAACCTGGTCTCGTATTGCCGAACCGATATATATCGGCGTCCGGAGCACAACCCTTTTATGAGCACGGCGAGTTGTCCGGGAACGATATTGCGGACGGTGCCTTGATATATGATGCCAGGCGGGCGGATGAACCCTCGACAGATGAAAGCGATGATGAAGCGCATGGGGATCTCCCAGGATGAGGTCGAGGACGTCGAGGAGGTCATCATCAGGACCAGGACCAAGGAGATCGTGTTCAAGGGCGCCGCGGTGACGGCCATGACCGTGCAGGGGCAGAAGACCTACCAGGTCGTGGGGGAGCCGAAGGAGCGCGAGAGGAAGCGGGATGAGAAGGAACAGGAGGGGGGCATACCGGACGAGGACGTGAAGCTGGTGATGTCACAGACAGGCTGTTCCGCCGCGCAGGCAAGGAAGGCGCTCGAGGAGTGCGACGGCGCTCCGGCGGAGGCCATCCTGAAACTGATGGCGTCCCGGTGACAGATTGGGTAAAGCTTATTTCATGCATGCATGTTCAGAGTGCGCTCAGGGTTTGATCCGATGAAGCTTCACGAGATGAAGGCGAAGTGCAGGATGTGCGGCAAGGAGCTGAAGGCTGACGACATGGACGACGACTTCGTCACGTTCTACTGCATGAAGTGCGGCATTTACACGACCAAGCCCGTCGAGGAGTTCAAGGACCCGCCGGCGGCCGCGGAGGCCGCCACGGCCCCTGCCGAGGAGAAGAAGGCCTGAGCAGCACGTCCAGATAGTAATCCGGACCCCGGGCAGGTCATCCGCCAACCCTTAAATACGCCATTCGCTTTTGCCTCATCCCACGGCATTGGAGAAGCTGGTCCAGGGCATCCACAACATGCCCCGGTAGTGTAGCGGCCTATCATCCGAGCCTGTCGAGCTCGGGACTCGGGTCCGAATCCCGACCGGGGCGCCAGCCCTCCAATCACAGTCTTCTGAACTCGAGCTGGTAGTACACCGCCTCGCTGTAGTGAGCCTCCATCCAGAACCTCTTCTTGGCCCTCTTCTCGACATGTTCCGGAGGCTTCCTATCATGCACGGGCGGGCCGAACGGCGTGTCCCACTTCTGAAACTCCACGACCGTCAGCCTTCCCTTGGGGCCGAGGATGCGGGAGCACTCTTCGAGCACTAGAGCAGGGAGTGGGAGCTCATGATACACGAACGCGAGGAACACGCGGTCGACCGTTCCGTCCGGGACCGGGAGGGACAGGGCGTCGCCGACTAGAGTGCTTATGTTGTCCCTGCGCCTCCGGGCGGCCCTCTGCTCCAGGACCTCGAGCATCTTAGGTTCGGAGTCGACAGCGACCACCGACCTCACCTTCGCGGACAGGGGGATGGAGAAATAGCCTATGCCCGCGCCCAGATCGAGGAGCACGTCCTTCTTCGAGACGTTCATGCGCTGGATGATGTCGGAGGGCGGGATGGCCTTCCTCCTCTCTGGCCTGTCGAGGCGGCTTACGAAGTCCCCCTCGGCCTTGAACTTGTGCGGCGTCACGGTCCACGCTCTTGTGCCTGAATGCTCTCGGCCGTTACAAAGGTTGGCTCAGAGCGGCAGCCATGTGCCTATGCCCTCGGCCTTGGCCTTCTCGAGGATCCTAATGGCTGTGGCCATGTCCTCGATGGCGACGCCGAGGTTCATGGACATGGTCCTCTCGGAGGCGCTCTCACGGCCTGGCTTCCTGCCCGTCACGACCTCACCGAGGTCCGCGTGCACGTCCGGGATGCCCGAGAAGTATCCCACTGTCTGGTAGTACTCGAGCTGGTCCTTGTCGTCCGTGCAGAACTTGTCCGCGGCGTGCATCGCCTCTGCCTTCCAGTATGAGTCGAAATCGAGCGGGCACGCGAACGCACCCTTCTCGAACCACGATGGCTCGATGACCGGGCTTGGGTGCTTCAGTATGGGGCCAGCCGTGACTATGATGTCACAGCCCTCGACGGCCTCCCTCGGGGAGGTGACCGGGACCACTGCCACGCCGTGCTCGGACCCCATGTCCTCGGCGTACTTGCGCAGGACCTTGCTGTCTATGTCATACGCCTTCACGTGCTCCAGCGACTTGCAGACGACCATGAGCGCTTCGAGGTTCGTGCGTCCCTGGACGCCGCAGCCAAGGATGCCGACGGTCTTGGAGTCCTCGCGGGCGAGATACTTGGCGGCTACCGCGGTGGCGGCGCCGGTCCTCTTCGCTGTGACCCAGGTGGCGTCCATGATGCCGGTAGGGATGCCAGTCACGGGGTCGTTCAGTATCAGCAGGCCGGATATGTACGGGAGGCCGCGTTTCAGGTTGCTGGGGAACCCGCTCACCCACTTCATGCCAGCGGCTTGCATGCCGGGAACATATGCGGGCATCGCGTGTATGAACGAGTCCGCGACCGGGTGTATGCCAGGCTTGGGGGGCATCTCGACGTTGCCCTCGCCCTTCTCTCGGAACACGGCCTCGACCGCGTCAATCACTCCGGCCATGGGCAGGCCGACGGATTCAACATCCTCGCGCGACAGGTAAAGGATCTCTTGAGTCATGGCATTGGGCGGAACGGCTGGAGAGGCTATAAAATGACCTCGGCCGTACAGTCGCATATATCACCAACCTCGGCGATTACACGGGGAGTGGAGATGGCGGACAAGGTATACGTCACCATGACCGGCGTGAGCCGATGGCCCGTCCTGAACGGCCTCTGGGCGGCCATGTGCAAAGGGTACGTGCCCGACAGGTTCTATCTGTTCGTGACCCAGGGACGCGAGAAGGACGCGGAGACGCTCATCCGATGGGTGAAACTGCTGGCGAAGTCGTACGGCAAGGACCTTCAGGTCTTCTCCGAGAAGATCGAGGAGGGCGAGTTCCTGTCCTCAGGGAAGAAGATCACGGCCGTGATGGAGCGCGAGAGGGCCGCGGGGAACGAGGTCGCGATAGACATCACGCCTGGAAGGAAGGCGATCGTGTCGTCCGCGCTGATATCCGCGTGGCAGAAACAGGTGGACCACGTGTTCTACCTGTACCTGGAGGACATGAGGAACGCCTCGAACCCGTACCCGATGATACCATACCACCTGCAACACTTCGTCGACCTCAAGGAGGAGGTGTGGAAGTGAAGCCCCTGGTCATGGACCGGCACGAGCTGCAGATACTCACCAACTGCATCTACGGGAGCGACACGAGATATGCGCATGTGACATACCCGTTCTTCGACCTTGGCCTATTCACGCTCGACATGAAGAAGCCCGAGCTGAAGGAGCTCGTGAGCTTCAACGACTTCGACAGGGCCAGGCTGCAGAGGAAACCAGTGGACCGGTCCGTGAGCTCTGACGAGCTGCCGACGTACAACGACCTCAAGACATGCCTCCTCACATCCGGGTTCGTCCGGTACAGGAACCAGGCGGAGGTCGCGAGCCGGCTCCGGGAGCTAAGGGACGAGGCGAGGGACCCGAACAAGCGGCCCAAGCAACTGTTCATCGCGGTCGACACGAACATACTCTACTACAGGTTCCTGTCGAGGGGCATGCCCATGCGGGACAGCGACTCTGGCAGGCCGGTAGAGGCGACAGATTTCAGGTACGTCCTGAGCGAGATCGTCCAGGTGGAGATCGACTCGCGCATCACGCACAAGTACTCCAGAGGGGAGATAGAGGCGCTCAGCCAGCTGTTCGCGCACAAGGAGCTGCTGCAGGAGTTCAGGAACGGCAGCGGCAGGCGTGAGAGGCTCGCGAAGCTCGCATTCAACGAGATGAACTACCTCATGACCGAGCTGAGGGCGCTGAGGATCAAGGGCACCGCGGTCCGGGGCAAGGAGAGGAACGACATCGAGATCGCCCACTCATACGGCTCGTGGGCCAAGGAGGGGGACTACGACGTGCTCCTGCTCACGGCCGACGAGGACATGATGAACCATGCGAGGACGAGCGAACTCATGGCCATCCAACTGGACTACCCGCACGAGGTGCCCCCGCACGGCAGGATCGACCCCTGGGCAGTGTCCGACCTGTTGTACGACCTCGCGCTCACGTTCGGCGTCGTATCCATCGAGAACCCTGGGGTGACGATCCTGGGCGAGTGGGCCGGGAAGAACAGCGGCGACTACGGCAAGGAGAGGGTCAAAGTGCTGTTCGAGGACGAACGCGAGCAGGCGGAGGTCGAGAAGCAGCAGGCCCTGTGCAGGAGCATATTGTCCTGAGGACCTGTTCTGGACAATCATATTATCTGACCGACTTCAATCCATCCTTCGGGTCCAATCCCTGGACAGTGGTTCGATGGAAGAGAAAGTCAAGGTATACGCTCTGAGCACATGCCCCTACTGCAAACGCACGAAGAAGTTCCTGGACGAACACAAGATACCGTACGATTGCAAAGACGTCGACATGCTGGACGATGACGAGCAGGACAAGGTCCTAGAGGAGATAGAGAGGATATCCGGCAAGAGGGCGTTCCCCGTGGTCGTGATAGGGTCCGAGGTCATCGTGGGGCACGACGAGGACAGGCTCAGGAGGGCCCTCAAGCTATGACCGATGGGCGGGAGAGGGTGTACTGCCCGGTCTGCCAGGCCAAGTTCAGGTTCATCGATGGCTGGAGGGAAGGGGACACGGTCGTGTGCCCCATATGCGGGCAGAGGCTGACCCTGAGGTCCGAGGGCGAGGCATGGACCGGAGACAGGGTCGACGCCATGACGGAGAAGGAGATCCGGGACAGGGCGGAGAACTTCGCGAAGCTCAGGGGTTACAGTTTCACTGACATCAAGGAAGAGATCATCGAGGGCCTAGTGGGGAAGCAGAGGCGCTTCGGGGACTTCTACTGCCCTTGCAGAATGCTCCACACGCCCGAGTACCAGTGCCCGTGCAAACCCACAAGGGGCGGGGACGTGGAGCGGAACGGCCGCTGCCACTGCGGATTCTTCTGGAAGTGACCCTGTTGCAGAACTCCGGTGATTGAGGTCTCTCACTCAGAACCAGTCGAACAACGTCGGACCATCGACGCCTGGTCCGTGCACCGTTTTTGCCCTGTGTCTCACCGCACCGACCCCACACCCTCGTGCCAGGGTGCTGATCATGTGGCAGAATCGTCTGTAAGGACTGTTCGTTCCGTGATCAGGACGACTTGGCTAGTCAATCTCTCGTGGCCCTTGGCACTCTAAGTGGATACGGCAGCAGGGGTGCCCGAGTAGAGTGTGAAAGGGCAGATGCTACATGTAGTGGATGGGAACAAGAACCACGGCCGCCTAGGAACATCCGATGCTCGTCAAGGCGGTGTCTTTTCGCCTGGAGGGTGAGCTGCCCATCCAGGCGAAGTTCCTTCTCGAGAACTTCCGCCTTGCCGTGAATTCCGCCATAAGGGCGGGACTGCAGACGCGCGCGACATCGAGGAACGCCCTGTGCAAGCTAGCGTACAAAGACTTCAGGACCGAGCACCCTGGCATGTACGCTCAGCACCTCGTCTCCGTGTTCGAGGTCGCCGCAAGCGCCCTCAAGAACCATCGGAGGAAGGTCAGGAAGGGGCAGGTCGGACGAATCCCGTATGTTCATCGGCTGTTCATGAAGACGGAGAACCAGGCGTACAAGCTGGACCGGGCGAACGGCGTGATCGACCTGCCCATCCGGGCCGGGTGCCATGTCGAGCTCAAACTGGTCCTGAGCGAGTATCACAGAGGATTCTTGGAAGATCCCTCCTATTCCCTCGGCTCCCTGACGCTCTTCCCGGACAGAGTAGTGATCGCCTTCAGGAAGACGGAGCCGCGACCATATGTCCCGGAATCGGTGGTCTCCCTCGACACGAACGAGAGGAGCCTCGACGGCGTGTTCGTCAGTGAAGGGGAAGGCACCCCCGTGAAAGCCTACTTCCCGCAGGTGGCCACGATCCAGCAGAGGCATCATGACCGGCGGAAGCGCCTCCAGAAGAAGAAGTCCCACGACCGCCGAACTTCGAGGCGTCTGTGCAAGAGGGAGGGGACGAGGGAGCATGACCGGGTCGAGTACCGGATGCACGAGGTGGCCAACGCCGTGCTCGACTTCGCCGAGGAGAACAAGGCGGCGATAGTGCTCGAGGACCTCAAAGGGGTCTTCAAGCCGAAGGAGGATAAATCCCTCAATCGACGCTTAAGCATGTGGCCGAGGAGGAAGCTCCACGAATTCATCGAGTACAAGGCCGAGTGGAGAGGAATACCGGTCCTCAAGGTAGATCCAAGGAACAGCAGCAGGAAGTGCCCGGTGTGTGGGAGATTACAGGATTCCCGAAAGGGCGCTGAGTTCAGGTGCGAGTGTGGCTGGCATCTCGACAGACACATCAACGCCAGCCTGAACCTGCTGCAGACAGCCGTCTCGAAAGAGATGGTGGGGGGTCTACGGTTCGACCCCGGCGCGCTCCAGCATGACGTGATGATGATCCTCTACGACCCTGAGAAGGGCGCACGGTCGGAGCCGAATGGAGCGAGTTGCGAGGAGGTTGCGGCGCGAAGGGCCGCCGCCTGATTTCGCAACAGAACCTTAAATATGGACAACCGTTTGACGGTCACCCAAGCTGAGGTGGCCCAGCCCGGTAAGGCGCGAGCCTGGAAGCTCCGTTGGACATGCCAGCGAGCTCGTGGCGCGTTAGCGCCTCGGGAGTTCAAATCTCCCCCTCAGCGCCATATCCTCTCTGAAGTCCGTGACATTCGGGCAAGGTATTTTGCCCACTAGGGCAATGTAAAGCTTCAGAACATGCACGGAATCGTGGGTGGTAGTGGACCGATACGCGCATTGCTCGTCGACGACGACGCCGCGTACCTGGAGGTCCTGAGATTCTTCCTCGAGCGAGAGGGCTCCATAGAGAGCGAGACGGCAACGTCCGCCAGAGCGGCCCTGGACCTGCTCTCGCAGAAGGATTATGATGCAATCGTCTCGGACTACCTCATGCCTGATATGGACGGCCTCGAACTTCTCAAGATCGTCAGGCTCCAGGGAAAGGATATCCCGTTCATAATGCTCACAGGACGAGGCAGGGAGGATGTTGCGATACAGGCCCTGAACAACGGGGCCGATTTCTACATACAGAAGGGCGGGGACCCGAAGGCGCAATACGCAGATCTCTCGAATATGATCAAGAAATCTGCCCAGCAGAGGCGGGCGGAGAGGAGCGTCAGGGAAGGGGAACGGTTCCTCAAAGGCCTCTTCATGAGCATCCAGGATGGAGTCAGCGTCCTGAACAGAGATTTGGTCATCGAGATGGTCAATCCCACCATCGAGAAATGGTATGCGGGTTCGATGCCTCTGGTGGGTAAGAAGTGTTACGAAGCGTATCGCGGCAAATCTGAGCCGTGCGACTCATGTCCTACCCTCAGGACTGTCAGGACCGGCGGAATGGCCAACGAACGAATCAAGAAGAGCGGCGTCGACGATGGTGAAGAAGGATGGTTGGATGTCTTCAGTTTCCCGATGCTGAATGAGACAACAGGCGAGGTCGAGCGAGTCATCGAGTACCTTCGCGACGTGACCGAGGAGGAATCGGCAAAGGCATCGTTGCGGGACAGTGAGCGCAAGTACAGGATGCTCGTGAACCTGGCGAACGAGGGCATACTCGCGATAGAGTCGGGAGGGACCATCAGTTTTGTCAATCCCCGGTTGGCGGAGATGCTCGGGTACGAGGCTGAGGACCTTATTGGCAAGCACATAAGCTCTATCGTCGATGCGAAGTGGGCGAAGTCAACCGGGTTGGCCAATCTGCACGAAGCCTTGAACGATGGCGAACGGTTCGAGATCGTACTCGCCAGGAAGGACGGTTCCCAGGTCAATGCGATGGTGACTGCATCCCCCCTGACTGCGGGCAGTGGCCTCTTCCAGGGCGCGATGGCCATAGTCACGGAGATAACCGAGTTCAAAGCCGTCCTGGAACGTCTAGCATCGTCGGAGGAGAAGTTCGCCAAGATATTCCAGAACTCTCCACAGCTGATTGTGATATCAAGGACGTCCGACTCGACGGTCACCGAGGTGAATGATGCGTTCGCCAGGGTTACAGGGTACCGGAGGGACCAACTACTTGGGAAGAACCTCGTCGAGTTGGGGATATTCTCAGAAGAGTTGGCCGCCATGGTCGAGGAGAGCCTGGTAGGCACGGGAGTCATACGTGATGTGGAGGTGGCGATGGGGACGATATCCGGAGAGCAACACATCGTGCGTCTTTCCGGTCACAGGATGGTTCTTGAGGGTGAGGAGTGCACTATACTCATCTCGTGTGACATATCTGCTGATGCAGGCAGGGTGAAGGACCTCCGACGTGAGAGGGACGTCCTGAAGGCCATTCTGGAATCCAACCCAGATGGGATCGTCATCACGGATCTAGATGGCAGTGTCGTGGAGTGCAATCCAGCTCTGCTATCGTTGATGGGGGATATTCCCAAGGAGCGATTCATCGGCAGGAACGTGTTCACGCAGTTGAAGGGGATCGATGCGGCGAAGGCTAAGCGCGTCGGTGAGAAGCTGATGAGGGAGGGGATTGTGAGGAACATCTCGTTCCTGATCTCCCGCGCGGACGGGATTGCCGTCCACGTGGACGTATCAGCCGTTGTCGTGAGAGACCAGCTGCGTAAGCCACTCTACTTGATTGGCATAATCCGTGACATCACCGACCAGGTCCGGCACGAGGCTGCACTTAAGGCGGCGCTTGAGGACAAGAGACAGCTAGTCTCGATCATCAATCAGAGTCCGACGGTTGCATTTGTCTGGCGCGCGGCGCCTGGCTGGCCAGTGGATTATGTCTCAGAGAATGTGCGACAGTTTGGGTACGAGGCGGGGGAGCTGACATCTGACGTCATCGACTTCGCGTCAATCGTGCACCCAGAAGACCTCGAGAGGATAGCGACGGAGGTCCAGACATACGTCAGAGATGGCCTTTCTGAGTTCGAGCAGGAGTACAGGCTCGTGTCACCCGATGGCAAGGTGCATTGGGTATACGACAGGACCGTGGTGATCAGGGACAGAACTGGTGCGGTCGATTCGTATCAGGGCGTCGTTGTCGACATCACGGATCGAAAGGACGCGCTCGAGAGGTTGTCCAGGACGGAGAGGCAGCTGAAGATGTTCATGGACATGTCCCCCGTGATCAAGTTCATGAAGAGCAGGGACGGCAAGTACGTCTACGTGAACAAGGCGCACCAGGATGTCTTTGGAATCACCCCTGCCGAGTGGGTGGGGAAGACCGACCGCGAATTGTTCCCCCTCGAAGTCGCCGATAGGATGATGGCAACGGATCGGAAGGTTTTCGAGACTGGCAAGTTCCACTCATTCCTCGAGTCCATCCCGCGTGCGGACGGCATCAGGGAGTTCCTCACGTACAAGTTCATGGTGCCTAACATCGTTGGGGGAGAGGACCTTCTGGCGGGAGTCGCAATCGACCTGACGGAGGAGCGACGATATGAGAGGGCTCTGAAGACAGCGAACGAGAAGCTCAATCTCCTTGGCAGCATGACACGGCACGACATCGCGAACCAGCTGGCTATTCTGGTAGGTTGGCTGGACATCACGAGGGATGATACAAAGGACACGGTTACTGCCAAACGCCTCGATGATATGAAGAATGCAGCCGCCACGATTCAGAGACTGCTCATGTTCACTTCAGAGTACCAGGACCTGGGGATGCAGGAACCCGTCTGGTTGTCTGTTGATCAGGCCTTCTCGGAGGGCGTGCTAGGCCTTCAGCTAGGGGGCGTCCAGGTTGAGGTAGACCTGCCCGGACTCGAGGTCTACGCTGATCCGATGTTGGAGAGGGTCTTCAGGAACCTCGTCGACAACTCCATCAGGCACGGCGAGAAGCTCTCCAGGATAAAGATCACGCAGCGGTCGGAGGGCGACGAGCTCATCCTGATGTACGAGGATGATGGCGCCGGTATCCCCGAATCTATCAAGGACAGGATATTCGAGAAGGGTTTTGGGAAACACACCGGGTTCGGCCTCTTCATGGTTCGTCAGGTCCTGGGCCTGACAGGGCTGTCCATACGAGAGACCGGGATGCAGGGGTCGGGAGTTAGGTTCGAAATACGCGTGCCCGAAGGCAGTTACAGGCACTCCTCAGGCAAGGGTTAACTATCCTTAGGTGTTTGAACCCATGATACCGTGGTCGAAGGGGATGGCGGTCCTGGGGCTAGTTTCGTGCGCTATGCCAGAGCACCTCGTAGGGTCTTCGAGGCTGAGGCGTCATGGGTCGCCTGCACTGTCCTGTTCTTCTGCACGGTGTACGTCATCCTGGACACGGATGTCCTGTGGTCGGCGTTCGGCATCGCCGCCCTCTCTCTCTACATCCTCCCGATAGTGTCGAAGCGGGACCCGTTCCAAGCGCTCCCTTGGGAGATGACGCTGTTGCTGTCCTCCCCCATAGTCCTGCACATATCGGAGGGGTCGCGCGCGCTGAGCGGCGCCGTCGGTTGGTGGGACGACTTCACATCGCTCTCGTTCGCCCTCTCCTTCGCGACCATAGGCTTCCTCCTGACCATGGAGCTGCATATGTACACCGATGTGAGGATGAACAGGTCCTTCTCAGTCTTCTTCGTGATCATGTTCACGATAGCCATCTCGGGTTTCTGGCAGGTGGGGGAGTATCTGAGCGACGTCTTGGCCGGTACTGACAACATCTCCTCTAACTCTCAGGTCATGAATCAGTTCCTCTGGGCGGCTGTCGGTGGCCTGGTGATGGGCTTCGTGTACGGGGCGTATATCAAGGCCATGCCCAGGTCCAGGCGTGAAGTCCTCGGCCTCATACATTTCTGGGAGGTGCCCGGATGGAAGCGAGACTGAAACTCATATCCCGGGCGATGCAGGCCGGCATGGCCGCGGTCGCGCTTGCTGGGGCGGTGACGGGGAACCTCACATGGGTCCCGGTGGCCGTGATATCGTTGGTGGTCTCCGAGATACCGCCGCTTCTCAGGCGCGACCTCCGCCTGGTCCTCCCCGTCGAGTTGAACCTGTGGATAGTCCTCGCCTTGTTCCTGCACGTCCTAGGGGGTTTCTCGGGGTTCTACGACAACCTCCCCGGTTGGGACCATCTGACGCATGCGATGTCTTCCTCTCTCATAGCTGCACTGGGATTCGTGACCGTCGTCGCATTGGACAAGTATGTCGGATCGATCTACCTTCCAGGGTCTTTCATCGCCTTCTTCATCGTCATGTTCACGATGGCCATGGGCGTGTCCTGGGAAGTGATGGAGTATGTCGTCGATGAGGTCACGGGGAGCAATATGCAGTACTCCCTCTCCGATACCATGGTGGACCTTCTGTTCGACGCCTTCGCAGGGTTCATCGTCGCGGCGTACGGGGCATACTACCTGAGGCACACATCCCCAGACCACTTCGTGGAGTCCCTCCAACTCGTGGAGGCCAAAGCGAAGATCGAGGCCGCCATCAGGAGATAGGGGTGGGGGGAGGGCCGGTCAAGGAGGAATGGCTCCCTGACGGATCGTCCCCTCCGCCTTCTCAAGGTCCTCCTTGGAGTTGACGTTCCAGAAACTCAGGAGTCGCCCGTCGACCTCCCGGAGCTCCTCTTCCTCGACCCTGCAGATGTCCATGTGTTCAAGGGCGTTGCTGACCTTTCCGACCCCTGTCTCAAGCTCATCTGCGAAACGCCTCAGACCAGCTTCCCGTCTGTAGACTGCCACGAGTGGTTCGAGGAACCCACCTACAATCGGCACGGCCCCGTCCCTCCCGGCAGCTCTGCGCGCAAGCAGCTCCAGGACCTCGGTCCGCAAGAGCGGCACATCGCAAGGCACGACCGCAACGTACGCCCGCTCGACCTCGCTGAACGCGTTTGACAGTCCTTCAAGCGGGCCTCTGCCAGAGACACGGTCTTCGACGGTCCTGACACCGGGACCCAGCGACCGCTCATATGTGGGTCCGCAGTCCCTGCCGACCGCGACGATGATGTCGTCCGTCACGCCAGAGAGCGCTCGAAGCACGTGGAGCAGCATGGGCCGGTCGCCGACCTCGACGAGGCCCTTCTCCCCTCCCATGCGGCTTCCTTTCCCGCCAGCCAGGACGACTCCCGAGAGCATGTCGACCGGTATCCGGGTTACAAGTAATCAACCTATCCTGGAGCCGCGTGCCCGCTGGAGCCAGTTAGCCAAAAGGTATTACTACCACGGACCTGTTCCGAACACCCGACGGTGCCTGTCATGTCGAAGATCACGATGGCCCAGGGGGCGGGCGGCGAACGCATGCAGGAGTTCATCCGCGAGTTCGTCCTCAACGAGCTCGAACACGATTTCGGAGAGATCCCACTCGGGGCTCTAGATGATGCGGCCATAGTCGACGGGATCGTCTTCACAACGGACACCTACACCGTCAAGCCGCTGTTCTTCCCTGGTGGGGACATAGGGCGTCTTGCGGTGGCGGGCACCGTGAACGACCTTTCAGTCATGGGCGCGACCCCGGTGGCCCTGTCATGCGCGATGGTCATACAGGAGGGTTTCTCCACCGACGAGCTGCACACGATCATGCGCAGCCTGAACTCCACTGCCAGGTCAGCCGGTGTCAGGATAGTCACGGGCGATACCAAGGTCGTTGAGAAGGCCGCCGCCGACGGTTTGTTCATAAACACGAGCGGGATCGGGAGGCGCTCGCCCCATCTGGACCACAACATATCGGAGATAAGGAAGTCGCGGGCCTTCAAGTGGGAGTGGCCGAACGATTCAGGGGTCGCAGACAAGGATGTCATCATCGCGTCTGGCCCTATCGGGAACCATGGAGTCGCCCTGTTGTCCTTCAGGGAAGGATATGGTTTCGACACCGTGGTGAAGAGCGACGCCGCCCCGCTGAACCACTTGATCGCTGAGGCGTTGAAGGTGGGAGGCATCACGTCCATGAAGGACCCCACCAGAGGCGGCCTGGCCAACCTTCTGAACGAGTGGTCGGAGAAGTCCTCGGTCGGCATCAGCATCAGGGAGGAGGACATCCCCATGGACGGGGCGGTCATGGCTGCCTGCGAGATGCTAGGGATAGACCCGTTCGAGATAGGCAACGAGGGCAAGGTCATCATCGCCGTCGTCCCCGAGAAGGCTGAGGAGGTCCTGAGGGCGGTGAGGTCGGTCCCGGAGGGCGCCAGGGCGAGCATCATCGGCGAGGCGACGGCCGGCGTCAGAGGCGTGCTCATGGAGACACACACCGGCGGCAAGAGGGTCATGGAGCCCCCGGTCGGGGACCCTGTGCCCAGGATATGCTAGCCCTTCCGACGTATGAGGTCGCGCTCTATCATGTCCACGATGGCCGGCAGGCTGGCCAACACCTTCGGTGTCAGTCCCTCACGGAAGTTGTCGACATCCTCGGCCTCTATTGCGACGAAGAAGACCTCCTTTGGCATCCTCTCAGGCACGACCTGCCTCCCCATGGCGAGGGCGGTCGCGATGTTGAATCCGTGCGGGGAGGTCCCGTGCACGGTCCTCTTGAAGTCCTCCTCGGCCATGATGTAGTGGTCCCCTGGGGAACCGTTCTTGGTCTGTATCGCGTCTATGATCACGACCCTGTCGTGGTCCAAGACCATGTCGAGCAGCTCGAGCCCGCTCGCAGGTAGCTCCTCTATGGAGACCCCCTGGATCCCGCGCTCCATGAGCATCCTGGCAGCGAATATCCCGACGCCGTCGTCCGACAGTATGGGATTGCCCACGCCCACGACCAGGGTCTTCATGGCCAAGGGTAGCACCTCAAGGTAATTCATCCTGTCGGGGTGTGAAAATCATAGGTCCGAGGGGCGTGAACCCCTCGTTGAGAGTTTTCAGAAGTTCCTGATGGTCTTGACGACTGAACCGTCGGCCTTCCTCACGGTCAACTGGAGCGCGGGCGAGCCGTTCAGGGCGTGTGTGCCGCAAGAGTTGCACGGGTCGTAGCACCTGAAGGCCATCTCGACCTTGTTCAGCAGCCCCTGGGACACTTCGCCGTTGTGTATGAGCGCCTTGGCCGCCTGCTTCACGCTCGTGTTCATGGCCGCGTAGTTGTTCGTCGTCGCGACGATCATGTTGATCATCGTGCACAGCCCGTCCTTGTCCGAGCGGTAGTGGTGTATCAGCGTGCCCCTCGGCGCCTCGGTTATCCCCACGCCCTCCTTGGGCGGGTTCCAAGGGCCCCTGATGTCGTCGCTCGTGATGCTCTTGTCGCTCGCGAGCTCGAGCATCCTCTCGCCCGCGTGCTGCAGCTCTATGAGCCTCGCCCAGTGGAACGCCAGCGTGTGGTGCACAGGCCCCGTGACCCCAAGGTCCCTCATCGTCTTCCTGAACACCTCGTACTCCGCCTGCGCCAGCGGGGTGGTGTATCCCTCGCACACGTTGATCCTCCCGAGCGGGCCGACCCTGTATATGCCGCTCGATGGTCCGGTTACGAAGCCCTTCCACCCGACACTCTTCAGGTAGGGCATCTTCATGTATGTCCACGGCTCGACGTGCTCGGCGATGATGTCCAGGTACTCGCTCGGCTTGAACTTCACGACCTGCTTCCCGGTCTGGTCGACGACCCTGACGTCGCCGTCGTAGAACTGGCTCTTGTTGTTCTTGTCGACCATGCCCATGTAGTAGGTCTCGAGGTAGTACGCGTCCTGGTTCAGGATTAGGCCCAGGTAGTCCTTGTTGCCCAGGACCAGGTCATGGAACAGCTTTATGGAGAACTTGCCGAACTCCACACAGCTCTTGGCCATGTTCTCCATCTGCACGCGCTCCTCCTCGCTGATCTGCTTCGAGACGCCTCCCGGCAGCCCGAACACGGGGTGGGTCGCCCTGCCGCCGACGATCTCCTGCACCTTCTGGCCGTACGAGCGGTGCTTGATGACCTCGGCGCCTATCGGCACGCCCACGGCGTCCACGACTCCCAGGATGTTCCTCTTGGCTGCTGGGGCCGATGGCCCGAGCACGAAGTCTGGAGCCGCCAGGGCGTAGAAGTGGGCTATATGGCTGTGCGTGTACTGCCCCATGTAGAACAGTTCCCTGAGCTTCTTCGCGGTCGCGGTCGGCTCTGCGCTGAACACGGCGTCCAGGGCCTTCGTGGACGCGATGTGGTGTGCCGCAGGGCACACGCCGCAGAGCCTGTTGGTCAGGACGGGCAGCTCCTGCACGTGCCGACCTATGCAGAACCTCTCGAAGCCCCTGAGCTCGGGTATCTGCATGTACGCGTTCGAGACATCCCCCTTCTCGTCCAGGAATATCTCGATCTTGCCATGCCCCTCGAGCCTCGTGACGGGGTCGATTGTGATCTTCCTCTCCTTCGTCTTCACGGTCGTGTCATTGATGATCGGTCCTGCCATCTTGTGTCACCCCTTCCTTCCGCGCTCCTTGACGGTCCTCTTCAGAGGGGACTTCGGGAGCGTGAACGCGTAGAAGGTCCCGAGCGGGTCCTTGACCTGCATCATCATTTCCATGATCTGCTCCTCATTTAACATTGACTCCGAATCCGTGATGTTGAGCAGGGACGAGACCGCGCTGAGCATGCTTGCGCCCTGGTCTGTGACGGCCTTCGTCGGGCCCATGCAGCCTCTGCAGGGCATGTTCGCCTTGGGGCACATCGCGCCGCACCCGGCCCTGGTGGCCGGTCCGATGCATATGATACCCTGGTCGAGGAGGCACTTCTTCGGGTCCGCCTTGATCTCGTAGGACTGGTAGATCTTGTCTATGCGCCTGTTCTTCTCGACCCTCTCCCTGGGGCACTCGTCGCACAGGGTCTTGTCGCTCGCGATGACCGTGCCCTTCGGGGGCAGCGGTGCTCCCTCGGTCACGTGCTTGACGACCACGTCGACCGCCAAGGCGATCAGGTTCGTGGTCGGCGGGCATCCCGGCATGAAGTAGTCCACATCCACGACCTCGTCCAGGGTCTTGACATCGTCGTAGAAGACGGGCAGCTCGAGTTCGCCCTCGGGCACCTTGGTGTGCGGCTGCGGATGGATCCCTGCCTTGTTGTCAGTAGACGGGGTCTTATTGTAGACCGTGTCGAAGACCTCCGCCCTGTTGGTCACATTGCCCAGGCCCGGCGTGCCGCCGAAGCACGCGCACGAGCCGAAACTGATCAGTATGACCGACTTCTGCCTCAGGACCTTCGCGACATGTTCGTTCTCGCTGTTCCTTATCGCTCCGTTGTAGAACGAGACCGTTATCGACTTGTCGGGCATCTGCTCCACCTCGTGGAGCTTGCCATCGAACCCGATCGGCCAGAACACGACGTCTGCTATCGCGTGCACGTCCAGTATCTTCGCATCTATGTCTAGGAGCGCGACGTCGCACCCGCCGCACCCGGCTCCCCAGTACTGCGCGATCTTGATCTTCTCTGCCATCTCAGTTCACCTCTCCAGCACCTATCCTCTTCGGTAAGGCCGTGTACTGAGGCGACTGGCCCTTCATCCCCGCCTGCTCGATGAGCCTCCACTTCTTCAGGGCGATGATGTGCCTGACGATCTCCGGCTTCGATATGCCCGTGGCGTCGTGCAGCTCGTGCACGGTCCTCGGGCCCCGCTCCATCTGCATGAGGAGCGAGTTCCTCTCCAGCTCCACCGCCGCAGCCTTCTGCACGATGAAGCTGTACCTCGCGTCCGTGATCGCCTCGCCGAAGACGTTGCCTGTGGTCGTCAGCTGCCCCTTCTTGCCCAGGAGCCACCTGACCCGCTCGCCCTCGACGGTCCGTCTTGCCGCCTCGATCCTGGCCTTCCTTTCCATCCTCATCCACCACCTCTCATAGGTGTTGGTCCAAGTTCGTTGATCGTCTCCGTGAACTCCGTGATGGTCTTCTGGAACTTCTCGCCCTCGCCCGCGGAGATCCACTCGAGCCTCAGCCTGTCCGGGTCATAGCCGAACTGCTGTATGAGCATCTTCAGGAGGGCTATCCTCCTGCGGGTCCTGTAGTTCCCGCCTATGTAGTGGCAGTCCGCCGGATGGCAGCCAGCCACGAGTATCCCGTCGGCGCCCTTCTTGAACGCCCTGAGGACGAACTCCGGGTCCACACGGGCCGAGCACATGACCCTGATGACCCTGAAGTACGGGGGCATCTGTAGCCTGCTCACGCCCGCGAGGTCGGCGCCCGCGTACGAGCACCAGTTGCAGCAGAACACGAGTATCTTCGGCTCGAACCTGTCCGCGCCCGCGTCATGGGTCCCTTTGACTTCGCTGCTCATCCTTTCACCTCCTGTTTCTTGGGCTGCTCAAGCGCAGCATCGATCATGGCCAGGATCTGTTCGTCCCTGAAGCCCTTCTGCGTGAGGGCCCCGGCCGGGCACGCGCCCACGCACGCCCCGCAGCCCTTGCACAGGCCGACATTGACATCCACGATCCTCTTCTTCGCGTCGTCCTTGTTGGCCACGATCTCCAGCGCCTTGTACTCGCATGTCGGCACGCATATGCCGCATCCGTCGCACAGGCTCTCGTCGACGCATGCGACTATCCCCTCGGCCTCCAGAGTCGTCTTGGACAGGACCGTCATGGCCCTCGCGACCGCCGCGAGCGACTGCGAGATGCTCTCATCGACGAACTTCGGCCCATGGGACAGGCCAGCGAGGTACACGCCTTCGGTGGCGAAGTCCACGGGCCTCAGCTTCATGTGTGCCTCGAGGAAGAACCCCTCCTTCGTCAGAGGCACCTTCAGCATCGGCGCGAGCTCCTCGGCTTCCTTCTGCGGCCTGGTCCCTGAAGCCAGCACGAGGTAGTCAGGCTTGAGCACGAGCGTCTTGCCAGTGTCCTCCTCGGTGACCTTGACCTCCAGCTTGCCGCCCTTGTCCTCGACCACGGGCTTCTTGTCGTCGTCGAACCTGACGAACTTGACCCCCTTCTGCGAGGCGTCCTTGTAGTACTTCTCCCTGAAGCCGTAGGTCCTGATATCCCTGAACAGGACATACACCTGGGCCTCGGGGTCCCGCTCCTTGACCTTGATGGCGGCCGTCATCGTGCCCGTGCAGCACACGCGCGAGCAGTTCGGGTGGTCGCCCTCCCTGGAGCCGACGCACTGGATGAACACGTACGACTTGCCCTTCGCCTCGCCCTTCTTGAGCATCTCCTTGAACTCGAGCAGGGTCTTGACGTTCTTGTCCTTGCCGTACAGGTACTCACCCTCGGGCTTGTACTCCTCCCCGCCCGTGGCCAGTATCACGACGCCGTGCTCGATCTCCTTGCCGTCCGCCAGGAGCGTCTTGAAGTTGCCCACGTACCCTTCGATGCTCTTGACCTTGACGCCCATGTGCGCCGTGATGTTCTTGTTGCCCCTGACATCGGCCTCGAGCTTCTTCAGGTACTCCATCGGGTCGTCCCCGGAGGGCAGGTAGTGCAGCTTCCTCAGGTTGCCGCCGAGCTCCTTCTCCTTCTCGACCAGGTGCACCTTCACGCCCTGCTTGGCCAGCTCGAGCGCCGCGACCATGCCGGTCACGCCGCCGCCTATCACCAGCGCCTGCTGGTTCACCTTGATGGTGAGGTTCTCGAGCGGCTCCAGGAGCCTCGACTTCGCGACGGCCATCCTGACCAGGTCCTTGGCCTTCCTCGTCGCGGCCTTCGGCTCGTGCATGTGTATCCACGAGCACTGGTCCCTGATGTTGGCCATCTCGAACAGGTACGCGTTGAGCCCAGCCTCCTTGATGGTGTTCTGGAAGAGCGGCTCGTGCGTCCTCGGGGTGCAGCTCGCGACCACGACCCTGTTGAGCTTGTGCTCCTTGACCTTCTCCTTGATGCGTTCCTGCGCGTCCTGGGAGCACGTGTACAGGTTCTGCTCGGCGTACGCGACGCCCGGGAGGGTCTTCGCGTACTCCATGACCTCGGGGACGTTCACGACGCCCCCGATGTTGATGCCGCAGTGGCAGACGAACACGCCTATGCGCGCCTCCTGGCCGGTGACGTCGAGTTCCTTCGGGTACTCCTTCTTCGTCACGAGCGTGCCCCTCGCGGACACGATCTCGGTCCCGGCCTTGGCGGCCGCCCCGCTCGCCTCCGCGACGGTCATGGGTATGTCCTTGGGGGACGAGAACGCCCCGCTCACGAACACGCCCGGCCTCGATGTCTCCACCGGGGTGAAGACGCCCGTCTGGCAGAAGCCGTCGTCGTTGAGGCGGAACTTCATCACGCGGCTCAAGGCCTCGGCGTCCGCCGCTGGCCTGAGCCCGACCGCGAGCACGACCATGTTGAACGTCTCCTCCTTCGGCTCGCCGTTCTCGACGTACTTGAGTATGAGGTTCCTCGTCTTCGGGTCCTCGCTCACGGCCGCGATCCTGGACCTGACGAACCTGATGCCGTACTCGTTCTTCGCTCGGTTGTAGTACTCGTCGAACTGCTTCCCGAAAGCCCTCATGTCCATGTAGAACACGGACGGCTTGATGTTGCCCCCGTGCTCCTTGGCGATGATGGCCTCCTTGATGGAGTACATGCAGCACACGCCGGAGCAGTACTCGTTCCCGCACTGTTCGTCCCTGGAGCCGACGCACTGTATGAACGCGATCTTCTCGGGGATGTCGCCGTCCGAGGGCCTCAGGACCGTGCCGAAGTACGGCCCGGTTGCGCTCAGCATCCTCTCGAACTCGATGCTGGTGACCACGTTCTGGTACACGCCGTAGCCGTACTCGGGTTTGAGGCGCGCGTTGAACTCCTCGAAGCCAGGCGAGACGATGATGGACCCGACCTGGATCTCGAACACCTTCTCCTTCTGGTCGTAGTCGACTGCCTTCGCCTTGCACTCCTCCGCGCATATGCCGCAGCCTATGCACTTCTCCGGGTCGATGGAGTACACCAGGGGCACCGCCTGCGGGTATCGGACGTATATCGCCTTCCGGACCTTCGTCCCCTCGTTGTACTCGTCCACGGTCTCGATCGGGCACTTCTGCGCGCAGCTGCCGCAGCCAGTGCACTTCGTCGTGTCGACCCTGAACGCCCTCTGCTTCACCGTGACGGTGAAGTTGCCCGCCTGTCCATCCACTATCGCGATGTCCGCGTTCGTGATCAGTTGTATGTTATGGTGCCTGCCCGTCGCGACGAGCTTTGGCGCCATGATGCACATGGCGCAGTCGTTCGTGGGGAAGGTCTTGTCCAGCTGTGCCATGACGCCGCCTATGCTCGGCTGCTTCTCGACGAGGTACACCTTGTACCCAGAGTCAGCCAGGTCTAGAGCGGACTGGAGGCCGGATATGCCTCCGCCCACGACCATGACAGCGCCGATCTTGTCTGTAGTGGCCATCACTGCTCACCTCCGATCTCGATGGTCTTGTATGTTGGAGTGAACCCCTCGGGGTGCTCCATCGTTATCATGTTCTTCTGCCTCAGGACCACGATGTGCCTCAGGACCTTGTCCGTGGGCAGCTCCATGATCCCGCCCAGCTCCTTGACGGATCTGGGCTTGGTCCTGGACAGCTCGAGGATGAGGCTCCTCTCGAACTCCTCCTCCGTGGCCGAGTCGATGATCCGGTCGAGTTCCGCCGGGTCTAACTTGTTGTTGTACACGTTCCCTTTCGTGACCAGGCCGAACTCCTTGCCCGAGAGCGCCCTGAGCCTGAAGGACTCGGACGCGTCATCCGCCGCGGCGACCCTGGCCATGAGCTTCTCGTCCTTCTTGACATTGCTCGGCCCGAGCTTCCTGATATGCTCCGTGAACTCGGTCACGACCTTGGAGAACTTCTCCCCCTCGGACGCGGAGACCCACTCGAGCCTGAGCCTGTCGGCATCGAGCCCGCTCTCCTCCAGGAGGCGCTTCATCAGTCTGACCCTCTTCTCCGTGTAGTAGTTCCCGGTGATGTAGTGGCAGTCGCCTATGTGGCACCCGCCCAGGAGCACGCCGTCCGCTCCTGCCTTGAATATGTCGAGCACGAGGTGAGGGCTGATCCTGGTCGAGCACATGACCCTCACGGCCCGTATGTTGGTCGGGTACTGGTATCTGCTCACGCCGCACAGGTCGGCGCCCGCATACGAGCACCAGTTGCACAGGAACCCTATGACCTTCGGCTCCCACTCGCCCGAAGTCTTGTCAGCCATGTCTCACACCTCCTCGTCGAGCGCGGCCTTCGCCTCAGCGAGCAGCTGCGCGTCCGTGTAGTTTGTCATGCTGATCGCGCCCTCGGGGCATGTCGCGCCGCAGCAGCCGCAGCCTTTGCATGCGGCGATGATGACCTCGGCGAAGCCCTTCTCGTTCTTCCTCAGCGCGCCGTATGGGCACACCTCTATGCATGTGCCACACCCGGTGCACTTGGTCTCGTCTACCACGGATGACAGCGCCTCCGCCTGCACATATCCCTTGGCCATGGGTATGGCGGCCCTCGATGCCGCGGCCGAGCCCTGGATGACGGATTCGGATATGTCGGCTGGGCCCTTGCAGGTCCCCGCGACATATATGCCGTCCGTGGCGAAGTCCACGGGCCTGAGCTTCACATGCGCTTCGAGGAAGAAGCCCTCCTGTCCCAAGGGCACCTTGAGCAGCTTCGACAGGTCGCCAGCGTCTGGCTGTGCTACGAGCGGGGTCGAGAGCACGACCATGTCGACAGGCATCGTCCTCTCGAGCTTGAGCGTCTCGTGGAAGTACGTGACCTTCAGCTGGTTGTCCTCCATGAAGACCTTGGGCAGGTGGTCGACCGTGTATCTGACGAACTTCACCCTCTTCTCCCTGGCCTTGTTGTATGTGAGTTCATGCTCCACGCCGTACGACATGACGTCCCTGTTGAACACGGTGACCTCGATCTTGTCGGACGGCCCGAGCTTGACCTCTTCGGCGTCGCCCTCGCCCTCCGAGCCGCGGCCGCGCCTCCTGCGCCTCCGCTCGAGTATCTCATCGGTCGCCTTCTTCTCGACCGGGATCTTGTCGACCAGGGTACCCTGCTTCTCCATGACGCCCAGCATGCCCTCGTAGTTGTCCACGATGTTGATGGCGTTCTTGATTGCCACATTGCAGCAGATCCTGGAGCAGTAGGACACCTTCTGGCCCCTCGATCCGACGCACTGTATGAACGCCACGCTCTTGAGCTTGGGCAGGGTTTTCCTCTTGCACAGTATCTCGAACTCGGTCAATGTGACCACGTTCGGATACTGGTTGTAGCCGTACAGCCCCTCGGGCACGAACTCGAGAGCCCCGGTCGCGACGACGATCGTCCCGACCTTGAGCTTCTTCTCCTCGCCACCCTTGGGGGCTATGCCCACAGTGTAGTTACCGATGAACCCCTCGACGCTCTTGACCGTCGAGCTGAGGTGCAGGGTGATGTTCTTGTGCCCCTTGACCTTGGCTATCAGGGGCGCGATGGTCTCGGCCGCTCCCTTCTCCGTGACATAGAGGTTGTTCAGGAGCCTGACGAACCCTCCCAGCTCCACGTCCTTCTCGACGATGTGCACGGGGAAGCCCATGTCGGCCATCGACACCGCGGCGGACATGCCGCTCACGCCGCCGCCTATGACGAGCCCCACAGGCTCGACCTCGACCTTGACCTCCTCCTGGGGCATGAGCAGCCTCGCCCTCGCAACGCCCATCCTTATGAGGTCTCTGGCCTTCTTCGTGGCCAGGTCCTTCTCCTTCATGTGGACCCAGGAGCAATGCTCCCTGATGTTGACGAACGTGAACAGATACTTGTTCAGGCCCGCGCCTTCGCAGGTCGCCTGGAACAGGGGCGCGTGCGTCCTGGGCGTGCAGCTCGCGACTATGACCCTGTTCAGGTTGTGCTTCCTGATGGCCTCCCTGATGCTGCTGAGCCCGTCCTCGGCGCAGGTGTACATGTTCTGGGTGGCGTACACGACGTCGGGGAGCGTCTTGGCGTAGTCCGCGACGGTGGGCACGTCCACGAACCCGCCGATGTTGCTCCCGCAGGAGCACACGAACACGCCGATCCTGGGCTTGTCGTTCTCGTTGGCCTTCTTGTCAGTCATGTGGATCATCCCCCCGCCTGGGCTATCGCCTCGACCGCCTTGGCGGCCGCGCTCGAGCCCTGGGCGACGGACTCCGGTATGTCAGCAGGTCCCGCGGCGTAACCCGCGAGGTATATGCCTGCCTTGACGGTCCTGCCCGGGCCGAGTATCCTGTCGGCCGATTCGAGGAAGCCGAACTCGTCGACCTTGATCCCGAGGAGCTTCGCGAGCTCCGCGGTCTCCTTCTTCGGGACGAGGGTGGTTGCGAGCACGACTAGGTCGAACTCCTCGGACTGCTGCCTCCCGCCCACGTCGAACACGACGACCGGGTTGTGGTTGTCCGGGTTCTCCTGGACCGTGGCGTCGGAGTTGATGTATCTGACGCCGTAGTCGCGCTTTGCCCTCTCGACATACTCGTAGAAGCCTTTCGCGCAGGCCCTCATGTCCTTGTAGAATATGGTCGATTCGATATCGTCGTAGTGCTCCTTGGCGAGCATGGACTCCTTGGTGGAGTGCATGCAACAGACCGCGCAGCAGTACGGGTGCCCGACCTGTGGGTTCCTGGAGCCGACGCACTGTATGAACGCCATCTTCTTTGGCCTCTCCTTGTCGGAGCGCCTCTGTATGTGTCCGTGGGTCGGCCCGGCGGCGTTGATCATCCTCTCGTACTCCATCGCCGTGAAGACGTTGGGGTACCTGCCGTAGCCGTACTCTGTCGAGGATGTCGGGTCCCAGACATCGAAGCCCGTGGCGACTATGATCGCGCCGACATCGATCTCGAGGATCTGGTCCCTCATCTCGTAGTTGATGGCACCCCTCTTGCACGCCTTGAAGCAGTTGCCGCACTTGTCCTTGGTCAGCTTGAGGCAGTGCTCCTTGTCGATCGTCATGACCCTGGGCACGGCCTGCATGAACGGTATGTAGATGGCCTTCCTGGTGCTCAGGCCCATCTCCCAGTCGTTCTCGACCTTGCTCGGGCACTTCTCGAGGCACTCGCCGCAGCCGGTACACTTCGTCTCATCGACGTACCTGGCTTTCTTGAGCACCTTCACCTTGAAATTGCCGACGCTCCCTTCGACGCCGACCACCTCCGCATACGTGATCACGTTGGTGTTCGGGTGGCTGAAGCAGTCAGCCATCTTCGGCGCGAGTATGCATATCGAGCAGTCGTTCGTAGGGAAGGTCTTGTCCAGTTGCGCCATTCTGCCGCCTATGCTGGGGGTCTTCTCCACCAGATGGACGATCAGTCCCTTCTCTGCGAGGTCCAGGGAAGCCTGTATCCCGGCGATTCCCCCTCCTATCACCATAACCGCCTTCTCCATTCAAAGCCCTCCACGAGTCCTAATTACGGTAGTCTCTATCCTGTGTCTGTCACTCCGTCCGTGTGATCATGACATATTTAAGGGGTTTCTGCGCCCTGTCGGGCGTCCTCCGTACCCTTTTCTCAGTATTATCTGTTTCGTTGGACGCTCGACGATTGTCCGCCCTTCCCGCCTTCCATTCGTTCTGTTCTCGTTGCCGTGACGCCTGCGGCAAGTCACTTACCTGAAAGGACCTTCTTGACATCCGTGTCCTTCTGCAGCTCCGTGACCTTGATCTTGAACGGGGCCTTCTTCTTCCCCTGCAGCTTCTCGGAGGCGAACCTCTGGCAGTTCGGGTACGTGCAGGGGTTGCACTTCTTGTCCTTGCACGACAGCTCGATGAGAACGAGTCTGTCCCTGGTGTCCTCCGCGCTCGTGACCGGCTTCTTGACCTCGAACATCTTGGTCATGCGGGTCTCGTACGGCTTCTTCTTGGGCTCTATCCTGGCGAACCTCTGACAGTTCGGGTAGGTGCACGGGTCGCACTTCTTGTCCTTGCACGACAGCTCGATCAGCAGCACCCTGTCTCCCTGTCCCTTCGCCTGTGGCGCCTCTTTGGCGTCCTTGTTCTCCGTCTTCTTCTCCGTCTTCGATGTCATCCTAACAGTCCTTCGTGTTTCATTCCAGCTGCTCAGCGATGGCGACGCTGAGGTCTTTGATCGGTATGTCGACCTGCTCCTTGGGCACCTGGGTCTTGTTCTCCTGGACGCAGGAGAGGTGTATGAGGCACTTGTAGCACCCCGTCACGAGGCACTCCGCCCCTGTCCTCTTCGCCTCCTTGAGCCGCTCGACCTGGAGCCTCCTCGAGGTCTCGTCGCAGGTCGCCCATGCGCTGACTCCGCAGCACAGGGCCTTGTCCCTGATGTTCTCCATCTCGAGGATCTGCGTACCCTCGGAGGCCTTGAGGGCGTCCCTGGGCTGGTCGTATATCCCGAGGTGCCGGCCGAGCCTGCACGAGTCCTGGAACGTGAGCTTGCGTGAGCTCTTCTTGAGCTTCAGCTTTCCCTCTTTCACGAGGTCGTCCACGAACTCCGAGATGTGGACCATCTCGAAGTCGAGGTCCCCCGCCAGGTCCTGGTAGTCCATGTCGAACGTGCGCATGCACTCGGGGCACGAGAAGACGACCTTCTTGGCCCCTGAGGCCTTGATGACCTCGAGGTTCTTCTTCATCAGCTTCTGAAGGCCCGCCTCGTCCCCGGTCCAGTTCAGGTCGTGTCCGCAGCAGACCTCGTCGTTGCTGACGACCGGTGTAATACCAGCCTTGTTCATTATCTTTACGACCGCCTGGGGTATGCCAGACAGGCCAAGTTTCCGCTCCGCGAATATCGCGTCGAAGTAGGGCGCGCAGCCCGTGAAGAAGAACACCTCCCCTTTCTCGGCGACCTTGAGCTCCGGCGTGAGCCACCTGAGCCTGTCCTGCTTCAGGTCCCCGTTGGCCATGACCCTCATGACGGCCTGCATCATGCCGCCCTGGGAGCACGCTGGCTCGTTCTCAAGGGAGACGGCCTCCGCCCTGAGGCCACGTATGAAGCCTGAGTAGTCGACCTTGTACGGGCACATCGAGTTGCACTGCTCGCACGTGACGCAGGTCCATATGTCCTGGTCCGTGGACAGGTTGTTGACCTGCCCCTCCGTGGCCTTGAGGACGATCGTCCTCGGGGCGAACTCGGTGTTGTACTTGGCCACTGGGCACACGGTCGTGCACTTCCCGCACTCGACGCAGTCGAACGCGCCGGTGTCCTCTATGAGCGCGTCTATCCGCTGCTTGAGCGTGGCCGGGTTCTTGGTCACCTTCTTGACCCTGGGCAGCGGGTTCGGCCCGAGCTTCCTGACCTGCTCGGTGAACTCCTTCATCGTCGCGGCGAACTTCTGCCCCTCCGACGCGGAGACCCATTCGAGCCTCATGCGCTCCTTGCCTATCCCGAGCCTGTCGAGGACCTCACTGACGGAGGCCATCCGCTTCTCCGCCTCGACGTTGCCGGATATGTAGTGGCAGTCGCCTATGTGGCACCCGGTCACGAGCACACCGTCCGCGCCGAGCTCCAGGGCCTTCAGCACGAAATACGGCTCGACCCTGCCAGAGCACATGACCCTGATGACCCTCGCGTTGGGCGGGTACTGGATCCTGCTCACGCCCGCGAGGTCGGCGCCCGCGTACGAACACCAGTTGCAGCAGAACGCCACGATCTTCGGCTCGAACCTCTCCTCGGTCACGCGTCCACCTCCTCGTCGCCCTCCGGCTTCTCAAGCAGCGCCTCCAGCATCGTCATGATCTGCTCGGTCTTGAAGTGCTTAGGCCTGATGGCCCTCGAGCAGCACTCGACCGCGCAAGACCCGCAGCCCTTGCATAGCGCCTCGTTTATCCGGGACTTGAACACGCCGGGCGAGACCTCCTCGATCCTGGGCGCCCCGTACTCGCAGACCTCCTCGCACCTGCCGCACGCGATGCACTTGTCAGGGTCGACCTCGGATACGACGCCCTCCGCCTCTATGAACGGTTTGGACAGGACGGTGTTCACCCTCGCGGCGGCGGCCAGGGCCTGCGATATGCTCTCGTCGATGAGCCTGGGCGAGTGCGCCAGGCCGCACAGGAATATGCCGTCCGTGGCGAAGTCCACGGGCCTCAGCTTCATGTGCGCCTCGAGGAAGAAACCCTCCTTCGTCAGAGGCACCTTGAGCAGCTGCGCCAGCTCCTTGTTGTCCGGGTTCGCCCTCACGGCCGCGTTGAGGACCAGATAATCCGGTTTGATGGTCACGGTCTGCTCGATGAACTGCTCATCGACCTGGACCACGAGCTCTCCGTCCTCCTCGAACACCTTGGGCGGGGACGATGGGTCGTATCTGAGGAACGTGACGCCAAGCCTCGCGGCCTCGTTGTAGTTCCCCTCTCTGAAGCCGTAGGTCCTGATGTCCCTGTACAGGACGTAGACGCTCGTCTCTGGGTGATCCTTCCTTATCTTGAGTGCGTTCGCCATGGCGGTCGAGCAGCATATCCTGGAGCAGTTGGGATGCTCCTCGTCCCTCGATCCGACGCACTGGATTATCACGACGCTCTTGGCCTTGAAACCCTTCTCGGAGATCATCTCTCCCAGGTCTGTCTGCCTGATGACCTTCGGGTTCTTGCCGAAGAGGTACTCAACGGGCTCGTATTCGACCGCGCCCGTGGCGACGACGATGGCGCCATGTTTGACCTTCTCCCCGCTCTTGAGCGTTGACTCGAAGTTGCCTATGTATCCCTTGACCTCGGCCACGGCGTCGTTCAGGTGCACCTTGATGCGTTCGTCCCCCAGGATCTCCTTCTCGAGGTCCCTGAAGGTCTCCTGCGGGTCGACTCCTATGAGCGTCCTGTGGATGCGTCTCAGGTGCCCCCCGAGGTGTTTGGTCTTCTCGACGAGATGCACCTCGAAACCCGAGCGCGCGATCTCCAGGGCAGCGGACATCCCGCTGAGGCCGCCGCCGATGATGAGCGCGGCCGGCGTCACAGGTATCTTGGGCTGCGGGAGCGGCTCCAGTTTCGCCGCCTTGGCTATCGCCATGCGGACGAGGTCCTTCGCCTTCTCCGTGGCGGCCTCAGGCTCCCGCCTGTGGACCCACGAGCACTGGTCCCTGATGTTGGCCATCTCGAACAGGTACTTGTTCAGCCCCGCCTCCTTGACCGTGTTCTGGAACAGTGGTTCGTGCGTCCTCGGGGTGCAGCTCGCGACCACGACCCTGTTCAGGTCGTGCTTCTCGATCATCTCCCTGATCTTCTTCTGGGTGTCCTGAGAGCACGTGTACAGGTTCTGCTCCGCGTACACGACATTCGGCAGGCCCTTGGCGTACTCCACGACCTTGGGCACGTTCACGACGGATCCTATGTTGATGCCACAGTGGCACACGAACACGCCTATCCTGGGCTCCTTGCCCACGACGTCCTTCTCCTTCGGATACTCCTTCTTCGTCACGAGCGTGCCCCGCTCCTTCGACAGGAGCGCGGCGACCTTGCCCGCGGCCCCGCTTGCCTGGGCGATGGAGTCAGGGATGTCCTTCGGGCCCGAGAACGTACCGCACACGAATATGCCAGGCACGGACGTCTCGACCGGCTTGAGCTCGTCAGTGTCGCAGAACCCGAACTCGTTCATGTTGATGTTGAGCGCCTTCGCGAGCGCGCCCGTACCTTCGGGGGGCCTGGCGCCCGCGGCAAGGATGACCAGGTCGAACCGCTCCTCCGTGATGTCCGCGCCGTCGATGTAGCTCAGCATGAGCTCCTCAGTGAGCTCGTCCTGTTGCACCTTCGAGATCCTGTTGTTCCTGAACATCCGCACGCCGTACTCGTTCTCCGCGCGCATCAGGTACTCCTCGAACTCCTTCCCGAACGCGCGCGTGTCCATGAAGAATATGGCGGTGTCCAGGCCAGGGACGTGCTCCTTGCCGATGACCGCCTGCTTGAGAGACGCCATGCAGCAGTACGAGGAGCAGTATGTGTTGGACGTCTGCGCGTCTCTCGAGCCGACGCACTGTATGAACGCGATCTTCTTGGGCACATCGCCGTCCGATGGCCGTATCACATGCCCCTCGGTCGGCCCGGAGGCGCTGAGCATCCTCTCGAACTCTATGTTGGTGAGCACATTGGCGAACAATCCGTGGCCGTACTCCAACTTCTTGGACGCGTCGTAGACGTCGTATCCGGGGCTGAGGATGATCGAGCCGACCTCGATGACCTCCTCCTTGTCCGGCTGCTCGGAGTAGCTTATGGCCTTCGCCTCGCAGAACTTCTCGCATACGCCGCAGCCGATGCACAGGCCCCTGTCTATAGTGTAGACCAGGGGCACGGCCTGCGGGAACGGCACGTATATGGCCTTCGCGGGCGCCAGATCCCTGTCGAAGGCGTTCGTCCCCTCGATCGGGCAGTGCTCCGCGCACACGCCGCAGCCCGTGCACTTGTCCTCTAATATGTATCTCGAGCGCCTCGATAAAGTGACCTTGAAGTCCCCGGCCTTCCCATCGACCTTCTTGAGCTCCGCGTTGGTGAGCAGGGTGATGTTCTCGTGCCTGCCGGTCGCGACCAGCTTCGGGGACACGATGCACATCGCGCAATCGTTGGTCGGAAATGTCTTGTCCAGCTGCGCCATCGTGCCGCCGATGCTCAGCCCGGACTCGAGTATGTACACCTTGAAGCCCGAGTCCGCCAGGTCCAGCGCGGCCTGTATCCCTGCGGGGCCGCCCCCGACCACGAGCACGGCCCCCACTGTCCTCTCCCCGGTCATCTCAGCCCTCCTCAGCGTAGATGGGTCCCAGCCTCTGGAGTTCGGAGACCATGTCCTTGACGACCTTGGCGAACTCCTGTCCCTCGGAGCCCGCGATCCATTCGATCCTGAACCTCTGCGATTCTATGCCCGCGTCCTCGAGGAACGATGACAGGAAGTCACCGCGCATGGCAGCCTTCTCGTTGCCGTTGATGTAGTGGCAGTCCGCCGGGTGGCAGCCCGCGACCAGGACACCGTCCGCTCCCAGCTCGAAGGCCTTGAGCACGAATGCGGGGTCCACCCTGCCGGAGCACATGACCCTGACTATCCTCACGTTCGGAGGGTACTGGATCCTGGTCGTCCCCGCGAGGTCCGCCCCCGCGTAGGAGCACCAGTTGCAGCAGAACGCCACGATCACGGGCTCGTAGAGAACCTCCTCCTCGGGACTCTGCTCCTTCTTAGCGTGCGCGCTAATGGTCAGACCCCCTGAGCTTCCTTAGCAGCGAGTGGGCCGATACATGGTGCGTGTCGAAGCCAAGGGAGATCGGGTCGATGCCCATCGAGAGCGCCTGGAACTGCGACACGTGCATGACGGGTATGCCATCCTTTGAGAACGATTTCTGAGCGTTGTCGAACTGGAGGAGACAGAACGGGCATCCGGTGACTATGCAGTCAGCGCCGACGGCACTGATGTTCTTGCACTTGTCCTCCGTCAGCGAGTTCGCGAGGTCTACCACATGGGACCTGACGCCCCCGCCCGCGCCGCAACAGTCGAGCTTGTCCTCATAGTCGACGCTCGTCGCGCCACACGCCTCGACGATCTTGTCCAGCAGGACTGGGTTGTTCGGGTCTTCGATGGTCCTGCTCTCCGTGGGCCTGAGGTAGTGGCAGCCGTAGTGGACCGCGACCTTGATGTTCTTCAGGGGGCGCTTCGCCTTCGCTGCGATGGCTTCGAGTCCGATGTCGTTCGCCATGACCTCGATATAGTGCCTGACGCTGACCGGCTCGAACACCTTCCTCTTTCCCTCGCTCCTCTTGGGCACGCCGGTGTACTTCTTGCCGACCTGCGCCAGGACTCTGTTGACCTTGCCCATGCTCTTCGGGTCCTTCAGGTACTCAGAGGCCTTCATGAGCGATGTGAGGCACCCGTTGCAGACCGTCAGTATCTCGCGCCTCTCGTCCTGGGCAAGCACGAGGTTCCTCGTGGCGAGCAGGAGCCATGTGTCCTTGTCCGTCGAATAGAATATCCCCGGCACGGGGCAGCACGAGAACTCAGGGACGTCCTTGACGTCCAGGTCGTACCCCTCCTTGCCACAGACCCACCTCACAGCGTATTCGACTCCGGGATACCGATTGGGTATGACGCATCCGAAGAAGTAGACATATGATGTCATACCTTCACCTCGTCCTCGATGCCTATGAGCTTGTCGTACTTGGACGCGTGGACCAGCACTCTGATCTCCCTGAGCACCTTCTTGTAGCCGGGGTCGAAGACGTGTATGTCCTCGAGCCCCAGTTCCTTCCTGATCTTGTTGATCTCATCGTCCGGCTTGACGCTCTGGCCATATCTTACGAGGTTCGTGGCCGCGACCTTGATGAACGGAGGTATGACCCCTTCGCGGACGGCGATGTGCCTCAGTGCGATCATGACCTCGGCCGGGTTGATGTCCGCGGGACAGTGCTCGTAGCACCGATAGCATGTGGCGCAGACCCACCTTGTCCCCAAGGTGTAGGTCCTCAGCCCGAACTGACAGTACTTGATGATGCTCCTGGTCTTGTAGTCTATCTTGAGGCTGATGGGGCACACGCCTGTGCAGTTGCCGCACTGGAGGCAGGTCATGACGTCCTTCCCGCCGTACTTCTTGATTTCCTTCGCGAAGTTCGGGTCCAGCTGCGATTCGTCTATGACCTTCTCCTCGACGAGCTCCTCCTTGAGGCCGCTGATGAAGGTCTTCTCAACCTCTCCCATGCTCAGACCCCCTCCTCGGCCTTCTTGTTGCCGTTCTTGCCGTGGCCGTTCTGAGACAACGCCGCGGTCAGCTCGGAGCATATCTGTTCGTCGGTGAACTGCTTGGCCGTTATGGCGTTCTGAGGGCACGACGCGGCGCACGTGCCGCAGCCGTGACAGAGGGCTTCGACGATCCTCGCCCTCGTCCTGCCCTCTGCGTTCTGTATGAGCTCGGGCGCTCCGTATGGGCACAGCTCGACACAGAGGCCGCAGCCCACGCAAAGCGATTCGTCCACCTCGACCGTGAGTGGCTCGATCTTGACCTTGCCTGAGAACATGATCGCGGCCGCGGACGATGCCGCCGCCTTGGCCTGGGCGACCGAATCGGGGATGTCCTTCGGCGACTGGGCGCATCCTGCCAGGAACACACCGTCAGTGGCGGTGTCTACGGGCCTCAGCTTCGGGTGCGCCTCTGCGAAGAACCCGTCCGAGCTAAGTGACAGACCGAGCGTCTTGCCGATCCTCTTGCTGCCCTCGGAGGGGAGCAGCCCGACCGAGAGCACGATGAGGTCGAACTCCCTCTCAGTGATCTTGTTCAGCAGGGTTTCCTCCGCCCTGATCATGATGCTCTTGGTCTCGCGGTTCTCGCTCAGCTTCGCTGGCCTTCCCCGGAAGAACTCGACCCCGAACTCCTCCCTTACCCTGTGATACAGCTCCTCGAAGCCCTTTCCGAACGCCCGGATGTCGTTGTAGTAGACCGTGATCTCAGTGTCCGGTTCATGTTCTTTGATGATCTGCGCGTTCTTGATGGCGTACATGCAGCAGACCCTGGAGCAGTAGTTCCTGTCGATCTTCTTGTTCCTGGAGCCGACGCACTGTATGAACGCGACACGCCTCGGCGTCTTCTGGTCCGAAGGTCGGATGAGGTGTCCGCCCGTCGGGCCGGAGGCGTTCAGAAGGCGCTCGAGTTCGAGCGCGGTGATGACATTCTCGTACTCCCAGTACTTGTACACGCCCTTCTTCATGGGGACGTAGGTCTGGAAGCCCGTCGCGACTATGATCGTCCCGACCTTGAGGTCCAGGACCTCGTCCTCCATCTTGTGGTCGATGGCCTTGTTCGTGCACTCCTTGACGCACAGGAGGCACTTGCCGGTCTTGAAGTGCAGACAGTTCTCCCTATCGATTGTGTACTTGAGCGGCACGGCCTGCGGGAACGGCACGTATATGGCCTTTCTCTTCCCGAAGCCCATGTCGAACTCGTTGTCGACCTTGACGGGGCAGACCTCGGCGCACACACCACACCCCACGCACTTGTCTTCGTGGACATATCTGGCCTTGCGCCGAACCTTGACCTCGTAGTTGCCGATGTACCCCTTGACCTCCTCGACCTCGGAGTATGAAAGCAGTGTGACGTTCGGATGCCTGGCCAGCTCGACCATCTTCGGGGCGAGTATGCATATTGCGCAATCGCCCGTGGGGAATGTCTTGTCCAGCTGCGCCATGACGCCGCCTATGCTCGGCTTCGACTCGACCAGGTAGACCTTGAATCCCATGTTCCCCAGGTCAAGCGCGGCCTGAATGCCCGCGACACCGCCCCCGACGACCAGTGCCTTCGGCTCCACAGGCACCTCCCTGGCCTCCAGGGGCATGAGCCTCGCGGCCTTTGACACGCCCATGCGGACCAGGTCGATGGCCTTCTCGGTCGCCCTCTCCTTCTCCTGGTTGTGGACCCACGAGCACTGCTCCCTGATGTTCACCATGTGCAGGACGTAAGGGTTCAGGCCAGCCCTCTGGATGCAGGCCCGGAATGTAGGTTCGTGCATCCTCGGTGAGCATGATGCGATGACCACGCGGTCCACCTTCGCCTCGACGATCGCCTTCACGATCTCCTCTTGGCCAAGGTCGGAGCATGTGTACTTGTTGTCCCTCGCCACGACGACGCCGGGCATCTTCGATGCCGATTCCGTCACCTTCGGACAGTCCACGACTCCAGCAATGTTGCTGCCGCAGTGGCACACGAAAACCCCTATCCTGGGCGTGATCGTCTCGGTTCCGGTTGCTGGTGGCGTGCTTGTCACAGGATCCTTCTTCAGAGGTTCGGGTGACCCCATGGTTTCCCCTCCTCATCGACTTGTCGTGTCGAAGTGCTCAACGGCCCGAGTGACCCCGCGGAAGAACGCCATTTCCTGCCGACTGGCGCTTCCACTCGGCCCAGGTGTCGGACGAGTGCAGATAATAAAGACGTGCTTAATATAGGTTTCGTTGCGCATCTTTCGAAAAACGCAAGCCTCCAGGCGATAATCGTTAAGTGGGCCGAGGGCGCTTGCTGTTTCTCTTCCAGTAATCAGTCCTAAATTTCGAAAATCGTATAATTGACGTTTCTCGTTGCCCCCGTTCGCAATGAATCAGAGGCTAGCAACATGAACCGTAGGCCGGTTAAAGGCTTTTGCGTCTGCGTGCGGACGGTTGGCACGGCCCACTCGACGACCATCGTCATCCGCACTCGTGAGATGGCCGGGCCACATCCGCGACGGACCCGCCGTTCAGACGCCCTTCTTCCGGTACCTGTGGGCGATGTAGCAGCTGCCCTCTCGCGACACCATGCACGGCCCCATGGGTGTCGCTGGAGTGCATGCGGTGGCGAACAGAGGGCACTCCTCGCTCGTCAGGATGCCCCTGAGCATCTCACCGCACCTGCACCCCTCGACCTCGCCATACTCCTTCTCCTCCACGGGTCTGAGGATGTCTTCGAACCTCCGTCTGGCGTCGTGCTGCTCGAACCTGCGTCGTATCGCCAGGCCGCTCCCGGGTATGACGGGGAACCCCCTCCAGAGCACGTCCGACGGCTCGAACACGTCTGTCATCGCCTTGAGCGCGCCCGGGTTCCCTTCCCGGTGCACGACCCTCGAGTACTCATTCTCGACCTCCGCCCTGCCATCATGGACCTGGCGCGCGAGCATGTAGACGGCCATCATGAGGTCGAGTGGCTCGAAGCCAGCTACGACCTGAGGCAAGTGATACTGCGTGGACAGGAACTCGTAAGGTTTGGTGCCTATGACCACGCTGACATGGCCCGGCTCGATCATTCCTTGGAGCCTGACCTCGCCCATGCCGGCAATCGCGGCGAGCGCTGGAGGTACGGTCCTGTGACAGCTGAGGACTGAGAAGTTCGTGGGCGGGTCCGACATGATTGCGGACGCTGTCGTGGGGGCAGTGGTCTCGAAACCGATGCCCATGAAGACGACCTCCTTGCCCGTCCGCTTGGCCAGCGCGACGGCGTCGTCCACGCCGAACACGATGTGGACGTCCGCACCATCGGCCTTGGCATCGTTCAGGGAACCGTTCTCGCCCGGGACCTTCATCACGTCCCCGAAGGCCGCGATGGTCAGGCCAGCCCTCGCGAGCGCGAGGACCTCCTCGACCTCCTTGGGCGGCGTGACGCACACGGGACACCCTGGCCCCTGTCGGATGTCAACGCCAACGCGCTTGAACTCCGAGTCGAGGCCGAACCTCATCAGGGTGTCCTGATGGGTGCCGCAGACGTGCATGAGCGTAAGGTCCAGCTTCATCGTCTCGAGCTTGTCCATGACCTTCCTCGAGGTCTCCCGGTCCCTGAGCTTATACATCGTCCGGGACCACCGCCTTGATGTTCTTCACCGTGCACTCCCTGCCCCCGATTATCTTGGCCACGCCCCCGCACTTGGGACATTCGAGTATCGGCACGGAGTCGTGGGGCATGTCCTCGGTCGAGGACATCCCTCCCCTGTACCCGCACGCGCATTCGATGGCACCCTTGACCGGGACGATCGTGAGCTTCGAGCCTTTGAGGATGTTGTCTCTGGTGAGTACATCGTACCCGAACCTCATCTGTTCCTCGCTCAGCATCGTGAACTCGCCGAGCTCGAGGACGACCTCCTCGACCTTGGTCGCGTTCCACTTCTTGAGCTCTTCGATGATGTCTTCGATCATCTGGCTCATGACTGAGAACTCATGCATGGCCTACGCTCCCGTGTCCTCTAGCTCGAGCATCTCCCTGAACAGTTCGAGGGTCTTCTCGGCCTCTTCCCTATCCAGAATCTCGATGGCGTAACCTGCGTGCACTATGACGAAGTCCCCGACCTTCGCTTCGACGAGCGATATGTTGGCGGTCCTGGAGACGCCCCCGAAATCAACGGTGGCGATGACGCCGTCGATGGATTTGACCTCGGCTGGAACGGCTAGGCACATCGGTCTGTCGGTATGTGGGTCCCGATGATAAACGTTTACCCGAGCCTGGCGCCAGCTATCGCGTTCTGGCCGGTGGATATGCCTCCGTCGCCGTTGGATATGCTCTGGTGGCCGATGAATTCCAGCCCTCTGCTCTCCACCGTCTCCTTGGCCCATCGGGTGATTGGTGCGCTGAAGGATACGCCGCCCGTGAGGCCCACCTGCCCGAGCCCTTCTGCGCTCGCGCGGTCGCACGCGCGCTCGGTAATCCCGGATACGAGCGTGCGCACGAAGGATGCCGCGGCGTCCGCTTTGGCACTGTCCGAGTCCGCTCCCAGTTCCATGAGCTGTGAGAGCATAGGCACGGTCTGTGCCACCTCCGCCTTGCCCGCTCTCTCGAATCGCAGGTCGAATCGGATGTCGGGTCTGCCGGCCTCGAGCCATCGCTCGAGCTTGATTGCGGGTTCACCCTCGTAGGTCCTCTTGCAGCAGATGCCGAGCGAGCACGATACCGCGTCCAGGACCCTGCCCATGCTCGAGGCTGTGACGCTCTTCGGGAGCATCTTCGCGTACAGGTCCGCCACCTCTCCGTCGACCAAGGTCGGCTCCTGGTCAGTCATGAGCTGCACCGCCGTGACGACCCGTCTCGGGTCAGTCACCGCCCTGTCCCCTCCGAGGAGCGGGATTCCCTGGAGCGTGCCGAACCTCTCGTATCCACAGAAGTCGGCCACCATGCTCTCCCCGCCCCAAGATGTGCCATCGTCCCCGTATCCCGTGCCGTCCCATGTGAGGCAAACGAGCGGCCCTGCAATGCCACGGTCTATCTTGAGCGCGGCTGCGTGCGCGTGATAGTGTTGAGTCTCGATCATGGGGCAGCCGAACTCCTTCGCGAGCCTGCGCGCGACTATCCTAGTGGAATATCTCGGGTGTTTGTCGAGGCCTACGGCCTCGACCTCCTCCACGCCGAGGAGCCTCGCCAGGTGGTGTATCGCGTCGTCGAGGTACTGCAGCGTCGGATGCTGCTGCGACTCCCCGACATACTGCGTGAGGAACATCTCCCCGTTCCTCGTGACCGAACCTGTGACATCCCACTGGGCCCCGACGCCGACCACGGAGTGTCTGTGGTTGGCTTTCACGGGCACGGGCACGAACCCCCTCGACTTCCGGGTGAAGTTGGTGTGTCCTGAGTTGACCTTCACGACGCTGTCGTCGCATCTGTGGATTATTCGCCTGTTGTGCAGTAAGTATACATCGAGCCCCAGGTCGAATGCCTTCTCGTTCTCGACGACCATCGGCTCGCCGGGCGGGTTCGCGGATGTCATGATAACTCCGTCGGCCCTCAGATGTTCGAAGAGGAGGAGGTGCGCCGCCGAGTACGGTAGCATGATGCCGATGTTCCCCAGTCCGGGCGAGACATTCTCGAGGTCGTCCAGTCTCTCGGGCCTCTTGCGCAGCAGCACGATGGGCCTCTGCGGGGATGTCAGGAGCTCCAGCTCCTGTTCATCCATGGTCGCGTACCTCTGGGCAGTGGCGAGGTCACGCATCATTACCGCGTACGGTTTGTCCCCCCTTTGGTACACCTTCCGGAGCTTCGGGGCGTTCGCGAACGTGCACACGATGTGCATGCCGCCCCACCCCTTGAGTAGCCCGACTGCCCCGTCCTCTATCCTCTTGGCGAACTCGGGGAACGGTTCCCCGGGAACCGGGGTCCATGCGTTATCATATAGTGTATACCGTGGGCCGCATGCGGGACACGACAGTGTCTGAGCGTGGAACCTTCGGTCCTCAGGAGACGAGTACTCCGCTTGGCACGCGGGGCATGTCGGGAAGTCGGACATGCTCGTCCTCGCCCTGTCGAACGGCACATCGGCTATGACGGTGAACCTCGCCCCGCACTCGGTGCAGTTTGTGAATGGGAACAGGTGCCTCCTGTTCCCTTTCGAGCGGAAATCGTCCACGCATTGCTGGCACATCGCGGTGTCCGTCGGTATCAGCGAGACCCTCTTTCCATCCGTGCTCTGGGCTATCGAGAACTCGCCCAACTCCTCGTCCGTGTCCTCGATGTCCGCCCGGTCTATCCTCGCGAGGGCAGGGAGCGCTCCCCTGAGGCGTTTGAGGAACTCCTCCGCGTCCCCGTCGAGGTGTACCTCCACGTTGGAGCCGTTGTTCAGGACGTATCCTTTCAGGCCCATGGCCTTTGCGACCCTGAACACCGTGGGCCTGAAGCCGACCCCTTGGACGACGCCGTACACCGTGATCTTCATCGGTTACCTCTACAGCCCAAGCGCAGACACCAGCTCGTCCAACCCCTTGCCTCGTCTAGTGTCCATCTTTATGATCTTGGCGCCGGGGTTGATCCTCTTCGCGTCCCGTTCGAGTATCTTCGGGTCGACTCCCATGACCTCCGCGAGGTCGACCTTGTTTATCACGACGACATCGGAGAAGGCGAATATCGCAGGGTGCTTCCTCACCATGTCATCCCCCTCGGTGACGCTGATGACCACGACGCGCTCATGCGAGCCGACCGGGAAGTCGACTGGGCACACGAGGTTGCCGACGTTCTCTATGAACAGATAGTCGAGCTTCTCCAGGGGTAGGTCCTCGAGCGCGTGGTCCACAAGGTGCGCGTCCAGGTGGCACTCCTTGCCCGTGTTGATGTTCGCGGCTGGTATCCCGTGGGAGACGAATCTCTGGTAATCGTCGTCGCCGGAGACATCTCCCGCTATCGCGGCCGCCCGCTTACCCTTGGATTTGAGATGGTCTACGAGCTTCTCTATTATCAGGGTCTTGCCTGAGCCGATGGCCCCGAGGAAGTCGAAGGCCTTGATGTGGTGTTCTTCCAGCAGGGCACGGTTGTGGTCCGCCAGGTGTCTGTTCTCGGAGAGGATGTCCTTCTCCATCTCGACTGTGACGACCTTGTGCATGCCCGTGAATCCGGCCTGGCGGATTAATAACTTGGCCCCGAAGAGGGCCGTCGGGCGACAGCATCCGCAAGGACTGCTCAAATCCTGGAGCCCACTAGGAACAGCTGGGGCAGCACCCCCACGATGGCAGTGACGAAGATGAGCACTATTGCGAGGACGAAATGCATAGTTACGAATGACACGAGAATTGAGATCACGAGGGCCACCAGAAGGGTGACCCACGCGGCGGTGAACTTCATCGCCCTTCGTCCTGGCTTGCCTCCTATCCACGGGAAGTCGTTCAGGAAGTCATCCCTTCCCTCGGCCCGTTGCATGTGCTGGAGCATGTGCTCGCTCGGAGGTTTGGAAAGAAGCCACGCGCCGCATTTTGGACAGTTTGTCCCCCTCTCGTTGAACCCGATCCTCTTGCCGCACTTGGGGCACTTCAGAGTGTCAAATCTCCCGTGGTGACGTACGCTGTGGCGTGGACTTGAATCCTTCGAGCGAGGTCGGGATACGGGTCACTTCCATCGGTCGGATGGGTAGGACTCTTGGCTGGGCAGGTACGCCACCAGGGCGAAGAGTATGATGAAGTTGATGAAGACAACGAAGAATGTCACGATGTATCCCAAGGACATGAACGGGTTGTCGGTCATTTCATCGGCCCATGGGACGACCCACTTGAGCGTCAATACGTCCGCCGCCAATACCACTGCTGCGACAGCGATGGTCCTTAGGGTCCGTTTCCTCCGAGTGGTCCTAGTCTTGTCACTAGCTGTATTGACTTCTCGGCCGTCTTCAGATTTCATCAACGATGTCATGAACGAGCCGATAGTACAATTGCCTTGCGCAGGTTTTCCCGGTGCCTACACCCCTGCCGAGGCGCCTTAGATGTCAGGGGACCTTCGGATCTCCGTCCCTCTGGGTCATGGAGTGTGCGGGTAGATGGTTCAGACCGGCGCAGGCAGGGTGAAGGGACCGGTCATCACAGGTTGAGGACGTAGAGCAGATCGGGCTCGCCTGGTCCATACAAGTCCTCAAGTTCCGCCGCGCACCGGAATCCGACCTTCTCATAGAGTCGCCTTGCGGCAGCCCTGTCGACTTGAGTCGTGAGGATGGCTTTCCTGGCCTTGAAGCCGTTTTCCTCGTAGAATGTCCTGATATCCTCTGCACATCTTCTGAGGAGTTTCTCAGCGAGACCGAGCCTGCGGTATCGTTCCTCTACCCATATGTTCTCGATCCATCCCAGTCCGCAGTACCTCTCACCCTCTACCCTCCAGAAGCACGCCCCCTGGATCTCGCCGTCCACCCTCCCGACGATGACGTGGTGATACTCGAGGTAGCATCTGACGAACCACTGGGCCTCCTCGCTGCTCGTCTTCAGGTCCGGATCTGAGAAGATGTCGATGAGCCTCTCGAGGTCGTCAGGTCCGGCCTTCGACGTCTCGACGTGCATATCTTGAACGCCCCTCCGATAATGGCTGGATGTAGCTAGCACTCCCACATACGGTCGTGCCAGGCTAAGAAACGATGCGATGCGTCGGCAGTCCGCGGCAGTCAAGCGCGATTTCGTACTGGGTCAAATCATGTGAGGTCTCGGGAGCAATTGAGCACCGACATGTCATCGCAACTTATCTATAGCCTTAACGGGGGTTTGATCGTTGGAGGTCCGTCATGGGAGTGGATGGCCAAGAGCAACCCCCTGTTCACAAACATCCGAGGGCTGCTCGATATCGTATCTACGTGGCTGTGGTTGCATTGATGCTCGTTGCGGCTATATCGTTGGCCCTGCTCTACATGCCCTATTCTCCGTTCAGGGAACGGTCTGTCAGTTACGAATATAGAGTAGTCATCGACCCTGCTGCATCCGGTGAGTTCATCGTCATCTGCCCCCTCCCTGCCGATTGTCTCGGTACAGCCTGTCCCGACGTGCTTCCTTCGGTCGTGGTTCTGGGTGACGTGTTAGTTTCCGAGGCGACCACACCATATGGCGAGGGTCTAGAGATCGAAGGGTCGGGTTCTGCCATCATCACGTGGACATACAACTTCACGTACAGGTCATCCGCCCAGTCCACCAGTGATCACTACTCGAACCTGAGTATGCTCGATTCCGGGTACAATCTCCTAGGATCCGATGCGTTCGTTTCCTCTGAGGGCGCAAACGCCAGTCTGAGCCTCTCGTACATCTACCACCACGTCTACGGGAGTGTTGGAGCCGACTTCTTGAGGTACGAGCTGTCGGGCAATCTGACCACCGGCTGGAATTTGCTCCTTGTCGAATTTGACTGGATGGTCTCCTGACCATTCCTGCTCGTATCCCTTCCCGTTCTGCAATCAGCAACATCGATCAATTCCCGTGGGCTGATTGCCACAAACTGTTGCATCCCTTCCCCAGAGGGGCGACCATCCAGTGGTAGGCATATATCCGATAGCTATATACCTCGCATGTGAGATGGAACGTATCCGATAATTATTAATAATGATGGCACAATGAGATATATTGTGACATCTCGACCAAACGAAGATGAGTTCTCACGTCACATTCAGAAAGGCAACAAGGTCGAGCGCATCTATCGAACACTGTTGAGCAGACATGGGACGGGTCAGACCTGGTACCGTATCGCCAAGGACGCCGATGTCAGCTATGGATGGGCCTATCGTGTCCTGGAAAGCCTGGAGCTTGACGGTGTGATTGTCGGGACGAAGGTGGTCAAGCCCCGAGAACTGTTCTTGAAATGGGCAGACAGACGGGACCTCAGACAATTCAGGGAATACAATATCCAGGAACCAGATGATGTCATCGCAGGATCGGAGCTCGATCATGCGTTCACTGGCTACTTCGCGGAAAACCATCTCGGTCAGTACCTGTTTCCCAGGTTCCGCGAATTCTACATCAGGATGGATGATGGAGTCAAATGGCACAAGCTTCTCACGAAGCACGGATACGTGGGGAAGGGAAACATCCAGGTTCTATTGGCCGATGACCATGTGTTCTTCGAAAGACAGAATGTGGGCGGTTATCCTCTTGTATCCACGCAACAGCTGATTGTCGACCTCTATCGTACTGGAGCCGAGTGCGCAGAGGCAGCTGATCTCTTGGTCTCGAGGTCATACATATGACCGTGCCACTCTATGATTCGCAGGAAACGGATGTGGCGCTGAATGCTCTTGGAGTGTTGGCGAGATTACTGCCAGAGCCGTTTCTCCTTATGGGCGGATGGGCCGTTTACCTCACCGTCAATGAGTCATTCAGCAAGATGCACGGGTCGTCGTATCTCGGTTCCCGGGACATCGACATATGCTTTCATGTTGACCCCGGGCAGACCGTAGAGGCTCTCCGTACTAGCACGTTCGCCCAGGCTTTGAGTGTCGTGAAACGGGCTGGTTACACACCTCATGGCTCTTACCGGTTCTGCAAGATGATTCGCAGAGTGGACGGGACGGTCCTGACCGAGGAAGCAGCGAAGAGATGCCCGCTCCACGAGATTGCCTATCTGTACGTCGATTTGATGGTGGACAACGTACATCCGCAACACAAACAGGTCTTCAGATGCGATCCGCTCGATGAGCCCATGGCTGCTCGGATGTTCGAAGATGGAGATACCGTGAAGCAGTCATTGGGGGATTTTGAAGTCTACATCCCTGCTCCGTCATCTCTGCTCGCAACCAAATTGAAATCCATTCCCAAACGGCAACGAGATGACAAGCTTTGGAAAGACGCCTGCGACATTTACTCAATCATATGGCATTCATTGGAGGACTACTCGTCCATAATCACAAAGGTGAGAAAGGAGTGTCCTGATGATTGCACGAAGGCTCGTAGGGCCATGACAGAAGACGTTGTGACTCGGGCTGCTTATCATATCGGGATCGGCAGCAATGAATTCGCGAGTGTCGTAGATCTTCTGGACAGGTAGGTTAATAGACGCTACGAATCTTCTTTGCATGGATCTCGAGGGCCTTGGACGGCGCCATGCCAGGCGCCCCCGGTACAGAAAAACCCTTGATTTCTCAGACTCCAAACTACACTGGCTATGCCTAGGAGTGGGGGCAGAGGGATATGAACCGCTGCCGAGCCAGTGTTTCGGGCGTCTGAGATGATTAAGCGGACTTCCCAGCGAACGGCCCTTTCCCTCATCATCGCCCTCGTTCGCCAATTCACGTGGATTGCAGGAAACCGGATCAGAACGGACGGCCCCAGCACGTTCTCTCCTCAGGGTTCTCGGATGTTGTCATGCCTATGGACTCTTGCCAAATCCGACTCCGGGTTCCATTTGGATGAATACTCCGCACATCCTGTGAAGACTATTGTGCCGGTGGCGCAGCGGAAACCGAGGACGCCTTTCTGGCCACTGCGCGTGACCTGTGGAACGAGTCCAGGTATGCAATCGTCAACAGGGAGTAAGCCACTGCGAAATAGGATTCGATGACGGAAACCGATGCGCTAATCGGCCTGAAGTCGAATGTGCGGTCTTGGATGGCTAGGGCGATTGCCCCCAACTCGCCGGAGAGGACTTGTCCGAGCCAGATGGTGACAACGCTGGCCCAACCGAGGGCGATGAGGAGGAGGGCTTTGCCGAACGCCCCGGTCAGGTCGAAGGCAATCAGAACATAGATTACGAAGTTGAGGACGATTGCGGCAGTGATTGCAGCTCCGAATCCCCATTCCGCCCATGAAGGGATCGATGTGGTCGGTCTCGTGCCATACCAGAACACGATGATGACTGCTAGCATGATGGCTGCGATGTTGAGGGCAAAAGTCCTCTCGGCGAGCTTGAACCGCTGACTGAGGCGGCCATCCCATTCGGAACGGCCAACCCAGAGGATGACGAGTCCCGTCAGTGTAATGAATGGGCCTATGACGAAAACGGAGGACGCGAAAGGCAACGGATAGCCGTGGTTGATGTAGTTGTATGATTCGACGGTCCCGTCGATTACGAATCCCAGCAAGAGTATCGCGAGTGTCAGCCGAAGCTTGCCGCGCTCCTGCCAGAACCTGCCAATTGGCTGCAGAATCTTGTTTGCCATGGAGCAAGTCCTCATTTGTCCCGGTCCTGTTTAGCGAACCACGTGATGATTGACGACGGTGCCTCTCCATCGAATGCGTGCAATTGCAGTCTCCAACCCCCGTCCAAGCCAGGTCCTTGACAGAAGGCCGGGTCCCTCGCACGTTATCATCTGGTTTGCCTCTCCGTGAATATGTCTTGAAGGAGTTTGTCAAAGGTTTTCCTCAGCCCCGCCTTGTGCCAGCCTCTCGATGCAGTGCTTGAGCCAGTCACCAGGCTGGGAGCACCCCCCAATCGCGGGGTGTCTGGTCTCACTTGTCGGTCTTCTTCCTGGTGATCATCACGGCAGCGATCGCAATCACGACCACCACTATGACCACAACCATGACCAGCAGTATGAGCACTGACAGGTTGTTCTTATCTCCCGTCGAGACATCTATAAGTGCCTCGGACGAGAAGACCGGGTCGTGCGAGATACTGTTCCCGCCTGGGAACACCATCGCTCCGAGAGCAACGAATCCCTCGAATGTCTCCCATTCGCCCGCGACCATTGCCTGCGTGGAGACCCTGTGCCCGGCCATGATCTGGACCCTGACCTGCTCAGGCTCGCCATCAACGGTCACGTCGTCGACCCATGTGAGGCCCCCGATGTTCGTCCATTCGGATCCGAAGGTCAGTCTGGTCTGGGTGAGCGCCATGGGTTCCGTCATGTCGCCGGTGGACTCGTTGACATCAAGGTCCCCTTCCGTCGATTCGCAGTTCATGACGCCAGCCTCGTTCATGTATCTCAGGGTGTTCATCTCCATCCAGGTCGCCATGAGCGGGGAGATGAAGTTGCCCACGATGCTGTGGAACTCTATGAGCACGGCTGGGTTGGTGTTGTTTGGGTCATAGTCCCAGCCATTTATCTCCTGGTCCCACTTGACATCGTACTTCATGATCTTGCCCTCGGCCTGCAGTGGCTCCAGCCTGTCGGCGTTCTTGAACACCATCTTGCCGAGTGGGCCCTCTGTGACAGTCACCCTCCACTGAGGGAGGGAAACGTTGTCGTACTGCGCCAGGTCCGCGGTCATGTGGAACGTCAGCGTGAGCTCGTTGAGCACGTTGTCGCCGACAACAGGGTCGGCTGACTCGTCCACGAGTTCATAGGGTAGGTCAGTTGCCGTAAGACTGAAATCCCAGGCCATGCTGTCCCCGTCATCGGTCTCGATGACCTCGGACGCGTCCCAGGCGGCGGTCAGGTCGACCTTCTTGTACACTGTTTCATCGTAGGTGTAGTCATTGAACGCATCGCCGTCGTAGCTCCTTGTGTAGGTCAGTAGCCCGTCCTCATCAGAGTCGTTGAACTCCAGCATCGAGTCGAGCTTCACCGCGTACATGGTGTATATCTTGACGGCGTGGTTCTCTTCGATCATCTCGCCATCGTTGTTGTAGACCTGAGCGAGCCCGAGGTATCGTGCCTTCACGGCTACGAAGTACACAGCGTTCTCCTCAGCCTCAGTCCCCCACACGATGCCGAAAGCGGCGTCAGTGCCGAACTTGACGAAGTAGTGGTTCCCCCCGCCCAAGACGTCGGTGGCACCCTCCTCCGTTTCAATCTGTTCATTCAATGCGACCGCCTCTGCGGACACCTGTGCAGGCACCGCGAGCATGCCCATGACCATCATGAGCATCGCAGTCATCGCGAAAGTCGTCTTTATCTTCATGTCTAACATGTTCTTCATCTCCTTCGAACCTCTGTCTAGAGGTATGTCTGTCCTCCCAAGGTGTCCCCCCGGAACATACGAACCCTGAGCGTAGTTTCGTATCGGATCTTCATCCGCCCTTCCATCCGCAGGTGCTTCCAGATTGGTGCCATATCTGCGAAAATGGAAAGAGAGTTTTCTGAGGTTTTGTCGGAATCCCAATCATCTGATCTTACAGAGGGCCCACTACCGTAGGCAATACGAAGCCCACAAGGAAGGCGACGATCCACACGATGATTGCTACACCGAGTGACCTCCACCAGCCCATGCTGTAGAGGCCTCCCAGGGCCAGCAGCCAGACGAATCCGGCTATCAATGCCGCTAGGAGCCCTTCGCCGAGTAAGTAGTATACCAAGGCGTAGATGACAGCCCCGACTAGGGCGGTCAGTATGGCCGTCCCCACTCCTTCTTTCTCTCCAAGCAGCTTCGTGACCACGTATATGATTATGGTCGAGACGATCAGCCCGAAGAGAAAGAAGATCAACGCATCCCAAAGAGATACATCCATGTTTCCATCAACTCTCAGGTCTTCATGATCTTCTTGCCGACCTTACGTCCTTTTACAGGACCGCGTCCGCCAGCGGATTTCGCCGCACGACCCTTCGCTGCAGTCATTCTTCCGCCTCTGCTTTTCTTCGCCATTTCGTGTCACCTCCGATTTCTTATCGATTCTATCTGATCCTTATGACTCCCATCAGCACCAGGACTATGATGGCCAATATTACCGCACCAAGAAGGCCAAATATGAGCCAGCCCAGCAAGAATGCGATTATCGAACCTACCCCGATGTGAGACCATTGCACGGTTATTGCCATTTCACACAGCCCCTAAACTCTGACGCTGTCCAATGTGACTGCGCCGTTCCATGTCGCATCGGCTTACTAGCGTTCATAGCCTGGTTATGTGCGAGCGGTCGCTATGCCGTTATTTCAACATCACCGATATTTTATGTCAGGATTTGACGCAAATTCGATTGACAGCCCTCAGAGTATGGTTGTTCTCTCAGCAAGTGATTATCTATCGAAATCGCCACCGCCAGAGGAAATCAAGAAAGCTCGACGCAGGACACAGCCAGGACCCTGTGGGGTGATTCCACACGCATTCTGATGATGTGGGCGCTGGACGTACTTCAACCTCATTTCAGGAGAGTTGAGAAAGACTCGAGTTTCAGTCAATGAACCCTCTGCCGGCATTCTGACCATGATGGACGGGGAATCACTTGCAGGTTCCTAATACGGCTGGTTTCCTCTTCGTGAATCACATGGCCACGTCTGTGCGATTATCTTCCTTGTCGTATCCGTTCTTGGGTGGATTCCATTCCCAGGATCTACTCGCAGTCTGCCGTCGTTCTGACATTGGTTGGGATGTTTGCTTCCCTCACTTGGTGTTCTGCATATGCTCCAATGAATGGGAGAGCGGTCTCAGACTGGTCTGTAGATGAAAAAGGAAAAAAGAGGGCGGATCAGAGGACTTATGTCCTCTGCTTCCTGACTCTGTGTACCATCGCAACGACAAGCATCATTCCGATCAGGGGGACGAGAATGTACGAGAATTCCGGTATCACAGTGTCCGGCGCATAGACGATATTGGCGTCCAGTGTAACCGCGGTCTGTGCCAACGCCCTGCCCTCCAGCGATGCACCGGTATTCATCGCAATCAACGTTTGACACAATATGATTCCCTTCATGGCGACTGTCGTTCCAATGGTGACTTGGCCGCCGACCTGCCAGAAGATGTTGGAAGCTAGTGCGCCGCCGCTCAGAGTAACCGCAGCACCGCTGGCTAATTCCAAATCTGCCGCAATCTGGAAGATCCAGACGTCGCTTGCGGTGCCCGAGATGGTGACACCAGCGGCAGACACCAGGACCCCTGTACCCCATTTATAGAGGCCGGGGGCGATGGTCAGCCCAGTGATATCTCCGGCACCCAGTTCAGTCTCATCAGGATTTAGCCGTCCAGCTGCGTCGGTGTACGCGAGCTCCATGTCGCTAACAGCCGCAGTCATTTTAGCCGGAGTTGGGTCAGTATAATCAGCAGCATACACATTTCCTGTAATCAAAGCTGATGTCGAAAACGTACCCGAAGCATCCATTATCAGGTCAAATCCAGTTATGGATATTGCAGCCTCTGGACTGATTCCAATATCACCATAGATTTGGGTGGTTCCCGTGTTTGAGATCCCTGTTTTTGCCAGAATCACGAAATCGCCAGCCGATCCAAGGTCTACTGACGCTGGGCCAGCTGCCTGGACGGGATTCGTCGCATAGAAGCCGAGAACAACAATCATCGGGACGACAATCATTATTGAGATTAGCGTCGCAGACCAGCGTCGAGTACAATCCGCTCTCTTTCCAAGCCTTGGCCCAACGGCAAGTGTCGATCTTCCATAACGTGCAACTGACTTATCTCCAACCATGTCGTCATCCTCAACAAGCACCAATCTGGGGATTACCCGGATGGTGTGCTTGCCTGCGAGAATGTGCGTCGGTCATCATAGCGCTGTTTCAAAGTCATCTGCAATTCAGTGCAGGATTACGTGCAAATCCCGTCAGCAGTTCCCGGCGCCGAATTCACGCGCTTGCGCCTTCTCGAGCGCCTTCTGCAGCTCTTTCTCCAGCGCTTTCCTCTTTGAGATATCGCTGACAACCGCCAACATGCGGATGGGTTCTTTGTCGTGGTCCAGCAAGATGTCCCCGGCCTCGCGTATCCAATGGACCGAGGTATCTGGCCATACTATGCGATATTCGATGTCGTATTCCTTCCTGCCGTTCAGGCATGCATCCACCGAATCGGCGACCTTGTGACGGTCATCGATGTGGACCCTCTCGAGAAGCGCACCATGGGTGAGTTCAGTCTCGCCTTGGCCAAAGCCGAAGATCCGCTCCAAGCCGCCAGACCATGTCAGCACACCCGTCTCGAGATTCCAATCCCAGGCGCCGCTCCTTGCAGCGGATAGAGCAGATGAAAGCCGGTCTTCGCTCGCCACCAATAGATCCCCTGCCAACATCTTGACTCTGGCAAGAGCGAGGTCCCTCACGACTTCCTCAAGGAGGCTGAGTTCCTCTCTGTAGATCACATGGCCCGGAGTGAAACAAACGCTGAAGATCCCTATCAGGCCGCCTCGATACTCCATCGGGATTACAACGCTCGAGTGCCCTTCACAATTGAGGGGACATCCCGCACATTCTTCTCTGGCTCCGTTGATGATTATGGTCTTCATCGATCTTGCGGCCGATTTCACGCAGTTGGGGCCTTCCCCACTCCCCTCAGGTGTTACCTTCCAATGTTCGGTTCTATGCATTCCGCAATGCCCGACAAGGACGATACTGTTGCTGTCCGGATCACGTTGCAGGCCAATGGAAACGTCTACGAACAGCTGAGTGTCGTTGATCCGGTCAGCCACCTTCTGCATGAGGTCGTCAATGTCCGGCACTCTGTTTATCAGCTGATTCGCGTCGTTTATGGCTGCGAGGAGCACACTCAAGTATCTCAGACGTTCCTCGTTCCGTTTTCTGACTCCGATGTCCCTCGCCAGGATGGAGTATGCGACTATCTGCCCCTCGTCGTTGGTTATGCCACCGATGCTGATCTCAAGTTCGAGTAGCTTTCCCGAATTGTCCTTCCCTATTACTTCTTGCACCCTCGCCTCGTTCTTCTCAGCTACTTCTTTGAAGGCGCGCGTGAGGAACTCGGGATTGTCGAAGAACGACATTGGGTGTCCAAGGACCTCTTTCTCAGAGTATCCGAGCAGTCTCTCAGCACTCCTGTTCCAGAATATGACCTGCCCGCCTGCGTCGGATATCATGACAGCGTCGTGCGTCTGTTCGATGAAGTTCTGAGACAGCACATAGTGAGACGATTGATTCTTGAGTTTGCCGGCGATGTTTCTGAAAACCTCATAATTCTGCTCCAATTCAGGTGATAAGAAGTAGACCTCTCCGTAACCCGGAGAAGAGGACGGGGTCAGCAAGTCGTTTTCACGTAGGACGTCTATGTGGTGCTTGACCGTCCGATAATTCAGTTGCAGGCATTCCGCCAACTGGTTGACGTTGTACGGACGTTGCTTCAGCAACTCGATTATCAGGATTCTGTTCTCCCCACCTCTCTGTCCTAGTACTAGATGCGAGAGCGTTTGAGCTAGGCTAGGCATCATAAATGAATTTGCGTAACGGTATATATGATTTTCTAGAATTGAACACGACGTTCATGAATTGGACCCAGACTCGATAGTCGGATCGAATTAGGTGGCTCCGGGAAGAACACGCATACCCTAGTCGATTGACTGACGTGACGTTGAGTGGGGGCAGAGGGATTTGAACCCCCATCGACGGGTTTCCTCCACGCGGAGAGCGACTCCGCGCGTTGTACGGACTATGGGTCATCGCTCCAGTTATTCATCACTGGTCAGCAAACCCAACGGAAATCATTCCCATAACTGGAGCCCGTAAGGATACCAGGCTACCCCATACCCCCAGTGTTTGGACGCGGGTGAGCCTACTTCTTCCTCAGCTTCTGAGCTCTCTTCCGTCTCCTCATCTTCTTCTTGCGCCACTTCCATCTCTGTTTGCCGCGCTTCTTCCAGGCACGTGAGCTCCTCTTCATGAGTCAGACTCCCTATAGCGTCTTTTGGGCGTACAACGCCCCCCTTTTATATGTCTTTTGGAGGCCCAGGCGGGCCGGTCGGGACTTTCGGGCGTTTCGGACGCCTTTCGAACCCGAGACCACTGGCTTGCCTCACCGCCCCGGAGGGGCGGATTAGAAGGCCAGTGCTATATCCTGACTAAGCCACCGGCCCACGCTGGCCGCGGTGTAGATGAGGCGCCACTTTATTAAAGCTTGGCTACTCCCCGAATACCCTTCCGGACACGCGTCGTCCTCACCCTGGCACCGGAGTTAAGTTAAAAGCGATGCACCTCCCTCAAGGGGGCGGATGGCCGAAATCGAGATAGTCGAGCTGAAGAAGACCGACCTCCGGAACGCGGTGGTCATAGACGGGTTCCCGAGCGTTGGCCTCGTGAGCTCGATCGTAGCCAACTACCTGATCGCTCTCCTGAAGATGGAGTATATCGCAGTCATGGACTCAGACCTTTTCCCGACCGTGTCCCTGATTAGGGACTCGGAGCCGCTCGGGCCAGCGCGCGTCTATGCGCGCCCGCGGCTGAAGGATGGGGAGCAGCAGATCGTTGTGTTCTCGACGGAGATACAGCCATCGGCGCAGCTCCTCCGGCCTCTCGGGACGGCCATCATAGATTTCGCAATCGCCCAGAAGTGCAGGCTGGTCATCTCCGCTGGAGGACTCATCGTCGAGAGGAACGAGGACGAGGAGGATGTGCCAGAGGCTACGATCGGCGAGGTCGCCGTGTACGGCATAGGGAGCACGGACACAGCCCAGGAACTCCTGAAGGAGGCGGATGCAGAGCCCTTCCTGGAGGGAGTCATATCCGGGACAGCTGGCGTCCTCCTGAACGAGGGTAAGAGGCGACAGGTCGACGTGATCACCCTGCTCGCGGAGGCGAGGCCAGACGTGGCGGACGCTAGGGCAGCCGCGCTGATCTTAGTGGCCATCGACCAGATGGTCCTGCACATGAATCTCAACGTGGAACCGCTGTGCAAGGAGGCCGAGCGGCTCGAGGCGCAACTCAAGGTGCTACACAAAGATGCGGCTCGGCAGAGCAAGGGACAGTCCCCCAACAACAACAGGGTCGAGGGATACTACTGAGCCCGTCTCCCATCCCTTTGAGGAAGTGTATTATAGGGCACTTGGGATGCTAAAGTCCGCGGAGAGGCGACCAGGTCGCTGCGGATCATGTGCCGCGGCCGTCGCTGGGGAGGACGCACTGGCGGGTGTGACGCTTGATAGATATCTTCTACAACGGCATACTGGGCGGAATCATCCTCCTCTGGGTGTTCACCCTCCGGGCCAAGGGGATGGGGCGCGTCATCGCGTACCTCAAGCGCTTGAGCCCGGCGATAACGCTGTGTCTCTGGGCCATCTTCGTCGTCTTCGCAATCTGGTACGTCCTGAATTTCGACAGCTTCGAGGACATGCACGACATCGACGACGCCGTCGAGGCCGCGGTCGTCAACGCGGACTACGGCATCAACCCCTACGAGGATTACGTCGTGCCCAGGTTCAAGGGCAAGTACTTCGTGGGGGTTGACTGGACGCTCGGTCCATACAACTACATGCCTCTTGACCTGCTCGTCTACATTGGTGTGGAATCCGCCATCGGCTTCCTCGACGCCCCCATTTGGTTCGTGGTCGCAAACATGGTCTTCGCGGGGGTGGCCATGCTTATGTTGAGGGACCTTACCAGCGCGCCATGGCTCCCTTTCATCCCACTGGCTGGCACGGTGATGCTGTTCTACTCGATGGACAACGCGTCTCTCACTCTGTTGTTCATGACTTGCTCCGTTTACGCCCTTCGGAAGGTGAAGGGCTTCGCCGAGGCAATCTCCCTCATCATAATGGGCCTCGCCGTCCTCACCAAGATCTACGCCGCCATCCCGTTCCTTGTCATGCTCCTGTACTTCATCCAGTCTTCCGCCGCCGCCAGGGACTGGCGCAAGCTGGCCGGAGTAGTCCTCGCAGCTGGCGTCTCAGGCGTCTTTGCGCTGCTCGTGATGATGCCTTTCGGGATATCCAGCGTTCTGGATGCAGCTGTGTTCTTCCACACGAGTGAGGCTTCGCGCGTGGGCACGTCCTCAGGGGGCACATTGCTCAGTGAGATCGCGTTGGAGAACCCGTACTTCGCCCTCATAGGTGCGGGCTTGACCGCGGCGGCGGTGGTTGTCGGCTTCTGGTGCCGGAACATGAACGACAGGGTGATGCTTGTCGTCGTGACCTTCCTGCTGATTGCGGTGAAGAGCAGCCTCGCCCCACTCACGGTCGCTGGCCTGTTCCTCGGGCTGAGGATGAGCGAGATGGCCGACGAGCGACGTCCGTCTTCGGATTCCCCGTCCTCCTCCGGAACGGAAGCCGTTTCTGACGTCCTCAATGCGGCTGCAGGCGCAGAGCGGTGAGGCGTACGGACCACGGCGGTGCCGGCCGATAGTCGTCCGGATAGGGTTCTTGAAGCTAACACTAAAGTAATATCTATTGTTTCAACTATCCGCAACAGAAGCGATGTTTAATCGCATGAACTTCGAGGTGTTTCGATGGTTGCGCAAAAAGCTTCAATCAAGACCGAGGTCCCCGGGCCCAAGTCCGTGGAACTCGGCAAGATGAGGGAGAAGTACCTGTCGAGGGGGGTGGGCATTGTCGCCCCAGTGTACATGAGTAAGGCCGAGGGCTCGCTCCTGTACGATGTCGATGGCAATGTGTTCATCGACATGGGGAGCGGGATAGGCGTCAACAACGTGGGCAACAGGCCCCCGGAGGTCGTCGACGCCGTCAAGGCCCAGGCGGACAAGTTCCTCCACCTGTGTTTTCAGGTCACTCCTTATGAGAGCTACCTCCGACTGGCCCAGAAGCTGGCTGAGACGGCCCCTGGCAAGGGCCTGTCCAAGTCGGTCCTGTACAACTCGGGCGCGGAGGCGGTCGAGAACTCGGTCAAGATCTCGAGGCACTACACCAAGAGGCCAGCAGCCTTCTCGTTCGTCCATGCCTTCCATGGCAGGACGATGATGGCCATGGCCCTCACGTCCAAGGAGATGCCGTACAAGGCCGGATTCGGGCCGCTCCCGGAGACATACAAGGTCGAGTTCGCGTACTGCTACCGGTGCCCTCTGAACATGACCTACCCGTCCTGCGGCGTCGCGTGCGCCGACAAGATCGACGAGACATGGTCAAAGCCGCAGTTCCAGGGAAAGGTCGCGTGTCTCATAGGTGAGCCGATCGCGGGCGAGGGTGGCTTCATCGTCCCGCCGAAGGAATTCTATGCGAAGATCACCAAGATATGCAAGAAGCACGGGGCCGTGTACATCGACGACGAGATACAGACCGGCGCCGGCAGGACCGGCAGGATGTGGTGCGTCGAGCACTGGCCAGGAGTCGAGCCTGACATGTTGGTCAGCGGAAAGGGTATTGGCGGTGGGTTCCCGGTATCGGCGACCACCGGCAAGCCGGAGATCATGGACGCGCCTCAGGTCGGAGGCCTTGGCGGCACCTTCGGGGGCAACCCTGTCGCGTGCTCCGCGGCCCTGGCCCAGTGGCCGATCATCGAGAAGGCGCTCAAGAACGTCCCCAAGGTCAACGCCTACATGACTCGGAGGCTCACTGAGTTGCAGAAGCGTTTCCCGATCATAGGTGACGTCAGGGGGATGGGCGCTATGATGGCGATCGAGCTCGTCAGCGACCCGAAGGCCAAGACCCCCGCCGTGAAGGAGACCAAGGACATCAAGGCGGCGGCGCTGAAGAGAGGGATGGTATTGCTGACATGCGGCACCTATGACAACGTCATAAGGATGCACCCGTCGATGGTCATGCCCCCGGAGATCCTGGAACAGGCAATGGATATCTTGGAGGCTAGCATGGTTGAGGCTGTGAAGGGCTAGCGAAGCGAGTCCCTTCCTCTACCGCGATGCCGAGCCCGAGGCGCAACGCTCACAGCCCGCGCTCCCGCGCGATGCGATCGGCCAGCTCGAGGCTCTCGTCGTCGTTGACGTTGATGCACAGCAGCCCATCGTCGATCACGACCAACCCTGTGTCAGCATCGTCCGAGACGATGTTCAGCCCGGCCCAGACCATCATCCGTCCGTCAGGGCCTATCATGACGGACCCCGGTTCAGGGGGGACGAACGAGAGTTCGTGGGGCACTACCGCGGCCGCGCTCCTGGTCGTCGAACATGCCATCATGGATGCCACATGAGCACTCGTCGCGAACGGGACGTCGACGTTCAGGCCAACATATCGGTCGTGGTTCCTGAGAAGTTCCAGCGTGTCCTCGTGATAGTTCTTTCCAGAGGTCATCGCGGCCTCCATCCCCAGGTCTCTGGCAAGTCTATCGGTCTCTGGCGTCTTGTGCGTGACAGCGACGACCACTGAGCGGATTCCCGGGACGGAGAGCGCAGATGCGGCTCGCTCCAGGAGGGTCCTCCCTCCGACCTTGAGCACCCCTTTCTCGACCTTCCGGCCGAACCTGGACGCTGAGCCACCTGCCATTATGATGCCCTTCAAAGCAACAACACCCATCCGAACAACGCGGTGAGCCTTCCGAGTTCGTTCGCAGCCCCGAAGACATCCCCGGAGACACCGCCAAGGTCCTTGCGCGCCCTCAAAGCGATCCATGTACCGACAACAACACCAATCAGTACGATCGGGAACAAGAGCCCTGTGAGGATGGCCGCGGCAACGACTGAGATCCCTATCGCCGCCAGGACCTTCGCCTGGCTCGACTCCTGGACGAAGAGCGAGCCCATGCCAGGGTGCGAACTTGGCCCGATGTATATCGCAGTGACGACAGCAAGCTTTCCGGACATCTCGGCGATTACGAAACCCACAGCTGCGGTGACGGACCACGGGAGCAACGTCGGTACGTCTGACGACGCTCTTTCGCACAGAGTGACGACGAGGCCGTAGAACACGACCATGTACAGAACGATGGCGAACACTCCTCCCGCGCCGCAGTGGACATCCTTCATGGCGGCCCTCTTCTGCTCCTGCGTCCCGCTGGCCATGGCCCCATCTGCGAAGTCCGCCAGTCCCTCGGTGTGGAGCATGCCGTTGATGAGATACAGCAGGCACAGGACGACCCCGCCCACGACCAGCGCCATGCCGTTTCCCAATAGGTCGTCCAGAAGGACCGCGGCTAGGGCTGCGATGAGTCCGACCACGAGCCCCACGAGGGGGAAAAGGTGCTGCTGTCGCGCGGCCTTCCTCAGGTCCATCGAGGCACCTGGTATCCTGATCCTCGTCAGGAGCGCGAACATCTCAGCGGTCATGTCATTCCTCGAAGAGTCTGGTCATGGTCGCGGCCACGAGAGCTCCGACGGCGTCGTCCATGAAAGGGGGGAGTCTAGCCAGGATGCCAGGTTTGGCCCTGTCGTATCTCACGTAGTTGAACAGAGCGCGCTTTCCCCCTATGTACTCCGCTATGGACATTCCTATGAGTTCGTCGGCTACGAGAGCTTCGGGGTCCTCGGTCCCATGGAAGATGCAGTTCGGGTCAGACTGAAGGACCTCGTCCAGGTGCGAGGCAGCTTCGAGCAGCAGGGCGATGTTCGGGTCTCGCAGGTTCCGTTCCAGGAGTCCCTTGCATTTGTGCCTGAGTTCCTGAACTGCTTCGTCCCTGGCATCGCCCACATACAGCTCGAAGGCGGCATCGACCAGGTCGTCCATCGTCGCTCCGTGCTTACGAATCAACTCGACAGGATCCATCTCGGTCGCCCCCGTGGCGGCGTGTGAGTCAAATAGACTTTAAATATTTTAAGCTTGCTTTAGGGGCCGCATGAGGCGGATAGAGGGCTGCATAGCCGGGATCGTCGGAGCCGACGCGCGCGCGAAGGAGGAGGCTCAGAGGTTGCAGGATATCCTCACGAAGCCGCAGGGCAGCCTGGGCAAGCTCGAGACCCTTTCGGTCAGGCTCGCAGGCATCTATGGTGCATCCAAGCCGTCGGTCGGAAGGAAGGTAGTGTTCACGATGGCCGCGGACCACGGCGTGACCCGTGAAGGCGTGAGCGCATACCCGGCCGAGGTGACTCGTCAGATGGTCCTCAACTTCGCTCAGGGTGGTGCCGCCATCAACGTCCTCGCAAGGCACGTGGGGGCGGAGGTCAGGGTAGTCGACATGGGTGTGTCCTGCGACGAGGACTGGCCTCCATGCATCATCCGCAGGAAGGTCGGGAAGGGCACTAGGAGCATGGCTCGAGGCCCTGCGATGACCGTCGATGAGGCCCGTAGGTGCGTAGAAGTCGGTATCGAACTCGCCGCGAGAGCGGTCGACGAGGGCTTCTCCGCGCTCGCGATCGGCGACATGGGCATAGGGAACACGACGGCCGCGAGTGCAGTGACGTCAGTGATTACCGGGAAACCCGTCCGAGATGTCACTGGCAGAGGCACGGGCATAGATGACACGAAGCTCAACGCCAAAGTCTCGGTGATAGAGGCGGCGATAGGCGCGAACTCGCCTGACCCGAGGGACGGGCTCGATGTCTTGGCGAAGGTCGGCGGGTTCGAGATCGGCGGCATGGCCGGGGTCATACTGGGAGGGGCCTTCCGGAAGGTCCCCGTGTTCATCGACGGTTTCGTGAGCGGCTCCGCCGCCCTCGTGGCAGGAACCATGTGCCCAAGGTCTGTCGATTACATGATAGCGTCGCACCTTTCCGTCGAGCCGGGTCACGCGCACGCGCTCGCACACCTGGGGTTGGTACCGGTTCTCGACCTTGGCCTGAGGCTCGGCGAGGGGACGGGCGCGGCCTTGGCGTTCAGCGTCGCCGACGCCTCGTGTAAGATATTGTCCGAGATGGCGACCTTCGAGGGCGCCGGTGTGTCACAATCATCAGAGAAGGGATCATGAAGAGATAGGGACGGATGGATGAGAACATGCAGATGAAGACAGGGAAGACATACATGATGTGGGTCGCAATCGCGGTCGTCGTGACCTCGGTAATTGCATTCACTGGCGGGTACATTGCAGGCACCAGTGTGTCATCGACAGACGAGGGGATTCTACTCGTGGATGACTACGGAAGGACGATCAAGCTCGACACCATACCCGAGAGAATAGTGTCCGTGGCACCTACGCCGACCGAGATACTCTTCGCCGTCGGAGCGGGGGATTTGGTCGTGGGCGTAGACGACTACAGCGACTATCCCGCAGAAGCCGCCAACTTGACCAAAGTCGGATCTTACACCTTGAGCACCGAGGTCATCATCGGACTTCAGCCTGACCTGGTCGTTTCGAGCGATCTAGTGCCGCTGGCTCAGTTGGAGCTTCTTGAGGACCGCGGTATCCCGTTCGTCATACTCGCGACAAGGACCCTCGATGATGTCATGAAGGACATCAGGCTCGTCGGGATCCTGACTGGCCATGTCGAAGAGGCCAATGAGCTCGCAGACGACCTTGAGGACAGGATCGGGGCCGTTGAGGCGAAGACCCTCGCGGATGGGGTCGTGAGGCCCCGCGTGTACATCGAGTATTACCCGTACTGGACATATGGTCCAGGGTCGTTCGGGAACGACCTGATCGCGCTAGCAGGCGGCATCAACATCGCAGAGAACACGAGCAGCGAGTATCCGATGATCACGAGCGAGTTCGTCATCGCCCAGGACCCTGAGATCATCGTGTACACGCTCGGCTACATGACCACGACGACGGCGGAGGAGATAGCTTCGCGGCCTGGCTGGGACGGGATTTCGGCCGTGTCCAGCGAGAGCATCTACTCCATGGATGATAACCTCGTGAGCAGGTACGGACCACGGATCGTAGACGGGTTGGAGCAGCTGGCAGCCCTCCTACATCCCGCGCTGTTCGAGTGATGACGGGGAGATGGATCTGGAATCAGGACGCGCGGCGGACAGGTCAGGGAAACAGCCTCGATTCTCATATCTCAGGCGGAACCCTGGCCTTTTCGTCGCGTCACTGGCCATCCTGCTCTTCGCTTCCGCGCTCGTCGCGGTACTGATAGGCACCCTCGGTCCGATTGGCCCGGGTGACCCGGAGATGATATCTTTCGACGACGCAATCGACGCCATTCTGGGTCTCGACGGCGATGCGCCCAGCTACTACTCCTCCGTGTTCTGGGACGTCAGGATACCGAGGGTCCTGCTCGCAGGCCTGGTGGGTGCGTCGCTCGCATGCGCCGGCACCGCTATGCAGGCAGTGTTCAGGAACCCGATGGCGGACCCGTTCATCGTCGGAGTCTCGTCCGGGGCGGCCGTTGGTGCGGCCTCAGCCGGCCTGCTCGGCCTCACAGTTGCGATTGGGGCGTTCGCTGCGCCTGCGCTCGCGTTCGCCGCTGCGATCGTCACGGTGTTCATCGTGTACTGGATGGGCACGGTCAGGGGCAGAGTGTATGTCGACACGCTCCTTCTATCTGGCGTGGCAGTTGCATCGTTCCTAGGTGCCGTGGTCTCGTTCCTCATCTATTTTGCAGGAGAGGACTACCACCAGATCATACCGTGGCTGCTGGGCTCTCTGGCGGTCGCGCGCTGGGAATATGTCTGGACGCTTGTGCTCCCAGTCGTGGTCGGCTGTTTCGTCATCTTCCTGTACGGTCGCGAGCTGAACGCTCTCCTGTTGGGCGAGGAGACGGCGCATAACCTGGGCGCGGATCCCGAGTTCCTGAAGAAACTCATGCTCGCAGTGGCTGCGCTCCTGGCTGCAGGAGCCGTCGCGTTCACTGGCATCATCGGTTTCGTCGGCCTCATCGTACCTCACATGATGAGGATAGTCGTTGGCGCGAACCACAGGATCCTCGTGCCGGCTGCGACCCTGTTCGGGGCGAGTTTCCTCATATGGGCGGACGCGATATCGCGAACTATCATCCCCGGTGAGGAACTGCCCGTCGGGATCATAACCGCCCTCTGTGGAGGACCGTTCTTCCTCTACCTGCTCCGTAGGAGCAGGACCGGGGGCGTGATGGGATGAAGATTGAGATATCGGACCTGTCGTTCTCATTCGGAGAGACCCGGATACTCAAGGGCATCTCGTTCGAAGTGGGAGAGGGGGAGTTCTTGGGTCTCATGGGCCCGAACGGTTCTGGCAAGACCACCCTCTTGAGATGTCTGACCAGGTACCTTCCGACCGACGCACGTGCGGTCCTCGTTGACATGAAGCCCTTACATACACTGACGGACAGGGAGGTGGCATCCACTTTCGCGGTCGTGCCTCAGAGTTCGACGACCGACTTTCCGTTCACTGTTCGGGACGTGGTGATGATGGGCCGCATACCGCACGCTCACAGCAGGTTCTCAGGCACTCGCAGGGAGGATGCCGAGGTCGTGGCACGTTCCATGGATGCTGCCGGCTGCACTCGTCTGGCAGACCGGCCGTTCTCAGAGTTGAGCGGGGGTGAGCGGCAGAGGGCGGTCATCGCCAGGGCATTGGCCCAGGAACCACGTGCGCTGCTGCTCGACGAGCCGACAGTGTACCTGGACATCAGCGGGCAGCTGGAGATGATGGATCTCGTCAAGAGGTTGAACAGAGAGAGGGGACTTACAGTCGTGGCGGTCCTGCATGACATCAACCTCGCCGCGAGGTACTGCGACAGGATAGCGCTCCTGAGTCAGGGCAGGCTTGAGGCGATAGGCCAACCATCGGAAGTACTGAACCCGGAGACGATCCAGGGTGTGTACGGGGTCGATGTGGCCGTAAGGCGGGACCCCTTCACGAACGCGGTGTACATCATGCCCAAGGCGTCGGGAGCCAGGGTCGCCAGGCACGGCGCGAAGGTGCACCTTCTCTGCGGCGGTGGTACAGGCGGTCCCCTGATGAAATCGCTACTCGACCTCGGGTACTCGGTGTCTGCAGGCGTGCTCAACGTGCTCGACTCCGACTACGAGTGCGCCAAGGACCTACACATACCCGTGGCCGCTGAGATCCCATTCTCCCAGATAAGCGCCGAGTCCCATTCCGAGAATCTCAGGATGGCCGACGAGGCATCCGTCGTCGTGGTCTCGCAGTTCCCTGTCGGGCCTGGGAACTTCCGGAACCTCGAGGCGGCCAGACATGCGCTGGACTCAGGGAAAAAGGTGATCGTGCTCGTGCGCGAGGACCCTTCGACGGTCGATTTCGTTGGTGGGAAAGCGATGGAATTCATCAAGGGTTTGATAAGCTCGGGGGCGATTGAGGTGAAGAACCTCGATGAGGTAGTTGAACGCCTCCGAGGGCCAGGTGGGTGACAGGTTGAAGGAGATGCCGCTCAGGGACCTGAAGCGCAACACAGAACTGCTCATCCTCGTCGAGCTCATACGGTCGCCTTCGACCAGGCTGAAAGCTGTGAGCGAGCGGCTCGGCGTAACCGTCCAAGCGGTGAGTCAGTATGCTGCAGCCATGCGCAAGGAGGGTCTGGTGAGGGCGCAGAAAGGGACTCTCAGGCCAACCAGGAAGGGCATGCAGCTCCTTCAGGAGCACTTCTCGCGCATCAAACAGGACGTGGACGAGATCCTCAGGAGCATCAGCGTCGTGGACAGATGTGTCGCAGTCGCGGGGAGCTCTGTCAGAAAGGGGAGGACAGTCGGACTCGTGATGGAGGACGGCATGATGATGGCCTTCGACGGAGTCAATAGTTCCTCCACCGGGGTCGCGCTCGAGGACGCGGAAGAGGGTGACGACGTGCTGATAGGCGGACTCGAGGGAATCCTGGATATGGAGCTCGGCAAGCTGCTGGTGCTCGAGGCCCCGTCAGAGCTGGATGGTGGTTCAAAAGCTGCGAACATAGAGCAGGCGCGCCAGAGGGTAGAGGATTTCTCCCCGGGTATGCTCGCGGCCGGGGACACGGTCGGCGCGGCGTTGCTGATGAAAGCCAGTGGTGAGATGCTGACCCTTCATGCCCCAATCGAGTCGTCCATGAGCGCTCTCAGCAAGGGTGTGGATGTGGTCTACTGTGGCACCAGGGAGTCCACGGAGCTGCTGATTGATGCCGTCGCGAAGTTGAAGGCGGAGACGGGTTATGACATCAAGTGGCGCTCGTTCAAGCTGTGATTTTGAGGTGCCAAGGCTAAATCCTGCGAATCAGATTCCTGCTCGGTGATTGGTTTGGACGTGTCCGAGGCAGTGGATGTCCGGAGGGCCAGGAGGGTACTCTCGGAGAGGATGGTGGAGGACGAGACGGTTAGGACTCTAGTGAGAGCCGTCCGTATGTCTGCATCATGTTTCAACAACCAGCCGTGGAGGCTGGTGTTCTGCACAGGTCAGGAGTCGTTGGAAGCTGTGAAAGGTGCTCTCGCGAAAGGGAACGTGTGGGCGACGAGGTCATCCATGATAGTCGCCGTCGCGGCGAATGTCCAGGATGACTGTCATCTGAGCGACGAGAGGAACTATTTCCTGTTCGACTGTGGACTCGCGATTGGCCAGTTGGAACTGCAGGCCACAGAACTCGGTCTCATAGCCCACCCGATTGCCGGGTTCGACCCTCTGAAGGTGAAGGCCGTTCTCGGGATACCGCAGGGCTACACGGTCATAACCCTCGTGATATGCGGATATCCGGGGACAGACGATTCCCTGCTATCGGACAAGCAGAAGGAGGCCGAGATACGGCGTCCAGAGAGGAGACCACAAGGAGAGAACATCTTCCTCGACCGCTGGGGTTCACCCCTGACATGACGGTCAGACTCTTACAATGAGGGCATCGGGCCAGACAAGACATATATCCCGCCTGTGACCATCAGGAGCCAGTCAGGGAGATGTCCAGATGATCAGACTCTACGTTGCGGAAGCCGGCGACCTTAAGAAGGTCGAGAAGGCAGAGTTGAGCGAGGTCCTCTGGATTGATCTCGTCGCCCCATCTCCTGAGGAGGTTGAGCGACTCCATGGCGAGTTCGGAATAGACCTCCAGGACATTGCTGACTGCCTCGACCCGAACGAACGGTCTAGGATAGAGGTTGAGGAACGGTACGACCTCCTGGTTCTGAGGAGCCTCCTGATCGACGAGCGCTCCCCTGAACGCATCCAGACGATGCCAATAGGCATCATGTCCACACCGAAACAGATCATCACCGTGCGTATTGGCGCTGCGTTCGATGCCGAGGATCTGTGCTCCGACCTCAAGAGGAGGCCGAAGATCGAGACCAAAGAGGATCTCTTCCTGGCCCTCATGAGGCGCGTGCACAGAGATATTGAACGGACCGTCAGGCCGATGGAGCGGAAGATAGGCGCCATTCAGGAGGTCATCCTCCACGCCAAGAGTGCGGAGGTCGCCCACAGCGCATTCGCACTCAGCAACGGCCTCATCCTTCTCAACACGGCCCTGTTGTCGAACATGAACGCGATTTCGCTCATGTCGCGTTTGCGGCAACTGCACATGACCAAGGAAAAGCTCGACCTGGCCGAGGACATAGAGAACGATGTCGCGCAGCTGTACGAGATGACGACGATCTACAGGGAGATCATGTCTAACATCCTGAACGCGTACGAGACGGCGGTCTCGAACAACCTCTCCTTCATCATGAAGACCCTGACGACCATCAGCCTCATACTGATACTCCCAACGCTCGTCGCGAGCCTGTATGGTATGAACGTCGACCTGCCGTTCCAGGAGGATCCGAACGCGTTCTGGTTCGTGATTGGCATCTCAGCAGTGTGCGTTGTCGGCCTGTGGGCCCTCTTTAGGGTGAAGAGGATTCTCTGACGATGTCTCGGTTGGATAAACGAGGTGGCAGCACCATGGGCCCAGGTCTATCCTGTGTACACAGCATGGCTTGTGCCAGCACATGTATTTAACACCGGGATGACATATCCAAAACTGAGCACCTATGGTATCGATGATTGACATCGCGATGGGCCTCCTGCTGGGAGTCTCATGTTTCCTGCTGGTCCTGTCGTTGGTCTCTTACAGGAGGAGCGGGGTGTGGTCGATGCGCCTCCTGTCCGAGGGTCTGTCGGTCCATGTGGCCATCACGACCCTGCTAATTTGTGCCGCGTATGCCACTGAGTGGTTCGACAGGGTCGACGGGACAATGATCGTCGTCGTTGATGCCATTATACTAGCTGCCGTAGTATTCCTCGGTCACTTCGGAGGTAGGACAGGTGCCGGACCCTCTTGAGCTCGAGAGCCGCAAGAGGATATACGAGTGCGTCAGGAACAATCCTGGCGTCCACTTCAGGGAGATTCAGCGCAGGACGAACATGCCAATTGGCGTGCTGGAGTACCACCTGAACTACCTCGTCGACAGGAACCTCCTCACGGTTGACAAACAGGAGAGCTTCTCGAGGTACTTCCCGAGCGGCCAGGTGAGCGCCGACAAGCAGCGTATCCTATCCGCGCTCAGGCAGGAGATACCTCGCGGCGTAATGCTCTTCCTGATGAGTCATCCGGGCGCGACCCATGGTGAGGTTCTAGCCAATTTCAGCATATCCGGCGGGACGCTCTCGTACCATGTGAAGAAACTTGTGACGAAGGGTGTCGTGAGTCTTGAGAGAGCCGGTCGCGAGTCTCGTCTGACTGTCATAGATCCCGACAAGGTGGCGGACCTGCTGATTGTCTACCGGCGCACTTTCCTGGACAAGCTGGTGGACGACTTCGTCGCGATGTACATCGAGAACAAGGGAAAAGTCTCGACGCCCAGGCCGACCCCCGACATCGGCGCTGATAGGCATGAATGAGTATTCCTCACTTGCCTTTGTAGTATCTGTTCTTCTCGAGAATCACAAGGTCGCTCTGGTCATCTGCAGCTGCTCTCCTGACGGCGATTGCTATCCCTGTGCCGCCAGCTACAGCAAGACCGATGAGTATGCCCGCAGCGGTAGACATTGCAGATGAACCGATTATGCTGCCATCAGGCAGGTCGATGTAACCTCCACCGTTGCTGGTGCTTGGGAATATGCCGAGGCTGGGATCATGTGTAATCTGAACAGTCTCCGGAGTGACAGGCGAGGAGATGTAGATCTTCAGAGCCTCCCCGTCGGTCCTATAATATGTCGTGAGCCTCTCCATTTCATCTCCGTCTTCGGATGTCCGTAGCATCGACTCGGCCGCCCACGAGAAGAAGCTGGTCTCATTGGTCTCCACGAACTCGAAGAGCTGCTTGAACTGACTCCTGTGCTGGAAGGTGTGCATGATGAGTTCGTCGTCGATGGTCTCGTTCACGTCGGGGTCACTGATGCTTATCCCGTCGCTCTGATAGCCTTCGAAGACGTACTGCTCATCCATCGCCGTTGGCGTGAAGTTGCCGAAGTGCATCATCATCAGGCCGATGTCCAAGGCCAGGTGGTCCGCGTATATCGGGACGTTGACATCGATTGTGATATCGAATTTCAGCTCTGTGGAGCCATTCACCGGGTACAGCCCCTCATCGATCGCGCCGTCAAATGTGGATGAGAAGTCGGATGAGGATATGACGAAATCCACGGTGACCACGGCCCAGTTCTCGATGATCTCGATACCTGGTATCCCGGGTTCGGGGTTTCCGTCGGTGAATGCGATTCTCCTATTCATGCTAACAGACGAATGCATCGAGAAGTGCGCCGTGGAGCTGCCATCCTCCTCGTCGACAACGCTCGGCACCTCAGATATCCAGGTCGCATGCTCCATAGATGCGTGGTAAGGCACGGTGTCAAGCACAAGCCCGTCACTCGCGCTCTCGTTGTATCCGAGTATGGATGAGAAGACGAACCCATATGCGCTGTCGTTGCTGGCACCGGCCTCCTTCACTGCGGCGGCTGGGAACAGCGTCGAGATTGCGACGCTCATATTGTCTGTCAGGATGGTCACGCTGCCGTCACCCTGGGTCACGGTGATTGCTCCTCCGTCGGCGGCGGACTGTGCAGTAGCACCGGCGAAAAAGAACCATGTGATTGCGAGAGCTGTCGCAATGGATGCAACGTAGCGTGATCTTTTGTGCATGTTGATAACAACATCATGTTGGACTTTATTAAGCCATTTGGTACACTGCTCGAAATGCCACGACAGGTGCAGGTGGGTCTGCGTGGTCTTGGCGGTGGGGCGATGGTCCCTTCGTGTGATAAACGCCGTTAATATGCTGCACCAACTATGGGCACAAAGGCTTCCTGCGGTGACGATGTTGAACCGCATGGGGTCTGACGGTGGCAACCTTAACGAGGGTCATCCTGGGTGTCAGTGGTGCATTATGGATGATGTTGACCACAAGTGAGGCTCGTCATGGATGAGTGTGCGGGCTAGATGGAACGATAAGATCCGGTGACAGAGACGTGTTACAACCTCATCTCGAACGATGCTATCCATATCTGGTCCGAAACGCTGATTACGAGGGGCAGCAGCAACTCGAGCGGTGAAGGTAGCAGTTCCAGAGGCGGAAGCCTCGGGCAGTCATGCGGCGAACAGATGAATCTACCGGGCGTTCCCCTGTCCTGAGGACTCCTTAGCCCGCAGTCTGCAGCGAATTGATTCTCTTCATTCTCTCTCTGCAATCGGTAACATCTGGCTATGATGCAAAGAGGCTTGTGCTAGCCTTTGATTCTTGTACCACAAACCACTTATCAAGTGCGTTTTGTTGGTCGATTCAGAAACGGCAAGACCGTTTCCGAAGAGAAGGTGAATTAAATGATTGCGAATGTATGGATCGCGCTGGCACTCGGTGCTGCTTTCATGGTCGGCGGCGTAGCGACTGTGTCGGCCGTCGGTAGCATGAATGGCGACTCGGACCAGATTCAGGACAAGCTGCAGCTCAAGGACGGTACTGGTGACAACTGTACCAACACCACCGTCGAGGACGACGCATGCGACTCGTGCATCGACTACGACTGGGACTTCCTCTACGGTGAGACCGAGCTGGAGTCTCCTTATCAGTCTGCATGTGGACAGGTATAACCGCATTAGATACTGACAAAGGGTCTCCCCCAAGTCTCCTTTGTGTCGAAGGCCGCGGTTACCTGCCCACCCTTAACCTTTTTCCAATCCCCGCTCTAATATGAGCGGATGCTGGCTCAGGGCCAGCGCAAATCCCCTGACCAGCTCAGTTTTTATCATCTTCCTCGCCATACACCTCCATCATGAGGATTGATTCCAGATTCGTCAAGAAGATCCGCAAGGAGTTCCCTGCAGCAGAGACGGACCCTATGGGGCGCGAGCGCGCGTTCCTCGACAATGGCGCCGGAACCCTTGTCGCCTTGAGGAGCGCCGAGAGAGAGGCGTTCGCGAGGATTGACTGGAGCGCGAATGTGGGCAACCTATTCCCCGAGTCTATTGGCGCGGAGGAGACGATTCTTGAAGGCCGGCAGGCAGTCACAGACCTGTTGGGTGCTGGCAACCCAGAGACTATTGTGTCGGGCGAATCTGCGACGTCCCTGCTCTTCAACCTGAGCTATGCTCTGGGTCGTGAATTCACTGGCGCGGAGAATGTCGTTACCACTGGCTACGAACACTACACGAACATCAACCCGTGGGTAGAGTTGGGCACGGCGGGAAAGATACACGAGTTGAGATTCGCGGAGTTCGACCTCGAGACCGGGATTCTGGACCTCGACAAGCTGTCCGCGCTAGTAGACAAGAACACCAAGGTCGTGACCGTGAGCGCCGCGTCGAATGTCCTCGGGACTAGGACTGATCTCAAGGCGGCGGGGAAGATTGCCAGGGATGCGGGAGCGCACTTCGTCGTGGATGCGGTGCATCATATCGCCCACGGAGCGACGGATGTCAAGGCGTGCAAATGCGATGCGCTCGTATTCTCGGGCTACAAGCTGTTTTCGAGGCATGGCAGTTTCATGTACCTGCGGCCGGAGCTGATGGAGCGGTTGACCCCTTACAAGGTCATGCCTTCTCCCAAGCATGGTCCCGAGAAGTGGGAATGGGGCACGAGGGATCAGGCGATGTTCGCAGCCGCCACGGGTGCGATCGATTATGTCTCGTGGATCGCGAATCCATCTGCGAAGAGGCCCCCGAGACCTGGCCAGCAGAGACGGTCCAGGCTCCTGGCGTCGTTCGAGGCCATTGAGGACTATGAGAAGCGCCTCTCGACCCTCGTGCTGGAAGGTAGGGGTCGCCTGAAAGGCCTTCTGGACATCCCCGGCCTGACACTCTACGGCCCGAAGGGCACCGGAGGCAAAGTCGGCAGGGATCCCACGTTCTCGTTCAAGCTCCAGGGTTGGGACGACAGGAAGCTCTCGAAGGTCCTGTGGGACAGGTATTCGATAGCAGTCGGCGCTGAGGACTACTTCTCGCGAGTACCTGCTCTATACAAGACAGACACGATGCTCAGAGCGACCTTCGTGCACTACAACACCGAGCAGGAGGCCATTGCGATGCTCAAGGCTCTGAACGAGGTCGTGAAGAGGAAGCGGTGAGAAGACGAGTGCGGCCGGCCGGAAGATACTGGCGGGAGTCTGCGCTATAAATGCCTGACGGTGTCTGGCATGTCGAACAAACCCTTCTAAATCCGTTCCATTTTTCGATTCTTGCACCACAACAGGTAAAGCCCGTTAAGGCCGGTCAACGGCCGAGGCGCAGTTGGGAACAGTGAGGGGACTCCGAGCCTTTTCGGCTCACAGCATATTGTTCCGTGACTGCGCGAGCGAACCACGCCCAGTGTGCGCGCAGGAATCTCCTGCGCCACCTGGGCGAACAGGAGAAGTGAAAAAATGGAGAGGAAGTTTGAGAGTGAGCTGGCAGGGCAGGTCGCCCGGCGCCACAACAACCCAATCAAGGGCAGGGCAAAGGTCCTGTTCATGACCATGGTTTCGTGCGCAGTCATGGTCGGTGCGGCAGCTGCAGTCCTGTCGATGAAGGCGAGCGCTGCAGAGGGTTTGCCAACGGAATATACGAGCGTTTTCACGGGAGAGGACTACCTCGTCAACGTAGATGGTACGATAACCTACGCGGTCACACCCGAGATTGACGACGGTTACCTGGTGAAGAGGACGTCCAATCTCAAGTGGACGACGTTCGATACCCCTGGCAACGCGCCGATTGACTACACCAAGGTCGCGTATACGGTCAACGTGAAGCTGAATCATACAATCGCGTTCACGGACGGAGTGACCGGGATGTTTGTTTCGGACTTGATTATCGGCGGCTTCGATGCGATTGAGCCGACAATGGTCTCCGCGAGCATATCGATAAACGACGCCCCGGTCGTCCTGTCGTTGGACGGTTCCCCGTTGGTCGCCTCAACCTACATCACATCGGTGTACGCAGATGGGTCCTTGTCGATCCAGGTGACGCTTCCGAGCCTCGATTTGACCAGCGTGTCGTACGAGGACGGAGACATGGTCTCGATATTCGTGATGTTCAAGACCCCTGAGACTCTCTTGACACTCGATGGAAGCGAGATTGGGTTCCCGGACTACCAAGTCCCTGAAGTGTTGTGAGCACTATTCATGTGCGTCGACGGACTCTGAAACCCGAACGGGTCCTGAGAGTGGATTCGACTCTCTCAGGACCTCGAGCATTTTCCATGTAGCTGTCGTTGCGATAAGTCGTTGAGTAGAAAGCATGAAATGGAGGCGTTCTCGGCCTCCGTTTTCTGGGGTTTGCACCTACTTCTTGCCGTAGTACTTGGACCAGTCACCTGGCTGGGAGCTCTTGCTCCTCTCGTATGAGCCCTGGTCTCCCTTGCCGGCCTTCTTCCCAGTGGTCGTCACGGCTGCAATCGCGACCACGATTAACACTATGACCACTGCACCTATCAAGAGCAGGAACACTGGCAGTCTCGTAGTGTCCTCCGTCGATATCTCGACGAGCGCCTCGGACGAGAAGACTGGGTCGTGCACGATGCTGGTTCCGCCGGGGAACACCAACGCGCCAAGGGCGACGAACCCTGTGAACGGTGCCCACTCGCCGCCGATCTTCGCCATGGCGACAATCCTATGGCCCGCCATGATCTGAGCCTTCACAAGCTCGGGTTCGCCGTCAACGGTCACGTTGTCGACCCATGTCAGTGCGCCGATGCTTGTCCAGTCGCTCCCGAAGGACAGTCTGGTCCTGATCAGCTCCTTGGGCTGTGTCAGGGTACCGGTGGTTTCGTCCACATCGAGTTCACCCTCGGTCGATTCGCAGTTCATGACACCGACGGCGTTCATGTATGTCAGGGTGTTCATCTGCATCCAAGTTGCCATGAGTGGGGAGATGAAGTTGCCCACAAGGCTGTGAAACTCTATGAGCACGGCCGGGTTCGTGTTGTTTGGGTCGTAGTCCCAGCCCGTTATCTCCTGGTCCCACTTGACATCGTACTTGAGGATCTTCCCGGTGACCTGCATGTTCTCTAGCCTGTCAGCGGTCATGAAGACCATCTTGCCGAGGGGGCCTGTCGTGACGGTTATCCTCCACTGTGGCAGGGACACATTGTCGTACTGCACGAGGTCCGCAGTCAGGTGGAACGTCAGCTTGAGCTCGTTGAGGACGTTGTCCCCGACGGTCGGCTCAGCGGACTCGTTCACGATATCGTAAGGCAGGTCGGTCGCTGTCAGGCTGAACTCCCATGACCTGTTGTCATCGCCATCGGTCTCGATGACCTCAGAAGCGTTCCACGCGGTGGTCAGGTCGACCCTCTTGTATACCGTCTCGTCGTAGGTGTAGTCAAGGAAAGCGTCGCCATCGTAGCTCCTTGTGTAGTTCAGCAGACCGTTGTCATCAGAGTCGTTGAACTCCAACATAGAGTCGAGCTTCACTGCGTACATCGTGTATACCTTGACGGTGCGGTTCTCCTCGATCATCTCGCCATCGCTGTTGTAGACCTGCGCGAGTCCGAGATACCTCGCTTTTATTGCGACGAAGTACACGCAGTTCTCGTCCCCTTCGGTCCCCCACACGATGCCGAATGCAGCGTCAGTTCCGAACTTGACGAAGAAGTGGTCACCGCCGCCGAGTATGTCGGTGACACCATCCTCCGTCGCAATCTGCTCGTCCAATGTGACCGTCTCTGCGGATACCTGTGCGGGTACCGCAAGCATGCCCATTACCATCATGAGAATGGCCGACACCGCGAAAGCCGTCTTCACTCTGAAGTCCTTCATGTTCTTCCTACCTCCTGTTTGAGGCGTCTCTGCCCTCACGAGGTATCCCCGGGGTATTTGAACCCTGAGGATTGTTTTGCACCTGATTTGCACCCTCCCATGCCTCATCCAGGTGCTTTCGGAATCGGATATTTCATGCGAAAGGGGTATTAGGAACCAATCTCGTTCGAGGTTGCGAGATGCCCCGCCCAGTTGTATCCCAGAACGAACGACTAATGCTCCATCTGCTGGAGATGGATGGCCACAGGGCGGAACCGGAGGTACCCCTGGGCGCAAGTCAGGAGGGCATTGCCAACCGCCTGGGAACTCAGGTCCATAACGTATCAAGGGCCTTGTCCGTGCTGGAGTCGGATGGTGTTGTCATGGATAGGCTGGCGCACATACGCGGCGCCCCCAAAAGGCGGAGGGCATACTTTCTGACGGAGAAGGGGCACAAGGTTGCCAATGATGTTAAGGACAACCTCCTGAAGTCCCGGGTGGTCTACGAGGAGAGGGGACGGGCGGAGGAGATGACCCTTGCCGAGGCGTTCAAGCATTTCAGCGCACTCACTGGCTACACGCCCAGTTTTCTCGACCTCGTGGACATAGCTCGTGGCATCGATGTGGTGAGATCGGACGAGCTCTCCAAGAAGCTCGTGCCGTCGGTCAGGAAGGAGAGATACGTCGAGGCTGAGCTTGGCAGACCGAAGATGCCGATTCTGTACGGGCGCGAGAACGAGCGGAAGGCTATCATGAACCACGTCAGCGGCGATTCGTCAGTCATGCTGATATGGGGCATCCCTGGCATCGGCAAGACCTCACTCGCATCCAAGGCGTTTGACGAGCTCTCAGGGCGGAAACACCTGTTCTGGTACTCCTTCCATTCGTGGGACACAGAGGAGCACTTCGTGTCAGTGCTGTCGAAGTTTCTGGAGTCTGCGAACCGCCGATCTACCGCTGAGGAACGGGAAAGAGGGGCCGTGGTGGGCGGCCTGTACGCTCCACTGTTGAGTGACCTTGCCGGATTTGACGCGGTACTGTTCCTGGATGATGTCCAGAAGATTTCGGAGAGACTCGGCCTGACGTTGGCGGTGGTTCTCGAAGCGGTCAGAGCCTCCGGGACCTGTAAGGCGGTGCTGATTTCCCGTGAGCTGCCTCAGTTCTTCTCGAAGACGGGGGACGGAAACGTCACGTTGGAGTTGTCGGGGCTGGACAACGCTTCCGCAAGGAAGTTCGCCGAGAGCGCGAAGGCGAAAGACCCCGCTGTGACTGCGGATGCCAGCCGTGGTCACCCATTGCTACTGAGCCTCATGTCCCGGAGTGGCGTGGGCGAGTCCAGGGGCGACATCTTGTCGTTTATGGACCGGGAGATCAGCATGTCTCTGACTCCAGAGGAGCGTGGCATGCTCGAACTCCTGTCCGTCTATCGCCATCCAGTCCCGCTGGAGGCAATCGTTGACAGAGAGGCCACAGCCTTCATCGGCCTGAAGGATAAGGCCCTCGTGGTCGAACAGGAGAACGGTGTGTGGACCCACGACGTTCTTCGCGAATTCTTCATCTCTCGACTGGGCGCTGATTCACGGGCGATGCTTCACAGGAGGGCCGCAGGGTACTGCGAGGGCAGGGAAGGAGCCGACTGGATGATCGAGAGCCTCCATCACTATATCCAGGCTGGAGATATCGCCTCAGCCAGGCGAGTGGCAACAGATGCCTTCGAGGATTTGTCGCTCGAGTTCCCTCACGAGACGCTCGAGTATCTCGAACTGATCAATGCTGAGCCGGCCTCTGTTGCCGAGTCAGTCGGAACGCTCTTCCACATGGGTCAACTGAGCGAGATGCTCGGAGATGACGCCTCCGCAGCGAGGCATTACGAATCCTGTCTGGACCTGCTCCAGGAGGACGAGGGCAGTGAGGAACGAGCACAGGTGCTTGAGTCGCTTGGGAAGTTGAAGACGCGAGTCGAGCAGTTTGCGGAATCGTTCGAAGCTCACGAGAAGGCTCTGAGAATCTACGAGAAGACCGGAGATGTGAGCGGGCAGACACGCGAGTGGCTGAACATAGGGGGTGCGCACAGGAAACGCGGGGACTTCGCAAAGGCGAGGGCGGCGTATACCGAGGCCCTGTCACTCGCTAGCAAGAGTGAGGATAGGGGCGCCCAGTCCGCATGTATGAACAACCTGGCGTTGCTCGATTGGGACGAGGGCAGGCTCAAGGACGCCGAGACTCGGCTGAGGGAATCTGTCAGGCTCGCACATGCGGTGAAGAACCATGCAGGTGAGGCCAGGGGGTTGGAGAATCTCGCAGAACTGTTCAGGATACAGGCGCGTCTGAATGAGATGACTGCCCTACTGCGTGAATCGTCCGAGGCATTCAGGCGTGCTGGCGAGCTCGAGGAGTTCAAGAGGCTCCAGGCCGTGTGTTCGGAGTCCATCGGAGCTCAGGGCGGGACGGGTGAGGCAATCGAGATTGCCATCGACGCCTTGTCGAGGCCCGAGCTTAGGAAGAGGACAGGCCTGCTCAAGAGGACTGCGCGATACGATCGCGGTGATGTCGCCTTGTCCATCACGCTCATCGGCCTGCTCAGGTCTTCTGGGAACCTGAAGGGTGCCGAGGCCGAGATCGAACGTTTGACGAACATGGCAGAGTCACTGGATGACTCGGTGCTCCGCTCCAAGGCCAAGGTCGAGTTCGCCCTGGTGAAGGAGCGTTCAGGCGACTTGGATGGGGCTTCGGACAAGCTCAGGGACGCCGAGAGACTGTTGAGGGCAGCAGGAGACAAGGCCGGGCTTGTGGCGGTCCATCTCATGCTTGGCAACATCGAGGAGAAACGTGGGGATTACACAGCCGCGAGATCGCGGTATGTCGAAGCCGTCGGACAGGCAGAGTTGCTGGGCGATGATGCGGCTCTGGCCGCGGCCAAGAGGAACTTGGAATCGCTCGACGAAACACCGGACTGACCCTCCCCGTTCGGGCAGCGGTCAGTCAGTCTTGCTCAAGAGCTCCGCGATGCCGTATCCGTTCCTTCCCGCTATCGTGTATCTCGTAAGGGTCTCGTTCAAGGCGAACACCGGGCCGCCGTCGGAGGACTTGAGATGGATTCCCACTCTCTTCACCGCGGATCCAAACACCTTGTGGACATCCCCCTCATCATCGTGCAGGGTCAAGTCGAATGACTTCGGGTTCCTGTCGAAGTCCACGTTCACGTTGAGCTCGGCCATTTTGATGGACATGTTCCTTCCGTCCTGGAACACGAATCCCGCGTCAGTGGTTCCCTCCTCCGTCACGAGCCTGGTCAGGACCAGCGCGTGAGATTCCGAGAACTGGCATGTGAGCCTTGTCCACCCTTTGGGGGCGGCCCAGTCAGTCACTCCCCATGAATGTCTGCGCTCACCTAGGGCGTCGATCTCGAATTCGTCCAGTCCTGTGGAGAGCCTTCCCCTCAATCTCCCGACCTGCGCTAGGTCGCCCGGGGTGACCTCCTCGGATGCCTGTTGCCCGTGTCTGTATGCGCGCGGACCGCAATCGAAGGCTTCGTTGAGCGCGGTGAACTCGAGGGACAGTTCCACGTGACTCTTCTTCATCTTCCTTTCAGTGGTCCTCTCCATCCCACCGACGAAGTGGACCTTCCATCTCTTCTCTGGTTCGAGCATGTCGAACCTGAGCCCCTTCGCTTCCATGGTCGGCCTGTCCAAAGGTATCGAATCCTTGAGGCTCACGACAGAACCATCTGGCATCATGAAGTAGCAGAACATCTCCTTGACGGACGCGTTCGGTCTAAGTCCGATGCTCATCAGACCGCACATGTCTCTCGCTCTGTCGTAGAAGTTGAATTGGAGGCTCTCGCTCCAGTGAATATGCTTCCCGAACGGGTGTATTAGGTCTTCGTGCGTGTGTCAACCTCCTGTTCCATGATGGCCTCATCGTCGTGGTCTGGCCTATTGCGGATGTTGGCCAGGATCAGTCGCGGGCTTCGCGGACGCTTGCAGAGCCGGTTCCGCTGGACCGGCTACAGTGGGATCAACTGTTCCGTCCGACCTGGTGAATGGCGCGTTATTTCCCGCGGCGGATACTGAGTCTCAGTATGTCGATGCCGTTCAGCTCCGCCACGAGCCGGTCGTCCTCATCCACGACTGGAAGGTCGTTCAGGTGGTGCTCCACCATGAGCTTCGTGGCATTGACCAGGAGCTCGTCCTTCGAGACCCTTATCGGCTTGGTCATGACTTCCCTGACGCTGTCATCTGTGACTTCCGCCAGCATCCTCAGGAATGACGTCATCCCAACTGATCGCACACCGAATTTGTATCCTGCGTGCCTCAGGAGTACTTCGAGCGTGATGGTCCCTGCGAGCTTGCCATCGTCTGTGAGGACATACACCTTCCTTGTCCCACTGTCCACGATGATCGCATCGACCGCGTCGCGCAAGGTCGCGTCCGTGCGCACGGTAGCCGGGCTCACGGTCTTGGCCGCTCTGTCGAGCACATCCGACACCCTAATGTCGCTTATTGGCTTGTCCTCTGCCATCCGGTTTCCCTCCTTCGGGCTTTCATTCCTTCTTGATTGTGACAACCGTCTGCGGGAACGGTATCTCGATACCCGCCTCTGTGAGTTTAAGGTATACCTCTTCGACGAGATTGTCCTTCGCTTCCACGCGTTTGGCGTTGTCGTTGACCCAGCATATGATCTTGAAGAGCAGGGCAGAATCGCCCATGCTGTCGAACAGTATGATCGGCTTGCGCGCCTCGTCCTTCAGGAGGGAGTAGGGACACGCCTCGATGGCCTTCGTTATGGCGTTCCTGACCTTCTTCGGGTCAGAGCCGTATGCCACCCCGACGTCGACGTTGACCCTTGCGGGGTCTGTCACGTTGCTCACCCGGACGATCTTGTCGTTGACGAGCCTGTTGTTCGGTAGCGAGATCATAGTCGCATCCGAGAACCTGTACAACCGAGTGGTCCTCAGGCCTATCCTGCGAACCTCGCACCAGTCGCCGTCAGAGAGTATGATCATGTCCTCTTCAGCAAACGGCCTGTCCAACAGGAGGAATATGCCACTGAAGAAGTTGGATATGGTCTCCTGAGCGGCGAAGGCGAGCACCATAGAGATGACCACGCCGCCCGCCACGAACATCGTCAGGTCGACGCTCATGATGTCCAGCACATATCCGAGTGCTGCTATGCCTATGACTACCACACCGACCTTCTCCACGACTGGTATGAGGACATCGTCGATGTTGCTCGTGGTCTTCTTGGCGATCATCTTGCCGTAGTAGACCAGGATCTGCTTGAACAGCTTGTACGCCAGGTAGAATATGACCATCACGACTACGACGCTGTAAGATGACAGGACTAAATCCCGGATGTCGAGTGGTATGTGCTCGTGGAGAGCATCCAGGGAGTTGACTACCCCGTATGCGAACACCAGCAGGAGCATGGGCGTGCGGACGATCCCGAGGATGATGTCGTCGAGCATGGTCGTCGTCCTGCGGGTGAACCCGTACGCGACCGCATCCATGAGATACGCGATGCCGAACGCGATGCCAAGCCAGAGGGCAACGTCGAGAAGGAATATGCCCCACTCGTTGTCCAGCGGCGACGGCAGAGGGTTATCGAAGAGCCCGAGGACCTTGTTGGCGCTCCCGAACGCGCCCAGGATCTCCGTAGAGGCACTCACGGACGCCACCTGCACAAGGTATCCGTCCTCGAAGACGTCGAACACGACCGTGAGGTTCGAAATGGCGTCACCCTTCTCGAACGGCGCGTGCACGGTCGCAGTGACCGAAGTGAGTTCCCCCGGCGTCAGTGCGAACTCGTACGTGCTGAGGTCCGCGGTCCATCCGTCATTGGCCAAGCGCACCTCGGCCGATACTGTAAGGTTCGCGGCGGAATCTATGTTGCGTATCGTCCAGTTGTAGGTGACAGACTCGCCCGCACGCAGCGTCTTCTCGTAGGTGTCAACGTCGATTATCTGGATGAACTCCGGCTGCTCAGCGGCTACCGAGGTGCAAGCAATCGAGAGCGCTAGGATGGCTATAAGCAGGATACTGGTCCACTTGTCCCGTCTCATGTGGTCGTCTCCATGACTGGCACGTGTTTCTACGATGGTCAATATTCATGCAGCACTTAACGGTTTTGGAGCATCTGCTGGACTCCATGAGGGCGCCGGCATGGTCCATCCAAGGACGAGATGTTGGTCGGGGTCGATTACGGTTTGCACGCGAGTCGTACAATATGGCGCACGCACCTCGCGCGCTCACGTGGAGAACTCGCGAAACAGGGTGCACCAAGCCTTCCCGTCTCTGACATCGCTCCTGTAATCGCCACAGAGATGCCTGAAGGGGCAGTTGTCCGTGCACTCCATTCCTGCCGATGCACCGTCATGCGTGTGTTGGGAGCCCCCCTCCGCAGGCGGGTTCCAGGCAACTGCGCGGTCTCTTCCGGGCGTGACCGTCTCGCCCGAGACACAGTTGAGCACCATCCTCTCTTCGACGGTCCTGGCGGTATCGGGACTCACTTTCAGTTCCTTGATGAACACATCCATCGGACGGACCCCCATCTCCCTCAGTCTTGAGGAGTGCCTCAACCTGACGAGCACCGCCCTGCCGACAGCCGGCTCTCTGCCGATGATGCTCTCCACCCTCATCCGCGAGACCTCGTCCCTGACCAGGTCCCTTGTGATGGATATGACCGCTCTGCGGAGCGAGGCCGGTCCGTCTGATATGTGATCGCTGGTCTTCGGGTCGACCGAGAAATCGAAGTTCGAGGCCGCCCTTGATGGGGACACGACCTTGTAGACCAGGTCTCCATCGATCCCGACCGGCTGCATGTCCGAGCTTCTTGCGGGAAAGCTAATGCGAGCGGTCAGGCACGCACCTGGTATGGCCAGTATATGGCGACGTCTTGTCACGAGGCAGTTCAGGGCACGACCCTGCATGACTACCTTCCCGTTTTGTACGACCATCGTGTGCTCTTCAGGCCTGCCTCTGTAGCAGGTGATCATCTGACTCCCCTCCGTAACCGGCGAACACAGACGGTCATACCACTGACACTGTCATCCCTTCTGCGACAGGACATAATCGTCCCTCCCCCTCGGCCCGTCAGTGCGCTTACTGACTAGGCCCGAGAGGCATATCTCCGAAGGCTCGCATAAAGCTTGTCAGGGGACGATGTAGGATTCGGCGCGTCTTGAAGGCACTTGCGGAAACATATAATGCCGTGATATTCAGTACCACCATTCCATGGTCGGACCTGTTGTGGAGGTCGTGGACCTCCAGAAGAGATATCCTCCGGACACGATGGCTGTGGATGGCGTGAGCTTCTCGATCCAGAGAGGAACAGTGTTCTCCCTCTTGGGCCCGAATGGGGCCGGGAAGACAACCACGGTAGAGATCCTCGAAGGCCTGCGTGCGCCCACATCCGGCAGCGTGACGGTTCTCGGGACTGACATCTCCAAGGGTTACGGCCAGATCAGGAAGCGCGTCGGCGTGTTGCCGCAGAACTTCGAACCCTTCGACCTGCTCAGTCCGTTCGAAGCGGTCGGCTACTGGGCCGATCTGTTCGAGGTGAAGTTGGATAGGAAGGAGATTGCGGCGACTCTTGAACTCGTCGGATTGGGTGAGAGGCAGAAGGTCATGTCAAAGACCCTGTCGGGCGGGGAGAAGAGGAAGCTCGGGATCGCCCTCTCGATGGTGAACAGCCCGGAACTCCTCTTCCTGGACGAACCGACGACAGGACTCGACCCCCGGGCAAGACGTGACCTCTGGAGACTCATCGAGGAGACGAAGAAGAGGGGCACCACGGTGGTCCTGACAACACACTATCTCGACGAGGCGGAGAAGTTAGCGGACGACGTCGCCATAATGCACAAAGGCAGGATCATCGCCCAGGGCGCTCCAGAGCAACTGGTCTCGGAACACGGGAAGAAGACATCGATCGTGCTGGTCGGAGCCGGTCCCGAAGGGCTCAGAGAGCTCTCTAGGCGAGGAATACCCGCTTTGGACAGGAACGGCGACGTGGTCGTAACCGTGGAGGACCCGGCCGAGCTGAGGAAGATGTTCGCGAAGCTCTCATCTATCGAGGTCAGCTACAAGGAGATGTATACCCGGCGTGAGACACTGGAGGATGTGTTTCTTAGCCTGATAGGGTCGAGGATGGACGAGGGGGTGCTGGAGGAATGAACAGGCTGCTCTCGGACACGATATCCTTCGGCCGACAGTACCTCCGGACCAAGATTGGCCCGTTCTTCTCCTTCATATTCCCGGTCCTCCTCATCTTGTTGTTCGGCGCGGTGTTCAGCGCACCCGACGGCGGAGGGATATCCCTCCCCGTTCAGAATCTCGACACGGGCCCGTATTCCACAGCTCTCCTGGACATACTCAACCAGACGGGCTACTTCGAGATCTCGATGATAGAGGGCGAGGATGATATCGTGGACTACGTGAACGACAACTCTCTTGCCTTGGCCCTGCGCGTGCCGGCCAACTTCAGCTCCAACGTGGCATCGTCCTTGCCTGCAACGGTCGTGCTCTGCGGTGACACCTCACGTTCGTCCTTCCCGATTGCTCAGGGCGTCCTTGACGCAGTCATAAATCAGATGAACTACAACCTGACGGGAGCGAGCCCCATAGTCTCGTTCGAGGTCCAGTTCGCGGGTTCGGAACAGTTCACAGGATATGATTTCCTCCTCCCCGGCTTTGTCGGATTGACCGTCATGGTGAGCGCGATGTACTTCATGACGTCGATATGCGCGGAGCACAGGTCTAGGGGATACTTCAAGCTCCTCGCCACGACGACGCTCAAGAAATCAGAATGGCTGTCATCCAAGTTCATCTTCAATTCGATCATGCTCATCGGTTCGCTGCTGGTCACGTTCGCAGTTGCCATGGCCGCTTTCGATCTCAAGGCCGTGCTGACCCCGGTGTCACTCATCCTGGTCGTGGCGGGGGCGTTCATGTTCACGAGTCTTGGGATGCTCCTCGGTGTTGTGGTGAAGGACCCCGAGTCGGCGGCCGCAGTGTCAAATGTCATCGGTTTCCCGATGATGTTCCTTTCGGGATCGTTCTGGGACCTGAGCGCATCGCCCTTGTACCTCCAGGTAATCTCGAAGGCGATGCCTCTCACGTACCTGAACAACGGTCTCAGGGACACCATGGTGTTCGGGAACGAGACGAGCGCACTCGTGAACCTACTGATTGTGACCGTGCTCGGTCTGGTGTTCTTCATCCTTGCCAGCAGATGGATGTCTTGGAAGGAGGCGTGAGTCAGAGGATATCGTCCGACGCTTATTGTAGCGACCTCGGATGCCCCATTTAAATATCCAGTAGTCGGTTCCCCACTCGCCGGGATTGGGGCGGGGATGGTCAACCGAACCAACGCCATCACTATCGGCGGAGCAGAGGTACACATGGTTTCTGGGAAGAACATGCTCACGGTGCTTGGGAGAGCCAATCTGGAGGCGATTCACGGCGCGACCCTCGAAGTGCTCGAGAAGACAGGCGTGTTCGTGGACTCCCCAGAAGTGCTCGACATGCTTCAGAGCAACGGTTACTCAGTTGATCGGAAGTCGAGGATCGTGCGCATGTCCGAGTCTTCTGTCGCGGAGGCGGTCAAGAGTTGCGCCCACAACTTCCGATGGCATGCAAGAAATAAGAGCCGGTCAGTGGATGCCGTCGACGGCAGGACCAAGTTCGGCCCTGGGGCGCAGTGTCTGTTCTACATCGATCCCGAAACGGGTGAGTATCGGCCGTCGACCCTCAAGGACGGAATCCTCATAAGCCGGCTCCTGGACGCCCTGGACACATGCACCGTCGGCTATGTGCCCGTCTATCCGGGCGACGTCCATACCGACGCCCAGAGCATGGTCATGTGGGTCACGAGTCTGATGCACACGTCCAAGCCGAGTTATGGGAGCAGCGGAGACAGCATCGAGTTCGAGCTCATGCTCCGCGTCTCGGAGCTACTCCTGGGGGACAGGGAACTCCTCAGGAAGACTCCGCTCTTCCCGGGCTACATCGACCCGATTAGCCCTCTGGGGCACGACAAGCACATGCTCGAGACGCTCCTGAAGTATGCGGAGATGGACCTGCCGGTCTTCATCATGGTCATGGCGCTCGCAGGGGGGACAGCGCCCGCCTCGCTGGCTGGTCTGCTCGTCCAGCAGAACGCCGAGATACTGAGCTCGATAGCGATAGCGAAGTGCGTCACGAAATCCCCAAGGGTCGTCTACGGGTCCGTCTCATGTCCTCTGGACATGAGGTCAGGCATCGCCGCCACAGGTGCGCCCGAGTTCTCCCTCTTGGGGGTCGGCACGGTCGAACTCGCTAAGTTCTATGGCCTGCCGAGCGACATGGGTGTCCAGAGCGACTCGAAGATGGTTGACGCTCAGACTTCGTACGAGAAGACGCAAGCGGCGTTGATGGCCACTCTGGCCGGGGCGGACTTCGCCGAACTCTTCATGGGTTCTACGGAGGCGTTCAACGCCTTCTCCCCCGTTCAGCTGATTATTGATGACGAAATCGCCTCGAACGTGAACAGAATCGCTGCTGGCATCGTGGTCGACGAGAGCACTCTGTCGGTAGACGTCATCCACAAGACTGGTCCTCAGGGCAACTACCTGAAGAGGAAGGAGACGCTGACGCAGTTCAGGAATGAGCACCATACGGCCAGGCTATCAGACAGGTCGACCAGGCAGCAGTGGGTCGCCAAAGGGTCTAAGAGCGCCGACGAACGTGCGAAGGAGCGTATGTACGAACTCCTGAAAACTCATACACCCGAGCCGCTCGAGCCTGAGGTGAGCAAGGGCATGGCTGTTCTGCTCCGGGAGTATGCGAAGGGATTCGATACGAGACGACTAGAGTATCCTTGAGTGGCCGATGTCGGAGAATGAAATCGTTGGGCCGGCGGGATGAAACATGGCCGGTCCGAAGAGTTTTCATTTCAACGTATCTCGATTACCTGGAATCCGGAGTCCGGGTCGTTGCCGAACGCATCCAGTCTGGCGCGTATCCTCCACTCGTGTCTGACCTGGCCGCTGTAGGACAGCTGGCCCATTGGCATCTGTATGGTCGCTTCAACGACCTTGGTCTCGTTCGGCTGTAGGACGAATGCTGGCCCGACCGGTATCGCCTGCTTGATGGTCTCCTGCTGCACCTGGGTCATCTGGCCGCAGTGCTTGCACTTCACCTGTCCTGCTTCGGTCGCGTGGATGTCGACGAAAACACCCCCTGACTTGACCTCCTTTCCCATCGACATGATGGTCGCCTTGACCGGCAAGGCATCGCCACGCATCATTGGCTGGTGCGGGTATTCGATGCTCACCTTAGCTGAGCCGCCGGTGATGGCTGATCCGGCGGGTCTCATCTTGTCTAGGAATCCCATATAGCACACCGTTGTGGGGTTTCTAGTCGTTGTGGGATATATACTCCCTGCTTCCCCCCGGTCTCAAGCTCGACAGTCCTATCTAGCCTGGCGGGCTAGTATGGCGCCAGTCGACCGAGGGGGAGGAAGGCATCCGCTGCATGCTAATGGTCGCGCTAGTTGTCGGTGCGGGTCCTGAATCCCTTTGCGCGTCGGCGGGCCTATTCCGCCGTCATCGCCAAGGCCCAGAGGAACTCGTCCCAGTTCGTGTCGTCCACCATGTCGAGGTTGCTGGTGAGGTAGTTGTCGTACAGCTTGTCCCCGCTTATGGTGTAGTATATGGACATCCCGAATGACCGGAGACACATGTCTGCGTCAGGCGCGACATAGTCGAACCACAGGATCGTATCGTCGAGCAGTGTGACGGCCTTAGCGGTTTCTACGCTCAGTTCTGGTATCTTCTCGCCAAGCAGTGTCATGAACAGTCCGATGTCAGTGAACGGGAACGCCTCGCCGTGGAACTGTATCTGCGGCGTCTGCGATTCCGAGGACTCTATCGGCCCGCGGAGGTAGTACTCCTCGGTCAGTGGTACGAGCGCCGCGGCCACCGGGTCTATGCCGTTGATTACGAGGTTCTCGACCGTTGTGAGGTCAAACACGCCCATGCTAGTGTAAGGGAATCCGCCCAGGCCAACGCCCATGCATATGGTGTAGAAATCGACATATGTCGAGGCAGCCAGTTCGCTCACGGCGTACGGGCTCCTGTCAGTGCCGTCGATTCCACCCAGCCAGGCCGTGTAGTCCCAGCCATCTCCAGGCACAGTTGTGATTGACGCGACCATGTACTCGGCCAGGTTCCTGTTCTCATAGGCTATCTCAATCATGCCCATGAAGCACGCGTCGTACCCGATGACGTCAAGGTCGACTCCAGATGCTTCGATTCCCTGCTGGACCTCATCCATTATCAGTCTGTCCGTGCTCCCAGTGGGCGTCAGTGAACCCTCATCATAGCACACGCCCCACCAGCCGCCTCCGTGGTCCCAAAGGATGAGCATGTAGTTGTCAGCCGGGGCGAATGCAACAGCGGTCTTGAGGCAGTAGGTCAGGGTCTCCGGGTCACCCATGTTCAGTTCGCCAGGAGAGCCGCCTGCGACCTCGTCGCAGTCACAGATGCTCGGGGCGCCGTCCGCATCGAAATGCGTCTCGCCATCACCGAGGGCGTACCAGTGCGTCCCTTCGGTTATGTCAATGGTGTCCATCAGGACCACGACGTTGATACCATCCATGGGTCCGACGGCCTCCATCTCCTGAAGGTCGCCAACAGCCGCGAGCTGCAGGTTGTTGTCCGCAGCCAGATACACTATTATGGTCCATTCCGCATCGACCAATGTATCTTCCGGCGCATCAAGCAAGCTGTCCGGCTTCGCGACGGCGAACGCATTCACCATCGAAAACGCAGTCACAATCAGCAATGCCGCTATAATCCTCTTCGAACAGGTCGTTCTCATAGACTCCCCCTCGCACCCGGTGAGTCCGACTTTCCGCTAAATAAAGATTTCGGTCAGTCAGTGTGACTTCACAGATCGTAGGGCAGCATCTGCGAAACGGGGTCAAGCCGAGGTCCCTTGAGGAAGTCTCGCGGAGTTCCCGACCGACAGTAGGTATTCATTTCGCGGAGGCATAGGGGGAACGCGTCTTGGGAATCCGTGGGCGAGTGACGATGAGTATCAAGATGTCATTGCACGACTTGGGGAACGGCCGCATCGGCCCATACATGCAGAGCAAGAAGAACCGCGTGTTCAGAACATCTGTCGGCGGAAGGGAATATGTCGTGAAGGTCTTCAGGGACGAATGGAAGGAGCGTGCCCAAGCTGAGTTCAGTGTGCTATCCTGGTGCCGTGAGAAGGGAGTCCCCGTGCCGCTACCCGTCACCATGGTCGAAGATGCGATCGTGATGGAACCGATTGAGGGCGAATCCGCGGCCGTGGTCTTCGATGAGTTGTTCTCCCACTCTTCGGGGGCCGATCTGTCCGAGGCGCAAAGAGAACTCGCGGACAACCTGGCCAAATGGATGTCATCTTTCCACATCGCATTCGATTTCAAGCTTGCTCGCGGGGACGCCGTCCTCAAGAACTTCATCATCACCCCCTCCGGCATCACCGGCCTCGACTTCGAGGAAGCCTCGTCCGCAGACACACTCAACGACCTGGGACAGTTGTGCGCCAGTGTACTCATGACTGACCCTGTCTTCACCGCGGCGAAGGTTTCTTTCGCAAGGCATTTCACGAGTTGTTACTGGGCCCATTCCGGACGGAACCGCACGGACGGGCTTGCTGCTACCGTGTCGGCCGCCATCAGACATTACGCTCCCTTCAGGTCGAACGGGAGCGAACTCCTACGATACGCGACGAGGATCGAGAACGGTGAGCTGAGGGTCGGATGATCAGGCGATTTGGAGTGCCGGGCATCTTGTGACCAGGAAGGTCACTGCCACGAATACTGCCGAACTGGCTAGGAACGCGAGGTCCCATGCAGTCATCCTTATGGGCTGGAGCTGGGTCCTGGTCTTGTGCATCCCGAAACCTCTGCCCGTCATGGATGCCGTGATGGAGTTGACCCTGGACATCGCCGTCATGAGCATTGGCATGGTCGTGTACCTCGCGGACCGCACAATCCCCTTGATGCTCCTGTCGAGTTTCATCCCTCTCGTGACCTGCGCCTCCCTGACAGTGGCTAGCTCGAACTGGAACACCGGTACGAACCGCATGGAAAGCGCTGGCAGGAACGCGTACCTGTAGGGGAATCCCGCGGTCGTGAGGGCGGATGATAGCTCAGAGGGTGAGGTCGTCGCGACGAACACCCATGACATCATGATCAAGCTCAGGAACTTCCCGGCTATAGACACACCATCGTAGATGCCACCTGTCGTGACCGAGAATGCGGACCAGCTCGCGAGCTCATCCCCTGAGTGATTGAATAGAATCTGCGCCACGAAGATGGCCATCGCGAATCCAATGATGCCTCTTGTGACGAGTCCTCGCGCGTGGAAATGCTCTTTGGCTACGAGCACGCATACCACGATCGCGGACATGTGGACCGGGTCGACCACGAGGAGCACGAGTATGGAGAACATCACCAGCAGGAGCGCCTTGGTGATGGGGTTCAGTCTGGGGGTGCCCTCCTCAGGGAGTCTTGCCGTCATCTGGTCACCCCGGTGAACAATTCCTCCCATTCGCTTTCCTGCACGCTGCTCACAGGACCAGTTCTGACGATTTTCCCGGCCCTCATGAATACGACATCGGTGCACGAGTTTTTCGCGAACTGTATGTCGTGCGTGACCACGACGGCCGTCTTGCCCGCTCGTTGGAGGTTCGTTATCATCCCTCGGATGGCCTCTGCGTTCTCGGCATCTTGTCCCGAGAACGGTTCGTCCATGAGTATCAGCCTGGGGCCGTGGGACGACGCAGACCGGATGTTCACCCTCCTCTTCTGACCGAAGCTGAGGCAATGGGGGTGTACGAACTTTCTGACCTCCTCGGAGGCCTCGAATTCCTCGACCGCCTTCAGTGCCTCGCCTTTCGGTGCGTCATAGTTCTCCGCGGCGAAGAGTATCTCCTTCTCGACCGTCCTCTCGAAGATCTGGTGGTTCGGATTCTGGAAGACGAACCCGACTTCCCTCCCGAGGACCCAAGGTTCAGTCCTCACATCCTTGTCCTGAGGATGTCCTAACACGTCGACACTTCCGGACTGTGGGGTCAGCAGCCCCATGAGGTGTCTGAGAAGTGTCGTCTTTCCGGCTCCATTCTCCCCCATTAGCGCCACGACAGCGCAATCTTTGAGGTCGAATGTCACGTCATCGAGAATCTTCGTGCCATCGACTCCGTACGACAATCCTTTGACCGAGACGACTGCCAGTTCGCTCTTGGAGGGTATCGGTGGCGAAGGCTTCGCATCGGCCTTCCCGATGCGCTCTGCGAAAGATGGATCATGCCGTCCACAGTCCAGCACAAGCATCCCCTTGTCCATGACCATGACTCTCGAGGCGAGGTCCTTGAACCCTCCTGGCCGGTGCTCGACGACCACGATGGTCATCTCTTTCCTCCGTCTCAGGGCATCTATGACTCCGACGACATCGGAGACAGATCGCGGGTCGAGGTTCGATGTGGGTTCATCGAGGATGAGGAGCCGAGGTCTCACCGAGAGCATCGACGCTATCGCGACCTTCTGCTTCTCACCCCCAGAGAGCGTAGAGAGCTTCCTGCTGACGAGGTGGGACGCGCCCACGCTCGCAAGAGATTCATCCACGGCCTTCCTGATATCCGCCCTGGGCACGTTCAGGTTCTCAGGACCGAAGGCGACTTCCTCCTCGACGGTCTCCGTGCAGAACTGCGTCTCAGGGTCCTGCTGCACCATGCACGCGACGCTGGAGATTGCAGTGGCGTCCTCATACGTCTGTCCGCCTATCCGCACCTCACCTCTCTTCTCCGCGGGTATGATGTCGGGGATGAATCCGCACACGGCCTGCATGGCTGTCGACTTCCCAGATGCGGAGTCGCCCATGAGAAGGACGAACTCGCCTAGGTCGACGTGCAGTGAGAGTCCGTCCACTGCGGGCTTCGACCTATTCTCGTACCTTACGTAAAGGTCCATGACGTCGAGCATCTACCTCACTTCGACCGACACGACATCCTCCACCCAGTATGCCCCTTCGTAGTTGGCAGCGACTATCGTGAACAGCTCATCCTCTTGAGTTATGATGAGTCCGTCGTCCGCCGCGACGTCGTCCAGCTCGAATACGGCGTAGTAACCGTCCCGGCCAGTGACCACGACCTCGGTGGCTCCTTCATCAGGTCCCGCCTCACTCACGATTTCATTCAGAGTGATACCTGTATAGTTTCTCGGGTCGACGTGTGTCACGGTGCCAATCAGCTCCGCGTTGACTGTGACCTGCGTGTCGCTGAAGTCCTCGTATCGGAATGTGTATGGGTCCGTGACCGCGCCGGAGACTTCGATGGTTCCTTCCTCTGTGAGCTTGAACACGAATGTGAAGTAGTATACGGCGCCGACCGTGAACGCTGACAGGAAGATCGTGGCGGCGATCACCGCCGTGAGCGCCTTGCGCTTCTCGGCCTTCCCCTTGACCCACACGCTCTCGTCGACATTCGGGTCGTCCACCACGACCCTCCTCTTGCCGAGTATCATCCCTGACAGCTCGAGCGACTCGAGCATCTCCAGGACAAGCCATCCTCCGAAGATGATGCCTGAAGCGGCTGCCAGCATGCAGAGCATCGCGACGAGGTACAGAGGTATGCCAGAGAAGAAGAACAGTTGGAACACAATCACATTGGATGCAGCGGAGAAACCCCCCGCCAGTGCGTAGAACATCGGGCTCCTGTTCGCCTTGGCCTTGTCACTGAACAGAACGATGTCTGGTATCAATCCCTGGATTAGCGAAACGATGACTATGACGATTCCATGCGTACTCCCGAGGAAGAGTTCGATCACTCCCTTCAGGAATCCCGTCACGGTGGCCGCCCCCTTCTTACGCGTGATGCCAAGGGCAAGCATGATCCATATCACGTGCAGTCCGGCCAAGAACTGGCCCGCCCCGAACGGAACGCCGATGATGTGGTTGACCATGTTGCCGAGGTACCCGATGTATGTCGACAGCACTCCGCCGAGCGCCGAGAGCAAGGCGATGGTCACGAGGTCCTTCGTGGAGAAGTAGTACTTCCTCATGCTGCAGCCTCCACCGTGATAGTGAACGTGTTCTTCACCCATCTCGCGCCCGCGGATTCGTACGTCGAGTATCCCTGCCCTTCGTACGAGGTGAGTTCGCAGTCGGAGTTGCTGTACAGGCCATCCTCTGGTAGCATGGCTATCCGTGGGCCCTCAGTCCATGTGGGCGCCAGCACCCCGTCTAATTCGACCGAGACTATCATCTCACCCTGCAGATTCAGCCATGTCGCATCGGGGCATGCGTTCAGGAACCCGAACTCTTGGATGTATCCATCTATTGCGGTGATTGTGAGCAGGTCTCCCTCGGTCATGCCACCGACGAGCTCAAGCAGGTCCCGGACGAGGACTCCCCTGTAGTGTCCCTGTCCGGCGATGTTGCCGTACAGGTTCTCGTATGACGAGTCGTTCTCCACGAGGTCCATGAGCATCAGCTCCTCGTATGTGATGTTGAGGGTCGAGCCATCCTTCCCGATGACCTGCACGTGTGGCGACGTAGGTGGGACGTAATCGAGGTCGATCTTCTCATAGGAGAAGCCGGTGTCGTCAACGCTCACGATGATGATGTGATGGACGCCGTCTACCAGGGTTCCGCCCGCGCCGCCAGTGATGATGAAGTCGGTGCTCTCCATCTGCATGTAGTGGAATGCGTGGATATGACCAGTGAACACGGCATCCACATCCTCTTCGAGGACGAACTGCCGTATCCTGTCACAAGATGCAGCATCTAGCGTGTGGTTGTCTCCGAACGGATCGTAGCTTGGCATGTGCGTGACCAGGACCTTCCTTTCGGCCCCCTTGAAAGTGTCCCTCAGCCAATCAATCTCACCCTCGTCGATCACCTGATCCGATGAATCGACGGATGCGAACCTTATGCCAGAGTACTCGAAACTGTACGCCGAGGACCCGAACCTGGATGTATACTCATCGCCCCCGTCGAGTTTGACGTCATGGTTCCCAGGTGTGGTGAGGACGGGGATCGTGATGGCTCCCAGGGTCGATTCGAAGGCGTCGAATTCGGACGGCTGCCCCGAGGGGGTCATGTCTCCGAGGTGGAGAATGAACTCGCATCCGTCGACGCGTTCCAGTGCTTCCGCGAGTATGCCATTCTGCCCTTGACTGTCCCCCATGACTGCGAACCTGAACGACTCCTTGACCTGAGCTGAGAGACGCAACTCCGTCTCGGGACCTCGAACGGTGCAGGATATGTTCGACCCATCTATCGTGGCCGGGTCATCATTACCAGAAAGTGTGGAGTTTGGGAAGCAGTTTGTGAAGGTCACCTCACCCTCGAAGCCGTTCAGGGTGAGCGTGATCTCAGGTCCCAGGCACCTGACCGTGAGGGTGTCGGAGGTCTGGGACAGTATGTCACCGCCGACGGCCTCCACGCTCTCTCGGAGCATGGGAAGGCCTAGGCCAGCCAGTATCACCACCGCGCTGGCCGCGACAGCTATTACTGTCCAAGTCCTCTTCTCACGCATCTCCATGGTCTGGTCTCACGCGGGCAGTCCTATCAGTTCGATCGTTGCTACGGACTTGATCTTCTGTGACCCGAACAGGTACTCACTCGTGAGCTTGAGCGGGTACTCGTCATCGATCAGGGCCATCCAGTCCAGCATGAACGCGACGACGAAGCTGTTGTTGTACGCGACGTCATCTATCGAGAACGTCGTGTTGTAGTCGTCCGATGCGATGACCTTCACATCGTACCCGGCTTCTGCGAGGGTGTCGTTGAACTCGTAGTGGTATAGGTCCTCGCCGTCGACGGCTGCGATCAGCACCCAGAGCGGAATGCCCGCGTATGTGTGGTCAACCAGCTCGTCGTCGGTGTAGTTGTGGTACGTCGCATGCCATCCGCCGTAGTTCGTGTAGTTGAACCATGTTCCGTGGAGGCCGGAGTAGTATATCGACGCGAAGGTCTCAGCACTGATCGTCACCGTCTCGGTGCCGACGATGGTGAGTTCCCAGTCAGGAACTGGTTGGAGATCCTCGAGGGATATGTTCACAACCTGGCTGACCTTCAGGTTGCTGGCCAGCCAGTCGCCGACGATCTTAAGGGGCCACTCATCGTCCGGCAGCGGCTCGCCGTCGAGCTTGTTGGCAACGATGATAGTATCGTTCCGGGCGACCTGCATCGATGTGAAGGCCTTGTTGTAGCCATCCTCGGCAGTGACCCTCACAATGTATCCCTCGAAGGCGAGCAGGTCGTTGAACAGATACTCAGTGTCCGGTCCGTCCGCGCCGTCGACCGCTGATACGAGCGTCCAAAGGGCGACGCCTGTGTAGGTGTGCGTCCCAGTTTCGTTCTCGAAGGACCAGCTGGCTGCATGGTAGTCGCAGGATGCGACGGATTCGAAGGTCTGTCTGTCCATCTCGTAGACCGTCGTGCCGTTGAGTTCTAGTGTGTACTCCCGCACGGGTGACAACACATTCACCGTGCGGACATACTTGGCCCAGAAGTGGCCGTCCGTGATCGGTTCGCTGTCGTCAATGATGGCTATGCGCAGGACCATGTCTACCAGGGGTAATCCGTCCTGCGCATAAGCCACGACCATCGTGAAGTTGTCGAACCCCAGGGATGTCCCTGCGGAGTCGTATTGCTCGAAAGTGCCGTTCTCGACCTGCGAGTAATTGTAGGTCATGGCGTAACCGTCAGTGGCGACCACCTCGACTGAGTAGTCGTCGCCCGAGTACACGAGGTCGACGAGGTCCTTCAGAGCCACGCCGGTGAACTCGAACGGTCCTTCGACAGTCCCCGTCGACTTGATGAAGCTGCCGTTCGACGTGAGCGACTCCAGGTTCTCCAGCTCGTACATCGTGAGGTCGACCGTCGTTGTGCCATCGACCGTGAGGACGACATCCTGTTCCTGCAGCTCGCCGATCTCGATACTCGAGACCATCTTGACCCAGAGCGACCCTGCCGAAGTGAGCATCTCGAACTCGGGCGCGTCCGGGGCTGTCGCGTTGAAGTCGTCGTTGCTGAACGCCTCGTCCGGGGCGAGGACGGCTATCATGGGCCAGTCCTCCTCCGTCATGAGGCTTCCATTGAACTCGTATGCGAGGATGATCTGGCCCTGGACTGCGAGGAACTCCGTGCCTGCGTAGACCTGCTCGTACGACAGGTTGACGGCGTATCCGTCGGAGGCGGTCACTGTCATCACGTCCCCTTCGGCCATCCCGCCGACGAGGTCCGCGAGGTCCCTGAGCTCAACGCCACCATATGTCCCCAGGCCATTCCAGTTGTTGAACCTGTTCTGGTACGATGAGATGTTCTCTACGAAGTCCATGTCCTCGAGCGATGCAAGATCCGCGGTCTCCTCCTCTCCGCCCTTGCCGGTGAGCGCGACCGAGAAGTTTGCCTCCTCATCATCGTCCTGGCTCAGGATGAAGTACCCCATGGGCACTGCCACCAGGAGGATGACTACGGCTGCCAATGCAACCATCTTCATCGCGGGGGAGACGCCCGTCTTCTTAGGCGGGCTTATGCTTTCGGATTCCGTCCCGGATTCGGGGTTCTCATTGATCACTTTGGAGTCTTCGCTCATTGTATCTCCTCTATATGCTCATTGAAGCATAACGCTGATGACGGCCCCTGATATATAGGTGTCGCTCACTCCGTCGCGTCCGTTGTATGGCGAGGTCCGTCCTTGGCCGGCCTGCCTCCTCATCCGGGACGGTCAGAAGGCTACTGGCGGAACCATAATGTAACCCTCAACCCGTTTCGCTTTTGGGGGCGAGGGGATCGTGTATCTCGCGAAGCGTGCTGTAGCAGGGACTTTGGTTTTCATCATGGTGCTGTCGACAACGATGGTATCGTTGTCGGCATCGGGTGCGAAGGCGACTTATGAGTACTATGTAGACGGGGACCCCGCCGACGTCGACACGGTGACCACCCCCGGTCTGCTTCTAGCAGGCGGGGACACGGACGTCGCCGAGGCCATGCAGTGGATGATTGCGAGATCGGGCGGCGGTGACTTCGTAGTGATACGTTGTTCTGGGACCGACGCTTACAACCCATGGATATTCAAACAGCTTGGAGGCGTCGATTCGTGCGAGACCATAATCTTCTTGAAGGACGAGGCGTGCTCCGACGTCTTCGTGCTTGACAAGATCCGCAACGCCGATGCGCTCTTCATCGCGGGAGGCAACCAGTGGGATTATGTGAGGATGTGGAAGGGAACCCCAGTCGAGGATGCGATACACTATGTGCGCGACAAGGGCGCGCCGATCGGGGGCACGAGTGCGGGCCTCGCGGTGCTCGGCGAGTTCTCCTTCTCCGCCGAGAGGAACACAATCGACTCGGATGAGGCTCTGACGAACCCGTATCACCCGAGGTTGACCCTTGAGCAGGACTTCCTCACCATGCCGAACATGGACGACAAGATCACCGACAGCCATTTCGTGGCGAGGGATAGGATGGGCCGGCTCGTGACATTCATGGCGCGCATTGTCCAGGATGGATGGGCCTCCGTGGCGATGGGCATAGGCATCGACGAGAAGGTCGCGTTGGCCGTGGACGAATATGGAGATGTGACCCTGTTCGACGCGTGCAACGACGGGACAGGCGCTGCCTACTTCCTCATGACAACTCACGCGCCCGAGGTCTGCCAGCCCAAGACGCCACTGACCTTCACGGGCATATCCGTGTTCAAGATGACGATGACATCAGAATTCGACCTCGCGTCGTGGACGGGGGCCGGAGGGGTGGAGTACACGCTGAGCGCGGTCGATGGCGTTCTTGCATCAACTCAGCCAGGCGGAAGTATCTACTGATTCGGCCACCGATGCCCCTGAGCTGCACCGACGGACATGTGAGCGGATGCCTCGTCAGCCAATCTCGTCCGTCCTAACGCCTCTCGTCGTGACGAAGGAGCATGTGGATGACAAGGCGGTCGCCCTGGACGAGATGCTCGGAGGATGGTATCCCTGACTGTGCGAGTGATGTCCGGAAAATGAGTGTGGACCGGGCGAGATTTGAACTCGCGACCTCTCGCATGCCAAGCGAGCGATCTGCCGCTGATCTACCGGCCCATGTGGGCTGTCGATGTATATGGTAGGTGTAATTAAAGCTTCCCCGGTCTGCCTTCCTACATTCTCCAAGGCGGGGAACGGGAGAATACTGATCGCCTGTCGGGGCGACTCGTCCCCGACAGGTTCTGAATGGGTTTCAACCACTATCCGTTGCCAGGACTAATCGACTCAGCACTGGCGCTTCAGGCGACGCAATCCTCTTGGTAGTCGCAGACCCCGTCTCCATCGGAGTCGTTGTCGCAGATCCCGTCGCCGTCACAGTCGCACGTGCAATCATTGTCACAGACACCGTCACCGTCTAGGTCGTAATCGCAGATGCCGTCGCCGTCGCAGTCGTCGCACGAACCGTCCTTGAGCTGGTCCTGGGTTTGGAGCTGATCTCCATTGCCTGCGGCTACGGCCGTCACGGCCGCTGCCCCGCTGACCAAAATGGCAGCACAGAGTGCCAACATGACCCAGGCCCTGCTGAGTCTCTTCTTTCCTGATACCTGTCTCGCCAACTCGCTCTCGAACTCCTTCCTCATATCCTCACTTCCTTGGTGTCTTCCATTCGAGGCCGCCCGTGTCCAGTCTGGCGGCGTCCTCGACGGTCCCGCTCCGTGCCCTGTTAGTCTCCTGTCATCAGTCACCAAGGTGAATGGGGTAGTGCTTTGTGGGACAAGAATCAAAGATTGGCACAATCGTTGAAGAGTCTCAAGGCCGATGTCGAGTGAGGTCGCCGGGGTCCATCAAGCGAACGAGTCCAGCTTCTTCTGGTACCGGACCTTCTCCCCAGGTACGGCCAAGGGATACTCCTCAGTCAGACACGCGAGGCACAGGTCGCCAGCGGGCAGGCCGATGGCGTCGACGAGTCCCTCGACCGATATGTATCCGAGGCTGTCAGCCGTGAGCATCTTCCCGATCTCCTCGACCGTCCTGCCCGTAGCCGCGAACTGGTCCCTGGTCTTCATGTCGATGCCGAAGTAGCATGGGGCGATAATCGGGGGAGAGCCCACTCTCACATGGACCTCTTTGGCTCCCGCATTCCTTACGAGCTGCACGATCTTCCTCATTGTCGTGCCCCGGACTATGGAGTCGTCCACGAGGACGACCCTCTTGTCCTTTATCACGCTCTTGAGCGGGTTGAGCTTGAGCATGACGCTCGTGGTCCTGTCCGACTGCTCGGGCATGATGAACGTGCGCTCGACATACCGGTTCTTCATGAGACCCTCGGAGTACCTGATACCCGACCCCTCTGCGTACCCCATCGCGTGAGACCTTCCCGAGTCAGGGATAGGCACCACGACGTCGGCCTGCACCGGCTGCTCCTTCGCGAGTCGCTCGCCTATGCGCCTCCTGACCTCGTACACGAGCTTCTCCTCGATGATCGAGTCGGCCCTCGCGATGTAGACCCACTCAAACATGCAGTGCGCCCTGCCCCTCGCGAGGCCGGTCTTGTGGGACTTGATCTCGCCCTGGAGCAACTCGACTATCTCCCCGGGCTCGACATCCCTGATGAACTCCCCACCGAGCGTGTCGAACACGACGCTCTCAGATGCTGCAGCATAGCCCGTCTTCGTCCTGCCGACGCACAATGGGCGTATGCCGAGCGGATCCCGGACCGCGAACACGCGGTTGTCCACCATGACCGTGAGCGAGTACGCTCCCTGTATCATGGACATGACATTCTTGATGGCCCTGATAGGGTCGCCCGTGGTGGATATCTCGTTCGCCATGAGCCTTACGATGATCTCCGAATCAGATGATGTTATGAACGCCCAGCCCTTCTTCTTGAGCTCGTCCATGATCTTGTCGGCGTTGACTATCTCGCCGTTGTGCGCGAGGGCGATGTCGCCGTAGTTGGTCGACACCACGAAAGGCTGCGCGTTGCTTATCGTGGAAGACCCGACGGTCGAATACCGGACATGGCCTATGCCCAAGTCCCCCTTGAGGGACTGGACCTCATCTGGTTTCAGCGCCTGATGGGCGAGCCCCATGCCCTTGATGCACTTGATCCCCTCGTGGTTGTAGACCGCGATGCCTGCGGACTCCTGACCTCTGTGTTGGAGGACCCTCAGCGCATAGAATATGTCTATCGATACGTTCGTCACTGACGCAGTTGCGAAAACCCCACACTCTTCCCTCGGGTGATCAGGCTCCGTTGACCTCAACCCCCAGTTCAAAGGAAAGCGTTTCATCAGTGCTGCTTGGCCCAGTTGTATGTCCTGATCTTGGCAGTCGCACCGAAGCCGCACGAAGCACAGGTCTTGTGGCGCACATGGTATGCTCTCTTGCCGCATCGTCTGCAGACGATGTGCGTCTTCTTGGAGCTTCTCTTGCCCATCGACGGGGTACCCTTGGTCATCCTGTCCTACCTCACGGGGATATGTATATGACGTTGTCTCCGCGGACGATGATGGCCTCCATCTTTCGGGTGACCTTCGTGTCGAGTATCTCCTCAGCATTCCTCAGTACGAGGTTCATGTGAGGGTCGTATCCGTCGAGGGTTCCGCGGTATCCCCTCTTCCCCTTTAGCTCCACGATAACCTGCTGGTTGATCGCCTTGTTCAGAACTGCCAGGGGTTTCATCAATTAAATCACCTGATTCCCGATAATCGGGTACTGTACTTAAAGCTTTCCGGGTCCACAATTCATGTCCGGGAACCTGCTGGCACCCCATCACGGCGCTTTCGGTTTGACCCTCGGGGGCCCCGGAGGCCTCTTCCTTGCCTGCATCTTCCGCCGCTCCTCCTCCCTTGCGACCTCCTCTGCCCTCCTCTTCCTGAGTATCAGGAACACGACGAGGACCACGACGGCCACTGCTGCGCCGACTATGATCAGTATGACCCACAGAGTGAACCAAGACGGGTCATCCTCTACTAGCACACTGACGGTCTGAGATGCCATAACGCTCGGGTCGGTCATGGAACTGAAGTCCATGCACAAGTCCTGCAAGCCGATCTCGACATCTCCGGGAACCGGTATCGTCAGCATGATTGTGGCAGACCCTCCGGGTTCCAGAGCGATGAGGATGGGGTCTCCCGTTTCCAGTGACACCACCTCACCCACAAAGGTAGCCGTTGTCGTGTTTAGGGCGCCCACGTACGCGTACAGGTCGACGACATCCGCCGAATTGCCGGTGTTCCGGACCGTCAGGTTGACGAACGCGGTCTCTCCTCGTCGTAGGCTCACCTGTGCGAACTCAGCCGATACTGAGATGTCGTAGAACGGCAACACGGACACTCCCATCTCCAGGGTCTCCGTCGCATTGTCGTCGGATTCCGACACGACGGTCACATTGAAAGGGTATGCGCCTGCGAGCACGTCCACGCCTGGTGTGAGGGATATGTAGACTTGCTGCTCGTCCCCGGCTCCGAGGAACACATAGGTCGTGTTCAGGGTGGCCCAGAACGCATCAATCCCCGATAGACTCAGCCTGAACACATCATCTGAGTTGCCTAGGTTCGTCACATCGAGGATGTACCTGACCTCTCTCTCATCTGGCACAGACATGTTGAGGAACGCCTGTTGCGTCAGCTTGGCGTCGACCTCCCAGTGATGCCCCACGATCATGAGTAAGTTCCCTTCCACTGTGTTCCAGGTCAAGTTCATGGATGACAGGGTCAACGTGAGCGTATTCAGTGTGCCCGGGGGATCGTACCTAGCAGGCGTCACGAGCACGGACACCTCAGCCTCCTCACCGGGTGCGAGCTCCAGCTCGTCATGGGAAGCGACGAGGTCCCATCCGAGGAGGTCGGAGGCCGAGACCGCGAAGGTCTCATTGGCGTTGGCCGAGTTTGAGACAGTGAACGTGTATAGCTCAGGGATGGTCGGCTCGACATCTCCTCCGTCGGACGATACAACAGTCAGTTCGCCGAACCTGACGACATCCACCATGAGGGTGACGCTGTCGTTGACGGAGTCTCTTTCGACGCATGTGGCGAGCACGGAGAACGCACGCGCTCCAGGCGTCTCATCCTCGGGAACCGTGACCTCAACAGTAGCCACGGCCGACGAGCCTGCGGGAACCGTGTAGATGCCCTCAGGCGAGCCACCCAGGTCAATGATCCAGCCGCTCTCAGGTTCGGAGTTCGACAGACAGAATGAGAACGCCGTGTTGCCTTCGTTGGTGATTGTGATGTTGAATATGGCCGTCTCGTCGGGCTCAGCAGATTGGCTGCTGACGTCGGACGTCAGAACGACCCCGGGCGTCCGGACGAGCATAGGGGCTGACTGTTGGTTGTTGGTCTCAAATGTCTCCCTTACGGTCTGATCAGGGTCGACGGCCACAGTCACGATGGTCTCGCCTTCGGACGCTGTGTGTGAGAAACTGACGACGGTTGAGTGCCCTGCTACTAGGTAGGCTACAGTGGCGTCTTCGACCGCCACCGAATCGACCATCAGGCGGACAGCCAGATCCGTTAGGGCATCCCCTTCGAGGTTCCACACGGTCGCATTGACCCAGACAGTGGTCCCGATCAGTGGTTGGGTGGATGACATGGAAATCCCGCCCGCGAGCACCGCCGGATCCGGCCTGTGAGTCCTTGAGAAGAACACCTCCATGTTCGGATAGTCGCCCACATACATCACGAGGGTGTTGTTGTCATTCGCGCACATCGCCACAGGGATGGTGGCGTTCCCGACCGTTTCTGAAGTCAGTCCTTGGTCGTAGACCTCGATTTCACCGTTGTAGTTCATCGCGGAGTAGTGGATGGCCCATAGACCGGACGTCTGGTCCTGCCACACGACATCGACTGCGTTGGAGTCGCTCAGGGCTATCCTGGGGCATCTGGACTCGTTGTCGTCTTTGGGTGAGATGTTCCTGTCATCCACGAGTGTGTTCCCGTCAGGGTCGAGGAGCGTGTAGAATATGTCGAAACTCGCATACCGGTCGTCGTCGAAGACCACGTGTACGTTTCCATCAGTGTCTATTGCTATGTCAGGCCTCGACTGAGGTGAAGCGAAGGTGATCCTCGTCTCGGGTGTCAGGGGCGTGCCGTCCATTATGACCTTCCTGTAGAACACGCCGTGGTTGATCACCAGGCCGTTACTGGAGTCCCTGAAATCGTACCAGACGATGTGGACCATACCATCAGAGTCTGTATCGAGCCTCGGGTGTTCAGACCGTCCAACGTCTCCAGTCACGCGCGTATCGGGTGTGAGAGAGGTCCCTGACATCCTCAGGCGCTTATAGTAGATCTCCAGGTTGCCGTCGCCGGCGTCGTGCCGAGCGTCGGTCCAAACCAAGGATAGGTTGCCGTCCTGGCACACGGCGATGTCCGGCTCAGTCGAGTTCGCGGGGTCGCTGTCCGATACCTGGAGCCCATTCTCCTGGAATGTGATGTTGCCCTCGTAGTACCACAGCTTCGCGAACAATAGCTCAGACGAGCCGTTGTCCACATCCTCCCACACGATGTATATGTGTCCGTCCGAGTCAGCTGCCACCGATGGGTTCCGGGATGCGGTGGTGTCGTTGGATATCTTCGCGTCGTTGGTGAGTTTGTTGCCTTCGTCGTCCAGCTTCATGTAGTAGATGTCCCCGGCCCCGGACCTGTAGTCTTCCCACACGACGTGTATATTGCCGTCGTCATCCACGCTGGAGGATACGTTGGTCGATATGGCTTGGTCGAAAGTGAGTCTGATGCTGCTCCCAAAATCGTCTATGGGAAATGCGTGAGCGGACGGCGCCGGCGGTCCTTGGAGCAGGACCATGAGCGTCATCGGGAGGAGCAGAACAACGAGCATCGTGCTCGTGAGCGCCGTCCTACTCACGGTGGCCATATGTCAAAATCAGGTCTATCCACTCATAAGGTTTGGCGCTCAATTCTCGCGCCTGACTATCATGTGCGTCAAGTGCAGCGAAACAACACCAGTTGTCCGGACACAGGGTGGGGAAGAGAATCTCGACCGATTCTCAGTGCGGAGATTCCTTGCCAAACGCTTATGAAAAGCGCTAAGGATAGTCGAATCAAGCGTTCGTCAGAACCTGTCCAGAGGCTGGCCCATGCGCGTTCTCTCAGAGGACGACTGCGAAAGGCAAGATTCGGTGGCCAAACCTCTTCAGGCCAGCCATGGACCGCAGACGGACGCTCACCTTTCTCCCTCATGAGAGGTTCAGGACCTTGTCGAGCATCAACTGTGTGACGATGGCCGTCACGGTGCTGATCCATGTTATGATTGCGAAGTTGATGTAGAAACTATGCTTGTGGCTGCCGCCGGCGAAGGAGACGAGGTTCGCGGATATGAGCGAGTGCACGAGCATGATGAGCAGGAAGACCGCCTCAGCCAGGCCCAGGTCGAATGGCTTCAGCGCGATGGGCAGATTGATCGTCGTCTGGGAGAGCGCGAACTGCTCGTTCATGATGTTCAGGAGTTGCATCAGGCTCAGCGCGGAGAACAAGGTGAACGTTATGCCGACGGACATCCCATACAATGTCCCCAGCATGTTGTCGGATGACTGGTACCTCTTGCGCCTGACGCCCATCAGCTTCACGAAGTTGTCGCTGATGATGTCGATGACCTTGTCCACCTTCCCGCCCACGGACAGACCGACGACATACATCTCCGTGAACTTGGAGATCAGGTTGCTCCCGCTCTCGGCTGCGAACAGGTTCCAGGCGCGTATCTGGTCTATCCGGGTGAGCAGGCGCTTGTACAGGATCACTATGCCTTCCGAGAGCTCCCCGAAGTCGTGCTTGCTCAGCCTGCCGACGCCATCCGTGACCGCGGAGCCAGCAGATGCCGCGTAGCTGCCCACGGCCCTCATGAACGAATCGTAGTTCTCGTCCCTGGCCCTGACCCGCTTCTCCTCCCTCCTTATCATGAACCCTGGATACAGGAGCGGTGTGACGACAAGCGCGACTATGAGCATCAGGGGTAAGCCCGTCAGGAACCCGAAGGCGGCGAACCCGATGCATGCCGCGTATGTCGCCGGAAGGACGGACTTCATCACCTTGTCGATCTCGGTCTGCCCCTTGATGTTGTGCCATATGGGGTCCGATGGAAGTAGCGATTTGACCAGATACAGCACCATCCCCTCGACGATGACGAACAGCAGCGCGACGCCCGGAAGAATGAGGGTGATGGATATGTCCACGAACACGGGCAGGAGCGCGACGAACACGAGGATGAACATCAGGGATATCAGCACGGCGACGAATATCTCGTTCAGCAGGTCGAGGTCCTTGAGCGCCGTCTCGTACTTGTTGATGTAGACGCTCATGGACACCTCCCGCTCCTTGGTGAGGAACTCCTCGAGGTCCTCGCCCGCATCGGATGAGTGCGCGAGCCTGTCGAGGAAATCTGCTAGCATCGGCGAGGGAGTCTTGCGGGAGACGGTCCTCGCGGCGTCCGAGAGACCCATGTTCCAGTATTCCATGAGCTTGTAGATCTTCTCGATTTCAAGGCTGAGCGCTTCATATTCCTTGACCTTCGAAAGGATCTCGAGCATCTTCTTCCTTGGCAGCTTCGATGTCGAGAGGACGCTCATCCTGACGAGGAACAGGTGCATGTTCCTTTCTATCTGGACCTTCTTCCGTTCACCCTGTAGCATCGGGTATATTACTGCCACGACCGAGAAGAGGACAGGGATTGCCAGGAACACATACTTGAACAGCCCATCGGCCGCCAGTTCGGGGAATAGGAAGACCAGCAGGGCAGTCGCGCCGATGCCCGCTATCACGAGCGGGAGAGCGTATCTCGTGAAGTACTTCTCAACGGGCATGTCGAGGGACTGGTAGAGACGCTTCATCTTGCTCGCAGCCATGGAGGACCTACACGGGGAACGGTAGGCCGCTCACCCCCTTCTTCTGGAACTCCTTGGTTATCTCCGCCACCTTCTCGTACTTGAATATCTTCCTGGAGACCATCTCTTCGAGTATCTTGGTCCTGAGGGCCAGGTCACCGTATATCTTCCTCTTGTCACTGTAGCCCCTCTTGACCGCAATCTTCTCCTCGAGGATGTAGGAGTTGTTCATCCCCTTGAACATGTGAGAGTCGTCCGCGGCGTTCCACAGGAAGATGGTCCGGGTCATGATCCCGCCTAGCGCTTCGTTGTACCCGACGATCTCATCAATGAACATCGTCCGTCTCAGGAATTTACCTTCCCTGTACACGCCTGCCTGGAAGAACGCGACATTCAGGTTGTCTATGAACGTGATGGGCACATTGATGGGGTCGCTGGTGAATCTCTGTATGAGCTTCCTCGTCGATGCCGCGTGGAACGTGGACAGGACGGGGTGGCCCGTTTGCATGGCCTGGAACGCAACGCTCCCTTCCTTGCCCCTAATCTCTCCGACTATGATGAAGTTCGGTCTCGATCTTAGAGCGGCCTTGAGCAGTGAGAACGTATCGACCCTGCTCTCCTCAGGGCCGAAGTCCCGCGTTGCCAACCTCTGCCACACCTTGTGTGGAACCTGCATCTCGATGGTGTCCTCGGCCGTGTAGACCTTGCTGTCGTACTTGATGAATGGGAGGGCCGCGCCCATGGTCGTCGTCTTGCCCGACGCCGTCTCCCCGCAGAAGAATATGCTCATGCCTTCTTCCAGGCAGAGCCATATGTAGGCGGCTTCCTGGGCGCTGATGGTGTTCCATTCGATCAGGTGGGTTATGCTTATAGGTTCCTCGGCGAACTTCCTGATGGAGAAGCTGGGGCCTTTGACGCTCACATCGTCAGCGTAGATGAGGTTGATACGTGACCCGTCAGGAAGCGTACCGTCCACTATCGGCCTAGCCATCGACGCCGGCCTGCCTATCCTCTCGCTCAAGGCCCGAACATAGTTGTCGAGTTCCTCCATCGACTCGAACTTCACATCGGTCGGCATCGCCTGGAATATCTTGTGGACGATGGAGACGTTGTCGTGTCCGATGCAGTGGATATCTTCGATGTACGGGTCTCTGAGGAGTGGCTCAAGGGGTCCTGCTAGCACAATCGCCAGCTTTGCATGGTATTTGATCAGGTCTTGCTCGTGCTGGGTGACGAATATCTTTGGCTCCGTGAAAAGGTCGCCGAAGATGCGTTTGCCGTCGCCATCCGTGCTGCTCTCGGAGATCTTTGTCGAGGCGTCTATCAGCTGCAGGAGATTCTTCTCGAACTCCTCCACAGATTCGTGCGGGTCCATGTAGACGGCCTTGTTGTAGACCTGTTGGATGACCTTTCTGTACTTGGGCTGCAGGTCCGGCGTCATCGGCGGCTGCACGGACTTGTAGCTGATGGGTATGCTATCTGTCGAGAACACATGGACAAAGAGCGGGTCGCCTATCGGGTAGATCACGTTGACCTGCTGCTCGTCCCCCATCTTGCGTTCGACCACGGGGTGGAACTCTGGAGGCGACCTGTGTCTGCTGACGAACTCCTGGACGTATTCAAGGAGGTGCGGGTTCTTCCTCATGGCCTTCTTCAGGCCAGCTTCGTCTGCAGGCATCCTCACCCATCCGCTGAGGCGCCTCAAGCGGCTCCTGAGCAGAGCCAATGCCGCACCCTTGGGCGGAGGTAGCCCTGTGGAGCCTGCGCTCGGTGGCCTCAAAGGCCAATCCAGAACCTGAAGTAATAAGGGTTGGCGCCCAATTCTCAGGCCTGACTATCAGTGCCAGCAAACGCGGATCAGACCGTGAACGGCAGGCCGGCCACTCCCTCCTTCTGAAATGCCTTGAGGATGTCGTTGACTGTCTTGTAGGAGGTCATGTTCGTCTCGACCATCTTCTCGATGATCCTGGTCCTGAGGGCGAGTTCCTTGTATATGTCCCTCTTGTCCTTGTACCCCCTCTTGACGGCGATCCTTTCCTCCAGTATGAACGAGTTGTTCATCCCTCGGAATATGTGCTGGTCGCTCACCGGGTTCCATACGAAGACTGCCCTGGTCATCACTCCGCCCATCGACTCGCTGTAGCCCAGTATCTCCTCGATGGACAGGGTCCTCCTGATCAACTTCCCGTTCCTGTATACGCCCGCCTGGAAGACCGCCACGTTGAGGTTGTCCATGCTCGTGATGGGCACGCTGATCGGGGCGCCGGTGAACCTCTGTATCATCCTCTTGACGGAGGCGGCGTGGAATGTCGCCATGACCGGGATGCCAGTCTGCATCGCCTGGAACGCGACGTTCCCTTCCTTCCCTCTGATCTCACCCACGATGATGTAGTTGGGTCTGGACCTGAGTCCAGCTCTCAGGAGGGCGAAGGTGTCCACCTTGCTCTCCTCCGGGCCGAACTCCCTTGTGGATAATTGTTGCCAGACGGCGTGAGGCGGCTGCACCTCCAGGGTGTCCTCAGCCGAGAATATCTTCTGGTCGTACCTTATGAACGGGAATATGGCGTTGAGCAGGGTCGTCTTACCTGAGGCGGTCTCACCGCAGACGAACACGCTCATGCCGTTCTCGAGACAGAGCCAGAGGTATGCGGCCTCCTGCGCGGAGACAGTGTTCCATCCAGAGAGTTGAGCGGCACTCAGCGGCTCCGCTGAGAACTTCCTGATGGTGAATGTCGGCCCGTTGACGCTCACGTCGTCAGCGTAGATGATGTTGATACGGGAACCGTCCGGGAGGGCGCCGTCGATGATCGGTCTCGATATCGATGCGGGACGACCCATCCTTTCACTCATCCCCTTGGTGTACTTGTCCAGGTCTGAGACGTTCGAGAACTTGATGTTCGTCTCCACCATGCCCAGGATCTTGTGGTACAGGTTCACCTCCCTGACGCCGACGCAGTGGATGTCCTCTATGTACGGGTCCCTGAGTATCGGTTCGAGGATGCCGTTCTGGAGGATGTTCCTCTTGACGTAGTACTCCAGGATGCTGTAGTCATCTGGGGTGACGTAGATCTTGGAGTTGGGTTTGAACAGCTGTACGACCTTCGAGGGGATGCGTCTCTCTGTGACCTCGACTATTTCGTTCAGGAGCTTGTCCAGGACCTCGTTGAACTCCTCATCGGTCGAGTGGATCTTCTCCTTCCCTGACTTCAAGAAGACATTATTGACGACCTTCTCGTACGCTTTGCCAAGCTCGTCCTCCATCATTGGCTGCACGACATCGTACTTGTGCCCGGTGTCCTTGGAGCCGTGCAGGTGTATGAATATCGGGTCGCCGACAGGGTAGATGACATCCACGGTCGCCTCCTTCCCGAGATCCCTGCCCAGTGTGTCCATGAACTTCGGCGACTGGTTTGTCTCCTGAGCGTATCTCTGAAGATAGACGTTCAGGTGGGGATTCCGTTCCAGGACCTTGCTGAACTTCGCCGCCATGACCGTGACCTCACACGACTGATGTGATCTCGATGACCATGCCCACATTAGGCTCTATCCTGAAGCCCACGACCGGGGACACCCTGTACTCGGTGCCACCGAACCGCTTCACCATGATGCTCCTGGATATCATCCCGCCGACCTGTGACACGATTATGCTCAAATACACGTGACTGTCCGACTCGAACGGTGCGAGCGCCTTAGGGTCCAGTTCAGTCGGGTCCACTGTCACCACGATGCTCTTACCCATGCCGGTGAGTCTCTTGAAGAATGACAGCACACCTATGCTGTTGTCTTCCCCATGAAGGCTGTTGCTGACGAGGCTGGAGAAGGTATCTATGATCATGATGTCACTCTTGTACAGTTCCTCGGAGCCCATCAGCATGCCCAGGAAGTCGCTCCTCTTCCTGGCCTTGCCCACGAGTGGGTACACAGGCACGAACTTCAGTTTCCCGTTCAGGAGCCATGAGGATATGGGGTAGTCGAGCGAGTACATCTGGTTGATGAAGTCCCTGACGGTCAGCTCCGTCGATATGCACGTTACCGAGTGTTGGTTCGAAAGGAATCCGTAGATCATCCGCTGGACGAGGGCGCTTTTTCCGGTCCCATGCGCTCCCTCGACCAACGTTATCGTTCCCGCGGGGAGGCCCTGACCTAGCTGGTCATGTAGGTCGTCTCTGGGTATCTGTAGCTTGTAGGTCTCCCCCATTGGAGGGTTCACCCCGTCATATGCGGAAGCTGAGCTTGTCAGAGACGCCGTTCTCGGTGGTCACCTGTACCGAATGGTCCCCCTCTGCCAAATTCTGGTCTATTGATATCGTCAGCATGCTCGCGGGGTCCCAGTAGGACAACGTGCTCCCGCTCAGCGTCAGCGTGTAGTTCGTGACCGCAAACCCATCCAGCATTACTGTGATATAGTTTTGGTTCAGGACGGTCTTGCCCACGTTCTTGACATATATCCTGACAGGGTCGTTCGGGATCTCGTCAGGGTCGTTTATTATCGAAATGTCCGTCAGCAGATCCTTCTCCACATTATCGCTCTTCTGGTCTATCCCGTTGGTTATCTTGGACACCCCGTTGGCGGCCACGGCGACTACTGCCGTTGCCACGATCAACGCGGATATGAAGAATATCAGCTGAGTCGATGCTCCGCTTGCGCCCATCATCTCCACCTCCTATTGCACTGTGACACATGAGATTCCATTCTCTACCACCACTTTGATGTTAGTACCCAGGTTCTCCACGACGAGTCCATTCACATTGTCAGAGACATACATCTTGCCTGTGACGTCTACGGCGATCACAGAGTCGCTCAGCAGGCTGTCGACTATGTCCACGGGCGACCCCGTTGCGTTGAACACGGCCACCTCGCTCGATCCGTTGACGACATACACATACACGTCGTCCAGGCCGTTCGCGCTGGCACAGATATCCGTTGGCGACGAGAGCCCTACCGTGCCGACTAACTCCGTCCCTCCGCTGCCGTCCAGCTCGTACACGTCAACATGGTATCCCGAACTGTAGTCGATCACGAAGATGTGCGAGCTGACGAAGATGTCTCGCGGCGATGTCATCGTGCCTCCGTTCGGCACAATCGAGTCCACGAATATTCCTGTGGCCAGGCCATACCGGTCGATGTGGCTCCTGTTGTCTATGATGTATATGTACTCGGAATCGACGCTGAATGAGGTCAGGATGGACGAGTTCGTCGTGTCGTTCACTATCCGGTCCACCCAAGCCCCGTCGAGTCCGAACCGATCGATGTGTGTGCCCTCGTCCAGTACGTAGAGATAATCTCCCCACACTTTCAGGTCAGAGGGCGAGACCATGTTTGATGAGTCTGTAATCGTGAAATCGAAGACACCTCCGAGCGTGAAGACATCTATGTCCTGTCCATCCAGGACGTAGACGCTCTCTCCAACGGAGACATTCGAGGGGGCAGACAGGGAGGCGTCATTGGTGAGCGAAGCGCGCGGGTCGAGGTCAGTCTCGAATGACACATCGGGATCATCGACAGTGATCGTGAGGACCTCAGTCGGGAGCCAAACCTCTGTGTCCGTCCCCTGGATGGTCTTATTGAACGACGTGGGGATGGCCCCTTCCAGAATCAGGTCGACCTTGGATATGTCCAGGACCTTGCTGCCAGTGTTCTGGACCCTGATATCTAGGGTGTTTGAGTCCCTCTGGTAACTGACGTCGAGTATCGTCACTTGCGTATCGAGTCGATCGTTCATGTATTCGTACTTCTCATCGAACGATTCCGACACAGAGTCGAAGGCGTCGTTCAAAGAGGAATAAAGAATAGAAAAAAGGATTAGAAAGGCGGCGAAGAATATCGCCATTGTAGCCGAGACACTAAACCCCATGAAAGCCCTCCAGACTCTCCTTGAATTTGGAGATGTTCTGTTCGAGGGAGTTAAGGCGGTCCTTGTCAACCTCTAGTCCGGCTATCTTCTGCACGAACAGCAGGGACTTCAGGTGGTCGTCTGCGGACAGACGCCAGTCCTCGACCTTCTTGTACGGGGCCGCTGTCGGCGGCGGGAGGTCGCGGAACACGTCCTCCCTTACCTCCTCTTGGCCCATGTACTTGGTCACATCCTGCATTTCTCCGCGCGCGTAGGACATGATCTCTGATTTCACGTCCTCGCTGATCCATCCTACATCGACATAGTAGTCTAGCACGAGCGACATCCTTTCCCTGGTCACGCGCTCGAACAGGAACTCTATCCAGCGCATCACGAGGACCAGCGTCAGGTAGTCGTGTGGGATGTACGCAAGGAGCGGCTTCTTGTTGTGTTTGCTCCTCGCGGACGCTCTCACCTGCCTTTCATACTTCTCGTCCTTCGAGGTCTTGTCGAGTGTCGGTGGGGGCTCTCTCCTGGGTCCGGAGAACACTGTCTCAACGGTAGCGGTTGACGTCCCTGGCTCCCACGGGGCGGCGTCGCGGCTGGCCTTGGGCCCTTTGCCATTGAAGGTGGGCGGCTCCACTTCCCCTTCCTGATATGGCCGGAACTCCGGTATGTCCCCGTCCAGCTCGATTGGAGCGAACGGAGCGGGCTCAGGCATCACAGCCGGTTGGGGCTGGACAGGTGGGGGGGTCTTCTCGGAGACATCTAGGAAGGGGTTGAACTTGGTGGACACGACCTCGTAGACGGAAAGGAGCTTCCTGATGTCCTGTTCCATCTGATTGAGCCGGTCCCGGACCTTGGCATTCTCGTTCCGATCCGTTGTGAGAGCGGAGTCGATCCGGCCCATCTTGTCCTCGATCTCCTCCAGGCGTCCCATGAGCTCGCTTAGCTCCTTGACGCCTGCGAGACCTGCGCCGCTGGCCTCGTCCTCTCCCAAGTAGTCTTCATCTTCCGCGCTGACGAGTTTGTCGGCTCTCTGGCTAGTCTCAGTCTCCTCGTAGGCCCCCTCTTCCGCCTCCTCTTCGAATCCCTCCTCGAAGCCTTTCAGCTTCCTTCTTGCGGAGGAACCGTCTTTCTCTGGTTTCTTGCGGAACAGGCCAGCCATTTCCTTACACCATTTCCCCGTGCTCTCTAGTCAGGGCACCATCCCCCTCCCAGAAAGGGAGGGGTTTGGTGATGCCCTGACGGGTTCGCAGAGGCTTGTGTCTCTACTTCAGGACAACCACGCTGCTTGCCTCGAGCGTCGAGGGCGCAGTTATCTCACACAGTGTTGGGACACCGTGCTTCGGCATCAGCAACACAGAGAGCTGCTCCTGGACATCCAGACCCATGACCATCGTCTCGAGGTCAAGGTGGACCTGGAATATGTCGCCAGAGGTCATCATCGCGGCAGTCGTCGACGGAGCCATGTCCCTCAGCACAGTTGCGTTGAACGCCGATGCCGATGGCGCGCCGTCCACATAATCAAGGGTCACTTCAGAGGCAGTGGTTCCGCCGATTGTCTGTATGACCTCGATCTTGGCGTCTGCAAGGTTGATGCCGGGGCTGCCCGCCGTAAGGGCGATCTTCAGGTACACGTCAGTGATGTTCCCACCAGTGCCCGTGGTTCCCCAGACAGTCAGGACCTTGAAGCCCGTGGCGACGTCCTGCAGTGCCTCGTTACCGGTGCTCTCAGCCTGTTGCTGCAACTTGTATGCGGTCTGAACCAGTACACCCGCGGCCACAGCGGCTACGAGTATCATGGCGATGAAGATCAGAAGGGTACCAACACCCATCTCACCTTCCTCTTCCATCTTCCTCTTCTTCCATGCTAGTTTCTGCATTCTTTCTTCCTCCAATCTCGCATCTTTCCCAGGTTCCGTACCTGAGGGACGACCGGCGAACCTGCCGGCGCGGGGATCGTCAGAGCCGATCCTGGCTCCCCCGCCACAGGCGGGACATCGAGAGCTTCCTCTGCTCGATGTAGGTCCAAAACACACGGTTTTGTACCCCGTACTTGGCACGTCGTTGCTCTGGGGCGATCAATCGATTCTGGCGGCAACCAGGTCAATCGTGTTTACCAGGTCCTCACGCCTCACCTCCGAGGCAACCGCCGTGCCCTACAGCGGGGAGTGAGAGAGATGTGCCTCCCAAGGTTGGCTTGAGAGGCACTATCCACAGGGCATGTAGACCTCTCTCGAGCCCTTACTATCGAGAGGACAAGTCATAAACATTATTATACAAATATTCAGAAAAATTACTAGGGGTGATTCTCACCCCTGATTCGCTCCGCGTTGATTCCGGGACGACTGGCTTCCAAGAATCACACGAGTATTACGTACCTATACGTACCGAGGTATGGTATCCTGCACTCCTCGAGGGTCGGCTGCCCGATTGCCGGTATGAACTTGAGGGAGAACGACGAGTCCGCATGCAGGCTCAATCCAATCTCGCCCGCGTCGATGAAGACCTTCACTAGGGCACCATCGTAGAGTGAGAATGTGGTGGCGAAGGTGCTGTCGGGATCCCTCAGGATCTCTGCGGAGAACATGGTGGCGGTCGCGCCGGAGGCCCCCAACTGACCGGAGTTGAAGTTCAGGGTGACATCGGTCATGCCATCGGTTATCTCGATCATCATGGTCGTGAACTGCACAGGCCTGCTTCCCGGGACGGTCTTGACTTTGATCTCGATCATCTGTATGGTGTTGGATGGCATCGAGGACTGAGCGTAATTGCCGGCGGAATCGACTGCCACGACTGCGTAGTAGTAGAGCGTGCCCGACGTACCGGAGTAGTCGGAGTAGTTCCCGGCGCTCGAGTCGAGCTCCGCCAACGGCGCCATGGTCATGAGCTCTTCAATCGTGTCAAGGGTGCCGATACTCGTGCTCCTGAAGATCAGGTACGAAGAGACAGCCGTCTGCGCATCGGTCGCCTCCGTCCAGGATATGTTCATTGACTGTGGGGCCTGTCTGACGGATACCGACCCTGCGTTCTCGGGCGGGTTCGAATCGACCGTCTGCGCGTCGTAACTGAGGGTGCCGATGAACTCCTCGTTCCCAGCGTTGTCTCGGACCACGATGAAGTACGTGTACACCCCGATCTCAGAGGGAGCGTCGACGTGACTCGATGTGGTGGAATTGAACTCCTCCAAGAGTGTCACCGTGACTGGGACAGTCACCACGGTCCTTCCATCCTGGATGGTTATAGGCAGAGAGCTCACAGCCCCCTCGGTCCTGTACAGCCTCTGAGCATCTATTCCGCTCGCGCCGTCACTCGCAGGCACCCAGAACAGCGCCACTGAATATTCGTCGGGCCTGGCAGTGCTCGTCATCGAGCCGCCGGAGGGCGGCACGAGGTCCTCGTCATGCGACGAGCCGTCCGTGGAGGTGGAGCTGTCGATGGCTGTGTAGAGTACGACGTTCCCCGCCCTGTCCACGCCCACTATGGCGTAGGCGTAGGAGGTCGAGTTGTCGTCCCTAACGGTGTAGTCAGTGTATTGGACGGTAGACCTGGAACCCGCGCCGAGCCTGACGAGCTCCATGGATGGGTTCAGCTGGTCGAGCGTCAAGAGACGGTTCCTTGCGATCTGTTCGTTGAATACGGCCGGGTTGGTGGGATCGTACACGGAGGTGCGGTACACGATCTCCTCGTACAACCCTGACCCGAAATCGTTCGCAGGGGTCCAGTTCAGGGCAACCCCTAGTACTGACGTCCCGTCGGTCGAGGCTGTGACATTCCATAGTATTCCACCGATGGGCGCCTGGTTGTCAGTCACCGGCATGTATCCCGAGACTATCGTCGACGCTTCTCCGTCCGGGTTTCGGTCACCCGCTATGTTGATGACCGACAGGCCACCAGCCACTTCCGATACTGCGTCGTCCGCGGTCCTCTCAGCCTGCTCCTGGAGCAGCGCGGCCGCGTACAGTATGAGCGATGCCGCAATGGCCGCCACTAGTACGATCGCGATGAAGATGATCAGAGTACCGATACCGATATCGGCTTCTTCGTCCTGTGCCCTCAGTTGTCGGATCTTGCGAAGCCCCATCCCAGTCCTCTCCGTGTTTGGAGGGCATGGAACGTGGCTATGTTCGGATTGCAGCGGTCACCAACGTGGGACACTATCAGAATGGGCAGGTCCTACGGACCTGCCTACTAGCTCGTCCTGAGGACGAGAGCCTACGGTCTACATGCCCTGTGGATAGTGCCTCGAGATGCGTTGGAGGCTGTTGATATTCAATCAGGGCCGTTGATATATAAGGCGACCAGCCGTGATTTTCACGGGAGAAAATCAGAATTGTAAAGGGTTTGGCCGAAGCCTGGTCCAGGTACGTTCGGATGCCCTGTGTGTATGTTTGCCTCTCTCAGCGCAGCGGCGGAGCACCTACAGAGTATCATACCTTGTAGTAGTCCGCGAGCCTTCTCTCGAACCGGCTGATGCGCTCGTCGACCTCTACCCAAGTGTTCCTATCGACGTCCAATCCGGCTATCTCCATCATGAACATCCAGCACTTGATGTGGTCCTCGGGCGTCAGCCGCCAGTCGACCTCTTCCACCATCGGTTCCTTTCCGGAATCGGTCCCTCTCCTTATCAGGAGGTTGTGGTCTTCGACGTCCTCTTCCATCAGCGCCTGCTCTTCAGAAGGCGCTTCGGGCTTCGCCCCTTCGGCCAACGCAGACATGTACGCGGCTGCCTGCGTTCCCAGCCACCCTATCCTCTTGTAGAAGACGAACAGCTCAGGCAATGCCTCAGGGTCAATCTTGTCCATGAGGAACGAGAGCCACCGCATCGTGATGATGTTGGTCCTCGAATCGACCGAAATCACTTCCAACGCGGCTTCCCCGTCCTCGTTCATGGAATCACATCCTTCAAAGCCTTCTAGGTGAGGTTCTCGTAGGTGTTCGAGAGCACTGACGGCGCAACCACCGACAGGTATGTCGGTATGCCGTGCTTCGGGATGATCAACAGGTCCGCCTGCTGCTGCGACGCCAGACTGAGGCTGTTCGCACTAAGGTTCACGTGGATGAGGGCGATGTCGCCTTGTGTCATCCCCGGCTCGCCAGTGGTCCAGTCGTTCGTGGGATAGGTGTCCCTGATCTGTGTCGCGCCGAAGTAATCCACATCAGAGCCAGTGACATTGAACGCCAGCGAAACGTCGTTGTCGCCGTTCGTGATCTCGATGATCACGTGCTCGAGGTTGATGACCGGGCTACCTGCCGCCAAGGTTATCTTGATGTATAGGTCGGTCACCTCAGGGACCGATAGGTTCGTCACCCCGTACGCCGCGAGTATTCTGAATCCCGTTGCCACTTCCATCAGTGCTTGATCTCCTGTCGACTCCGCCTGCTGCTGTAGTACATACGCGGTCTGGACGAGCACCCCCGCGGCAACCGCCGCGACAAGTATCATCGCGATGAAGATCAGCAATGTCCCGACCCCCATCTCGGCCTCTTCGCCCATCCGCACCCTTCTGGGTTTGGATATCTTCTTCATTTCTCATACCTCCGTGGTGTGTGCGGGAAGGCTAGGCATCGTGTCCTGGGACCATGGGATTGGAGGACGGTAGTGAGGAAGCACTGCCGTTATGACATGGGTCCAGAATCCGCTGCCTGGCCTATCCGCCTTCGTTGTTGTTCTAGCTCACTCCCTTGGAGGTCTACATGCCCTGTGGATAGTCCAAGCGTTGCCCTGCGCGGAGCGTTACTTCCGCCCCTGAGAGCCATGAATGATTATCATGTGTAATAGAAGACGGTTCCGGTGTGATTCTCTTTTTAGAAAATCAGCATGTGCCGCCGGCCGCACATGCTGGCATGACTATGCAAAGGTTTCCTGCGGAGGCTCCGCAGGCACAATCTTCTCGCAGAATCAGAACTCTCTCGACTTCGGCAACGCCATATTCTGGATGATCTCGAGCGGGGCGGACCTGAAGTTCATGTCCACCTTCATGCGGAGAGTGCCCTTCTCGTAGACCATCGTCACGCTCCCTATCATCGAGCGGTACACCTTGTACCTCTTCCCATCCGATGTGAGCTCGCTGCCTTCCTGCTCGATCAAACCAGATGTCCCGAGCTCCCTCAGTTTCCTGTAGCAGCTCGCGAGTGGTATATCGAACATGAACGCAAGCTCCCTGGCGCTACGGGCCTTGTGGCTCGTGGCTGCAAGGATGTTCATGTTGTATTCGTCTGTGAGTATCTGCGCGATACTCAGCTTCTTAGCGTCCGCTGTGATGCCCAATTCGGTAGCCGTTCGGATCCCCTCGTTAGGGGGGAGTTAGAGCTTATTCCCATCCCTTGTCCAGGGGTACTATTTTGTCAATATATATAATTCACGATTTGTTTGTAACGGGTGAGAATCACACGAACTTCTCACAGGCGTCCTTTCAGGCCGGCCAGATACGTCCCTCACTCCTTGCTGTCAGAACTGTCTCATAGGGCGGTGTATCGTCTCTGATTGTCTCGGCTTGGAATTGAGCCAGATGGTTTATGACGGATGACATAGAATTGTCAAGGTCGAGGCCACCTGGGATGAACGCGTACGAGCTGTCCAAGCTCTTGGTCGATGAGTACTCGGCCAAGATCCTCATCTACTCGAGGGACAGGCCGCGCACCGTCCAGGACATGTGCCAACGTCTGGACATACCAGTCACGCTGGGTTACAGGAGGGTCAACACTCTCCTTTCAGAAGGACTCCTGGAATGCGAGGGTAAGGTCCTCACGCAGAAGGGCAAGTGGACAAGGACCTATCTGTCTCAGGTCAGACGCGCCCAGATATTCTTCGATGACGGCAAGGTGCGACTGAAGTTCGAACTCAGGACCGGCCAGGTGAAGTGGTCCGAGGACTGGATCGCCTCCGCTGCTGTGTAGACAGAGAGCATCTCGCTGAGCTCGTCCGGACTGATAATCATATCCGAGATTCGACCGGAAACATATTTCACCGTTCTACCCGATGCGGCATGCTGTAGTTTGCCTTTCGCAAGTACGGCATGTGAGAGCCAGGTTGACACAATGCCTGGTGCGGATATGAGCGCAGAACCGAGCGGGCGCAGGGACAAAGGGCCCACCGACGTGGACCTCGCGAATTACGCGAGGGCATACATGGGCGCCTATATGGGCGCAGTCCAGAGCGAGAGCCCTGAACACCCGCCAGTGTTCTACAAGAACCATCCCTACTCCATCGAGGCATGCTACATGCCCAACGACAGTTTCTGCCTACTGTTCGAGAAGTCCGAGAGGCCGACGATAGCCGTCACTAGCCAAGACTGGGAATACGTGATGGGCAAGGTGATGTCCGGCGTGTCCTACCTGGCGACCGTGTATCCTCACGAGGGTTTCTCTGTGGATGACGCCGTGGCCAAGGGACGGCGCGACGCGATCAGGGACATACGCGCTATCGAGAGTTCGGACATGGTTGACGCCACTCGTCAGCTTGAGAAGGCCATGAGCGAGCTCAGCAACATGGGCGAATGGACGAAGAACCCCGTGAAGATGGCCGAGACTGTCATGGCCCGATTGGAGCCGATCAGGCAGGCGGTCCAGAGGAGCGGCCCGACCGTGGACATGCTTGCGATGGTCGACGGTCTCAGGCACTGCAACATCGCTTCAGCGGGCGGTAAGCTCGACCCTGACGACCTCGAGGCGTTGTCAGGTGCATCCTCCCTCATGTCGGACCTCACCACGATGCTCAGGGACGTGAAGCTCCAAGGCGAGAAGTTGGAGGACGTCCAGGAACATCTGAGGGGAGAACTCCACGATTTCAAGATCGAGCTGGACAAGAAGATCGCCAAGGGGCTCGGTGTCATACTGGCCACAACGGACAGGAAGATAGACAAGGCTATCGCATCCTCTCATGCACCTGCGAAGGATTCGGGCACCCAGTCGGCAGTCGCGAATTTGGCCGACGAAGTGACCGCTCTCAAGAGCACAATCGAGCTTCTGCGGGTCCCGGAGGAAGAGGAGGGCGAGGACGACCTCCCCGCCAGGTTCGAAGAACTGGTCGAGGAGGTCGCCACGGTGCGGTCGATTGCCGAGAACATCAGAATGCCCGACATACCGATAATCCCCGAGCCAAGGGTTCCTGACGAACTGGTCCTCAGGATCGGTACCCTGACGAACGACGTGGCCAAGGTGTCTATGCGTATCAAGCGCATCGAGGACTACCTGTCAGCCGTGTCGGCCGCCAAGCGCACACAGAGGTAGCCAGCCTGCTGGACTACAGCTGCACTGTGATATCTTCCTTGATCCTGTCCAGTATGAGGTATGTGTTGCTGCGCTCAACCTCGTCGATCCTGATGAATGCGTCCACTATGTCCTTGAGTTCCTCTCTGGAAGACGCCCTGAGCAGGATGGCGAAGTCGATGTTCCCCAGGAGGAAGTACGTCGCCCAAACTCCGGGGATCTTCGATATCTTCTCGCCTATCTTCTTGGAGTAGTCGGGACCGTACCTGCCAGTGATCAGCGAGATGGCCAGTATCTCCTTCCCCACCTTCAGGGGGTTGACACATGCCTTGAACCCGGTGATGACCCCTTCCTCGATCAGTCTGTTGACCCTGTAGTGGACTGTGGACGAGGATAGTCCCGTCTTCTCGCCGATCTTCTTCAGGCTTATGTTACAGTCATCCTGAAGCATTTTCAATATGATCCTGTCGCTCTTGTCCAGCGTGACCGGGTCCGGTTTGTCCAACGAAGGTGCCCCCTCTAAAACGTTCGAAAAGGTAACATGAAAATCGGATAGATAACGCTTTCGTTGGGTCATCCTCGAATAGAACGCCAATCGAACGACGTGTCACGACCCTGCCCTCATGCAATGTACGAATGTGTCCATCCGTTCGTTTGGTCAGACCGGAGCCTGTCAACGGGGTACATCATAGGAAGGCGCCGATCGTCGGCTGGTCCAGCAGGTCCATGTCGAAGAAGATGATGCCCTCCCTGACTCCATGCTGGTCCAGCGTCACCTCTCCACGCTGACGGGCGAGGAACGACGAGCGCCACCATAGATCCACCGCGGCGTTCCCGATGGCTCCCAGATACGCCTGTGCATAGCTGAATGAGTAGTCCTCGAGGTCCAGCAGGTGCGCGGCGTGTCCGATGAAGCAATCCCTCTGGTTGACTGTCCTCAAGTACTCCTCGAAAACCTTCCTCCCTCCGGCCGTCAGTGACATCAACGTAACGTCTGAGGGTGCGGTCCTGGAGAACTCCTCGGTCCTGCCGTCCTCGTGGAGGACGAATCCGACGACGTCGTCCCCGACGAGCTTGAATATCTTCCATGTCAGGTCTTCGGCCACGTAGACTGGTAGGTAGCTCAGGTCAGGTAGGTCGAACAACTCCGTCCCAATCGAGACTCCGAGGTCCTGCACGTCAACTTCTGGCTCTGAGCTCCTGGCCCTCCTGGCGATATCCTGCGCGGAGGAGTTTTGCCGGGTGCTCCCAGATTCCGCATAGGTCAATATCCTGCTCAGGCCCAACTCTTCCGTGAGGTCGTCCATGAGCGCGCCTGCCGCATCTCTCAGGGAGGGGACGGACTGTGCGACCTTGGCGTCCCTCGTGTTGTCCGAGAACTCGGCAAACACCTCCCTGGAACCTCGGAGTTCGTCCATGAGTTCGCTCTCGCCATATCGTGCGAGCAAGGCCTTGCCGGCCTCCATCATATCCTCCCCCGCTAGTCCGATGCCCCTGCAGGACTGGTTCGCGTTCATCTGGATGCGCCAGCCTGCATACACGCTGATTGGGAACGCCCTACAGTAGTGCGGACGTCTGGTGTATATCGCGCACCTTCGTTGTCTGAGGAAGTGGCATGCGCCGTGAGCTCCCTGAAGCTTGATGGCAGCGCCCGTCACATCTGGCGAGATGTGCTTGTCGGCGAGACCCTGGGAGAGTGTCGGGTCGCTTCTGAACAACTTCTCCTCGTCCGGGAGCAGCTCTGGTTGGCAAAGACAGCAGAGCGCGCAACCGTCTATGCATGTGTATGTGAGCCCCCCGAGATCCGAGAGGTCGGTTTCGATCATGTCATCGTCCATGGGTCACAACGTCCCTGCCCCGGAACTCACCGGCCTGCTCCTCGTCCTTCATGACCAGCTCCCCTCGGACCATGACGGCCCTGGGGAACACGGCTGGAATACCTTCGAACGCTGTCCAGCCGCATTTGGAGTACAGGTCGTCGGCCCTGACATCGCGCCCATCCATGAAATCGACGACGACGAGGTCCGCATCGTACCCGATGTCTATCCTGCCCTTATTGATGCCGAATATCTCACCTGGTCTCTCGCAGAGTGCCTTGACGACCGTCGCCAACGCGAGATGTCGGTCTCGGACATGTTGCAGCATGATTGGGAACATGGTCTCCACGCCTGGCATGCCGCTAGGCGCGAAATCGAAATCCTCCTTCTTCTCGTCGATCGTGTGGGGCGCATGGTCCGAGGCCATGGTGTCGAACCTGCCCTGCTTGAACGCCAGGAACAACGCCTGTCTGTCCGCCCTTGTGCGAAGGGGGGGGTTGACCTTCCCGTACGTACCGAGCGGCCGGTCCCTGTCGAGCAGGACATGGTGCGGGGTCACCTCGGCGGTCATGTTGGGCTGACCCAGGGCAAGCGACAACGAGTCTTTCGACGAGACATGGCATATGTGCAGCCTGCACCCTTCGCCACTCTTCGCGACCTTCCGGATCGCGCTGACCTCGCAGTCGCTGCCCCTGTTCCTCAGGTGGTCGCTCAGGTTCTTCGCCAGGTTCTTGTGCCTCAGGCTCTCGTCCTCCGCGTGCACCGCGAGGACCTTCCCTGACCTGGCCACCTCGGCTATTTCACGTTCGACTGAAGCGAGAGACGGCACCAGGAGGTCCCCGGTGGTCCCTGCCATGTACAGTTTGAAGCCCGCGACCCTCGGGGCAAGCCCGGCTATGTCGACCCCTGGCCTCACAGCTGCGAAGAACCCGTAATCGACCAAGGACTTCGACGCCGCGATCTCGGCCTTCTCAGTGAGCGCGGACGAGGTGGTCGTCGGAGGGATTGTGTTGGGCATGTCCAGGACGCAGCTCACTCCTCCGTGGAGCGCTGCCAATGAGCCGGAGCCGAAGTCCTCCTTGTGGGTCATGCCAGGTTCTCTGAAGTGCACGTGCGAATCGATGGCTGCGGGCAATATCTTCCTGCTGCCGAAGTCAATCCGTCGGTCACCCTCGAGGTTCCTCGCGATGGCGGATATTCTGCCACCGTCTATCCCGATGCACGCCCTCTCGAAGCGGCCGGATATGTAACACTCGCCCTCAATGACAAGCTCCATGCTCCTCATCCAGACTCCTTCGCTTGACCTCTCCGCGGGGCTCCTCCTCCGAGAAGACCTCCGCCTGGAACTTGAAAACCTTCGTGCCTTCCTGGAGCCATGTGTCTGGCGTGAGCCCTGCCTTCAGGCAGGTCTGCGAGAGGAACTCCTCAGGGTCCCATCCCCATTCCACGGGCACCTGCGGCAGAAGCAGGCCGCGGTTCCAACCCCTTTGCACTATGAGGCCGTCGTCCCCGACCTTGATGTGTTTCGGGTACTCCGTGCGCTTCTTGACGATGATCTCCTCCGGTGGCGTCAGCAGGCTAACCTCGACCTTGATCCCGTCCAGTTCCGAGGGTTTCACGGGCGGGAACCGCGGGTCCCGCGAGCATGCGCTGATGGCCGAGTCCCTGAGCGCCTCTTCAAGCGCGAGGAGTGGCTCTGGATACCCTATGCATCCCCTCAGGTCCCCTCCAGGATGGGTCGTGAGGGTCACGAACACCCCTGACTTGTTCTTGAAACCGCTCGGGAGGCCGAGCTTCGGGGCCTTCTCCTTCTTCACGTGGCACTCTACGACGGCCCTTGCGGCATTGACCGCCAGTCGGCCGTCTTCGTCAGAGAACATCGCAATCTTCCTGCGCAATCGAGTATCAGACATAAAGACTTTTCAACACGATTTCGTCGGAGGAAGTGCATGGGTTGCCTGGCTCGACGGCCATGCGCCAAACCTTAAATATCATCCATACGAATCCACGAGCGGTTACGATGAAGTTCGTTAAGCTCTCCCAGTCCGAGTACGAGGAGATACGCAAGCTCTACGAGGGCGTGATGTCTCAGGCGTGCTACGGCCTCTTCTTCCGGGAGGGCATGATACTCGGGGACGAGATCTCCAAGATCGCTCTGCAGGAGCCCGAGAAGTACTTCGAGATATGCGCCAACCTGCTGAGGGCGAGGGGATGGGTCGACAACATCGTCTTCGAGGAGGCCACCGCCGTCGCGGAGGGCTCGATCGAGGCCACTCAGTCGGATGTCCCGACCTGCCACAGGCTCAGGGGTATCGTCAAGAGGGTCTACGAGGCCAAGGGCCACAGGCGTCTCCACTGCGAGGAGATAGAGTGCATCAGCAAGGGTGACAAGCACTGCGTGTTCAGGGTCGAACCTCTCGGAGGGAATTGAATTGGAACTCAAACCGGCCTTGAGGGCCCTCAGACAGAACTGCGGGTCCATCGCATCGGCCATCATAAGCAGGGACGGCCTCGTCATAGCTGCTGACCTGCCGGAAGGCGTGTCAATGGACACCTTCGCGATCATGTGCGCGACGCTCATAGGCGCCGCCTCAACCGCAAACTCGGAGCTGAGAGTCGGCACGCCCCAGAGTGTCCTGGTCGAGAGTGAGGACGCCAAGATGCTCGTCGTGGGCGCCGGCCGCAAGGCTCTGATCGTCACGGTCCTCCCGAGCAGGGTGGATCCATCGGCCGCGAAGGGGGAGCTTCTGAAGCTCGCCGACACGATCAGGATGATCTAGAGCGCGGGCCTGGTCGCACAGCGGACAGAATGATTGTAATGGGTTTCTGGAAGGGGTTTCTCAGCGGGTGCCTAGGCTATCTCCAGCTCCTTCAGCTTCTCAGGGGTGGGGACCCCGTCTGCCGTCCACTTCCTGAAGGTCATGTAGTCGTCGAGCATCCTGTTCATCTCCTCGACGCTGATCTTGGAACCCTTGGATGGTCCGTCCGGGATTGGGTCCTCGAGTATCCTGGGTGGGAGGAGCCAGTCCTTCCTGGTGATGCCCTGGAGCACGTTGAAGTTGCCCTTCATGGTGTGTATCCTCTCGCCGGTCCTGAGCAGCTCGTCCTCGGTGAACTCCAGCCCTGTGATGGCCTTGATGACCTCCCTCAGCTTGTCTATGAGGAAGAAGCCCCTCGAGAACTTGCACAGGCCGATCGAGTCGTACACGCACATGAAGTTCTCCATGGTGGCGACCTTCTCGCCCTTGCCCTCGGTCGAGAACCTGTCGATGCCCTCCCAGCGCCAGAACTTGCCCACGAGCTCGGGGGCGTAGAACCCTGCCCTCAGGTGGCACGCACCCCTGGTAGACGTCATGAACGACAGCCCGTGGCCCTTCATGCCCCTGACATCGTACGCTGGAGGCTCCATGCCCTTCGTGTGTATCGCGTACCTCGCGGAGCCTCTGCCTATCTTCTCCGAGGCTCTCTTCACGCCTTCCGAGAGGACGTCGCCGAAGCCTTCGCGGTTACCCATCATCTCGCACATCTTGGGCACCGCGTCCGCGGCGTTGTCCCACGTGAGCTTCATGCCGACCTCCTGCTCCGTCAGGATGCCCCTCTGGATGAGCTCCATCGCGAAGCCGATGGTGACACCAGCGGATATGGTGTCTATGCCCACGAGGTCACAGACCTCGTTCGCCCTGGCGACGGATTCGATGCTCGCGTTGCCGCAGCTGCTGCCCAGAGAGTACAGGGTCTCGTACTCGAGCCCGTCGATGACCACCCCCGCGAACTTGCCGTCCTTCACCTCGAACAGCTTGCCGCAGGGCTTGGTGCAGGCGAAGCACGCCTTGTTCTTCGTCACGTACCTGGTCGCCCAATAGTATGGGTCGATCTGTTCCCTCTCCTTGAAGACGCTCTCTTGCCAGTTCCTTGTCGGGAACACTCCCTTCTCCTTGTTGATCCAGCCCAGGAACTCGCCGGTGCCGTACTTCGTGTCCTCTATGAACGAGGGCGCGGCCTCCATGATCTTCTGATATCTGAGGGCTATCTCGAGGAGCGCGCCTGGGTCTGCCGGCTCCAGGTCCTTTGTGCCCCTGACGACGACCGCCTTGAGGTTCTTGGAGCCCATGACGGCCCCGAGCCCGGCCCTGCCGGACTGCCTGTCGTCGCAGTCGATGCACGCCATCCTGACCAGCTTCTCGCCAGCGACGCCTATGCACGCGACCTTGACATCCCAGCCGTGGCGTTTCTTGAGCGTCTCCGGCGTGACCCTCGTGTCCTTGCCCCATAGGTCGTCGGCCTCGTTGACCTCGACCTCGTCGTCGTTTATGAACAGGTACACGGGCTTCTCAGCCTTCCCGTGGACCTCGAGCGCGTCATACCCCGCGTGTCTCAGCTCGGCCCCTATGGAGCCTCCCATGATGCTCTCCGCGAGCGTGTTGGTCGCCGGCGACTTGCCCGCGAACGCGGTCTTCCCACCCGTGGGGACGGGGTAGCCTGCGAACAGTCCGGGCGCCATCGCGAGCACGTTCTCGGGCGAGAGCGCGTCCGCGCCCTCGGGCACGTTGTGATAGACAATTTCTACCGCGAAGCCCTGGCCTCCCAGGTACTTCCTGGCGTACTTCTCGTCGATGGTCTTGATGGAGCTCTTCCCAGTGGAGAGATCGACCTTCAAGATCCTGCCTGCATATCCCTTCATGTCACTCCTCCTCCTTGAGCAGGTTCCGGACGAGTTCGTACTGCTCGGGCTTCGGCTCCTCGTACTTGATGGCGCCCATCGGGCAGAACTTGACGCATGTGGGGTCCCCTCCGCAGAGGTCGCACTTGAACGCCACATCCTCCATGCGCATCACTCCGAACGGGCACACTTCGACGCAGGTGCCACACGCGGTGCACTCGCTCTCCTCGACACGGACGATGCCGTCCTCGTTCTTGATCGCCTCGACCGGGCAGTGGAGGACGCAACATTCCTCCCCGCACGACACGCAGTGCGTGCACACAGCTGGGAAGTCGGTCCTGACATCCCTCCTGTGGACCTGCAGCCGCGCGCTGCCGTGGTTGACCTTGCCTTCATGATACAGTGAGCAGGCCATCTCGCAGAACCTGCACCCCGTGCACTTGTCCGGGTACGGAACCAACATCTTTACCATACGGTAAGACACCCCTGGTTTGACGGTGCTCGGTAACGGGGTACGTGTAAAAAAGTTGTGCGTCCCGACCCCGATGATATCGGAGCGCTACTTCGATTTCCGCTTGATCTCGACCTTCTTGAGCGCGGCCTTGCGCTCGGGCATCTCCTTGTCGAGCTCCGTGAGGACCGCGTCGATGAAGCTCTTTGCCGCCAGGAGGACCTCCTTCTCGGCCCTGTGGATCCTGAGCTTGGTCTCCTCGGGCACATCGATGTGCTTCAGCGCGGAGTTGGCCGCCTGGACCACATCCATGCCCGCGTTCACGAAGTGTGTCATGGTCTCCTTGGTCGTGACCTCGGAGACGATCTCCTCAAGGTGCCTTTCGAGCCGCTTTGCGGCCTCTGTCCCTCTTTCCCTTCTTCCTCCCAACTTCCTCACCTTCGAACCTGATGGTCAGCCAGGTCCCGTCCATGTCCGCCCCCAGGAGCTCCTTGCCCGCGAGCGCGTATGGCAGGATGATGGACTTCTTGAACGCCCCCAGCTGCAGTACGAGAACATCCTTGCGCGTATATAGCTCTAGTTTCTGGTCCATCACGAACGGGAGCTTCACGGCCAGCGTGTTCTCCCCCTCTCCGGACTCGATTCTCATGGGCGACTCAAGGGAGTACGCCTTCGTGGGGTCGTCCTTGCCGAACAGCTCTTCCGCCAGCCTCTCCAGGGCTGCCTTGCCCAGGACCTCCCTCGGCATCAGCTCGGCCCTGAAGGCCTTCAGGGGCGAGAACATCTCGTCGATGCTCCTGAGGTGCCCCCTCTGCTCCTCGAGCTTGTCGGCGAAGAACGGGTCGGTGACGTCCTCGGACATGATCCTGTTGATGACGATGCTCTCGACTGTGTACCCGTACATGCACAGGTATGTATATGCCCGCTGAGTCTCGGATATGACCATCTTCTCGGGGTTCACGACGAGCCTCACGGAGGTGACCTCGGGGTCCGTCAGGAGGTCCCGGACGTACCTGAGCCTCTCCCTCAGCTCCTCAAGGTCTTCGAGGAACTTGTCGGAGGGCAGTGGCGTCGAGACGATCCTGCCCACCGTGACCCTCGCGATCTTGAGAACGTTCCTGACCATGTGGAACAGGTGGTCGAAGTACCAGTTCGCTATGTCGGGGAACGCCAGGAGCCTGAGAGTATCGGCCGTCGGGGCAGTGTCCATGACGACCACGTCATACCTCTTCGACTTGTGGAACTCCTCGACATAGAAGAGCGCGGACATCAGCTCCATGCCCGGGAACACGGCCATCTCCTTCGCCGAGACCCCGTCCATGCCCTGGGACGCCAGGAAGTCGGAGAAGTAGATCTGTATCTCCTTCCACCGGGTCTCGAGCTCGAGCTGTATGTCGATCTCGAGGCCGTCGAGGTTCTCGCCTATGCGTTGCAGCGTTCCTGAGAGAGGCACCTCGAGAGAATCCGATAGGCTGTGGGCCGCATCGGTGCTTATCACGACCGTCCTGTGGCCGAGCGCGGCGGACCTGAGCGCTGTAGCGGCGGCGACGGATGTCTTCCCGACCCCGCCCTTGCCCGTGTAGATGATTACCCTCATGTCGTCCCGAGGGCGAGGGAACGCCCTCTCCTCTGATAATGGTGTCGGGGACGGGAATCGAACCCGCGGCCTTCGGATGTCCTAGGAGCATCTGGTCAGAAGAACTCCCTATGAGTCCGACGCTCTACCAGGCTGAGCCACCCCGACATGTTGTCTCCCCTCGGAGCAGGCGCGGCCCTGGGGGCTACTGCGCCCTCTCCTCAGGGGGAATCTCTTCCTCGGCGGGAGCGCTGCTCGTCGCAGGGGCCGGCTCAGGCGTCGGCTGTTTCTCCTCGGCCGGGGCGACCTCGAGCGCCGGCTCCGGTGCTGGCTCGGGCTCCTCGGGGGCCACGATCGGGGCCTCGTCCGGCTCCGGTGGCCTGCCCGCCTTGATGACCTCGCTCTTGCCGATTTCTATCCTCTTGACAGGTACGATGATCTTCGACGCGTCGGATATCGCTTTGGACATGTCCCCCATGATGATCTTGCGGACGAGGTCGCTTATGGTGCACTCGGACGCGACCTTGAGGACGGATTCCTTCATGATGTTCCTGATGGCGGTCTCCTGGGACGCCTGTATGCGCTGCTCGGACACCGCCATGGGCTTTATCCTGACTTCCCAGCCATCCTTCGTGGTCACATCGATGACCGCGTCGGTCTTGGTCCTCTTCCTCCTGGTGAGCCTCCTGACGTAGTCGTTCGTCAGGGTGTGTCCGTCGTAGAGCGTGAATGCGTCGAAACCCCGCACGTCGGTCACTTTGAACTTGAGCTTTATGTGCATCTTCGAGAAGTCGCCCGTGAGATCCTGGACCGTCGCCTCGGCTATCCTGCCCATTATATGGTCAGGCGTGTCCGATGGGGTCTCCCCGAGCTGCATCTTGCTGAACATGTCCGGCGCGTGGATGTTGTACCACTGCTTCGCGCGCCATTTGTCCTTGACCTTCTTTGTCGCAGCCCTTGCCTTCTGAGCCATCTGATACCCCTGGTTGGATGATAAGGTGGCTCGATAATAGGTGGCCGTATTAAAAGGTTGCTGTGGTTTGTGAAAAGGGTTTTCGCCGACCAGACGCCCGGATCATCGTTTCCTGAGCTTCGGGTTCAGGATCTCGTCCATCGCGTAGCCGATGAACGTGAACCCCAGGACGACCACGACGATGCATATTCCCGGCATGATGATGAACATGAACGGGCCAGCGAGGGCGACGTTGTTGTTGTATGCGTCCTCCAGCACCCTGCCCCAGGTCTCCACGTCCTGCGGCCCGAGACCTAGGAAGCTGAGCGTGCTCTCGGAGAGGATCGATATCGCGATGGTCAGGATGGCGTTGGCGAATATCAGGGGCACGACGTTGGGGAATATGTGCCTCCTTATGATGTGCCAATCGCCCGCGCCGAGCGCCTTCGCCCTCTCGATGAACTGCCTCGCCTTGAGGGAGAGTACCTGCGACCGCACGATCCTCGCCGTGGTAGACCACCCTGTCACGCCGATAACGACGATGACCGATGTCAGGTCCTGGGCGCCCCATATGGATGCGATGACAATCATCAGGACGAGCCACGGGACGGACAGGAAGACGTCGTTGACTCTCATGATCACCTCGTCCCTCCACCCTCCCCAGTATCCGGAGGCGAGGCCCACGATTGTCCCGAGCCCCATCGATATGATCATAGCCGTGAAGCCCACCATGAGTGAGGCTTTTGTGCCGTGCAGGGTCCTAGTGAGGACGTCCCTACCCACCTGGTCCGTCCCGAACGGGTGCTCGAGACTCGGGTCCAGCAGCTTGTCAGTCGTGAAATCTCCAGGGTCGTAGGGGACGAACAACTCGGTGAACACCACGATTCCAAGGAAGAACACGAGTATCCCCGTCCCGATCTTTCCCATCCACGTCGCCATGAAGAGGTCGGTGGTCCTCCCGATGTTCCTCATCGATAGGCCGGCTTTGTCGGCCAGCAGCGGGTTGAATGCCAGGAGTCTCCTCGTGCCAGATTCGAACTTCTTCTCGAACGTCATGGTACCACCATCAGGTAATCGTCACCCTTGGGTCGAGTTTGACCAGCACTAGGTCTGCTATCAGGTTGGCGATCACTACCGCGACTCCACCTATGAAGAACACGAACTGGAGAATCGGGTAGTCCTGTCTGCCAATCGCTTCGATCGTGACGTACCCCAATCCCTTGTAGCTGAACACGACCTCTATCTGGAACGCGCCTCCCAGGATGAACGCCGTATCCATCGCCAATGTCGTCACAACCGGCAACCTGGCGTTGGGAGTCGCGTGGCGCTTCATTACCTGTGCCTCTGTCAGCCCCTTTGCGTAGGCGGTGACTATGTACTCCTCCGTCAGGACGTCTATGAGTGAGTTCCTCTGTATGAGCACGATGCCCGCGATGGATCCTATCGTGAGCGTGGCGCATGGGAGCGCCATGTGCCAGAGGATGTCCGAAATGGATGTCAGGGTCAGCTCGGGGTGGAGGCCTGCCGAAATGTACTGCCCGCTCGGGAACAGGGGTATGATGCTCACGAATAGCACCATCAGCAGGATGCCGAACCAGAATATCGGCATCCCGTAGAAGAACAGGCCGAACGAGGTGATGGCCACGTCCGCCGGTTTACCCCTCTTGCGGGCGGCGTACTTGCCGAGGATTATGCCGATTATGAATGTGAGCGCGGACGAGGTACCTAAGAGGAGCATAGTCCAGCCGATGGCACTCCCTAAAACGTTGGCGACATTGTCTTCGTACCAGAATGATATCCCCCAATCACCCGTTAACGTCCCAACGAAGTACTTGTAGAGCTGCACATACAGTGAGTCGTTCAGTCCCCACGCCTCGATGTTCCTCCACTTCACCTCCGGAGGCGTCGTCGGGTCCCTCGGGGTCATCATGTCCGCGGGGTCGGACGGCATGACCCTGAAGAGGAGGAAGTTGACGAGCATGATCAATAATATCGTAACGAATGCGTTGAATACCCGCTTCGACAGCACGCGCCTGAATGAAGCCAAGAGTTCACCTTCCGGTAGTATGGTCTGTCAGTTCCGAACCTGGTTCGTATTCGTTTTGATTGTCCGTCTGGCTCACGCCCCATATAAAAGGGGGTGTAAGTGGTTTGTCAAGGTTTTTCCGTGTGCCCTCGTGGTCAGTTCAGAGGTGGGGGCGGGGACTGGTCCACCGGGGCGGCCATCCCTTCCATTCCGTCCTCGCCGGCGGCGGGCTCAGCTCCCTTCTTCCGCTTCATCAGCAGGAACGCGGCCACGATCACGGCCACAATCAGCAGGAGTATCCCGCCTATGAGGATCCAGTTGGTATCGACCGGTTGGCCGACGATGTCCACATCCGTGGTCCTGGATTGCGGCGTCATGTCCGAGTGGTCCTCTCCGTCCGTGACGCTCGCGACTACCGAGTAGTCCCCGATCGTCTCGAACGCGTGCGTGAAGTTCACCGTTGCGTTGACGTTGCCGGGCAGTGTGTCGACGACCATCTGGTCGGTCGTATCATCGTCGAAGTCGATCACCACTGTGACGTTGTCTCCCTCCTGGTCGCTGACCTTCACGGTGAAGGTGATCACGTCGCCGACAAAGTATGTGTCGGCCTCGGGGGTCAAGGTCAGGTCGGCCAACGTGGGCTTGAGGTTGGTCTCGCTGACCATCACGGGCACGGATATGCTGTCGTTGTGCCCCATCCCGTCGTCCGCATACACCTTCACGGTGAATGTCCCGATGTCCATGTACACGTGCGTCGCCGAGTAATAGTCCTCAGGGTCGCCCATGGTCATGGGCGTCTCGTCTCCCCAGTCGTACCAGATCGTCACCACGTCGCCATCATCGTCCGAGACTTCGATCGGCGCTATCTCGAAGGTGACGTTGAATCCCGCAACGAACGACGACTGCATCGAGACATCAGGCGCTGCGTTCTCGGACACCCTGGCGGAGAACGGCAACGACGAGTTCGTCGTGCTGTCGTCTGCATAAAGCGTCGCCGAGAACGGTCCCTCGGCCGTGTATGTGTGGGTGAAGACCACGGTCTGAGCTTCCGTCGAACCTCCTTCGGTGGTGTCGACCGCTAGCGTTCCATCTCCGAACTCGAGCGTCATGGTCAACGGGTCGCCGTTGGCGTCGCTCGCGGATGCGGTGAAGGTGATCTCCTGATCGACCCATCCGGGGTTGGGCTCCTGGACCACGGCAAGTGCCGTCGGCCCGGGGTTGCTGGATATCGTGACGGTCCCCGATACGGACTCGTTGTGGTCATTTCCGTCGTCGACCCATAGGGTGACGTCGTACGTGCCATCAGCATCCCACATGTGTTTGACTGAGTTGGCCAAGGTAGAGCCCGGGTCCTCGTTGAGCACCGATGTCACGTTGAACGTCCCGTCGTCCCACTCCCAGGTGAAGGTTAGCGTGTCGGGGTCGTTGTCAATCGCGGATCCAGAAACCGTCGCCCAGGTGTCAGGCGTCCAGAGGATCTCCGATGCCGATAGGCTGTACGGCGCGGTGTTCTCCAGAACCGTGTAGGTCTTGGTCGCGGTGATGTTGTGCTCCGAGCTCGTCTCGTCGTCCTGGTATCCGTCGAACACCCATACCTCCACCACCTTGGTGCCAATGTCGGTCCATGTGTGGGTCTGCGTGTCCGTCACCGTGCCTCCGAGTTCGGCCGGGATCTGCTCTGATACGTCGTATGTGCCGTCGTCCCAAACCCAAGTGAACTTGAGCGCACCCGTTTCGTCGGTCTCGGCGTCGCTCGCGGAAATCGTCCAATCGACTGCCTGCTCGATATAGACCGGCGATGCCGGCGTTCCAACCAGCGAGCCTGGCACAATCACAGGGCCGTAGTCCAGGATGGTGACGACATCGACCAGCGCGCTGGTCGAGGCTTCGTGGTTCTGCAAGCCGTCCCAGGCCGAAATCATCAGCTCGAGGTCCGATGCTACGGTGGTATACTGGTGCGTGAATGTGACCGACTCAGCGATTGTCGTGTCGCCAGTCAGCAGCATCTGTTCCGGCAGGCTTCCGTCGCCCCAAGTGCAGTTGACGGTGATCGGGTCGCCGTCTCGGTCCTTAACCTGGACTGTCACGTAGAAGTCCTGATTTATCAGCGCCTGGTAGTCTGTGTCGAGGTCGCTTGTGAACTCAGGCGCCAGGTTGTCCGCGTTCATCAGGTCGAACCAGGTCCAGAGGAGATCCGAGGTCATCGGGCGTCCGTTGTGTTCCTCCCAGTCGCCCCAGCCGACGAAGTGGGCTGTGCTGACGCCGTAGAGTCCAAGGTCATAGTACGGTGGGTTCTCGGTGTAGGAGTCGTAAACCCACTGCTGCAGCTTGTCGAGGATGACCTTCCTCTCTGTCACATCAAGGGTCTGCTGCGCAATCGATATGTTCTGGTCGAACGCGGAGAAGCCGATGAAGCCTTCCTCATCCATGCCGAACTCTTCGATCATCGCGGCATCGACGAACGGGCTCGTGGAGTAGTTCTCCTCATAGTCCGCGCTCTCGCCATGGACCCACCATGGTCCCATCGGACCCTGGCAGTTGTATCCGCCATCCCTGATCTCCTCGGTCAGCCAGCATGTGAGTGCGGCGCCGATCGGTTCAGGTCCCCAGCCCCAGTGCCATACCCATATGTCGTAGTCGGACAGGTACCAGGCCTTGGAGGTCATTACGCCCTCGGACTTCTGGGCAGCCACCAGTCCGACGCCTGCCTCATACGCATCATTGACCCAGTTCAGAGCAATGGTGTAGTAGTTCTGGTCGGTGTCGGGCGCTTCACATCTGAATCCTGAGAGTTCGTCACCCTCGTCGCACCAGCCCTCTTGGACCGCCATGGAGGAACTCGTGGCCTCCAGGAGTGTGTCACCATCATCGTCAGCGCTGTATCCGTGGTCTATCAGGATTTGCCTGGCTGCTGCAGGGTCGAAGGCGTACTCGTCGATGTCCGCCTGCCAGGCCCCCGGCTGCACAACAGACGCGGCCGGCGTAGCCAGGCCGTTGAGGATGGTGCCCACGATGTAGGTCTTGTCGAGCGTCATCATGATGGCCTGCCTGACGAACGGGTCCCTCAGGATGGGGTTGCCGTTGTAGTATGTGTTCGTGTCGAAGAAATCGGGTATCCCGTTAATCGCGACGTCGCAGATACCTGGCTCCGAGACAGCGAATTTATCGATGTCGAGGGATGTGCCGACACCCAGGACCTCCATGTAAGTGGTCACTTCCCCTCCGAGGTTCACGGCGTCGACATCGCCGCTGTTCAGGGCAAGCGCGATTCCGCTCGGGTCAGTATAGATGCGGTACATGATGCCGTCTATGTCGATGGTTCTGTCACCACCGTATTCAATCTCGCCGAAGTAGTTGGGCGCCTTCTTGAATGCGTACCAGCTGGCCTCCTCGTGGTCCTCATAGACGAACGGCCCCGTCCCATACTGGGCCTCGGGTGCCATGCTCTTCGCCATCGGCTGGCTCAGGTCGCCCCAGTAATCCTCGCACAAGATCGGGACTCCGGACAGGTCATCTATCAGGGTGGCCTTCACGAAGGTCGTCTTGATGATGAGTTCGGTATCACTCAACACCTCGATCTCGTATATGTCCCTCAAGTACCAGTCGAAGGTGTAGCCCGTGTTGTTCATAATCAGGTTGAATGTCCATGAGACATCGTACGCGGTGAGCTTCTGGCTCGTGTCCGCGAGGTTGCCCATGTTCCTGAAGTAAGCGTTGTCGGTGATTCTCACATAGGTATTCATCGATCCGTTCGCCTGAGGTTCGGAATCCCATTCGAGGGCGAGGTCGCTCACGGGTCCCGCCCAGTCCTCGTCATAGGTCCAAAGGGCGCTGTACATCAGGTAGCACGCCACGTAGTCCTCGACCATCTGTATGGTCAGAGGGTTCCAGAACGAGATCTCCATGTTCATGTAGCCGACCTGGACGTAAGTCTCTCCGAGAGCCGCTGCCTCCCGCACAGGTGGAGGCGTGTCCGCGGCCATCGGGATGGCCATGAACAAAAATGCAGTCGCGAGAAAGAACGCTAGCACACGTTTTGATGTTCCCATATACATACTCGTCATTCCCCTATACTCCCCTTGTATCCGACAAAGTGGCGGATGGGCACTCCCCTGGCCCCCTTTCGCGCGGGCATTGGACTTTATGCTATATAAACAATGTGAGTTCGCGTATGCTGGATGGGTTCGCCGACGGCCACGCGTTGCACAGACTCGGACAACGCTCCGGCCCTTATGAGATGATACCCGGCAACGGCCAGGACCGGTCGCCGCTCCGGTTGTTCGGACGCCCCGCAGAGGTCATCTGTCTCGGTTCGAAAAAGGTACTTTCGGTTCGCATACCGTATCGGTGCGCCTCGGACGTCGTTCAGCACCCCTAGATCTCACCGGGTGGTCGGCCCTTCCGAGCAGCGGGTCCTTGTCGGACTGCGCCACGAACTCGTGCACGACGGTGATCACGCTCTTCTCGAACTCACGCATGCCCTTCACGACGGCGAATTCGTTCGGCGCGTGGGCGTTGCCTCCGAACCCGAGGCCGACGCCCCCCCAGGGGACCCCGAGGACCTGGTCGAACAGGTAGAACGGGGCCGACCCGGCCATCATAGGCCACACCTCCGGCTCCTTGCCGTGGTACCTCATCGCCTCGACGCAGGCCTTGGAGATGGTCTCGCGGGGCGACACCTTCGACCACGGGTAGTCCTCGTAGGTCCGCATCCTGATGTCGGTGAAGCCCCTCCTGCGCAGGTGCGCCATGACCTTGTCCCTCGTCCCCTCGATGGTCATGTCCGGCACGGTCCTGATATCGACCTTCGCCGTCGCGGTCTTGGGGATGACCGTCTTCGTGCCCGGGTCGGTGTACCCTGATATGAGTCCATCGATGTTCAGCGACGGCTCGAAGAGGTACCTCGTGATCATCTCCTCCTTCGTCCCCTCGCCCTTGAACCTCGCGACCCCCAGGTCACCGAGGCACGCCTCGGGATCGAACCTGGGCGCCACATTCCTGATCAACTCACGGTCGTCCTCATCCGGCTCTCTGACATCGTCCCAGAGTCCGTCGACCGTGGGGCGCTGGTCCGCGTCGACGAGCGTCGAGAGGGCCTGCACGAGCCTCCACGCGGGGTTGTGGATCCATGAGGCCTCACCGCTGTGTATCTCATCCTTCATCGGGCCGCCCGTGTCGGCGTTCCCCTCCGCTACGAGGTCGAAATACACGACCCCCTTGAGCCCGAGCGAGATCACGGGCACGCCATCGGAATTCTCGTTGTAATCGAACCCGAACGCCACATCGGCCTTTGACAATCGCTCCTTGTTCTTCATTATGTACCTTGGCAGGCTGAGGCCGCCGCACTCCTCCTCGCCCTCTATCACGAAGTGCAAGTTCAGCGGCATGTCGTCCTTCTCCAACATCGTCCTGACTGCGAGCAGCATGCCCGCGAGCGCACCCTTGGAGTTGTATACCCCCCTGTTGACCAGCACCTCGCCGTGCGGCTTCCTCTTGACGATCGTCGCGCCGAACGGAGGGTGGTCCCACTCGTCCAGGTCGCCGACGGGCTGGACGTCGTACATGCCGTACAGGATGCCGGTCTTCTCAGCCCCGACGTCGAGATAGCCTGTCACCAGCGGGTGGCTCCCCTTGGAGCCCTTGAAGAGCTTTGGCTTGGCCCCGATCTTCGAGAGCATGTCCGCGACCGCGGCAGCCGACTCCTCGATGCCCTCGCCGGTCATGGACACGCTCGGGATCCTGAGCAGCTTCCTGGTCTCGGCCAGGTGTCTGCTCCACTTCCTGTCCACCTCTCTGTGCAACTCCTGCAGTGACATGTCTCGTCCTCCCGTATGAGGCGAAAGAAAATACGGTCAGTTGCCCAGGAACCTGGGCTTCGACGCCCTCTCGTTCTCCACTATGCGTTGGACGGGGGCGTTGTGGCACTTGACCGCGCTCTCTTCGTCCTTGTAGACTCTGCCGCACGTGAAGCACTTGAACATCGTCCGCGCCATATCGGTCCGCTCCTTGGGCGGCACGTGTATCGCGTGGTCAGTAATGAACTTTTCAGCTTATCTTGATGTGCCTGGAGAGGGCCGCTTTCGCCTCGGAGGTGAGCTTCGCGTCCTGCTTGGCGAGCATCCCCTCAAGGCCCGCCATAGAGGGCGGGTCCTTCAGGAACACGGGTATGTAGCTCGTGGTCGTGTCTATGACCAGGATTGCGACGAGCTCGTCTTCCGTGAGCGTCCTCTCTTCCACATCGGCCCTGAAAGAAACAAACGGTCGGATGTCCGGGGGCACGTTCCTCACCTCGGTTATCACTACGAGGTTAGCGTTGTGCATTTCCGGACACCCCATGTGGTTTACAGGTTCACCTTGGTCTGGTGGACCTCTAGCCCAAGCTTCGCCTTGTCGAGCCCGAACGCCATCCCGAGCAGCTGGGACAGGTGCAGCACCGGTATGCCGAACTCCTTGAGTTGCGCCTGTCCGGCGTCGTACTGCAGGTGGCAGAACGGGCAGCAGTCGACGATGACCTCGGCGCCCGCGGCCTTCATGTTCGTCAGGTTCTCCTTGGTCATCTTGAGCGCCACATCGGGCGTCCTCGCCCTGACGCCTCCGCCCGCGCCGCAGCAAGTCCCCTTGTCCTTGAATGGCAGGCTCGTCACGCCAGCCGCCTCGACGATGTCGTCGAATATGTGCGGCCTCTCGGCGTCGTCGATCTTCTTGATGTTGCTCGGCTTCAGGAAGTGACAGCCGTAGTGCACGGCGGCCTTCATCCCCTTGCCCGCCTTGGCCTTGGCCCTGACGGCCTCGACCCCGACGTCCTTGTAGAGTAGCTCGACGAAGTGCCTGACGTTCACGTTGCCCTGGTACTCTTCCACGCCAGCCTCCTTGAGGATCTTGTTGACCTTCTTCCTCAGCTCGGGGTCGTGGTTGAGCTTGTGGGCGACCTCGAACAGTGTGTCGAAGCACCCGTTGCATATCGTGAGCACGTCGACGCCCATCTTCTGGGCGATCACGAGGTTCCTCGCGGCCACGGACATCCAGTACGTCTGGTCGAAAGACCTCATGACGCCGGGCGCCGGGCAGCAGCTCGCTCCTTGCATGTCCACGAGCTCCACCCCGAGCGCGTCCATGACCGCTCTGGTCGAGCTCTCGATCCCTGGGTACCTGAGGGGCATGATGCACCCCAGGAAGAATCCGTACTTCGCCATCTCACTTGCCTCCTGCGATCAGTTTGTCGAAGCCGCATATCTCTCCGATCTTCTTGACCTGCTCGAGGGCCTTCGGGTCCGAGAAGACCGTCGGCGGCGTGTTCTGCAGCCCGAGCCTTCCCCTGAGTGCCTTGTCCTCGTCCCTGAGGGACACGAGGTGGCCAGTCCTAGATATGAGCTCCGCGACCTTCCTGTGCGGCTCGGCCATGTACCCCTTCCTGACGGCCATGTTCCTGAGTGCCATGATGACATCGACGATCTCGACGCCCCTTGGGCACCTCTCGTAGCACGTATAGCATGTCGTGCATAGCCACAGGTCGTCTGAGGGCAGCACGTCCTCCTCGAACCCCAGCTGAGCACGCCTGACTAGCTTCCTCACCCGGAAGGCCGTCTGCCTCCCTGATGGGCAGCTGCCAGTGCAGGTGCCGCACTGGAAGCACAGGTTGACCGTCTTGCCCCCGGCCTCTACCACTTTTCTCGTGAATTCCGGGTTCGGTTCCTTGGCCTCCGCCAAAACACTCACCGGACAGGGGACCGCCCCGAGCGTATAAGAGGGTTTTGCTGGAACGGGTTAAGCGTTACCCTTTGGGGTAAAGCCCTGCTCTCCTTGCCTCGTCTATGAACCCGTCGACCTCCGTGCTCTCGGAGCACGGGACGGCCATGACCGAGTGCGCGGACCACCTCTGCTCCCTGGCCCCGGACGCCCTCACGATCCCCCTGCGCACGAGGCTCCTGTTCACGAAGTAGCTCAGGTCCGTAGCGTCGAGGACCGCGGGCTCGAAGACCGTGCACACGATCCTGTGTTCGACGCACTTCTGCTCCAGGTACCTGAACGCGAGCCGCTGGGCCCCGAATGCGAGTCTAGCGTAGTCCGGCCCGCAGGGCCGGTGCAGGAGAACGTCGGCCCCGACCTCGGTCCCCTCGAACATGTCCGCTCGCTCCATCGCATAGAGTGCGTCGTCGAGGACGACGCAGTCCAGCCTTCCCTCGTCCATCATGCGCAGGTTCTCCTCGTCCGTGGAGATCCACACCCTGCAGGTCACGCCCGACGCGGAGATCGCGGTGGCGGCCGTGAGCACGCACCTCTCTGAGACGAGCGTTCCGGCGACCCTGAGCCCGTCCTCGTCCGTGAGCCTCAGCTCAGAGGCCTCGAACCGATGTAGAAGCCCCTTCCCGTCCTCTGTGAGGACGGTGCCCCGGCTCGACGATGACACGAGCGCCGACCCGACCTTCGCCTCCACCTCCTTTACGTACTTGTATAGTACGGGGGTCGAGATGCCTAGGGCCGTCGCGGCCCTCTTCATGCTGCCCTTGTCCCTCAGGGCCGCGAACGCCTCGAGCTGTCGGTGAGTGACCTCGACCCCGTCCGCGACTATGACCGCCCTGCCCTTGATGTGCATGTTCATCTCCTCTTCTTCAGGCTGTATGCGCTCAGGATGAGCATCACCGTCGCGAAGGCTGTGAGCACTGCCAGCTGGAACCACACGTCTCCAAGGCCCCAGCCCCTGATCATGACCGACCTGCATCCCTCTACCGCGTACGTGAGGGGGACGAAGTACGATACTGGCCTCAGCAGGTCCGGGACCGCTTCGATCGGCCAGAAGACCCCCGCGAGGAGTATCGACGGGAACAGGATGATGGGCATGAACTGCACGGCCTGGAACTCGTTCTTCGCATTGGACGAGAGGAGGAACCCGAGTCCCTGGTTCCCCGCGCCCAGGACGAATATGATGAGGAGGACGAGCAGGGGGCTGCCCTCTATCTGGACCTGGAACAGCGCAACGGCGGTCACGAGTATCACGATGGATTGTATCAGCCCGACGAGGCCCAGGGCGAGGGCATAACCGGCGACGACCTCGCCCTCGGTGACGGGCGTGGTCAGGAGCCTGTCGAGCGTTCCGGTCGAGCGCTCGTGGACGAACGAGATGATCGAGAGCATGAATGTGACCATCATCGCGGCGAGGCCCATGACGCCCGGGGCGAAGAAGTCGATGAACTCCGCGTCCTCGCCGTACACGCGTTCCTCTGAGATGGTCATCGGCGGGAGGAGGTGATACTCGGAGACGATGACTCCCTGCACGGTCAGCTGCATCTCGTTCATTATGGCCTGGGCGATGTTCGGGTTGCTCGCATCAAGATGGACGGTGATGGCGCCCGGAGCGCCCGTCGGCACGGAGCCGACCTCCGCGACCGACCGCAACACATCAGCGGTGAAGTTGTCCTCGAAGACTATCGCGGCCCAAGCATTGCCGGCCTCGACCTCCGCCAGGGCCTGTTTGACCAATTCGTCGGGGTCGCCCTCGGGCCCGATGACCTGCTCTATCATGAGCACTCCGCCGGCCGCGAGCTCTGCAACGATGGCCTCGGACGCCGACACGTTCCCGACCCCCGAATCGAGGTTCACAACGTACACCGACACGTCCTCCAGACTACCTCCGAAAGTGTACCCGAATATCGCAATCATGAACAGCGGCATGAAGACCAGGAACCCCACCGTGCGCCTGTCGTGCTTGAGGGACCTGAGCGTCTTCCTCGCGACCGCGAACACCCTGGTGACCTTCATGCGGCGTCCCTCCTTGAGTATTCCATGAACGCGTCCTCGAGGTTCGATGTCGAGGTCCTCTCCATCAGTTCCTTCGGCTTCCCCTCGGCGATCAGCCTTCCCTGCCTCATCATGCCGACCACGTCGCACCTGACGGCCTCGTCCATGTAGTGTGTGGTTATGATGACGGTCTTCCCCCCGGCCTTGAGGTCGGAGAAGTGCTGCCAGAAGCCTATCCGGAGTTCCGGGTCAACGCCCACCGTCGGTTCGTCCAGGAAGAGCACTTCGGGGTCGTGTATCATCGAGCACGCCAGCGAGACCCTGTGCTTCATGCCCCCGCTTAGCTGGGATACGAGGCTGTCCCTCCGCTCGCGCAGGTCAACCATCGACAGGAGCGCCTCCTCTCGCTTGGCGCGGGACCCGGGATCCATCGAGTACAGTCCACCGAACAGCTGCAGGTTCTCCGATACTGTGAGGTCGGTGTATATCGCCATCTCCTGGGGCATGTAGCCGATGTCCGCTACCCTCTCGACGAGGGGCACGTCCTCCCCCAGAACGCGCGCTCGGCCGCTGGTCGGCTTGAGCCTGCCGACCATCATCTTGATCATGGTGGTCTTGCCAGAACCGTTCGGGCCGATCATGCCGTAGAGCGTGCCCTTGCGGATGGACAGGTCCAGGTCGTCCACGGCGACGAGCCCATCGAATTCCTTCCTGAGCTTGTCCGCGACCACAGAACCCTCTCCGTCGTCACGTCCAGTCTTCATGCCAGCTGCACCGCCTTTTCTCATCATTCGCTTACACCATCCCGTTCTGGCCTGAGCCCGTCAAGGAATATCGATACGAAGCCTCTCATGAACCGTTCATCCCTTTCGGAGTCGTCCGCGGACCCTTGCAGCAGATAGACCGTAAGGAAGTACGCCTGCACCATGCCGATCATCGACCTCGCCGCCAGCTCAGGCTCGACCCGCCTCAGCCTGCCTGCATCCATCTGTTGCTCGAGCATCGAGGCCAGGAAGTCGACCGCCCTCTGCATTGGCACCTCTCCGAGGACCCTTCTGGCCTTCGGCTGCCTCCAGACGTCGCTCAACATCACCATGAAGATGTGTCTGTTGGCTCTGAGTACGCCCAGCACGGTCGAGACGTTCCGGAACATCATCTCGTCGAGGGGTGCATCCATATCGAACTCGACTGACCTCATGATTGACGGGACGAGGGACCTCTCGGCGAACATGGATGTGTACACGCCCTGCTTCGACCTGAATATCCTGAAGACGGTGACCTCATTGACCCCGGCCCTCTTGGCGATCTCCTTGGTCGTGGTCGCGGCGAAACCTTTGGCGCCGAACAGCTCGAGCGCGGCGTCCAGTATCCGTTCTCTCGTGTCGCGGTTAGTGCCGGATCTCCTCGGAACCCTGCCCGTCATGTATGCAAGTAAGCACTTGCATGCAAATAAGACTTACTGACACTAGACCGCACGGCATCGGGCCCGGATGGCGGCTCAGTGGATGCCAGTGATTATCTCGCAGGAACTCGGCCTGCTGAACGATTAAATATGTACTGAAACATGTAGAAGTTCGTTCTTGATGCCCCCTAGAAACTACATACTCAAGGTCTGTCTTCTGGGCGACGGCGCCGTCGGCAAGACAAGCCTGGTACACAGGTTCGTCTACGATGTCTTCGACGACAAATACATAATGTCCTTCGGGACGAAGGTGTCGAAGAAGACGGTCGAGTTGGCGGACGCGCGAGTGGACCTCATGATCTGGGACATCCTGGGACAGAAGACCCACGAGTCGCTCCACAGCGCGTACTATCGGGGGGCAGTGGGTGCGTTGGCCGTGTGCGACTTCACCCGGAGGCCGACCCTGGATTCACTGTCATCGTGGGTGTCGGGCTTCAGGGGGGTCGTGGGTGAGGTGCCAGTGCTACTGCTCGCCAACAAGAGCGACCTACCCCTGTCGTTCGACATTGAGGATGTGCGTGTGTTCGGATCATCCGTGGGCTGCGAGGTCCTCGAGACGAGCGCCAAGACGGGCGCCAATGTCGAGGCGGCCTTCTCTCGGCTCACCACCAGGATTTTGGAGGCGGGCAAGTGAGGCAGATACCCTTCTTCGTCATGCCTGGTATCGCCCTCTCGCACCTCCGGGAAGAGCTCGAGATCGTCGAGGGGGAGCACAGGGCCAAGCTGATGCTCTACAGGTATGGCCAGAGATGCGGCCGGGCCCTGGTCGAGAGCTACGGCCTCTCGTGCGGGTCGATAAGCGAGGTCAGGGCTGTCATCGAGCCGATATGGATGGAGGCCGGCCTCAGCAGGATGACGGTGGAATCCGCGGAGGATGCGGATATGGTCGTCAACCTGCAGGAGTCCGTCGAGGCGAAGGAGGGGAAGACCTGCGACTTCGCCAGAGGCTACCTCTCCGGAATCGTGTCCGAGCTCACGGACAAGAGGTTCGAGGTCGACGAAGTCGAGTGCGTCAGCGAGGGATACCTCGCCTGCGTCCTCCAGGCATACGAGGTTGTGGACACCCTCAAGCCTTCGAACAAGGAGGAGGTGGAGACTGCTAGGAAGTACAACCTCGAGTCCGGCTACTCATATCTCATCAAGGAGGAGATCCCTGACCAGGCCTTCGACATATTCGTGGACACCGCCAAGCACGGAGTGCCGAGCCTGTGCGTCACGAGGGAGTATCCTGAGAAGGTCAAGGAACGGTATTCCCTCAAGGGCATCCCGTTCCTGTGGCTATCGATGGACCAGGAGAAAGTCTACTCGAGGGAGCCGTCGAACATCGCGCTCCTGTATTCCGACATGAAGACGTTCATCACCGAGAACGCGAGCTGCGTGGTGCTCCTATCCGGCATCGAGTATCTGATATCCCAGAACGGCTTCCAGAAGGTGCTGAAGCTGCTCCAGCACCTCAACGACAAGGTGGCGGTGACGGATTCCACCCTCCTCGTGCCGATCAGCCCGCTGACCATCTCGGAACCCGAACTGAAGATGCTCGAGAAGGAGATGCGGTCCTTCTGAACATGCGGGTCGTGAGACTGCCATGAAGTATGCTGTCATCATCTGTCCGAAGTGCGGGAAGGCGAAGGGCGTGGAGGCCGAGCGCAAGACCACGACCTGTCCGTGCGGGAGGGAGATCACCTTGTCGCGCACCAAGTTCCTATTCGAATCCAACTCTCCGTCGGAGCTCGCGAGCGCCGTCGCCGAAGCGAACGAGCAGCTGGGGGAGGGGACGAAGCCGAAGGCCCGCAGGAAGTCGTCTCCGAAGGACCCTTATGCGGGCGTGGCCGAGCGCGCGCGCGCCATCAAGGACCCGCTCGAGCGCATGCGTGTGATAGCCTCTGAGCTGACCGCGATGCACGGCGAGTTCGGCTATGATGACATGAAGAGGATCGCATCGCTCGTCGGCAGGGAATCGCCCGAGGACATGATCGCGAGACTGCAGGAGCACAGCCTCATCTACGAGACATCGGAAGGCACCTACAGGTCCGTGTGAGGCCTCACTTCTTGACCTTCCTCGCCTTCTTCGTGTAGCCCTTGAGTGAGTCCTGGACCAGCACTGGGAGCGACAATCTGTACACTTTGACGTAGGCGTACACCACGACCGCCGAGGCCGCGATCAGCCCCACGAAGTTGAGGGGAGGTTCGAAGACCTCGAACATGAAGAACGGCACCATGAGCAGGTTGTAGGCTATGTGGATCAGCATCGCCTCCGCGAGGTACGGGTTCACCTCTCCGCGCGCGACCCCGATGCCGATGAACGTCGTCGTCGCGCCGTGGAGCAGCACGAGCTGAACACCCAGGAGCGAGAACGCTATCATCTCGACCGCGGTGACGGTCTCCAGGGAGACCGCGCTCACGTAGATGGTCGCAAAGGTGAAGGTCGAGGATATGCCTAGTCCCATCGCGAGCCCGTAGAATGCGGTGTCGATCTTCCTCTGGAAGCGTGGGAAGTTCAGGATGATCAGCTTCATCAGGTTCTCCATGGCTGCGAAACCGAGGATGAGCAGTATGAGCGTCTCGCTGGACGACATCGTCTGGCCCCAGGACTCGAACGCGAACATGACCATGCCGAGCACTATGCCGAGGGCGAAGAATGCGAACAGCTTCCTGTCGTCGAAGAAGGGCTTCTCGACCGCCGGGTAGGTGTAGTCCCTCAATGTGAAGAACATCAGGGCTAAAGCGGGGGCGAACCCCGCAATCGCGCTGACGATAGTCAACAGGTCTGCCATCTGCGGAGTCCTGTAGTGTGCAGACGTTGATAACTTTATAGGATGTCATGGGCGTTCAGGACGCAGGCGAGAAGAATGGCGAAGTGTTCGAGATGCGGCAATGAGATCGGCGGAGCGGAGACATGCCCTACATGCGGTGCGCCTCCGAGCCAGAGCATGCTGGACCGGGGCGTGACGAAGACGGTTCATGTCACAGGAAAGGTCATCGAAAAGGGCGTCGACGTCACCGAGACCGTCGTGAGGGAGACGAAGCCGGTGTTCAAGAAGGCATTCGACCTTGGCAAGAAGGGTGTTGTCAAGGCCAAGGACAAGACGAAGGAAGTCGCGAAGGATCTGCAGGACAAGTGAGACGGGATCATCTCTTCCGTCGTTTGGCCGTACCTTTCTGCCTCAGCTTGCCGAAGTCGTCCGCCAGCTTGTCGAAGTAGTGCGCGACGACGCAACTCTCGGTGCACCCGCCGCACCTGGTGCAGAGCTTCTCGTCGACGGTTATGCCGTCCTCGACCTTGATCGCGCCCACAGGGCACGCTCTGACGCATATGCCGCACTTGGTGCACATGTTCGCGCGGAGCACCGCCCTCGCGACCCCGTCGAAGAGTTCCAGTGCGTCCTCTGGGCTGGCCGCTACTGTGCTGACCTGGCCGCCGGCGAACGCCTTGCCAGATCCTTTTGCCGTCTTCACGATGACGACCCCGAACTCCTCGTTCGGCATCACGTCCCCGAAGGTCTTCAGCACCTCCGAGGTCTGGGACAGCGGTCTGGCCTCGGGCAGCGATATCACCGCGTCCACTGAATACCCTCCCGCGGTACACGGGCTGACGCCCTTGATGACCTTGAGCGCGAGCGAGTCCGCCCTCCTGGGCGAGACCTTCATCCCCAACTTGTCCGCGAGCTCCTTCATCTTCGGCGGCAGTTCCTTCCAGCGCCAGAATCCGTAGGTCACGAACTCCTTCGGGAGGGAATTCTCCTCCGCCCATGCGTCCAGTTTGGCGTTCCACGCGCGTGAGAGCTCGGGGCTCAATCTCGATATCTCCGCGCTCTCGCTCGCGAGGGATGACGGGCACATCCAGCATCCGACCCTCTCGATGTCCTCATCGTAGAGTTGGTTGTATGGCAGCTTCCCGGATATGATGTGGATCCACACGTCCAGGGCGGTCCACTCCCTTATAGGATTGACAATCACCTGTCCCGGGACGAACGGGTTCTCCTCGATGAGCTCTATTCCCGCCCTGGAGAACGATTCCAGGCGCCTGTTGCCCTCGACGGTCAGCGTCCCTCCAGGGAACTGCTCCTCGATGAGCTTCGCCGCGGGTGCGAGCTTGCAGACCTTGCAGCACCATCTGAAGTCCTTCGCGGGCGGGCCGAACGCCGGCATGTTGTCGTCGAAGGCGTCCTCGGCCTTGGCGACCATCAGTCTCAGCCACTGCGACTCCGCGAACTGCTTGACGTATTCGCGCGTCGTCGGGTGCTCGAGTCCAGTGTCCACGAACACTGTCGTGAAATCGTTCGTCACGGCCCTCACCAGGTCCAGGACGACGAGGCTGTCCTTGCCCCCGCTGAACGAGACCGAGAGCGGCAACGGATGCTTCTCCATCGCATCCCTGATCTCGTGCTCGGCCTTCGCCTTCTTGGCGGCGAGGTAGTGCTGGTTCGCCCTGACGACGGCTCTCGTCCAGGCCTTCTTGCCTGGGACGATCGGGTCCGCCCTGGCGAAATCCCTGACCTTTATCCCCTTGTCGGATGAGCGGAACTGCGCAGCGTCCACCTTGGCCGACCCGCACCCGATGAACCTCCCCATGCGGAGGATGACCTCGTCCCCGGCCCTTATCCCGGGATCATATGATTGGATCGAATCGGGCTCAACGTGCTTTCCCTTCATGTGTCCGTCCGCCCTGCTCAGGACCACGGTCTTCTTGGAGTCCAGGGCCGCGAGCATCCTGGCCCCGTCGAGCCTCAGCGTGAGTTTGTAGTCCCTCGCCTCGAGGTCGTACCACAGCTTCACGATCCTCCTGCCGTCTATGATGACCTCCTCTGCGCGGTCCTCGCCCGAGGTCTTGTTCAAGAGGACAACCTCGGGGACCAGCTGCTGCACCCCGAACTGCCTTAGGAAGAGGAACCTGAGCCTCTTCTTCGACCCTTCCAGGGCGATCCTGACCTCTCCAGGCGGGAGGAGCTCCACGCTCCTGCAGTCCCCTCCACACTTGCCGCAGCTCCTGCCGATGACGGGCACGTTGCATGTGTCGCACCAGAAGAGCTGTGTCTGGACCTCGTGACTGTGATGCATGACGGCCGTGCTATGACGGAGGCATATAATTAATGTGTGCGCCTGTCGACATCCTACCTCCAGGCGTCACTTGACAAGATATTTCTAGGCGTTAGAGGTCACCGGGGCCATGCCTCTGGGCAGGGATGGAGACTACACCCTCGTGGAACCGCAATACACATACAGCTACTCGATGGGCCCATACGGCACGGTCAGTCCAAGGAGGGAACGGTTCTTCGGGAGGACCGAGCTCAAGCACATAACCATCGCCGTCGCTGTCCTCATAGGGGCATTCACTATGATCCTCTGGGACGGGGACAACGCGTCCCTGCCGGGCGCGCTCGGCCTCGCCACGCTCGCGGTCGTCCTCGGCTTCTTCCTGCACGAGATGGCCCACAAGATCATGGCGAAGAAGTACGGATGCTGGGCCGAGTTCAGGGCATACTACGGGGGACTCATGCTCGCGCTGGTCATGTCCTTCTTCGGGTTCCTGTTCGCTGCCCCAGGCGCGGTATATGTCTCAGGCAACGTGTCGAAGGAGCAGAACGGCAAGATCAGCATCGCCGGGCCGGCCACCAACATCGCGGTCGCGCTCGTGTGCCTGCCGTTCGCGGTCATAGAATCCTTCCCGTCGATAGTCTCGACGATTGCCAATGGCCTGTTCTTCCTGAACTCGTTCCTCGCGGTCTTCAACATGGTCCCGGTACCGCCCCTGGACGGCTCAAAAGTGTGGGCCTGGAACAAACCGATCTATCTGGCATCCATGGCGGCGGCGGTGTCACTGCTCGCCCTTGCTTGGCTGTGAGGCTTCGCCTGACTGGGCGCACTCCTCGTCGAGGAACGCCGGGTACCTCAGCTTGTAGATGATGCTGCCGTCCCAGTCGAACATCTTTCCAGGGTTCATGATGTTCTTCGGGTCGAGCGCCTTCTTGATCGCCTTCATCGCCCCGATGGAATCCGCCCGTTCTATCTTCATGTAAGGCGCCTTCGTGATGGAGACCCCGTGCTCCCCGGTGACTGTCCCGCCGAGCTCGAGGACCTTGTCGAATATCTCCCCCACGGCCTTCTCGCCAGCCCTCCAGCTCTCCTTCGAGTACGGTTCGACCAGCATCTTCGTGTGCAGGTTCCCGTCGGCGGAGTGGCCGTAAGTGCCGATGACGACCCCGTGCTTCTTCGCGATATCCTGGAACGCAACGACCGCTTGAGGTATCTTGGATATGGGGACGGACATGTCGTCTGCGAGCGCCACGGACACGAACTTCTCGCCGTACCTGCTGAGGGAGGGCATGATGGCCTTCCTGGCGAATGTCCACTCGTCTATCCTCTTCTTCTCCCTGGACTTCTCCGTCGAGACCGCCCCGCTCTTCCGGCAGATGTCCTCCACGGTGGCCATCTCCTCGTCCACCGCGAGAGGATGGCCGTCGACCTCGATCATGCAGAGGGCCTCGCAGTCCGGGAGCCCGACGTTCATGCACTTGTTGACGGCCTTGATGCAGACGGAGTCCATGAGCTCTATCGCCGAGGGCAACAGAGGCTTCGCGATGATGTTCGAGACGCACTGGCCAGCGTCCTTGAGTGACTTGAAGGCGGCGACGGTCATGCCCGACGCCTTCGGCTTCACGGTGTATCTCATTGTGATCTCAGTTATGATGCCAAGGGTGCCCTCGCTACCGACCATCAGCCTGTCCAGTTGGTACCCCGAGGAGTTCTTGAGCGTGCGTGTGCCCGTGTGGATGATCTCTCCTGTGGGCAGGACGACCTCGAGCCCGAGCACGTAGTCCCTAGTCGCGCCGTATTTGATGGCCCTCATGCCGGACGCATTCGTCGCGACCATGCCACCGATTGTGCAGGCCTCGCCGCTCCCTGGCGTCGCTGGGAACCAGAATCCGCGCTTCCCCAGTTCCCCGTTCAGCTTGTCGTAGATCACGCCGGGCTCGACGATGCAATACAGGTCCTCGACGCTTATGACCTTGATCTTGTTCATGTAGGTCATGTCGATGATGATGCCGCCCTTGATTGGCACCGTGTGGCCGCACATCGCGGTCCCCGCGCCCCTGGGTATGATGGGAGTCCTGGTCCTGTTCGCGAGCTTCACGATCTCGGACACTTCCTGGGCGTTCGCCGGCTTCACGACGGCGTCGGGGGTCGCATGGTGTATGGACGCATCGAAGCCGTAGACATAGAGGTCCGCTGTCTTGGTGGACATGCGCTCCTTGCCTACGATCTTCTCCAGCTCACCTACAACCGTGCGCTTCATGTGGACCGGATGGTCAAGTGTCCCGCCTGGATACAATGATTTTCACACACGGACGGCGGATCAGATCCGCATGGTCCATGCCTTCGGACAGGGTCAGGAAACGATAAGTACACCTTGGCAGATGCTTCGGCCGGTACCATGCTGAAGCTCATAATATTCGGCCCGCCCAGCGCCGGGAAGGGCACTCAGGCACAGAGGCTGTCGAAGGAGTATGGGTTGCCCCAGGTCTCTACGGGAGACCTGCTCAGGGAGGCTGTCGCGAAACAGACTCCTCTGGGTGTGAAGATCAAGTCTTACTTGGACACGGGCAAGCTCGGACCCGACGACCTCATCGTGCAGCTCATCAAGGACCGCGTATCCAAGCCGGACTGCTCGAAGGGATACCTCCTCGACGGTTTCCCCAGGACCATGGGCCAGGCCAAGGAACTCGACAAGATGACGGACATCGACCTCGTCCTCAACATAGTGGTCGACCACGAATCCTTGGTCGAACGCGCCGTCGGCCGCAGGATATGCAAGAAGTGCAACGCGGTCTATAACGTCACTTCCAACCCGCCCGAGAAGACAGGCGTGTGCGACAAGTGTGGTGGGGAGCTCATACAACGGGATGACGACAAGGAGGCGACCGTCAGGAACAGGCTCAAGGTCTATCAGGAGCAGACCGCACCCCTCATCGAGCACTTCAAGAAGAAGGGCAACATCGTCGACATAGACGGGTCGAAGGGCATCGAGGGCGTCTACTCGCAGATGACCGCGGCGATAAGGACGCTCAAGAAGTGACGTGGCCTCCCGGCGAGGCCCCCCCGTGTCCTTTCTAACTTCTTATATACAGGGACCTGAATAGCGCCATCTACATCGAAGCCCCGTAGTGTAGCGGTCAATCATGCGGGACTCTGGATTGCATATCTTGCAAGGAGAGATTCTGCGACGGAGGTTCGAATCCTCCCGGGGCTACCTCATTCTCATCTCTTGCCCTTCGAGCCTCTGTACTCGTTAGCCTTGAAGAACTCGAGCATAGCGGGGTCCCTCTGGAGCGTCTCCTTCCACCAAGCGGCCCTGATCTTCGGGTTCAGTTTCGATGCCGCTGAGACATACTGTTTGAATCTCCTCTCTGCGGTGTCGACGACTCCGAAGTCGTCGAGCCGCGTCATCCCATCCCTGTCTTTCATGACGCCCCTCGAACTGTAATAGTGCCGTGGGCTTAGAAACCTTTCTTGTCAAGTTCGTCGTTGACCAAAGCGTCCACGAGCTGTATACGTTCGTTCTCCCTCGGGACGTACATCAGCTTGAAACTGCGGAAGACCGACGCCTCCGACCTGACCGCGTCCACCAACGGCCTCAGATGTTCCTTCTTGACCTGGTACACGCCGTTCACCTGCCTCACCATGAGCTCGCTGTCGGAATGGAACCGGACGTCCCCGCGCGTGATCTCCTTGGCGCGCTGGACCGCCCATATCAACGCCTCGTACTCAGCCTCGTTGTTCGTGCGTCTGCCGATTGCTCTCGCATCCTTCTCCAGGAGCCTCCCGTCGGGCCCGAACATCGCATAGCCTGAGCCGGCCGGCCCAGGGTTGCCCCTGGCAGCGCCATCCGTGTACACGAAGAGATCCGCTCGGGCAACCAAGAGTCATCGACCGCCGTTCGTCGAGCGTATGGCACGGCCTGAATAAGAATCTGCGTCCCGTCATTCCCCAGGACAATAACTAGAAATACGGACTGCCGTTTCATTCCGTCGGGGGAGCAAGGCAGTGGGAAGAGCGGCCACGCCGATGATGGAGCAGTATTTCCGGATCAAGGAACAGCACAAGGACTGCCTGCTGTTCTTCCGTCTGGGTGACTTCTACGAGATGTTCGGCGAGGACGCCGTCACAGGCTCGAAGGAGCTCGAGATCACGCTCACATCGAGGGACAGGGGCAAGAAGGAGCGGATACCCTTGTGCGGCGTCCCGTGGCACGCCCTCGATTCCTATCTCCCCAAGCTCCTGAACAAGGGGTACAAGGTCGCGATATGCGAGCAGATGCAGGACCCTAGGTACGCGAAAGGGCTCGTCGACAGAGATGTCGTGAGGATAGTGACCCCGGGCACGGTCATCGAGGGTTCGGTCCTCGACAGCAAGACGAACAACTACCTCATGTCCATCGCTCGGTCCGGGGACAGGTTCGGCCTCTCATTCGCGGACATATCCACGGGCGAGTTCATCACGACCGAGCTGGGCCCGGAGGATTCAGAGTCGAGGGTCCTGACGGAGTTCTCCCAGAGGTCGCCCAAGGAGGTCCTCTACGGCGACGGCCTGGGGGCTGGCCATCTTGTGGACGAGATCACCCTGTCCGGAGCAGCCATGACCCGGCTCGACGACATGGCTTTCGTGAAGGAGGCCTCGGAGTCGGTCATCAAGAGGCATTTCAGGCTCAAATCCCTCGACGGCCTCGGTCTCTCGGACAAGCCGTTGGCCGTGTCCAGTGCGGGAGCTGTCCTGCGCTACCTCGAAACCACACAGAAGCGCAGCCTCGACTTCCTCAGCATGCCAAGATACTATTCCACGTCAGACAAGCTCGTCCTCGACCAGACGACTCTGAGGAACCTGGAGATCCTGAGGAACGTCAGGGACGGACGGCGGGAAGGCACGCTCGTCGAGGTGCTGGACCGCACGCTCACGCCCATGGGCTCACGCCTGCTCAAGGCATGGGTCACCGAGCCTCTCATGGACGTCGCGGAGATAGACAGGCGCCTCGACGCGGTCGAGGAGCTCGTCACCGACACGCTCGCGAGGAACGACATCGCATCCTCGCTCAAGAACGCCCGCGACCTCGAGCGGCTGATATCCAAGGTCATGTACGGCAGCGCGAACGCCAGGGACCTGCTCGCGGTGAAGGATTCCCTGGACGCGGTCCCCGATGTGAGGGATGTACTGAATGGTGCGAGGTCAGGGCTCCTGACACAGCTCGGCTCGTCGATGAAGGACATCGGCCACGTCTCGGACCTCATCTCAAAGGCCATCGCCTCGGATCCTCCAGTCGCACTCAAGGAGGGCGGGCTCATCAGGGACGGGTTCGACGAGGCCATCGACTCGCTCCGGTCCCAGGCCAGGGAGGGCAGGCAGTGGATCGCATCCCTTGAGGAGAAGGAGCGCGAGAGGACGGGGATAAAGAACCTCAAGCTCGGGTTCAACAACGTGTTCGGATACTACATCGAGGTATCGAAGTCGAACGCCAAGCGAGTTCCGGACGACTACGAGCGTAGGCAGACCCTGACGACTGGCGAGAGATATGTCACGCCGGAACTCAAGGAGAAGGAACAATCCATACTCGCCTCGCAGGAGCGCTCGTGCGCGCTCGAGTACGAGGCGTTCATCAAGGTCAGGGGCGAGGTCGCGAAGTCGGGCAAGGACATCCGCGAGACCGCTCATGCGTTGGCGGTCACGGACGTCATAAGGTCGTTCGCGGAGGCCGCGGTCGTCCACAACTACACGCGCCCGAAGGTCGACGGATCAGATACCATCCTGCTCAAGGACGCGCGGCACCCGGTCGTGGAGCGTTTCCTCCGCGGCTCGTTCGTCCCTAACGACGTGTACCTGGACACGAACCTGAACCGTCTCATCATACTCACGGGCCCCAACATGGCTGGCAAGTCGACATATATCCGACAGGTCGCCCAGATAACCGTGATGGCCCAGGCGGGTTCGTTCGTCCCCGCGTCCGAAGCGAGCATCGGTGTCGTGGACCGCGTGTTCACCCGGGTGGGCGCGTTCGACGACCTTGCGCGCGGCCAGTCGACATTCATGGTCGAGATGACCGAGCTCGCCAACATACTGAACAGCGCGACGAGCAGGAGCCTCATCCTGCTGGATGAGGTCGGCAGAGGCACGAGCACGTTCGACGGCCTCGCGATCGCGTGGGCCGTGTCCGAACATCTGTACGACCACAACAAGGTCGGCGCGAAGACCCTGTTCGCCACTCACTATCATCAGCTCACTGAACTCGCCGAGTCCCTGGAAGGCGTCAAGAACTACTCGATGGCCGTCAAGGAGCAGGGTTCCGAGGTGGTGTTCCTCAGGAAGGTCGTTCCGGGGAAGGCGAACAAGAGCTACGGCATCCAGGTGGCGAAGCTCGCGGGCGTGCCTCATGAGGTGATAGGACGCGCGGAGCAGGTCCTGAGCAGGATCGAGGAGGAGAACGTCCTCGAGGTCAAAGCCGGGAAGCGCATGCACAGGCAGTCGTTGCTGATGCCAGCGCCCGAAGAAGTCCCTTCGTCGGTCCTGGACGAGCTGAGGTCCGTGGACCTCGCCTCCATGACTCCCATGGAGGCCTATGTCAAGCTGAACGCGCTCAAGAAGAAGGCAGGTGGTCCCGCTGGGAAGGATAAGAGTACTCGATGATGACACTGTCAACAAGATAGCCGCTGGCGAGGTCGTCGAGAGGCCTGCATCGGTGGTCAAGGAGCTCGTCGAGAACTCCCTGGATTCGGGTGCGGACTCGGTCCATGTCTCCGTCGTCGACGGCGGTCGTCGGTCCATCATCGTCAGGGACGACGGGTGCGGCATGTCCCCCGACGATGCCGTCGCGGCGTTCGGCAGGCACGCGACGAGCAAGATAATGGATGTGGACGACCTTAGAAGGCTCACATCATATGGTTTCAGGGGCGAAGCATTGTCGTCCATAGCCTCCGTCGCCAAGGTGACCCTCCGTACGAAGGACCATGGGGCGCAGGAGGGAACGGAGGTACTCGTGTCAGGCGGGAAGCAGGATGTGCCCCGGTTTGTGGGCTGCCCTCCGGGGACAGAGGTCGTCGTCGAGGACCTGTTCTACAACATGCCCGCGCGCAGGAAGTCGGTCAAGTCGAGGGCGACGGAGCTGGCTCACTGCAGGGATGTCGTCGTCGGTTTCATGCTCTGCAGGCCGGGCATATCGTTCTCATTCTCGTCGGATGACCACCTCGAGTTGGTCCACTCTTCAGCCGAGGGTATGAACGGCTCCTTGGCGGCCGCATTCGGCGATGCGGTGGCCGGAGGCATGCTTCACGGCGAGGCCGATGGCGACGGCGTGCGCGTAGAAGCCTTCTTCGGTCGACTGGAGCACACCCGGTCATCTCCTGTGGACCTGCGCCTGTTCGTCAACGACCGGCCGGTCAGGAGCCCGAGGATCGTCTCGTCCATCGTGAAGGGGTATGGGTCCAGGCTCATGAAGGACAGATATCCCGTCGGCGTCCTGAGGGTGTTCGCCGACCCATCGGTCGTGGATGTCAATGTGCATCCGACGAAGAGGGAGGTGAGGTTCGACGACGAGCCATCCGTCCTCGGTGCCGTCCAAGGATGCGTCGAGTCGGCGCTCAAGGCGCCAGACCTGACATTCAGGTACGACCTGACGAGGTTCTCGCAGTCATTCGAGCCGAGGCCTCCAGAGGAGGCAGAGGGCCACGCAGCTTCGTTGCAGTCGGTGCTGCAGGTGGAGGAGCTGCCTGCCAAGGACCGACAATCTGCGATAGTCCCGCTCGCGCAGATCATGAACACTTACATCCTCGCCGAGTCACGCGGGAGCCTCCTGCTCATCGACCAGCATGCCGCCTCCGAACGTATCGTGTATGAGGATGTGCTGTCTGCGATGAAGTCTGGCAGGGAGGTCTCCCAGAGGCTGCTGACGCCCATCGTGCTGAGGCTCACACCATCAGAGGTGAAGGTGCTCGAGGAGAACAGGGAGCTGGTCGAGAGGGCCGGGTTCGCCGCTGAGCCGTTCGGAGGAGACTCGTACTCGCTCAGGTCGATCCCGACGGTCCTCGGGGTCGCACAGGGCGAGGCAGCCCTCAGGAACATCCTCGGGGAGCTAGCCCAGATGCCCTCCCACAGGAGGCTCGGGCTCGACATCATATGGAGGGTTGCGTGCCATACGGCGATAAGGGCCGGCGAGACCCTCTCGAACGTGCAGATGAGGCAGCTGGTCTCGGACCTTCTCAGGACAGAGAGTCCTTACACGTGCGAGCACGGCAGGCCAACCATGATCGTGCTCTCCCCGGTCGACCTGGAGAAGCTATTCAAGAGGCGCGTGTGAGCGGTCAGGCGTGCTCGAATACCTGCGAGCCGTCCTTGTCCAGTATCCCGTACCGTCTCGCGACATCCCCGACCCTCTCGGCGGTCTGCCTGTCCAGCAGGAGGGGCTTATGTGATGCCAGGATCTCCTTGACCCTCCTCTTGGCGAAGGCGACCATCTCGTCGCTCATCGGGTCTGGCTGCTCGAGCGAATGATACCCGGTGACTTGCGGTATCATGAGGTCCTTCCTCATGTACCGCAGCGTGTGCGGGTCGGATAGGAAAGTCCCTCCCGGGCCTTGCCTCTTGATAGCGTCCAGTCCGAGCCGGTCATCGTCAATCGCTATGCCCTGCCTCAATCTCCTCAACCAGCGCCATGCCTCGCAGTCCATGACCAGCTTCTCTGGGGACATCATGGCCGCCCGGTCGAGGCCTCCGAGGCCGACCATCAGGTCGGAGCCCGTCAGGAGCGACGCGAGCGCAGTCATGCCCGTCTGATATCCCGCCTCGGCCAGCAAGGACCTCGAAGCGTTCGACGGACCTCCTGCGCAGCAGGGAAGGCCATAATGGTGCGCCATCTCGATCGCGGCCGTGTCCATCAGGATGCCCTCGGGCGTGCCACACAGGAATACCCCGGACTTGAGGTCGGTGACGCCGGAGAACGACGAGTAGATGCATGGTGCGCCTGGGCTCGCGGCCTGGGACATCGTGATGCCGCAGAGGTTCTCCGCGGCGATGACCGCGAGTGAGCCGGCGACCGTCACAGGGGTCACGGACCCGGCTATCGCCATGGAAAGGTGCACGACGGGCACACCGGCCCTTGCGAGCTCCACGAGCGCCTCGGCCTCTCCGTGGTCGTATCTCAGAGGTGAGATGGGTGTGCACACATCCGAGAAGATCGGCCTCTTCCTCAGTTCCTCCCGGGAACCCAGGATCGCGGAGCACACATCTATCTGGAACCGGGCTTCGTCTGAGGAGGCGGCACCGTGCTGGATGTGCTTCGACGAGTATGCGAGGGCCACGAGGAACTCGTAATAGGATGACCTGTCCGAGGGCATGTCCGTTGCCACGACCGGTGGCCACACGAAGTCGACCTCAGGCAGCGCGTCCGCAAGCATGATGAGGTCCGTGAGGTCCTTCAGCTTCGACGGTCTCTTGGCTCCCTTCTCGAGGTCCAAGACCGCTGGCGGTTGGCCGTCGGTCGATATCAGCTGCACCCCCTCTTCGGGCACGGTGTAGTCCTTCCCACTTCTGGAGCACATCCGGACCTTCCTCGGGGCGGTCCTGAGGGCCTCCGAAACCACCCGCTCATCGAGCCAAGCCCTCTGCGAGCCAGTGTCGACCTTGGCCCCCGCATGCGCGAGGATGCTGAGCACTTCGGCGCTCTCGACCTTGACGCCCGTCTCGCTCAGTATGCGGAGCGCCGCCTCGTGTACCTTCTCCATGTCGCTCCTGGACAGTACGCTCATGCTCGCCATCGTCATGCTCTACCCTCCTCCGCGCGTGCGAACCCGCCAACAACATCCCCGGTGACGGACCTGGAAACCATGAGGCCCCACGTATAGATTAACGCTCCGTCTCGGCCGTCGCATCTCGATATATCGTTTGCGGTCCCGTTCCGTTCGTCCTCGGACGGGATGCATGCGAAAACTATTATTCCACGAACTGTGTCAACCGCCTGTCGGAAGGTGCCCATATGGGTCTCAACATGGCTATTACGGAATTGGAAACTGACAAGGCGCTCTGCAGGACGAAGAAACTCACGCTGGCCAAGGTGTACGTGGACGACCCGTCCGCCTGGGCAGGCCTGGTCGAGGTGGACAAGGTCGTGGACTTGAAGGCCGCCTCGGCGAAGCTCGGGAAGGAGAAGCTGGACGCGATCCTCAAGAAGTCGCGGCAGGAGCCGGAGGGTGACGAGATGTTCCTCGAGAAGGTCAAGGACCCCGAGGACCGGAAGACCCTCGGACCGTTCGTGAACGAGGTAAAGACGAACTGGATCCTCGTGGAGAAGGTCCCTGCGGACCGGAAGAAGGACGTGCTCGCGGCGGCGAACAAGGCCAACTCGGTTACGGAGTGGGACCTCGTGGAGTTCGACGCGATGTACGCGACATGCGCGAACTGCGGCCTGTCGTGGGACAACAAGAAGGGGTGCGTAGGCAACTTCGGCCCGTCGGGCTCTCCTGTGCCAGGTCTTGCCAAGAAGTACGGCCTCACGATCCTCGCGAAGGTGGAAGAACTCGGCGAGAAGAAGACCGTGCTCACGCCCAAGGATGCCGAGAAGTTGCTCGAGGAGGTCAAGGTCCTGAGGGCGAAGACCCCTGCGGAGGGAAAGATGATCGTCCGCAGGATCGAGGGCACACTGACCCGGCTCGAGGCGATAGCCAAGTGCTCCAAGGAGTCCGGCGTGGGCTTCTACTTCTTCTGAGCGCGGGGTGAGCTCGTGTCTGCCGAGGACGGTCTTCGGGGAGAGGGGTCTAGAGTGGTCCTCACGAAGGGCCCCGAAGGAGCCGTATCGGTCGAGCTGGTGCCTCTGAGGGCGGGGGTGTCCCGGGGTTTCGTGAAGCATTCCCCTCGGGCGCTCAAGCTGTCCGATGGAGCCGCGCGGGAACTGAGTCGAGCGCTCGCCGACGGCTGCTCAGGGACGCTACTCGCTGCTGACACGAAAAAGAGGTTCCTGGCGCGCACGCTCGAGCCCTTGGGGTGGCGCGTCTCGCGGGCCGTCGAGGCGCGCATAGACCACAAGTGCAGCCTGTGCACCACATACGACATCCCCATGGACGAAGAGCTGCAGGACGACCGAGGCGCGAAGCCGGATCTCAGCGAAACGTCCCACATGGTGGGCGTCAGCATGGACCTGGGGGACAGGTGTGCCTTCGGGTTCTACACGGACGACGGGGACACGGCGAGGATAGTGTCCGAGGGGCCGAGGAAGCAGGGCATGCTCGTGGCGCAGTCGTCCGAGGACATGGCAGTCGCCGCGGACTGCATGGTCAAGTTCCTCGCGGTCGCGAAGAAGAAGTGGGCGGTCTTCTCCGTCGATATGGGCAGGTTCGTCAGGCACTATGACCCGATGGTCATGTGGCGCATGTCCCTGGACGGTCCCCGCGGTTACGACCACTCGATCAAGCCGGTGTCGAAGGAGGGCCGGAAGGACCTCGTCCGCATGTTCTCAGAGTACTACGACGAGGGTGGCTTCCAGGCGTCCATGCGGTTCCGGCGGATGCTCTCGGACAAATCGTTCTCGGTCTTCGCCACCGATGGGGGCTTCGTCATCACGCGGCTCGAAGGCGAGACCGGCCTAATCTATGACATATACGTCGCACCTGCGCGCCAGGGCGAGGGCATCGGCAGCGAGCTCATGAGATGTGGTTTGTCAAGTTTGGCCGGGCGCGCGTCCACGGCTTATCTTCACACGAGTTACCCGAGGGCCAAGGCCCTCTACGAGAAGTTCGGGTTCAAGACGACCTACTCCCAGCTCGCGATAAGGCTCGGCGAGATGTCCTTCACGCCCCCCTCAAGTTAGAAATATCAAGAACCCGATGACTCGGCCCGGAGCAGCATCCACATAGGACCGAAGGGGGGTACCAGCATGATTTCAAGAGACAAGATCCTCAGCGCCCTCGAGGGGTACGACCTCAAGAAGGCGAAGATCGGCATGGTCGCATCGCACTCGGCCCTCGATGTGTGCGATGGCGCCGTCGAGGAGGGGTTCAGGACCCTTGGCATATGCCAGGAAGGCCGCGAGAAGACCTACTCGAAGTACTTCAAGTGCCAGCGGGACGTGGAGGGGAAGGTCCTGCGCGGAGTCGTCGACGAGTGTTGGACCCTGAAGAAGTTCAAGGAGATGATGACCCCGGAGTATCAGGCCAGGCTCCGGAAGGAGAACGTCCTTTTCGTGCCCAACAGGTCCTTCACATCGTACGTGCCTCTGTCGCAGATAGAGGAGGAGTTCGCAGTGCCGCTCGTCGGCACCAGGAGCCTCCTGAGGAGCGAGGAGCGGGGCGAGGAGAAGGACTACTATTGGCTCCTCGAGAAGGCGGGCCTACCCTTCCCCAAGCGCATCAAGGACCCCAAGGACATCGACAGGCTCGTCATAGTCAAGCTCCACCACAAGGTCAAGAGGCTCGAGAGAGGGTTCTTCACGGCTGCGTCGTACCAGGAGTTCAGGGAGAAGTCCCGGCAGCTTATCTACAACAATGTCATCACCGAGGAGGATCTCAAGGACGCGAGGATAGAGGAGTACGTCATAGGTCCGGTGTTCAACCTCGACTTCTTCTACTCCCCCCTTGAGACGAAGATGGAGCGCATCGAGCTCATCGGCGTCGATTGGAGGTTCGAGACATCTTTGGACGGGCATGTGCGCCTGCCCGCCCCTCAGCAGATGACCCTGCAGGGGGCCCAGGCGACCCCGGAATACACCGTGTGCGGGCATAACTCGGCGACGATGAGGGAGTCCCTCATAGAGGGAGCGTTCGACCTCGCGGAAAAGTATGTGAAGGCGACCCAGGAACATTACGCCCCAGGGATCATAGGCCCGTTCTGCCTCCAGACATGCGTCGACAAGGACCTCAAGTTCCACATATACGATGTCGCACCGAGAGTGGGCGGGGGCACGAACGTGCACATGTGGGTCGGACACCCCTACGGGAATACGACCTGGCGGACGAACATGAGCACGGGCAGGCGCTTGGCGGTGGAGGTCAGGAGAGCAGTGGAGACAGACCAGGTCGATAAGATCGTCACTTAGGCCCCGGACGTGCTGGCATGTCCTGCTGGCAGCGCCCCCGAGGCCCCCTCGGGAATCCCTAAAGCTTATAAAGGGGCAATCTATTCGCCGGAATACCCTATCTCATAAGGGGGGTCCGTTGATTCCGGTCCCCAGGAGAGGGAGGGGACATTTGGATGAAGACAGGTGCAATGAGTAGGCTATCAGCCGCCATCATCGTGCTGGTAATGGCGTTGTCCGCCATGGTCGCGCTCCCGATGGCAAGCGTCGACGCAGCTGACGAGATGAATGATATCAACCTATTGGTTCTGGACGCTTCGAACGGTGCAACGGTCGAGACGGCGACTGTCAATCTCATCAACCTGTACACTGGGGAGGTAATCGAGGCCTCGTACTCATCCGGCATGTACATCGCATCCGAGCCGGCACCGGGAGTATACAGGGTCGAGGTGACCGACGGTGATTACTACGACCGGATCGACGCGGTGCCAGAAGGCATATCCTTCGACGGGCTAGCGCCATACACTGGCGCTCCGATCGACCTGGACCCGCTGCCGCCCAGGACTCACACATGGAACATAACGGTCGAGGACTCCCTCGGGATGCCGTTGTCCGGGGCCGCGGTCGGCTTCTACGACAACAGCAGCCGCGAGTCTGTAGCCGAAGCCGTGACGAACAGCGAGGGCTGGGCGCTCGTGGACATGTACAACGTGCCCGTCCTGACGGACATATACCTCTTCGCAAGCAAGGACAACTTCGAGACACATGTCCTGCAGACCACTGTCACGGCCGACGATGCAGCCACGGTCTCCATGTCGCCAGCAAAGATCGTCCGTGGCCTCGTCAGGGATGCGGACGGATACCTGGCGACCAACACGGTCGCGTACCTCGTGAACGAGGACCCGTCCGTGCCGTGGGTCAAGAGGGTGCTCAAGAGCGACCTCGGAGGCGGCTCGTATGTGTTGTACGGCTACGAGGGCGAGTTCAAGCTATCGGTTGACGCAGACGGCGTGAAGTCCGCGTTCAGGGACATATCGATCACCCCGAGCACGACCTACCAGTTCGTGGACCTCGCGATGGAAAACCAGACGCAGAGAGCGGAGACGGTGTCCATCGACTACGGTGCTGACTTCAACTCGTTCGAGATGATGGTCGAGACCATATGGTCCTACGATGACACCGTTCCGGGCATGCCCTACAGTGATGCGGGTAGCCTCAGGATGCAGATCGACATGAACTCCGCCGATGCTGACGGCGCAGTAGACGCAGTCGAGGCAGGCGAGTTCGAGGCCAAGCTCGCAGAGTTCGGTCCAGAGTATGTGTCGAGCGCAAGGCTCCTGACCGTGAACGACACGGTCTACTCGTGCTCCGGCTCGTTCGGGCTGTTCACACTGGGCTCCGTCGAAGGGGACATCACCCTCGAGTCGGGCGTGGTCTTCGAATACAGCGCGTCGTACACCTCCGAGGATGCCATAGACGTGGACTCCCCGGACTACTACGCTGATGCGTATGTCAAGTACGACGACCCGTCCGTGGACTATGCATTCACCATCGCCCTGCCAGCATCTTACGAGATGGTGGCCAACTCGACCGGCGGTTCTGACAGCCATGTGAACTCAACAGGCTACACGACCGTGACCCTTGACCCGCAGGAGTATGTCGGAGGTCCCGAGCACGTGTCCATGTCGATCGAGCTCTCAGCCGGGCCATCCGCAGGCGCAGGCCTCGTCGAATCGGAGTATGTATACGCCGTGACGAACGAGACGGGCGTCGTGCTGAGTTACATCGTGTCCGTTGGCGATGAGGCCAACTTCACAGCCGTGGATTCGATGGACCCGAACGGCAACCCGCTGGAGTTCACATGGGACTTCGGGGACGGAACCCCGTCCGAGACGACATATAACGTCACCTTCCCGCACACATACCTGTCCGCGTCCGCTGCCAGGACGGTCAACCTGACCGTTACTGACATGGGCGGGCTGGTCAACTACACCGAGATAACGGTCATGTGCGACGGCAGGGACCCGGTGCCCGTTGTGACGATCAAGGACCTTGTTGTGAACGAGACCAGCGGCATGCTCGAGATAGACCAGGGCGAACTCGTCTGGTTCAACGCGAGCGAGTCCAGCGACGACGCGGTCAGCGCGGACGACGGCCTGGGCACGATACAGTACTTCGAGCTCCTCTACGGCGAGGGCAACACCTCCGGCCGCGTGTACGCCACCGAGGACGAGCAGAATGTCTCGTACTCATGGGTCGACGCGGGCGAGTACACCCTCACGCTGAACGTCACCGACTCGGTCGGACACTGGAAGAACACCACGCTAACGGTAAGGGTCAACGACACCGATGCGCCGTCGCCGTCGTTCCTGGTCAAGAACGAGACCTGGGGCACGGGCCTGGTTGAGGGCGAGACGCTGGTGTTCGACGCCAACGCCACGACGGACAACCTCGACAACACGACGACGCTGCTATACTCGTGGTACTTCAACGACGACAACGGCGCCGACTCATGGCTGAACGGCACTGGGCTGTACAACGTGACGCACGTGTTCGAGTCCGCGGGCAGCTACGCGGTCAGGCTCAACGTGACCGACTCCGAGGGCAACTGGGACGGCTACACGAAGACCGTGACTGTCGTCTCCGGCCCGAGGCCGAGCTTGATCATAGATGATGTGACCTTCGACCCCGAGGTGTTCACCGAGGGGACGACCGGCTACATCACTGTGAACCTGACCAACACCGGCAGCGCGGCCGCGACCGAGTTCGTCTTGAACTTCTACATCGAGAACGCTGACGGCACCGAGGAGCTCCTGGGCACATGGACCACGGTCCTCAACGCCACGACCGGGGCAGAGACCACGAGCGTCGCGATAGGCGGCACAGCGGTCGTCAAGTTCCCGTACAAGTTCAGCGACCCGGGCACATACACCGTCAGGGTCAACGTGACCTGCAGCGACCAGCTGGTCGTCGACGAGGACGTCGGCGAGGTCACCGTGAACGAGGCGGGCTGGAAGAAGATCGCTCTCTGGGGCGGTGTGGCCGCGGTGATAATCCTGGTCCCGCTACTGCTCTATCTGCGCGGCAGATGGTCCAGGCGCGAGAGGAAGGGCCCGAGGCGCGAGAAGGCGGAGAAGCCCGAGAAGGTGGAGAAGTCAGAGAAGCCTGAGAAGCCCAAGAAGGACGAAGGCCTCTGAGCACCGCCTGAAACCTGCCAAACCTCTTAACGCTCCTTTTCATTCTCTCATGCGTTAGCATGCGCGATGTGTGGCGTCTGGTGGACAGCGGCATGGTCAGGCCTCCCGTGTCAGCGGCCCTGGACGAGGCCATCCTGGAAGCACACTCCGACGGAGCGGTCCCCGACACGCTCCACTTCTACGCCCGCTCGTCGCCGACCGTGTCAGTAGGCTATTTCCAGAAGGTCGGGGAGACCCTGGACATCGATGCGTGCAGGCGCTTTGGGGTCAACATCGTCCGTCGGGCATCCGGGGGCAGCTCGATATACACCGACGAGGGTCAGCTGATCTACGGGCTCGTGGTGAGGTCCGAGGAACTGCCCCCGACCCCGGAGGCGTCCTTCGCGGTCGTGTGCGGCGCCATCGCGAGGGCCCTGTCGTCGCTCGGCATCGACGCGAGGCATAGGCCCGTGAACGACATCGAGGTGGGTGGCCGGAAGGTTTCGGGCAGCGCGCAGCTGAGAAGGCGCGGCTCCGTCCTGCAGCACGGCACCATCATTGTGGACACGGACCTGGCCGTGATGGACTCGGTCCTGAGACATGTCGATGGGCCGAAGCCGTCCGAGCGGGTCACGACCCTCGCAGCGCTCCTCGGCAGTCCACCTTCCATGGACGAGCTCAAGATGCGTATCCAGGCTGCGGTCTCCGATGCGTTCGGCGTGCGGTTGGAGAAGGGCGCCCTCACGGATGATGAGGCGGGTCATGCCGGGCGTCTCGTGGGGGAGCGATACTCCAGGGACGAGTGGAACCTGAGGCTGTGAACCTACATCTCCTCGGGCGCTTCGATGCCCAGGCACGAGAGCGCGTTCCTCAGCGCCCACATGCTCGCCTCGACCAGGGCGAGCCTGGCGTCGCGGATGTCGCCTTCGGCCTTCAGCACGGGCACGTACCTGTAGAACTGGTTGAACTGCGACGCGAGCTCCTGGGCGTATGACGCGAGCGTGTGCGCGCGCCTGTTCTCGGCGCAGTCGTCTATCACCGATGGCAAGCTCGCGATGAGCTTCGCCAGGGCCTTCTCGTGGTCCGTGACGAGCTTCTTCGCGTCGAACACGCCTGCACGCCCGCCCGACTTGGCTATGATGGAACACGCCCGCGCGTGCGCGTACTGGACGAACGGCGCGCTCGCGCCCTCGAAGTTGAGCGCGTCCTCCCACTTGAACACGATCTGCTTCTCCGCCTGTATCCTGATGATGTTGTACCTGAGCGAGCCGATGCCTACCACGCGCGCGATTTCCCTCATCCTCTCCTCGGACAGGTCGGTCCTGCGCTTCTTGACCTCGTCGTACGCCCTCTCGACGGCCTCGTCGATGAGGTCGTCTATGTAGACCACCCTGCCCTTCCTGGTGGACATCCGGCCCTCGGGGAGCGACACGAACGCGTAGAACACTATCTCGGGCTTCCTGTCCACGCCCATGATCGTCAGGGCCGCGGCCAGCTCCTGCATGCCGAGCTTCTGGTCCTCCCCCAGGACGTTGATTGCGACATCAGTCCTCTTGAACTTGTCCATGTGATACGCGAGATCCCTTGTGGTGTACAGAGAGGTCCCGTCGGCCCTTGTGAACACCCACTTGGTCTCCCGGCCGCTTATACCGAAGCTCTCCAGCTCCAGGTGGTACGCGCCGTCGACCTCCCTGCAGTGCTCGGACGCCTTCAGCTTCTCCACGACCTTGTCCACGGTGCCGTCCTGGACGAAAGTGGACTCCCACGTGACCCCGTCGTACGATATGTTGATCCTCTTCATGCTCGCCGTGATCGCCGCGAGCACCTTCTCGCAGGCCTCCCTGGCGAGCTTGACGGTCTCCTCGTCCCCGTGCTCCAGCTTCAGGAGCATCTGGTCGACCTGCGCCAGGACCTGCGGGTCCTCCTCGACGCGCTTGTTGGCCTGCTGGTAGAACAACACGTGCCTGTAGTGGTCCGCGTCCCTCTCCGGCTCCTGTTCGAGGGTGAGGTGCTTGACCCCCCAGGTCATGATGACCACCTGGCGGCCGACATCGTTCACGTAGAACTCTGTCGTGACGCCGTACCCGGCCATGCGCAGTATCCTGGCGACCGTGTCGCCTATGATCGGGTTCCTCGCCCTGCCCACGTGGAGGGGTCCGGTCGGGTTGGCGCTCGTGTGCTCCAGGAGTATCCTGACGCCCTTGGGCTCTCCCTTGCCGAACTCGTCCTTCCGAGCGACCGCGTCCTCGAGCGCCGCCTGGGCCAGGTCATCGAAGCGCACATGGAAGTTGACGTATCCTCCCTTGGCCTCGACCCGCTCGATCATGCCCTCGGGCGCTATCTTCGATGCTATCTCTTGGGCGATGACGACAGGGGCCTTGCGCATCCTCTTCGCGAGCGGGAAGCACGGGAACGCGAGGTCTCCCATCCCCTCCGGCGCCCGGTCGAGAGACGGCTCAGTCTCGATTCCGAGATCGGCCAGCGCTTTCGAGAGCGCCTTCGCCGTCTGTTCCTTGAAAGTCTTGAAAGGGTCCTGTGCCATGTCCTCAGTTCACCCTGAACCGCAATATCCCCGCGATGCCGCCGAAGGCCTTCTTCAGCAACTCGCCCTCCTCCGATTCACCTGATATGAATTCAACCTTCGTGTTGTGGTCCTCTGCCTCCTTGTGGAGGTCGCCTACGAGGTCGTGGACCTGTTCGACATCCATAATCGCCTGGCACTTGTCGCACTTGAACTCCACGGTGGAATCTCTGGCCAGCCCCTCCTTCGTGAAGCCGCAGGACGGGCACTTCAGGTCGAGCTTCACCTTCCTCATGTCCTCGGACAGGAGGAGCTTCTCGACCGCGCCGATCATGAGGGCGTTCCTGACCTGCTCCTCGCCGTAGATTGACAGGCCCCCGTCGGGCTTCCTGATCTCCTCGAAGAGCTTCTGCATCAGGTCCTTCTCCCTCATCAGGTCGATGCTCCTGAGCGCCTCCCTGGCCTTCTCCACCAGCTCGCTGAGACCGTACTCGTCCGTGTACCCCACGTCGAAGGTGTCGATGATCTTTTTCTGAAGTTCGTAGTGGAGGTACTCGCTCTTGACGAAGTACTCCTTGGTGGGGCCTGGCCCGCCCACGAGTATGCCCTTCAGGTCCTTGTTCTGCAGGAACGAATCGTTCGCGATGTCCGCGACCTTCTTGTAGAACTCGTGTGCGGCGATCTCGATGAGCCGCTCGAACCTGCGAGCGGACTGCCCTCCCCTGCCGTGCTTGCTCGGGACCAGGGACGGGATGTTCTTGATTGGCTCGATGCGCTTCCCGTGGAGCAGGCCGATGGTGGCCTCGCCCCTGTCTATGACGATGAGGCCGTAGGAGTCCTTGTGCTCCAGCATCTGGTCGAGCGGTTCGGTGAAGAACCCCGAATCGCATCGGTATATGAACGTCTGGACCGGGTCCGGCGGCTCCAGGACGTACTGCACCATCTGGGTCTGGTCCGCGGATGTGGACCTGTGCCCTACGAAGAACACGAGGCCGTGCTCCGGGGGCTGCCTCAACCCCTTGAGCCTTGCAAGGATGGATGATATGGCGGACTGCACGTTCTTCCTGGTGCTCGCCGACTTGATGTTCGATGACTGCGAGTATTCGTTCCTCAGGTAAGCCGCGACATCCGATATCTGTCTCGACGGCGGGATGTACAGAGATATGAGCTCCGTGCCTCGGCCGGAGATCTTCCGTACCTCCTCGAAGCTCCGACGGAACTCGTATTTCTGGAGTTCGGTCAGCTCAATCATGATAGAATCCAGTCCCAAGCTTTTTGTACGGGTTAGAGCGTTCTTCGTTATAAAGGTTGACCACGATGGATATCACAGTTTTGTCGCTGGGTGGGTCGGTTCTCGTGAAGGACGAGGACCCGTCAGCTTATCTGTCCGAACTCGCACAGATGCTCGTCGAGGTGTCTTCGCACACGAAGCTGTACGTCGTGGCGGGCGGGGGCAGGATCGCGAGGTTCTACATACGGGCGGGACGGAGCCTCGGGGCGACAGAGCAGTACCTGGACCTCATGGGCATCGATGCCACGAGGCTCAATGCGAGGCTCCTGATCGCCGCTCTCAAGGGACACGCCTGTCCAGAGCCCCCGAAGGAGTACGAGGAGGCCGCTCTCGCTGGTGCCAGATATCCTATCGTCGTCATGGGCGGTGTCACCCCAGGGGTGACGACGGACGCCGTATCGGCCCGCTTGGCGGAGCGAGTGGGCGCCACGAGGCTCGTGAACGCCACGTCCGTGGATGGGGCCTACACCGCGGACCCGAAGAAGGACGTGTGCGCCAAGAGAATCCCACGCATGTCTCACGAGGAACTCGTCAAACTGGTGACTGGGACGGCCGAGGGCGCGGGCCCGACAACGGTGTTCGACCCGATCGGCGCAGAGGTGCTCATGCGCACGCACATACCGCTCACGATAGTCGATGGGCGCAGCATGAATGATCTCAAGCTCGCCCTCGAAGGGAAGGAGTGCGTGGGCACGATCGTGGACTGAACACTGTCAGAGTGGCTCGAGGTCGTCGCTGCTGATCTCCTTGATGCCCAGGGATGAGAACCTCCCCTGGAGTTCCCTGTATTTCTGCTTGGGCATGCTCTTCTTGTGGAAGTAGACCATCTTCGCGCCACCGCTCTTCTCGGACATCTGGAGTATGAGGTCGTCGTTGAGCGCGTCGAGGGCGTAGTTCGCAGCCATGTGCCCCATCGCGACCTTCCTGCCAAGGGCGATGTCCGTGAACCTGGGTGCGTAGTGTCCGCCTCCCACACCGAGCACCTTCGGATATCCGTCGTCCCTGATCGCGAGTATCGATGCCGCTATCGCCTCGGCGGCGTCCTCCCTGCCCCAGAGCTCCTCGTAGCTGCCGATCTCGATGTAGAACGCCGGCGACCCGAGGATCGGCCCGTGGTGGGTCGTCTCGAAGGACACATTGAACCCCATGCCCTGCGCCATGACCCCCAGGGTCCTCAGGGCCGATGTCATGAATCCAGGATGCGCCCAGCTCAGGGTCGAGGGTCTCCCTCCGAAATCGGCGGAGGAGTAGTTGCCGACTGAGTGGACCGTCAGCGTCGGTATCCTGGACTCCGCCCGGTGCTTCGACGCGAATATGACCACTTCTGGCTTCGTGCCATGGGCCCTCTCGAACCTCTCGTCGATGAAATCCTCGTCCAGGTGTATCCTGTCGACCTGGACCATCCTGAAATCCCCGTGGGAGAGCACTGGGTTCGAATCGAACTCGCCGCCCTCGGTCCAAGTCTCCTTCTCCAAGAGCCTCGCGCGGATGTTCATGGACGCGTTGTCCTCGGATGAGGTCACTATCAGTTTCACGTACACAATACCGACGAAGCCGGAGTTAACCCTTTCAGTCGCCAGCTCCGCCTAAGTGTCCCTCACGACATCTGAGAAAGTGCCTTATACCCATACTCGATTTGTCCACGATGGTGCCAGAGGTGCTAAGGACCACGACCATCGGCAGCCTGCCGAGGTTCGACGACGACATCGACATCGCGCTCGGCAGATCGGTCGAGTTCCAGCGAGCCTTGGGCTTGGATCTGCTCTCGGACGGAGAGCAGAGGACGGACATGATATCGTACTTCGCAGAGTCCTTCCAGGGACTGGAGGTCCACAAGGGCTTCCCGGTTGTGACCGGCAAGATCGGGCTCAAGGGCTCCCCTGAGGACTTCACGAAGGTCAAGGACCTGGCCACGCTCAGGAGGCTCTTCCCAGACGTGTCGCCCAAGGTGGCTATCACGGGCCCGACCACGCTCGGGATGACGTGCGCGTCGAGGAAGGTCGAGTCGCACTACAAGGGGCTATCTGACTTCAGCCTATACGAGGACATCGCCGCCGCGCTCGCGCCAATCGCGAAAGCCCTCGCCGACAGGGGGGCGTATGTGCAGATCGACGAGCCGTTCCTGTCGCAGGGGTTCAAGGACCTCCCCGAGAGGGTCGCCCTGCTCGACGAGGTCGCGCGCGGGCTCTCGCGTGAGCGCACGAGCGTGCACGTCTGCGGGTACATAGGCAGGTTCGGCGTCGTCGGACACCTGCTGCGTCTCCGGAGCGTCTCCACGCTGTCCTTCGCCTTCTCCGGGAGGCTCGAAGAGCCCAACATCTCACACATCGACCGCGCCCCGTTCGAGGAGCACGGGAAGAAGCTCGGAGCTGGGTGCATATCCGTCACACCGATGTCCGAGTCGGAGGTCCAGTCGCCGGACCAGGTCCGTTCCAAGCTGGGTGACATCTGCGGACGCGTGGGCAGGGAGAATGTGGCATACGCTCACCCGGACTGTGGTCTGAGGGCAACCAAGAAGGAGCTGGTCCCCATCATCCTGAGGAACATGCGCGCCGGGGTCGACCTGTTCGGATGAGCCCGGCAAGAGGCAGGTGCCAGTGAGTCAGTGTCTGTTGGGTGAGGAAGCCGCCCGAAGGAACGTCAACTACCTCGCAACCTTAGACTTCATAATCAGCCTCGGGTTTGGCCTCATCCTTCCGCTCTTCCCTGTCTACATCGACCTGCTGGGAGGAGGAGGCCTCGAGGTCGGCATCCTGTTCTCGTCGTTCGTGTTCACGAGGGCGTTGCTCGCCACCCCGTTCGGGAACCTCTCGGACAGGCTGGGGAGGAAGAACATCATACTCGCGGGCAGCATCCTGTATGCCGTCCTAGCGATACTGTTCACAGTCCCTGACACTTGGTTCGGCCTCATATTCGTGCGGGCGTTCCAGGGCGTCGCGAGCGCTATGGTGTGGCCTGTGAGCGAGGCGCTCGTCATCGACTCGACCCCGGCGAACAAGCGGGGCGCGTCCATGGGCAAGATCGTCATGGCATCCAACCTCGGGTTCGTGATAGGCCCGTTCGTGGGCGGCGCGCTGTTCATGTTCGCGAGCCAGACGCTTGGCTACTCGGACCAGGACAGCTATAAGTTCCCGTTCTACTTCACCGCGATCCTCGCGCTCGCGGGCTCGGTTATGACCTGGCTCTACGTGACGGACGCGAAGCACCCGGAGAAGGTCCGGACCCGTCTCTCAATCAGGGGGCTCCTGAGCCCGCCCGGGGTCGAGCCGGAGCGTCTCAGGTACCTGAGGATCCTGTACCTCAACGCGTCCATAGAGGGGTTCTCATTCGCGAGCATAGGCCCGCTGATGGTCCTCTTCCTCGCGTTCAGGTTCGAGCTCGACGCAGGCACGATATCGATACTCATCGGGATATCCATGGGCCTGGGGGCCCTCATCGCCTTCCCGTCGGGCCGTTATGCGGACAGGGTGGGCAAGAAACTGATGTTCGTCGTCGGCGGATACGTGGCCTTCGTCGCGATCATATTCATCCCGTTCAGCTACACGCTCCCAGTGGTGATCGTCCTGTTGGCCGCGAGGAGCATGGCCTTCCAGGTGTCATCGCCTGCACTGAGAGCGCTCCAGGCGGACATAGTGCCGGAGAACCTCAGGGGCCGGCTCATAGGACTGCTCGAGTCGATGACCAACATGGGCTCGGTAGTGGGCGCCCCGCTCGGCGGCTTCCTTTGGGACTGCTTCCACGGCCGCGACTTCGGCCTGCCATACTCCCTTGATGGCACGATAATCCCGTTCCTGTTATCCGGGGTCATGGGCATCGCAACGGTCATGATGGTCCATATCACCGTCAAGGAACGGGCCAAGGCGAAGGCCGGCCCCTGACGGGACCCTACCTGCATCCGCGCGACTGCATGTGATAACTGCTTTTAAATAACGGTTTCTCGGATTCTTCGACCCATGGGTGGAACTCTAACTGTCTCGGAACGGATACTTTACCATCTGAGCAACTACGTGAAGTACGAGGACAAGTTCGAGGTCCCGTTCGACGTGACCCAGGACGGCATCTCGCAGGCCATCTCGATATCTCGCGCTCACGCCGCGATCGAGCTCAAGAAGCTCAAGTCCGCGGGGACCATCGAGGAGCGGCTGTCCCATGTCAAGAAGGGCAAGTCCCGGCGAAAGGCCTACTCTCTCACGGTCGCTGGCAAGGTATTGGCGGTGACAGTGGTGCAGTACGTGAAGGACAACGACATCGACCCGATGGTCGACCCGTCGAAGGTCATGCCCATGACCAACATCGTCTCCAGGTCGCGCTCATCTAGGAAGTCGTCTCCTCTTCCTTCTACGAAGGACTTCTTCGGCAGGGAGAATGAGTTGACGGTTCTGAGGAAGGCACTCGACTCCCCGTCCGTGAAGATCCTGTCCGTCAAAGGCATGGCTGGCATCGGCAAGACCTCGGTTGCGTCCAGACTCGCGTCGGGACTCACAGGCCAGAGGGTCTTCTGGTACGCAACGAAGCCCTGGGATGTCCCCAGGACCGTGGCGGAGTCCCTCGCGCAGTTCTTCCTGGACAACGGCTGCAGGAAGATGTACTCCTACCTCTCCTCAGGGCGTGCGGAACTGGGCGAGCTCAGCGTCCTGTTGAAGGAGGAGCTCTCTGAGAACGGCTACACCTTCGTATTCGACGATGCGGACTGCGCCGAAGGCCTCCAGGACTTCCTGCACATGTTCAGGCACAGCAGCGGACCTGCGAAGGTCATCGTCACGGCCGAGAACGTGCCCAGGTTCTACGACAGGTCCGATGTCGTCGCCAAGAACGAGGTCTTCGAGCTGGAGCTCGGCGGGCTGGACAAGCGGTCCGCCCTCAAGATGCTCGAGTCGAGGGGCATCAGGGGAGAGTCTGCGGACAAACTGGTCGCGATGACCAAGGGCCATCCGCTATCGCTGGAGATGATCACAGTCTCGGGGTTGTCCGAGGCGCGGACCCAGGTCACGAGGTTCCTTGAGGACAAGTTCTACACGGGCCTGTCAGAGTCTGAGAAGTCCCTGCTCCAGCTCGCATCGGTGTTCAACAAGCCCTTCTCGACGGATGCGATACCGAAGGACCTCAGGGATGCGAGGAAGGGGTCCATGCTGAGGGAGGTCGCCAGGGGGAGGTTCGAGATCCACGCGTCGCTCAGGGAGTTCGTGTATGAGTCCTTGAGTGCAGAGGAAAGGACGAGGTGGCACAGCGCGGCCGCGGACCACTACCTGCGCCAGGGAGACCTCCAGGAGAGGCTCCATCACCTGATCCTGTCCAGACGTGGTCTCGAGGCCGAGATGCTGATGGCCCGGTCTCCCGACGACCTGCTTGGTCAGGGCAACGTCCAGCGGCTCTGGGCCGCGATATCGTCCTTCGAGCCGTCGAAGCCCAGGTACCGCATCCCGGCACTCATGCTCAAGGCGAGGGCCGCCAACGCGGTAGGCGAGTTCGACAAGGCCTGGGCCATCCTCGGGACGGTCGCCCGGGAGGGCGAACCTCACACGCAGATTGACGCCCTAGTCGAGATGGGCAATATCAAGAGCAAGAAGGGTGAGCTCGAAGAGTCGCTGAATATCTTCCAGGATGCGCTTGGGATGTCGAAGGAGTCGCCCGGAGCGCGTGCGAAGGCACTCATAGGGCTCGGAGTCGTCGAGAGCAAGCTCGGCAACGCCAGCAAGGCGCAGGAGCTGCTCGAGAGGAGCGCCAGGGACTCGATGGCTGTGATGGACCAGAAGGGCATGCTCATGGCGCACATGGAACTTGGCAACCTGTTCATCGCCCAGGGCAGATACGAGCAGGCCACGGACCACTTCTCGAAGTGCGCGGCCGGGTTCGGCCCAGTCGAGCTCACCAACGTGTATGTCAACATGGGCATCGCGTGCGCTCACATGGACAAGGTGGAAGAGGCGAAACTACACCTGGAGAACGCCGTGAGGCTCGCAGGAGAGACAGGGCAGCCGAGGTCGAGGGCGTATGCCCTCACATCGCTCTCGGAACTGTTCATGAGTGCCGGCGACCTGGAGGCCGCGAAGGAGCACTGCTTCCGCGCCCTGGACGTCTTCACTGAGATGGGGGACGGTCATGGCATGTCGGAGGTGTATGCGAACCTGGGCATGGCCGAGCGAAAAGCAGGGAACCTGCAGGCGAGCGAGGAGTACTACATCGAGAGCCTGAAGGCGCTGGATGGGATGGACGCCCCTGAGTACCTGGGTGCCCGCAAGATGGAGTACGGCGCGATGCTCGCCGAGAAGGGTGACAAAGCCAAGGCCGAGAAGATGCTCAGGGAGTCGAAGAAGGTCCTTGACAAGGCCGGTGCCAGGGGCATGTCCGCGAAGGCGGACGCCGAGCTGAAAGCGCTTCGATAACACTCGTCTGACGGCCACTTCTGACCGGAGGGTTCAAAAACACTACCGTTCCTCAACCGGGGTTGACATGACCGAGACGGTGGGCCAAGCCGACGAGAAGCGGCTGATGCGCAGGTTCTTCGTCATATGGGGCTGTCAGGCATCCTCCCTCATCGGTAGCGCGCTCGTCCAGTTCGCCCTTGTGTGGTGGCTCACGATCGAGACGGGTTCCGCGACAGTCCTGGCCTTCGCCATGATGATGGCGATGTTGCCGCAGATAGTCATAGGCCCGTTCGCAGGTGCGCTGGTGGACCGCTGGAACAGGCGGCACGTGATGATATTCGCGGATATAGGCATCGCCTTTGCCACGGTCATCCTCATCGCGTTGTTCGCCCTGGACGTCGTTCAGGTCTGGCACATCTACGTCGTGCTGCTCGTGCGGTCAGCCGGAGGCGCGTTCCACTGGCCAGCTATGTCCGCATCCACGACGCTGATGGTGCCCAAGAAGCACCTGGCCCGAGTGGGCGGCCTGAACCAGGCCATCTCCGGTGCGGTCAGCATCGTAGCACCCGCTCTCGGCGCCATCCTGATCATGGCCCTGCCCATGTGGGGCGTGCTGTCAGTCGATGTCCTCACGGCTATCGTCGCCGTCGCGCCGCTCCTGGTCGTCAACATACCTCAGCCCGTGCGCTCGAAGAATTCCGACGGGCAGGATTCCTCGGTTCTCGACGATATGCGGGACGGTTTCAGATTCCTCCGGTCATGGAAAGGCGCCATGATCCTCGTCCTCATGATCATGGTGATCAACCTCCTGTTCACGCCCGCGATGACACTCATGCCATTAATCGTGACTTCGTACTTCGGGATGGGAGTCGTGGAATTTGCGACCATGGAGATGGTCGTGGGGGCATCGTTCATCCTGGGCGGAATAGCTCTGAGCGCATGGGGAGGGTTCAAGCGCAAGGTCGTGACCATGCTCGTGAGCGGAGTACTGGCGGGCATAGGCGTCGTCCTCGTCGGCATCGTCCCGCCCGGGGCGTTCTATGTCGCGGTCGGGGGGATGTTCTTGGCAGGCTTCATGATCGCGATGCTGAACGGATCTGCTCAGGCGGTCATGCAATCGTCGATCCCGCCGGACAAACAGGGCCGAGTGTTCGGACTGATGGGCAGTCTGACCGTGGCCGTGACGCCTATCGCGCTCGTTGTCGCGGGGCCAGTGTCCGACCTGTTCGGGGTCCAGATATGGTTCGTCGTGGCCGGCCTTTGCCTATCGGTCGTGATGGCGGGTGGGTTCTTCATGCCGTCCGTGATGAATGTTGAGGACATCGTTTCGCAAAAGGTCGCGGTCGAAGAGAGATGAGTCGTCTCCTGGTCGTGGGTCAGAGCTGCGGTGCCTTCTTGAGCCAGTCGACATCCGACACGTAGATATCCCTGATGTCGTCGAGGCCCCACAGTAGCATCCCGAGCCTCTCGAGGCCAAGGCCCCATGCAAGCACGGGCTCTTTGACGCCCAAAGGTTCGGCCACCTCAGGCCTGAATATGCCGGCCCCGCCCAGCTCCATCCACTGCCCCTTCCAGAGTATGTCCACCTCGAGCGAAGGCTCGGTGTAGGGGAAGTAGCCGGGCCTAATCCTGATGTCCTCGGAGCCCATGCGCCTATAGAACTCCTTCAGGAGGCCGCAGAGCATGTCGAAGTCCGCGCCCTCCTCGCACACGATCCCCTCGATCTGGGTGAACTCTGGCAGATGCGTCGAGTCCATCGCCTCGTTCCTGAATATCCTCCCTATGGAGAACACCTTGAAAGGGAGAGCAGGGTCCTTGTGTATGTGCCGGACCGTGTTCACGGTCGTGTGTGTCCTCAGCAGGGCCTTCTGCGCCTCCTCGAGGCTCCAATCATAGCGCCAGCCCAGGGACCCGGTCTTCCAACCGTTCTCGTGGACCTGCCTTACGACATCCACGAACTCCTTGTCCTCGGTCAGGTCGATCATGGATGGGTTGTCCAGGTAGAACGTGTCATGCAGCTCCCTGGCGGGATGGTCCTGGGCCGTGAAGAGCGCGTCCATGTTCCAGAATGCGCTCTCGACATACTGTCCCTTGATCTCGGTGAACCCCATGGTCAGGAATGCGTCCCTGACCTTCTCGATGAGGATGGTCATCGGGTGCTTCCTGCCGCCTGTCGATGTGGGTGCGAACGCCTTGACATCGTACTTGCGCAGTTCGACATCCTTCCATCTGCCCGACTGTATCAGCTCGGGCGTGAGCTGTGCCACCTCCTCCCTCACATCGAGCGGGAGAGCAGCTACCTCCTTCCCTTTCTCGGTGAGCTCGACGATCCGGGCGACGATGTGCTTCTCGTTGAGGAAGTCCTTCCTCTGTCTCAGGGATTCGAGGACCTCTTTCTTCACGTCCTTCTCATGGACCTCTCCCTGCGCGAGCCGTTCGATGAGCGACTCGTCCTCGCCTTTTGAGCCGAGCGCCTGGCGTCCCTTGTCGTTGATCGTGATGACCGTGTTGTTGCCTTGCTTGGAGATGTCGCCCCAGCCCTTCCTCTTGATCCACCCGAGGGCGATCTGGATATCCTCATTGCTGACCTTTCCGGTGGCCTTCAGGTCCGCGAGCGAGCCACTGCCCCCAAGGTCCGCGACGAGCACCTGGGCCGCCGCTCTCTCGGCAAGCGGGCGCGACGCGGCCTCCTTGCGCTTCAGCGTGTAGGCCTTGGTGATGCTCTCATGTATCGTGACGAGTCCCTTGGCCTGCAGCCACGAGGCGGCGTTCATGACCTCCACGAGTTTGTCGAAGCCCCCCTTCTCCTGTATGGCTTCCGGGGAGGCGCTTCTGAGGACGTCGAGAGCCTTCAGCACCTTCTTCTCGACATTGCTGAGCTGCCCGACCAACTCGTCATGCGTCATGTCCTGGGTTCATCGGACATAGGTCTTATCTAGTTTTCTTGCCCGAGGACCGTTGCCCACAGTATGCCCCGCCGATCTCGGCATCGAAGGGCTTGACGTCCCATACTGGGCTCCCGTCATACGCGTCGAGGCCCTGCACGGTGACCGTCCGCCCCTTGACTCCTATCAGTTTCACCTTGGTCAGGCCGAGTTTGTTCGGCCTCTTAGGGGAGCGCGTGGCGAAGACGCCCACAAGATGCCTGGAAGGGTCGTGCATCGGATGCACCGTGGGCTTCCACCCCCTCTTCTTGTGGAAGCCGAATATGACCCAGATATGCCTGAACCTGTCCAGCTTGAACAGACCGGGGACGTACTGCGGTTCGAAAACGAGCTTCGAGACGACCTGGTCCCAGTCATCGATGTCGCCCATCACTCCGTTCCTGACGACGGCTATCGGCCTGAGCCTCATCTCTGTCCCATGCCGGAATGGCGTGCAGGATAAATCATGCTTCCTCAATCACGGATGAAGAAATCCTGCACGACGTCCTTCGCCTTCTCCCTGCGCCTCTGGTGCTCATCGAGGAACTTCCAGACCTTCTCGAAGAGGATCGTCTTGCACTCGCCGCACATGATCCCGCCCGACCTGCAGTCCGCCTGAAGCTTCGCCAGCTTCGCGTCGTCGGGCTCGAAGAAGTACGCTTGGTACTGGAACACCGAGCAGATGTCCGGGTTCCCGCCGAACTTCTTCTGCTCCTCGACCGACACGCGGCCGCCGGTGAATGCGTTCATGACCTTCTTCTTCACGGTCTTCTTGTCATCGGTGGTGAAGATCGTCGTGTCGGCCTTGGTGGAGGTTGACATCTTCTCCGCGCCCGCGAGGGATGGCATCAGCTTCGCGTGCACGAGCGCCGGCTTGTAGTAGCCCAGCCCTTCGGCGACGTCCCTCGTGATCCTGAAGTGCGGGTCCTGGTCTATGCCGCACGGGATGAGGCATGGGACCTTCTTGCCCTTCTCGAGCGACTCGAGGAAGCACGGGACCGTCTGGATGCTCGTGAAGAATATGCTCCCGATGTTGTTCGAGTTGTCGAACCCGAACACGGCCTTGATGGTGGAGAAGTTGATCTTCTTCGCAGCTCTGATGGCAAGGGGGTACATCGTCTTGATGTATTCCGTGTCGAGGAATATCTTCGTGAGCTTCTGGTCGAAGCCCAGCGCGATGATGTCCAGGGCGTTCTCGTACCCCCACCTCTTGGTATCCTCGAGCGTGAGGTGGTCGTAGAACATGAACTTCTCATCGTCCGTGAGCTGGAACCAGAGGTTGACCTTGAACACGTCCTGGAGGTACTTCGTGAACGTCCAGGGCATCAGGTGCCCGAGGTGGATGGGGCCTGAGGGGCCACGGCCAGTGTACAGGGCGAATCTGTTCCCCTTGTCGTATTCGTCGAGGACCCATTCGAGGTCCCTGTGTGAGTAGAAGACCTCCCTTCTCAGCATGTGGTGAAGAGGTCCGTACTTGGAGATGCGCTTCAGCAGAGGCTCGTCTATGCGCTTCGTGCCGAAGCGCTGTATCAGTACGTCGTAGTCGACCTCGCCTGAGACTCCGTATGGCGTGACGACGAATTCGTTGTTCATTCGCTATCGGGGCCTTGGTTAGAGTCTCTGACATTATATTCCTTTGCACTGGCTTGGTCCGAGCTGCGTTCTCGGAAAGATATTTACGCCCCCCAAGCCCTCCGAAGACCGAGCATATCTGTCAGAAGGTGCGAAGGTGGGGCTGGTAAAGGCAACTCTTGCGTGTTCTCTCGCGCTCGTCGCGGTTCTATCGCTGTTCGCCGCACCTGTGAGCGCGTTGGACCGTTCGGATGGCGACTATTGGCTGTATGAAGGTGGCATGGAGTTCGATGGCATCGACGTATCTGGCAGTTTCAGGTACGAGTTCGATGCGAAGGATTCCTTGACTGTTGGTTCTGAGTCGTACGAGGTCAACGTGCTCAAGGTCACGGGCTCGATGTCGGGCGAGACGGAAGACCTACTCGGCATGTCTGCGTCCATCGAGGTCGTGTTCGACGGCTTCAACTACGAGGTCGACGGGAGCTTGGCCACTGTCAAGGAAGACATGTACATCTGGGCGAACATGACGATTGGGACAGGTTCGTTCGCTCTCGTCACGAAGATGGAGATGCAGGATGTCACGACCTACTCTCCGCCGACGCTCTCCGGGTTCGTTGATGGTGAGACAGGCACTGGGGACGAATGGGACGAGACCACGAACGTCACTGCCGAATCCTCTCTCTGGATCGACGATGTCATGGATGATACGTCAACCGATGAGTACACTGAGACTTACTCATACTCGATTGCAGCGACCGAGGATAAGGTCACGACCGACGCTGGAACGTTCGACTGTCTGAAGATGACGGTCACCGACAGCGAGGGTGACTACGACGTCTACTGGTATTCATCCGATGTGGGCAGCTGGGTGAAGTTGTCCACGTTCTCGCAGGGTGAGTCCACTCCGTACATGACTCTCGAACTTGTAGAGTATAAGTACTCCGCGGGCTCGGAGACCATGATGATCCTCATAATCGGCCTCGGGATACTCGCGGCCGTCGTCGTAATCGTGGCCGTACTGCTCATGATGAGGAAGCGTGGTCAGGCCCCTGCCGGAGCGCCGCAGCAGATGCCCCCGCCTCCCCCTCCCCCGACGATGTGAGCATGTGACAACGGTCGGTACCATGAGCACACGGAAGGTCTCGGAGTCGAGGACGGTCGTCGCGCGGGTCATGATGCCCCAGGACGCGAACGTCGCGGGCAACGTGTTCGGAGGCACCATACTCAAGATGGTCGACGAGATCGCCTATGTGGCCGCTACGATGCACACGCGCGCGAATGTCGTGACAGCGTCCGTCGACCGCATGGCCTTCCTGTCGCCAGTACACGTGGGCGACCTGTTGACCCTGAAGGCGAACGTGAACGCCGTGTGGCGTTCGTCCATGGAAGTGGGCGTGCGCATAGAGGCCATGGATCCGAGGACGGGCGAGGTGCGCCATACGGGCTCGTCCTATCTCACCGTGGTCGCGCTCGGGCCCGACGGCGCTCCGTGCCAAGTGCCCGGCATCGAGCTCGAGACCGACGAGGACGTGCGCAGGAACCGCGAATCGATGGCCCGGAGGGCGCGCAGGCTCGAGGAGAAGGCCGTCGAGAGGTTCAGGTCCAAGGACTGACCTCCTCACGAGGGGTATATCAAGCTTCTGCAGCTCACCGACTCCGGGGTTTTTATCGGAGTACAAGTTTCCCCCTCCAACGTAGGAGGATAGATTGTCCAAGGCAGTTTACGACCCCTTGACCAGAGAGCAGGAAGACGCGATCCATCTCGAGTCCATCAGAATCCTCGAGGAAGTCGGGATAAAGGTCACAAGCCACAAGGTGCTCTCGATGCTCAAGGGACAGGGGGCTACGGTCGATGAGAGGTCCCAGACAGCCAGGATCTCAGAGGCCATGGTCAAGGAGGCGCTCTCGAAGGCGCCGAAGGAGTTCGTCATGGCCGCCAGGGACAAGCAGAGGGACCTCAAGTTGCCGGCGACGGACAGGGTCTATGGCGTGAACGACGGCCAGCCGACCGATGTCTGGGACATCGACAGGCAGATCAAGAGGAAGTCAACCATCCACGACCTCATAGACCTCACGCTCGTGTGCGACGCGATGTCCGAGGTGGACATGTACTGGCCCGAGGTGGTCGCGACCGACCTGCCTCCGGACGTGTCCAACAACCACGAGTTCGTGGCCTCCATATTCAACACGGGGAAGCATATACAGCACGGCGCTGGGAGCGTCGAGGACGCGCGGTTCCAGATAGAGGCGGCCGCCGCCATCGCGGGCTCGGAGAAGGAGCTCGTCAAGAGGCCGATCATATCGATCACTCACACGCCCATAACCCCCTTGAGGTACGAGGAGGGCGACATCGAAGCGGTCGTCGAGTTCGCCAAGGCAGGGTTACCAGTCGTCCACCTTTCCATGGCCATATCGGGTTCTGTGGCGCCCGTGACGCTCGCAGGGACGGTCGCTCTCGTGAACGCGGAGAACCTCGCGGGGTTCGTCATATCTCAGACGGCGAAGGCGGGGGCTCCCGTGCTCTACAGCTCCGAATCCGGCCCGATGGACATGAAGACCGGGGTATTCCTGTCGGGCTCGACCGAGGGCGCGCTCATCAACTCCGCTGGATGTCAGATGGCCCGCAGGTACAGGCTGCCGTCCCAGGTGGGTGGCACAGCCGCGTCCGGCTGCAGGCCAGGGTACGAGATCGGCTACCAGAAGGCCATAAGCGCGCTCCTTCCAGCCATGGCAGGCGCGGATCAGATCGTGGGCATAGGCGGCTTCGAGCGGTCGGGCTGCGAGTCTGTCGAACAGGTCGTCATGGACTGCGAGCTGTGGAGGAACATACTCCGCGCCTGGAGAGGCATCGACGTCAACAAGGACACGCTCGCGTTCGACACCATCTCAAGGGTCGGTCCAGGCGGTTACTTCATGAAGGATACGCACACGCTCAAGTTCTTCAGGAAGGAGAATCTGCTGCCCAAGATCGCCATGCTCCCACCTCCCCAGGACTCGGGCGAGGAGCCAATCAGGCTCGCAGCGCGCAGGGAGGCGAAGCGGATACTCGCCGATCACAGGCCGCCAGAGATCGAGAAGGACGTAGCCAGGCAGATCAAGGACATCCTGAGGAAGTACGACGAGATGACCCTCAAGGCCTCCGTACCGACGGACTACCTTCGCTTCTGATGCGTTGCCCCACACGGTCGCCCTTGGGTGTCGACAACCTACGGCGATGTCTGGTGAAGGATTATGTGGTACGCTGTGAATCACCTGGCGTTGTGAGGGCATGGATTTCGCAGGCGGAAAAGGGTACGACAGCTCATTGACGGCGGGCGCGAGAGCGGCAGTCAAGGATGTCCTGGCACTGAAGAAGGGCGAGACGCTCTTCATCGTGGCCAATCCCGACAAGGACGTGCGCGAGATATCGATGGCCATATTCGACGCCGCCCTGAAGGTCGGGGCCTGTCCTGTCCTGGCGTTCCAGCGTGGGAAGGGGCAGTTCGATTTCACCGAGGATGCGCTCGTGAAGGCGATGAACTCAGAGCCCGACGCGTTGTTGTCCATTAGCGCTGATAGGCTTGGGAAGGACAAGGTCGGCCTTCTCCAAGGATATCCGGGCAAGAGGAAGTACAACAGCATCTTCGAGATGCTGTACGAGGAGCGGAAGTCGAGGGCGTTCTGGTCCCCGGGCATCACGAAGGATATGTTCCGGCGGACCGTCCCAATCGACTACACGAAGCTGAGGTCGGACTGCAAGCGGATCATCAAGGCGCTCGACTCATCCGCATCCGTGAGGGTGACCGCCCCGGGCGGGACGGACATCACTATAGGCCTCAAAGGCAGGAAGGCCAAGCCGGACGACGGCGACTTCAGGACGCCCGGCCACGCCGGGAACGTACCGTCGGGTGAGGTCTATGTCTCCCCCGAGCTGGGCACTGCCAGCGGAGTGATCGCGTTCGACGGGTCCATGGCGCTCAACGAGGGCGAGGTCGTGATCAAGACCCCGATCGTGGCCGAGGTCACGGGCGGTTTCATCGCCAAGGTCTCGGGCAGGTCCGAGGCGAAGGCGCTCAGGTCGTCTATCGCTGGTGGCCAGTCGAAGGCGAGGAAGATGGTTTCCACGGGCGAGCTGCCCAAGAAGGACCTGGATTCCTATGTGAGGAACGCCGCTGCCATAGGGGAGCTGGGGATAGGCCTGAACAGGCGTGCCAGGATCGTCGCGAACATGCTCGAGGATGAGAAGGTGTACGGTACCTGCCACTTCGCTGTCGGCAGCAACTACGATGGAGACGCGGAGTCCCTCATACATCTGGACGGACTCGTGAAGAGACCCACGATCACGGTCGTGTCATCCTCGGGGAAGGAGACAGTCCTGATGGACGCGGGCAGGCTGGTCTGGGACATGGGCAAGGTTTAATTCCAAGCTCCTGCTTCCACCGCCCATGGAGGGACGGCTCGTGCCTGGCGCGGTGGACCAGGACGCGTTCGACAGATCCAGGCGGATAGGTTGGATGGACCTCGACGCCATCTTCCGCACGAGGGTCCTGATGATCGGGGCCGGTGCTCTTGGGAACGAGGTCGGGAAGTGTCTGGCGCTATCGGGCTTCAGGCGAGTCACGGTCGTGGATATGGACCACGTCGTGGGCTCGAACCTAAACAGATGCTTATTCTTCACGCAGGAGGACGCCCGGACGAGGGGTAAGAAGGCCGAGGTCGTTGCCAGGGGGATCATGGACCTGTCACCGGACGCGCGCGCGAGGGCGGTCGTGGGCAGGCTCGAGGATCTCCCCGCATCGTTCTACGATGGGTTCGACATCGTCCTGGGCTGTCTCGACAACATCGCCGCCAGGATACATGCGAATTCGCACGCGTATCACGCGGGCAGACCGTACATAGATGGGGGCATGGAGGGGTTTATCGGAAGGGTCATGGTGTGCCTCCCCCCGGACGGCCCCTGCGTTCAGTGTGGCATGAACAAATCCCACGCCAAGGTCGCGGACATGAGGTTCAGCTGCACGGGCGAAGGCGTTGTGTTCCACGAACCCCGCCTCGCAGCTGAGATAACCACCACGAGCCTCGTTTCTGCGGTCATGGTCAGAGAGTGCCTCAAGATTGCCTCGGGCAGGAAGGACATGGCCCTGAGGAACATGTTCTATTACGATGGTCAGAGGAACGTGGCGGAGGAGATGGAGGTCCCTTTGGACCCCAGATGCCCGAACCACCCCCCGCAAGTGCTACAGGTATCCGAAAACCATATAATGTCAGGCTCTGTCCAGTAGTTAGGTGGTCCTCCTGACGTTCAGGCTCAAGGTGAAGAATGCGGAGACGGGAGCGACGGTGGAGATGGAGCTCGATGGCGACAACTCCGTCGACGAGATGATTGAGAGCGCCGCAACATTCTGGAACAAGGACATGGGTGCTTATGTACTCCGAAAGGGCAAGAAGGTGCTCCGGGGCGGGTCTACGCTCAAGGACGCCGGAGTGATGGCGGAGGATGTCCTCGAACTCATCCCTGATCCCGAGGGCGGATAGTCCAGATGCCCCTCCCACTCGACGTGCTGAGGCTCCGGCTGAAGAACGAGATAGAGCTGTGTCAGCGCGAGCTGCGCCATCACATATCCGTGTCCGACCCGACACTGAGCAGGTTCCCGATCCTGGTCAACGTCCATCTGTTCCGCGTCCCAGGCCCTACATGGGAGGACGGGAAGGTGTTGCACCTATTCGTGCACAAGTTCGCGATACTGATTGGCGAGGAGTATCCGATTGAGAAGCCGATTGTGAAATGGATGACGCCCATATTCCACCCCAACATCATGCCCCCGGAGGACGGGGGATACGTTTGCACGAAGCTCCTCGAGAACTGGGACTTCGGGTCGAGCTTGTCGACGTTCATCAAAGGCATCGAATCGCTACTGTCGAACCCGAACCCAGAGAACCCTTTCGGTTCGGACGCGTGCACGCGCGCGGCGGCGTATTTCAACAGGAACAAGTACTCTCCACCCTCGCAGATGGACCAGTCTGATCGAAGGGTCAGGATCGTCGGAGGAGACCATGCCTAGGCCCAAGATACTCGGGGAGACCAGGCGCAAGCCTGAAGAGTGCGCCCCTCCGCCTGAGGATTCGCTCGGTCCGCATGACTGGCTTTCGGAGGACTCCAGGGTGGCCTACGATGAGGTTCTGTCCTCCGGACGCCATTTCGACCTGTACATATCTCGGCACGCCGAGGCCATGATGAGGTCTCATGCGACCAAGGAGGCTCCAAGGAGGCTCGAGGTGATGGGGTTCATGCTGGGGGATGTCCGTTCATGGCGCGGTAGCGTCTACACGACCGTCAGGGATGTGGTTACGACGGATCTGAAGAGCACGCCGTCAAAGGTCAGGTTCGACCGCGAGGCGCTGCCGAAACTGTTCGGGGACCTCGACGGTTCGGGCTTCGACTATATCATCGTCGGGTGGTACCATTCGCATCCGGGCCACACATGCTTCCTTTCCGGGACGGACCTCGAGACCCAGAGGAACATGTTCGACCAGCCATACCACACGGCCCTCGTAATCGACCCTCTGAACGAGGATGTGAAGGCGTTCAGGCTCTGTGGCCGAGAGTACGAGGAGGTTCCGTTCTCACTCACGGACGCACTTGCGCCAGCCAGGTCTGTGGGAAAGAGGACCAGGAGACTGAAAGTCAGAGCGGTCTGAGACAGCAAAGCTTTTCGCCCAAACCGTCTTAGGGTATGCTGGAGTGAGAGATGGCTCCTGGACGGTTTATCGGACTCGCCTTCGCAGCGGTACTCCTGGTGTCGTTGTCGGCTCCGTTCTCGGCCGCCGATGAGCAGGATGACTATGCGATGTTCGTCAGCGTAGATGAGACCAAGGTGAGCATAATATCCGGCAACCTGACGGTCGCCGTCACGCGCGAATGGCCTCGGATGGTGTTCCAGCACTCGGTTGACCCGTTCTCCCCCACATTCGACATAGGTTTCCCGAAGCTCTATCTCTTCAACGACACGAACGGGGACGGCCGGTTCTGCCGCTCGGAGGCGGTGTACACGGTTTTCCTCGATTCGAACCACGTCGATTGGAACCTGTCGTCCGTGGAGTCGGGGTTCTCGTCTGAGGAAGGGGAGTTCGTCATGTTCTCCATGAGGGCGCAGGCGGATGCATACAACTCGACGCTCGATGCCCCTCCATCTGTGGAGTCGTGGGCGAACATGACCTTCTGGTTCCGTCTGACGGAGAACGAAGCCAGCTATGAGAACCCCACGGGAGCGCATATGGTCTCTGGGAAGACCAGCCTATTCATCAACATGTCCGTGGACGTCATGAACCGGACCGAGACACAGTATCTCGCAGTCGAGCGTTTCGTGCAGGGAGGGGCCACGACGAATATGTTCCACCTGCTCGAGGATGGCCCCAGTGGTGCGGTGGCCGCCGCCCTGTCTGCCCGAGTTGACGAGAGTCTCGATGGTGAGGAGTTCACCAGGCCGCTCAACGGGACGACATCCCCTGTCCAGTGCATCGACCTCGCGAAGGAGGACGGAACGGTGCAGGCGTTCTATCAATGGGGCTCAGAGGCATTGGACTCCAGCGGAAACCAGACCATCGTCGCTGTGAACTCCTCGTGCTACACGACAGGAATCGGTCTGGTGCTCCACTCGGCCCTCCCAATGTCCAACGGCACGCTTGCGTTCACTCTCGATTCAAGCCTAGGGATCGTCGAGAGTGGATTCGTGGGCAGTATGACCGACTGGCTGAAAGAGAACAGTCTCGCGGTGGCGGTCACCGGCACGGTGGTCACTGCATGCCTTGTCGTCGGCCTCCATATCCTCATGCGGCGCAGGCGGCTGAGAAGGGACGGTCTCAGAGACAAGGATCTCAAGAAAGATCTCTGAGCAGTCACACCCATATCGCGTGCCGCTTCCTCATCGAGCCCTCGCCTTGGCCCAGCTTCTCCATCAGCCTTGCAACGATGCTGTCGAGGTATATCAGTGTGGCGTCCTCGAAAAGTGTGCCCAGGGGCGCCAGCCTGCGTCGGTCTTCGTCCTTCGGCGGGTGGATCAGGATGACCACGTTTGACGCGCTCGCGAGCTTCGAGTGCGCGTTGGCTGTGATCGTGATGACCCTCGCACCGACCCTGCGGACTATGTTCGCGGTCTGGACTGCGGACATCGTCTCGCCGGTGTGAGAGACGATGACGACCAAGTGCCCTTCCTCCACGATCGGGGTGACGGTCTCGCCCACAAAGTACACCTCAAGCCCCATTTGGACAAGCCTGATGGCGAAGGCCTTGGCGATAAGGCCTGAGCGGCCGACGCCATAGATGAAGACCTTCCTCGCACCGATGATCGCGTCGACGAACTCATCAGTGCCCTCTATCTCGTTCTCGAGGGTCTGCGCGACCATCTTCACGATGTACTCAGTGCTCTCTTTCATCTCGATCCGGTCTTCTCCTTCTTATTGTTGGTCTCCTTGACCTCTTTGGAGACCCTCTTCGAAAGCACTCTCTCGAGTATGACCTTCATGTACATCGCGTCGTGCTCGAGCAGAGGCGAGCCGGATATGATGGTGATCGGGTCGTTCCGGTCGACCATGGCCTCGGCCAGAGGTTCGAAACGTAGATCCCCCTTCTTGATGGATGTGTATCTCTTCTCATTGCCGTTCTCATGTTCGACGCCAGAGAAGTGGGTGTAATACTCACCGCCTGTGAAATCTGCGACCGTATCGAGGAGCTCATCGAAGTCCTTCGGTTCCCTGAGCTTCCCGTGTTCGCGCGCGTGGTAATGCGCGAAGTTCACGACGGGGACGACGCCGTCGACTTCTTTGCAGAGCTTGACCACTTCCGGTAGCGATCCGAAAATCTCCCTGCGACCGCTGAGCTCGAGGCCGATCGGTGCCTTGATCTTCTGCTTCTTGTACCAGGCCGCGAGTTCTGTGATCCTTCCCTTGATGCGCTTGTGGGCGGTCTTGTCGTCGACGTCCCCATACAGGCCCAGGTGAGTGACGACCATAGACCCTCCGAGGGCCTTGGCGATTATGCCTCCCCACCTGATCGAATCCATGCTCTTGAACGACAGCTCTCCCTCGCTGACAAGGTCCATGTAATAGGGGGTGTGGATGGACATGGCGACATCAAGCTCGTCGGCCATGATCTTGAGTTTCTTGAGGTCCGTGTAGTTGACCGCCAGGCCGCTCGTGAGGGCGACAAGGGTGTCCTCGGCCTTTATGGGTGTGTCGAGGTCGTAAATGACCTCCTCCTTTGCGCCCTTCTTGCGGACTATCTCTATGACCATGTCGCTGACGAGGTCAAGGGGTGTCTGTCCGACTTCCTCGGGTTCTGCGGTCCGCTCCTGGACGCTTGCCCTCACGAGCTGCGTCTCAAGAGCCGTTAGGCCTAGGTGATGGACGTCCTCTATACCGTCCTTCAATGTGCGTCCTTTGCAGGAGAGTGGAATGCCTGCAGGACCAAAACGTATCATCAGAGACCCCCGCTCCGAGCTGGGTTTTCGGTGTATGCCTTATGGCGTATATATCTTCTCTTCGATGTCCATTATTGCGTGTATGCGCCTGGCGGCCCCTCCGCGCGCATTCCCTGCGCGGCGTGGCCAGCATCCTCGGGCCAGCACACTGGGCATATCCAAAGCTTTATAAACGGTTCCCCCATTTACACGCCTGCTCTCTGGTTGTCGGAGGAGTCAGATATGGGTAAGAAGATGAATAAGTCGAATCCCAACCTCATAGCCCTGGTCATGCGTCTCAAGGACGCTAGCAGGACGAACGAGGCACCTGTCTGGCGAGACATCGCAGTGCGCCTTGAGGGCCCGCAGAGCCACTGGGCCGAGGTGAACGTCGGGAAGCTGCAACGCTATGCGGCCGAGAACGACGTCATCGTCATCCCCGGGAAGCTCCTGGGGGCAGGCGAACTCGCGAAGAAGCTCACCGTCGCGTCGTACAGGTCATCGGGACAGGCGAAGGACAAGGTCGAGAAGGCTGGCGGGACGAGCGTGTCCATTGAGGAGCTCTTGGCGAAGCACCCCAAGGGCTCGAAGATCAAGCTCATGGGGTGAAAGCCTTGGCGGTAATCGATGCTGACGGACTCGTACTGGGAAGGCTTGGCACTCATGTCGCCAAGCGGCTGCTGAGCGGCGAAGATATATTCATCATCAACGCCGAGAAGGCCATCATATCCGGGAATAAGGTCCAGCTGCTCGCGTTCTACAAACACAGGCGGGAGAGAGGCACTAGGAACCACGGGCCGTTCTATCCGCGCTCCGCTGACGCGATACTCAAGAGGACTGTAAGGGGCATGCTCGAGCACAGGAAACCCTCGGGCCGAGCGGCCTACAGGAGGCTCAAGGTGTACGTCGGAGTACCGAGGGAGCTCAAGGCGGAGAAGGCCGAGACCCTCGAGAGTGCCAAGAAGCCACAGCTGGCTAAGTACACGACCCTGGGCGCGATATCCAAGGAGCTCGGGTCCACAAGGGAGGCTCGCACATGAAGGTCGTAGTTGCCAGTGGCAAGAGGAAGAGCGCCGTCGCGAGGGCGAGCGTGCGCAAAGGCAAGGGACTGATCAGGATCAACAGTGTACCCGTCGAGATATTCGAGCCGTCCCTCGCCAGAACCAAGATCATGGAGCCGCTGACGCTCGCGGGCGACCGCTCCGCGAAGGTCGATATCGAGGTCAACGTCCAGGGCGGAGGCATAATGGGACAGGCCACCGCGTCGAGGACAGCAATCGCGAAGGGCCTGGTACAATTCCTGGATGACAAGGACCTCGAGACGATATTCATGAGGTACGACCGTTCGCTCCTCGTGTCCGATCCGAGGAGGAAGCTACCCAAGAAGCCCCTGGGCAGAGGTGCCAGGAAGAAGCGGCAGAAGTCGTACAGGTGATGTGAAGATGATCATACCTGTCAGATGCTTCACATGTGGGAAGGTCATAGGCAGCGCCTTCGAGGAGTTCGTGAAGAGGGTCGAGATGGGGGAGCCGCCGAGGGACGTCCTCGACGCGCTCCATCTGGACCGATATTGTTGCCGCAGGATGATCCTGACCCACGCAAACCTCATTGACGAGATCGCGCCCTACTGAGGGCGCGCTCGGCAACCATTTCTTAAAAAGGGCCCGTGGGGTAGCTTGGTATCCTTCCAGCTTGGGGTGCTGGTGACTCGCGTTCAAATCGCGACGGGCCCACCTGGCCATTCCGTCAATCAGGCCGGATTGAGTTTTGCTCCGTTGTCCCCCAAACCCCTTTCTACTATCCTCCTGCTGACTCAACCTTGGCCGGACGAAGTGATATGTATTTATAGTAAGTCGAGGCCCTGGTATACGCACCTTGAGGGTGGTTCAAGGATAGAGGAAGGTGAGGAAGTTGATACGACGTAAGGATGCCAGGAGGGTTTTGGAGATTGCCAACAAGGAGATATCGATGCCGACCCCGCCGGAAGCGGGAGAAGAAGCGGAGCCGTGCTTCGAATCGGCGGAGCGGGAAGAATATGTCGGTTCCGGCACGTCTGAGTATATGGCTGGGCCGAGACTGCAAGTAGTCGAACCTTTGCAGGCCAGCGGACCAGTCTCAGACATCGAGAAGCAGAGGGAACTTACGAGAAGAACTATCTATGGCCTGAGGACAGGGGTGTCCGCTCTGTCCGCGCAACAGAGAACTGAATGGAGCTTGGCTGTGGCGTCATCCATAGTCACGGGTGTCACCGCCGCTGGCGCGGCCATATTCTCAACTCCAGGCGCGGTAGTTACCTCATTGATTGCCGGTGTCGCAGGCACTGCAGGCATCGCCAAAATGACCCTCGATTTGGTGCGCGTTAATTCCCAGCTCAGGGCTCAGTGTCTCATCCGCGTTCAGCGCCTGGAGAACAGACTCGACCATTGCAGGAATGACGAAGATTTCAAGGCCATACGGGGGGAAGTCGATAGGATATTGGCCTGGTTCGAAAAGAAAGCCGCTAAAGTAGGGCATTCCTGAGATGCAGGTGTTCTGGTCCTGTTTGGCCAGACTCCTTCTTCGGACTTCAATCAAACCTGGTGTCTCGGATAGCAGATAGGCACGGCTTAGACCCCGAGCAACCTATCGATGATGAGCAGAGCGTCCTTTATCGCACCACTCGCGTTACTGGCCCCTTCGATGACATGTCTAGCCTTGCGCAACCATCCTTTTCTGTTCTCGTCAGACGCCAAATCTGGCTCGCCAAGACCAGCTTCCTCGAATAGTCCCTCAGCTTTCAGCACTTTTATGATATGCCCAATGTCCGCATCATAATGCTGGCTAAATGCTGTCGACACGTAAGTGTTCACCGTGACCGAGGGAGCCTTCGATTTCTGGAGTTCAGCAATCAATGCATCCTTCTGCCTTACCTCGTCTTCCTTCGCCCGCAATTTCTTCGCGACATCCTGCAGTTTCTGCCTCAGTTTTTTCGAATTCGTGACCTGCTCCACAAGCTCACGGTCTGAGATGGTTTCATACAGTATCTTCTCTGCCTGTCTACCATCGTTAGCCCGGAGTGCCTTTTGAAGTTCGGACCTCAGGGGGGCGACCATCAGAATGCGTTTGATAATGTCTATATCCTCGGCACCAACCCCCAGTTTTGCCGCTGCCAGTTTACTATATCCCTCAAGAGTTGTCTGAGGTTGAAGGCTTCGTGCAGTGTATCTGATTACTGCCTGTGCGACTGAATCTCGGTCTTCCTTGTCGAAGGTCACTCTTGAGAATACGATGAAGTAGTCAAGGAGTGTTCTTGGATGGATTACAAGTCCGTCCCCATCGGAGGACCTTCTGGAGATGTCGTCTAATCCAGAAACGAGGCTGTCATATGTGAGAAACCACGGGCCGATGCGGGTCTTGTCCCCATTCTCCTTCGGTAGTCTCAGCTTCCGGACTACTCCAAGGCAGTGAGCATCATGGCTCAACTGCTGCGTCGAGCGGAACCGTGGTATGTAGCCCGGATTCCTTCGGATTCGGTCCCTGTTCCTGAACGCGTTCAACAGCGGCAACATCATCATCACGAACTCGAATGCCTCTTGGTCCGGGTCCGTTTTCAGGTTGTCGGGAATCTCAGTAATTCCAAACTGCACTGACAATGCGCGCTCCCAATACTCTAATCGAGCGATGTACTCTTGGTCGCCTTCTTCATCTTGATTGAGATAGTCTTGGACAAACTGGCTCATCACTACCCCATGTCTTCCACTTATCGAGAGTTCTGTCAATTCCTTTCGAGAGCCGATAATGAGACCATTTTGCTCATATCGTGTTTCCGGGCAGAAGTACATGGGGATGTTGTGCTCCTTGCATCGAGTCGCGACGGCCCATGACACAGGATAAGCAGGGTCAGTTGAGCAGAGCAGAGCTGTAATAAAAGTGGTATCCAGAATCAGGTATCCAATGGATTCCGAAAAGTCCATAGAATTGATTTCTTGTTCTCTTAGCAGCAAATCCATCTTTATGAATCCGGAGTAGCATTCAAATACCAAGCTCTTTAGACTCTCTGGACTGTCTTGAAGGAAGTTGAGAAGTGAACCCCCGTACTTCGGGGATAGGTTCATACCATGAGCCATCTCGCTCGCCATCGCTGCGAAGTCCTCAATGGGTAGAACGTCGTCTGCATTCTGGACTCCAATCCTTGATGACGCCATTCGTGCAATAATCCTAAGCAGAACAGTATCAAGGAACTTGCGAACTTCCGCGTGCAGATACGGGTCGTAGTCCTTGTGATGGCTCTTCACATATGCCTCGAAGTCCTTCCATATCGCATCCGTCCGCTCATTGAATTGCGGAACCCGCGGCGATTCTTTAATCTCGTAAGTCAGCTGGGATTTGTGCTTGACGATGCCTTCGATTATCAAGTCGTCCAGAATTGTCAAGATGTCCTCTTCCGGCAACGAACATCGGGCGAGGTCGTGAATGTCTCTTCTCACTGCACCTGCCTCAAAGGGGGCACCAGGATGATATCTTGAGAGGCATGCTTTCACCAAATCTGTTCGCATTTCTCTTCTTTGACTGAGAGTGAGGTCCTTCGTCAAGAAGCAGAGTCTCACCAATGATTCCGTGTCGCAGTCCTTCAACTCTTCAGTTGTGAACTCGTGCTCCTGCGCCATAACCTCAAGCCCACCCCAAATCGCCATCCACGGCTTAAGTGCTTCTCTCCGTCCTGTGGGTTTTCTCAGGGCGAAGGCAGAGGGGTATGGACCATCTGTCTGCCTGATTAGGTGTGGACCGTGTGGGGTCTTGACATTGTTTAGCCCGACGTCCTTTTTCCGATTTCAGTCAGAGTGGAAACGGGTTCAGCCGGATTCGGACGTGACATACTGGCTGGAATCTAATCTGCAATCTGGGGTTTCGACGGAGAGCGCAGCAAACTCCTTTCTCCTTCTTTCTCAGTGTGCATGTGTTTCGTATCCTCGAGCTCTCACAGATGCCAGATTACGTCAACTCGACTCATTGCTGACCACTCCATTTGAACAATTTCCTGCCAGATACGTGGACGATTGGGGTGGGCATCAGCTTCATTTGTCGCTCTTGTTCTGTCTGAATCCTAACAAACTCCTGCACTGTGCGTTCTCTTATGACGTCCAATGCCTTTATCCCCACCAGGAATTCCACCTCGTTTCTGGTCGTTACGAGGCACGCGGTCGTCTGGTATAATGACAACGCGGTCAATTGACCAGGGTCCGCGAATCCAAGATTAGTCGCACCTGCTAGGACGAGGGTCCTCCATGAGTCATCAGGCATTCCAACATTGCGTCTTATCCCCATCGGTCCACAGTGAATATCATGGCTGGCGAACCTATAGTATGGTCTCATGTGGGAGAGTCCTGCCTTCTCTTCAATCTCAGCGAATTTGGGGTCACTAGTTTTCAGGATATCAGATGCCCATCCATATGGCTTCCCGAATTCACTTCCGTACTCCTTCAGGAGGGCCTCCTTTCGAGCCACCGCTTGCGCGACTTCCAGTTCAGTATATGGGCTGTGACCTAGCTTCGTAGAGTGCTTCTGATACTCGACCACAGCTCTGGAATCTTCGATATCAACGTGCCGTAGGTAACGTTCAGCCACATCTCCTCCGTGCATTCTAATGAGGTTGGCAACAACCGTCACCTCATGCAGAGCTCTCCACCTAGCCAGTGCTCCCGAAGGGTAGCCGTATCGCAAGAGTGCATGTATTTCCCTAGATACTCTGCATCCTCTTCCATGTAGGTGTGTGAGTACCTCGAAACTGTAATCATTGGCATGATGTGCGTCGGGTCGGTATCTCGAATTGAATTCGTCTCCAATTTCGTGAGCCATCTGAATCAGGAGTTCCATCATGTCAAGAGCCGACCCCCACCTCCTGCGGAGCACTTTCTCGAAGGTTCTTGAACCCTCATGATGTGTCCGCAGTGCTGTCTTCATGCGTTTCAGAGTATCGTTGGCGAGCCTCTCCCCTGAGCCATCAACTGTATCAATGATGGTCTCGACAATGTCTCCTCTCGTAGGTGACGTCGGGTCTCCTTTGGACATCTTATCGTTCCTCCACTGATTCCGAAGCCCATAACCTGCTGTCTATTGACGACCATGATGTGCAGTAGACCCTATGGTTCTTGTCTTCTTTGTGACTGCTGGAACACTTCTCTCAGAAGGCCTCTCGGTAGCCGGGAGACCACCTTCGAGGGATTCAGAGCCTTCGGTCCATGATATTTTTTGTCACTGCATTTCTTGACCAACGGTCCATCTGTTGTCATGATGTAATCACAGTTGGACCAGTCAGCATACAAGAAGTGAAAGGCGTCCGACCAGGATACACCAAGCTCATGAACCCAGTGGGCGGCCTGCTCGAAGAATAGCAGCTCAACGGCGGGGACTTTGACTGTCAATCTGTCTATGTCCTTGAACTGTGCATCTAGCGGGACCATGTCGTACGGATGGTCAAGTGGCAGACCTGCCATTACTGAAGTCAACTTCGAAATGCTCGAATCTGTCTTGACGATTCTCAACCAGCCAGTGGCGTTCTCAGCCCGATAGCTCTCCCACACTGCCGCTCCATGATATTCCATGTCTACTATGGTCTTGGATTCATATCCTATGCTTTCGAGGGTCTTGATTGCATCCTCAGGCGTGAGGTTCCATTTGGCAAATACTACTGTGCACTTCGGGTAGACCTTCTCCATCAATATTTCTCTAATCTCCTCGGAATTCCTCGAGAACTTGTCCTTTCCACCAATTCGAAAGAGTTCCCCGATGACATATGGTGAAGTCACGAACTGAACCGGCCATCGAGAGCTGAGAGTCTGAGCCAGCCACCTTTCGTAGTCACGGGGGTCTCTGATGGTTTGGACTCTGTCCTCAAGGAACATGTCTGCCAACATGCAAGTATCTAGGTACAGTCTAGGCGCAGCATGCTTCCACGGGCTCTCCTCCAGGACCAACTTCACGTCTTCCACGATGCTTCTTGCCTACAACTACGTTCCTGTCAAGTCATATGGTCTTGCCGAGAAACTTCCTTCTATGCCCCTTCGAAGAGCCCTTTGAGCATTGCTTCGACATTGTCCATTGAGTATCCTGGCGGAATCCTGTGGACAGTAACTACCACGGACGAGCCATCTGAATCGTACTTGCCGTCAAGTAGAATCATTCTGCCGAGTATTGGGACGTTCGCCTCTTTGCGGAATACCCCGTGCCTGTTGTCGCCAACGAACGTTACCCCGTACTTTGCTGCAGCGGCCTTAGCTCTCATCAGATAGTCGTTAGCGTTCCCACAGATTCGCAGTCTAAATGTCCTTGCCATCTTCCTCACTACCTGCCATTACCTATTAGGATGCATCTCATTCAGCACCACGGGTCTCACAGGCTGATTGCGATGACAACTCCTAGCGCAATCATGATTAGTCCCGCAGGACCGGTTACCCGGAACATGCCTGTGGCTATGGACCCGCTTCCAGGAGCACCGACTATCAGAACCCCTAGGCCTGAGACCATCAGCCCGCCTGCAATCGCTCCGCCCGCCATCATAGCAGCTCCAATCAGCAAGAGGAGATAGGGGATTACCATCAGCATAGGGCCGATGAACCCGTGCTCGTCGTGGTGTAGCCGTTGCTGCGCAGGCCTCTCGCCACTAGGTATCTCCGGAGACTCGTTTGCGCAGAGCTCCTTCGATGTGTCCTCGGTCGTCTTACTTGCCCACACTCTCATGCTTCTTGTTGACGTCATGTTAGTCACAGAGAACGTAATACGGTCTCGCGATATATATCCATTCGGCACAATAAATACTGACGTCTAGTACTGAAATGTCATTAGTATGTCGTATACCATGTTGTTATAAATGACACAGTGGAATCCTGTCCCGTGACTGATGAACAGAGCATATTCGACAATGAATTGCCGAAAGCCGTTGCATTCTCAGACCCAATGTCTGTCGTGTTCGAATTGAACAGTGAGATGTTGTGGAGGATTACCAGGATTAGGTATGTTCTCGTCTACGCATTCTGGGTCGGAATTGCGGTGGCAATACTCTCAGCCTGTTACTTTCTATGGATAGTCTTCACTGAGGTCAACTACGTGAGTCTTGGAGGTGTCGTCTTCGTAATCGTGCTTTCATTTCTTGCGTGCTACTTCGCTAGACAACAGAAACCGTTCCTCGATGAGTACAAAGTGCTCGCGGGAGCGGTCGACAGGGCAAGAGAATGGAACATGAACCCGCCAATCCCTGATGGGAGTTCTCATGTCGACCGTCTCCTCAGATATCTCGAAGACACCGACGAGAGATTCGCCTACTACAGCGGGAAACCAGGATACTTGAGGAGGAATGAGGCCGTAAAGACAAGAGATGGTCAAATCATCCGATTCGATGTTGTTCTGGATGGTTCATCATTCCCATGGCACCCTGTAATCGAGAATCTCCGTGTCTTGGTGAGAGTCGTCCCAGTCGTCAGTCGCGATGAGTTAATGCGCGTGACAAAAGACGCTGAACTTGCCCTGAAACGGATTGGCTGGGCAAAGTGGGACTTCAAACCAGGGCCAGCGAGAATCGTTCTCGTCCAGACCGAGAAGAGCGGCTTCGATGGGGAGATAATCGAAGTCGCGAACATGAATTGGGTTCACTATCAGCGGACAGTCGGCGGGGTTAGTTACAAATGGAGCTCTCCCGTGGAGCTAATTGCAGAAGGCACTGACGGCAGATACAATCTGGGAACTGTGTGCTTCGGATAGGGGTTCGAGCGTCATGTTCGCTTGACAAATGACTCAATGCCCTCTCTGCGCAGGCCTTCGAATGCTTGGCGTAGTTTCGGGAGAAGGGCCTTTCCTTCATCTGTTATGGTGTATGTCTCGTTGTCATCGTTGACACGAACTAGCCTCTTCTCCTGCGCATATCTCAGCAGTTTCGCCGTCACCGGCCAGTTACCTCTCAAATAGCAGTTAATGTGGTGAAGTCTGCAGTTCTCATGAGGTCGCTCCTCATGTTCCGCTAGATAGTGAAGTAGAGCCCAAACCCTAAATGCGTCAGGCCCTGATTCCCTTGGGTGTGGCGTCACCTTTCCTCCTGATGCTGAGATAAGATGTTCTTCATGGTCATAAATGATGCCATCTCCGTTTCGAGTCTAAGGATGACACCCTAGTACGAGAGTCCCGAGCGTGGCTCCCCCACTGGATGCTTGGGAATCAGGACTTTGATAGGCGCGGAATCGAGCATTTTTATATTGTCGAGCACCGCTACTATGATATCAGGGATTTGACCATGTCCAGATTGTCTGGAGTCCAGGCACTATTAGACTATTTTTATAGGATGTGGACCTCCTATGGTGCGGTGTCGTTTCCAGGGCCGTTTTCTTTGCGTTTACGCGCAAAACGGCGTTTCTCGGTGTCCTGGTAGTGTCCGAAACCGGTATCGCGTCCAGTAGTGCGTAATCGCTTTTTATGCACCTCATGAATAATAATCTGGCTGGACTGGAGAAATCGGACCCTTTGCTATAGCTATAACTATACCTATATGATAGCGCGCGCGTTCCTCCTGGAGCTACTCAATGGGTTTGTGGGGGTTGCTGGCATGTCTGTTGTCACTGTGGGTATGGTTAAGAGTTCTTGGTTTCCACGAAATTATGTCTGGGACCTTACGTTAGTTGAGAGGGGGGTCCTCGAGCAAGGAGAACCTTCTCGAGGCGTTGCCGAGCCGGCGCAAATGCGACTTGCGGACTTGGAAGAAATCCGAAGAAGCACGCCGAGAATGGGATGATTGTCGGAATGTGGTGACGTGAAGGAGCATCTGTCCGAAAGATGCATTCACTAATCGGATTTATGTGCGTTGAGAGTATCGTAACCCTCAAATACAAACGTGCCTATAGTAAAGAATAGGCAGACCGCGGAGAGGCCAGTACCCTTTGCTTCTATGCGTACCTAGGGTCGTGAGTTCGCCGCGGAAGAGCGATACGGCGCGATGAATGAACGGTGCTCCAAGTCGTCGCGCTGGCTCCGAATCGGAGATGAGAAGATGAATGACTCAGCGAAAGCTAGGGCTGGAGCAAGGCGTGCTCCGAGGAGAAGAAAGAGAAAGACGTGGACGCAGGACGAGCTACGGGAGAAGTATGATGTCTCCGTAATCAGGCGGCCAGAGAACGAAGTCCTTGTGGTCAAGGTCATAGACTGCTGCGGCGAGAGACGCATGTGGTACGACCACTACCCAGGGAAGTATGAGGCACATCATTGGCTCGTTTGGCTCATCACCAAGCTTTCAGTATACTGTGAAGTACCCACGCGTGGCCTCCTGGAGATACCCTCGCCTGCGTGGGCCAAGTTGAGGAAGACGCTAGGAGGGAGCATCGAGCCGTGTTTTGACCTCGAGGAAGGCATCACGTACACAATCGAGGCAGACGAAGACATGCAGATTGTTTCCCTGGAAGAAGGGGACAAGCTCGAGGAATACGACGAATGTGACTGAAGATGAGCAATGGCTCTCGTAACTCCGCCGCCCTTGATGGGCTTACCGAGGCCACCGACAGGTTTACGTCGGGAAACCACATTACACCTTGCGGCGGCGAGGATGGGGACAACTCACCGCTAGGTGAAGGGTATGTACATCCGAGAAACACCCGCTCGGGACAACGGGGCAAACAGGCAGGACGAGGACGAAGGCGTGGACGCAGGTCAATGGGTCGCTACCCGTTCCTGACCCTGCTGTCTGCATTCCTCGAGGACGTCCGACCGTACTATGCGGAAGTATCCCACGGCAACATGTCACGGAAGCTCAGACAGATACATGGGATTCTGCAAGAGCTGAAGACGAACGACCCGTATCTATCGACTAACCCTCTTTTCATAGGTGAACGAGAACTCGGTGCTCTCCTAGACTATATGAATGCCAGGACAGGTCACTTCAGTAAGCCGATGAAACCAGGTACGCAAGTCTGTCTGCTAGGGCATCTATCGGTCTTCCTGGAGTACAACGGAAATGCGATTGTCTCCAAGATGAGGAAGAAGAAGCTCATACGCGTTCGGTGCGGTTCGAGAGGGCCCCTACCGTGCCCCTCAGAGGATACAATCGAGGACACGGTCGCGGCGCTTGAAGAAGCTGTGACACGTGGCGACCTTAAGGCGTTTGGAGTTCTTGGTCTTCTTCTGTTGGGGGCATATGCTGGCATGAGGCCAAGAGAGGCACGGCTTGCCACCATTGGTGACCTAGATACCCGCGATTGGACTCTGGTGGTGATGCATCCAAAGGGCGAGAGGACTTGGGGAAGAACACGAAGAACCAAAGTGGTCAATGGTGGAAGGTCAGCACTTGAATCCTTCCTTAGGCTGAGGGCAGAGGAGCTGCAGAAGCGTGGAATACCTGACAGCCCAATGGTTCCGTTGGTGCCGTGCTTTCGCTCTAACGGGAGTGTTGCACACTGGTCTGGTACCTATGCGCTTCAAGTGAAAAAGAAACTCGAGAAGTCTCTCGGACTCGCTTTCGACTTCCAGATGCATAGAAGGGCCTTTGGAATGAATGCCTTAGACCGAAACGTTCGCCTTGATAGTATCAGTGTTGTAATGGGCCACAGTAGTACGAAGACCACGGAACTGTACTATGCAAGGAGAAAAGAGCAACACGCATTGAACGACCTCGAGGACGCATGGTCAGCCTCGTAGATTCAATTCTAGCTGATTGAGCGTCATGCCAGAGGTGCCCTTCGCGACTCGCGTTCAAATCGCGACGGGCCCACCTGGCCTTTTGTCATCCAGCAGAGGCGGAGGTCTTCCGGGCCGGCGAGGCTCCTTCTGACCCGAAGTACATAGGTGCTTTTGTCCCGCAGCCGCCAATCTGTTTATTATCGCCGTAATAGATGGCCTCTCGTTGAACGACCATCGTCACGGCACTGACAAAGTCGCTGCAGCTACGAAGCCACTCCTGATTGCCATGCTAATCACGGGCTCGTTCACGGTCATTGAGTTCGTGGGCGGCATCCTGACCGACAGCCTGGCATTGATGAGTGATGCTGGTCACATGTTCACGGACACTCTGGCGCTGGCTTTGAGCCTAGGCGCCATGAGGGTGGCCATGCGCCCCTCCAGCGAGGAGATGACTTTTGGGTTCCTCAGGGTGGAGATAATGGCAGCGTTGGTCAACGGAACCACCTTGATTATCGTGTCACTGCTGATATTCTACGAGGCAGTCAACCGCCTCCTTGAGCCGCCAGAGGTAGAAGCTCCTCTTATGCTTCTGATTGCCGTCCTCGGCCTCGCCGCAAACGCAGCGGGTGTCTACCTTCTCCACGGCAAGTCTGAGGGGAACCTCAATGTGAGGGGGGCGTTCCTGCACATGCTCGGAGATCTCCTCTCCTCTATCGCAGTCATCGTCGGAGCACTTCTCATCCTGTTCTTTGGTTTGACAATCGCTGATCCTTTGTTGAGCATCCTAATCGGTGCCATCATACTGTTCGGCGCATGGAAGCTGGTGACCCTGTCGACTTCCATATTGCTTGAGTCAGTTCCGAGCCACCTGAAGCTCAGGGATATCCGAGGAGCACTTCGGAGTGTGGAGGGAGTTGTCGAGATTCACGACCTGCATGTGTGGACTCTCACCTCGGGTCTCCATGCGATGAGTGCACATGTCGTTGTGCAGGATCGGCCGGTCAGTGACTGTGCTGGAATCGTCCAGAAGTGCGAAGAGATTCTAAACGAACAATTCACTATATCGCACACGACAATCCAGCTGGAGTGCAAGACCTGCGGAGAGAACACATGCGTGTTTCTTCCGACCCGACCTCCACGGTGAGTTGTGTACGGTTGGGAGGAGCGACGTAAAAGAGTCGAAGGGAGTCGGGTGACAACGGGACAGCCGTCAATTCGCCGTAATTGGGCATGGGTGCTGTAGCGCCGCGGTTCGCGTTCAGATTGCGACGGGCCCGCCCCTGCGGTATGCGCAGTCCATGTAGCCGTTCTTCCCTGAGTGAAAAGATAGATTCAAAGGGGTTTCTAAGGGCACATTCGTGCCCGGCTTCACAGAGTCGGTCAGACCACGACTCCGGTCCTGTTCTGGAGGTCCTCTCCGGGGAAGGGTATATCCTCGTACGGGTTGCAGTTGTTCTCGTCATAGTACCCGTCGTCCTCCCCGTGCGTTAGCTGGTTCTTGTCCCCTTCAGCAAGGGCGACCCCAATGCCAGACAGGGCGATGGCCGCGATGGCAATCGTCAAGCCGACAGCCAGTACTCTGGCATTCGCGCGGCGGTTGTGCTTACTCCCTCCGCCTATCCTCATGCGACCTTCAGAATCTCTCTCCAAACTCATGGTCATGTAACGCATGAGCCATGCGTCCGTATTAAAGGCCTAGTCGTCGATTTGCACTGGTTATATCAAAACTGATAATGCCGCTTCGTGACACGACATCGCGTCTCGGCCGGAGTCTTCCTCAACGAGGTCAGTGTTTGTGATTGTTCTGGCCATCCGCGGCCTTCCTCAGAAGCGTGACCATGACCGTGCCCTTTGTGTAATCTCCCCCGACCCGATTCTCCGCCCAGACGAATCCGCCACACGCTTTTGCGATCTTCCGCACGACATGAAGGCCCAGGCCAGTGCCTGTTACACCTGTGTCCCCCCGGAAGTACCTCTCGAAGATCTTCTCCTTCTCGTGGTCGGGTACACCCTTCCCGTGGTCCGATATGCTGACCGACCAGTATTCGGCCCCCTTGTGTGTAGTGGGTTCTAGCTTCACATCCACGCATACCTCGTCTGAAGGATCGAACTTGATGGCGTTCGTGAGCAGGTTCACGAACAATCTCGTGAGGAGCGTGCTCCCCTCGACATAGCAGGTGGTCGGGGGTCTGTCAACTTTGATGGTGACGTTCCTCTCGGAGTACATCCTCTTGGCGTCCTCGACCGCCTCTGCAACGATGCCGCAGACGTCGGTCGCTTCCCGGCATTCACTATTGCCCAAGGCCTCCACCCTCGACAGGTCACGGACTACCGCCGCGAGCTCGTAGGCGCCTTTGACGTCCTTGGACACGATGCTTAGCGCCCTGAGGTCCTCCGGCGACAGGTTTCTCGAACTCGGAAGCTTGTCGAGGAAGTGCATCGCGGCCGACATGTAGTTCACGATATCGTGGGACAGGAGGTCGTTGAAGAATTCGGACTCCTCCTTCGCCTCTTCCATCTTTGTCCTCAGGAGGTTGCGCTCGGTCGCATCTCTTATGACCATCTGGACGCACCTCTCTGGATGCAGGTCTGCTATCCGGGCGGAGACCTCTCCGATGATCTTCCCGCCCTTCTTCTTGACGAAATCGAACTCCTGGTTCTTGAGGATCCCTTCCTTGTTCACGAGCCAGACACATCTCTCCCAGGCATTCTCGCCATCAATCATGATTGATGAGATGTTCTTCGTTTCCAGGTGGTCCCCGGGCCCATATTCGAGCATGGCCAGTGCCGCCTCGTTCAGCGACTTGATCCTGCCGTCCGTGAAACAGATGATGACTGCGTCTGGGGAGAGGTTCACGAGCGACTTGTAATCCTCCTCTGACCTCTTGAGGTCCTCGGTCCTCTTGCGCACCTGCCTCTCCAGGTCAAGGTTCAGGTTCTGGAGTTCGAGGTTCTTCAGCAGTATCTCTTCGTTGAGCCGGAGAGCGTGTTCAGAAATCGATTCCCTCACGTGGTCGACTGTGAGTCCCAGCTTCTCCAGCCTCGCCCTCTTGCCGACGATGAATCGGCAATCCCTTTCTCCCGTGGCCGCGCAAGTCGTTTCTGCAGCTACGATTTCCTCAGAGCCTTCGCACACGGTACTTCCGAACAAGTGCTTGCCCATTCCTGCGAGGAGACCACAGACGAACGAACACGATGGAGCGGCTTGAATCTCCCCATGACTGATGTATCCGACGGCCTCTATCGAATCTGGACACGTCAGTTCCATGAACATCTCAGAGGGGTCGAAGGATATGACATCGAAGGTCCCCAGTCCATCCATGGCGAACAGGTCGATCATATGGTCCAGGCGCGTCTTTGGATCCATATGTTCGGTTGTGCCGAACTCTCTGTGCGTGTAGCAGTGGAACATCTCGACGCCGGCCCTGTACGTGAGCTCCTTCTCGAAGTGTCCGACATCGCTCTTGAGAATCCTCTTCAGGGCGCATAGTGTGTGAGCAGTGTTGGACAGCACCCGCTGTGAGGTTGATGTCTCCTGCCCAGAATCAGGGCCTGAGTCGGCGGGTATGAATCCCCGACCGTTGTTCTGACCGCTCAGGTGGTTCACCTTGTAGGAAGAGTTTTCGGCTCTAGGATTTCCCGGAGCCGGGTGTGCCCTTGCGTACGACGTGTCAGTGACAACTAGGCTAAATACCTTCCCCGTTACGCTCGCAAGTTCGCGGATTTCGGAGCGATAGGCTAATGAACTCCCTGTATCCGCTCCTTGCTGAGGATGGGGACTGCGACCTTCAACGCCCGGACAGTCTCGGACACGTCATGGACCCTCACGACATCCGCTCCATTCCTCACGGCCAGGACGGCTGCGGCCAACGACCCCTCGACCCGCTCCTCCGGTGGGAGGTCCGTCAACTTCCCGATGAAAGCCTTCCTTGACACCCCGATCACGATGGGCTTTCCGAGCCCCCTGAGTTCCCTCAGCCGTGCGATGATCTCCAGGTTGTGATCGAGCGTCTTCCCGAAGCCTATCCCCGGGTCCACCATGATCTTGCCTGGGCTCACCCCCGCAGCCTCTGCCGCTCCGACCCTGTCCCTGAGGAACGAAGCGACCTCTGCGACCACGTCCTTGTACCTCGGTCGCACCTGCATGGTCCGTGGCTCCCCCTTCATGTGCATGATGATGACGGAGGCGCCGTGCTCCGTGACGACATCTATCATCCGCGGATCCCTGAGACCCGTCACGTCGTTGACTATCGTCGCCCCCGCGAACAGTGCTCTCTCGGCTACCTCGGGTTTGTAGGTGTCTATCGAGACCCTCCCGGGCCTGTGAGCGCTCAACGCTTCGACTACCCCTAAGATCCTCACGGCTTCGGCATCGGCGGGTACAGGCTCCGCGCCCGGCCTCGTGGATTCGCCGCCGACATCGACAAGGTCGGCTCCGGCGGCGAACATCGCTTTACCTCTCAAGATGGCGCGCGAGGAGTCGCCGATGATGCCGTCTCCGGAGAAAGAGTCAGGCGTGATGTTGACTATCCCCATGACCTTCGGCGAATCGAACCTGAGCCTGCAGGTCCCGACCATGACAGAATACGTCATGTTCTTGTCAGCCCGGCGCTTCGAAGAGCCCATGGCCCTCATCTCACGTGATGATGAGGTCATCGACGACCTCGGCTATGTCTCTTATCTCTATGTCCACATTGATTGCCTCGTTCCCGTACCTGAGGTTGGTCACACAGAACGGGCATGATGTGAGCAGGAGATCCGCCACTTCGGAGGCTGACCTCACCCTCCTTGATGCGATTCTCTGCGCTGCTGGCGGGTCGGCTGACCGGACGCCTCCTCCTCCTCCACAACACCTGGCAGACTCCTTGTTCTCTCTCATCTCGACGAAGGTCGCCTCAGGTATCATCCTAATCACCTTCCTCGGGGCGTCGTAGATCTTCAAGTGCCGACCTATGTGGCACGGGTCATGGTAGGTGATTCTCCTCTTCAGAGGTTTGAGCTTCAGGTCCTTCTTGGCCAGGAACTCGACTAGGTGTTCCGTCTCGAAACCGACCTCGACGTGCTTGGGATACTCCTCTCTGAACATCTTGAGGCAACCAGCGCATGTGAATATGAGCTTCTTTACCCCGAGCCTCTTGACGGCCTCCACGTTCGCCTTCATGAGCTCCTTGATGAGCTTCTCGTCCTGCCCCGTCCTCTTCAGTGTGCTGCCGCAACAGACTTCGTCGACGAGCGTGAAATCGACGCCCATCTTCCTGAGGATGGATATCGTGTGCTTGGCGACCTCTGGCATCCTGTACCTGGCGGTGCAACCGACGAAGTAGCCGATCTCAGATGGCTCGACCTGGGCGCCCAGGTCGATCTCTCTCGTCTCGCCGTAAGGGTTCTTCGTCTCTCTGATGTTCTTGACGATCCTCTTGTGGGCGGGAAGAGCGCATCCAGCCTCGACCAGGTCCGCCCTGGTCGCCTCGATGATCTCCACGACCCGTATATTGGACGGGCATCTCCTCTCGCAGTCCTTGCAGGTCGTGCACTGGTACAATCTCTCCACGACGGATGCATCGGCCGGTATCTCGCCCCTGCTCAGCCCGTACGCGAGTATCACTTTGCCCCTGGCGGAGGATGGGTCCCATTGGTTGTCCTCGAAGTACGGGCAGACGCTCTTGCAGAAACCGCACAGCGTGCAGGTCAACATCTCCTTCTCGAGCTTCTTCGTCCGCTCCGCCTTGATGATCTTCTTGCGAGCCATGGGATCCGCCGGATGTGCTTGGTGATGATTCGCTGTGGTCACTGGACAGTTGGCACAGTAATCACAGCGTCCATAATAAACGTCACCCTGGAGCTGGGGCCCAGTTCAGAGATCGCCATGTCGACGGCCTCCTGAAGGCTGCTGACTGGTTCCATGTGGGCCTTCCTTGCGATTGCCGGGTCGAGCTTGGTGACCGCCATCATCTTGCACTTCAGCCCGATCTCCGCCATCTTCGCGGCCTTGTGGTACCCCAGCTTGTATGTGTGTGATATCTTCTCGAGCACGTCCTTGGATGTATTGGCGCTCGCGAGGAGGTTCAGGAAAGTGTCGGGGCCAACGCCCATCCTGCACGCGCTCACGAGTATTATGATGCCCCCGTCCCTGACTGCATACTTCGCGTTGTCGAGAGCTTTCTGTGATTGGTACAGGTCGATATCGTATGGGAATGCGGTGACTGCTACGACGATATCCGCCTTCCTCTTGAGCTTCACGACGAAGACCTTATCCGCCTTCTTGACCGCCGTCCTGAACGACCTCTTGAGGTCCCCAGCGGATGTGTGACATATCCTGTGATGCTTGTCCAGAACGGTCATCACGGAGAATATGCGCTTGTCTTTCAGGGCCTTGGCCATGTCTTCCATGTCCTCGTGTACCGGGTTACCCTTGAGCCTCAGGGCCTGCGCCTCAAGCATAAGGGCCAGCTTGTGGTTCTGTTCAATCGTCTCGTAGGCCGACACCCCGGGAAGGAACGATTTCCTGCCTCCAGTGTAGCCAGCGAAATAATGAGGTTCCACGCTGCTGATGACTATGATCCTGTCGGCGTCCATGACCTTCCTGTTCAGGAGCAACCTCGTGCCGTTCCTAGACGTGCCAACATAGGTCATCTCGCTGGTCTTCGAGTCATGGACAAGGACGTGGTCCTTCACCGTGTCGTAGACCGGGCCGAATATGAATCTGAACTCCTCTTCTGTGGGGGCACGATGCATGCCCGTCGCGATGATGTAGCTCACGTCCTTTCCTCGGAGGTGAGGCATCATGGGCTCGATGACTCTGCCCGTCGGCGTGGGCCTCGTGGCGTCGTTGACCACGACGAGTATGTCTTTGGCCCCCTTGACGAACTCCTCCAGGGTCTGCGACCCCAACGGGTTCTTAAATGCGCTATCGAGCACGGTCTTCTCGTCCAAGGGTGGTAGGTCCTTGGGATGGACGATCTCTCCGATGTTCGCGTCAGGAAGCTCTACGACCTCCTTCCCATCCCCGTACTGGACCTCTATGCGCATGCTGAATACCGGGCTGGAATAGGGGTTCGTCTATTAGTACGTTAAGGTGTGTCACGGCATGACGGCCCATAGACCCAGGCCACCTCAGAAGGCTTAATTATGTTGTACGAATCTGTGGCGTCCATGAAGACCGTCGGCACCCTTGGCGAGCGTGGGGTCATTCGCGTCATCGACGGCATCATAAAGAGCGAGGCGACCGTCGGTATAGGTGACGATTGCGCCGCTATAGACCTCGGGGATAGGTATCTGCTCGTTACCACCGATATGATGGTCACCAAGACTCACATACCGAAGGGGATGGGTCCTTATGATGTCGGCTGGGCGCTGGTCGCAGTCAACCTGAGCGATATAGCCGCCATGGGCGGCAAACCCCTCGGAGTGGTCACCGCGATTGGGATCACCAAGGGCCATCCCATCGAGTTTCTGGAGCAGATGGTCGACGGCATGAACGACTGCGCCATACGGTTCGGAACATCGATTGTCGGTGGAGATACCAAGGAGCACGAGGACCTGATTCTCTGCGGCACGGCCGTCGGTGAGGTCTCGAAGGCGGGCATCCTTCTGAGGAAAGGTGCGAGGCCTGGCGACCTCATTGCTGTGACTGGCGCACTGGGGAAGGCGGGTTCGGGTTTCTACTCGCTCAAGCGCGGCCTCGGCCTCAAGGATGCTGAGGACAGGCTCAAACGCCCGTGGCCGCGGGTCAGGGAGGGCATGGCCTTATCGGCATCGGGTTACGCCACGTCGTGTATGGACATCTCAGACGGTCTGTCCTCATCCATATTCGAACTCTCCAGGAACTCGGGTATGACACACGAGATAGACTATGTCAAGGTCCCGAAGGCCCCCGAGGTGGAGATGGCGTTCCACGACCTTGAGAGACAGAAGGACCTGGTCCTCAACTTCGGAGACGATTTCGAGTTGCTGCTGACGATCAAGCGGGAGCACGAACAGGACCTGCCAGCGCTCTCCGAGAGTATGGGGTGCCCGCTCACCGTCATAGGAAAGGTCACCAGCGGCGAGGAGAATATCCTTGTCGACAACGGCAAGCGGGAAAAGCTGGAGAACCTTGGCTATGAGCACTTCAGGGCGCGGAAGTACTGAGGCGAGCTTCTACACGCTTGAGGGCGGGAAGGTCAGATGCGACCTCTGCCCACATTCTTGTCTGATTCCAGATGGGAGACGCGGGATATGCGGCGTCCGGGAACACAGGGGCGGGAAGCTGTACTCGCTGATCTACGGGCTCGCCTCCTCGATACACCCAGATCCCATCGAGAAGAAACCGCTGTTCCACTTCCTGCCAGGGAGCACATCCATCTCCTTCGGGAGCGTGGGATGCAACTTCTCTTGCCAGCACTGCCAGAACTTCGCGATATCCACGGCTGGACCGGAGGACCTCGGACTCACGAGGATCACGCCGGAGGACGTGGTCGAATACGCGCGTACATCTGGTGCGCGGTCCGTGTCTTGGACATACAATGAACCCATCATATGGCATGAATTCACTACAGCCGCGTCGAAGGCGGCCCACGGTGCCGGACTCAAGACCATCTACGTCACGAACGGTTTCATCCAGGAGACGCCTCTGAAGGGGTTGAAGGGTATCATCGATGCGATGAACATCGATGTCAAGGCCTTCAGAGATGGGTTCTACAAGCAGGTATGCGGGGGACGCCTGGCCCCGGTCTTGAGGACTTGCGAGATAGCGCATGAGCTAGGCATGCATATCGAGCTGACGTACCTGATCATCCCGGGGCACAACGATTCAGAGCAGGAACTGAGGGAGTTCTCCGACTGGGTGTCGGATTCGTTGAGTGCGAAAGTGCCGGTCCATTTCTCCGCGTTCCATCCAGACTACAAGCTCACATCCGCTCCCAGGACACCGACAAGCATTCTCCTCAGGGCGCACGAGCTCGCGAAAGCCGCGGGTCTCGAATTCGTATACCTGGGCAACGTTCCCGTGGGGGACAAGGACGACACTTTCTGCCCGAGGTGCGGGTCACCGGTCATCCGCAGAGAGGGGTTCTATGTGACCCACTCTAATCTGAAGGATGGCAAGTGTGGCAAGTGCGGCGCGGACCTGGGCATCGTCGTCTGATGGAGAGGATTCGTTGGCGTTGTCGGTCAAGGACCTTGTCGTGAAGCTGGACGCCGCATATGAGGTCGCTGAATGGTGGCCCAGGGAGTCGTTGTTCGAGGTTGCGCTAGGGGCCATACTAACCCAACGCACCTCGTGGAGGAACGTCCAAGTGGTCATAGGCAGTCTGAAAACCTCGGGCATGATGAGTCCCGCGGCCATAGTGGAATGCCCGGAAGCCAAGCTGCACGAGGTCTTGCGTCCGTCTGGGTTCTACAGGCAGAAGTCACGGTATGTCCGCGCGTTCTCGTCGCATCTGATGGACAGATACGCTGGGCAGATCGACCGTATGAGATGCCGTCCCCTCGACGAGATCAGGAGTGAGCTGCTCGAGATCGAAGGGATTGGTCCCGAGACTGCGGATACAATCATGTTGTACGCTTTGGGGTTGCCCAGCTTCGTCGTGGACTCCTATTCTTTCAAGTTGCTGGGTCGTCTGGGCATGTACAAGGGCAGGGACTATGCGCGTGTGAAGACCATGGTGGAAGAGGAACTCGGCCTGGATACCAGGCGTCTATCGAACGCGCATGCGGCAATCGTCACACACTGCAAGGAGCGCTGCAGGTCACAGCCACTCTGTGTCAGCTGTCCTCTGAGTGCATGGTGTCCGTCAGAGTCCCATGATGATGACTAGTATGTTGCCGACGACCGCGGTGAACACGAGCGCGATAGTCATGGGGATGATGAACGGCACCTTTGGGGTGACCCATATCCTGTGATGTCCAGCGGAGACGAGTCTGTCGACCTCTTCGGATAGCTGTTCATCTCTTCTGGGTCTGGTGTACATCCTGTGTGCGCCGCCCTCCACCCTCTCCATGAGCCATACTTGTCTAGTCTTGATGTCATCAGCATTCAGTTTGTACCCAACAAGTGCGTATGGGAGGGTGAACTCGCCCGCCGCCAGGTTCCTGGCCGCGAACGCGATGGGGGTGAATGCGACGATGATTGCGGAGTTCACAAGGACCACGAATGCGAATGGGAAGAGTATCTCGGTGAATGAGTTGTCCGCAGCGATGATGGGCAGGGACCCTATGTGGGGATAGAACGGGAACATGATCGAGAGGGCGATGAGCGCCTTCGCATCCGCGCCCCCTCTGACGATGTCCAGCATGTACAAGAGTACCACTAGTATCATCATTATCGGAGCCGTGAGAAGGTGCGCGAAATACCTGTCGTCCACCCAGAGATATGCGAGGTACGCGGTGAGAACGAGGGCGACAGCGTACGAGATAATCGGCAAGAACCTGGACAGCCTCCCCGACTCCTCAGACGGGCCGTAAACATCAGCAAGCACGGCGAGTACAGGGACGAGCACGAGTAGGTATTCCAGGGGCGCATCATCTACAATCACGCGCGCGACGAGCAGGACGATTGCAGCTGCCGACAGTACCATCCAGAATACGTTCCCGACGCGCCTAGTCCTCCAATCGAGAAGCGATGCGTAGCACAGCACCGCCGCTGATGACACCAGCTGCAGGGCCGTGACAGCTTCCTGTGCATCCACGCGACTGGATTATGATGACTGTACTTAAGCCATTCGAGTGGCCGTGTCATCCATCACCTATTCCACTAGCTCCAGCCCGAGGGTTCGCGCTATCTCGACGGCTTCCTCGAACTCGGACGGCAGCAACCTGCGTGATATGTCGGGGTAGTCTCTCGACCTGTGCTCGGGCCTATACTGTGCCATCACGTTGACCTTGACATCCTTCAGATTCGAGGCTATCCACGTAAGCGCTGGCCTCGTGCAGCACTCGACATGCCCTGGCAAGACCAGATGCCTGACGATCATCTCTGCATGGGTCCTCCCAAGGAGGTGGTTCCTGGTCACGATGCGCATGTAATCTGGTGCGTTCGACAATCTCGATGCACAGGCGTCGTTGCCGTACTTTAAGTCCGTGAGATACACATCCACGACTCCTTCCAGCAGAGCCATTGACTCCTTCGTGAGGTACATGTTGGAGTTCCAGACCTGTGGTAAGTTCGCCTCGCATTCTCGCAGGGTCTGGAGGATATATAGGAGGTTCGAGGAGGGGTCTCCACCGACCCAGTTCACATTCCTAGCACCTGTGGTGCATCCTCGGCCAAGTCTGCCAATGCTGACGCTCCCCATCCTTCTCTCGATCATCTGAGCCATGTCCAGTGATGGTATGACCATCCCCGACCTTGGGTTCGTGCTTATGTCCCAGTTCTGACAGTAGACGCACTCGAAGGTGCACCCCGCAAAGAAGACCGTGTACGACGGGATCAGGTCGGGCTCCTCGCCCATGTGCAGGAACTCGTCGGTGACTCGCGCCTCCAGCACGCCGCAATGACCCGCCTCTCCTTCGCTTCTCCTGGCCCTGCACCTCCTCTCACAGATCTCGCATTCTGAGTGGAGTCTTCTGGCAAGCTCGGTCTTGAGTTCGAGCATGTCCACCGCTCCCTCCTCGGACACGCCCCTGAGGACGTCGGCATGGACTCTCCATAGCTCATCCGTGGGTGCTGATATGTCAACGGCCACCTTCGTCGCTTTCGTAGAAAGATACCTGGCGCTCGCTTCACCGTCCAGGATGGAGTAGTATCTGTCAAGGGCGCCTGAACCCATGCCAGTACACTTGTCGACGCAGGGATTTAAATCTTACAGGCGAGTTGGATGATTGATGCGCTCTTCCCGTCTGGACGGCATTCCCGATCTCTGGAAGGCTACTTATGACCTGGTCTCCCAGGTGCCGGCAGGACGCGTGACGACATATGGTGAGGTTGCACGCGCTCTGGGTGACGTGGTTGCCAGCAGGTTCGTAGGGCTTGCGATGAGCAGGAACGACGATATCGTCCGAGTTCCCTGCAGGCGTGTAGTGCAGTCCGATGGAAGGTTGGGCGGTTACACTGGTGGGGGGCCAGAGAAGAAGGGCGCCCTGCTGGAGGCGGAGGGTGTGCAGATTGAGAATGGTAAGGTCGTAGACCTCGATGAGCTGTTGTTCACGGACTTCGTATCGGACCGCCCACTTGAGGCACTGAGGGTGCGCCAGAAGGGGCTCCGACAGCTCGCTAGAGTCCCCAGAGGTAACATCGACATCGACTACGTAGCCGGTTTGGACGTCGCATACTGTGGCGAGCACGCCTTCGCGGTCGTTGCGCTGTTCGATTACGGGTCCGGTGAAATGATTGATCATACAGTCCACGAGGGCGACGCAGCGTTCCCTTACGTGCCGACTTACCTGGCGTTCAGGGAGCTTCCCCTCGTCCTGCCTTTGGTGAAGGCTCTTCCCAAGAAGACTGTGCTGATGTACGATGGGAACGGTCTCCTCCATCCAGAGGGCATGGGGATCGCCACGCACGCAGGCGTGGCCTTCAACATGCCGACCATCGGTGTGGCCAAGAGCCTGCTCTGCGGGATACGGGTTGGGCCGCGAGGTGGAGGCGTCGTGCAGATATCTCTCGGCGGCAGGGTTGTCGGCTTCGAACTCGTCGGTTTGGGAAAGTCACGGCCAGTTTATGTCTCCGTCGGTGACGGGATCGGGCAGAAACAGGCGCTCGATATCGTGAGGAAGTTCTCCAAACACCGTATACCTGAGCCGACGAGGGCGGCCCATATCATCGCCGAGCGGGTGCGACGAAGAACAAGCCACAAATAGCCGCTTCACGGTCATCGTCTCTGATGCGCATACTAGTGTTCGGTGCTGGTTCTCTCGGATGTGCCTTGGGCGGTATCCTGGCACAGAGACACGAGATTATCCTCGTGGGCCGCAGGGAGAACATGGATGCCGTCAAACGCAACGGTCTGCGTCTTTCTGGGGATATCGAGGCAACTCTGAGAGTCGAGACTCATGAGACGGCCGAGGGCCTAGAACCCCCCGACCTGATGATACTGACCACGAAATCGTACCACACCAAACATGTGGTCGACACCCTGATGCCCATGCCGTGGGCCGACACCCCAGTACTGACGCTTCAGAATGGCCTAGGCAACCTGGAGTTGATTCGTACATGGAAAGGTCCCAAGGCCTTTGGCGGGACCACAACGATGGGATCCTCGCTCACGTCCCCTGGAAATGTGAGGATATCCGGCCTTGGCCGGACGGTCATCGGCTCAGACATGGATGCACTAGGGGCCAAGAGGTTGGCCGAAGCGTTCTCGGCCTGCGGGCTCATCGTGGATGTGAAGATGGATATCTCTGGTGAGATATGGGCGAAGGCGATAGTGAATGCCTGCATCAACCCTCTCACTGCTATCCTTCGAGTTCCGAACGGGAAACTCCTTGAGAGCGAGACCATCTCACGCCTGATGTCAGAGCTATGCGACGAGTGCGTCGCAGTCGCAAAGTCAGCGGACGTGGTCCTGCCAGATGTGAGGATGATAGACCGGGTCAGGGCAGTCGCTGAGAATACGGCAGAGAATAGGTCGAGCATGCTCAGGGACGTCGAGCTTGGCCGCAGGACTGAGATTGCGCAGATGAACGGCATGATTTGCAGGATAGGTTCTCACCACGGCGTCCATAGTCCTTTGAACAGGGCGATGGCTGCCATGGTCGAGGCACTGGTGCCAGGTGTCCTGGAGAAAGGTTAATATCGTAACATGCTACTCTTCAGGGCCGTGATAAGATGGTAGATGTGAAGGAGCTGGCAGCCAACGCCAAGGTCCTCAGGAAGAAGGGCCTGAGCGTCCGGGAGATAGCTGACGAGTTGCACCTTTCGATAGACACTGTCAATTACCTGATAGAATACGGGGCGGAGGGCCTCCCCCCATCAGACGTGAAGATTGGCTGGAGGTCGATCGGTGTCTCAGGGTACCGCATCGGTCTGATGTCCGAACTCATGTCGGACATCGCGCTTGAGGAACTCTCCAAGAGGGAGCAGCTGGCCGATGTGGTCATGGGTGTATCCATAAACGGGGTCCCGTTCGCCTGCAAGATCTCTGAGCTTCTCGGCGTGGATTTCGGAGTGTACAGGCCACACTCGGAGGCAGAGACCGGTGGTGCATTCAGCTCCAACTTCGCCTCAACTGGCGACAAGAAGAAGATCATAATCGTTGATGATGTCCTGAGCACAGGCGCGACAATCAAGGGTGCGATATCGGACATCCGCGAGGCGGGCGGGGAACCTGTCTTGGTGCTGGTCATAGTCAACAAGAGCAGCATGAACGAGGTCGACGGAGTGCCATTGAGGGGCCTGATAAGGGCGCGGTCCCTCGGCGGAACGATACTTGGGGGAGCCGTCAAGAAGGGTTTCCCGTACGACTGATCAGAACCTCTTCGCCGACTCCCTGAGGGCCTCGATTACGGGCATGGGCTTGCCGAGCATGAGCCGCTCCAGAGCCCCGCCTCCCGTGCTGCAGTACGAGAATTTGTCCATGAGTCCCAGCTTGTTCGCAGCGGCGCTAGAGTGCCCTCCCCCGATGACGGAGAACGCCCCTGATTCCACAATGGCGTTGAACACTGCCTTCGTGCCTTCTGCGAACATCTCCCTCTCGAAGACTCCAGGAGGTCCGGACAGGAAGACCGTGCTCGACTTCATGATCGTCTCGCTGAACCGTGCTATCGTGTCGGCTCCGATGTCCAGGGCCGCTGCATCTGCAGGTAGGGCGCCAATGGCGTATTCCTTCCTCTCCCCATCTTCCTCGACGGCTGCGTCCGAAGGCAGCATGATCTTCTCCTCATGCTCTGCCCAGAGTCTTTTCGCCTGTCCCACGGCCTCGTCGGTCATGTCCTTCTTTATCAGCTCCTCGGTCCTGGAACCGACCTTCTTCCCCAGACACCATAGGAAACCGTATCCCGCGAGCCCAGCAATCAGGATGTGGTCGACAGAATCCTTCTTGGCAAGCTTCTCGATAGCCGCAAGCGCGTCCGAGAGTTTCTTGCCGCCGAATATGTATGTCGAAGGTCTCCTGGGCGCCTGGAAGACCTCCGAGAGGGTCGTAATCTCCCTCTCGAGCAACCGTCCGGCGGCTGATGGCAGTACTGCCGTGAATCCGACGAGTGATGCGTGCGACCTGTGCGACGATGCGAACGCATCGTTGATGTAGAGGTCGAACCTGGGCGCCAACGTCTTGACGAGTTCCGATTGGGCGTGTTCATCCGGGCTCCTGCTCGCCTGCTCCTCCCCGAAGTACCTCACGTTCTTCATGAGGACACACTCCCCCTCAGCCAGTCCGTTTATGGCTTTGAGTGCATGCGACCCGAATATATCGTCAACGTACCTGACCTTCCTCCCGAGATACCTGCTCAGGTAGTTCGCATGCTCGTTGAGCGGTATGAAGTCGTAATCGCCAGGTCTCCCCTGGTGCGCTAGGACGACAACCTTGCCTCCCCGGTCCACGATCTCTCTAATCGTGGGCACCGATGAGAGTATCTTGGACCCGTCTTCGAGCGCTAGGGTCTTCTCGTCGACCGGAGAGTTGATGTCAACTCTCAGGAGCACCTTCTTGCCTCGCAGGTCAAAGTCATCCAAAGTGTGGAACCCCATCCGGCCTACCCCCTCGAACCTATCGCCCGATGCACTTCCCCTGCCGTTGTACGCGCGCGCCGGCCCGTGCCGACGCGTGGAAGTCTTGGTCTTCTTCGTCAACGCCGATGCCTCCGCATACCCGGCAGCCACTGGGCGCCAGATGCGGGATATCTCCGATGTACCGGATTGAACGTACGATATAAAGCATTGACGTCGCTATCAATCGAAGGAAGGGGATAGAAAGTATTTAGATGCGGAATTTGCATTGGTAAGGAAAGATGGGCGCACACAGGATTTTCGACCTTATGCCCAGTCTACGGATGTGTTTCGTTTGAAGGCGATTGCGATAGATAAGTTGCTCGTGAAAGACATCATGAGCCCCCCGGGTCTGACGGCTAACAAGGGAGAGACGGTCTCAGAGGTGCTCTCCAAGATGAGGAAGGGCAAGGTGCGCGAGATTCCAGTACTCGATGGGGATAAACCCCTCGGACTGGTGAGTCACAAGGTCCTTCTGTCTCGCAGGAATGTTACTTTGAGCGCGAAGGTCGAGCACATAATGATCCCGGCCCCTAAACTCGAAGAGGATATGACTGTCCTCCACGCCGCGGAAGAGATGCTGTCGTCAGGAGTCAGAGGCGCCCCGGTCGTCAGGAATCACAAGATGATTGGGTTCCTTTCCCGGACGGACATCGTCAAGATGCTCCCGAATGTCGACGAGTTGAGGCAGAAGAGGGTCTCGGACATCATGAGCAGGAACCCCCACGCAGTCAATGAGGAGGAGTCCGTCAGGAAGGCCCAGATTGTTATGATGGGCCTGGGTGAAATGACTCTTCCAGTCGTGGACAAGAGTAACAGGCTCATCGGAGCCATAGGGATGACCGAGGTGATGGAGGTCATCTGGAACCCGAAGGCGTCGAAGCCCCCGGGCGAGATCATGGGCTCCGACAGGGGACCGATCGATGTCAGGGTCGGCGGTGTGATGAACAGCTCCCCGACATACGTAGCTCCCACGGACACCCTTGAGAAGGCCGTCTCGGTCATTCTTGCCAAGAAGCTGTCAACCCTGTTCGTCACGGAGGGGGGAAAGCTCGTTGGCGTTCTCTCTCAGGTCGACCTCATGGAGCAAGTGATAAGCCTGCTCCCGAGAGAGGGGGTCTATGTCCAAATCACTGGCCTTGAAGTCGGCGATCCAGAGGTGTACGATGTCCTGTACGAGATAATCGGCAAGTCGATGAAGAGGATCGACAGGATACTGCCTCCGAGAGTGTTCTCGATGCACGCGAGCGTGTACCACCACGAGGGTCTGAAGAGCAAGTACAGCCTTAGCGCAAGGCTGACCACTTCCAAGAACATGTACTATGTCAAGACCGTCGACTGGGATCTCTACAAGGCGACTGACTCGCTCCTCGACATGCTCGAGAACAATGTCAAGAGGGACCACGAGAAGCAACTGGACCTGGTGAAGAAGCGGAAGCCCAATCTATAGGTCCCAGTACTCGGACGCGTTCCTCATACATCTCTCGACAGTGCCTCGTCCGAGGCAGCTGTTATCGACGATGTCTGTGAATTCCAGAGGGATCTCTACGGACTCCATGGCACCGACGACGCCTGCGACGACCTCGGAGAGGGCTGGTATGTCGTATCCGCCCTCGAGCATGAAAGTGGTCCTGCCATGGCATTTCGCGTTCGCGAACGCCAGCAACTCTCTCGCCTGCCTCACATGACCGTCCGAAGAGAGGCTCAGGGACGCAAGCGGGTCTCTGTAATGATTGTCCACACCGATGCTCACGAGTATCGCGTCAGGTTCGAACTGCTCCAAGACTGGCATGGCCAAGCTACGATATGCCAAGTCGAACGTTGAGTCGCCGCAGCCGGATGCCAGGGGCATGTTCAGGTTGAATCCTTGGCCGTCCCCCTTTCCGATGAAATCGAGTGAGCCGGTGCCCGGAAATATGCCTGTCTGGTGGGTTGAGATGTATAGGACAGTCGGGTCCGCTGCGAAGATCTGTTCGGTGCCGTTGCCGTGATGAACATCCATGTCCACAATCGCGATTCGCCTGTCTCCGTGCCCCTGCAGGTACTTTGCCGCAATAGCTATGTTGTTGAAGTAGCAGAATCCCATGCCATAATTGGGCCCCGAATGATGCCCCGGTGGTCGGGTCAAGGCGAAAGTCGGCTTTCCGTGTTCCTTCGAGAACATGACCGCGTCGATGGCGCACTCAGCTGAGAGCGCAGCAATCCCGTAGGTCTCGTGGTGGACCCTGGTGTCCATCGTGAGGTTGCATTCCCCACAGGTCTCGATGAAATTGATGTAGTCCTCCTCGTGGACGAGTCTGAGATGTTCCTTATGTCCGGTCTTCGACGAGTGCACGTCCCTCCAAAGGTCGTGCGCTTTGAGCTTCTGAACGATGCCCCTCAGCCTCTCGGGGGACTCAGGATGGAACGGGTCCTGAACATGCCCGTAGAACTCCTCGTTGAAGAATATGGCCACGTTACTCCCTTAACCTGATTTCCGTAGATAATAGTTGTTGCCAGCCTTGCTAGGTCTCGCAAGGTTCATATGAGCTCTATGTGACTCCGGGACGATGCTATGGCAGAGACCGACATACTCTACGTGGGCCGCCCGGGGAAGAGGAACACTGATGATGTGATTGCGGCGGTGGTCAAGCGGCTGGGTAAGGGAGGAATCGACAACGTGGTCGTAGCTAGTAGAACCGGGAGTACTGCCAGGAAGATGCTCCGGGCAATTGGTGAAAGGCCCGTCAAAGTGATTGCGGTCACCTCCCACTGCGGCTTCGAGAAGGAGGGGGAATGTGAGATGTCTCAGGGTGTGCTGGATGGGCTTTCCCGGAATGGCGTGACCGTTGTACGTGCGTCACATGTCCTTTCGGGCGTGGAACGCTCCCTTACCAGGAAATTCGGAGGCGCCTCCAGAGTCGAGGCGATAGCTGAGGCCATAAGATCCTTGTTCGGACAGGGCATGAAGGTCAGCATTGAGGTGACCGTGATGGCTGCGGATAGTGGCGCGATTCCGGTCGGCGATGTGGAGGTGATTGCGGTCGGGGGCACCGGAACGGGTGCCGATACCGCCTGTGTTGTCAGGCCAGCACATTCGAACGCCTTCTTCAACTTCGAGGTGAGGGAGATAATTGCGATGCCGAGACAGAGGGGGACCGGAGGCCGAAAGTAACTTAACGCCAGAATGCCAGTCTCTATGCTGGTGTTCGCGTGGGCATCGAACAATTGCTCCTGATCCTTGTCGCCATCATCCTCGTCGCGTTGATATTCTACGTGAGTTCAGCGCTCGTGGCCAGCGAATGGTCCGTAGATGTGCCGTTCGCGTTGAGGCTGTTGCTGGTATCCGTAATCGCGGTCCTGGTGATACCTTTCGTGAGGGACATCACGAACGAGGTGGAGATCGGGGAACTCGGGCTCCTCTTCGCGTTCGTCATCCTGATATTCGTTATACGCTTCATGCTGGTGGACGAGCTCCCAGTCTCCGATGACTGGCTGGCATCCATCGTGATTGCGTTGCTGGGTGTTGTGATGATATTCGCGGTCCAGGAGCTTGCCGACAGGTTTTTCGACACGAGGATGCTCTCGCTCTTCTAGATCTCTCGGAACTCCTTCGTGCAGGGGGTCAGGACCTGGCATCCTCTCTTCGTCACGAGGATGTCATCCTCTATTCGAACCCCTCCGAAGCCATTTACGTATACCCCTGGCTCGACAGTGAGAGTCATCCCCTCCTTGAGAGTCATGTCCCTCGCGGGCGAGATAGCTCCGGGGTCGTGCACGGACACGCCAATCCCGTGACCGGTGCCGTGTATGAAGCATCCTTTGAATCTGCTGCCGTCGATGATCCGTCTGGCCGCCATATCCACATCCTTTCCTTGGACCCCCGCATGTATAGCTTCGATTGCTGCGAGCTGCGCCTCCAGCACCACGTCATACATCTCCTTCTGCTTCTTGTCTGCAGGTCCACATGTAAACGTCCTTGTGATGTCGGAAACATATCGCCTATAGTTCGCCCCGAAGTCGAACAGTGCGAGTTGGCCGCGCTTGAGTTTCCTGGCCCCAGGGTGGTAGTGAGGCTCCGCGCTCTTGGATCCGAATGCCACGCCGGCCACGAAGGCCGGGCCTGTCGCCCCAAGCCTCATCATCTTGTAGTTGAGCTCGGCAGCAGCTTCGGTCTCCGTCATCCCCTCGGTCACAAGATCAGGTATCATCTCGGCTACCGAGGATCCGATTGTGCAAGCCTTCTTGATTAGCAATATCTCGTCTGGCTGCTTGATGACACGGGCGCTCTCGAGGTCCGCGGACACATCCACGAGTTTCGCGCGGCCGGCAGCCTTCTTGATCTTCAGATAGTTCGTGTGTGTTATCTCTCGTGAATTCACGCCTATCCTGCTCATCCCTTTCAACCTTCGGGCTAGAATGGCGTGTCTGTGCTCTGAGCTCTCGAAGACGGTGGTGCGCACTCCGGCGGACCTTGAGCTGAGTTCCTCGAGCTCCGAGCTGAGCACCTCGGTCCTTTTTGGCTGGATGATTGCGATGCCACCCTCGAAAAGGCCGTTCTGGATTCCGGTCGCATAGAAGAAACTATTGTCGAGGTTGGGTTCGGTTCCGTTCATGAGCACGATAGCATCCACATCGGCTTTCGTGGACTTGAATATCCATCTCTCCTTGGTAGGCACGGAATCACTGGCCTCGAATATGTCTTGCCGTATAAAGAGGTTGACGAGGTCAGATGCCAACCCATGTCTGGCCGGTGATCTTCTTGATTGCGGATATGGCGGACAAGGCAGCGAGGTAGCTCGTCTTCGGGTTCCTCGGGGAGGGGACGTTCCTGGTGACGACGTCGAGCTCACCGAACTTCCCTTTAGCTTTCAGGTTGTGCTCGTTTGTCTTGACCTGCGGATCGCACACGATCCGTATCATGGTCTTCTCGAAGCCTATCCCTGCCAAGGATATGGTTGCGGCGACATTGATGTTCTGAGGGAAGTGCTTGACAGCCTCCCTCGCGGAGCCATGGAATATCTCAGTCCGAACTCTGATATCTGCTGGGACGATCCCTTTCGACTCCAGATAGGTGCTCGGACCGAATGCCGACGGGGGCTTCGTCGTTGTGAGTGTGACTTCGTCCATCCCCTCAAGACTCGCTGCGGAGAGTGCGTCGATTCCGCCGATGGCACCGCTCGGGATGAATATCTTAGCGGCTTTCCGTTTGGCGAGCCGGAATGCGTCACTTTGGAACTCTTCGTCCTGGAACACGCCCACACTCATGACCAGGATGTCCACGCCGGCCGAAAGGGCCAACGGAACATAGTATCGTGCTGCATCCTGGCTCGCAGCTTCCACCACGAGTCGTATCTCAGGAAGGACGGGGACGATGTCAGGTATATACTTGACCTTCTTTGTCCGTTCCTGGAGTCTGGCGGCACATTCCTGGGACCGGTCAGTGAGGTATGTCGTATCGATTTCTGGCATCTCATCGACGGCTCTGGCGATTGTTGTCCCTATCGCGCCACAGCCAATGACGCAAATCTTCACGAGGGAACCACAGACACAATCGGTATAAAAGCTTTGAGCGGCAACGAGACCACTCTCGCCAGTGCGATTTGGCGCTCGGAACACCCTCGCCCTTTTTAATGGAGGAAGCTGCTCCTACTTGCCAGATGAGCACGCTGCTGGACTATCTCCTCAAGGCGGCCCGGTCTCGGGTGGTTTCGGGGCTAGACTACGTAGAGCTCCGCGCTGACGACACTGTTCAGACCTCCATCGAACTCCGCGAGTCGTCGATAGAGAGCGTCACTCGGAAGTTTGAATGTGGGCACTCAGCGAGGGTCTTGAAATCGGGAAGGTGGGGGTTCGCGGTCTCGGACGGGATGAACACCGTCTCTGAGACGATCACCGAAGCCATGAAGGCTGCACGCGCACTGTCGCAAAGGGCAGTCTCGGACACGCGCCTACACGAGATCACTCCAGTCAAGATGGATATCCGGTCGAAGGCGGAAACCCCGTTGAATGAGGTCGACCTTGCCGAGAAGGTGTCGTATCTCACTTCGATTTGCAGGAACACAACGAAGTCTGACCGTCGTATGACTACCACGAAAGCAAGTTACTCGGACATCACCGGGGACAGGGTCCTCGTCACGAGCGAGGGGACCGAGGTCAGACAATCGTTGTCACACGCCTATCTGAAGACCGGCGCCTCTGGGAAAGCTTCTGGACAACTGGTGTCAGCCAGAGATGAGATCGGCACGGTGACGCGAGGATGGGAACGATTCACCGACGAAGACTCTGGCGACAAGATTGTTGAGCGGTTGGCCAGGAAGATGAGGCTGCAGATGGACGGGGTCCCGTGCAGGCGTGGCACGCATCCCTGCGTCGTCTCTCCTAAGGTGTCAGGGATGCTTGCCCATGAAGCTCTCGGGCACCTGTCAGAGGCGGATCTCTTCGCCGCAGGAGCGTTCAACGGCCTCGAGGGTTCCAGGGTGGCCTCAGAGGCAGTGACGATGGTCGATTCTCCATGGATCGAGGATGGGTTCGGGAACGTCACAGCCGACGATGAAGGGGTCGTGCCCAAGACAGTCACCCTGATAGACAAGGGCATTCTTGGAGTGCAGATGACCAACAGGGAATGGGCTGCGCGTCTGGGGATCGAGCCGACTGGGAATGCCAGGGCCGAGAGCTACAGGGTCCCCCCTTTGATTCGGATGAGGAACACCTACTTCGAACGGGGGGATATGTCCCTGGATGAACTGCTGGAGAACAAGAAATTCGGATACTACTGCGTGGATATCCGCGGCGGGCAGGCGGAGTCGAATTCCAGCTTCCAGGTGAGCATTCAGGAGTGCTACGAGATCGTCAGGGGTGAATTGGGGAGGCCGGTGAGGAGCCTAGCAATCAGCGGCGTGGCAACGAAGTCACTCCCGTTGATTGACGGTGTTGGCAAGGACTTCGATTTCGAATCCAGTTATTGTGGGAAGCTGCTCCAGGCGATGCCTACGAGCGATGGCGGACCGCACATGAGCTTCAAGAAGGGCGGAGTAGTGTTCGGGGGGTTTGCCTGATGTCGAAGGCGTGCGCCACAGAACCTGCTGTATTGGACGTACTGGATGCAGTTAGCGCATCCGCAAGAAGGCAGAAGGTCTCAGAATTCGATGCATATGCCGTCTGCAAGAGGACTCGGAGAGTGACCATCGAAAGGGAGTCGGTCTCAGGTGCAGATTCGATTTTGGCGACAGGTCTTCATGTGCGCGTCTGCGTGGACGGGAAGGTCGGAGGCGCATTCTGCAACGAATTCGACCTTAAGGGGACTGCCAAGTGCATCGAGCAGGCGGTGAAGATTGCGAACCTGATGGAATCCGATAGGAACTGGAGCGGTTTTCCATCCCGAAGCAAGGAATATCCATCTGTGCCCGGACTGTACGACAAGTCTGTGGTCTCCCTCGATGTCCCAATCATGAGCTTGATGGCCGAGGAGATGGTCGACAGTGCTCGTTCTGTTTCGAAAGCCGTGTCGGCTCCATACGGTGCCATCGAATCGGTTGAGATGACTGTGGGAGTGATGAACTCGTCCGGGGTGCGATCCGTCATGTCTGAGACGGAACTGGAAGCGCTGATTTGCTGCGTCGCGGGGTCGGGCGAATCGATATCGCCAGACTGCGAGGAGTCAGGTAAGTCGCGTAGCTGCGACCTCCGGGTCGACAAGATCGGTGAGCGCGCAGGCTGGATTGCAGAGAAGAGCACTCATATCCTGGATGCGAAAACGGAGGAATGCGACGTCGTGTTCTCCCCGATGTCACTCGGTGCAGGGGATGCTGGCCTTCTCAACGTGGTCCTGAGGGAGGCGCTCTCAGGCCAGAACATCCATCAGGGGATATCCTTCCTGGCTGGCAAGCAGGGAGACCACATCTGGTCAGAGCATGTCACCATCAACGACAACCCACTCCTTTCTGGCAGATGTGGGTCGAGGCCATTCGATGATGAAGGCATCGCAGCCCAGAGGACCCGGCTCGTGAACAAGGGCACTCTTGAGGGCTATGTATGGGACAGCTACCACGGCTACATCTCCGGAGAGGGGTCGACAGGCAACGCGATTCGAAACTTGTCATCAGGCACGGTCGTTGCGGCGCCATTATGCCTGCAGTTCATGCCCGAGAGAGGCAGTATGAAATCGCTCATAGAATCCTTGGATCATGGCTACCTCGTATGGGGGTGCCAGGGATCTCACACGAGCAACACGGAGACTGGCGGCTTCTCATTCGTCGCGAGCCCAGGTCTGTTGATTGAGAACGGGGAGGTCGTGGGTGGCGTTCGTGGCGCTATGGTTTCGGGCAACGTCACAGATATGATGAAGAATGTCGAACGGGTTGGGGCGGATGTTGTGGATTTCGGGAGCGCGCTTATGCCCAGCATCCTGTTCAGGAACGTGAAGATAACCACAGGCTGAATGGGGATGTACGGTGAAGTCGCTGAGAGCGATCTGAAACGCAAGGCAGCTGCCATAAACAGGATTCTCACTAAGATCTACGGTGAGAAATCGGCGTGCTCGGATGAGGACCCCATCGATACGCTCGTTGAGACGATACTTTCCCAGAACACGACCGACTTGAACTCACACAGATCCTTCTTAGCACTCAAGAGCGCGTACAGCGACTGGAACAATCTGCTGGGGGAGGATCCGTCTGTCGTGGCGAAGGTCATCAGGTCGGGTGGTCTCCCGGACATCAAAGCGAGGAGAATCATCGGTGCGCTCGAGTTCATCAAGCGTGAGCGTGGGGCGATTGAGCTGGACTTCCTGAGGGACATGTCCACTTCGGAGGCGGACCGGTGGCTCGCCCGGATCAAAGGCGTCGGACCGAAGACAAGGTCGATAGTCCTCCTCTTCTCCCTGGGTATGCCGGCGTTCCCAGTGGACACACACGTCCACCGGGTGACTAGGAGGCTCGGGCTGATTGGTCCCAAGGTCTCAAGGGAAGACGCCCAGGAGGTCCTGGGAGCCCTCGTCCCAGCTAGCCAGTACTACAACTTCCACATCAACTTGATTGAGCATGGCAGGTCGGTTTGCCGGGCGCGCAGACCCGAGTGCGATGCATGCATCGTGTCAAGGGCGTGTGACTACTTCTCCGAGGTCTCAAAGGCACAGTCTTGATATATCCTCGAATCGTCATTAGCCATGCATGAGATACAGGCTGCTGGAGCATACTGCGGACGCCATGGTCGAGGCCTATGGAAACACCCTCGGCGAGAGATTCGCGAACGCGGCCTACGCGCTCTTCGACCAGATGACCGATGTGACCAAGGTCTCACCCACTGGAGAGGTCAAGCTGGAGCTCGAGGCGGATGGACGCGAGCAGTTGCTAGTCGATTTCCTGCAGGAGCTCCTGTTCCTTCACGACGTCGAGAACCTGGTGTTCGGAGAGTTCGAGGTCGATACCGATGGCACGAAACTCGTCGCCAGTGTGCGAGGGGAGCTCTTCGACGAGGAGAAGCACCCTAAGAGGTCTGTCGTGAAGGGAGTGACATACCATCGGCTGGAGTTCGACGATTCGAGGAAGGCCGTGACCGTCCTGTTCGACGTGTGAGGTATTGGCTTGAAGGCTTCAGCGAAGGCCCATCCGATCCAGGGCCTGATAAAGTACCATGGCCTCAGAGACGAGGTCCTGAGATTGCCGTTTCACGATTCGATATCCGTCGCCACCTCGCCCACAGTGTCGCATACGACGATTGAATTCGGCGACTTCGACGAGGACCGCGCTCAGCTGGATTCGAGGGAGCTTCAGGGGAGAGAGCTGGAGCGGGTAGTATCGGTGGTGGACGAAGTAAGGCGCAGAGCCGAGTCGAAGGCTAGATTCCGCATGATGTCGACGAACAACTTCCCTTCGAACGTGGGACTTGGTTCATCTGCTTCGGGATTCGCCGCTCTGGCGCTTGCAAGCAGCGAGGCGCTCGGCCTGTGCCTGACTCTCGAGCAGGTCTCCGTGATAGCTCGGAGAGGGGCGGGGTCGGCCACTCGCTCGGTGACAGGTGGTTTCTCACGCTGGAAAGCTGGCCACGACGATGAGGAATCGTATTCGTACCAGATCGCGTCAGAGGAGTTCGAGATGGGGATAGTGGTGGCCCTGGTCCCGGCGTTCAAGTACACCGAGAGCGCCCACAGGGCCGTCCTCGGCTCGCCATTCTTCCACTCGCGTCTCGCCTATGTCCATGGCGCGCTCGCGGAGATGGAGAGCGCGATCAAGAAGAAGGACATCGACCGGATCGGCATCCTGGCTGAGCGCGACTCTCTCATTCTGCACGGGATAACGATGACGGGCTTGGACGAGATGATACTCTGGCGCCCGGACACCGTCAAGATCATCCTCGAGGTCAGGAAGATGAGGGGGGAGGGTCTGCCCGCGTATTTCTCAATAGACACGGGCGCGACAGTCTACGTCAACACGCATCCTTCGCGCACTGATGAGGTCGAACAGAGGATTCGGGCACTGGGCATCGAAACGATGAAGTGCGGCGTCGGGGGAAGTTCAAGCATAGTCCGGGAGCATCTCTTCTAGTCACTTGCTATTGGCACCCTGCAGGTCGATGGCCTCGCCGAGCGAGATCTCGCCCACAGCCACTCTGACCGCAAGTCCCTTCGAGACTGTGAGCCGCCCGTTGCTCTCGAGCCTGCTGAGCCTCTGGATGTTCCTCAACTCGCCGTCGCACGGCTGTATCCTCTGCTTCTTCATGGGCTGGTATCCTGGAGTCATCGCAATCTCCACCGCAGCGTCCTCGTCCGGTGTCTCCGAGTCCGTGGTGGTGTTGCTCTCGTCGACTATCTCCAGCCTGTGCCCGCGGTCCCACAGCCTGTTGAATATCCTGTTCCTGTTGGTCCTGTCACCGTTGCCTATCCTGACGAGCAAGTTCGTGCACGGATACGCCTTCACGATGCGGTCGATGATGTCGCTGACGCCTTCTGGAGAAGGTGCGATCGTGCGTGTCAGGACGGCGCCATCTCCTATAGCCGCCACGCCGGGCCGGTGTCCCGGGTCTACTCCTATGCACAGGCTCTCGACAGAAGCGTCCCCGGAGAGTAGCTTCAACGCCCTGGACACAGCCACATCCGGGTCAGGGTCAGTCACAACATCGTCGAAGCATACCCTGACCTTCTCCTTCTCAGTCGAGATCACGACCCCGACATGGGCCGGGACTGCGTCATCGAAGTCTAGTGAGACATGTTCGAGTCCCCTCTCTCTGAGCACCTCGAGCATCTCAAAATACGTCCTCGGGTCCTCAGTCAGGAGCCCTATCCGTTTCATCTGATGGTGATTTGTGCATGTCGGGATAAATAGGTTTTCATCAGCCGCTTTTCCCGAACCTGCTGAACACCGACTTCCTCTTCGTCCCCTTACCATACTCCCCGAGTGATTCCCCGAGCTTCTTCATCATGCTCCTCTGCTCGGCCGTGAGCTTCACGGGCGTGACCACGGTGACCTTCACGAATTGGTCCCCTGTCCCATACCCTCTCAGGTCTGGCATCCCCTTTCCCTTCAGCCTGAGCACTGTCCCGGTCTGCGTCCCCGCGGGGACGGTCACCCTCGCGGTGCTGTCTATGGTCGGCACGTCGACATCCGCCCCGAGGGCGGCCTGCGCGAACGTAACTGGGGCCTCGACCCATAGGTCCCGCCCATCCCTGTCAAAGACAGGGTGGTCCTCGATGTGGACGACGATGTACAGGTCCCCTGACGGTCCGCCGTTGGGACCCGCCTCTCCCGCTCCCCTGATCCTGAGCCGCATGCCCTCCTCGGCGCCCTTGGGGATGGACACCTGGAGTGTCGAGGTCGTCTGTACCGATCCAGCGCCGCTGCAGTCTGGACATGTCTTCGTGATTTGCTTGCCGCCGCCTCTGCAGGTGGGACAAGCTGAGATTGTGACGAACGATGTGTAACCGCGCTTCTGTCCCCTCTGGACCTGACCGCTACCCTTGCATGTGGGACAAGTCTTCATGTCTCCTGACTTCGCCCCCATGCCGCCGCATGTCTTGCAGGACACGCTGTGGGGAACCCTGATGTCCTTCTCGACGCCGGCAGCCGCATCCTCGAGGGTGACCTCTATGTCATACCTGAGGGACCTCCCCTCCTGCGGACCGGATCTCCTCTGTCCCCCGCCAAAGAACTGGTCGAAAATGCTTCCTCCGAACCCCTCGAAGTTGCCGAATATGTCGCTTATGTCTCCGTAGTGGGTGAAGTCGGACCAGTCAAACCCGCCGCCCTTGAAAGTGCTCTGGACGCCCTCGTGCCCGAACTGATCGTATCTCTGCTTCTTCTCGTCATCCGCGAGGACCTCGTAGGCCTCCGAGAGATCCTTGAACTTCTCTTCTGCCTCCTTGGTCTTCTCCTTGTTCATGTCCGGATGGTACTTCATGGCCAGCTTTCTGTAGGCTTTCTTGATGTCGTCCTTAGAGGCGGTCCTCGGGACCCCTAGCGTGTCGTAGTAGTCTCTTTTCGCGGCCATCTGAAGTCTCCCGGTGACATGCGCTGCTCGTTCAGCTCAGCACGAGTAACGGGTAAAGGATGAAAGAGGTTTCGGAACACCGTCACTTCTTGTCGTCATCGACGATCTTGTATTCGGCATCCACGAAGCCGTCCTCGCCACCGGATGGGCCCTGGGCCTCGTCCTGGCTTGGCGGGGGTGCCTGTTGGGCCTGCTGCGATGCCTGCTGCTGCTGGGCCGCTTCGTAGACCCTCTTGCCGACCTCCAAGAGTGCCTTCTCGAGCTCGTCGAGCTTCTGCTTGATCAGTGCGAGGTCGTCGGAAGGCACCGCGGCCTTCAGCTCCTCGGCAAGCTTCGTGAGCTTCTCCTTGAGGTCCGGGGCGATCTTGTCGCCCATCTCCTCGATGATGTGAGCGACCTCGTATGCCCTCTGCTCCGCGCGGTTCTTCAGCTCGGCCTTTTCCTTCCTCTTGCGGTCCTCGTCCGCGAACTTCTCGGCGTCCTTCACCATGCGCTCGACATCGTCCTTCCCGAGCTTCGTGGTCGCGGTGATGGTGATCTTCTGCTCCTTGCCAGTGCCGAGGTCCTTCGCCTTCACGTCTATGATGCCGTTGGCGTCTATGTCGAACGTGACCTCTACCTGGGGGAGGCCCCTGGGGGCCGGCGCTATGCCGATGAGGTGGAACCTGCCCAGGGTGACGTTGTCAGAGGCCATCGGCCTCTCTCCCTGGAGCACGTGTATCTCGACGCTGGTCTGACCATCCGTGGCCGTAGTGAATATCTCGCTCTTCCTCGTGGGGATCGTCGTGTTCCTCTCGATGAGCTTGTGGAACACGCTGCCCATCGTCTCTACGCCCAGTGAGAGCGGTGTGACGTCGAGCAGCAGGATGTCCTTCACGCTGCCCTCTATGATCCCTCCCTGAATCGCGGCGCCCATGGCCACGCACTCCATCGGGTCCACTCCGCGCACGATCTTGGGACCTACGATGCCCTCTACGAACCGTTGCACGATGGGCATCCTGGTCGGTCCTCCGACTAGGATGACCTTGTCTATGTTCTCAGAGGACAGCTTCCCGTCTTGGATTGCCTGCATCGTGGGGCCCCTGCAGCGTTCGACCACTGGCTTGACGAGTTCCTCGAGCTTCGCCCTCGTCAGCTTCATGGCCAGGTGCCTCGGGCCCGATGCGTCCGCGCTCACGTAGGGCAGGTTGATCTCTGTTTCGAGTGTCGAGGACAGCTCTATCTTGGCCTTCTCGACCGCCTCCCTGACGCGCTGGACCGCCATCTTGTCCTTCGAGATGTCTATGCCTGTGTCGGCCTTGAACTCCTTTGAAACGTACTCCACGAGCAGATTGTCCATGTCAGTGCCGCCCAGCTGCGTGTCGCCGCTGGTGGATATGACCTCGAACACGCCCTGGCCGAACTCCATGATGGTTACATCCAGCGTCCCGCCTCCCAGGTCGAATACGAGTATCTTATGCTCGCTCTCCGACTTGTCGAGGCCGTACGCCAGAGCGGCTGCCGTGGGTTCGTTTATGATCCTGACGACCTCGAGCCCAGCGATGGTCCCTGCGTCCTTCGTCGCCTGCCTCTGGTTGTCGTTGAAGTATGCGGGCACTGTGATGACCGCCTTCTCGACCTTAGAGCCCAGGTATGCCTCCGCGTCCCTCTTGATCTTCTGGAGTATGAACGCTGACACCTGCTGGGGTGTGTACTCCTTGCCGTGGACCTGGACCTTGTGGTCCGTGCCCATCTTTCTCTTGATCGCCATCACGGTCCCCTCTGGGTTGGAAACCGCCTGGCGCCTCGCCGGCTCTCCCACGAGCATCTGTCCGTCCTTCGTGAACGCGACATACGACGGGAACGCCTTGCCTCCCAGGCTCGTCCCCTCTGCACTCGGTACTATCGTAGGCCTGCCGCCCTCCACGACCGCGGCCGCTGAGTTGCTCGTGCCGAGGTCGATGCCGATGATCTTTCCCTTAGATTCTGCCATTGCTCATTCACCTCTCTCTTCCGATTGTGATTCCTGAGTATCGTGAGTATCTTCTGTGTCCTCTGTCTTCACGTTTTTGGAGACCTTGACCTTGGCGGGGCGTATGACCTTGGGCCCGAACGCGTACCCTTTCTGGTACACCTCGAGTATCCTTCCGTCGTCCATGCCCTCTCGCTCCTCGCGCATGATGGCTTCATGTTCGAACGGATCGAACCGCGCGTCGGTTTTGATTTCCCTCAGCCCCTGTCTCTGGAGCGTCTGTAGGAGTTGTCTGTGTATACCTTCGAGCCCTTTTCTGAGCGGTTCGGGGTATTCGTTCTTCTCCGCATCTTCGAGGGCTTTGTCGAATGTGTCCATGAGTGCGAGGAGGTCGCGCACGACGCCCTCCGCACCTGCCTTGGCCTTCTCGGCTCCTTCTCTGAGGACCCGTTTCTTGTAGTTTTCGAACTCCGCCTGGAGGCGCTTCAGGTCGTCCGTGAGTTCTTCGATCCTTCGGTCCCTCTCTGCAATCGGATCGGACGGAGCTGCCTCCTTCATCTCCTGTTCGTTGTCGGGCATGTCGAGCTCGCCCGCGTCCTCGTCAGCCATCGGTGGTAGCCTCCAGCGGGTTCACGGGCGTGTTGAGCCCGTGTTTCGAACTTGAAAGGATTTGGGAAAGGGGTTTGGGGATGGACTTCAGTCCATGTCTCCCATGTCGCCTGGGCCAGGTCCCTGTGGGCCCTTCGGGCTGCCGCCCTTCGACGCTATCACATCATCGATCCTGAGGATCATGACGGCCGCGTCCGTGGCGGAGCTGATGGCCTGCCTGCCGACCCTTATCGGCTCGAGGACCCTCTCCTTCTTCATGTCGGTGATCTTGCCCGTGAAGACATTGACACCAGCGGTCTTCCTTCCCGCCTTGTGCGCTTGCCTCAGCTCAATCAGGATATCGATCGGGTCCAGACCAGCATTCTCAGCCAGCGCTGTCGGTATGACCTCGAGTGCGGACGCGAACGCGTCTATGGCGATCTGCTCCCTGCCGCCGACTGATGCCGCGAAGTCCCTCAGCCTGAGAGCTAGCTCGGTCGCTGCGGAGCCGCCGCCCGTGACGAGCTTTCCGTCCTCGAAGGCGACTGCGACAACGCTGATGGCGTCGTTCAGTGACCTGTCGATCTCGTCCACGACATGCTCGGTGCCGCCCCTGATCAGTATGGAGACGGCCTTCGGGTTCTTGCAGCCGGTGACGAATGTCATCCTGTCGTCCGCGATCTTCTTCTCCTCGACGAGGTTCGCCACGCCGAGGTCATCAGCCTTGAGGTCGTCCAGCTTCGTGACTAGGTTGGCGCCGGTGGCCTTCGCGAGCTTCTCCATGTCGCTCTTCTTGACCCTGCGCACGGCGTACACGCCTGCCTTGGACAGGTAGTGCTGTGCGAGGTCGTCGATGCCCTTCTGGCAGAACAACACGGTCGCTCCGGACTTCTTCACGGTGTCGACCATCTTCTTGAGCATGTTCTCCTCTTCCTCGAGGAACGCATGCAGCTGGCTCGGGTCCGTGATCTCAATCTTGGCGTCTATCTCGGTCTTCTTGACCTCGAGCGCCGAATCGACGAGGGCGATCTTGGCCTTCTCGACCTTCTTCGGCATCGCTGGGTGCACTGCTTCCTTGTCGACTATGATGCCTGAGATCATCGTCGTGTCATCCATCGATCCGCCCTGCTTCTTGACAATCTGGATGTTGTCGTCGTCGACTGTCCATGTTCCGTCTCCCTTCTTCTCGGCAACGGCGGTAACGGCATCGACAGCTACCTTGGCCAGGAGCTCCCTGGACGCGGCGACGCTCTTCGATATCATCGAGGTCTTCGCAATGTCCATGAGCGTCTCCTTGTCGCTCGGGGACACCTTGATCGCGACCTCCTCGAGATACTCCTTCGCCTTGTTGGCTGCGAGCCTGTAACCTCCCGATATGACGGTCGGGTGGATATTCTGCTCGATGAGTCCCTCGGCCTTCTTCAGCAGCTCACCGGCGAGGATTACCGCAGTCGTCGTCCCGTCGCCGCACTCCTCGTCCTGGGTTTTGGCGACCTCGACGATCATCTTGGCTGCCGGGTGCTCTACATCTATCTCCTTCAGTATGGTGACGCCATCGTTGGTGATCACCACATCGCCCATGCTGTCGACGAGCATCTTGTCCATGCCCCTCGGGCCCAACGTGCTCCTGACGGCATCGGCTATGGCCCTGGCTGCAGCGATGTTGTTGAACTGCGCGCCCTTGCCCTTGTCTCTCTTGGTTCCTTCTTTCAGTATATAAATCGGTGTTTGGCCTATCATTTCATGCCTCCCTACTCTACCTGGGTTGACCAGTCTAGCGCCCTTCCGTTTGCGCGGTAGGGTCTCGTATATGTTAGTGCTTCTATATAAGCGTTATCATATCCCGATACGGCACTCGCGCTATGAAAATCGAGGACCGGAACAGCCCCGTCCCTGATGCACGGATATATCTACGTCCTAGTCTTTCTGCGCCCCCTTGTCATGAGAGCAATACCTCATCTGTCCCTGAAAGGCCGCAACTTTCTCCGCCGCGCGTACCCGCGCGAGAAGTTGGATGACATCATCGCCCGAATCTCGGCAGACCACGAGATGCTCTACGTCTCGGACGAGGACGGGATAGAGAGGAACAAGCCCCAACTCGACATCGCACGTGAGATATGCGACGAGATGCCCACGATGTACGAGGCGGGCATACGCTTCGGACAGAATGTCATCGATGTCATCATCGCGGGGGCGGAGAAGGCCGTCGTCGGGACAGCGACGCTCACGAGCCTCGACGAGCTGAGAGGAGCATTTAAGTTGTCCGAGAACATTATACTCAAAGCGGACTACCGGGATGGGATCCTCGGTTCTGACCCATTGATTGGTGGCAGAGCCTTCCTCGACCTATCGCGGGACGTGCTGGACATAGGGATACAGGAGATCGTCGTCCCGCGCGCACTGGCGGAAGAAGCGTCGAGGGCCAAGAGAGACCTTGGGTTCACGCTCGGAGTGTTCGCACCGTTGGCCGAAGAGTCTAGGATGGCGGACCTCGGCATCGACTACATCATAACGGAAGACCTCGGGAGCATCGACGGAGATGAGTGAGCTTCAGAAGAGCATAGCGGTTCTCTATAAGAGCAAGGGGAGGGAGGAGCTGACCGAGAAGGAATTCGTCTTCTCGGCATCGATGGACCTCAGATGGTTCTCACCGAAAGAGGCCCAGAAGCTGATGGAGGCCGGCCTCACAGGCGGTTTCCTCGAGCGCAGGAACGGCAGCCTCGTCCCAACCTTCGACTACTCAGGAGTGACGGTGCCGGTCGACTACAGACCGCCGAAGGCGGCCCTCGAAGAGGGCGCGAAGAGGACCACGGATCTGTTCACCGAGATTGTCGAGAGGATTGTGAGGGCCAGGTCGGTGCCCAAGCGAGAGGTCGTGTCCAGAGTCAACAAGGAGCAGGAGATGCTCGGCATCGACATCGAGCCGGCGGCGCTCCTCGTCGCATCATCCTACGGTCTCCAGATAGAATTGGGGCACCTTCAGCGCGCTGAGTCAGCGGTGCTGAGTAGAGACATCGCGAGATGACCAGGCCAGCCGCTACTTCTTGATCTTGATCAGGTCGGCCAGCGTGAGCGGGCGCGGTCCCGACTCCTTGGCCATCTGTATCGGGACGACCTTCTCCTTCAGTATGATGCCGAGCTCCTTCTGCAGTTTGGATATTAGCCTCTCGTCGGGCCTCATGTCGCCAGTCTCAATCTTGCTGAGGACCGTCACCCTCTCGTTGATCCTCATGGCTAGGTCCTTCTGACTCAGTCCGAGCTTCTGCCTCGCGTCTCGTATCCTGTTCGCGAAGTCGTCGGCTAGCTCCTCTGTCTCCCCCGCGACGTAAATGTCCCGGGGCTTGCCACGCTTCTCCCGGACCTCCAACCTCTGAGTGATAATCGGTTTTGGTCCCTCGGGCTTGGCGGCCTCTTTCCGCGCCTCCGTGCCGAATTTTGCACATTCGGCGCATACTTCAAGATGCACGCCCTCGATAGTCACTTTCTTGCAGAAAGTGACGTCTTTCCCGCACATCTCGCAAATCATGAAAACACCGTCACTGAGTGGAACCAGCAAAGGATAAATAGAGTATTTAACCTTATTACGTTCGAAGCTCGGAACACATACTGGAATGGGGTGCAAAGCATTGTCACAGGACCAATCCGCTGAGATGTTCGATGAAATACAGAGGAGGATCTCGGTTCTCGAGGAGAGGAACCTGGAACTCGTCGAGGAAGCCCGCCGTTCCGAGGGCGAGAAGAGGTTCGTCGAGGGGGAGCTCATCAGGCTTCAGAAGGAGCTGAAGAGGCTCAAGGCCGAACTTGAGAGGTTGAAGACCCCACCCCTGATAATCGGACAGATAAAGGACATACTCGCAGACGGGAGGGTCGTCGTGAAGAGTTCGACGGGCCCCGACTTCGTCGTCAGCACTTCGGATTACGTCTCACCAGAACTCTTAGTCTCGGGCGCGCGCGTGGCGCTCAACAAGCAGACGCTCGCGGTCATGGGTGTCCTCCCGCCGTCCCTCGACCCTGTGGTCGTCGGCGCCGAGATCATCACCAAGCCCGATACGACTTACGATGAGATAGGAGGGCTCCAGGAGCAGATTGTCGAGATCCGCGAGGCGGTCGAGGACCCACTGCTGAGGCCCGAACTGTACAAGAAGGTCGGGATCGACCCGCCGAAGGGTGTGCTTCTCGTAGGGCCTCCCGGCACTGGTAAGACGCTGCTGGCGAAGGCGGTCGCGAAGCAGACCAACGCGACTTTCATCAGGTTCGTCGGTTCAGAGCTTGTACAGAAGTACATCGGAGAGGGCGCGAGGCTCGTCAGAGAGCTGTTCGACCTCGCGAGGCTGAAGGCCCCCTCGATAGTGTTCATTGACGAGCTGGACAGCGTGGGCGCCAAGAGGCTCGAGATGGCCACATCCGGGGACCGCGAGGTCCAGAGGACCCTGATGCAGCTGCTGGCGGAGCTGGACGGGTTCAACCCGCTCGGAGAGGTCAAGATCATTGGCGCGACCAACAGGCCGGACATACTCGATGAGGCGTTGCTCAGGCCAGGCAGGTTCGACAGGATCATTGAGATTCCCTTGCCGAACCACGAGTCCAGAGCTGCCATATTCGCTATCCACAGCAGACGCATGAACCTCGACGAGACCGTGAACCTGGAGGAGCTCGCGTCCAAATCGGACGGTGCCACTGGAGCCGACATCAAGGCCGTGTGCACCGAAGCTGGCATGTTCGCCATACGCGAGAACAGGGACATCGTCTCCATGGTCGATTTCGAGAAGGCCATCGCCAAGGTACTGGACGAGGGCGACCAGAAGGCGATGGAATCAGGGCCGATGTTCGCCTGACGCGGCCCGGAGACGCCGTGCGGGTTCACTCGCCCGCGCCGTCCTCCATCTCCTTCTCTACCACGAACGCGCCGATGTAGTTGCACTTCTTGCAGTGGTACTTGTACCCAGTGATGAGCGCCGCCTCATAGTACAGGTCAGCGGAACCGCACTGAGGGCAGGTGAGGACCTTCCTAGGCGTCTTGGCCTTCTTCTCCTTCCTCCGCGCCAAGATAGATATCATCAATCCGCATTCACCGTCCTGCCTCCTACTAAATGACTTCGGTGGTCTGTATGACTGTGAGATACGAACCTTTTTCTAGGGACGATATAGGGCGGATCCACGACGCGACCATCAGGGTCCTCGAGGGAACTGGCGTCAAGGTGCTCGAGGACGAGGCCGTGAGACTGCTTATCGGGGCTGGTGCTAGCTTCGACAAGGCCACGCGCGTGGTGAAGTTCCCAGAGCGCGTCCTCATGGGCGCAATATCGACGGCGCCGTCCAAGTTCAAACTGTACGCGAGGGACGGCAAGTATGAGTTGGGGTTCGGCGAGGGCAAGGTCCACCTGAGCAGTATGGGCACCGCGGTCCAATGCGAGGGCCTGGACGGTATCGTGAGGCCTTCGACTGCAAAGGACCTCGAATCCTTTCTCAGACTGACCGACGCCCTGCCCAACATAGACCATTCTTCGTGGGCCTGCTGGCCCAGGGATGTGCCGGAGCGCATAGCTCATCTTCAGGCGATCTTCCTTTCCTTCAAGCACACGAACAAGACCATCGACGGTTGGAACTGGGGGACGAGGGGGACCGAAGAGTCCCTGGACCTTGCCTCGATTGTCTCTGGTGGCAGGGATGCGCTCGCTGAGAGGCCTCTCATGCTCGGTTTCGCGAACCCGGTGAGCCCGCTCACACTGTCGAAGGAATCCACCGAGGGTCTGATATCGTACGCAAAGGCTGGCCAGCCTTGCGTCTATCCGCCCGAGTGCATGGCCGGCGGTACCTCACCTGCAACGGTCGCGGGGCTTCTGGTACAGCAGAACGCCGAGGTCCTCGCATCCGTCGCGGTAGCCCAGCTGGCGAGCCCAGGGGCGCCATCCATCTACAGCAGCGTGTCCGGCATGATGGACATGCGCACTGGTTCCATAGCGCTGGGCGCACCCGAGGTCGGACTGATCATGGCCGGGACCGCCCAGCTCGCGAGACGATACAATGTCCCATGTCGGGGCACAGGGGGCAACACTGAGGCGATGCTGGCTGATTACCAGGCCGGGGCGGAGAGCGCAACGACCCTGCTGATGGCTGGCCTGAGCGGAATCGACTTCGTCTATGACGCGGCAGGTAGCATCGAATCCAGCCTGACCGCGAGCTTCACCAAGCTGGTCCTGGACGATGCCATATGTGGAGACGTCAAGAGGATCATGACCGGCGTGGACGTCGACGAGGAGACCCTCGCTGTCCAGGTCATCGAGGCGGCCGGACCCAAGGGCGCCTACCTGAGCAATCCGCACACGCTCAAGCACTTCCGGAAGGAAGCCTTCGTCCCACCGCAGTTCTGGCGCGGGCCTCGCGGGAGCTGGGATTCGCAACGGACGAAAGACCTCAGAGAGAAGGCTAGGCTGAAAGCTGAGGAGATACTCAGAGAACACGAGGTCGCCTCGCCTCTTGACACCGACGTCGAGCGGAAGATGAGCGCGTACATCAAGGGGATCCTGAAGACGCCCAAGGCGTGAGCCTTCAGTAATCGCGCATGTCGGCCTTCATGAACTCCCTCATGAGGCACGTTGCGTAGCAGCCCTTGTTCAGCGAGAAAGCGAACTTGGCTCTCCCCTCTTCGATGTCGATCCTCAGGTCCTTGTACGGTGCCAGAATCTCCCGTCTGGTGCCTTTCGAGGACGCCTCCCTCAATCCGATTATCTGGAAATCCATCCTCGAAATGCCTTCCTGTTGGATGGTATCCCTCTCGATTTCCCCCATGACGCCGTCGGCAAAGGTCGATTCGGTGCCGTACAGCAGGCCGCTCACGAACGCCTTCCCCTCCGACGCGTTCTTCCTGGCCTTGTCCAGGTTGTCCGCCGTGACAGGGATCGGGGAGTCGTGGTCCGGCAGGCGGTTCTTGTCGAGCGGGAGCACGAGGTCGCCGACCTCGGGCATCTTGAGGGAGAGGCCCCTGCGCATCCTCTCGCTGATCATCTTGTTGAACAGGTATGACTGGTATGCGTGCACGAACATCATGAGTAGGTTCTGGGGCAGTGTCCTCAGGGCTCCCAAGTAGTCACCTGGCTTCTCGACCAGATGTCCGATCAAGGTCCTCTCGAAGGTGAGCTTCATCGGGAACTCCTTCAGGGCCCTCTCAAAGTCCCTCGTCTCCTGCAGCCGCCTCCTGGCATCGGTGACTTCGGAGTCCTCCATGAGCGGGTTCGCCACATATCTCATCACGGCCCCCTCCACATCTCCCCTGGTCAGGTCAAGCCCTATGAGATGGGTTATGGGCCTCACGGAGCCGAAGCGCTGCACGCCGAAGTAGTTGGGGAACCCCCCGACCTCATCGAGCAACCTCCTCGCACGTTCACACGAGTTCCCGATGTCCACGCCGGGTTCGATGTCCGAGACAACGATCTCGAACCTGTTGCCTATGAGGTCCCCTATAGTGATCATCCTCTTCGCCATGTAGGCGTCCGTCACGCGCACATCCGGTATGGCGAGCGCCTGGACATCCGCCAGGGGGGCGTTGAACGACATCAGCTGCGTGGCGACGGCCCTGCCGTCCTTCGTGCCTGCGAAGCCTACGCGCATCCTCCCGACATGCAGGTTCGAGGCGAGTCTGCGCACGAGCCGGTTCGCCTCCCAGTTCCTGTGCCACACCTTGGCTATCACGAACCGGCCCTCGGGCGACCCTGGGGGCATTATGGATATCTCATCCACGACGAAGTCCTCGGGGGTCTTCCTGAGCTTGCCGCCTATGCCCGGGACACCCTCTGTAAGGAACATCTCCATGCCGAGGTCGCTCTCTCTCATGGCATGGTGTGAATGGGCTGTCAGGGTAAAAGCTTCCCGTGCATCAGCCCAGCTGCTTCTCAATGAGCTGCCGGGCCTCGATGTACTGGTTCACGAGGGACTTGGCCGCCTTCTTCAGGGCCGCCTGGGGCTTGCCGTCGTTCACCCGGACGGCCAGGACGGGCTTGTCCAGCTGCGGGTGCCCCGTGGTGTACCTCGCATCTGCGACGTTCTTGTCCTGGAGCAGCTCGTGTATCAGAGGATAGATCAGGGTCTCGTCAGCGTCGAGAATCTCGACCTTGATGCTGTCCTTTTTCTTCTCTACCAGCTTGAACTCCATGGTTCTCGAACTCACTCGTATGGGTAGGTGGTTGATAAAGCTTCCTGCGGTCGAGGGCGCGGTACGGAACGGCGTCTTGGGTCTACTGGCTCATCACTTCCGCTTCTTGGTCTTCTTGATTTTGGCCTTGGCCGGCTTGGCCTTCTTCGCGAGTTTCAGGGCCGCGGTCTTAGGCTTCGCGGGGGCTGCTATGACGACATCCTTGTCCCTGGGATACATAGTGCCGCACATCTTGCACACGTCTACCTTGCACCAACGTGCGTCCGAGGTCGCTATGAGCTTGATGATGCACGGGCTCTCGCACATGGGACACTTGCTGGTCGCCATACTCCTCAACCCTCCTTGCGCCTCTTGCGCAATGCAGTATGAATGCCTTCTGCAATAACCCTTCCGATTCCGTCGGTCTCCATGAGGTCCCCAACGGATGCATCCTCGATCTCCTCGACGCCGCCCAGGCGTCTCAGCAGCCGCTCGGCTACGGTCGCGGACACGTTGGGCAATCCCTGGACGAGGAACATCTGTTTGCCTCCTGGGTCAAGCGTGGTCTGTTGTCCTTTCCCGGCCTTGCCTTTCGCCGCCTCCTGCCTGTGCAGGGACGCGACCGCGGCTGCGGTCTGTGGCGCATCCGTGGTGGAGAGTACGGTCATCTCGAACTCCGAGAGCAGGACGCTTAGGAAGTCGTATGCGGCCGAGTTCACCTTCGGAGAGCCCTTCCCCTCGGCCTCGCCCTGGACGATCAGGACAGGGTGCGCGCACGCTTGCCTCAGCTTCGCGAGCGACCCCGACAACGACCCGTCATTGACCTGGTCTATGAACGCGTCCACGGTCCTGAACGCGACAGCCACCCTGGACGAGATGACGATGTCCGCACCGTCGAGGTCATCCGCCAGCAACGAGAACCCCGCCTCTGCCAGCGCGCCGACCAGATCCGACCTGGCCACGGAGGCCGATGCCGAGAGAGGGACTGGTTCTTTGGATGCGCCCTTCGAGAACTCGCCCAAGGACTTCTGTCCCTCGGTCTCGGCCACCTTCTGTGCGAGCTCTTCGCGTTCGTTGGGGGCCCGTGGCGTCAGCATGTTCTCGAGCTGTCCCCTCGTGAGTCCAGTCTTGTGTCCAGGCATCTCTGGCAGTCCCCGACGCACCCGGAGCTTCCTCCTGAGGGAGTCTAGCTCCCGGCGCATCTGCATCTCCTTCTTCCTGCTGGACCAGAAGTACGCTTCGTCCTTCGTGTCGCGCGTGACGAACATGACCACTCGACCCGCCTGCCTCCTCCCGGTCCTGCCCCTCCTCTGTATGGTCCTTATCTCGGACGGGACTGGTTCATAGAACACGACCAGATCCGTCGTGGGTATGTCCAATCCCTCCTCGGCGATAGATGTTGCCACGAGCACGTTGTGGTCGCCTGCCCTGAACCTTTCGATGATCTCTTTCTGCTCCTTCTGGTTGAGGCCTATGTCCTCACCCTTGCTGGACTGGCCGACGAACCTTACTGGCCTCAGCCCGTCGATCGAGGACAGTTTCTGAGTAAGAATGTCGCATGTGTCCCTGTAGTGTGTGAAGACTATCGCCCTGGAGTCGGGCTTCGAGACGAACTGCGACTTGAGGATGGGGACGATCTTCTCCAGCTTCGGGTGCTCCCGCTGCTGGGCGTACAGGAGCGTCCTCGCCTGCTGGAACCGCGCGTCCTTGACGAGGTCTCTGGAAGCCTTCGGCCCTCCCTTCTCCTGGCCCTGCTTCACGAGTTTGTCGAAGTACCCCTCGAGCGCGCCCTTGCCCTGTGTCTGCGCCAGTTCTATGCCGTGGTTAATCTTCATCGCGAGCGAGTTCGCGCTCGCGGCCTGGAACAGGTGGAAGTTCTTCGTCCCCGAGTCCAACTTCGCCCTGATGACCTTGCCCGCTTCGAGCAGATCCCGCGTGGTCGGCGGCTTCTTCGGGTCGAGGTACCCGTACGCCCGGAGCTTCACGAACTGCTCGTCCAGTATACGTTGGAGTAGGTAGATCACGCGGCCCATCTCCTCTGGCATCCCGACGCCTATGAACTCCATCTTGACGTCCTGGGTGTACTTGACCACGTCCTCGTCCAGCTCGGACCTTATCTCGACATTGGTCATGCCGAGGTTCTCGCACACCTCGGCTATCTTCGACACGTCGGACCCAGGGGATGCGGTCATGCCCAAGGCCAGCCCACCGGTCTCGGAGAACCGCTTGCCTATGGAGACATAGGCGTAGTCTCCTGCTGCTCTGTGCGCTTCGTCGAAGACTATTAGGGCGACGTCGTCGAGCGATATCCTCTCCTCGTTGAGGTCGTTCTCGATCACCTGCGGCGTGGAGACGACCAGCCTGCCGCTCCCCCACATCTCCCGCCTCTTGGAGGGGTTGACCTCGCCAGTGAACATGATCGGGTCGGGCTTGAGCAGATGGTCCCTGAGGAACTTCGCGTGCTGCTCGACCAGGGGCTTGGTCGGCGCCATGAAGAGGACCTTGCCGGTCTTCTTCAACAGTATCTCAGCAATCACGATGAGTGCGACGACCGTCTTGCCCATCCCGGTCGGAAGGACCACGAGCGTGGGCTCTTGAAGCGCGGCTTTGGCTATGTTGACCTGGTAGTCCCTCTCCTCGACAGTGCCTGGTCTTATGAGCTCGTGCTCAACTGACACAGGCCTTCGAGGACGCCACGTGGGTATGAATGTTTCCACACCGGCGGGACGAATGTACTCGGTCTAGTGACAGCCTGCGCAGCTGCCGCCGCAAGATGACGCGCCTGAGGACTTGACCTTGACGACGACCCCTGGTCCCTGGGGCGTGTCTATCGAGTCTATCACGGCCTCCTTCAGCTCGTCCTCGAGTCCCTTCTCGTATATGAGCGTGAAACCGTCGACCTTGAGCTCGACATCGGTGTCCTTCTTCTTGTCGAAGCCCATCATGTAGGACGGGCCTGAGCAGGAGAACCCTGCGAAGAAAATCCTGATCGGCTCGCTCTTCTTCTCCTCTGTCAATATCGCCTTGATCGTTTCCGTGGCCTTTGGCGTGACTGTTACCATCGGTTTAGCCTCGAGTCGAGCTAGGCGCCATCCGATATAATTGTTTTTTCCCATCGTGAGGTGGGTTTTTCGTCTGACGGTCCTGGCCTTATAAGCCGTCAGGTCACGGGAGTCCGAAGAAGTCCACGAACGACTCTCCGCCGGGGACCAGCAGCACTAGGATTATGGCGACGTCGAGCAGGACACCCAATCTGGCGCCGAATATGACGGTATTCCACCAAGGCACCATGCAGGCGATGGACGCAACGGACCCCGCGATTGCGAAGGTCCTCCATGACTCGCTCCCCGTGAAGGTCGCGATGGAGGAGACTACGAACAGTATCGTGGCGGTCAGGAATACGAGCCCGAACACCTTTCCTATGGGGCTCCTCAGGCGCACATTCCCTCCGAATATCCACGGCTTGTCAGAGAAGCCCGTCTGCATGTCCGACCATGCCCCTGCGAGGCCAGTGGTGTGGCCCAGTCCGTGCCCGAGGAGCACCAGGGCGGCTAATGTCTCAAGCATGTCTCTCTCCTAGGTGACCTTGATCCGGTCGAACCCTTCGCCCCCGACGGGTTTGGTCGCGTCTATGCCCATCTTGGTCGTGGTCTCGTCGGCGCTCGGATCGAGGCTGCTCCCCCTGGCGTTCTCTATTATCACGAGCCCCTTATGCCCCTGGAACCGGGTCGCAACGGCCCACTCGACATCCTTGTCGTCGAAGATGTCTATGTCCCCGTCTACCACCGTCACGAGCTTCATAGACGGATGAGCTCCTAGGGCTGCCATGACGGCGTTGACGGAGTCGCCTTCCTTCTGTTTGGTTATGGATACGACTCCGTGGAGCCAGCAGCAGCCTCCCTCGGTCAGTCTGACGGCGTGGACCTCTGGCACGGCAGTGCTCACAGCCCTCTGAATCACAGGTTCCCTGGGCATGCCCATCATGAGGAAGTGTTCCTCCCTGCCCGGCAGTATCATCTGGAAGACAGGGTCGTCCCTGTGGTATATCCTGTCGATCTCGACCACCGGCTGGGTCCTGACAGGGTCGATGGTTCCCGTGATGTCCACGAACGGACCCTCGTCAGCGACCTCATTCGTCAGCCGCCCCTCGAGGATGTACTCCGCGAAAGCCGGCACGAGAAGGCCGTTCTTCACCTTCCTGACATACACAGGCTCGTTGAGGCATAGCTGCCTTAGCGAGCTCGCGACATCGAGCTCGTTCTTGCCGAACTCGAGGTTCATTGCAGCTGCGAGCATGACCGAAGGACACAGGCCTATCGCGACCGCGATCTTGAGGTCCTTGCCCTGGGACAACGCCCTCTTATGGAGGGCGTGGAGGTGCCGCGGGACGACCCTGACCGCAAACCTCCGGTCGTCCAGGAGCATCATCCTGTGGAAGGACATGTTCCTGATGCCGTCGTGCTCGGCGATGACCACGCCAGCAGTGATGAACCTGCCCCCATCGGTCGGGTAGAACTTCGGTATCGCGGACGCGCGCAGGTCGAAATCGGTCATTTCGTGCTTGTCGAAGGGGGCGTTCTCAATCTCCTGGGGTTGCGATGGGGTATCCATCGCCTTGACCATCTTGAGAGTCAGTTCTGCGGGAGTGGTGCCCATGGCCTGGGCGATCCTTTCCCTTGTGGACCATAAGTTGCCCACGGCCGTGTAGCCGTCCAGGTCCTCGAACAGGATGGGCCTGGTCGGGGACTTCAGGAGATACTTCGTGACCTCGACGTCCCTGGAGACCTTGCCCTTTATCACTACCTTGTCTTCGAGATCCGCTAGCATCGACCTGATGGACAGACCATCACCGTCCGATGCATGAGAGTCAGCGTATTTCTATCCTTTCTCGGACGAGTGCAGAAGGGGGCCCCTGGCCATGGTCAAGATTCATATACGCATGCGCTAATCGAGTCGCGATGGACATAGAGGCGCTCGTCCGCAAGTACGCTCTTCAGAACGCCGTCCAGTACGACGGCAAGGCAACCCTGGGTTCAGTCCTGGGCAAGGTCATGGCTGAGAACCCCGAGCTGAGGCCCAAGGCAAAGGAGGTCTCGTCCGCCGCGAAGGGCGTGATCGATGAGGTGAATGGGATGTCTCCCGAGGCCCAGAAGACGGCTCTCACATCACTTGCGCCAGAGCTCTTGGTTAAGGAGTCAAGACCGAGGGAGATGGGCCTGCCAGATCTCAAGAACGTGAAGGGTGAGGTCAGGATGAGAATGGCCCCGAACCCGTCGGGGCCACTACACCTCGGCCACAGCAGGATGGCCGTGCTCAACGACGAGTACGTGAAGCGCTACGGCGGGATCTGCTACAACAGGTTCGAGGACACGGACCCTGCCAGGATCGATCCTGCGGGCTACGACTCGATTCCGGCAGATTTCGAATGGCTTGGCGTCAAGATACATAAGACGATAATCCAGAGTGACAGGTTCGAGATATACTACGACATCGCCCGCAAGCTCCTGGACATGGGCAAGGCCTACGTCTGCACGTGCAAGCCAGATGACTGGAGGGACCTCAAGAACCACAAGAAGGCGTGCCCTCACAGGGAGCAACCGGTCGAGGAGCAACTCCTCCGCTGGGACAAGATGTTCGATGGTTCGTACAAGCCCGAGGAGGCGTCGGTCATGGTCAAGACAGACCTGAACCATCCGAACCCTGCGATACGTGATTTCGTCGCGCTGAGAATAGATGACACTCCTCATCCGAGGACGGGCACGAAGTACAGAGTCTATCCACTCATGAATCTGGCCGTAGCGGTCGACGACCACCTGCTGGACCTGACCCATGTGCTCAGGGGCAAGGACCACCTGAACAACACATACAGACAGGAGTATCTGTTCGGCTACATGGGCTGGAAGATGCCTGAGTACATCCACTACGGCCGCGTGTCCATAGAGGACGCGCAGCTGTCCACGTCCAAGATGGCCAAGGGGATCAAGGAGGGTTTGTATACGGGTTGGGACGACCCTCAGCTCGGGACCCTCGGCGCGATGAGGAGACGCGGCATCAGACCAGAGGCGATCCGGAGGTACTGGACCGAGGTCGGGATCAAGGAGGTGGACATCCAGTTCTCCTGGAAGACCCTGTTCACCTACAACCGCGAACTCGTGGATGACGGCGCTAATAGGTACTTCTTCGTCAACGACCCGGTCATTCTCACCTTGGAGGGTCTGGATGATGAGCTGATGGCTAGGGCGCCTCTCCATCCAGATCATCCGGAACGAGGCACTAGGGCGTTGAAGGTCTCCAGAGGATCCAAGATCTTCCTCGCGCGAGAGGACCTACGCGACGAACCGATGAGGTTGAGGCTCAAGGATCTGTGCAATGTTGATGTCCGGGGTAACACGCTGGTTTACGCTGGCAACGACCTCGCCGTTTTGAAAGAGGGCGTGAGAATCGTTCATTGGGCTCCCGCGGATTCAGTCCCAGCCGAGGTGCTCATGACAGACGGAACGGCCAGGAAAGGGGTCGCGGAGCCGTCATTGACGAAGTCTTTGGGGGAAGTCGTCCAGCTCGAACGATTCGCGTTCGTCCGCGTGGAGCAGGTCAACCCTACGGTCAAGTGCGTCTTCACGCACAGGTGACATCAGACGTCCCAGAATGGGACGATGTCGCACGACAGGCACGCGTGACACATGGTCTTGAACTTCAGAGTGGACAGTTTGTGCCTGCTCAGGATAGTCTTCTCCTCAGTGGCCAACCTCAACATGCGGTCAGCCGTTACTGGCTCCAGCTTCCCGAGCGCGCCATCGAGGGCCTCGGAGTTCATCTCGTCGACCCTCAGTGCCCTGAGCGTGGCCACGGCCCCCATGTTAGCAAGGACCTTGACCCCCTCGAGCACGTTCTCATCATCCTCACCAAGGCCGAAGATGATGTTCGAGCACACTCTGTTCCTCCCGAAAACCTCGCCAGCGTGGTTGACAGCGTGCAGAATGTGATCCAGGTCCATGTCGCCGCAGACCTTCTCGAATATGTCACGGTCGAATGTCTCGATGTTGAGTTTGATCTCGTCTGCGCCTGAGTCCCTAAGCATGTCGACCTCATCCGGCCTGGTGGTGTATGGTTCGACCCCGAGGGGGACGTCTGGCAATTCCGCCCTGACGCGTCTCACCAGCCCCGCCATCCTCCTCACGGTCATCGATGGTGACACGGCAACCGCGCTAGTGAACGCGACCGACTGGAATCCCTCCTTGGTCGATGCGTCCAGGATCATCTCCACGATCCTATCATCTGTGAGGTCCTTGGTCACGTCATGTGAAAGCCTGGACGAGTTGCAGAACTTGCAGTCGTACACGCATGCGCTCTCGATGTTCACGAATGCTTGGTATGGTGCGTGCATCAGCGTGGGGATGAGTTCCACGGCGCTGATGAATTCCTTCCCCGCCCTTGTGAGCGAGAGCTTGCCGTTCAGGGACACTAGCTCGAACTCCCCCGAATCCCTGGATATGGCCTTCTTGGCCCTCGTGCCACCGAATGAGAATACTGCTGAGGTCCTGCCAGCACCTGGTCCGGCCGTGGACCTGCTCGCCGGGAACGGGAGCCGGAATCCGTCGGGGAGTCTGACGGGTCCGCCTGCGAGGAGCTCGGCCTTCTGCCTGGCCGTCTCAGGTCTCACTTTCGTTTCCATACGGCACCGTCTTTGGTGTCATTCACTTCGATTCCGAGCTCGGACAACTTCTTCCGGACTTTGTCGGCGTAGGCGAAGTCCTTTTTCGTCCTTGCCGCGGATCGCAGCTGCACCCACTCGTTCACCTTCTCGTCAGAGAGGGCGTCTTTCGTCATCGTGTCCGGGTCAGGGAACAGCTGTCCGACCTGGACCGAGTCCTTCACCGTGACAGCTCTCTTACCTTCGAGGACATCGAAGATCCCGTTGAACTTGCGGAAGATGGCCAGGACGTTCTCTACGCCCTTCCTGCTCAGACGTCCATCGCCTATCAGCCTGTTCGATTCGCGCGCGAAGTCGAACATGACTGCGATGGCCTCCCTGCTAGAGAAGTCGTCGTCCAGTCGTTCCTCGACTTTCTTCCAGGCCTCGTCGCACAGCTTCGTCGCATCGTCATCACCCTTAGCCTTGTCCAGAGCGGACAGCGCCGCGTCGTATGCGTTGTTGAGCTTCTCCAGCGCCTTCCTCGATTCCTCGAGCGAGTCCTCGTCATACTCGAGCGGGGAGCTGTACGTCGCGTTGAGCACGAAGAATCTGACGACCTCCGGCCTGTACTTCATGAGGATGTCCTGAACAGTGAAGAAGTTCTTCAGCGACTTGGACATCTTCTCCTCGCCTATCGTGAGCATCCCGTTGTGCATCCAGTACTTGGTGAACTGCGTTCCATTGTACGCCTCGGACTGCAGGATCTCGTTCTCGTGATGAGGGAACACCAGGTCCGTCCCTCCGCCATGGATGTCGACTGTCGGTCCGATGTGCTTCAGGCACATGGCCGAGCACTCGATGTGCCATCCTGGTCTGCCCTTGCCCCAGGGAGAGTCCCATGAGATCTCTCCGGGCTTTGCGGCTTTCCAGAGGGCGAAGTCCATCGGGTCGCGCTTCTCTTCGTCCACCTCGATCCTCGCCCCCGCGACCATCTGGTCGAGGGACTGCCCCGACAGCTTGCCGTACTCAGCGGCCTTCTTGACGCTGAAGTAGACCGACCCATGCGATTCGTAGGCGTAACCTTTGTCCACGAGGCCCCTGACCATGGCGATGATCTCCGGCATCGTTTCACTGGCCTTCGGGTAGACGGTGTCGTCTCGCCACACCTTGAGCCTCTTCATGTCGCTCTCATATTCCTTGATCATGTCGCTCGACAGCTTGAGCGGGTCTATGCCCATCTCGCTGGCTCGTGCGATGATCTTGTCGTCGACGTCGGTGAAGTTCGTGATATGCTTGACCTCGTATCCGCGATGCCTGAGCCATCGCACGATGAGGTCGAAGTTGATCGCTGACTTGGCGTGCCCGAGATGGGGCTTGTCGTAGACTGTGACGCCGCAGACGTACATCCCGACCTTGCCTGGTTGGACGGTCACGAGCGGCTCTTTCCGCCTGGTCAGCGAGTTGTGGAGAACTATCGCCATGGGCTATCACATCACCGATGGTCGGAGGGCTATTCAAGGCTTCTCTTTCACAGGACAAGAGAGCTCAGCTGGCTGTGCGGTCTTTGGCTTCGTCGCCGCCGGTCTCTTGAACTCGACTCCTAGTTTCTTCTCAATAAGCTCGAGCCGGTACTCCATCTCGGAGATGCTGTGGCAGATGTCGACGAAGGCATTCACGACCGGGTCCGGCAGCTCCTCGTGGTGGAGGTCAATCGAGGTGGTTCCCTCCCTCTTGACAATCTTGGCTGGCACGCCGACCACGGTGGAGTTCGGAGGCACGGACTTGACGACGACCGAACCCGCTCCCACCCTGACATTATCGCCTATGACGATTGGTCCGAGTATGGTGGCACCAGCGCCGATCACCACGTTGTTCCCGATGGTGGGGTGCCTCTTCTTCTTCTCGGTGCTTATGCCTCCCAGGGTCACGCCCTGGTAGATGGATACATGGTCGCCTATGATCGAAGTCTCACCTATGACCACGCCCGTGGCGTGGTCGATGAAGAACTCCTTGCCAACAGTCGCGCCCGGGTGTATGTCCGCGCCTGTGAGCACGCGCGACATGTAGTTGAGCGCCCTGGCCGTCTTGAAGTGCCCTTTCAGGTACATCCTGTGTGACGCCTTGTAGAACCTCAGGGCGTGCAATCCCGGGCTGAAGAGCAGCGCCTCGGCCCTGCTCTTCGCGGCAGGGTCCCTCTCAAGCACGATATCGATGTCTCTCTTCTCCCTGTCGGCCATTGCGGTCAGTCTCCAAACAGGTCAGTGCTCAAATATCTTTCTCCAGTGTCTGGGAAGATGACGACAACATTCTTGCCCGGCCCCAACTCCTTGGCCACTCTGAGCGCGGCCCAGGCAGCGGCCCCGGATGAGATGCCCACGAGCATGCCCTCGAGCCTCGCGAGGTCCCTCGAAGTCCTGACGGCGTCCTCGTGTCGCACCTTGACCACGGAATCATAGACCTTCGTGTCAAGTATCTTGGGCAAGAACCCCGCACCGAGGCCTTGTATGGTGTGTGGCCCAGGTCGTCCTCCGGACAGCACAGGGGATTCCTCGGGCTCCACGGCTATCACCTTCACCTCGGGGAACTTGCGCCTGAGAACCTGCCCGACCCCCGTGATGGTGCCACCCGTCCCCACGCCTGCTACGAATGCATCGACCTTGTCCAGTGCCTTGAGTATCTCCATGGCCGTGGTCTTTCTGTGGGTCATCGGGTTTGCCTTGTTCTCGAACTGCTGAGGAACGAAGGCCCCTGGGATGGCAGCAGCGAGCTCCGCGGCCTTCTCAACGGCTCCTGACATCCCAGATGCCCCGGGTGTGAGCACGACCTCGGCACCGAGCGCTCTGAGCAGCTTCCTGCGCTCGACGCTCATCGTGTCAGGCATCGTGAGTATGAGTCTGTAGCTCTTCACGGCGCAGACCATCGCGAGCCCTATGCCCGTGTTTCCCGAGGTGGGCTCTATGATGGTCGAACCTTCGCGGATGACTCCATGTTTCTCGGCGTCCTCGATCAATCCACCTGCAACCCTGTCCTTGATCGACCCCATCGGATTGAACGACTCGAGTTTAGCGTACAACGTGGCCGAGTCGTCAGGGACGATTCTCCGTAGCCTGATGATTGGAGTGCGTCCAATCGTCTCCAGGATGCTGTCTAGGGGTTTCGCCTTGCGCATGGTTAGACCTTGACAGGGGATTGCCGAATCGTTATTAATCTTCACTGTCCGGAAGTGGTCTTCCAATAGGAACCTCTTCGAGTTCACTGACTCGTCAGTATTGCTTCTAACTTTGTCCCATTCATTCAAGATTGCACCAACAGCGTAATTACCCAATTTTGTCCCCTTCGGACTAAGGCTAGACGGGGGAGGTCAGTATACTGGAGCATCACCCCCCCGTCCTGCTTAGGAAAAGGGGGAGAAATGAGAGCAACAAAGGCATGTGTGTCAGTCGTAGCCATGGCCGTGATGGTCTTTTCGGCACTGTCCGTAAGCGTGGCCGCAGGTGAGAACGGAAGCCAGAGGGACAAACCCGATGCGATGGGGTTCGAGATGAACCAGAACATCGCTTTCGGAGAAGTTGTCGGAGGCACGTCGGGTATCTATGTCACGGGCGACCTGTTCGAGCTCGGTCCGTTCATCAACGAAACCTACGGGACGGAGCTCATGGCCTACGGTGAGCCAGTGAACGTCTTGGCAAACTGGTCGGATGATATCGTCCTCCACCAGTACAAGGCCGGCGCGAAGATCCGGACTGAGATGGTCTTGTGGGACTACGCCCATCAGGCGTCTGTCTACACGATAAGGGCCCATTTCAAGATTGAGCAGATTGACCCGCTGAGCGGTGCGGTGCTCCAGAACTTCTGGGAGGGCACAGTCGCCGAGGGTCTCTGGGCGGACGGTCCGACCGATGCGTACTCGGCCGAGGTCAACCAGCTCGGGCAACTGCTGTTCGGGTACAACTGGGACACCAAGATTCTCGGATGCGGCGAGGGGAAGTACAGGCTGACATTCAGCATCGATTATGTCTTGCCCGACAACGTTCCGTATGATAACGCCGTGGCTGAAGGCATAACCATCACAGGGGTCGACGATGTCACGACCGAGTACACGACCGTGAACTTCAGCAGCTCGTCGTCCTGGTTGGAGCTCACCCTGCTGCCCATGGGCGGCAGGTAGACGGGCCTTCGTTCGAGACGATTCAAATCCTTTAATGGTGTCCGGTCGCGTTTCAGTGGCGTCCGGCACCCCCGTGTATTTCTCATCGAGTGATTCATGGGACGGCTTCCCGCGGGAAACCTCCTCTTTACATCAGGTCAGTACGGATGCGGCGCGCATCGTTTCTAATATTGTACCAAAACCAAGAATAGATACAATCCTCGTTGCGTCGCCTCACATCAGTGATTGAGTCAGTAGGACTGTTGGCTGCCTCGACACGGTGTAATTGAAGGGGGAGACAACCAGATGCGCAAGACGTTGTACATGACAGCAGTAGCTATGGTCGTTTTGTCGATGGCAATCGTGCCATTGTCGACCGTAGCCTACAAGGGCGAGGCGAACGGCGACGGCGGAGAGACGAACGGTGATAAACCTGATGACACAGGCATCTACGACTATAACCAGAACATCACCTTCAGCGAGATTGTCGTGCTGCAAGAGACTGACGAGGAAACCGGCGAGACCGTGGACGTCGAGTATGGCGTCGACATCGACGGCAACTTGTTCAGGCTCGGTGAGTTTGTGAACGAGACATACGACAAGCTGTGGTACGCGACCAGTGGTCCGTCTTCAGTGGTTGCCGACTGGTCGGATGACATCGTTCTTCACCAGTGGAAGGCCGGACAGAAGGTCAGGACCGAGGTTATCCTGAAGATACCCGGAATCGAGTCCTCGGTGTATACGCTCAGGGCCAGCTTCACGATTGAACACGTCGCAGATGCAGAGGGCAATGAGGTTCTGCATGAAGTCTACTCTGGAAACGTGTCAGAAGGATTGAACGTCGATGGCCCGACAGATGCCTACTCCGCTGAGATAAACCAGTTGGGCATGCTGCTGTACGGATACAACTGGGACACGAAGCACGTGGCCACCGAACCCGGCTACTACAAGCTGACATTCAGCATCGAAACCGACTGCTGGGTCCCTGCAGCGTTTCCATCCCTGGTTAGCGAGTGGTCGGATGTTACAATCATGGATGTTGAGGACTACAAATACCTTGAGGAAGGCGCCGATGGCGCCGTGTTCACGACAGCCATGACTCACGATCTATTGTACACATCGATCGTGATCGAGCTGCTCTGAGCGTCATATCCGCTGGGGACGGTGAAAACCACAAAGGGACAGAACGCCTCGGGCGCACTGTCCCAAACTCCAATCATTTTCTCTCGGATGACTCAATTCAGTGCTTCTTGCAGATGTCGCATCCGCTCAGCTTCGCCGAGACCCTGTGGAGCCTGCAGAAATGCTCGTCTTCCCTGATTTCCTTGCACGCCTTGCACAGGACCCCATACCACTGGTACTTGGTCTCGCCCGCGACGATCCGTGTCGCGATCTCGTCTGCGTACTTCATGATCTGAGGGAAATCCTCCAGCATCTTCGTGCTGCCCCCACGGGTCGCGCTCAGATACTGGCTGACAGAGGCCTGCGTGATGCCGAGCTTCTTGGCGATCTCGGATTGCTTCATTCGATACTTCCCCGACAGCTCTCTCACGACCGACGCCCTGAGCGTCGGCAGGATTCTTCCGACCACTAGTTCGCATGGGGTTTTCATGTAGACACCACGAGACTGTTGTTGCCTCTCCGTACTAAGACGTTCTATGCCCTCTTGAACGCCCGAAAGTGGGAGCGCTCTATAAACCTTTCAATCGTGAGTGATAATGAGATGGCGGGCCGGGGAGGAGATTTGAACTCCTGTTTGCGGATCTGCAGTCCGCCACATGGCCGCTCTGTCACCCCGGCACTATATCGCGATTATGCCCCACTGCCTATTTATGTTTTCCATGGAACCGCCCAGGCAAGAGCCAGATGTGGTCCTGTGATGCGGCGGGACGGCTCGCCTGGAACATGATAAATAGTCAACACACGATTTTGCCGCCGTGAGGTTCTCGGCCGTAAGTCCGTACAACGCCATCGCGAAGGCGCCCCTGCCCGAGAAGATAGTCATCTACGATAGCACGCTGAGGGACGGGGAGCAGATGCCGGGAGTGCACTTCATGCTCGAGCAGAAGATATCAATCGCCAGGAAGCTTGACGCGGTCGGCGTGCACCAGATCGAGGCAGGGTTCCCCGCCGTTTCGGAGGCCGAGAAGGATGCCGTCAAGAAGATCGCCTCATTGGGGCTGGACGCCGATGTCCTGTGCCTATCTAGGGCATTGAAGCAGGACATCGATGCTGCAATCGAATGCGATGTCGATATGGTCCTTCTCTTCATCGCGACGAGCGACCTCCACCTTCGGTACAAGCTCAAGATGACCCGGAAACAGGTCCTGGACAAGGCGGTCCAGGCGGTCGAGTACGCTCATGCCCACGGACTCAAGGTGAGCATGAGCTCTGAGGACAGCACCAGGTCGGACATGTCGTTCATGGCGGAGATGTTCAGCAAGTGCGAGCAGGCTGGCGCAGCCAGACTGGGTATCACCGACACCCTTGGCTGCGGAGGGCCCGAGGCCATCCATTACATCATATCCAAGATGAATGAGAAGTCCAAACTGCCTCTGTCCGCGCATCTGCACAACGACTTCGGTCTCGCCACCATCAATTCGATATCGGCACTTGCTGCCGGTGCCGAGGCGATTGCCACCACTGTAGGCGGCATCGGGGAGAGGGCAGGCAACGTGTCCCTGGAACAGTTCGTGATGGCCCTGAAACATCTGTACAAGAGGGATGTCGGGATCAAGACCGAAGGTCTGACGGACCTGACGAGGTTGGTGTTCGAGTCTGCGAAGTTACCCTTGCCGGCTAACCAGCCTTGGGTCGGGCCGAACGCGTTCTCCCACGAGTCGGGCATTCATGTGGCTGCGGTCCTCAGCTGTCCGATGACCTACGAGTGCGTCAACCCGGAGGAAGTTGGCAACCGACGCAGGCTGGTCCTGGGAAAGCACTCGGGCACTCACATCGTGAAAAGCCGTCTCGACGAGAAGGGCGTCTCCGCCTCACAGGAGCAGATATGCGACATCGTGCGTGCGATCAAACGCGCAGGTGAGGAACACGGGCGAGTCTCGGACGAGGAGTTCTGGACCATCGTGAAGGACGTCACGGGCCGGCCCGAGTTGAACCCAGACTGTCTCGAGAAGAAGGGATGATGATCGGGCCCCCTTGGGCCCGATGGTGTGGTGGTTTGTAATGGGTTTGCGTACGCAGTCCTTTCAGACCTTGCCGAAAGCCTTGGCCAGGTTCTTCTTGTGCCCGACCATTCTCTGGCAGTTCGGGTACGTGCACGGGGTGCAGTGATACTTCACCCTGCACGAGGTCTCGACCTGCTCGTACTTCTCGTTCCACTTAGCCACTTTTTCTGGCAGTTTATCCCTCGTTGTGATACTGGCTGAGCGTATCCGGTTAAAAAGGATTTCGCATCTGCCATCGACGTGGTTGCGGATTCGGGGTCGCGGACCACGTTTGAGGTTCACCGAAATCCGAAAACCAGATGCACGGTACGATATCGGTCCGTCGCGAACGGTTCAGATGCCGGTCTTCCTGCCGGTCCTGTCCAGCCTCGTCTTCCCGAACTCGCTGAACTTCTCGAGCTCCTCGAGGTCGAACACGGGTCCGTCCGTGCACACATGCTTGCCGTCGAGAGCGCACGAGTCACACACTCCTATGCCACACTTCATGATGCGCTCGACCGACGCCTGCATAGGTAGCTCCTTCTTCCTGCAGATCTCGGTCATCGCCATGATCATCCTCTCCGGACCACAGGCGTAGACCGAATCGTACCGTTCCTTCTCGATGAGCGAGGATGCCAGACCGGTCGCGAAGCCTTTCTGCCCCTTGCTGCCGTCGTCCGTGGACACATGGATCTCCGCGCCCGCCGCCGCGCACCGGTTCTCGAACACGAGCTCTGCCGAGGACTTCGCCCCGAGGACCAGACGCACCGCGGCGCCCTTCTTCGTGGCGGCTTCCACGAGGGGTGCGGTCGGGGCGATGCCAGCGCCGCCCGCGACCACCAGGATCCGCTTCCCTGTGATTGAGAATCCCCTTCCGAATGGACCTCTGATCCCGATGACGTCTCCCTCGGCCGCCTTCGAGAGCGCCTTGGTGCCGTCGCCGATGATCTGATATGTGATGCCGAGCCTGTCGCCCATGTATGAGATCGACATCGGGAACTCGTCCACACCTGGAACCCATACCATCACGAACTGTCCTGGACGCGCGTCCACGGTGTCCTTGAACCGCATGGTCTTCGTCCAAGGGGTCTCGTCGCGGTGCTCCATCACCCTCAGCATCCTAAGGCTTGGTGTCATGAGCAGCACCTACCATGTCATCGACCTTCGAGTAGCCGTATTCGTCCATGAACCGCGAGATGTCATCGCATATCGATTTGAACACTTCAGGGCCCCTCGTCCAGACAGCCGTGCCGACCTGGACCGCGGTGGCTCCGGCCATGATATACTCGAGCGCGTCCCTGCCTGAAGATATCCCGCCCACGCCAATCACGGGTATCTCGACCGCATCGTGGATCTCGTAGACACACCTCACCCCGATCGGTCTTATCGCCGGGCCCGAGAGCCCTCCGAACCGGTTAGCCAGCACGGGCATCCTGACCTCTGGGGATATCGCCATCCCTTTGAGAGTGTTGATCGCGACCACGGCGTCCGCGCCACCCCTCTCTGCCGCCTTCGCGAGGTTCGATATGGATGATGTGTTCGGGGTCAGCTTCGCGAAGAGCGGGACCTTGACGCGCTCTTTGGAGACTCTGCAGACTCGTTCGACATCCTCGGGCGTCGAGCCGATCTCCGTCCCGAGCCCCTTGGCGTGCGGGCAGCTGAGGTTGAGTTCGACGGCATCCGCACCAGCGTCTGCCATGAGGGCCGCGACCGCAGCAAGCTCGTCCTCGGACCCCCCTATGACGCTCCCTATGACGGTCACTCCCGCCCTCTTGACGGCCTTGACCTCTTCAGAGAAGTACTCTATGCCTGGATTGGGCAGTCCCATCGCGTTCAGTAGTCCCACATCGAGCTCCACGACGCAAGGGTTGGCATGCCCTTCTCTGGACAACCTGCCCACGGACTTCGTCACAACGGCCCCAGCGCCCGCCCTTGCGACCTCGACCATCGTCGCGGCGGTCTCGTCTAGGACCCCTGAGGCGAGCATAGTGGGGTTTCGTAGCCTCAGACCGCACAAGTCGACGCCTAGGTCAGCCATGGGTGTCGTTGCTGATTGCCCGTCGGAATAGAAGTACTTTGCTGGACGCCATCAGGCCTTCGCGGCCTTCTTCGCCTCGTAGTCCTTGATGGCCTCCCTGAGCGCGTCCGAGGCCAGGTTCGAGCAGTGCATTTTCTGGGGCGGGAGGCCGTCCAAGGAGGTCGCGACATCCTGCCTGGATATCTTCTTCGCCTCCTCCAGCGTCTTGCCCCTCGCCAGCTCAGTTATCATGGAGCTCGTCGCGATGGCCGCCCCACAGCCGAATGTCTTGAACTTGATGTCCGTGATGATGTCGTCCTTGACCTTGATGTACAGCCACATGACGTCCCCGCACTGTGGGTTACCTACCTTGCCGATGCCGTCGGCATCTGGAATCTCGCCAACGTTCCTCGGGTTGGCGAAGTGGTCCATCACTTTCTCACTGTACACAGCTACCACCCTCTCGTGCGCCCGTCGTCCTCGCCTCGCTGAACGGTGAAATCTCCCTCAGCTTGGAGACGACCCCAGGCAACACCTCAAGGAAACGGTCTACTTCCTCATAGGTGTTTTCCCTTCCCAAGGTCAGGCGAAGGTTGCCATGGGCCTGTTCGTGCTTGAGTCCCAGGGCCATGAGCACATGGGACGGCTCGAGCGAGCCCGTGGAGCATGCGGAACCTGTGGAGACCGCGATGCCCTTCATGTCGAGCTGGAGCATCAAGGCCTCGCCCTCGATGAAGTCGAACCTGAAGTTGGCGTTGTTCACGAGCCTCTCGGTCCTGTGGCCATTCAGGTAGGCTCTGGGGACCAGCTCGGGGATACTCTGTATGATCCTGTCCCTGAGCCCTCTCATCGTGGCCGTGGTGGCGTCGAAGTCCCTCTTGGCTATCTCGGCTGCCTTGCCGAGGCCGACGATGCCAGGGACGTTCTCCGTCGAGGACCGTAGCCCACGCTCGTGCCCTCCCCCGTGGATCTGCGGCTCGATCTTGGTGCCCTTGCGTATGTACAGCGCCCCGATGCCCTTGGGCCCGTGGAACTTGTGCCCTGAAAGCGCCAGCAGGTCTATGTTGTCCTTCTTGACATCGATGGCCATCTTTCCGATGGCCTGGACGGCGTCCGTGTGGAACGGTATACCCCTGGACTGCGCCAAGGCTCCTATCTGCCTGATTGGCTGGATGGTGCCGATCTCATTGTTCGCCGCCATGACGGACACGAGGACCGTATCCTCCCTCATGGCCTTCTCGGCCTCTCCGACATCGACTATGCCGTCCCTGGAGACAGGGAGCTCGGTGAAATCGAACCCGAGGCGCTTCATGTGGGCGCACGATTCGAGGATCGCGTGGTGCTCTATGCATGTCGTGAGTATGTGTCCCTTGGACCTGCCCTTGTATCCCGCCACGCCCTTCACGGCGAGGTTGTCCGCCTCGGTTCCGCCAGAAGTGAAGATTATCTCCTCGGGCCCGGCGTTTATGAGGGCCGCCAGGTGCTTCCTGGCGTGCTCCATGGACGCCTTTGCCTCACGGCCGAACGAATGCAGGCTCGATGCGTTCCCGAACCGCTCCGTGTAGAACGGCGCCATCGCCTCGAAGACCTCTGGCAGGACTCTGGACGTGGCGCTGTGGTCGAAATATACCCGCTTCATCGGACTGGCGGTCATGACAAGCGAGGGTGATGAGGGGCAACACCATTAAAACCTTGCCGTCGTGAACGGGAAAGCGTCCGACCTCGGTGCTCGGGTCGGCTGGGGTGCGGATGCAAAGGACTTATACGGTCGATAGGCATGCGATTCCGACCCATATGGACGTCGGACGCATCAGGCGGGACATCCCCTTGTTGGGGAAGGAGGCCGATGACAGGCCTCCTATATACTTCGACAACGCCTGCCAGACGCTCAGGCCGAGGCAGGTCATCGAAGCGATGTCCGAGTACTATGAGTCGTTCCCGGCGTGTGCGGGCAGGAGCGTGCACAAGCTCGCGACCGAAGTGTCCCTCAGGTGCGACGATGTCAGGACGAAGGCTGCCTCGTTCTTCGGCGCCGACGACCCGTCCGAGATAGCGTTCATGAAGAACACGACCGAAGGGTTGAATACGGTCATCATGGGCCTGCCCTGGAGCAAGGGGGACGAGGTCGTCACCACGGACTACGAGCACAACTCCGTCCACGTCCCGGTCCTCAGAGCCAGGGATTCATTCCAGCTGAAGCACAGAATCGTCAGATCGGGCGAGGACCTCACGTTCGACCTGTCCGCATTCGAGGAGGCGATGTCCAAGAAGGTAAGGCTCGTGGCGGCATGCCTCACGTCCAATGTGACGGGGTGCACAATACCTGCGAAGGATGTCGTCGATATCGCGCACTCGTACGGCGCGAAGGTGCTGCTCGACGCCGCCCAGGCCGCCCCGAGCATGGGAATCGATGTCGGGAGGCTGGGCGTGGACTTCCTGGCCGCTTCGGCTCACAAGATGCTCGGCCCGTCGGGCGTGGGCATGTTCTACGCGCGCTCGGGTTCTGTCGGAGACCTGCCGCCGGTGATGTGCGGAGGCCACGGGGTTGTCGACACTACGTACGACTCGTACAAGCTCCTGCCGCCCCCTGAGCGCTTCGAGACGGGCCTGCAGAACTACTCGGGCATCATCGGCACGGGCGCGGCTCTCGACTACCTGTCCGCGATAGGCATGGACGAGGTCAGGGACCATGAGATTGCCCTCAACTCGCGCATTACGCGCGCGCTCAGAGGGGTCGACGGCGTGGGTATCATCGGTCCATCCGATCCCAACCTGAGGAACGGCATATTCAGCTTCAACGTGCGCGGACTATCGCCACACGATGTCGCTATGATACTCGACAACTCGAGGGACATCATGATGCGCTCGGGGATGCACTGCTGTCACCCGCTCTTCCACGCGCTCGGGGTTCAAGGGTGCGCGCGCGCGTCCGTATACATCTATAACACGCTCGAAGAGGCCGATGTCTTCTCTGATTCAGTCAAAGGATTGTCGAAGGGGTTCAATGACGGAACGCGCTGAGGTCACCCGACGAACATGAGCAGCTCGTCGGAGTCGTCCACGAGCACCCATCGGCATGACAGGGCGAGCTCGTCCCCGGACCGCGCCTCGAAGCATGTGATCACACGGTCGAGCTCCTCCACCCTGGTCCAGTTTATAGGCTGGCCGTCCCAGGCCCACGGATGCAGCTCTGGCATGATTTCAACGGTCATATCTGCGTCTTCCGCGCAGGCCGTCGCATCGCATTCTCGGATGTACAGTCCGACCGTCGCGCCTGACGGAAGGGTCGGCACCTCCCACGTGACCGTGCACTCCCCTTCGTGGGCGGCTATGGCCGAAACGGTCCTCTGAAGGCTCGCCAGTATGTCACCCAGATCGTTTTCAGGGTCTGGGGAGAGGGATGCGTTCACAATCCCCGTGAGGGTGCCCGCGATGAGCAGGGCGCAAACTGACATGACTACCTTCGAGACCACGAAGTCCGTCAGACCACCTCCACGGATACGATACAACGATCTCCCGACAGACGCGCCTCCATGCGCAGGGAGAACCTCTCGGAGGTCACCTCCAGGCCGTCGCCGGACGGCGAGACCATCCAGACGGGCGGGTCCTGGGCCGTCCTAATGATCCTCCCTCCGGAGGATAGCTCGAGCACGAGGGCGTTGGCGTATGCCCCTTCGGGGATGTCCCCGACCACGAGCCTGACGGCCTTGAGGGAACCATCGGAAGACAGGTCGACCTCGACCATCCTCGATGCCCCCGGTCCCTGCATCGACAGTATCTGGGCCGTGTGGATGACCTGGTCCATCGTCAGCCCGGCCCTGGACACGAAATCCCTGTCCTGGAGCGTGTCTAGAGCCTCGGCCGCCGGCACGACAGACATGGCGGCGACCGTGGCCACTATCAGGAGCCTGAGCGGGAGCGATTCCAGCGCGTCTTCGTCCTTTGAGATGCCCATGTGCATCAGTCCGGGACGACGGGTATCTCGTAGGTCGAGTCTATGCCGTAGTCCCCCTTGGCCACCGTGACCGTGATCGTCGACAGGCCCGAGCCGAACTGCTCGACGCACACATCGGTGAACACGACCTGGCCGTTCTCGTTCGTGACGCCCCTTACGGGGTCTCCCGAGGCCGTCCTCACGTTCGCCCCTTCGAGGATGACCGTCGCTCCCTGGAGCCTGTCGCCCCCTTGGTCGGTGACGATCACGCTGACGGTCAGACCGTCCCTGGTGTACAGCCCGTCGCTGTCGTCGTCGTACACGAGTATCTCCCCCGGCGTGACGAAGACCTCTCCGATCGATTTGGGCGTGGATATCGAGTTCATCCAGCCCATGACTATGGTCAGCCCGAGGCCTGCGACCACCACCATTATCAGTAGCTGCAGAGGCAGCCCCTCAATCCCCGCGTCCTCGTCTTCGTTCATGAATGTCCCCCTTCTCCTCTTCTTCATCCTTTCACCTGCCTTGAGTCATCGGCATGTGGAAGAGCGCCTCCACGGGGATTTCTCGAACTCTATTACATGCATGCTAACCGTCCCTCTAGGCCCCCCCTGCCAGACTGCGGACAGTGTCACCTGGATGCGTTATCAGCGCTGATACCCACGAAAACACGTACTTATACGCTCGAGGCCGGTAGTTTCACACAAGAGGAGCAAGGAGGTATGGAAGCGTCTAAGTGTCCAAAGTGCGGCGAAGAACCGAGCTACGTCGAGCACATGGAGAAGTGGTACTGCTACGAGTGCAACACCTATGTCGACGACGAGGTCGAGCACATCGATCACCACGCCGACGCTGAGGAGCACGCGGAAGTGCCGGTGAAGGCGGAGGCCGCAGCACCCGCTGTTGAGGAGAAGGTCGCCGAGCCGGAGGATTTCAAGGATTATTCTGACGATAACGAAGCGGAGATCGCCCCCGAGGTCGAGGTCAAGGAGGCGGAGCCGGTCCGTGAGGCCGAGCAGGCGCCGGTGAAGCCGGAGCCCGCAGTGGCTGAGACGGTGCCGGTGGCGCAGCCAGAAGCCGCGGCCAAGGCGGAGCAGGGGCTACGGATGTGTCCCGCGTGCGGTCAGCCGCTGAAGTGGATCGAGAAGTACCAGAGGCACTACTGCTACGGCTGCAAGAAGTATGCGGCCAAGGAGGACAAGCCCAAGGAGGAGCCGAAGGCGGCTCCAGCGGCTGAGATGAAGACGTGCCCGGACTGCCACGGCGCGCTCAAGTACGTGGAGAAGTACAGTGAGTGGTACTGCTACAAGTGCAAGAAGTACCCGCTCCGGAGGAAGAAGCCCGAGGAGCAGAAGCCTGCCGTGTCCGCGCCTGAGACTGCAAAGGGCGTGAAGGCGTGCCCGAAGTGCGGGAAGCCGCTGAAGTACATAGAGAAGTACCAGAGGGACTACTGCTATGAGTGCAAGACATATGCACCGAAGGAGACGAAGACCTGCCCGGTGTGCGGCGAGACCATGAAGTTCGTGCCGCAGTACAACGAGTGGTACTGCTACAAGTGCAAGAAGTACTCGCTGAGGCCGAGCAAGCCGATACTCCTTCTCTAAACCCCAACCAAACCCCTGAAACCCCTCCCTAAACCTTCTAGCCAGGGTCTATTCCTCGAACGCTCCGAAGCATGTCTGTCGCTGATGCACATACATGCGTCCGCAGCCGCCCAGTTAATTGTCCCGTGCCGCTCTGGTCAGACCTGTCCTGGGGGGTTCTGCTGCTGCCCCTGGAAGAAAGTCACCCCTGTCTGAGGGGGCGGAGGCGTCGCTGCCGACTCGCGGGTCTTCATCCTTGAGCCGAGGAAGGCGACTGCGACGCCCGCCACGATCAGGATGACCCCGATGACTATGCCAGTTATGGCTATCCCATTGACCGTCGTATCGAGCATGACATCCTGGCTCAATATGCCGCTCAGGAAGCCGTGTTCCAGCACGATGTAGTACGTGCCTGAGTCGGGGACGGAGAACGTGAAGCTCCCTGAATCACCCGAGGTCGTGTACAGGTGGTCCGCGATACCCGTCGTCCCATACTCCGCAAACTCGTCGGAATCGAAGATGTAGATGCTCACGGTTCCGTCCGCTACGGTATAGTCCACGTCGATCGACCCTCCGATGAGGCCGCTGTAGGCGATATAGTAGTAGTAATCCCCCGCAGGGATCGTCAACTCGATCGTCTCATCCGCAGGCAACACAGCGAATGCCGTGAAGTAGAGCCCCACGATAAGCATCAACGCTCCAACCGCCATCAGTATCTTACCCTTCTTCATATCCTCAACTCCGCGTACTGCGCCACACTGGCCGGCATGGCTAGTTCGATTGCCTGCTTTGCCATCTTCGCGTACTCTTCGAGGGCCGCCGCGGCCTTCACTCCCTCAGTCTTCTTCCTGGCCTCGAGTTCATCAGGCATAGCCAGCGTCCCGACGATCTTCTTGCTCTTTCCGGATGCGTCGGTGTAGTCGAACCTGATGTTGTAGCCGGACCACTTCTTCTTAAGCTCCAGACCTTTCACCGAGGAGTGGGGTATGCACAGGTTCTTCTCGTCCGCGACCAGGGCCGACGGGTCGGCTCTGCCATAGTCGTTGGACTTCCGTTCGGTCATGGCTTCCGCGACGGCTGCTCCAATCACCCCTCCGAGCACGGCCCCGATGCCCGCCCTCGAAGCATTCTCAAGGACGAAGATGGACCTGGAGTTCGTCAATAACAATGCATAGTCCTTCGGCCCCATCGCCCCCGCGACAATCACCCTGGGTATGAGTGCGATCTTGCGCTCCTCCAACGGCCCACCGACCCCGGGGCAAGGATTGCCTAGCGTGTATATGAATTGTGCTGGAGCGGCCTGCCAGAATGCCTGAGATGGCAGAGAGCCACCGGGGAGGTTCGAACTCCCGACCTGCTGATTACAAATCAGCTGCTCTTCCGGCTGAGCTACGGTGGCACATGCGTGGCCTGCGGAGTAATCAGGCAGCTCACATATAGCTTTTGACGACGCGCGGACGCCAGGGGGCCATCGAGCCAGGCTCGTACCGCCGATGCCCATGCGCCATAACCTTTAAATGGTGGCTATGTATCCGCAAAATACGCGCGTTAAGCGGTGATGAGCCAATGACCGAGAACGAAGGTGCCAAGATGCACCAAGCCAAAGATGAGGAGAAGGAAGCCGCCGAGACGAAGGTCGAGGCGGGCGACATTGTCATGGTCGAGTACGACGCCTGGGTAGAGGATTCGAAGGAGCTGTTCGACACGACCAACGAGGCTGTCGCGAAGGACAACGATATGTTCAATGAGAAGATGGTCTACGGTCCCCAGCCGCTGATCGTCGGCAAGGGACGCCTGTTCCCTGGCCTGGACGAGCACATGGCCAAGGCCGAGGTGGGCAAGGAGTACGAGGTCCTGATACCGCCAGAGAAGGCTGCCGGAGTCAGGGACCCGAAGCTCGTGGAGCTCCATCCCGTGAGGGAGTTCCTGAGGCAGGAGATCGAGCCGAGGGTAGGGCTCGAGGTCACAGTCAAGAACAGGCCTGGCCACATCACCGCAGTCACCGCTGGCCGCGTAAGGGTGGATTTCAACAACAAGCTGGCCGGCAGGACCCTGAAATACAAGTACAAAGTCGTGTCGAAACCGACAAAGCCGAAAGAGCTCGCGGAGCTCATACTCAAGATGTCCTACGGCACATCCGAGGGGTTCGACATCGAGCACCACGGGAAGGACTACAAGGTCAAGCTCCCAGACGCGTGCAAGTACGACCAGAGGTGGATCCTCAGCAAGTACGGCGTTGTCAGGGACCTGAGAGAGGTCCTCGGGGCAGAGACGGTCTCCTTCATCGAGGAATACTCGAGGCCTGAGAAGAAGGAGGAGCCCAAGGAAGAACCGAAGGAGACGCCGAAGGTGGAGAAGCCCGCGGAGGCCCCGTCCGAGCCGGCGAAGGCCCCCGAGGAGCTGTCGGAAGAGGATAGGAAGGCCTGAGCGCCGTCCGACACAACTATATCGGCAGGCCCCCTCTAAAGGGGGCCGTCTGCGCCACACGCGGGCGCGTGGCCTAGTCAGGATATGGCACTTGCCTCCTAAGCAAGTGGTCAAGGGTTCGAATCCCTTCGCGCCCGCTCCCTCGCGCATGCGACAGGTCGCCACCCGCATTCGCAGAGTCCTCCTGCCGTGTGACATGGTTCGTCTTTGGTTCTCTTGCTCGTGCAGATGGTCTTCCAGCAAGCGCTCCTAGTCAGGTGTAAAGAGAAAGGCTGATTCCCCGCGTGGAGTTATATGCACACGCAATGCTCAAAGTCGAGATAGACAAGGCAGTTGAGGAATCATCGAGTAAGCTACTGAAGATCTCGATTGCTCCGGTCCGCCGATGGCTACTCGAGTATGTCCTCTGTAAGGACCGCGAAGACACCTCTCTCCAGAGGGCCATCGCCGAGTCGGAGCATTACCCTCCACGAATCAAGCTCCTCGAGACATTGAGGGAGGACGGTACATGGCCTATTCCAGCTTCCCGGAAGGTCATCGAGGACGCGGGGCCCGGACCCCCATACGGCTGGACCTCAGTGACGATCCTCCGGAACCTCTACATGCTCTACGAGTACTGCGCGACAAGGGACACGGGCCGCATAGACGCTGCGGTTGAGCGCATACTTGGCTGGCAGGACGAGGCTGGGTACATAAGGGGGCCGGAGCTGGACACGTTCCCCCGTGTCTATCATAACGGGCTGGCGCTGGGGATCGTCGCGAGGTATGGGCGGGAGAACGACCCCAGGGCCGACGCCCTTGTGAGATGGTTGTTGAAGACGCAGAGACGAGACGGCGGATGGAACATATCGTATCTCCAGGACGTCAAGTATCTCCCGGAATA